>Ga0210409_10000013_pt1 | contig 498151 bp, 444 predicted proteins | sample IncBWH17MmetaG_FD_161649 | JGI IMG/M metagenome (GOLD analysis project Ga0210409, IMG submission 161649) | Forest soil microbial communities from Barre Woods Harvard Forest LTER site, Petersham, Massachusetts, United States - Inc-BW-H-17-M | ecosystem: Environmental > Terrestrial > Soil >...
CGACGGCGACTCGCGCGATGTCCTCGTTCGAGGGTGGCGCGTTGCGGCTGTTTCCGTACATCCAGGGAAACACGCCGAGATGCGCGGCCAAACCAATCGTCACCAGGTAAGCGTCAGCGAAGAAGCCTGGGTTGACGATCGTATGCGCCACTCCCGGCGTCATTGAGAACAGCCGGTCCACGAGCCAGCTCTGGCGAGTTGCGAGTGACGGATGCGAGGGACCCGCCAGCCATTGGCTCAGGCCAACGATCTGTTCGAGCCCCGATTCCTTGGCGGCAACCGCGAAGGCGACCGCGCCCTGAATCATGTAGGGATCGTAAGGCGGACAATAATAGGCCCGCTGAACATCCCTTAACGCATCAGCGATGCGTTCGACATCGCTCATGTCGGCGACAACGATCTCGGCCCCCGCTGCCTTCAACCGCGCGCTGCGGCTATCTTCTCGGTGCACCATAGCGCGGACCGGATAACCGGCTTTCAGCAGCTCGGTGACCACGACGCTACCCGTCTTCCCGGTTGCGCCAGTCACAATAATTCGCGGCTTGTTCATGATCGTTTCCTCCAACAGGATTCCCTTGCTGCAGTAGCGCTCTCGCGAGGAGAGTCACTGCTGCGCAGCTGGCCCCATCAATGCCCTCAAGGGCATCAAGGGTCCGACGGGAATGTACTCGTGATGGAGCAACTCTTCCTTTGCGAGCGGCAGGGTTTCCATGATGGACCGTGCCTCGTCCTCGGTCTTGGCATCGACCAGGAAGATGACGCCTTTGCCATCGCCGCGCGAATACCACTCGCGGATTTTCCCGTCTAGGTAAAGCTTCACAGTGGCCCGAATCTCTGCCGGTATGATGGCCATGACTTGTTGCGCGGTCACGCCCGGCTTCGCAGTCTCAATGACCAGCACTGCTGTGGTTCTAGGTGTAGGAATGCTGGGCACGCCTGAAGCGGCCCCGGATTGTGTTTGTTGTGGCATGATGAATTTCTCCTTTACCAAATTCGAGCCAGTCATATGGCTTCTTCTCGGAACAGATTGCGGCTGCGACAAGCTTCAGTCGCGGATCAGGACTGGGGGGTTGCACCCCGATCGTCCCTCTACAGCGGCGCCATTTCGAGGGGTCACTGGAATGCAGCTGGGTTCAGCGCTCTTAGCGGCGTCAGCGGCCCCACGGGAATATACTCGTGATCCATCAAATGTGCTTTCGCGAGCGGCAGCGTTTCCATCAGGGCCCTCGCCTCGTCCTCGGTCTTCGCGTCCACCAGGAAGATGACGCCTTTGCCATCGCCGCGCGAATACCACTCGCGAATTTTCCCGTCGAGATAGAGCTTTACAGTCGCCTGAATCTCATCCGGAATCACAGCCATGACTTGCTGAACGGTTACGCCCTGCTTGGGAGTCTGAATGACAAACACTGCGGTGGTTTTAGGTATGGCCCCGCTGGGCAAGCCTTGGCCAGCCTCGGGTTGCGATTGCGCGAAGGACAGGGCTGGAAGCGCTGCCATAAGCAAAGGGATCATGAATTTCATCCGATTCTCCTCTCGATTAAGCTTCGTTTCGCTCTCTTTAATAGAGTACTATCGTCCTCTATTGGAGGAAAAAAATTATTGTTCAGCGAAGCTCTTTATGAAAAAGTTTCTCGCGTCCATCAAAATCTGCTCACGCCTCTGAGGGTCCGAACTGACGCGGGCCATCATCAATACTCCCGCCATGCTCGGAAACAACAACCTGATCTTCGCCTGTTTCTCTGCTCGCGTCTGACCAGGCATGAATGGCAGAAACCGCTCGCGATACGCTTCCAACAACGCCTCAATCCTTCTGCGTACCGCTACCGGTTTTCGTGCGAGTTCCGGCCCGAGAGCGGCGCGCACGCAACCGGTTCCCGGCGAATTTGCGTGGCCCACACTTAGATAGCGCTCGATGACGGCCCGCAGAGCCTGACCCTCGGGAGCGGACTTTGCCACTTCCACCATGCCTCTTCCCGTCTCGTCGAGTGCCCGTGCCACCGCTTCGACGAACAGGTCGTCCTTGCTCTTGAAATGTCGGTAGAAGCCCCCTTTTTTTAGGCCTACCTTCTTCATCACCGTTCCGATGCCGCTCGTGTCCCCGCCGCGTTCGCGGAACGAGCGAGCCGCCACGGAGAGAATCTTTTCGTGGTTTTGCGCTTTGTGTTCGAGCGAGTATCGCATCTTCTAAAGAGTACTACCGTACTCTAACAACTGTCAAGCCAAATTTGATCCTGCAAGGCGCAATGGAGCTGGTTGGTCTCAGGTTGGTGAACCGGGCGTATAACGAGCAAACCTTACCCTATCGATTAGGGAAGGTTTGCCGACCAACGGCTAACAATGTTGCGCCGAGCGAGTGGAGAACCGCATTCTTCAACTGCTCTAAATCGGCCAGGCGAAGCATCGTTCTTGCACTGGAGCGTTTCGATGTCTTTCGATGCGCCATACTGGCGGCCTTCTACGCCGTCGGGTCAGTGTGGTCGTTCAACTGGGACTCATGGTCTCGAAGCCCGTTTCTGGATAACTTCCGGTTTTGCCGAAAAACCGGAAGTAATCCAAGTGAAAGTTCGAACATCGTCTGCTAGGGCCGGCCATCAAACTTCGGCCTGATTCTTTAGACCTCGAAGACGCCCGCAGTTTTGGAGCTGCATTTTGGCCCTCCGCCCCACGTTCGGTGTAAAGTAGGTGTCGCGTTCAGAGGGGATGAAGATGGTCAGAGGAACAGCTGTTGCTTGCCTGCTAGCCTGCGTGTGTGTTCTGTTTTCTGTACGGGGAGCGGCGTTCAGTGATGAGACGCCCGCGCATCATCACGAAGCCGCCGAAAAGCTCGGCAACGTTTCTTTTCCTATCTCCTGTGCGCCCGATTCACAGAAGCCCTTCGAGCGGGGCGTCGCACTCATGCATTCCTTTGGTTACGAAGAGGCCAAAGCCCAGTTCGTCGAGATCACGCAGAAGGATCCCGCTTGCGCTATGGCGCACTGGGGAGTCGCGTTGAGTTTGTTCCATCAGATATGGGAGCGCCCCGGCGAACCGTCCTTGAAGCGTGGCTGGAGCGAGATAAACAAAGCTCAGAAGCTCGGCGCCAAGACCGACCGTGAGCGGGGCTATATTTCCGCGCTTTCCGACTTCTACCGCGACCACGGCACCCACGACCACATGCAGCGCGTCGCCGCTTATTCGGACGCAATGGGGAAGCTCTACCAGCAATATCCCAGCGATCTTGAGGCGGGCGCCTTTTACGGCCTGTCGCTGTTGGCCGCTGAACCCCCGGCCGAAAAATCCCTCGCGGCAAGAAAGAAAGCTGTCGCCGTGCTCAACCCGCTCTTCCTCCGGCAGCCCGATCATCCCGGGCTAGCACACTACATCATCCACGCCTGTGACTCTCCTGAAATGGCTCCCTTGGGACTCGAGGCGGCCCGCCGCTATGCCGCCATTGCGTCCTCATCCGCGCACGCTGTTCATATGCCCAGTCACATCTTTGCCCGGCTCGGCCTCTGGCAAGAAGACATCGACGCGAACCTGAAATCAGTGGCGCTCGCTCATCCAGCTGGCGAGGTGTACATGCACGGGCATGAACTGCATGCCATGCATTTTCTCATCTACGCCTATCTGCAGACCGGACAAGACGACGCGGCCAAGCGCGTTGTGGACGATTCGAAGCAGATCATCGCCAGCGCTCCGAAGGTTGATGACGACACGGGAATGCTCGAGTACTACGGCTTCGCCTCCGCTCATTTTCCTGCACTTTATGCGTTGGAGATGCGCCATTGGTCGGACGTAGCTGTGCTCGAACCTGCAGCCGGCGCGCCCGTCGATTTGCAGACGATCACTTACTGGGCACGGACCATCGCCGCTGCTCAAAAGGGCGACGTGGAAGCCACCCGGAGCAACGCGCAGAAGTTCGATGCCATGGAAGAGGCAACGCGCAAGACGAAGTACGCCTATACGCTTGAGGGGCCAGACTTCCCGCGCGGAGAGGTCCATGCCTGGCTGGCGTTCGCCGAGACGAAGGGCGACGACGGTCTACGCCAGATGCGCGAAGTAGCCGATCTGCAGGACAAAGTGGGGAAGCGCGAGGTAGATATTCCGGCCCGCGAGATGCTGGCCGACATGCTGCTCGCACTTAACCGGCCGCAGGAAGCGCTGGCAGAATACGAGAGTGCCTTGAAGGTCGATCCCAATCGCTTTAACGGACTCGCTGGCGCTGCCCGGGCGGCCGAGATGGCGCACCAAACCGAAAAAGCCAACACCTACTACGCCCAGTTACTCAAGAACTGCAACGACGGAAAAAATTCCGATCGTCCCGAGCTCGCTCGCGCGAAAACCATGGTGTCAAAAAACGGGATGTAGCCGTACCGCACAACTCAGTTGAACAGCAGCGCTCGGGGAAAAGGGTGCACACACCTCGCGCTTTCCGATGAGTGAATCTCTCCACTGCTGCAAACGACTCCCAGAAGCCCGTTTGGCCAATTAATCGACGGTAGGAGTTCAGCAACCACAAGAACGCTTACCAGTGCCGATCCTCTCCCGCTAGCAGCCAACTCCCTGGTGTCCGTGAGACGTGGCACGAGGAGTGGGTAAACATCCGCTTACAAATATCCCGGGTGTAAGATGGCCGCAACCGCCGCAAATCGGAAGTGGGATGTGTTCAGCGAACTCAAAACCGCATTGCGAACTGTCTTTCGTTCGCCTCGCTATACTTTCTCCGTTGCATTGATTCTCGCCCTTGGGATCGGCGCCAACAGTCTGGTGTTCAGCATAATTTTCGCTGTGCTCTCCAAACCTCTACCGTTCCGAGATCAGGATCGCATTGTAGTGCTTTGGGAATCACAACCCAATCGCGGCATCACCCGCGGAATCATTTCGCCGGCGGATTATCTCGAATGGATGCGGCACACTCGCTCCTTTGAACACTTAGCCGCCTGGCGTACCTGGTTCTACACGCTGCACGGAAACGGCGCACCGGAACAGCTCTGGGGGGTGCACGCCTCCGCTGGATTCTTCGAGATCCTGGGAGTGCAACCTCAGTTAGGCCGAACTTTCTTGCCGGGTGACGACAGCCCGGGGAGCGACCACGTGGTTGTGATCAGCCACGGGTTGTGGCAGCGCCGGTACGCATCGTCTCCCGGCGTGATCGGCGCGACGATCACGGTCGATGACGCTGCCTACACGATCGTTGGCGTACTGCGGCCAGACTTCAACCTGTTCGGCACCACTCGCTCCTACGACATCTGGATGCCGTTTGTGATGACGCCCGGCAACAGTCGCATGGACCACTCGATCCTGGTCTTTGGCAAGCTTAAGTCAGGTCTATCGCCACGATCGGCTGAGGCAGAGATGAACGCGCTCATGGGAGACTTGGAACGTGAGAATCCCACCGGAGAGCAACGAAGCATCCGGGTGGCTCGACTCAAGGACAGTCAAGTTGAGAATATTCGCCCTACTCTGATGGTGTTGATGATGGCCGTGGCCCTTCTTCTGACCATCGCCTGTGCGAACGTAGCAAACTTGATGCTGGCTCGAGCGGCATCGCGCCAGCGCGAGGTAGCGATTCGTGTGGCACTGGGCGCATCACGTTCACATTTGGGATTGCATTTCTTCGCCGAGGGTCTGGTGCTGGCGTCCTTGGGCGGAGCCCTGGGAATGCTGCTGGCTTTCGTGGGCATGGGGCGGCTGCGTGATACGGCTCTGCATCCAGGACCGACGGAGGTTCCCCGTGCCCAATTCATCCATGTGGATGCGAGCGTCCTTGCTGGCACAGCAGGCCTGGTATTGCTGATCGCTGTCCTGCTGAGCCTGGCGCCGCTGGCTCATGCCTTTCGGTCGAATACATTCGATTCGCTTCGTGCTGCCGGCTTGTCTGTGACTTCACATCGCAGAGTGCGTTCCGCGCTTGTGGTGGCCGAAATAGGAATGAGTACGGCGCTGCTCTTCTGCGCCATCTTGCTTGGCAGCAGCGCAGCCAAGCTGTTGGCCACAAATCCGGGCTTGAATACGGCCAATGTACTCACGTTTAGGATGTGGCTTCCAGAGTGGCGTTTCTCGACTCCAGACGCTCTCATTCGCTTTCAGCGGCAGACGGTTCTTGTTTTGTCCGCCTTGCCAGGAGTAACCTCGGCCTCGGCGGTCAATTTTCCTCCGCTAAGCGGCTGGGGCGACGCCACGACCATCGAGATCCCCAACCATGATCAACCGAGGCTGGATCAATCACGCCTGGTGACTCAGTATCGCGTGGTGATGCCAAATTATTTCGCGACCATGCAGGTGCCCCTCCGTCTCGGACGACAGTTCACCGATGCCGACGACGAACAGGGCGCACCCGTCGCGATTCTCAACGAGGAGATGGTGCGACGCTACTGGCCCCATACGGAAGTGCTGGGGGCCTCTGTTGTTTTGCATTTTCCGGCATCGGGCGCCCCTTGGAAGCCCGTGGTGAATCGAGACCGTGTCACGGTGGTGGGAGTCGTGGCGGATGTCAAGGAGTTCGGGCCGACACAACCGGATGCGCCGCAAATCTACTTGCCCTACTCACAATTTCCGTCACGGCTGCTCACCTTCCTATTGCGAACCGAGGTTGAGCCGCAATCGCTGGCCACTCCCGCCGTGGCAGCGATTCACCAAGTGGATGCGGAACAGGCAGTATCCGAAATCAAGACTATGGACGAATATCGCTCTGACTCGACGAGTCTAAATCGCACCAGCGCGGTGATGGTTTCGCTATTCGCCGTATTAGCGTTTGTGCTCGCCACGACAGGTCTTTACGCTACTGTCACCTATTCCTTTGCTCAACGCCGTTTCGAGTTGGCCATTCGGGCCGCGCTGGGGGCGACGCCGTCGAATCTGTTTACTTTGGTATTCACTGAAGCTTCACGCCTAATCGCGGCCGGCGTAGTCGTCGGATCGACGATCGGGTTAGTGGGCAGCCGGGCGCTGAAGACGCTGCTGTTTGGGGTCCGTCCTGACGACCTGAGGGCACTCGCTACCGTCGTAATTCTCATGGTGCTTACAAGCATGTTGGCCTGCTGGCTGCCGATGCGAGAGGCCATCAAGCTTGACCCCATGGAAGCGCTGCGGCAGGAATGATGCTGTGCACGCTGATCAAGGACCTGCGCAAAACCTTCACCTTCGACCCAACCCATCGCGAGCCACAATCCCCATGGGTTTCGACGGCGCGGTAAATGCAACAAAAACCGCAGATCTTTCGACTCCGCGTCGTTCAAGATGAGAAGCGCTTTCTGTTGTCGGTGGATCACGGGCAAAACGGAAATCAGCCCATAAATGACACGAGCCAGAAGTCGGCTTCGCGGAGATCTCCCACCAGCCCGTTTCTGGGATAAGTTCCGGTTTGCCGAGGAGTTAAGAGAACTGAGGACGCTACCGATGGCACCTGAGGTCTTCCTGCACATGCAGCAACCATCCAACTCTTGTCTGATGTTTGAGTGCGCCGACGCTAACGCAAGTTATCGACGAGGTATACGATGCCGCCAGTATCGTGCATCGAAAGACATCGGTCTAATGGCGGATTACCAATTAGCTTGAACCGCCCTCTGCGTTGTGCTAGTGTTGCGCTCCAGCCGAGCCTGGGGTGCGATGTATGTCGTGGTCGTTTTCCACGAAGCTGGTGCCAGCAGCAGACCGCATAGACGCCTGGGAATGGAATGCCCGTCAATTTTGTGGTGGCTGCCGTTTCCGCATTCCTAACCGGCATACCTTCCATGGTTCCATCCAAACCTGGAGCGTGGGAGGCTTCGAGCTGTGCCTGTTTTCCTCTAGCTCGCTTTCGTTCGCGAAGTTCCCTATCGAATCCCGGCATCCCGAAAAGATGTTTTGTACAGTCATCACTCAACTCGAAGGGACAAGGAGTTATACGCAAAATGGGACTGGGATCATCCTGAATTCAGGAGACACCACTCTCATTGATTCGGCATTCCCCTGGTCTTCCGACGGCCCTGGTAGTGGTGTTCGGCTGTACCTGCGCGTTCCGCATTGGGTCATGGAAGACCGGCTCCAAACCACCGCGATCCCCAGCGCGCGGCGGATTTCTGGGATCTCAGTCCTTGGGGCGACACTATTTCATCTCGCGAACTCGCTCTACCGCCAGGCCGACAAGTTAACTCAGCAAGAAGGCACTGCGATCGTTGAAGCATACTTCGATATTTTGTCGGCTTGCGTGGGTCGCCGTGAGCTGGATCGCGACGCCGACAACCGTACCAACGGTGAATTGTGTTTACGGGTTGAAAATTTTATCGCGGAACACCTGGCGGAACCCACCCTCAGGCCTGCGTCGATCGCTGCCGCCGCCGGCATTTCTGTACGTCATTTGCATCGTCTCTTCGCACGCCAGGGACGTACCGTGGGAGACTGGATTCGCGAGCGACGGTTGGAACGATGCCGGAATGATCTGACCAACCCCGGGTTGCGCGACCATACTATTACGGACATAGCTTTCCATTGGGGATTCTGCGAGTCGGCGCACTTCAGCCGTTCGTTTAAGGAATTGTTTGGGATCTGTCCGCGTGTCTTCCGCGCGCAAGCGTGGACTGGCTTGGGGAATGAACGACGGCTCCAAGGCCTATCTGCAAACGTTCGGGACTCACCACCGAACTAGGGCACTTCTGCCTCCTGAATTTTCATCCCTAACGCTTTGGCGCCGCGGCTTGACGACGCTCGCAGCAACACACCGATTGCGCCCCAAATCGCCACCGCAATCCATTCATAAAGGGTGAAGTGGCCAGGAATTCCTGGCACCACTTTCACCAGAATCATCAGGGCTGTGACGCACATGCCAAAAATCGCCGCCGCGCGTCCGGCGAAGGCTGGCTTCATGCAGAAGTACGAAGCACATGCCGCCATCCATCCGACAGAACAGGCGACGGCTCCTACCTCGAGAATTGGCACCAGGCCTGCCTGTCCAACAAACACAGCCACTGCTGTAGCAGCGCCCACAACAATTACAGCGGTGGAAGGCGTCTGATTCCGGGGATGAATATGTCCCATTCGGTGGTCAATCAGGTTGCGCCGTCCCATGGCGAACAACAGTCTCGACGATGCGATCATATTTCCATTGAAAGTTCTGAGCACAGCAACCAGCGCTGAAGCCATTATCAAATCCACAATCCAGTGCGCGTGCAAGGCCCTTTCGAAAGCGATTGCCACTGGAAACGGCCCTGCGCTGTTCAGTGCTCCTGCGGGTGCGACGTAAGCTACCGTCAGGATCACGAAGCAAAAGAACGCGAGTCCGACGAAGATCGTCAAGATCACGGCAACAGAGAAATCGGATTCGCGAAAATTTGGGGTGGCCTCTTCCGCGCATTTTCCGACGGACTCAAAGCCGGAGAGAAGCCAGGGAACAATCTGCCAAACCAGAAGTACAGAAAGAACAGGGCTGTGGCTGAATAGAGGGCTCAGATTGGATATGCTGCCATGCTTCGCACCCGCAAGAGCAAAGATAATCACCAGGGTCAGGAAAGTAATGGTGGTCCACCTCATGAACCTCGCGCTCGCCTGAATGCCGCGGTAGTTCAGCCAAATCAAGACAAGTGTGATGACCAGCCCGAGCACGATGTGCGGCAGATAAATTGGGAAACCTCCCAGACGGTACAGTTCGAAGGTATTCATCCAGGGAAAGAGGTAGCCACTGATCTTTCCAGCAGCCAGTGCCTCGAAGGGGCAGGTCAGCCAGTAGCTCAGGAACATCACCCAACCGGTCCCGAAACTGACTATCGGTGGGAAGAAGCGCGCGGTGTAAGCCACTTCGCTCGCGGCATCGGGAATGGCTCGGACCAACTGGCCATAGACATAGCCGACGGGCAGTAACATCAAAGCCCCGGCGGTGAAACCCAGAACGCCGCCCAGCGGACCGCCGCGGCGCAAGATGTCGTCCATTACAACCAGCCAACCCGTGCCCACCATGACGCCGAAGGCGAGTGCAAAGTAATCGAACAGACGAAGCTTGCGGGCGAGTTTGGTCACGGGTTCGTTGTCGCCGACTTATTGGGAGAAAAGATTACCAGATAATTCAGGAGCGACTGGACGGAATAAAATAACCGACGTCGCGTGTTCCGGCCGATTGGACGGGCGAGACGCCCGTCCTCCATTCAGAATTCGTACCTCAGGGCAAATTGCATCACCCGTGGTTGGGTAAGCAGGCCAGTGTAATTTCCAAAAGTATTCGGTACCTGCTGTAACGAAGCAATGCAGGCGCAAGCCTGCGTTCCCAGCCCCGACAGTGCGTTGAAGCGCACCTGGTTGAAGACGTTGAATACCTCCCAGCGGAACTGCAGGCTTTGGTGCTCCCAGGGCATCTGCCAGCGTTTGGCCAGAGCCGCATCGACTCCGACATAACCGTCCCCGCGGACTACGTTGCGCGAGCCGCTCTGTCCTGGAAAAGGATGGGCAAAGTCGCTGAACGCCGCGGTGGGATTCGAAAAGACGCTGACGGCCCCATCGGCCTGCTTGAAGTGTCCAGTGGTCGGTCGAGCCAACAGATTCGCGATGCCTTGCTCGTCCCAGTCGGTGGGCCAGAAATTACCATTGTCCACGGTGAAGGGGAACCCGCTGGTCCAGCGCATCAAACCGGAAAGTTGCCAGCCACCGATGAGGCCGTTGACGAGACCGCTGGCATCACCTCCGATACGTTTGCCTCTCCCAAACGGCAACTCGGCAATCCAGTCGGCATTGATCTGGTGAGTAGTATCGAAGTCGGATACCGCCCGGCGCCCAGCGGGATCAAAGGCATTCACCAATCGGCTGCCCGGAGCTCCGACGTTGACGCTCGAACTGAAACCTAGACGGGTTGCATTGGACGTGAGATCGATCGACTTGGAATAGGTGTAGTTGAGGTCGAACTGAACTCCGCTGCCCAGCTGTTTTCTCAGACTGGCCTGCAATGCGTTGTAACTTGAGTTGCCGATGGAACTCCATCCGTACATGCTCGTGGCTTGCTCATTGAGCATATTGCCGGGGCACCCCAACGGGCTTGGCGGAGGACACTTTGGACTCTTGAAATAGTAGACGTTTCCATTTCCCGAGTTGTCTCCGAGGCCTCCGTAAATATCGATATCACCCAAACCTACGACTTCATTGCCCACGTAAGAGAGAAACGGATCATAGTAAAGATCGTAAACCGCCTGAATGAGATTGGGGAAGCTCAGCCCAGAGAAGCTGGTAAACATACTGGCCCCCGGTTGAAGCGGTGGCAGCATGTCGTGCCAAAAAGCCGCAGTGGGACCAACCATTTTGTCCGTGACCTGGCTCGCAGTAATACCCTGACGGGCCAATTGCGAGAGCCGTGTCGAAGCTGCGAAATAGTCGATCCCCGATTTTGGATCCACGAGATCCAGCGGCTGCCTCAAATCACGCTGTGTGAGCAGATGACGTCCCAGCCGTCCCACATAGGAGACTTGCAACGAAAATCTTTGCGGCAACTCGCGGGCAACCGAAAAATCGAATGCCCAGGCATACGGAGTTTTTAGCGACTGATCGACTCCCCAGGTGATGGCCTGTCCGAAGGGAGGCGGCGTCTGCGGGAAGGCGCCGGGAGGCGCAGGTTCGAAGAATACGTCCCCGAACTGGTTCACCGTGGGAATCTTGTTGATGTTGGTAATGCGAGGCACTCCAGCGGCATTGTCGTAGGCGCTTCCGGGAACCCCACCTTGTCCGGGAAACGGAAAATAAGCTGGACTGCAACAGGGGTTTTGCACCGTAGCCGCCAAACCTCCAGGCGCGTTTGCGTCGAACGTGCTGAGCAATTCCATACCGGCACGGTCATAAACTCGGCTGAAGCCACCCCGAATTACGGTCTTATCGTTATCGCCAACCAGACTCCTTAGCCAGCCGCTTTCAGGACGTGGCGAATAAGCAAAAGAGAAACGCGGTGAGAGATCCGATTTTGAAAAGTTATAGAAGCCCGGTCCGTTGTTGGCAGGGCCGCCGAGGATGAAAGATACCAGCGGCGTCCCGCTGTAGCCGGTGCCGTTGAGCATGTTGCTGACATTCTGGTTGAACTGGCTACCAAGATTGGCGCTGCCGGCCGGGCATCCGACTACGGGATTTACCGCGGGCACGCAGGTTGGAGACGCCTGAAAACCGTTAACCTCCCAGGGCGGTGGGAACAGCGACCAGCGCAGACCGTAAGTGATGGTCAAGTTCGGCTTGATCCGCCACGCATCCTGTCCGTAGAACTCGTACCAGTTAAGGCCATAGTTCCGCTTGATCGGAGTGCCGGCAGCCAGTACGTCGCCACTCTTGTTGTAGTTGTAGTTTCCCACGACATCAGAAACCATACCCAACAAGCCGAGCACTGGATAGTCATACTGCGAACTCGATGAAGGTTCTGGAAATCCACCATTCGCCGGATCGAGATAACCACCCGTATTGGCGAAGCCGGTGGGCGACATCCAGTTGGTTGCGCCTTTGCCCAAGCTGAATGAGTGTTCCAAGCTCAGCCGGGGATCGCGCGCGAACCCGACGTTGGTCCCAAACTGCAGCGTGTGTTTCCCCTTTGTCCAGGAGAAATCATCAAGCAGATTATGGACCGGCGTCTGGGCGTTGTGACTGTAAAAAATGCCTTGATCAAGACCGTAGAACTCGTTCCATTCCTGGTTGCTATTGCCAATAATACCGGTGCTTTGACGCGTGAATCCCCAGTGGAAAGTATTCACCGCGGTCGGCGTGAGCACGGCTGTGTATCCCACAACAAAGCCCTTGCTGTGGTCGGTGAGAATCTGCTCCGGAGGCGCGCCCGGCAAGAACGGGGCTTGCGGGTTGTAGATGTTCTGCAGAGCGCCGCGCCAGAACAACGTGTGCTTGCCATCGGCAGTGAGATGGTAGTCAAGGCGGGCGATAAAGGCATTGTTGTCCAGGCTCACCGGCGCGCGGAAGCGAAACCCGGAGTAGTTCAAGCCGTCGCCGACTGAAGGATCGTTAGTCACAAATTGGCCAGTGCAGAAAGTCTTATCGAAATAGCCGGTGTGACTTGCATTTTCGATCGCAGAGTTTATCCCCAGGCTCAGTGGATCCAGACTCTGCAGTTGCGCCGGCGTGATGGTGGTGATCCCGCCATTTACACTCGCGTATTGGATCAGACCCTGGCAGAGACTTGGCGTCGGAATCGTGCGGACTGTGCTCTGCTGCTCACGCTCGCGCGTGCCCTCATAATTAGCGAAGAAAAACAACCGATCTTTCTTAATGGGACCGCCCACGGACACGCCAAAAATGTTTCGCAGTAACTTGTCTGGCTGATTGGGCTGGCCGGTTGCGAGTTCCGCTTGCTTGACAAAATAATCGTTGGCGCTGGTGATGGTGTTGCGATGATACTCGTACAGAGATCCGTGGAAGGTGTTGGTTCCGCTCTTGGTTACCAATGCAACTTGCGCGCCCGATCCTTCGCCTTGATCGGCGTTGTAGTTGCTGGTGGTAACGCGGAATTCCTGAACCGAATCCAGCGTCACCGGCAAGACTGAAGTAAACGCGTAGCCGCTCGACTGGTCGTTCACGTCCACGCCGTCGAGTAATGTTGCTCTGGTCACTGCGCGCGCCGTTGACTGAGCCGTTGCGTGTATCTTGATCTTTATCGATATCGGGCCGGTTACCGGTGTAAGCGACGCCGGCCTGCAAGCTAAGCAGGTCGGGGACATTGCGGCCCTCTAGCGGAATCTGTCGCACCTGGTTTTGATCAAAAGAGTTTCCCAGTGAAGCATCTACAGTGTTCAGCGCCGGTGCTTCTCCGGTGACAGTGACGACTTCGTTGGCCCGGCCCAACTTGAGTCGTACGTTTGCCGTGGCTGGAGTATTCACGAGTAATTGCAATCCGGTTTGTTCGTAGCGCTCGAAACCCGGAGTGGTCACCGTCAGCGAATACGTGCCCGGCGGAAGAAAAAGAAACTGATAGTCTCCCTGGATACTGGTGGTGACGGTTCGCTTGGTATTCGAATCCGTATTCTCAAGCGTGACCGTAGCACCCGATACCACGCTACCGCTGGGATCGGTCATAGTGCCTCTCAGCGAGGTCGATGAAGTTTGGGAAAGGACAAAGCTGGTCAATATCTCTGAGACTGCGAGCAGAAGGGCAAAAGGCGTGCGGAGCTTCATAGGAACCTCCCGCAGGGAATCTTGGCAATGTTAATTTTGTGCGTGACCACTCCGCTTCTGTGATCCGATAAGTATTCGCCAACATCCTACTCTCTATTGCTCACCACAAACTTGTCTCCCAGCGACATTGACTTGTCCAGAAGTGACCTGGGCGTAATTTTGATTCCTTTGCGGCGTCGCGATGCTAAGATTGCTGGTTTCTCTGCCGATGCAAATCAAAAAAAAGAACTACTGGCTGGAGACCGTAAAAATCCCGACCGGCGACGACCGACCGTTGCCGGAAAGCGTTGATGTGGCCGTAGTCGGAAGCGGCGTTACTGGGCTTTCGGCGGCAAGGGTCTTGGCCAAGCGCGGTGTCGGCGTTGCTGTTTTCGAAGCCGAGACCTTGGGTTGGGGCGCGAGCTCGCGCAATGGCGGCATGGTGTTGACCGGCATGAAGCTGCCCGTGCCCACGTTAATTTCACGCTACGGACGGGACAAAGTTCAACGCATGTACGCCGCATCGCTGGATTCGATCGACTGTGTTGAACAGATTGTTCGCGAGGAACAAATCGACTGCGACTTCCTCCGCTGCGGTCATCTGGAAGTTGCGTGCAAGCAAGCGCACTTCGACAGTTATGCCGATTCCGCGGCATTGATCGCGCGCGAATTCAACCACTCGCTTCGAATTGTGCCGAAGTCAGAACTGCGAAACGAGATTGGCTCCGACATTTACTACGGAGGCTTGGTGGATGAAACCAGCGCAGGACTAAACCCGGCACGCTATGTGGCGGGGATGGTGGCGGCAGGACAACGAGCCGGCGCCGCCATGTTCGACCACACAGGCGTCGAAAGCGTGGAGCCCGAAAGTAGTAATGGTGGACATAGGTTTCGGGTGCGCACCTCCAAGGGCAGTCTGTTGGCGCGAGAAGTGCTGTTAGCCAGCGGCGCTTACACGAGTAACGCAACTCCCGCGCTTCGCAAGAAAATTATTCCGATCGGATCCTACATCATTGCGACGGAAGTGCTCGCCGAAGATGTGGCTTGCGAGTTGAGTCCGAAAAACCGCATGATCTACGACTCCAAACATTTCCTTTATTACTATCGCCTGACTCCCGATCGTCGAATGCTGTTCGGTGGGCGCGCTGCATTTTTCCCTGAGACCGAAAATACGGTGCGGCAGAGCGCGGAAATTCTGCAACGCGGCATGATTAGTGTCTATCCGCAGCTGCGCGATACGAAAGTGGAATTCGTCTGGGGAGGGACGCTGGATTTTTCCTTCGACGTCATGCCGCACACCGGACGATTCGATGGCATGTACTACTCGGTAGGCTATGCAGGACACGGCGTGGCCATTGGAACGTATCTCGGAACTAAGATCGCGGGCCTGATTTGCGGCGACGCCAACGATATTCCATACGACAGTATTCCCTTTCCGAATCCGCCGTTGGGCTTGCGTAGCGGGCACACCTGGGCTCTTCCCTTGGCCGGCGCTTACTACAAATTTCTCGATTGGGTGAGCTGAGTCTCCCGTCCGTAACTTTATCCTGGTTCCGCACGGGCGAGGACGCCCGCGCCTACATTCGAAGGGCGCGCATCTTGCGGACCAAAAGATAAGCTATCGGACCTAGTAGTATCGCAACCGGTCCCCAGCGCAGGGCGAAGCGGTCGCTGCCGAGCAACGCCACGCCACTCATCACTAACGGAGCGCCCACCACGTAGAGCAATCCCGCTCGTCCCCAGGGAATGCGAAAAGATCGAGGTACATCAGGCAGCGTCTGCCGCAACCTCCACGCCGAGAGAACCGTCAGGATAGTGGTTGCGATGCGCAGCCACATATAGACTGTGATGAGCTGGGTGAGAGTGTGAAAAGCCAAAACTCCGTAAATCGCCGATGAGGCCAAGATGGCTATCCACGGCGTCCCGTAGCGCGGATGTTTTTCTGTGAGCACCTTTGGCAGATAACCGTCCTCGGCCATGGCGAAAGGCATTCGCGTGCTGGTGAGCACGGTGGCGTTCAGGATGGAAACGTTGGTGACCATCGCAGCCAAGGTCATCCAGAAACCGAGCCAGCGCCCTCCGATCAGTTGTGCTGCATCGGAGAAATAACCCGTGTGCCACTGCTGCCAGTTGCCAAGCGCGGCCAGCGAAAACATAGTGGGAAGAAAATACGTTGCCACCGAAAGCGGCACAACCAGCGCCAGGGCGCGAGGGTAAGTCTGTTGCGGGTTCTCCACCTCCTCGGCAACGGTAGAGAGTTGTTCGTATCCGGAATAGAGCCAGAGGCCCAGAGCCAACCCAACCCCAAAAACCTGGAACAAGGGGACATGCGGCGGAATGAGCGGGGAAAACGGATTGTGGCGCCACTTCGTGGCTGCAATCACACACAACCCCGCTACCGGAAGAAGAATGAAGATTTCCAGCACCGTGGCAACGGATCCGACCATCTGAATGCCGCGAACATTGACGTAGGCGATAACCGCCACCAGCGCCAGCGAAATCAAATAATGCTTCCAGCCGGCGATCTGAGGAAAGTAGAAGCTGAAGTAATCGCTGAAGAGGACGGCATAGGCTCCACCGAGAACAAAAGAGGCACTCCAGTTCCACCAGCCCGCCAGAAATCCCCAAAAATCTCCGTAGCCCGCGCGCACCCAGCGATAGAAGCCTCCTTCTACCGGGAGAACCGTCGTGAGTTCCGCCGCGACCAGCGAGACTGGGATGCACCAGAAGAAAGGTAGGACCAGATGGTAGAGCAGGGTCAGGCCCGGACCGCTGGTGGTGACTTGATCTTCCAACCCGAACGGCCCTGCCGTCGTGTATGAGTACATGACGAATACGAAGACAAACAGGCCGGCTTTGCGAGTGCGAACCTGCGCCGATTGCCCCGCACGCGACTTAGTAAAAGTAGTCATCCAGAATCGGGTCGCTTCAGTTGTAAAGGAAACGAGTTCACACGGCAATACACAATTAAAAAGTAGAGAGCGCGATGGGATCGTGTTTGCCGATACTTCCCAGCATGATCGCGCAGCGAGAAGTGCCATGAACCACTTGAAGTCCTGATTGCCTGTGGCCGCAAAGAGGTCACCAGGATGTCAACGAGGGTTACTCCCCGAATCAAGGGAACCGGGAAGTTGTTCTGAGCCAGAAGTCGCTTCTGGGAGTCTGTAGCCGCTCTTCGCGAGTGTGCCACAATCCCTGATTCCAGTCGCCCTCAAGCAGTGCTGAAAACACACCTCTTAGCGTGCCTAGTTTGGGAGCCTGCTCCTGTGCCGTAATCTACCAATTTCGGTCTCACCCAAGAACTTGCGATTTTCCTCTACTTGGGAAGAAATCTACGAATGACGGCGATCACATTGAAAACCCCTCGATGAGTGTAACGGCGATTCGACAGCTACGTCCAAGAACGCCTCCGTTGGAACTACATGCGTCTTGAACGGATGAAATATCCAGTGATGCAGTGACTTTGGCCTCGAAATTCCGTCTATCGCCTATGCCCGGTCACCTAGTTCGGTGAGTCAACGACGGACCGGATGGCGCTTGGTCAGGTAGTGGATCGTCTCGATGTCGAGGGAGCGACAGTGTTCGGGAATCTGGCGGCAGGTCAGGCAGGCGGAGTGGTGTTTGAGTTGGTTCAAGTGGCGGCTGGAAAGTGGTCGGAACGGTATTTGTTGGTAAACTCGTACGCTCTTCCATCTCGGAGGATTCAATGAAGAAAATGAAGAGAGTGATCGCCGGTATATTCTTTCTCTCCGCTGCAATTGCATTACGGGCTCAGACATTCAAGACTGTCGTTACGTTCAATCAGACCAATGGCGAGGACGTTTTTTCGTCACTTATCGAAGGCAAAGATGGCAACCTTTACGGCACGACGGTATATGGAGGGAACAGCAATTTCGGAACGTTTTTCAAAATTTCCCCTCAACGCGTACACAAGGTTCTTTACAACTTCTGCGCGCAGACCAAGTGCACTGACGGCTCTTATCCTGGATGGCTTACGCAAGCCTCTGACGGTGACTTCTACGGTCAAACCTACAACGGTGGGAGCGTTGGCGCTGGAACTATATTCAAGATCACATCGAGTGGCCATCTGACGACGCTGTACAGCTTCTGTACCAAAACAGGTTGTACTGATGGCGCCCTGCCGCAATCAGCGTTGGTGCAAACCAGCGATGGAAACCTCTACGGGACAACCGTCATCGGCGGAGCCCGAAACCAAGGCACTGTATTCAAGCTCACCACCAGCGGCGTGTTGACGACGCTGTACAACTTCTGCTCGAAAACGAACTGCGTGGACGGCGCTCAACCCAACATAGGGCTGACGTTGGCCCGCGATGGGAACTTCTATGGCGCTGCGGCGCTAGGTGGAAACAGCAGTCCGATGTGTCCCTACCGTTGCGGCACGCTCTTTCGGATCACTGCGAACGGCAAATTCACAACCATTTACCGCTTCTGTGGGCAGGCTGGATGCGCGGATGGGAGTATCCCGCAAGGTCTCCTGGTTCAGGCAAGAAACGGAGGCCTCTATGGCACCACGGACGGTGGCGGCGCCACGGGCCTTGGCACGGTCTACAAAATCAGTCTGCGAGGTAAGTTCACGACGGTGCACAGCTTTTGTTCCGGCAGCTGCGCAGACGGTGGTATCCCTTATGCGGGACTCATGCAAGCCACCGATGGGAACTTCTACGGAACTGCTAACATTGGTGGGACTGGAGGCCGTGGCACGGTTTACAAAATGACCGCGGCGGGCGCCGTCACGCCGCTGTATGGCTTTGACGGCCAGGCGGACGGAGCATTTCCAGCAGCCAGCGTAATTCAGGGTAAGGATGGGCGCCTGTATGGCGGCACAGAAGAAGGTGGAGATGACAATTGCTATTACCCAAACGGCTGTGGCGTAGTGTTTCGCTTGTCGGCCAAGGCCGCGGCTGGAACTCCTGCGGATCACCCTGCTGCGGTCGTTAGCTCAAGGCTTCCACCTTGGTCTCCATTTACGAACTTCCCTCCACCTGCGGTTCCGCGACGGGTCGCGGCTGGCGCGGGGTCACATTAATTGCTCAGCCACGTTTATAGCACTCAAAACCCCGGTCGTCGGGTCAATCGAGCGGTGCGCGATGCGCGGAACGCATGACACCACATTTCTGTTCTTTGCGGTTTGCACGCTCGACACCTGTGTCTCAATGATTTTGGTGTGCTGAGGGGTAAAAAAGCCAAGTAGCCGACGTAACCTGACGCCCGGAGAGAGGGGCGAATGCCAACCAGTAATCTCCGATCATCGCTCGTAGCACATGCTTTATTGTTTTTTCACCTTAATCAAGTTGTCATCGGGGTTGCGATCGATAAGTTTGTCGAGTGGATCAATTCCCGCTTGAGCCGGTCGTTTTTCGACGGTAAGTGCGAACTGAGTCTGCTCCTTGTCGATCATCTGCTTCTGCAGATAGAGATACCTCCCGTCAGAATCTAAAACCCCTATGTCAATCCAATCATGGATGGGAATCGCGTGCTCCTGGCCCTTTCCATCCGCCCGCAGCTTCTTTGCTCCGACCACAAGGTTGACTTGGTATTTGCCGTCGGGTTGCTGGACATAGTTTGCGGAAATCGTCCGGTTGTCATACAGCGTGATGTTCTCCCAAAGATCGTCGTAGAGGTACTGATATTCCGGCGGCGTGTACTTTTTCAAATAAGCAATTAAATCAAGAGAAACGGGGTAGGGCGGGCCCTTGAACGCATAGGCCTTGGTAAAATCGGCCAGCGCAAGGCTGACTTTATCCTCGCCAATGTAATCTTGGATGGCATACATCACCAATGCGCCTTTGTTGTAATGGATGTATCCCTGGTTTACGTCAACTTTGTACAGAGGTTCTTCCTCATTACGCTCCTGGGCGCGACCACGCAGATAGCCATCCACCTCGTAGCGCAGAAATTTCCGGATCGACTGCGGCCCGTAGCGATGCTTCATCACCATAAGCGCGCTGTACTGGGCAAGAGTCTCGACTATGGAGGTAGCTCCCTCCACGTTGGCGCTAATCACCTGGTGCGCCCACCACTGATGCGCAACTTCATGAGCGGTGACGTAAAAAGGTAGATCGATAGCGTCGGGCTTCTTGGGGTCGACATAGGTGATGAATCCGATCGCCTCGGAAAACGGAATAGTATTCGCGTAGGACGCAGCGAACGTCTGGTAACGCGGGAACTCGATGATGCGCTCCTGGCGAAACTGGAAGGGGCTGAAATTTGTGCTGCAATACTCGAGGCTCGACTTCAGGCCGTCCATCATGCGATCGAGATCGAACTCATGTCCCGGCTGATAGTAAATTTCCAGGTTGACATCTCTCCATTTATCCCGGCGAATCGAGTAACGCCCCGAATTAAGTGAATAGAGATCGAGAATCGGGGCATCCATTTTGTAATGGAAGTAGCGGCGGCCGTCCTGCACCCACTCTTTCTGCAGGTACCCCGGCAGAATCGCGATCTGGTCGGGGCTGGTGCTGACAGTGCCGTCGAAGTTGATCCAGTCGGCGTCCGTGTTCGCCATGTTCTCGTTGCGCGCGGCGGCATCTTCGAGAGTGGGCATGCGTTTGGTGTTTCGCAAACCATGTTTGTGGCGCGTGCTGTCATCGGTTAATTCAATGTCGGGCGCGTAGCCTATGAACGGAGAGTATCGCTCAACGATGTAAGTGCCGTTGTGCACCAGGTCGGTGTTGGGATTGGAATTCTGAAAACCGTAGTTGTCATACTTCAGAGCAAACTCTAACTTCGTGCGGCCATGTGGGAGTAATGGCTTGTGGAGGCGGTAGAGATAGAAGCCGAGTTCCGGATCTTGAATGATGGGCGTTTGTCCATCCGCGAGACTCGGCGGCGCAGGCTTCGGAAAACCCTGAGGGTTGAGGCCGAGAGCCGCATCTGGAATGACCGGCGTTTGGCCGTCGGAGAGAGCCAATTCGCGGACTTGAATGTGCGGCATCGGGACTGGGATAAGATCCGTTGGCCACACCGTGAGCGCAACCCGATCGATGTTGGAGGAAGTTTTGTTTTCCAGCATCATCGTACCCTTAATCACGGCAGACCGCTTCTCCGGGTAAAGATCGACCTGCGTATTCACGTCGGTGATTTTGGGTTGGGCCAGTTCTTTGTATTGCCGGTATTTCTTCTCATACTGGGCGCGAGCGTCGTCGACGCGGAAAGTCGTGCGATAAGGATTCAGGAGATCGGTGTTGTAAAAAATGTAGGCACCGACACCAACGAAAAGCAACATGCACGCGGTCAGCCCGGCGACTGCAGGCGTTGTCAAGCGGGCCGCGGCCAGCCGTAGCCTTACCAGCCAATTGCCCTCTGTCCCTCGCACCCACAGCAAACTGCTCAAGATCGCGATCGCGATGGCGGCAATCCCCCAGTACAACTGGAACCAGAACAGCGGCCCCACAAAAGGACCGAAGCCGTTGAAATCAGAGTAGGTGAAGGGAGGAGCTTGCCCGAAACGGTAGAGATAATGCTGCAAGCCCAGAGCAGGCAGTGCAATGGTGGAAACAAAATAGAGCACCACCACAAAATGCCCGAGATATTTATGGTTCACTATGGTCTGAACCAGCATGGCAAATGCGCATAGAATCCAGAACCGGATGAGCCGAATGCCAAACAGTTCCTTGAAATACACCCCCATCTCGAACTGATAGTAACCGTGAGCAATCTGGACAATCAGTCCAGCTGCCCAGATGACCAGGACTAGCAAGACCTGAATAAGCATCAAGGCCGCCAGCTTAGAAGCGAACAGGACCCAGCGCTGCATGGGCAGCGCGTCCACAATCTGGTTCAGTTTCGCATCCCGCTCTCGCCAGGCTAATTCCCCGGCGTAAAAGATGATGATGGCAAGCGCGAATATGAAGAAGCCTCCGCCGCCATCCTCCAACATCTTGGCTGTCACCGGATAGGTTGGGGTTGCGAGCGGGTTGTTGATACCGCTGGCGGAGAAGATAGCGAACAAACCGCCGGCAAGCAGCAGGACGCCAAAGAAAACATTCTTCACCGTCTCCGTGAATTGAATCTGGGTGAGGGAAACGAACTGGCGCAGGGACGCTCCCGCGGAAAAGACAGGATGCGCAATCGGCAGGGCTCGTGGCGGAGCGGCAATTGCGTCGTCTTCTGCCACGACTTGCTTTCGCTTTTTCTGACCTTGCTCAGGATAGGAGAACCTGAATTTCGCGTAGGTAATGGCGAGGATCGCCACGCCCAGGCCGAGCCAAAGAAGGCGGTTGAGCAACAGGATTCCGGCAAGCGGAATCAGCCTGGAGTTGCGTTCAAAGGCGGTCCAGTATTGCGTGACGCGTTGGATCGCGTTGGCGCCGAGGGGATCTGCCAAGGCTGCCGGGACACTTATTGTGAGATCGGTGGAAAGCTGCGCCGCTACGAAATATCCGATCAGCAGGATAGCGCTGGCGGCATAGACCGGAAGCATCTTCCTTGCCAGAGCTCCCAATCCAAAAAAAATGGCGGTGATGAAGATCAAATTGGGGATGACCAGAATGAAATAGGGCTGGAAATAGGCCGCGACGTTCTGCGGTCCGATGCGCGTGGGGTCGATGGTGGGTAGATGTGTCGCAGTCCACACGCCTAGGCCGACGCTAGCGAAGATGACCAACTGGATGGCCAAGGCACCCAAGTATCGTCCCGCCAGATAGTCAAACTTGGTGATGGGAGCGGTGTAGAAGAAAGAGGTGCTGTCGTTGTGCACATCCTGATAGGTAGCCTGTCCGGCGATGGCGGCGGTGACGATAATGCCGAAGAACGTGACGAAGCTGATAATGTTGTTCAGGGCAAAAGGAGAGTTCACCAGAACTTTGCCGCCAGTTCCAAAATCGACGCTGGCCTGGGAAATTGCGCCGCCGGCGACGGCTGTGAATAGACAACCCAGGCCGGCAAATACCAGGAAATATACATAGGTCGAAAGGCGGCCGAGCCGCTGACGGAATTCGAAACTGAGAATGTTGAGCACCATATTCGTTAGTTCACCGACGCGGCCGTCGCCGGATGCAAGAAGCCACGAATAGTGGCGAAGTAGAGGTCCTCGAGATCGGGAGTAACCAACTCAAAGCCAGCTTCAGGTCTATCTCTGTTCAGCACGTGGATCAGCGTTCGCCCGGCGAACAGGCGCATCGAGATCACTTGGAAGCGCTCGCGATAGGCAGAAAGCTCGGACGGCCGAATGATTTTCTTCCATACCCGACCGTCGAGTTCCGCTACCGACGCGGCCGGTTCGCCAGCCAGCATCACGCGGCCTTGATGAATGATCGCCATCCGGCCACAAAGATCACTGACGTCCGACACGATGTGAGTAGAAAGAATAACGATGATATTCTCCCCGATGACGCTCAGCAGGTTGTGAAATCGCACTCGCTCCTCCGGGTCGAGGCCGGCGGTGGGTTCGTCCACAATAATCAGGCGAGGATTTCCTAGCAGCGCCTGCGCAATGCCAAAACGTTGCTTCATGCCTCCGGAGAAACTCCCTAGCGGCTTATTACGATGCTCGAACAGGTTCGTCTGCTGAAGCAGAGCCTGCACAACCTCACGGCGCTCCTTAGGATTGGCGATTCCCTTCAATGCAGCGAAATGGGAGAGCAGAGTCTGTGCCGATACTTTCGGATATAGACCAAACTCTTGAGGCAGATAGCCGAGGACGCGGCGCACCTCGTCCTTTTGCCGGAGGACGTCGATGCCGTCGAGGAAGACATTGCCGGTGTCAGCCTCCTGTAGGGTCGCTAAGGTTCGCATCAGGGTCGATTTTCCGGCGCCGTTCGGGCCGAGCAGCCCGAACATGCCCAGGGGAATGTTGAGGGAAACATCTTGCAAAGCCTGCACGCCATTGGGATAGCGCTTGCAGAGCCTTTCAATCCGGAGTTCCATTTGAGCCTCGAAGCAACGAGCGGTTTAGGACGACAAATGCGCCGAAACATGATACGGGATTACAGGTCGTAAAGTTTCCATCTTCATACAGGTGAAGCCAAGCGGCGGCAGCGACGGCCTATTTCTCGTACAGTAATCTGGCATTAGACAAACAAGGCAATCTTTGTGGGTACGACGGGATTCCGGGGGCGTGAATGGATACGGAGTCGTCTTCAGGACAAGAAGCCGGGCGATCAAACGAATTTCCAGTATCCGTTTCTCTTCAACACCACGCTGCGCCCTCTGCCGTAGTTGTTTTGGCGCGTCCTTTATGGCTCTGCCGCGCACGGTGTTTCGGCACCGATGGCAGAAGCCGCGGGGTGGCTTGCTCAACCTGCACTTCAGGTGCGAACTCGTTGACACCGATCCAGCCGATACGGTAATTAACAAGTTAAAGTGTGTGCCGTCGACACTCCGAATACATCGCAAACCAAAACTTGAAATTCTAAGGACAATTTCTTCATGAAGACGAGAACATCGATAGCGGCATTTTTCGCACTGGTCCTAGCCGGGGTCCAATGCGGGTTCGGAGCGAAGGCCAACGACGAAAAGGTATCGCTGCCTCTGGCATCGGTCCCCACCTTTTCGACAGAGAAAATTGGGCGACAAGGCCATTTCTACGTGGGCGGTAAGTGGGTTGGGGAACCAGGTAAAGAACGAATGCGCGGCGCCATGTATGTTGAGGTGTGGGTGCCCAGGGAGATCCGGCATCCGTATCCAATTTTATTTGTGGAAGCAGGAGGCGGACAAACCGACATAGCGCTGCTGCAAACTCCAGACGGGCGCCCAGGCTGGGCCTATGATTTCGTGAACCAAGGCTACACCATTTATATGATGGACTTTCCGGGGCGAGGGCGTGCGGCGTTTATTCCCGGTCTTGATGGCGAAATGACTCCACCTCGGACGGCCGAGCACATGGAAGAAGTTTGGACGGGCGGCCATCCGACCACGAATCCACAGCGCGCTTGGCCTCAATCAAAGAAATATACGCAGTGGCCGAGCGACGCGCCAAATAAAGGCAAAATCGGCGATCCCGTGTTTGATTATTTTGCCAAGACTGAGCTCGGGTTTCCTTCGGCCGATGACATGGAACCGCTGGCTGCGGATGACCTGGTACAACTGGTGGATTTGATCGGCAAACCAGTCATCCTCCTTCTGCACTCGCGGTTAGCAACTTCCGGCTGGTTGCTGGCGGATGCCCGGCCGAAGTTAATAAAAGGTATTATTGCAGCCGAGCCATGGGGACCACCGATCGAGAACGCGGAACTGGACGCAAGAGGTCCGGGCCACATATGGGGCCTGACCAATTTTCCGATTCACTATGATCCGCCAATCAAAGAAGCGTCGGAGTTGCACACGGTTCGCGAGGAGAAAGCCGATGGTCCGGACCTCGTTCCATGCTGGCTCCAGAAGGAGCCCGCGCGCAAACTCATCAACCTTGAACGTATCCCGGTCCTGAATGTCTCCGCAGAGGCGAGCTATCATCGTCCGTACGCCCGCTGTGTCGCCAAGTGGCTTAATCAGGCTGGCGTGAAGACCACATATGTGAACCTGGAAGATGTCGGGCTACCCGGCAACGGGCACCAAATGATGTCCGAAAAGAACAGCGCCGGAATCGCGAAATATTTTATGAGCTGGCTTGACAAGAATGTACGCTGAGCAAACGGGGGCCTCGACGAGACAATGAATCGTCCCCGAGTGACAGTGTGCCGATCAGAAATTAATGCGATGGGAAAGCTGCTCGAATCGCGGATCAGAATGAAGGCTGCTTAGTTCGGGGTCTAACTTCAGATAGACCATCGACGTAGATCGATCGTCAAAAGCTCTTTGCAACCAGCTCATGGCGTGATCATTTTCGCCCAGTCCGGCATAGACAAGCGCAATTGCATACGAAGGCACATAAGGCTGGCCGAGGCGCGATTCCAGGTCCTGCAGCACTTTGCGCGCCTGATTCTCTCGTCCGGAAATTGCATAGACGTACCCGAGCGAGCCTTTGTAGCACGCATCCCCGGTGGATAGGTTTACAGCCCGCTCCAATTCCGCGATCGCCAATTCGTATGACTTCTTTTGTGCGTAGGCTCTACCCAAACGAAAGTGGGTGCGCGGAAAGCCAGGATCGATATCGATCGCTTTCTTCAGGACTTCAATCGCCTCATCGCTTTTACCTGCAAGAGACAATGTCCAGCCGGCATTGCTGCCGATGATTAACGAAAGCGGATCGTCCTCCATGGCGTGCTGCGCTTCCGCGACCGACTCCTGAAAGCGTCCCATCGCCGCAAGGTTTTCGCTGTACCAGGAGTGTGCCATCGCATAGTTCGGATTGTCGGCGAGGGCGCGTCGGAATTCCGCTATGGCGTCGGTCGCGTTCCAATCATAGTAAAAATGAATGAAACCCAAACTGGCATGAGCTTCGGCAAGGCCGTCGTCCATTTCGAGAGCTCGCTTGGCAGCTTCCTTGGCGGCTGGGAACGCCTCTTTCGGCGGAAGCATAGCGTAGAGACCTAGTGTGCCATAGGAATCTGCAACGCCGACGTAGGCTTCAGCGAAAGTCGGGTCGAGGGCGATCGCCTGGTGGAAATACTCCAGGCCCTTCCTCATCCCTATTTCGGTCCGCTTGTTCCAGAAGTAACGCCCCTTGACGTATGCCTCGTACGCGTCAGGTCTCTCCGTGGATCGCTTGATGAACCGCCGCGTCTCCTCGCCGGTGAGTTTCAGGCGGATGGACTGGGCAACGCGTTCCGAAAGGGAGTCTTCCAAGGCAAAGATGTCCGTAAACTCCTTGTCGAAGCTTTCGCCCCAAAGCTGCACGCCGTCGCGCACCCGGATGAGTTGTACCGTCAACCGCACGCGATCGGACGCTCGTTGGATGCGCCCGTCAAGAACGGCGTCGACGCCCTGTTCCAGACCAGCCACCTGAGGACTCAGTTCCTTTTCGGCGTACTTCTGAATGGCGCTGGTCGGTCGTACGATGATCTTTCCGGTGTTGCCAAGCTTTGTGATCAACGCGTCCGCCATCCCTAGGCCCAGATATTCGTCAGCGCCTTTTGCACCTAAAGTTTGAAACGGAAGAACGGCAAGCGAACGAAGCGTGGCCGCCTCTTGCGCTGGATTGGCCCCACGTCGAACAGCCATCCGAACCAGAATCAAGAACACGGCGAGAGCTACTACCGCCGGCAGAATCTTCCAGCGCAAAGTGGTCTCAGGAGTAACGGCGGGGGCCTTGAACGCCACTGGGGATACTTGAACTTTCCCTGGCCCCTCCTGCCCTGCTCCGCCGCGGTCATCGGCGTGGACCAAGGTGGCCGTTAGTTCGGGTTCACCCACCCGCCTGACCTCAGCGACAAAACGATAGCCCCGTTTGGACACCGTCTCGATGTATTTATGCAGGCCGCGATCGTCGTTAAGGGCTTTCCTCAGGAACGAAACCGTAACCGAAAGATTGCCTTCCTCCACGATTGAGCCGCGCCAAATGGTCTTCAGCAATTCGTCCTTCTCGACCAGATGGCCACCCCTTTCCACCAGGTAAACCAGCAAATCAAACGCCTTGGGAGGAATAGGAACGGGGTGGCCATCACAGAGAAGGAGACGCTCTGGGGGATCTAGTTGAAAGGGGCCGAACTCATACAAATGCTTGACAGAAGTATGCATTGCCATCGAATAAATAAATTCTTAAGATTTCTTTTGGCGATTCCACAAGACTTTCTGTCGCCTGTACCACTAGGTTTGCTGCCGCAATCCCGGAAAACCCAAATCCCCTCCGGGGAAGAGATTATAGCTCACTTGTGACTGGGCAATACGTGCAAACCGTATGGACTCATGGGCAAATTGGGCACACGAAGTGCGATTAAAGTCCTAATCGGAAACTTCGAGTTATTTTAAAGAGTTTGCGAATTCGCCGTCCCGGTCAATTGAATGAAAATGAGGGGGTTATGATCGTGCGCAATCGAAGCTGGGGAAGTCTTGTAAGCGGGTTTGTTCTATTCTCGGCAACCGTCCTCTCGGTACTGCTACCGTTTTGCGCTGACGCCCAAGTCTCGGGAGCGACGCTCACGGGTACGGTCAGCGACTCCTCGGGCGCGGTCATTCCCAACGTGCAGATTTCCATTAAGAACGAAGACACGGGCGAAGTCCGCTCGGTTACGGTGGACTCGGCGGGATTTTATTCTGCGCCAAATTTGCTGCCTGGGAAGTATAACGTCTCCTTTAGCGCCCCCGGGTTTGCTACCGCGGTACAAAACGGCGTCGTGTTGACGGTAGGCGCTCAGCAATTGCTGAATATCAAAATGCAGATTGGCCAAGTTACTCAGACCCTTGAGGTACAAGACCTGGCGCCCTCGGTGGACTTGGCTACTTCAACCATTGGCGGAGTTGTTGATCAGAACGCTGTCGCACACTTACCGTTGAATGGACGTGATTGGACGCAACTAGCCACGCTGCAACCTGGTGTTGACTCTGTGGGGTCAATTCAGGCAAATACCGGTGGGCCAGACCGGGCGCGCCGCGGCTACGGAGTGCAAATGACCATCTCCGGCTCGCGTCCCACGCAAAACAATTACCGCATCGACGGTATTAGCGTTAACGATTACACGAACGGCGGCCCGGGCAGCGTCGAAGGGTCGACGCTGGGTGTGGATGCAGTTCAGGAGTTTTCCGTACTGACCAGCAATTATTCAGCGGAATACGGCCGCACCTCGGGAGGTGTGATCAATGCCCTGACCAAATCAGGAACCAATCGTTTCCATGGTTCCGCGTACGAATATCTGCGCAATAGCGCTCTGGACGCCAGGAATTTCTTTGACCCGGCCAGTATCCCAGCTTTCCGGCGAAATCAATTCGGTGCATCGATTGGTGGTCCAATTTGGAAGGAGCACACTTTCTTCTTCGCGGATTACGAGGGACTGCGTCAGAATCAAGGCATCACCTCGCAGGTTCCTGTCCCTTCGGTAGCGGCCCGGCAGGGCATACTATGTTCAATCCCGCAACCCGGAGCCGGCGGTTGCACGACGCACCAGGTTTCCGGAGCCTTTAACCCCGATCCGGCAACCGGAATTGATGAATCAGTCCTCCCCTATCTGCCCTTGTGGGGCTTGCCCAATGCGGGTCTCGTCGGCAATGGCGATCAAGGCATTTACTCGTTTACCGCGCCACACATTACCACTGAGAATTTCGGAACGGCCCGCGTGGATCACAAGTTTTCGGAAAAGGACAGCATCTTCGGAAGCTATCAATATGACTTTGCGAACGCTACACAGCCTGACCCGGCGAACGACGTACTGGTTGGGAATTCAACCGGAAGGGCTTACTTTGCCTTGGAAGAGACGCACCTCTTCACTTCACAGCTAATCAACTCCGCTCGCTTCGGATTCAACCGGTCTCTTCATACCTCGCAAGGCGCAAAGGCGATAAATCCCTTGGCAAACAATCCGTCCTTAGGAGAAAGTGCCGGCGCCGACAACCCCCAAATCGACGTGCCCGGCTATATATCCATTCAGCCGGGATTGAACCAGATCGAGCGGCTCGATTTCTTCGAGAATTCGTATCAGGGTTACGACGACGTTTTCTTGACGCGTGGAATTCACAGCTTAAAACTCGGTTTTGCTGTGGAACGAGTCCAACTGAATGCATATGATCCCGCGCCGTTTGGGGAAATTTCATTCGGCACGCTCGCGGACCCTACCAGCAACGGATTTCTGACGAATAACCCAATCGTTCTTTCTGCGCCGCTCCCCAGCGCACCGTTTATTCACTTTAATTTTCGCTCGACCATTTTCGGCGGATATCTTCAAGATGACATCCGCTTGCGCCCGACTCTGACGGTAAACCTTGGCTTGCGTTATGAAATGTCAACGGTCCCGGCGGAGGTCCATGGCCACTTGTCGGCGCTGCACAGCCCGTTTAACCAGACTTTTGCAGATACGATTGTCGGTTCGACTGTCTTTCAGAATCCTACGAAGCGAAACTTTGAGCCTCGAATTGGTTTCGCCTGGGACCCGTCCGGAAGCGGTAAGAGTTCGGTCCGCGGCGGTTTTGCTATTTTCGACGTGCTCCCCCTCCCCTATCTTCTCGGGCAGTTCGCAACTAACACCGCTCCTTTCACGGAGAATGGCACGGCGAGCAATCTGCCCGCAGGCTCGTTTCCGACGGGCGCGTTCGACATTCTCGCAACCAATGCCGCCAGTAATCTCGGCCTGCGCATCCCGTATATTCAGCCCAATCCCAAGCGTAATTACCTGATGCAGTGGAACCTGAATTTACAGCGTGAACTGGCCCCGAATCTCACGGCGAGCGCCGCCTATGTGGGATCACGCGGCGTGCACATGATATTCCGCGCCGACGATATTAATACCGTGCTGCCCCTGCAAACCTCTAAGGCCCCCTTTATTTGGCCGACCCCGGTAGGTAGCGGGACGCAGGTCAGCCCTGCCATCGGCCGAATGGACACTTTGCAGTGGAACAACGATACGTATTTCGACGGCCTCGAAGTGCAAGTGGAAAAAAGAATGAGTCGCGGACTAGAGGTGCAAGGCAGCTACACCTGGAGCCGGGCCATCGACGGAGGAGACGGCTCAATCGCAAGCGATTCATTCGTCAATTCAATCCCCAGTCTGTTTTTCTTTCTCCCGCGATACCGTCGCGCCCCCGCCGATTTCAACATTACGCATAATTTAACCATCAATTACTTGTGGAATATCCCCGCTCCAAAATCACTTCAAGGTCCTGCCGCCTGGCTGGCCAAGGGATGGCAGACTGGGGGCATCCTACAAATTAAGAGCGGGATACCTTTCACTCCGCTAATCGGCGGAGATCCGCTCGGGCTTCGGAGTTCGGCTCCCTTCGCATATCCAGATCGTCTGACAGGTTCCGGCTGTTCCGCCCCCGTCAATCCAGGCAACGCCGCCGGCTACATTAAGCTGCCGTGCTTTACGCTGCCGACGTTGCCTGCTTCTTCTGCGTCGCTGTGTGACCCTGCCTCTTTCCCGGCGGCAGCTGCTCCTGCGCCAAGCGGGACGGTTTATTGCGCGAACAGGTTGGGAAACGGTGGCCGAAACGAAATCTACGGGCCCGGCCTGGTTGACTTCGACTTCTCTCTTATCAAAGACACCAAGATTACTGAGCGTTTGAATTTGCAATTTCGCGCAGAGATTTTCAACCTGTTCAATCACACGAATTTCAACCCGCCACTCGTTAACAATGTTTTGTTTAATCAGGACGGATCTCCCAACAGTGCAGCAGGGGCGCTTGATTCCACCTCAACCAGCAGCCGCGAAGTCCAGTTCGCGTTGAAGCTAATTTTCTGATCTGGCGAGCGAGGGTGAAATCGTAAAGGCGAGCAACTGCGAGATGTGGATCCGCCAAGCGTCTGAAATCATAAAAGCGATTAGGAGTTAGAAATGTCGTCAGCCGCAGTCTCAACCCCGGTGCCGTTCCTCATCGGAGGAGAATGGGTCCGGGACACGTCTTCTCACATTACGCAAGTGAATCCAGCTACAGGGGAAGTCAACTATCAAGTCTGCGCCGGCAGCGAAGCGCACATCGACGCAGCCGTCCAATCTGCTCATATAGCTGCCAGCAAGCCTGCCTGGCGCGATATGTTGCCGCACGTCCGGGCGCAGATACTGCATCGCATCGCGGATCTGATGATGGAGCGTTCCGACCTACTGGCGCGGTGCCAGATGCTCGAGAACGGAAAAGTATGGAAAGAATGCAAGAATCAGGTTATCAATGGCGCGGCAACCTTCCGCTATTGCGCAGCCGCGATCGAGACGCTTGGCTCTGAGATCACGCCCCCTCGCGGAAATTACCTGAGCATGACGGTTTACGAGCCTTGGGGAGTCGTCGCGGCGATCACGCCGTGGAACTCGCCGATCACTTTGACCTGCAACAAAATTGCGGCCGCCCTTGCTGCCGGAAACGGCGTCGTCCTTAAACCGGCGTCTTTCACGCCGACCTCCGGAATTGAGTTAGGACGGATTGCGCTTGACGCGGGTGTACCCGCGGGCGTGCTCAACGTCGTGCCCGGAGCGGGAAGCAAGATTGGCGACGCACTTGTAACCCACCCCTTGGTGCGGATGGTCTCTTTTACTGGAGGCACCGAGGTCGGCCGAAGAATCTCCGAACTTGCCGGCAAAAAGATAATTCCCGCGGTGTTGGAGCTGGGTGGAAAATCACCTCACATCATTTTCGCGGACGCGAACCTCAAGGCCGCGGCGGATGCGGCGACCGTAGCCATTTTCGAAGGAACTGGTCAATCGTGTACCGCGGGATCGCGTCTGTTCGTGGAGCGCAAGGTCTACGACGAAATAATTTCTATGATCATCGAGAGGGCCCGCGCGCTACGCGTCGATCTGCCCGACGCTCCAGGGGCGCAGCTGGGACCGAGCGCCAGCTTTTCGCAGCGCGAGTTCATTGAAAAGATGGTCGACGGTGCGCGCCAGGAAGGCGCCGAGATTCTGATTGGAGGCACTCGTCCCTCCGAGCTGCGCCTGGCGAAGGGTGCGTTCTATATGCCTACGATTGTGGCCGGGATCACCAACAAGTCGAAAATCGCTCAGCAAGAGATTTTCGGACCGGTGCTGTGCGCCATGCCCTTTGACAACGAGGACGACCTTATTCGGCAAGCCAACGACACCATGTATGGTCTGGCATCCGGCATCTGGACTGCGGATTACAAACGCGCCTGGCGCGTGTCGCGGGCACTGGAAGCAGGAATGGTTTGGATCAACACTTATAAACAGTTTTCTACTGCAGCTCCATTTGGTGGATTCAAAGAGAGTGGACTGGGACGCGAAAAGGGATTGCAGGGGATCCGAACTTACCAACAAGTAAAGACGATGTTCTGGAGCATGTCCGACACCTTCGACGGTGGCTTCAGCATCGCGAAATAGAATACAGCGAAATATTTGGCGAGGAATGGGTATGCCGAAAAGCGAAGTGCAAACAGCTCGCGTCAAACCAGCGTCCAAAGGCGCCGCGTACATTGCAGATTTTCTGGTCCAGCAAAAAGTGCCTTATGTTTTTGGAGTATGCGGTCACGGCATTCTCGGGCTGCTCGATGGATTGTTCGACCGGCAGGAGGAGATCAAGACTATCTCTGTGCATCACGAGGCTGCGGCCGGGTTCATGGCGGAGGCGTATTTTCGCATCACGCAAAAGCCTGTGGCGACATTTACCTCGTGCGGCCCTGGCTCGGCGAATCTTATCCTGGCGATCGCCGCCGCTTTCGCCGACTCCTCCGCGATGCTCAATATCACTGGCAACGTGCCCACCGGGCAATGGAACCGCGGTCCCTTTCAGGAGACAGGGAAATATTTCCAGGGAGATTTCGTCAACGTCCTGCGCCCCTACGTCAAGCGTAGCTTTCAACCGACGCGTGCCGATATGTTGCCCCTGGCCCTGCGTCAAGCTTTCGCCTTGATGACCAACGGTCGGCCTGGCCCGGTGAATCTGGATGTACCGCTCAATGTGTTCGTGGAAGCTGTCGAGGAAAGTGTGTCACAACCTGACAATCACTGGCCGGCTGCAGAATGGTCACGGCCTGCCGCCGATCCCTCTTCGGTAGACGAGGCGATTCGTCTCCTGCAGCGGGCGGTCCGTCCCGTAATCGTCGCAGGACACGGAGTCGAACTCAGCGGGGCTGAGCCCGAACTGCTCATGCTGGCAGAGGCGCTTCGCATTCCCGTCTCCACGACGCCGTTCGGAAAGGGTGTCTTCGATCCGCGCCACGCTCTAAGCCTGGGACCAACCGGCCGTAACGGATCCTACATGGCAAACGCGGCGTGCCGAAACGCCGACGTGATTCTGGCGCTGGGCACGCGATTTGATGACCGGGCGACGAGCGCATGGCTTCCCGGTTTTACTTACACCATCCCACCGAGCAAACTGATTCACGTCGATATCGATGCGGCTGAAATTGGCCGGAACTTCCGTCCCGAGATTGGAATCATCAGTGACGCTAAACTCTTTTTGCAACAACTGCTCTCCGCGCAGCGCGGAACCATCGATAGCGGCCGCGAGGCGTGGCTCGAACGAATTGCCGGATGGCGGAAGCGATGGGAAGCCGCGACCCGGCCGCCGCGCACATCGGACGCAATTCCGATTCGGCCGGAGCGCGCCGTAGCCGAGTTGCGAAAGGTTGTCCCTGCCGATGGCATTGTACTCGCAGATGTTGGCATCCATCACAATTGGCTCGTCTCCGAATACGAGGCTTGGAAGACTCGAACTTTCCTGCAAACCTGGGGATTTGCCTCCATGGGATTCGCGGTAGCCGGTGCGCTCGGCGCCAAACTTGCTGCACCCGATCAGCCCGTCGTATCGCTGTGTGGAGACGGCGCGTTCATGATGAATGCCAGCGCTGTTCTCACCGCGGTTGAGTACCAGATTCCAGTGGTGTGGCTGGTTTGGAATAACTTTGGCTACTGCGCCATCCGCGATCAGCAGCGCGGCTATTTCGGCAGCGACCGGGAACTTGCTACCAGCTTCATCGATCCGAACGGAAAACTTTTTTCCGCCGACTACGCGATGATGGGCCGATCCATGGGCGCGGATAGCCAAACGGTCGAGAAGCCAGCCGACCTCGCGCCCCAACTAGAAGCGGCCATCGCATCCGGACGACCCACCGTTCTCGACGTACGCATCGACCGCGAGATTCGCCCCCTGGCAACCGGGAGTTGGGATCTTCCGCCAATCCCTCATCCGATGCCGAACTTCGGCTGGGGGGAAGACGAGTGACGACGTCTTCCTCATCGCCTGGAATCCACTCGCAACGTGGGGACGAGGAGTAGTTCAGAGCGTGGCGTCACATTATGACGACAGGACCAAGCATTGGCGTTGCAGCGCCATCGGTGGAGCAACTGGCAACTGTCGAAACAGGTTCGCTGTGGTCTGGCAAACGCTTTTATATCGCCGCGTTGTTGTTCCTTAATCTCTTCATCAACTTCATGCACCGTATTAATTTGTCGGTGGCGGCGCCTGCGATTGCCAGAGATTTCGGGTGGGACGCGGGAAAGATGGGCCTGCTCTTCTCTTCTTATCAGTGGACGTATTGTCTCTTCCTTTTGCTGTGGGGATGGATGTCCGATCGAGTTGGCACACGCTGGGTCAACGGCTTGTCGGTCGCAATCTGGTCTGTTGCGGGAATCCTGACTGGCGTGGCCACAACTTTTGGAGGCATGTTGGCGACCAGATTGGCTCTGGGCGGCGGCGAGGCAGCTTCGTTCCCGACATCCGGCAAAGTCGTCAGGCAATGGTTTCCGCCAAAAGAACGAGGACTGGCAACCGCGATCTTTAACGCTGGGACTTTCGCTGGACCAGCATTTTCAGCTCCCCTGGTTGCCTGGCTGTTGTTGAAGGAAGGTTGGCGGGTCTCGTTTATGATCACGGGGTCGCTGGGCTTTGTCTGGGTAATTTTGTGGTTGAAGTTTTTCCGAACCCCCTCCGAGTGTTCCTGGCTGCCGGAGGACGAGCGAAATTACATCTTGTCTCAAACGGATTCCCAGACGAAAGCCGCGAAACCATCCAAGGGCAGTTTGTTTCGGCTCATGGGCCGCAGAACCATGTGGGGCCTATTCCTAACTCAGGGATGTTGCGCTTATACCATGCTCCTTTTTCTTTTTTGGTTGCCGTCCTATTTGGTGCAATCCCGTCATATGTCTTTGGTAAGAGCCAGTTGGTTTACTTCCATTCCTTATGTAGTCGCTGTGGTCTTGGGATTGCTGATCGGGAAACTCAGTGATAGCCTCCTGACTCGCGAAGCGATAAAGCAGGGTAAGCGCCGTACATTGCTGATGGTCTTCATCTTGTTATCGTGCGTCGTTCTGTTGACCAACCTGGTCGCTAACGAATTCTTGCTCTTATTGCTGGTTTCAATTTCTCTGGCCTGTATCTCCAGCGCACTCTCCTTGAACATTGCCCTCACCAACGATCTGGTTTGGAATCCAGAAATGGTTGGCATTGCGATTGGTTTCATCATCCTGGGCGGCAACATTTTCGGATCATTGGTGCCGATCGCTACCGGATATATCGTTAAGTGGACCGGCGCTTTCGATCTCGCATTTTATTTAGCGGGATTTCTGCTATTCGCGGCAGCCGGTATTTGCTTCACTATGACGCGCAAGCCGCTCAGCTTTGAAGAAAGCATATGAACACTCCTCCCCAACCATCCTGGTCCTTACGAATGGCAACGCCGATAGAGCCTGGAATTGTCTGCATCGATCTCGATCGCATGCTCCAGTTTTATATCGAAGTTTTAGGCCTCAAATTTGCGACGGATGCCGAAGCATCCGCAGAGATGAGCACGGAGTTCGGAACCGGGCCGCACGGATTCCGAATCATTCGCCTGCAAACTCCCTACGGAGAAAGAATAAAACTGATTCAGCCGAAGAGGACCGTGCTCAAGCAGAATCCAGTTTCGCAGTGGGTTTTTGAGCGCCAGGGCATCACCTACATCACCTTTGTGATCGTCGACGTGCAAGAGGTGACGCTGCGCTTAAAAACATTCGGCGTCGAGTTGATGAGCAAAGAGCCGGTTCCGATTCGCCAGGGAATTACCGCTATTTTTGCGAAAGATCCGGAAGGTAATTTCCTTGAATTTGTCGAGTACGCGGACCTCGCGGCTTATCGGCCCGATCTCTTCAAGTAACGGCAATTTCCTAGGAGCCGTACGTAGTTTTCTTGGAATTCATAAACAGGAGGCCCTTGTGACGGAGAGCTTGACCACAGAAAGTTCCCACAAACAGTCTGCTCCGCCGCCGACAGACTCGAAGGGAAAGCCGCTTTATGCCTCCCTGTGGTTCCAGGTAGTGGTGGCCATGGCGTTCGCCGTGGCGCTGGGCTATCTCAGCCCCGCCAGAGCGGTCGCTATGAAACCGCTCGGCGATGCGTTCATTCGGCTGATCTCCATGGTGATCACGCTGATTATTTTCTGTACCGTCGTCTCTGGCATCGCTGGAATGCAAGACATGCGTAAGGTCGGCCGGGTCGGCGGCAAGGCTTTGTTGTATTTCGAAGTTATTTCGACTCTCGCGCTGGTGGTCGGATTACTAGTGGGAAACATAGTGCAGCCAGGACGAGGCTTCAACGCCAATCCCGCTACCCTGGACGCGCGCGAGGTTTCTGCGTATGCGGGTCAGGCGAAGGCGCAGACCCTTACCGATTTCCTGATGCACATCATTCCTAATACAGTCGTGGACGCATTCGCCAAAGGCGACATACTCGAAGTTGTATTCGTGGCACTGCTGTTCGGATTCGCGTTGTCCAGTCTGGGTCCACGCTCCCGTCCGCTGTTGGAATTGGTGGATGCCTTGACCCAATCTGTTTTCAGAATAGTCGGTATCGTGATGAAATTCGCTCCGATTGGAGCATTTGGAGCTATGGCATTCACGGTAGGAAAATACGGCGTCGCCTCCCTCGGCCCATTGGCCAAGCTCGTTGTCACCTTTTACATAACGTCCATCCTCTTTGTGTTGGTTGTGATGGGAGGAGTGGCCAGGGTGGCCGGGTTCGGCATCATCCGATTTCTGGTCTACATCAAAGAAGAAATCCTCCTGGTGCTGGCTACCAGCTCCTCGGAGACTGCGCTGCCCACTTTAATGGCAAAGATGGAAAGACTGGGTTGTTCGAAGTCCCTGGTCGGCCTGGTGGTTCCGACCGGTTACACCTTCAATACGGATGGCACAAGCATTTATATGACTCTGGCAGCTCTGTTTGTTGCGCAAGCCACGAACAGCCACTTGACCCTGTTGCAGCAAGCCACTATTTTAGGCGTGGCAATTTTGACATCGAAGGGGGCAAGCGGCGTACAGGGTGCGGCTTTTATCGCTCTCGTAGGAACCCTCATGGTGATTCCCGGCATCCCCGTCGCTGGCATGGCTCTAATTCTTGGCATCGACCGTTTCATGAGCATGTTCCGGGCCTTGATAAACATGATCGGCAATGGAGTCGCAACTCTCGTCGTGGCTCGTTGGGAAAATGAACTCGATCGCGAAACCCTGCAACGGAATCTTGCGTAACGCGGCCCGATTGCGCCTGAACCAGCCAGCAGTTTTAGTAAAGTGAGGTCTCATGGATTCAACGAAGAGAATTTCCCGTCGAGCCCTCTTAACACGAGCTGCGCCCGCACTGGCGAGCGGTCTAGCCGTGTTCTCTTCGCCCGGTTTCGCCCTCGCGCAGAAGCAGTCGCCGAATTCTACGGGCAGCCCAGCGAACGAAAGGACTTGGAGCGGCGAATATTGGGCCAAGAAAGGGGAAATCGCCCTCTACATCTTTCGCAAGCGGATGGGAGCACCGAAGTCTGGAGAAACGGCAAAGCCCGTCCTTTTTCTGGCCCACGGCTCCTCTGTTTCGGCGAGACCGACCTTCGACCTCAGCGTGCCGGGGCACGGGGATTATTCGCTGATGGATAAGTTCGCCGAATATGGCTTCGACGTGTGGACGATGGACTTCGAGGGTTATGGCAAATCCGGAATAGGCCCCGGCAATTCCGATATTGCTTCCGGAGTCGAAGATATAAAAGCCGCCTCCGAAGTGATTTTTCGCGAGACCCGGCAAACCCGCTTTCATTTTTATGGAGAATCCGCTGGTGCTCTCCGGGCCGGAGCCTTCGCGATGGCGGAGCCGGCGCGTGTAGACCGGCTGGTTCTCGCGTCATTTACCTGGACGGGGCAAGGTTCGTCCACCCTCTCGAAGCGTTCTGAATCCTTGGAATACTATCGTACGCACAGCCGGCGTCCGCGCGATCGAGATATGATCCGCAGTATTTTTACTCGCGACAAGCCCGGAACATCGGACCCTGCGGTGGCCGAGGCGATGGCGGATGCTGAGCTAAAGTTCGGCGATACCGTTCCCACCGGAACCTATCTCGACATGACGACGCGACTACCAATCGTCGATCCCTTGAAGGTGCAGGCGCCAGTACTGATCGTGCGTGGGGAACACGATGGCATCGCCACCGAGGACGATCTGCTCAATTTTTTCCGCAAGCTGCCAGTGCCGGACCGGGAGTTTGTTGTTCTCCCGGGCGCTTCCCACTCTATTGCCCTCGGCTTGAATCGCCAGCAATTCTGGCATGCCGTGGATTGCTTCCTGAAGATGCCAAAACGCGTGGACATCCAGAACCAAAAGGTTTGAACGCGGACGTCAGTCAATCTCAATTTCTCGCCTTTGACGGCAACCGGGTACCAAACAAAAAATAACTAGTTGTCATCGGCCATACTGATGGACGATGGCCCTCGTGTCCCGCAATTCAAACCCCTCGCTTGATTCGCTGGTCGCGGCTTTTCGACGTTTTAATCGCATGTACACCCACTTTATTGGATGGCTGGACGAGCAATTTCTAGATAGCGGCTACAGTCTTGCGGAAGGTCGCATGTTGTATGAGCTTGCGAAGGATCCCACCCCGACGGCGAAGATGCTCGGGCGTGGGATCGGCTTGCTGCGGACTCATATATCCGGGCGTGCCCGATAAAATGTCCCAGTTAAGTGAAGAGGCCTTCTCCGGCAACGTGAGGCGTAGTGGCCTTCGCCAGACCGAAGTCGATGACCCGCGGCACCGGTTTGCCATCCACTTCAACCACCAGAATGTTCTGCTTTCATAGCTGCACGTCGCTGTTTCACGCCCAAAGGAAGCACATAGACCACACCGCGTCACGTCCCACTCCGTCGCGTGAATGAGACTCCAAAGGTGTGAGCTACAACCCAACGCAAACAAAACGCCCCAACTCAACTGAGTCCTGGGGCGTTAAGTCGAACAGCCCTCCCCCGAAGTCTGCTCAATCACACTCTACCGGGGCTGGCCTAATTGGGGAAGGTCACGTTAGGAACAACATGCTGGTTACGGGTGAGACTTGCAGCTCACAGCGCTACGCAGCCTTCTTTTGCCGCTTGATCTTTGCCCATCGTGCCCGCTGGAACGCCGCGGTCTTCCGGCGATCTGCCACGGACATGGCGCGCTTCACAGGAGCCAGAGCCCGTTGTTTTCGCTGGTTCCAATGGCTGCAATTGCTTCCGGGCCCTTGCCCACCTCGCCTTTTGTGCCTGCGCCATTTTCCGCCGTGACGGTGCCGATATGATTCGCGTCGGTTGACTTGCTTTCCCGAACCGTTTAACAACTCGATCGCCAAGATCGCTTGATCTAACTTCTCTACCTGCAATTGCGCCTGCTTGCGCTCGGCACGAAGCTCCTGAAGCGCATTCTTTAGGTTTCCAATAGTTCCCCCTCGATTTAGACCGCGGCTTATTGTCGAAGGTTGTTTTGGATAATGCACAGTAAAGCTCCATTCCAACACCACTGCCAACCTCTCTTTCCCCCGACAACTTAGAATAAGAGGATGGAATACGTTGATGTGCTTGACTCGTCAGGTTGTCCTGTCGGAAAGATAAAGCCCAAGTCAGAAGTACATCGCGACGGCGATTGGCATGGCGCTGCTCATGTTTGGATCCTCAATACGAAGGGGCAGATTCTGATTCAGCGTCGCGCGCCCACGAAGGAAAACTGGCCTAGCTTGTGGGATGTTTCAGTGGCCGGGCATCTCTCTGCTGGAGAAGGGCCTGTTGAAGCGGTGCTTCGAGAAGCAAGAGAAGAGCTTGGGGTCACGCTTGATCCCAGTGAATGCCGCTATCTCTTTACCGCTGCCGAGCAAGTAGCGCTCAATAATGGCACCTACGTCGACAACGAATATCACTACGTCTTTCTTGTAGAAAGAGACTTTGAGGTCGAATCCCTTAAGTTTAGCGACGGGGAAGTCGCTGAGGTAAGGTTTGTGGCGCTCCGGGAGCTTCAGACCAATCTCACAACCGATCCAAGCGGCTTTGTCCCACACGAGGAAGAGTACCGAAGGCTTTTCGAGGTGCTACGGACCTGACTAGGAAATCCGCGAAGTATAGTGTGAAGACGCAACGCTAAGCAGGAATAAACGCCGAAGCCTTTATTGGAACCAACTGACCACACCACAACCGCACAACCGCCATGCCGTGGTGTTCACATGGACTGCGACCGCCGCGCCGATGTGTCAACTCTATGAGGGCAAAACAGTTCTGATTCGGCAAACTAATGCCCCAACCTTTCGCACGTTGGGTTGTTACGCCCGTCCGTGGCAAGCAATGACATCTGCATGCACAGCGCAACCAGATCGTCGATGCCCCAGACAAGAAATGCGCCGCTGGCTATGCAAACCCCAGTGTCGGATTGGGCCAGCCCTAACCCGGTGGGAAAGTATTTTCCCTGTGAACACGATTTCAATGTTGCTCTCCGTTCACGACTAAGACAACGAACTTATCAAGGAAACGCTGAACTGGCTGGATCAGTATCTGGGCCCAGTGAACTGAATCGTGTCCCACCGGTCGGGCGCTTGGTTTTCGCCGCTGCAACTCCAGCGGAAGACCTGCTACCAACGGATCGTGAAAAGAAACGTAATCCACACCAGACAAATCGGTGGATTCAGATACTTCGCTTGACAAGAAGCCCGCTGATACTCCAAAATCAGACGCTCCTTTTTTGCCCTTCCCCAGGGAGAGCTAGCGTCTCCTTCCCCCCATTGCTCGTGTCGCGCACTTCTGCGGCCGTGAATCGCCGCGTGTGCAAGCCACTCCATTTGGCAATAACCAGGGTCCATTTGATTGTTCAGCTGTATCGGCAAAGTGGACTCCCCAACGGACTGGTTTGGGAAGTTAACTATGACCCGATTCGGGGATGTATTCAGCAAGGTGTCGCATGGGCGCGACCATCTTGCGAAACAGGAGAATGCTATGAATGTCAACGCGTCGCAACCCGGTGTTGTCTTGGTGGACAAATCGCTGAACCTGGTCGCAGCCAATCTTGATGCGGTTAAAATCCTTGCATTTCCCGAACCTCCGGAGAAGCTGGGTAATTTGCGCGATTGGTTTGCGAAGAAGATCCATTCACTCTTGGACCGCAAGGCTTTGATCCGACCGAGCTTCGTGAACGAGTTTCGCTCTGCCCAAAGGACCTATCTTTGTCGTGCTTTGCCGCTCCAGAGCGGCACCAATGTGCCCGCCGGTCCGGCGTTAACCCTCATCTTGGAAAGAAAGCCGAACGGGGGGAGAACTGTGGCTGAGATCTCACAACGCTTCGGGTTGACTGCGCGAGAACAGGAAACGATGCGACTACTCGCAGAAGGTTTCTGCAGCAAAGAAATTGCGGTACGCATGAACATCAGCCCCAACACTGTGAAGGCTTTTGTTCATCTGGTCATGGTTAAGATGAGCGTCTCGACCCGATCGGGGATCATTGGGAAAATGGTCGGCGCCGACAACATGAATTACGCGCCCGGCCTAGAGAAAAAGCCGAACATCTTGTAGCGACGTGCATTTCTGCCCGCGCTGCCAACTTGCTCGCTCAGAGGGCTGAGCGGCGGGCTGAATTACGCTCCGTGGCTCCTGCCCGTGGTTTCAACCTGCCGCATTTAACTGTCCGGACGAGCGAGAATTATCTCCATCGCGAAAGCCGCGTTTAGTCCAACAGGTTAAGATCTTTTCATTACTGAAACCAGGGACTTGTAAACCATTTAATTGCGGATACAGTGCGAATTGCGCTGAACGGACGCCGCATATTCCCTCTCCCCTGGCTTCCCTGGCGCAATCCAGAACAGGAGGAATTACTATGTTTCGAACCGGAAACTCCGGATGGCTTGCGATCGCATTGGTTGCTGCCACCTGCCTTCTCACTGCAAGCGTGGGGTGGGCTCAACAACCTTATGACACTTTCCAGGTCAACTACTTCTCCAACGCTAACAACAGTGCGGGGACCGATGCGTGGACAAGGATCATTAACACAGGTGCTGATGCGCCTTCCTACCCACCAAGCAATCTCTGCGCGATGATCTACGTTTTCGACAACAAGCAGGAATTGAAAGAGTGTTGCGGCTGCCTGATCAGCACCGACGGATTAGCGGAGCTCAGTCTAAATAAAAACCTGGTCTCCAATCCTTTTGATGGACGCTCACCAACCGATGGAGACATCAAGATTATTTCCGCAGCCCCGAACGATAACTTCGGCGGAGTTCCATGCGACCCAACCGGCGGTGGCATCGGCTCCAATGGCAAGTACGTTCTTAACATCGTGCCCACGGTAGATCTCCGTGCGTGGGGTACTCACGTGCAAAATGACCGCCGTCTCACCGAGGATGAGTACCAGACTGCGGTCCTGTCTACGGCTGAATTGGACAGTCTGCAGGAAGAATGCAACGGAATCGTAACCGTGGGCAGCGGTGCCGGGATTTGCGGCGAAGGAGTCGGGAATTCGTCCACCGTTTGCAATTGATCGGGTTACCGCCACTGAGTTCGAGAACAATCATTGTCGCGTGCTTCGCGCACGCGTGCTGCAACCGAGCGCCAAACTTCAAGGAGGAGTTACATGTTTCGAACAAAAAGTTTGCTGACTTACACCGTGCTCACCGCGTCCCTAGTCTTTCTGACGGCAGTTTCGTTTGCTCAGACTAAGTACAAAAGATCGGACACCTACCGACTGACCTACTACAGCAATGCATTGAACAGCGGGGCTCCCGACGGGACGGTCCACATTGTGAACCCCGGTTCTGCTGTAACCAAGCTCGACGCGGACGGGAAACCGCTCGACGGGAACCTCTGCGCCCAAATCTATGTATTGAACAACGATGAGCAGGAAGTGGAGTGCTGTGGCTGTACGCTTACACCGGACAGCGAAAGAACTATCTCCATCAACAAGAACTTGCTGGGGAATCCAATCAACGTACGCCAAGTCACCCCTGATGGCGTGATCAAGATTGTTTCCGAACGGACACCGTCGAGCGGACCTTGCCGCCCGGATTTGGAGTTGGGCGACGTAATTCCCGAACTCCAATCTTGGGATACCCACATCCAGGCCGTATCCGACGGGTATGCCGAAACAGAGGAGGAGTTTGCCGGTGCTCCCCTTAGTGCTAACGAGCTTTTCTGGTTGCAAAACCAGTGCAGCGCGATCTACACGAATGGCAGCGGCCACGGGAAATGCACCTGCGGTTATGGCGACTAAACACGCTTAGCGCCAGGGTAACCAATGGTTCCCTGGCGCTTGGCTTCACACCATCAATCAGGGAGGACTCCAATGCTTCGATCAACAGCAATTCGTTTCTTGCTTTGCTTTACCGCAGCTCTCATCGTTTCTTGTTCGGCCGCCGCTCAGCAGAACCCCGGCACCTTGGCGATGGTCAACGGGAAGGCAATCACAACCCAGGATCTTGAACAGAAGGAGGTCAACCGCCTCCTCCAAGCCCAGTATCAGTACTATCAGGCGGAACGCAAAGCCCTTGATGACCTGATCGTGCAGCGCTTGCTGGAAGAAGAGGCCCAAAGGCAGGCCATCAGTACTGATGAACTTTTAAAACGCGAAGTAGATAGTAAGGTGAAAGATCCTAACGAAGATCAATTGCTGGTTTACTACGAGGGATTGGATTCGAAAGAGCCCTACGATCAGGTGCGCGAGAAGATCATGCAACACATTCGGGACATGCGGAGGTCCAAGCTGCGCTCCGCCTATATCGAGACCCTTCGCGCTAAGGCCACCATCGTCGTCCAACTGGCTCCCCCAATGGCAAATGTCGGAACCGAGAACGCAGCAGTCACTGAAGGGCGTTCAGATGCTCCCGTCCAGGTCGTTGAGTTTGCCGACTACCAATGCCCCTATTGCCAACGAGTCAATCCGGACCTGAACAAACTAATCGACGAATACGCGGGCAAAGTCTCGGTGGTTTATAGAGATTTTCCGCTGCCGATGCATCCCCATGCGGAAAAGGCAGCCGAGGCGGCCCGGTGCGCTGGGCAACAAGGCAAGTTCTGGGCGTACCACAACCTGTTATTTCAGGACAAGAAGCTCGACACTCCCGATTTGAAGCAAGAAGCGACGGTGCTCCACCTGGACTCAGCCAAGTTCGACAAATGCCTGGATTCTGCGGAAGAAGCGGCAAACGTAAAAAAAGATCAGGATGAGGGAATGAAGTTGGGGTTATCTGGCACTCCAAGCTTCTTTATTAATGGCCATTTCATTAGCGGCGCAGTGGATTACACCACGCTGCATCAGATGGTAGAGCAACAACTGACCTTGTTGTCATCGGCCAAAGGGGCCTCTCCAGCGGGGTCCTCCCAGAGGTGAAGCCTCGGCGGTGACAACCAGACCGGGCGACCGGTTGATGCACAACCGGCCGCCCGTGATGACAATAGCGGACGGAGTCGCCCATTCACTTGCGCACACAAACAGCAGGTGTACACAAGCCCTCCCCTTGTTTCATTTTCCGCTCGGCGGAACATTAGTCGATTGACGACGCGCCGCGACTGCGCTCCCAAAGGTATCCCAGGATGAGGACTGATCGGCTGCTCTGCTTGCTTCTCTTTCTAAGCACCCCCTTCCCAGCGGGTCAGGGCGCGGTTTTTATTGCGCAGCGATCAACACCGGTTATGGTGATGGCTCAAGCGGCGGGGCGGAACGCTGCGAGCGGGCTTACTTCCTCCGCAAGTTCTTTAACTTTTGGGAATGAACAGCTCAATTCAGCTTCTGCTCCCCAAGTCATTACCATTACGAATGCCGGACGATCGACTCTCAGGCTCCGTGAAGTCGCAAGCACTGTTCCAGATTTTGGGCTGGTGCATAACTGTGCTCTGGCCCCCAATCGAATGCCGGCTGGTAGCAGCTGCGACATTTCTGTTCGCTTCGTTCCCGGCGCGGCCGGCCTGCGCAATGGAAACATCAAAATCGTAATTGACGAAGATCGTCAAATTCAGCCACTCACAATTCACCTCCAGGGAAACGGACTGCAGAGTCCCGTCACGCTATCTCAAACCTACCTGGTATTTCGGACTGTGCTGGTAGGGATGACCAGTATGCCCCAATATGTGCGTCTTACGAATCACGGCACGGCTCCGGCAACGATCACGAGCATTGCCGTCTCTCCGGATTTTGAACTAGCTAGCACGGCCGGCCAATGCAAGGAGGGCAGTACGTTGGCGCCACTGGGAAGTTGCACCATAGCCGTGGTATGGGCGCCCACGGATTCGGGCTCACATAGCGGGCAGATAAAGATTGTGGGTTCCGATAGCGGGTCTCCGCACGTCGTCCACTTACAAGCGATGGCAACTGGCGTCAGGCTATCGTCCGGAACCCTGCGATGGAATCCTACGGCGGTGGGCGTCACTGCCGATTCGCAGGGGGTGGAACTGAGAAACGAGGGCCGCACTTCCATACAAGTCAGTAGCATCGAGGCGAACGGGGATTTCTACCAGCAAAACGACTGCGGCCAAGAGCTGATTCAGCATCAGAGCTGTTCGGTCAGAGTCTGGTTCCAACCCACTTCTGCGGGAGAGAGAGCGGGAACGGTCTTGGTTCGAGACTCGGATGCGACATTAATGCAGCAAGTCTTTCTTACCGGAATCGGCTCCCCCCTCGACTTGTCCCCGGCAAGGATGGATTTTGGCGATCAAGCCGTAGAGAGCACCAATGGGCCTCAGATCGTTACTATCACCAACCGGGGCATCGCCAATGTGAACATCGTCGCGGTCAATGCGAGCGGAGATTTTGTGATTCCGGGCAAAACCTGTGGGGACACGATTGCAGCGGGGAAAAGCTGCCGGGTCAACATCTGTTTTTCTCCGACAGCGACCGGCATTAGAACAGGCGCTCTAAGCGTCGAAACCGGCGCAGGCGGTGTTCCGCAGAAAGTTGTATTGAGTGGTATAGGACGATAAGTATCCGGGAACCGTTGGCTAAGCACGCAAGAGAAAATCCGTGGACGATGGATTGCTTAAGGCCACTCTTTTGGTGCGACGATCTTTCCAATAATCGCCGACCGGCTGGACACGTTCATCTTGACCATCATCAAACGAACAAAGCTATTGACAGTATTCGGGCTGATGTTCATTCGTGTGGCAATCTCTTTGCTGGTGAGCCCCTCACCCAGCAAACGGGCAGTCTCTTGCTCGCGTGATGTCAGACCGTACCGGTTCGCGATCTCTGCCATTGTGAAGTGCTCGCGTGATTTTCTCTCCAGCATGAGAACCAGCATGGGGTGCGGATTAGTGAAACTGGTGGCGGTAGTAAGCGGGAAGGCGCGACAAAGGTGCATGCGTTTCGCGGATTGAAACTCGCTCACGAAGTTAGTTGCGGCGGATGATTTCCGGCCGACCAGGCAGGAACGGATTCTATTTGTGAGCCAGTATTTCAAATCACTAATTGTTTCAGGATTTTTCGGAAATGTGAGGATTTGGATCGCGTCGGCATTACAAGCGACCAAATTCAGCGAGTCGTCAATCACGATCACCCCCGCACGAGCCGGAGCAGCGCTCATCTGATTCCTCTCCTGCAAAAGGCACGTCTATCGGCAGTTGGAAAAATATCGCCCAACCGTTCCTCACGCGCTGTAAGTCAACACACAGGCATTCGCCTGTCTGCGCCGCAAGTCATGAGGTGCGTAAATCGCCTTAGGAAGCACGAGCAAAGCTTCAGTGACCGCGAACCCCCACATCTGTACGCGATCCTGATGAGCGAGTGCCTTGGGGAGGACTCAATTAGCGAGAGTCTTAACTATACCGCAGTTGTTGTTCCCGCTGAAACAGAATAGTCGAATCTTGCGTTTTCCGCGTTAGTACTTAGGCGCTACTGACTTCTCATTACTTACTTTGACTATCATTCGCACCCCATTGGAACCATCCGCAACTCGTCAAAGCACATTCATCGTTATCGTCGTCGGTATACCTCCATTCGCAATGCCCGTCACACCGATGAGATAAGTGCTCGCGGTCGTGGTGGCACGGCTAGTGCTCGTTCCACCACCGCATGCACTTTGCAATAGACAAGCCGCGATAAATACGACAACGAGACAGTAACCAAGAATCGTTTTTTGCCCCGAGACTCCAACCCCCGCCGTGCAGACCAGCAAACCAACTGCCCTAACCAGATCGCAATCAAATAACTCGGCCGATGTCCTCTGAACGACGGCCTCGCTTGCGCCGAGTTGGCAGCTATGGTGCCTGCACGCTGTTTTTCGAATGAGCCTCGGCGAGGCGATCTCATTTCCACCGCAGATTGCCAGCCCAGCAAAGAAAGGGGGCTTACGGTTGAATCTGTCTGCTTCTAAACTTCACAGACTGTGATCAATCGCGAGTTTTCCACTTGGGCTAATGCTCATATCGCGAGGAAACTCTGACTCACAACCAGGAACAAGCAAGCCATCAATCGGATCTCGCCAGTAGGGGAGGGATTCAGCAAATACACGAAACCGAAACCAACCCATCGGAATCCCGCTGCACCAGACTGCGGGAGCAACAAAGAAATCGTTGGGAGCAGAGAAAGACTAGGCGCAGCTCATGGTTGTGTCAAGATACAGAAACGAAAAAAAAGGCTAATGCTAAAGTTCTAGCACAAATGGGCTAGTAATTTTGATGAGGAGAAAAACGCAGAATCCATTTGACAAAAGGAGGAAAGCAGTCAAGAATGGCTGCCGAACCCCCCAGAGCGCTGACCTTCGCCGCGGGACAGCTTGGTGAAGCGCGGTCAGTCGAGGCGAGCACCCGCTGCCGTATTAGTAGAAGTGAATTGCCAGTTTTTTCCGCGTATCATCGCGCGCGATATTTATTCCCCTAACACGCGCAGGTTTTCGGTCCGATCAAAGAGCAGTTGAAATCGATCTCGCCCTTCGCACGCGTTGGAATCGACGATCTTCGGCGGCGAGTTTCCTTCCTGCGGCATAAGAATGTGGCGGGCAGGACAATAAGGATCTGCACCAACAAGAAGCGAGAATTTTCCCTTAAGGAGATGAGTATGGATAATTTCTTTCGTACTATGTGGTCGAACGACGAAGGCCAGGACATAGCGGAATACGCTGTGATGCTGGCGGTGATCCTGGTGATCGTGGTCGGCACGATCCGACTGATCGGCGGGACCGCAAACAATGTGTTTTCCAGCGTTGCCAGTTCGATTGGCTCATAAGAAAAATCGCTTACATGGTTTAATGAGGACAGTATAGGCCTGTTCACATGACCCCCGCGAAAGTGTGCTGCGAATAACGAAAGAGTCCCCCCGTCGTTCAGCGTAAATGGACAGTACACCGACTTGTTCATGGTGGATGGTGTGAGTGCGAATTTTGGCGTAACAGTTATCGGTGGCCTTGGTGAGTCTATCGCTGGCGCGCTTCCCGGATTCACCGCTCAATGCGGCACCAACGGACTGGTCTCCGTGGACGCCATGCAGGAGTTCCGCATCCAGACCTTGTCGTATATGGCAGAGACGGACGTACTTCTGGAGCCCAGATCTCGATCGTCACGAAATCCGGTACCAACCAGTTCCATCGGCACCGCGTTTGATTACTTACGGAACGATATCTTCGACGCGCAACTATTTTGACGCGTCTCCGCTTCCCAAGCCGCCGCTCAGTCAGAATGACTTTGGCGGGACGGTTAGCAGAGCCATCATAAAGGGCAAAGCTTTATTCTTCTCTTACGAAGGGCTGGGCTTGCGTCTGCCGCGGACGGCCACAGGTGATTTCCTTACAGTGTCCGCCCGGGTGGCGGTCGCGCCAGTCTACCAAGCAATTCTCAGGCGCTGCCTCTTCCCGATCCGAATTCACCCGATCTGGCGATCGAGGAGCGACAGTACCTGTCGGGACTTCCTGGGCGACTGTTATTGTCGACAGGGACAAGCACACGACGAACCATGGCTGAATGTTGGTGCTGACAATCATGTCAGGTGTTGACAAACCCCACGTCCATTTACCTCCGGGTTGCGCTATTCGTCGACACCTGCCCTTAGTTTAAAACGTTGTATTTTTCCGGTGGCCGTTTTCGGAAGTTCGGGAAGGAATTCTATCCAATGCGGACATTTGAAGACGGGTAATCGGCTCCGCACAAATTCCTGCACCTGACGGGCGAGTTCCGGCGTGCCCACAGCACCATCACGCGTCACGATCCAGGCAACCGGTTTGGGCAATTCGTCTACATCCTTGCGGAAGACCACCGCCGCTTCCTGTACCGCAGGATGCTCGATTAGCACACGCTCAATCTCAATGGGACTGACCCACATGCCGCTCACTTTCTGCATGTCGTCGGCTCTTCCCGCGTACCAAAAATATCCCTCTTCATCCTGATAGTACTTGTCGCCAGTCCGGATCCATTGGCCCTCAATTGTGTCTTTGGTCTTTTCATGCTGGTTCCAGTAGTAAGCACAGGTAGAGTCTGCCTTAACGAGAAGATTGCCGATTTCACCCTGCACAACAGGTCGGTTGTGGTCGTCCACGATTCTGGCCTCGAAACCAGGGATAATCTTTCCACTTGAGCCAGGCCTGACGGCAGACGGGACATTAGAGATGATCATGTGCAGTGCTTCTGTCGAGCCGATGGCATCCAGGATTTCCACTCCGAATCGCTGTTTGAAGCGATGAAAAACAGTGGCCGGCAAGGCCTCTCCGGCGGATATTGCATGCCGCACACAAGAAAGGTCGAATTCCCTTCCGTCCCGCGCGGTGTGAGCGAGAAGTTTGACGTAGTTCGATGGGACTGCAAAGAACAATGTCGGCCGGTGGCGCGAGATGGCGTCGAACACACTCTGAGCTTTGGGCGGGCCTGGTAACAGGATGCTTGTAGCCCCCACGGCCAAGGGAAAATAGAGTGCGTTTCCCAATCCGTAGGCGAAGAAGAGCTTGGCTACACTGAAGCATCGATCCTTGTCTGTAATGTTCAGTATGCTTTTGGCATATCTTTCGGAACTCACCACCATGTCATGTTGCAGATGAACGCAAGCTTTCGGTGGCCCAGTACTGCCGGAAGAGTAGAGCCAAAAGGCCGCATCGTCCTTGCTAGTCAACTCCGCTTGGAGCACGGAAGAACTTTCTCTCGCCAGTTTTTCGAATGGCAGGGTGCCTATCCGAGACTCTCCACCCACCACGATGATGGTTTCGAGATAGCGCAATTGCTCTCTGGGGATCGCCTCGATGGCAGCCACCAATGAGTCACTCACGATCGCCACTCGTGCTCGTGAGTTATTAAGCAGGTATTCATAGTCGGCGGATTTCAGCAGAGTGTTTACCGGTACGGGGACCGCTCCTATTTTGATGGCACCGAAGAAGCTGGTGGCAAACTCAGGCGAGTCCAATAGGAGCAGGAACACTCGCTCCTCGATGCGTACACCTAACGTTCGTAGCCCGTTCCCAACCTGGTTCACGCGCTCAAAAAGCTCGCGATAGGTGACATGCACCTGTCCGCATTCGATTGCTACTTTGTCTGCGCGACCGTCTTTGATATGGCGATCCACGAAGTAGGACGCGGCGTTGAATTCATCGGGAAGAAATATCGGAGCACACGAACTCATAGCCTAATCACCTCCGTAGGCACCGCATCTTCTCTCACCTTGGAGATCATTTCACCAATGCGAGTGTTCCAGTATCCGACGTAATTATCGTCAAATTCAATATTTGGTCTGGCATGTGGGTTTCAAACTGTATCACCGCCAGAGTTTCCGATTAACCGACAAAGCGGCGATAAGTTCGCTATACTGCTTCGCATTTCACATCCAGGAGATCGTAATGACGCGAATCATCCTTGCCGTTGTCCTGGTTCTCTCAGTGCAAGCCTATGCTCAGACCAGTTCCGCTTCGACCGCTTCGTCCAATCCGAAGGTAAGGGCAATCACCGGATTCGTACGACTGGATCGAGCAACGTATCAAAAGCAAATTGCTGATGCCCTCGTCGTGTTGCGAAGAGTAAAGGCCGAATTTGAATCCTCGGGTTACGAAGTTGAAACTGTGCGCCTGACGACACAACCACTGGCGGAACTGGTCGCCGGCATGTCGGAAGAACAGGCATTAGCTTTCCTTGCGCAGATTGATGAACTCTCTGTAAAGGAGCAATTCCTGCCGAACGTTGGGCCGGGATTGCTGCATGACGCCGATGATCTGGCCACGATGCACCTGCTCGAAAGAGCGCTCTCGACGCTTCCGAACATCTCGGCCAGCACAATCATCGCCGACGAATCAGGGATTCATTGGAAAACAATTCGTCGCACCGCCGAACTCGTGAAGTATGTGAGCGAGCACAGTCCACACAGCAAAGGAACTTTCAACTTCACAGCCACGGCCATGCTGAAGCCGTTTGCTCCGTTCTTCCCGGGTTCTTATCACACCGGTGCTGGCAGACAATTCGCCATCGGTTTCGAAGGAGCTAACGTCGTCCGCGACATCTTCGCCAAAGATCGTGGAAACGTCGAAACTGCTCTTGCCGAATTGACCGCGGCCCTGACAAAACATGCAGCAGTGGCCGCGGCAGTGGGGAAGAAGGTTGCAGCGGAGACTGGCTGGACTTATTTGGGGGTCGATCCTACTCCCGCACCCTTGGGGGACGTATCCATAGGGGCGGCCATCGAAGCTTTCACTGGCGCAAGGTTCGGCTCCAGCGGGACGCTCACTGCGGCCAGTATCATCACGGCCGCAGTAAAAGCCGTACCAGAGAAGCAAGTCGGCTACTCCGGATTGATGGTGCCTGTGATGGAGGACAAGATTTTGGCACAGCGGTGGGCCGAGTCCACTTACAACCTAGACTCATTGCTTGCCTATTCGGCAGTTTGCGGCACTGGTTTGGATACCGTTCCTCTCCCAGGGAATATCAGCTTGGAACAGATGGAACACATTTTCGGTGACGTGGCCTCGCTCGCAACGAAATGGAACAAGCCCCTCTCGGCACGCCTTCAGCCTATTCAGGACAAGAAACCGGGCGATCAGACGAATTTCCAGGATCCGTTTCTCTTCAACACCACGGTGCACCCTCTGCCGTAGTTTGTTTTGGCGCGTCCTTTCTGGCTCTGCCGCGCACGGTGTTTGGGCACCGATGCAGCTTAAAAAACCAAGTCACGCCGCGGAAGCATCTGTTTAAGAAATGATTGCAATCAGCGGTGGTACGACTTATAAAGGGTCCAGTAAGTGGTCCAAGCCCCAGGTACCGATAGCCAAAGTTAGATTGGTTCTCAGAGTTTCATCAATCCCAAACCCCGAAGCGACTAGTGGCCAAAGACCACGTCAACAAGAGTATACGATGGAGCAACTGCTCGAAGCGGAACAAAGAGCCGCGGAGTGGATGAAAAAGACAAACAGGATTCCGCCGTCATCGATCGAACACCCTTCCAATCAGCCCCCGATTGAGAGAGAATGGTGCCACGAGCGCGTGACCGGACATTCCCGAACCAGAAGCGCTTGCCTTGATTGTAGTGTTTGTCTCACCGCTAGCTCAACCTGCAGTTCGTCTCCGAAGATACAATTGTTGTTTTAATCAACCCGTCACCTCAAGGTTTTACTACGTCGACCTGTGAGGAGCGCACCTTCAATGCGATCGATGTTAGTGTTTAGTGCGCCACCCAGATATTGGCACCGTCAAACGCGACGCCCTGTGGAATTCCGGCGTAAGGGAGTTTACCCCAAAACAAAAGAGCCGGAGCATTCGCTCCGGCCCTGGTTTCGTGATTGGATTTTTCTGACCTAGTTCCCTGTCAAATCATCGGGAGTCGTCAAGAACTAGCAACGGTAGATCGCCAACATCACTAGGGTTTGGGATTCACGGGTATGCCACGAGATGGGCCTCGCCTGCCTCAGTATGCGATCTCATTTCCGGTTTGCGACGACTTTCATCCAGCCACGATTGGAACATTAATATGTCCCAAACGAGATAGGCCCAGTTGTGCCTCCCGGTAAGGTGCTCTTGCCAGATGTTTCGGATTGGCTTGGGATTGAAGAAGCCCTCACGTCGCAGACGGTTCTCCCCGAGAAGAGCTTCGGCCCAATCCCGGAGTGGACCGCGCAGCCATGAATCGATCGGAATACCAAAGCCAGACTTCGGACGCTCGATAAGTTCGCGAGGCACATAGCGATGAAGAAGCTGGCGAAGAATCCACTTCCCTTCCCGCCCACGGATTCGCAGCGATAATGGAAGCTTCCACGCAAACTCTGCCAGGCGATGATCCAAAATCGGCACGCGACTTTCAAGGCCGACCGCCATGGTCGCACGATCTACCTTTACCAAAATGTCATCAGGCAGATATGTCATCGAGTCCAGATACATCATTTGCTCGGCAGCGTTTTCAAGATTGACCTGGTTAAAGTTCGTGAGTAAGGTATCGGGTTCGAGAGCATCATTCACAACATGAGTCGGCTGGTTCCAATGTGAGGCAAGCCGGTAATACATTTCATATGCATCCTGGCTCCCCATGACGCTGGCGAGCTTGTGCAACTTATAGCCAGGCATGCGCTGCCTCATCGCCTTCGGGAGAATAGGGCTCAGAGCGCGGAAGAGTTTGTCCCATACATCAGGCGCCAAGGCCGTGATGGTCGCAGCACTCAGCTTTCGGAGCGCCAGTGGAAAAGGCTTTAGGTTACGCCAGAGTGCCCCACCCCAGGTATGACGATTGTATCCGCCGAAGATCTCGTCGCCGCCATCGCCGGATAGGCTCACGGTCACACTTTGTCGCGCCAAGCGCGCCACGAGAAAGGTGGGGATCTGCGAAGAGTCCGCGAATGGCTCATCGTACATTTGAGCCAGGTTGGGGATCACCTCCATCGCCTCCTGCGATGTTGCGCACAAGTCGGTGTGGTCGGTTTGCAGGTGGCGCGCGACTCGCACTGCATCGGCACCTTCGTCGTACTCTTTGTCTCGCGAGCTTATCGAAAATGTTTTTATCGGCACGCCGCTTTGCGCTTGCATCAGCGCGACAATGGCAGACGAATCGATCCCGCCGGAAAGGAAAGCTCCCAGCGGCACATCGGAGTTCATTCGGATCTTCACGGCGTCCCTCAGGAGGCCATCCAACATCTCCACGGCATCGTCTTCGCCGCATTGAAGCGGGTTCGCTGCGCCCGTTTCGGCAACTTCCCTCAAAGACCAATACTGTTGCATCGTGCCATTGAAGTCATCCGCAGAAACAGTCAGCACGCTGGCAGGAGGCAGCTTTTTCGTATTGCTATAAATGGAGTACGGAGCTGGAATGCAATTGTGGCGCAGGTAGAGTGCGACCGCACCCCGATCAACCTCGTCTGTAAAGTGAGGGTGGACACGCAAGGCCTTTAACTCAGACGCAAAGAGGAAGCGGTCCGGAGTCGCATAATAATAGAGCGGCTTTTCGCCAAAACGGTCTCGAGCCAGGGTCAGCGTTCGATCGCGGCGGTCCCAAAGCGCAAAGGCAAACATCCCATTAAAGCGCTTGACCGAATTCAATACGCCCCAACGTTCGAAAGCCGCGAGCATTACTTCGGTATCGGAGTGTCCGAGAAAAGATATCTGCGCATCCTCGGCAAGGAGGTCTCTTCGCAAGTCTTCACAGTTATAAATCTCCCCGTTGAAGACGAGAGAGTAGCGTCCGAAGAATGACTGCATGGGCTGATGTCCGGCTGGCGAGAGATCCAAAATAGCAAGTCGCCGCATGCTAAGCGCGATACCAGCCGCAGCATCCACCCACACACCGCCATCGTCTGGCCCGCGGTGCCGAAGAGTGTCGGCCATCCGTAACGCAATACGTCGCAATTCTTCAGCAGGAAACTGCGACGTCGATTCTAGAATTCCAGCAATACCGCACATCAGATCCACCTTACAGGTTTTGGAGGCTCCGCGCCCCCAGACCAAGCTAAAGAAAAAACCAGCACCTTCAGAACCATACTCGGCCAGCAATTGCTATCTTTACCCAAGCGCGCGCTCACCAAGTTCGGTTGCGTAGCACGAACACAACATGAAGCCAAAGGAAGCCACTAGAAAGAACATCAGACCATGTCTTGGCAGGATTTCATAGTTGCGGACAGGTAACCCGGGCCGTTGTAGCGGCGATGCCCAACCCAGCATTGTTGCTAGTCAAACGCGTTAGCTGGGGTCTGCTGTGGAATGGCCATGAACTTTGGAACCCAATCTTCCATCACCGCCAAGTGTTCCCGTGCGTCCGGCTCACTTAAGAATTTAACGTTGCTGTATTTCGGATCCTGGTAGTTTGTCACTTTACCGCTCACGATGGCATCCAGAACCTGTTGAATGCCGGCTTCAATTTTCCACACAGGCTCAAATCCGAGCGCTTCCCGGATCCGGCAAAACTCGACCCGATAATTTCGCCGATCAACGTTGTCCTCGGTGCAGCGCAGCACAGATCCTGGCACCATAGCTCGAATAAGTTCGCCGACTTGGCCGAGGGTCCGGTTCTGCTCATCACACCCTACATTGAAAATGAGCAGGGAAACCGATTCTGATCTTGCGTCGAGCGCGGACATGACAGCGCGACCTGCGTCATGCACATGCAAGAACGGCCGCCATTGATCCTTGCCGTAAACCGTAATTACTTTCTCGACCAGCGCCTTAGCGGCAAGAAGATTCACTACCAGATCGAAACGTGTCCGGCCCGACAAGCCGTAAATAGTGCCAAATCGCAGGATGACCGGCTCGAAGCCGTCACCGCGCAAACCCAACAGCACATTCTCGGATGCGATTTTGCTGCGCGCATAAAGCGAAACCGGCTTCAGCGAGGATTTCTCGTTCAGAATCTGGTCGCTGGCTCCGTAAACGGAACAGCTGCTCGCAAATACGAATCGTGAGATCCGGTTTCCCTTGGCGACCTGGGCGATCATGCGAGTGGCAATCAGGTTAATCTGGATGGTTAACTCCTCGTCCAGCGCACAAGCCGGGTCGCCGACAAGCCCGCCAAGATGAATCACCGATTTCATGTCTCGCATAGCCGCGACCACCGTATCCACATTGCGAAAATCTCCTCGGTGAATCTCCAGATTAGGATGTTGGAGAACTGGGTGGAGTGGTTCTTCTCCATACAAAAAACAATCCAAAACGCGCACGTGATAGCCGCGGTCCAGCAACTTTGGCAGCAATGCAGATCCGATGTAGCCTGCACCTCCGATCACTAACACGCTCTGTTTATCTTGCTCAACGGATGCTCGCAGTAGTTGATTCTCCTGAATTACCAGATGCTTCCACAACTTTGCCCAAAGCCTTGCTACAAGCAGAAAGACAGAGCCGCTCGCAAAAGCCAGCAACAGAGATGAACGTGGAAATGCGGGTTGTAATCTTACAAAGTACAAACAGAGCGCGACAATGGAAAACAGCAGGGCCACTGATCGCAAGATGACAAGCGCTTTATATTTACCGCTGTACGAGCGCCCCTTGGTATAAAAACCCATAGCATAGAAAAGGAAGGGAGCGAGCGCGCTGATCAGAAGAGCGGCAGGCAGCCATATACTAATCAATGAGATAAGACGTAAGCGACCGAATACTATCTGCGGCACAAGGGCTAAGAATAAGGACGCGTTCAAAAGTGCGAGGTCAGCCACAACTCGCACCAGAATTTCAAGGCGGACTTTGGACTTACGCATTGTTGCTAATCCTCTTTATTTAGCCGTGGGATCAAGATAGAGAGTTTAATTTCTGCTGTCTCGCGTACTAAAGTGTCGCGAGCTCTATTACTCGCTTGACCGTCTCACAAGTCATTTCGAGGTGAATATCAAGAAGGGTAGGATGGACCAAGAACATGAGACTGGTGTCGCCCAACTCACGAGCTACAGGCAAACGTGCCGGCGACCGCAATTCTCCTGCAAAGGCGCGTTCCAGATAGATTTCGCTGCAGCTTCCCGAAAAACAAGGCACGCCGGCAGTTGTGATCTCTGCCATGATGCGATCCCGGTCCCATCCGGGACGAAGCCGTTCGCTGCGGACAAATGCGTAATATTTGTAAAAGGAATGCCCGATCTCGGAGGGCGGCTCAGTGACGCGGAGCGCTGGCATCGACCGAAAACAACCTGTCAAGCGGGCAGCATTTTTTCGGCGAATCGCGACCCACTCGGGGAGCTTTCGCAATATTACGCGCCCTAACGCGGACTGCATTTCCGTCAATCGCCAGTTCGTGCCGAATGATTCATGGAGCCAGCGAAATCCCGGAGGATGCTCGCGCCGAAATACCGCATCGTAACTCTTGCCATGATCCTTGTAACTCCAGGCGCGGTTCCAAAGTTGCTCATCGTTCGTGATCAACATGCCACCTTCGCCACCGGTGGTTAAGATTTTGTCCTGGCAAAACGAAAACGCTGCCATGTGTCCCATTGAGCCTATTGGCTTACCCTTGTAGGTGGCGCCATGGGCCTGGGCACAATCCTCGATCACTTTGAGCCCATACTCGTTCGCTAACTCGAGTATTGGGTCCATGTCGCACGGCCACCCGGCCAAGTGAACGGCAATGATGGCTTTGGTCTTCGCCGTGATCGCTGGTCGAATGGTTTCCGCCGTGATGTTCTGGCTATAGCGGTCTATATCAACGCAAACCGGAAGCGCTCCGCGCATAACCACGCAACTGGCGGACGCAATGAAAGTGCGGGACGTAGTAATAACTTCATCTCCCGCTCCAATTCCCAGGGCATGGAGGGCCAATTCCAAGGCCAGCGTTCCATTGGCTACGCATATTCCATATTTTGTTCCGACATGATCGGCAAACTCAATCTCGAACTGACGGCCTTCCTGTCCAGTCCAGTAGTTCACCTTCCCAGAACGAAGGACCGAAGCAACGGCCTCGATTTCATCGCTTGCAAAGTAAGGCCAGGGTGAAAACGGCAAAGTCGCATGCGCGGGGACGTGCGCGATTTGTTTTTGAACCGCTGCAGTAGTCATAGGAGTTGTGAAGGAAAGAGTTAGATTTGGCAGGCCTGTAAAACTATCTGCCGGCTGCGATGGACAACTCGGCGCTGCGCTCGCGCGCAGGGATGCCCAGCACCGTGGTTCGCTCTCCGACATCGCGGGTAACGACGGCACCTGCTCCCACAACAGCGCCGGAACCGATATGAAGATATTGCAAGACTTGTGCTCCCGTCCCGACCAGCACACCCTCGCCAATAACGACGCCTCCCGAAATGTTGGCTCCTGGATTGACCACAGAACCGCGGCCTATGCGAACTTCATGGCCCAAGGTGCAGCCGAAGTTACAGAGTGCGAAAGCTTCCAGGGAGACGTTCACCGTCGCGACCACACCTGCTCCGATGAAGCATCCATCACTAAGGCTGGCTGAGTCGACGTCGATGATGGCCGTTGGATGTACAAGCGCTGGCCAGGAGATATTGTTCTTCAGGCAACCGAGTTCCATGGCTAAACGCAGTCGAACCGAAGGGCTGCCAACGCCCATGGCGAGGGCATCGACTGAACTCTTGTGCTGATCAAGCCAGTCAAAGTCGCCTACGACTTCATCACGACTGTCCCGATCCCCTAAGCGAGAACGGTCACTGACGATGTAGCCAATGAACTCGAATCGCTGCTCGACCTGATTGATCCACTTCAGCGTCGATGCCACCTCGCGAGCCATTCCTCCAGCGCCAATGACTGCAATTCGCTGCAGTTTCATACGATGTTGCCTTGGTCCGGTCTTGCGTCCAGCCCTCGAAACTCCGGCATGGTGGCGTGACCCGGCTTCGCGATTCCTTCACGTCTTATTACTTGCCAGACGGTCTTAGTCAGAATGGAAAGGTCCAGCCAGAAACTCCAATGGTCGACGTACCAAACGTCGAATTCGAATCTTTCATTCCAATTCAGCAGGTTCCTGCCATTGATCTGAGCCCATCCAGTGATTCCGGGCCTTACAGCATGACGGCGCATCTGCTCGGGAGAATAACGTTCGAGATACTTCGCCAACAGTGGACGCGGCCCGACCAAGCTCATTTCTCCGCGAATCACGTTGATCAGTTCAGGAACCTCATCCAGGCTGGTGCTACGAAGCAATCGCCCCAAACGGGTTAGCCGATCGGCATCGGGAAGCAACCGGCCGTTTTCATCGCACGTGTTGGTCATCGTCCGGAACTTCAGACATTCAAAGCGAGATCCAAAGAAGCCAGCTCTTTCCTGCCGAAATAGCACTGGAGAGCCGAGGCTAAGCTTGATGAGTATCGCAATGACCATCAACAACGGAGAGAGCAGCAGGAGCGCGCCAGTGCCCAGAATTACATCGAGAAACCGCTTTGATAATGGGATTTTGTTCTCGGATGCTGTCTCCGGGCAGCCAAGCTTCTCTTCGATCAACCCCCGATAGAGATGGATCAGTGCATCCCAAATAACCTCGGGCTGAAAGTCTCGCTCTGTGTGCTCGCGACCAGCCTTTCCCATTCGCCTCCGCAAATCCGGGTCAGCCAGGAGCTTGCTCACCGACTCTGCGAGGGCGGTCGCATCTCCGACGGGCACAATTAAGCCAGTCACTCCGTCGATGATCGAATCCGCCGCGCCGGTTGCCGTAGTTGTCACCACGGGAACGCCGCTAGCCTGCGCTTCGAGCGGTGCGCCGGGGAAACCTTCACGATAAGTGGGCAGGGCTAGCACATCCATCAATAGGTAATAAGGAGCGGTGTCGCTTACGAATCCCGGACGAATAATTGCCGTCTCTGACTCAATGTAGCGGCGCACTTCGGGTTCAACCGGGTCGCCTGGCTCAAAGTCTCCAACCAGCAGTAAGTGTAGCTGCGGGTACGTTACACGCAGTTGTTGAAAGGCTTCCACCAGCTGCCGAATGCCTTTGTCTTTGACCAATCGCCCAACAAAGCCGACCACGGGCGCGCCTGGCGGGATCCCGAGCTTGCCGCGAAGAGTTTCTATTTCTGGCGAGTTCCGGTTTGCCTCGGAGAATCGCTTGGTGTTGACCCCTCGGCTTCCTTTTACCAAGACTGTAGACTTTTCCGGTGAGACCAGATTCAAGTTGATCGCGCGTTCACGCAAGCTTGGACTAACGCAAACCACGCGATGAGAGCACGCACACGTCAGCCACTCGGCTGCCAGCAATATCGCTCGTTTCGGTCCTCTGACAGTTTCCAGCCGTAATCCACGAAGCGTATATACCCGACAAGGAACCCGCGCTAACCACGCGGCGACGCCGGTTAGCAGACCCGCTTTCGGCGTGCTGACATCGGTAACGGTCGGGCGAACCCGCCGTATTGTCCAGTAAAGTTTCCAGAGTGAAGCCAGATCCTGAATCGGCGTGATCTGCCGTTCCATGGGGACGGCAATACTTTCGACCCCCTCCTTTGCGGATACCTCAGTCAAATACGCGCCAGGGGAAGACAGCAAAACCGGTTCTATGCCTGCGCTCCGCAAATGCGTCAGCAGGCCGCCGCTGTATAAGCTGCAAGCCAGTGGAGACGTGACTGCGATGAGAAGGCGTTCGTGGTTCATTTATGTCTGTGAGACTGGTTGCGAATGAGGAAGATACTGATACTCTCGCCGCAGAAGGGATTCGTATATCTGCTCCCATTGGTCCACGACGGATGTCAGACTGTAGTGCTTTGCTACATGCTCTCGTCCAGCCAAGCCCAGGGAGCGTCTCGATTCAGTGGATAGCTGTTCGATCCGTTGCATCGCCTCTGCCAAAGCCTCAGGGCTCTTCGCGGGTACCAAGAATCCACTGATTCCGTCGAGAACGATTTCGCTATTGCCGCCGACGTCCGTAGCTACGATCGGCAAAGCCGAGGCGCTTGCTTCCAGCAACACCATCGGCAAACCTTCCCATGCCGAAGACATCACGTACGCATCCGCAGCCGTCATGAGAGCGGGGATGTCCTTGAGGATTCCCAGGAATCGGATCCGATCAGAGATGCCAACGTCTGCCGCGAGCCGTTCGATAGACTCGCGCAAGGGGCCATCCCCGGCAATCAGCAAGATGCTACCTTTTGACAAGCGAGCTATTGCCGCTAGCAGGTTGGGATAATCCTTCGGGACATCCAGTCGCCCCACTGCTAACCACGTAAACCGATCTTCAACGCCAAGACTCTTTCGCATTCTCGCCCGCGTCTCGGTATCGGATTGAAAGGTTTGAAGTGGTACCCCGTTTGGAACGACCTTCAGTTTGTGTGATGGAACGGCACCAATCCTTATGTATCGCTTGGCAGCGGCGCCGCTAACGATGGTAGTGAGATCAGCTAGTCGATCTGTCGCTCGGTAGGCCAGTTCTTTCCACCGGGCGCCCTCGGTAACGCTGTGCGCGGTAGAGATGACCACTGGGACTGGGGCAAATAATCTCGATACTCTCCCGAGCAAGTTGGCGTGAACCATGTGTGTGTGCAGGATGTCCGGAGCCTCCGCCCGTAAAATACCTGACATCCGCAGCACGGCACGCGGGTCGGGAACGCCACGCCTCATGCCGAGAGATGAGACTTTGATCCCCGAGGCTTCCAACGAAGACTGCAGTGGGCCCTCAGATATCATGCTCACGACGGTCGGCTCCCAGCCTCGTGATGCAAGCTCCTGAGCTAGAAGAACGAGTTGCGTCTCGGCCCCCCCAGGGAAGAGGCCGGTTATCAGGAACAATATGGAGTGGGACATGGAAGGTTTTCGTGTAGCTCTGCATCCTTCAATCTAATTTTTCGTCGGGCTACAACCGACGACTTGGAGGCCAGCAGCAGCGTTAAGACGAGGGGCAAAACCATTACGCGTTGTCTTGCGAGCAACCCAAAATTGCTCAACGAGACCGAAAAAACAATGGAAAAAATCAGAAAGAAACAAATTGAGAAGATAATCAAGGGAGTGTCCCTGGCATTGAGCACGACCCTGAAGAGAGAATCTCGCCGGAGTACCACTAGAAAAAGTAGAACCACACCTTCGCAGGAGGCGATGAGCGCGGGCCCGTTGTTTGTCTCCCAGGGAAAGGGCCTAAACATGAGGAAAGGCGCTTGAGCCAATCTGCCGATTTGCGTTGAGCTTTCGTCACCGAACGCCGATCCGCCGACTTGGTTATATTTGTACGAATAATCAGACATGGCTTGAGCATCCTCAACACTGCCCAACTCTAAGGAGTTTCGGGCGTAGGTCACCACCCCCACAGAAATCGCAAGGAATAACGGGAAGAGCAGAAATTTCAAACCGATCATTTTACGACTTGATTTGATATCACCAAGCAGATAGCTCGCGACCAAACTGATCACAACAAAGGCGCCAATGTGTGGTCTAACCAGCGTCGCGAGTGGTAATCCGATCAATATGGCCGCCCACCCCTTAGTGTCAAAGCGCCGGGCGATGCCATATGAAATCAGACCAAGGGCAAGCATCATTACAGCATCCTTGCCAAAAGTGGCTGTCCAATACACCAGAGAGGGGAAAAGAAAAAAGAACAACGCCGCGATGTTTCGGTTCGCGCCTGGGAAAGCTACAACGAAGGCTCGATAAAAAAGAAACTGCCCCCAGAACGAAGCGATCGCAAATAAGACCATGGCAGCCGCGAGCGATGGCCCAATTACAGCGAAAAGACAGGCGCCGATTTCTATGATGAGATTGGTGCCCCATAACTGATGCAGGGAAAACACGTCGGTGAGATAGGTGACCGAACCAGCCAACTGCCTTGCGCTGTCGAAATACAACCCTTTGACGTCCGAGAGTTGGAACGCCGGCAACGCTGTGTATATCCACGCTGCTAACAGTTTCGCAACTGATGCGACAATCATCACCCTGAACAAAAATGGATTGTTGCGCGCAATGACGGCTATCAAGGCAATGCAGATGATAACGATTGACGGAATCACTATCGCGGCTAGATCAAAACCACCCTCAATAGGAATGCAGAATAGCACTCCAGCGGCCAATAATACTGCGAATGCAAGTGGATAAACCCAAGTGGGCTTCATGATCAGAAAACGTTGTTGAGAGAAGCTTTAGAAACACGCGCGATCGGGACTTGAATATACGTACAGAAATTTTGACGCCAGCAACTCGGAGTCGGGGGCAATGCAATTCAATAGATCAAGAAGGGCCCTCTTCGCGTAGGCCTTGCCTTGGCGCAGTAGCCAATACTCCCGAAGGCTTAGCCCGGCACGCCTACCCAATTCCAGTGCGGCGGATGGCGATACCCATGAAACGTGATCCGCGTTCGTTACAAGCGTTCCACTCACAAAAGTAGACACAATGTGTTTTATCCAATAAGGGTTCGGGGTTGAAACGAGAATCAAGCCGCCAGGCGCCAAGTGCCGGCCTGCGAATTCCAAGAGGCGAACAGGACTGTTGACATGCTCGATGACATCTCCAATTACTACTCGCTCGAATCGTTCACCGAGATCTTCCTCCGAGGTGGCGTCGGCGAGCCGAACGTTATACCCCCTGCTGTTCAACAAGTCGATTCCCTCTGGAACAATGTCGATTCCTAAGATGTGCGAGGCACGCTCTCTAATGTAATTATGCTTCCACGTGGGTTGTTCGATGTGGCCGATATCGTGCTCCACGACGCCAATATCCAGCACGGAGCGGCTTGTGACAAATTCATCTATCCAATTGAAATAACAGGAGCGGCTTTTTCGTAGCCGCTTCAATTCGTTAGCAATAGGCTGCAAGACATGTTGGGAAATAGGGTCATCACTTATCTGCGTCCAGTTGAGCGTTTGCATGAGATTCCTTCCAGATGTGAATCAGAAACTTGTTTCAATCTCGAATTCTGGTCGGTAGACCGTGTGTTTAAGCGTCGACTGACGTCCGGCATTTCTCAACTCAAGCATTACGCCGATCGCGAAGCCGATGACTTGTGATATGGCGCCTGTGAGCAGCGCCAGGGCCGCGCCCATCAATCCGTACCTCGGTATGAGCTCCCACGATAGAATCACTGTGGTCAGGGTTGACGTTCCAACAACTACGAGCGGGACCTTGAAAGAGCGGGCAGCGGTTAGGCCATACCCGAGGAATGAAGCCACTGCCAGGATGCTTGTCGTTGCGACCATGACCAGAAAGACATTCAGATGGCGGGCATACTCCGGTCTATAAACTAACGAAAGCACGGACCGTCCGAAAAACACGGCAGTGGGCACACCAACAATCCCAATCAGCAACCCCAATAGGACAAACTTGCGGAGCAGTGATTTGAATCTATCGAACTGCCGGTCGGCGAACATTCGGGAAAGCCGGGCCGCAGCTGACTGCCCAAGGGCATTGATCACCAGGCTTGCCGCCGTACCCAAGTATGCGAGCGATGCATAGATGCCAAACTCACTCGGCCCCTTGTAGTGCTCCAATATGTATCTTGGAATGTTGGTATTCAGCGACATCAGAGCCATGACGAATCCCAGAGGCAGGCTCGTCAAAGCCAGCCGCTTAAGAATCCGAACGTCGACCCTCAGCAGTCTGCGTTGGAGTCCATCAGTCCGCCGTACGACGCCGAGGTCGTAACTGAGGAAGACGAGCAGCCACGTAAGGCCCATGGCAGCGACTGCTGTAGCCAAACTACGGGACCGCCAAAAAGCGAGAGTGAAAATGAGAATGGATGCAACGCCCTTGAGGGTCAAAGAGGTCGCAAGCTGATCCAGTCTTTCGTGCTTTTGCATCAAGCCCAGAGTCACGTCGCTCAAACACTCGACGACTTTGGCCCCGGCCACTAGAAGCACGATCGTTGACGTATAGCGGTCGTATTGCGAACACAAGACAACAGTGACTATGGCTGCGAAACCCAGGGTTGTGGCGATACAACGGAGAGTGAAGTAGTCCGCGAATGCAAATTCGGACCGCGAGTCGGTGGCTTCCACGCCACGAAGCTGCAGATTCGTAAACATGAATATCGGAGCTGCAATGGCGAGTCCGAGCGCAAATTGCCCGACGATCGCCGCGCTTCCGAGTTTTGCCAAAACGGAAAGCATTCCCCATTGACAGCCGTAATAAATCAGATTTCCCGCCAGTGTCCAACTAAATGCAACCCGCAGCGAAGGCACGACGACCGCGGGAGTCTTTTCGGGGGTGGGGGGGGCAGTGTCGGGAACAGGCACTGTACCTAGGAGAGTCCCAGTTCTGGAAAGGCCTTGCACTGCAACTTCCAGTTCACGTTCCATGACGGTCTTGCATTCAAGCGTCAATTTCCTGTGTTCTCCTCAGGCGTTTCATGTCAATAAGTGTCTATAGCTGAGTCGCCGTTAATTCCCAGACGTTCCCTGCAGGTCACTTATGGAACGCGGTAGATCGTTGCACTCGCCGCTGCGGGGACAGCCGTCATGGATACTGCTTTGAGCGCACCTCGAGCCGTACTGCTGGGGACGAATAGAATGTCGTTATCTTGCATCGCTATGTCAGCGGCCTTTGAAGCGAAAATCTTTTTCAGGTTGATGGGGATTTCCTGTCGCCCGGTCGCGGTTGTACGAATCAGTCTTACGGAGCCCTTGGCTGCCGTGTAGTTGACGCCCTGCGCCAACGCTACTGCCTGTAGGATGGAGAGCTGCTCGTCATGATCCATGGGGAAGCCACCGGGCCGAACTACATCCCCGACTACGTAGACCACGCCAGTCTTTTCCACGAAGATCGTGTCGCCTGGTAAAATCTCGGGATTGTTTTCCGGCTGAGGAGCGGTTCCTGCGGCCATTTTAACGGTTTGGGGCTGCTCGGGATGACCACTGTGCGTGATGACAATAGCCGTGCCAGCCAAAGGCGTGAGTCCTTCCGCCAGCGAGAGATAGTCGAGCAAACGATGCGCGCCGAAAGCGGGATAATTGCCAGGTTTGTGCACCTCGCCGACGATCGAAACGCCTTGCGTCGCGTACTCGGAGATGAATACTGTGACTTGCGGGTCTTTGAGGAAGCCGCCGGCAATGAACTTCTGGCGAATCAGACTCTGAGCGTCTGCCGCCGTCAACCCCTGCAGATGAACCGTGCCTACCAGCGGCAGAATCACGTCGCCGGTGTTGCTCACGCGTAGTTTACCGCTGAGTTCAGGGGTATCGAAAACGCTCATCTCAACCAGGTCGCCGGCGCCTATCGGGCCCGCCGCGCCGCTTCCGAAGCCGCTGCTGCCTCCGAGCGTGGCTGGTCCGCGATCTTGGGCAGACGCGCTTGCGGCAAGTGTCAACACAACCAGCAGCGTAGCGTAGCAAGTGCAATTCTTTAGTTGATTCATGAGGGTAGGCTCTCTGAAGTAGGCAGATGGGCACCATTTCCATTGCCGTTACCATTTCCATTGCTGTTGTCGCCGTCGTGATAGTAGTAACGGTAGTCGGATCCGTAGTGTCCGTAGTAGCCTCGATACTCAACTGAGTCGAAGGCGAGGTCGTTCACGACAACTCCGGCAATGTTTGCCCGGACTTTCCTGAGGACATCGCGTGCACGCAGAAGAGATTGCCGACCGGTCTTTTTGGAACGGGCGATGAGGACGACCACGTCAGCATTCCTGGCGCAGACCACGGCGTCGGTTACTGCGAGTACTGGAGGCGTATCAATTACGATGTAGCGGAATTCTTCGCGCCAGCCTCGCAAAAGTTGCGGCATAGCATCAGACGCCAGCATTTCTGATGGATAGGGCGGCATGTGTCCGGCGGGAACGACATGCAAGCCGGGGATCTCGTCAACCTTGACGATCATCGATTCTGGCGCCTCGGTGCCTGCGAGGCACGCGCTCAGACCCTTGGTGCCCGAAATGCCCAGATATTTGTGAATTGTGGGACGACGCATGTCTGCGTCCACCAGCAGCGTTTTCTGCCCGGTCTGGGCCAATACGACCGCCAGGTTGAGAGCGGTGAAACTTTTTCCTTCCTGCATCATGGCACTGGTTACCATAATGACCTGCGGCGGCGTACCCGGCGAGGAAAGGAGCAGTGAAGTCCGCAGCGCCCGGAAGGCTTCCGCGCTGCTGGAATTGCGATGCTCCATGGTGACAGGTTGAATGAATTGCCGGGTGGCGGTGCGGCCCACCAGTTTGTGCGCATTCTTGCCTTCCACAACGACGCTCGGGATCACGCCGAGCGAAGGAAGCGAACAGTAAGCCTCAATGTCTTCCGGAGTGCGGATGGAGTTGTCGACATTCTCGACGACGAAGGCCAAGGCCATGCCGAACAAAAGACCGCCCATGCAACCGAGTGCGATGTTCAGAGGGATCCTCGGTTCAACCGGTTCAATTGGTGTGCTTGCGGGATCGACAATATTAATGTTGCTGGATTTCAGCCCTGCCAAGATTCCAGCTTCCTTAAGCTTCTTAAGCAATCCTTCGTAAAGGTCGCGGCTCGATTCAACATCGCGCCGCATAATCGCGTATTGAATGGCGTCTTCGTTCAGCTTGTATGCGTCCTGCTTCTGTCTGGCGAACGAAGCTTGTAGCATCTCTTCGGACTTCAGTGCGGCTTTATACTCGGCGTGTACCGCGTCCCCCACCTTTTTTATTTCCTGGTTAATACTGAGATCGAGTTCATTCATTTGCGATTGCAGTTGGAGGACCCGAGGATACGAAACCCCGTACTTGGCAGCGAGTTGGGCATATTGAGATCTGGCTTCGGAGCGAGCCTTGTATAGTGCTCCGAGAACGCTTTCCGGGGCAATGTTCGCGATCAGTTCCGGATTCTCCGTCATGGCGATGCGATACTTCGCCTCTTTCACAATGCGATCAGCCTCGGCGGCGGAAAGTTGCTTGTTAAGTTCCTCCAGCTTGTCGGTGATGATGTTGTGGGTCTCGTCCGTTCCCAGGATGCCTACCTTCTTCTGATAAGCGATGAGGGCCTCTTGAGAAGTTTCGGCGCGCTTCTTAAGATCATCCAGTTGATGGGTTAGCCAGTCGGAGGTTTGTATGGTGGCTTTATATTTGGTCTGGAAGTTGTGCTCAATATAGTTGTTGGCCACGGCATTCGCGACATCTGCTGCCAGGTACGGATCCTTGCTGCGGAAGTGAACGTCAATGATCTGTGTCTTGGGAACCAGTTGGACATTGAGGGACTTGTGAAACAGGTTGACCAGCTTGGCGCGTTTCTGGAGAGTCAGAGTGTCAAAATCTGGCGCTGAATCGAAGAGTTGTCCTGCGAATCCTTTGTTGTGGTGAAGTCCCAACTGCTTGATGACACTGGTTGCGATGGTGTCGCTTTGTACGATCCGGATCTGAGTCTCCAGTTTCGTATTCATATCGAGACCAATCGGCATTGCCATCTGCTCGAGACCGAGGTCACTTGAACCTTCAAGGTCGAGCAAGAGCCGGGACGATGCCTCGTAGCGCTTGGGAAGAAACAGGGAAACGGCGGTAACCAGAAGTACGACTACAGCCAGACTTCCGAGGACCAGCCAGCGGCGTTTCTGGAGTACCCGCCAGAATTGGACGATGGAAATCTGGTCATCCTGAGAATCAATGATCACGGGCTGAGCATCGGAGAAACTGAACTTCTCCAGTTCGATCTTTCTATTAATGGTTAAGGGGTTGTCTGTCATGGCATCCTTAATCGGCAGCAGGTGAAATCGTCTGAATCACAGAACGTTCGCCTTCAGACAGTGCAAATTCCGGTAACATCGCCGTCATCCAGAAGCTGGTATAGGTTGCGATTGCATCATCCATGTTCGCGGTTGAGCCTTGATCTCCAATCAGAAGCGATTGCAATCCCTGGTGAGCCGCTACTAACGCCGCAAGACTGAGGGCTGCCAGGGAGGGATCAAGGTCACGAATTAGACCTTTTGACACACATCGACACAGATATTCGCGAAGGGGTTGAAACAGTGGTACCAGATGCTTGCGTAGAATGCGCTCTGCACCATTCTCCAGCTCAAACAAGCTTAGATAAAGCAATCGAATCGTCTCAGGGTGCTGGTACACAATCTCCACCAGCAACTCAATAATCCCCGGCAAAGCGGATCTGGGATTTTCATCACTCTCCAACCGGATGCGTAGTTCGCGGCTAATGCGAATCCGCCGCAGACGGGACTCCGTTGCCGCCCAGAACAGGTCTCGTTTCCGAGGGAAATGACGGAATACTGTCACCTCGCTGACTCCCGCAAGGCGAGCAATCTCGTGCGTGCTGCTTCCCGTAAATCCTTGTCGCGAGAAGAGCTGCACGGCAGCCGCAAGGATGCGGTCCTGAGTCGGATTCTTACTCCGGTCCTTTAAGGGAGGCATTGAGCTTTAGCTTTGAAATTCGGCGGTTGCCACAGAGAGCATTCGAGAACGATGGGATTCAAGCGGTTCTACATCACTGGCGTCTAACTCTACCGCAACACTTTGGTTGATCATCTCGAGCGTAAGCACTACTCGCAGCCCATTCATAGTGCGAACCAGCACGCCAGCAAGCCCGGTTAGTGGACCAGCCTGGATTCGTACTTTTTCTCCTACAACGAGATCGCGATAGGGCGTGTACTTTTTCAGCTGTATGCCTGAGCGCAAGGTTTCAATCTCAAAGTCGGAAAGCTGGGCGGGTTTCCCGGTTGCGCCAACAAACGAAAGCACACCAGGAATTTCCAGCACTCGCACTCGCTGCCCCATGCCAATCTTCACGAAAAGATATCCGGGAAACAGTGGAAGTTCGACCACACGTTTGCAGCCATTCTTCCAGCGATGAACCGTGCGGTACAAGGGCAAGAAACATTCGACCTGGCGAGACGACAAATGTTCTTGAATACGCTTTTCGTTCCGGGGACGAGAGTAGATCGCGTGCCAGTGCGGGGTCTGTGCACCTTGCCAATACCCTGTTGGTGGTCGTTGAACATCAGTCGGAAAATCTGAACCTCTCTCGATCACTTGCGACAAGGCTTCGCCCCTCTCGCTTAGGTCAGCGCTCTTTTATAGTGAAGTTGAAGTGGCAGTCGCGACCTGTAAACGGAGCGATTGCTGCTTTACAACATCGCGTGCTAAGGTCGTCCGCCAACACCTTGCTGAATGCAAGTAGGTACCTACACGCTTGCGCTTACGTATTGCAGGCATGGTGCCAATTTGGTCCACCAGTTAAATGGCGTGTTTTCTGGGAGCTGCGGCGCCCGTCCCGTATTGGGACTGCCGTTTGCGTCTCAAGTCGAGAAATAGACACGAAAACGCTTCGCTTTGTCTCACCCCTTGGTTAATCTGCGACACACCGGGGAGCGATCATAGGGGAAAAATCGTCCAAAATGGTACGACCCCGACGACCGCCAGCGCAGCGCATTTGTTCCACGAGGTAGGACAAAACTACACACAGCCCCTCACCATATGCCGCGACTACAATCACTTAGCCTTTTGGCAGATCACATGCAGCTACCGTCAGCACCATTTGGAGGTGCGGCATGGTCGGACACAAGCAAAGGGACTGGCGTGAACTGTGTGAAGCTGTAGCCAACGAGACCGACTCCAAGAAGCTTCATTCGCTGGTTCATGAATTGATAAAGGCACTGGATGAGGGCGAGAGAAGCTGGCGTCAATCGATTTGCTCACCTGACTCCCTCGCAACCACTTGGAACGCCGATAAGGAAGTACTCTATGGCTGACGCTCCGCGAATTACAGTCGAAGAATTGGGAAAGCGGATGGAGGCGGGCGAAGATTTCACGGTGATTGATGTGCGCAATCCCAAGGCTTGGTCAGAAGCCAGCACAATGATTCCCGAGGCGATTCGCCTGCCGTCGGATAATCTCGAGGAGAACCTGCCCAGAATTCCCAAGGACAAGGCCGTTGTGGCGTACTGCACATGACCAAGCGAAGGATCTAGCGCCAGTTTGGTGCAGAGACTTCAGGAACGTGGATACAAAAATGTGTGGGCGCTTCAAGGCGGACTCGATGCGTGGAAGAGGGCTGGACTGCCATTAGAATCAAAACGGGCGGCGGCCTAGCGACGCTTAAGCGCCTCAAGCTCGTCCAGCGTGCGCGGCCAGTCTGATCGCAACAGGCGGGACAAACTCCGGTCAGCAAGAACTCTGCCACCAGTTTGGCATCGAGCGCAATAGTTCGTCTCGTTATCCGCATAGCGAATCCGCTGGATCTTTTCGCCACACCGCGGGCACGGCTCCCCGTATCGTCCGTGAACCGCCATACCCTTGCGGAACGCGGTGACCTTTTCCGGAAATCCTACCTCGGTTTCCGAACGCAGCCGGCTTATCCATAGCCCTAGAATGTCGCGGCTAGAAGCGAACAACCTTTCCCATTCACGCGGCTCCAACTTGCGGGTCAATGCGATGGGAGACAATTCGGCGGCATGCAGGATCTCGTCCGAATACGCATTGCCAATGCCGCTGACTATGCGCGGATCGGTGAGGGCTCTCTTGAGTGTGCGGTTTTCCGCTGTCAGTGCATCACGAAACGAGTTGAGATTGCTGGTGAAGATGTCGATCCCACCCGGGTCTAGGGAGCGCAAGGCTTCTTCGCCGATGAGGAGATGTAGCGATGCCCGGTGTTTGGTGCCGGCTTCTGTGAGAATGAGGGATCCATTCGGAAAGTCAAAGGCCGCCAGGCTCCTGCGTCCTGCCAGCTTCGCTCCGGCTAGCCGCCAATGCAACCGGCCGGCAATCATCAAGTGCAGCACCATCCACAGATCGCCTTCTACTCCAATCGCGATTCGTTTGCCGATTCGCCGGAGTTCGCGAACCAAGCGCCCTTCGACGCTCGATACTGGCGGTTGTGCGGTACGAAGCAGAAAGGGGCTCGCCAATCGTACCTGCTTGACTGGTTGCCCCACGATACGCGGTTCGAGAGCACTGATGTAAGCGGCAATGTCCGGCAGTTCTGGCATGTTTAGTAGATTTTAGTCGGCACCCACGCTTTGTCCCCTCGCTATTTAAAATAGATCATGACCAGCGTACGGATGGACAAGTGGCTCTGGGCTGCCAGATTCTTTAAGACGCGTAGCATGGCTGCGCGAGCCTGTGAACTTGGCAGGATTGAATCCAACAAGCAACGAGCTAAGCCTGCCCGCGAGGTGCGGGTTGGTGACCTCTTACAGGTTAGAACCGAGGGTGGCGATTTCGAGTTGGAGGTCCTGGCCCTCAGCGAGGTGCGCGGTCCGGCATCGGTAGCTCAGGCACTCTACCGCGAAACCGAGTCGAGCCGTGAATTGCGGCTCAAGGTTGCACAAGAGCGTAAGGCAACGATGAATTTCACGCCTGCGCCGGAAGGCCGACCATCCAAGCGAGACCGCCGCAAAATCCTCCAGGCTCGGGCCGAAAGTCAGGAATAACGCAACTTGGGGTAACTGGGATTACGGTTCCTGGTTCCGCGGCACAGCATTTGATCAGGGCGTATGCCCACTGCTTGATTCTACCGGTGTGGCTGTCCCTATTTTTTTCGTCACCCGAAAGAAAATGCGAAGGAGAAAAGCACTACGTGCCGAAGAGACAAGGCCAGAGTGTGGAAGTAACCGCTGACAAAGTCATCCACATGCGCCAGGTTTGCGAGAAGCCGAAATTCGTGCGGATTTAAGCGGTAGCAGCAGGGTGAGCGAGAACGTGAACCGGACTGCCTGTGCTGCGGCGCCGTTTCCCGGATAGAAAGATCCCGCCAAAGATCGCGAGTGCTGACAGCATCAGATAGCTCAGCGTGGCTCCGCCTTCGGCAACTGACAGATAGTCAAAACCGCCTTGATACTGCGAATTGGAAATACCTCCCCATTCCTGAAACTGCCCGCTGGAAGGATTGAAGGCAATAAGGTTCCAAACTTTATCACCGTTCCCCAATGTTGTTTGCCAACCGAATCCACACCATCCGCCTGCGCAAATTGCCTGCCCTCCGCCATTTGACGCGCCATTGCCCGCAAACACACCGCCATTGAACGCAATCGAAAGGTTGGAAAACGTACCGGCCGAACCATTACCACTAAAGGTGAACTGTCCGGAAGCGGTGCCCGAAACACCGATGAGAGTGGCGCCAGAAAAACTGTCGTTGGAGTTTGCGGAGGCGAAGGTCGAAACCGCCAACAGGAACACGATGCAAAAGCTCGCCAGATTAAAATATCGTTTCATTTAGAGGACTCGGCCTTTACGGGCAACAACTCGGATGAGTCTATACCCGTATCTGGCTTTGTCAAGACTGAGAGTTTTTGCAACCGGTTGCAAGGCTTTGCAACATTGCGATAGTGGCTAAGTCCCAATCTTAGACTGTGATAACCATGCTTTTGTCAAAAGAGTGGACGTTTAGACCGATCATAGCGGCTCCCGACGGATTAGGGCAGCCAACCCACTCCTGGGCGGACTGCCCTGCCGGCTGCGGAAAGTTCTTTGCCAAGCTACCAAGTAGTTAGAGATTCCTCGTCCACATACTCTTCAATCGTCACACCGGAAGCCGAGCTATCCAGTTGATGCTGCAAGCCGATCGTCGGACCCCACGCCGGGTGCGGAATGGTGGAGTACGAAAGCCCTCCAAGGTACGCAGCGACCCCATCGATGGACAGAGTCCCAAATCGTAAGCTGGCGTTGCTGTCCGTGCTGGGGTCAAATTGGCGAGGGATCTCCTGGTATCCGCTCGTGGTCACCCGCTGCAGGAAGTACGTAGCGTGGTGCCAGGTTCCAGTCGAAAACTGGCAGGGGGATAAACCAGCATTCACCCAGGTCAAACCGCCTTTGTCGGGAAGCCAGAACTGCCATTGGTTAGTGGCGTAGTTGCACTGCGACCCGAACATGAATTCATGCACGCCATCGCGCAAGGGTACAGCTTGAAAGAAGTCGAATTCCAAAGCCTGCACCGTGCTATTGCGCGTGCTGGTCGGGATGTAGAACCAGAAGTCCCACAGGAAGTTTGTGCTGTTGAGTTGTGGATTCTCGGGATCTTTCCAATAAAACAGGCTGTCGTCGTAAGCGCAATGGCTTCTGACGACGAAGTGCTGGCCATTTTCATCAAAATCGGGGGAGTTCATCGTGTTCGGGTCAGAATTGTGGTCGAAGGTTTCTATACTGCCATCGTTGCATTGGCCGCCCACCCCATTATTATTGTCCACTGTCCAGTAAGAGGATGCGGGTTTATCGATGTTGGCCGTTCGAGTCGCAGTGTTGGGTGGAGTAGGTGCGGCAACCGCCGCTACATTGATCGAATAGATCGGAGTACTGAGATGACTGCCGCTCGAATCCCAGGCCGTGATGTACACGATGTGAGTACCACCTGGGGGAAGAATTACCCAGGCATCCAGGGACGGACTGAAGTTGCGATAGACATCGTTGTGGTCAACGTAGACCACGTATCCGGTGATTGCCAAATCGCTTTCGGCCGTCGCTGCAAAATGGATTGGCGTAGTAACGTTGGTGGTCGAACTCGTCGATAACCTGGGTGATTGCACGGACACTGCTGTCACAGTCGCGTGAGCTGCCAAACTACCGCAAATGCAAAGCACCAGTGCGAGAAGCAGGTTGAAGGAAACGACGTTCGAGCGCCTGTTAAGCGTCTGGAATGGGGAAGTCATGAATGTCACCTTGGAATTTACAAATACAGGAAGATCTATCCGGCAGTCTCTAAGGAAAAGGGCAGATTAGAAACCTTGGTAACTACGGGAGGCGTGCGTCAGTGTGAATGTTGGAACTCGTGTCGAGGGAACCGGTGGGATGAAATGGCAACCATTCAGCCACAGTCGGGGGCGAAGCAGCTTAGCCAGCGCGGCAGTGCTGGCAGAAGCGAAAGAAACACTTCAACTGCCGAAGCGACGACAGGGTGCTCAAGCACCCTCGTTAATCCGCGCCATTACTGTAACGCTGACTGGGTCAACCTCACGGCGCAATACGGATTTGCAGTTCCCCCAGATACGTTGCACTTCTGGCTGTTCACCGACCCCGGCGCTATCGTCGAGAAATAGATATTTGTTCCACCGTTCGAGACTTGATTGTCGATCACAATCCCGCTGGTTCCTCCAAGAGCGCTCGGCGAGCTCACGCAACTGGACGTCGGCAAACCGGTGCAGTTCGGTGTCGTCAGCGAGGTTGTAATTGTTGAACTCTCAAGAAATCCGTCGGTCGAGCTCCCGACTCCAAAGAACAACCGGTCCGTGGTGCCGTCGTAAAATTCGGTCAGCGGCGAACACTCGTCCCCTTTCGTGGTATTTACAACAAAGGTGGACGAGCCGGTGCTCGTAATAACTTTACTCGCGAAGGGGAAGAAGTACATCTTTGGATTCGAGGGAATAAGCGGTTTCGTCGTCGTTCCCGACACGAATCCGCACGCTATCAGGTGACCCGAGGTTGACCCATTCAGCCAGAATGCGTTATCAAATGCGCCAGAGTGCAGGTTGCCGGTCGTGCAGTCGCCGGTGCCGCTCGCCGATCCCATGTCCACGGTGTTGCTGGTGGTGAGTGTAGTGGAACTTGTGAAGTTCGCCGGAATCTGGCTGACCGCCCCGCCAATACCGGTCACTATGCTGCATCCCGTAAATACGAAAACCTGATCCGTTGCAGAATTGGCGGAATCCGTGACCGCAATCGGTGGATCCACAACCCCAGTTCCAGCTCCATGCCCTACCCAACCGACCGTCACCTGCGCCATGGAAGTTCCCGGGTTAGTCAGGTTGACCCCATACAAATAGCCATACCCGTCTCCGATAAAAATCCTGGCGGCCGTGTCATCGACCACCGGAGCGGTCAAGACTTTGTTGGTCTGAGTCGAGACCGTGACCGGCCAGCCCCCGGTGCTCACCAGCGCCGGTGCACCACCGCCGAATACCGGCGTGATCTTGTACACCACGCCATTATCCGCACCCACGTAAGCTGTATCCGTGTGGTAGTCCACCCAGGGCGAGGAGTTCGAATTAGTTGCGGTGCTTTCAATGGTGAGCGTCGTCATGCAGCCCGGCGTAGTCGGGGTCGTGCACGTAGTGGGGGTCAATGGACTCAACACTGTGCCCGACTGCGCGGGCGGTGTCGGAATCGGATTGGGCAGCACTAGCACGTGAAAGTACGAAGCCCCGGCAGTGCTTTCGATGAACGCCACCTTCGTCCCGTCGGTCGACAGCGTCGGCGAGGTCTTGATCTGCCCTCCTGTTTGTGTGACCGTGTTGTACGCGAATGCTACCCAAGGCGAGCCGCCATTGCATGGCGATGTTCCCGTCGTGTACAGATTATTGATGCCAACCAGGTTGGCCTGTGTCCCTGAGGTCACGGTTAGTCCAAACAGAGCATAATCGGAATTGCAATTCTCGGTGCCGATGCCAAATTGGTATTTCGCCGGAAACTGGTTTGCGGGCACGTACCCGTTCTCCAGTGAAACCGACCAGTCGATTTTTATTCGCCGTCGCCGGCGGAGTGGCACCCCTACCCGTGCGCCTATGCGTGCGTTTTCGATAGCCACTCGTCGCATCACCAGGTTGTAAACATGCCTCGGGTCGCGGTCTGCCGCCTCCATCACGTCTTCGGTTCGCACGCCCGGCATTACCAGGTGATGCGAACTCCAGTCTTGCGGATATCCGAGGTGCACCGGTTCATCGCTCGCGTGTTCGCGTGCGGTCCTTTCCGTACCTGTCTGGCCCCAAAGCGGAAGGCACAGCAGGAGCAAACCTGCCGCCACATAGAACCTACGGATTGGATACGCTGGCATGGAGTTTCTCCTCAAGCTTTCACCGATCATTCCCCCTTTAATTTTCGCGCACATTTCGGGAATCTGAATCCTTACTTTCGTAACTCAGCGTGACCATTCGGGTTCCCGTCTGGTGACCATCGTGCTCTATGCCACCATGGCCCACCCATTCAAGCGCAACTCTAAATCACAGATAAACGGGGTGCCCCACCCTTTCCGCGTTCTTTGCGGAAGGGTGGGAGGCGAGACCTGACCGGCACGAACGCCAGGATTCAGGACCCGCTCAATATCACCGTCCGCAACAGCATTGACATCCCATCGGCAAGAACTTGCCATGGACACCCGCCCCAGACGAGGGTAATATCGCTGCAAGCCGCGCCGTACCTGCCCCTTCCCAGCAGCGTCGGCAATCCCGCTTGAGGATGATCCCTGGCGATGAATCGCAACCCTTGTCCTTACTTCGCAATCCGCCTGTTGTGCCTCTTCGTGGTTATTCTCGCACTGGGCACTCCTGCCTCGGCCGAGTGGAAGGAGAAAGTGCTATACAGCTTTCAAGGTGGTTCTGATGGGGCGACCCCTGCGGGCGGGGTGGTGTTCGACAAGGAAGGAAACCTTTATGGCGCGACCGGGGATGGAGGTTCGTCTTGTCCATCGCCGGGGTGCGGCACGGTTTTCCAGCTCGCGCCGCCCACAACAAATGGAGACCCGTGGACCGAGACTGTGCTTTACGGGTTTCACGGCAACGACGGTTCCAGACCGACGGGCGGTGTCATTCTTGACCAGCAGGGCAACCTCTACGGTGTGACTGCTTATGGGGGAACTGGGACCTGCCTATTGTTGGGCTACAACGTCGGATGCGGTCTGGTTTATGAGTTGTCTCCGCCCGCGCAAAAGGGTGGGGCTTGGACCGAAACCGTACTCTACAGCTTTCAGAATGCCAGCGACGGGCAAGAGCCCAACGGGAATCTGGTATTCGACAACGCGGGCAATCTGTACGGAGCCACGACGTTTGGCGGAGGAAAAGGAACGAGTTGCGATCCGTTCTATCAGTATTGCGGGATGGTGTTTAAGCTAAGTCCACCGAACCACAAAAGCGGCAAGTGGACGGAGCAGAAGCTGCATAGCTTTGCTGGGGTCGTCAACGGGCAGCAGTCGGGCGACGGCGCGAACCCTAACGGCGGCTTGGTGCTGGACAGCAAAGGTGCCGTCTATGGCACGACGTACTACGGCGGCAACAATCAGAAAGGAAGCTGCCAGGGCGGGTCTTGGGGAACCGGATGCGGCATGGTGTTCAAGCTAACCCCGCCGAAGAGGGCGGGCGGCAGGTGGACGGAGAAAGTAGTCCACCAGTTTAATGGTCGGGATGGCTCCAACTCCGCGGCGGGGGTCGTTCTCGACGCAAATGGCAACCTTTATGGCACAACATATTTTGGGCCACCACACGGGTATGGGCTAATTTTTGAGTTGAAGAAGCCTTCCGGAAAGGTCCACTCATGGACGGAGATGGTGCTACATCCTTTTAGTGGCGGGAATGACGGTGCAAACCCGGCGGCTAGCCTTGTTTTCGACAATCACGGGGGTTTGTACGGCACCGCGAGCGTGGACGGTGGTGGGGCGCAATACGGGACTGTCTTGCAGCTTCTCCGAAAGGGTCAGGCTTGGGCCGCCAACGTCCTTTATGCGTTTCCAGGGGCCCCCAACGGCAGGATACCGACCACGAGTTTGATTTTCGATGAAGACGGCAGTCTTTACGGCACAACAACCGAGGGTGGTAATGGAGCCTGCAGTTATTTCGGTTGCGGGACTGTATTCGAGGTTTCGCCGTAACTCACGTGCTCGCTAGAACAATGTCAGACTTTGGAGTCAGGAGAATAAATATGCGACACGCAACAGGATCGACGCCCGCCGGAACTTTCTTAGAATTAATCTGGAATTAATCTGGGGACCATTAATCTGGGGACAGACGGGGCGTTCACCTAGTTCTTGCCCTGCGCGCCCCAAGTTCGAACCCGCTGCTTGTTATTCAGGCTCGTAACACCCGTTTTTCGGGGCCCACACAGTTCGCATACTTTGCGTTTCCCAATTCGGGAATCGGCTTCAGGGCCCATCCACTTTCTCCTTGATCCCATTCCTCCGCCACTGATATTATAGAACGACACAGGTTATCTACAAGATAACCACGTTCTTTGACAACCTGACGAGGTCGCAGCTCTGGGCCATTGCCAGCTGCTGAGTCCGGCCAACCAGACGAAGGCAAGAATCTTCGTCCGGCGCTTTGCTGTTGTCCAGAAGCGTAGGCGCACAGGCCGGGCCGACACGCTAACCCCAATGTTTATAATATTTTGCCTGTAACTACCTTAAGAACCATAGATCTACAAGGCAGAATTTTTTCCAGTCCTTTGTTTTCTAGATTTTGGGGGAAATCGAGTGTTTTTTTTGAGAGATTTCCGTGCACCAGAATGTGTGCAGTCAGACGCAGGCTGTTGAAATGAAGCGAGCTAGCCGGCTCTACAACGCCGCCTGAATTTGAACTAAAGGAACCGCAGAACCGGCTCGCGTCCGCAGCAGCATATTCGCGGACGGGATGCCTGTTCTCTGAAACGACTTTTCACAATCGGCGGTGGATGGCCCACGCATATTTCCTTCCATATACGCCAGCCCTGGGCAACGCGTACACGTCCCTACGTGAGCGCAGGTCGAACAAGTTGGTAGCTCGCGCGCGCGGATTGAGCGAACTTCGTTCAATTGCGGGGAGTTTCGCCAAATTTCCGCGAACTTCTGCCGCCGCAGATTTCCACTGGGCAACGGAAACTGCACGCAAGGAAAAACGTCGCCGTAGGGAGAAATGTAGCAGGCGGTGTGCCCGGCGCTACAGGGAAAACCGTCCATAATGTCTTCGCCAGGGGCAGGCGGGGGCGAGCAGAACTCTTCTACGTTGCCCACCAATTCCTCGCTGCGGAAGACCTGCTTGAGCTCAGAGCCAGGAATGCGCAATGCCAGGATGGATGTATCTCCGTCCATTTTTGGTGTGATGGTGGGATCGAGCGTGTAGGAAACACCCAACTCTTTCGCCAACGCCATCACTCCCGTGTTATCGAACAGATTGCTGGCCATCAGGACGTTGGCAATTACTACCTTGAGACCTTGCGACTTAAGAAACCGGATCGCGTCGATCGTCCGCTTCAGTGATCCGGGCAACTTGGTGATGGCGTCGTGAATTTCGGAACGGTGCGAGTACACGCTGATCTGCACTTGCTCGACACCCAACTCGCGAATGCGCCTGGCATCGGGCTCGCGAATCATCACTGCGTTGGTCTTCAGCTTGACGTTGAATAGCAGGCGGCGCGCGTGTTCCACGATCTCGAAGAAATCGCGGCGCATCAGGACTTCTCCGCCGCTAAGAGTAAGGAAGAATACTCCCGCATCGGAGAGTTGATTCAAAATATCTTCGATCTCGGCGGTCGTCATTTCGCCGTGGTCGTCGTGATCCAGATAGCAGTGAACGCAACGCTCGTTGCAGCGGTAGGTAATATCAAGATGCACGCTGATCGGGATGCCCAGGACTAGCGCCTTCTGGTTCATTTCGGCCAGAAGGCTCATCGCGCCTCCGGCGGTGAGGCCTGGGAAGATATGGGCTGTTCTGACACCAGGAGGATGCCGTGTCGGGAGAGATCGTCCACGAACTGCTCGGCATCGCGTCCGGCCTGGTCTGGATTCACATCGAACTCAGAGCAGATTTTGCTGGTCACAATATTCGACAATGGCGTCTGGCCGTCTGCCGACTGCCATATCAACGTCGCGATGTCGTTCAGCGTGAAAAACGTGGAGTCGACCGCGGACATAATCATCATTTCGCCGCCAATAAGGCGGGCAGCAATGGCCGAACTCCTCGCAATGTACTTTTCTGCTATGACGTGTCTCCCGCGTTCGCGGCAAGGGATTACACCAGCGCCTACACTGGCGACTTGCGTATTATCTCCCAGACTCGTTCATCTGGAACAAATATCAACCGGCGTACAGGTACCTGTTCTACAAACTCGCAGGCGGCGCGAAAGACCAGATTGACCAGGTCTATGTCTTCGGCGAAAAACAGAATATTTCTCAACAACAACCGGATCGCTTCGGACGCGGCCACCGGTTCGATCCGGTTTTGCGGACCCTTCTCCAGTAGAAACAGCGTACTCAAAGGGGCGGACTGATTTTCGCCCAGCCTGGCCAATTCGCCTGCGAAGGGCGTGCCACAAGCGCGATACTGGTTTGCATTACGTCGCACGTAGGAAATTTCATCCGTCAGCAAAGTCGCATCCGACGGCGCCAGACGCGAAATCGTAGTCTTGCCCGCGCCCGAAACACCCGCAAACAAGAAGGCGCGTCCGCCGAGAATGGCACTGGCAGCATGGACCAGGAACCCGCCCTGCTTGGCCAATATTAAAGTGTGAACGATGCGAAGAACGGAGTCGATGGCGTATGGGTTGCGCGACTGACGAATATGACCGCGACCGGCCTTTGCATCCCAGCGAGCACGGAAGTCGCCACGCTGAAGCAGCCACTGGCCGTTCTGCACCTTTACCTGCGCGTCTTCGTCAGCATGCGATGTTTCCGATGGCTCGAACAGCTCGATATCAAACTCGAATTGAGGATCAGCAGAAGACTGAATGAATCCTGCGTAACGATTTTCGAGGAGTTCCCGAAACGCACTGTCTTGCGTGCGCAGCCCGATCGCCATGCCGCCAATCTCGATGGCAACGCCGTCACTGGCCGAGATCTGAGACGACTGGCGCATTGGTGTTGACGCGATGGTGAAGTAGCGCCGCTACTCCGCTCCGCATTGCCGGGATGAATGAATGCGCAGCGCGAAGGTCCGGAATGAATCGCAGTGGCACAGCATCCGGGCAAGCGTGCGACTGAACAGTGAAAGTTGCGGGGGAGCGACTGCGCCGGCCTTCTTATGAATCAGGGACACCTTGCCCAGCACTTGAACCTCGGCTGCGGGTTCGTCATTCTGGGGAAGCGAGTCGCCTCGCGTAATCCAGTGGGAGTTGCGCTTCTCGATCACTCGATGGATAAAGAATTGTCTGTTCCGCGCCACTAATGCGATGTCGCCGGGGATGATCTCGTGGCCAGGTTTGTGTTCTACGGTGAGAATGTCGCCGGGCCAGATCGACGGCAGCATGCTGGTTCCGAATGCCCGCAGGCGTATGGTGCCGCCCGAACTGAGAACTTCAGCGGCAAGCTCAAGCTTATGATCACCGCGGGCTTCTGTCGTGATTGGCATGGCAAAACGAAACTAAGAACTCTTGCGATTGAAACGGCACTGAAATTCTGTGGGACTGACTTTGCCGCATGACAAGGCCATGGTCTCGAAAACACGTTCGTATCGGAATTCGGGTTTTTGATATGGCTTCTTCCCTGCACCCCTGGCGCTTAAGTCGTTCTTATCAGCATTCGCGTCTTTTTGCATAAAGGTGCGCATGTCACTCGACCGGCTGCGGGGGCAGCTCGCGTGAGCGCTTGAGGAATATCTTTCTCGGCAGTTTACAACAACCTAAGGGAGATGTGGTTAGGTTTGTTGGTTCCGGTCTAAGCGGCCCTCGCTTTCTACTTGCCCTTCGGTTGCTTTGACAGGAGGGCGACTCGGGCAGTCACCTTTTGTCCCTTTTCCATCCCTCCGATAAGAACCAGACCCTCATGGGTGACCAGCAATCCGCGATGATCCATAGTTGGATCAGGGGTGTTCTCGTCGATGGTCTCCCATTTACCCGTGCGCAAGTTGAAATCAAAGGTCACGGGAGATGGTTCGGAGGGCTTGCCGTCGTAGCCGATGCCGGCGTAGTCATACGGATTGTCGGTTCCTCCTGCGAAATAAATCTTCCCATCTTTCTCAGACCCACCAGCCGCGATGCGGTATCGAGCTGTACCGGGATGACTGGGCAACTTCGTCCATTGAATTTTGCTGGGATCGTGATGTTCGATTTTGCCCATCCAGCATTCGTCAGAGGCGACGTACCTCGGGCTGCCGCCGGCGGGATTCTTGCGAGCTCCGTCGATGTAGAGGATGGTGTCACCGACAAGCGCTCCGGCATGACCGAACACTGGTGGTCCGGAAATTGGCGTGGCTTGCGACCATGTGTTCTTCTCGGCGTCATACACCTGAACATTGCTTACAACATCGCCGTTCGAGCGGCCGCTGACCAGATAAATGTAGCGGTCGCGATAAACCCCAGCCACCGAGTCGCCCAAGGGTAGCGGAATATCAGCTTCACGGTACCAGCGATCTCTCGCCGGCTCGTAATGGCTGACGTCGGGGACGGTCATGCCTCGGCCTTGCGCATCCAGGACGTATCCGCCGAACAGGAATAACTGATCACGCGCGGTAGCGGCGACAGCGGCTATACGGCCTACGGTACCGGGAACGGCGTGTATCGAGGACCAACTTCCGTTCTTGGCCTCCAAAGAAAAGGCAGTATTGGTGATTGCATCTGCGGTCTTTTTCGCGCCCATCCCCATGAAAGAGTAAAGCAAAAGCTGGCCATGGACCTTGAGCAGGGCGACGGCATTATTGGAGACGGGATCGGGGAGCGGGTCAACCCCTGGGTCGGTCGCAGCAGACAACCACCCGCTGACTAATAGAATTAAAAGGAGTGCGGAATTTTTTTTCATGGGTGCAGTGATTTTACCGCGACAGGCGGAAAGGTGCCGAAAGAACAGGCAAAGAAAAGCTTTCGGGCCGACGATCCTTGCCAAAGCGAAGCTCCGCCGTTAGCATCACAATCAAGAACACGATCCCCGGAAAAACCAGATAGATTCGGCTGTTCCACCAATAGTGTCCGCCCAGGGCAACCAACAACACCGGCCACAGGAATTGGGACGCGCAGGCAAAGACAATCAACCCCGCGCGAATGTTTCCAATTCCAATGTCGGCCAGGCGGTCCATGGCCAGCAGGACGGGTAGCAGCAGCAGCGTCATGTCGGGGAAGTGCGCGTACGGCGCCGCCGTCAGTGCCACCGCAATATAGACAGCAAAGACCAGGCCATTTTTTTCGGTAACTGCAGTAGTCCGCGCACATACTGCCGCCAATCCGAGAAGCAGCACGGCGCCTGCGGCAACATAGATCAGCGAATGCGGCGCCCAGCCTGTTCCTGCCAGAAATCCCCGGACGTTGACCATCAGGGCGGGATTCGGCGCTCCGGCTCCTGCCTGCACGTCCACTGCGTGTACGAATCTGAAGTAATTCGAGAACCCGCTCCAGCCGGTTACAGAGACGGAAACGGCAGCGAGCCCCGCACAACCCAGAATAAGACCCGCAACCACTCGCCACTTTCGCGACATCAGCAACAGAGGAATCAGAACGATCAGATACTGAAACTTGATACTCGCGAGCGCAAGAGCCAATCCTGCCGTCAGATCCATCTTTTTGTGCATCAACAAGTACGACAGGCTGATGACAAACAGCAACAATATGGAATCCTGTCCCAGGGAGAGCGCGATAAGCACCGGAAGAAAGAAGAATCCGAGCAAGCCCAGGTATGGCCTGCGGGCGACCAGTGGAATGCACGGCATTAACACCGCCGGCAACATCGCAAGCACAGCTACATTGATCGCCGTCCAGACAACAAAGGCTCGCGCGAAACTCAGAGAGGCCAGGGGAGCAAGTGCAGCCACTTCAAACGGGGGATGCAAAAAATATTGGATCGAGTCGCGTCCTAGAACCGAGCGCAAGGTTGCAAGCTGGGTATCCTGCTGGTAGAGATTCGCAGCATCTCCACGGTGCACAATCGACGCGCCCACGTAGAAGTTTACAAAATCACTGTTCTCGATCTGAGCACGGTTGATGAACGGCGCAAGAGCTACTCCTATCGCACTAGCTAGAATCAAGGCACCCGCAATGACAGTTGGCTTCCGCATACCTCAGAAATCGAATAGTACAGCGGCATCCTCAGGTTGTATACGCTCTCTCCGTTTTGTGGAGTGCGCAACACGCGACCGGGCGAGCATCGAGACAGGCGCTGAATTACCATGCAGGTGACCCATGCAGAGGAGCCGCGCACGCTTGGCATGAAGATTTCGGGCAAACATTTCGGCGCCGTATTAGCTTTCGTCCTGGCCCTCTTGATGTGGGGATATTACGCGCATTCTCGCCAACTTATAGAACAACGATTGACCGCGAGCGGATTTCCAGAGCGGAACTTCTCCGATTTATTCCCGCGTTGGCTGGGCACACGAGAACTACTGCTTCGTGGCCGCGATCCCTATTCTCCGGAGATCACCAGGGAGATTCAGCGAGGCTACTATGGCCGACCGATAGATAGCCGCCAAGCAACTGATCCCGTTGACGAACAGCGCTTTGCCTACCCGCTGTTCGTAGTCTTTATGCTGGCTCCAACGGTCAGCCTGCCTTTCAGCGTGGTCAAAGCACTGTTCACATGGATTCTCTTTGCGGCCGCAGTTTGGACGGTGATCCTCTGGATTCGAATCATCGGACTTAAAACGGGACGCGGTCAGATATTCCCATACATTCTGCTCACGCTCGCTACTATCCCGTATGCTCAGGGAATACAACTCCAGCAACTTAGCGTGCTGGTCGCGTTTTTCCTGGCCACCGCAGTGTATGCCCTGGCGACTGAAAAATTCGCCGCCGCAGGAATATCGCTGGCCATTGCCACCATTAAGCCGCAACTCTCCATTTACTTGATCGGTTGTCTGTTGCTCTGGTCGGTATGGCGGTGGAAGTCCCGAAAGTCTGTCGCCATCAGCGTCTGCGTAATCCTGGTCGGGTTCATACTAGCCTCGGAGTGGTTGCTGCCCGGATGGCCCTCTGAATTTTTCGCTGGTATGCAGCCGTATCTTCGCTATACGCAGGCGACCACAAGCGTCCATGCACTATTTGGTCGCGTTGGAGGAACGATTGTGCTCTTTATTCTGGCCGTCATAACTACGATCGCTGCCTGGCGCGCCAAATTCGAACCGGTTGATTCCGACGATTTCAGACTGGCAATTTCACTTGTCCTGGTTTTTACCTGCATCAGTGTTCCCAGCCTGGCGCCGCACAATCAGGTCTTATTGGTGCCGGCTTACCTGTTGCTCCTAAGGGAAAGCAAGGAGATAAAGTCAGCCGGACGTATCGCCCGGTCGCTCTGGTTTGGTGCCTGGCTCACACTCGTGTGGCCTTGGGTGGCGGGGACGCTACTTGTCGCAATATCTGTATTCCACCATGCAAGTCCTCGCCTGTGGGACCTGCCTCTTGTCACCAACCCACTGATCCCGATTACGGCGTTTACGGCTCTCGTGCCCCTGCTCGTCCTGCGAGCGGGTCGTGTCGGTCATCCAGTTCAGAAATCGCTGCGAGAGCTCTGGTCCAAAAATCCTTGCCGTACTGCGTGAATAAAATCGGTATAGACCGGAGTAAATCCTGCAGCCCGCATATCTGCGGCAATCTGGCCTCGATGATAGGCGGAATGCATAATTACGTGCAGCAAGATATCTTGTGTCTGACTGTTAAAGCTTTCACCCTTTGTGTTTCGGTAGGCGACCGAGCGGGAGAGTCCCTGCTCGCTAAGCGAAGTCAGGTAGTGATTCCACAGGCCCGCCAGTTGGTCGACTTCGAGCTTGCATTGACCGAGCGTGGAGTTCGGCCAAACCGGCAAAGTCTGCTTCTCGGCGAGCAGCCGTTCGAGCCATAACCTTTCAGCAGAAAGGATGTGCGCCAGCAGGCTTATCGAGTGCGCGGGCGGGACGTCAATGGCTTGCAGCGCGCGCAAGACTTCGCGATTGGCCCATTCGTCATACGAGAAAAGATTCCGGATATGTTCGAGCATTGTCATCGGGATTCGCCATTTGAAGTCAAACTAAGTACTTTAAGTTGGAGAGGGCGGTTCGGCAAATGACAACCGGCAAGTCGTCGTGGCAACCTGGGGCGGGCGGACAACTTCCAACCAGGGGCTGGGTTTGAGTCTGGCAGACTTCAACTTTTTACTGTCTCAGGAGAATGGCATGACCAGAATACATACTCGAGTCCTTTCCTTCTTCCTGCTGAGTCTGGTGGCCATGTTGTTGGCTGGGTGCCCGCGGCATGAGAGCATTGCCAAGATTAACCAGGATCCGGCCCGATTCGTCGGCAAAGAGATCTCTATTGCGGGACAGGTGACTGATTCCTTCGGAGCCGCGGGAAGCGGTGTGTTTCAAATAGACGATGGCACCGGGACCATGTGGGTCTTTAGTAAAGGCTACGGCGTTCCTGGCGGAGGCGCGAAGGTGGCGGCCACCGGAGTTATCCAGCAAGGGTTCGCGTTCGGGGGGCGTAACTTCGCTACCATCTTGCTGGAGACCAAGCCCCGACACTGACGACCAAGGGCGTGTTCGCCGCCTCCTCACGGAGCGACGTTTAGCCCCTATGCGATGTCAATCTGCCCCTTATTCAATGTCATCCCGAGCGAAAGGAGGGATCTGGGTTATCTGCAGGTAACGGCAAGATATCGTCGGCCCGGCAAGAACCCAAATCCCTCGTTTCGCTTGGATGGAAATTCAGCGGCAGGATGAAAATTTACAGAATGGGACGAGAACTGACGACAACTCATGAGATGACGCGAGCTTTGAAAAACCGTGAACCTAAGCTTCGGCTTCGCGGATTTCGAGTCGCGACTGACGAAGGTTGGTCGCTTCAACCGGATCCATCCCCGCTTTCAAATCGGTCTTTTCGAGGAAGTAGCGCCAGCCGATATGTCGGTCGTCGGAGGTCTGGCTCTGTTCGAATTGCTTAAGGACGGACTCGGCGCTTTCCTTCCCTTTAATCACGGCCATGACGCCGCCGGATTCATAAGTGCGTAGGTTGTAGCGGATTACTGCGAAGGAACCCTTTGATTCAGCCTGCATGCGGAGACTCCATCCGGGAGTGGATTGTAGTTCTGTGAAACGTGCCCGCCCCTTGTTGCGGCTGGCGGGCACGAGGTCTAAGTTGTTGTTACGTCCCCGACTTACAGAGGGCGAACGTTTTCAGCCTGCCAGCCCTTCGGTCCTTTGGTGACTTCGAACTCAACGCTCTGGCCCTCCTGCAGGCTGCGGAAGCCGCCCGCCTGGATTGCCGAGAAATGCACGAATACATCTTCGCCAGTCTGCCGGCTGATAAAGCCGTAGCCCTTGGCGTCGTTAAACCACTTTACTGTTCCTTGTTCTGCCATTTTGTTGCTTGTATCCTTTTCAGATTATTTACGTTGGTGCGAGTCGGAGGTACTGAAGGCAGGACTAGCTGGTTTGCAAGCTGCTCAACAACCGATTTCGTTCAAACGCAACTACAGTATAGCAGATGAGTCAACTTTAGCTGCCAGCAGAGTAGTATCCAAGGTAACGCGATGTTCTAAGGATGCTCAGCGTGAAGTGCTGAAACAGTCGTCTGCAAAAATCCCTCTCAAGCGCAAAATCATATTTTTACTTGCAGTTACGAGCAAGCGGGTATAATCAGTCCGGACCTCAGCCGCAAGAATCACCGTTCAAGTAATTTGCCTGCAGCTTCGCGACTGGGGAAACAACTTTGCTCAATTGAGCTACGAGGAAAATACTGAACCGCGTGTCCTGCATTCCAACGCGACTCACTTAACCGAACCCGCCGACGAAAATCTGACGTCTTGCGTTGGCTTACAGGAAAAGGAAATCCATGAAGAAGCTATTTGTTGGGAACCTCCCTCACAGCACCACCGAAGCGGAACTGCGGACATTGTTTGAGCCTCATGGCAAAGTCGATCAAGTCAGCCTGGTCACCGATCGTGACACTGGACGCTCTCGCGGATTTGCGTTTGTAGAAATGTCCGATGCCGGCGAAGCCGAGAAAGCTATAGCGGCGTTGAACGGAAAAGAACTCGGCGGACGAGCGCTGAACATCAACGAAGCCCGTCCCAAGACTGATCGCGGCGGTCCCGGCGGACCACGCGGCGGCGGGCGCCCCGGTGGCGGTGGACGTTCCGGCGGTGGCGGAGGTGGACGCGATGACTATCAGGGCCATGCCCGGCAGCCTCGCGAACCGCGCTGGTAGTGGCGTCGACACCTGATTTTCCGAGAACGCAACTTGAGCGATAAGAGTGGAGCCCTATCCTATCGCCAAGGATCAGCACTTTGATCGCTCAGAGTACGCCGATCGCTCGCCGGATTCCACCCGCGGCCTGATCAGCTGGATAGAAATCGGGCGCTCGTCGTACCCGACGAACCAAGACAATTTCACCGGGACGGAGCGTTCTTGGACCTCGGACCGTTCAACTCCGTCTGTTCGTCATTCTCCGCCAGGACTTCAAAAAGCTTTTGCGTCAGATAGCTGATCTTTTCGGGGTCTTCTTCCTGAATAAGGGCTTGAGCGAAAAACTGCCATACTTTCCTTGGGTCTCGGGGCATGGATAGTTCCTTCTTATCTGTCAGCGGAGCAGCCGCTGTTCAGGAAGGGGCTGGTCTCCCCCAAGAAGCCCCAGCTCCGTCGCTGATGCGGCTGCCCCTGGCTCCGCGTACCGTTTGCGGAGCAAACTTATAGACGGTTCAATTTTTGAAAGGGACTAACTGCGAGACCAGACAGCTAACAAAGGAGAATACAAAGCAGCGAGAGCAAACCTTGCGGTTTCAGAGGGATGGCACGCCGGACGGGCTCGTTGCGCTTCTCGCGGAGCGGTTGCGGCAGACGAGAGTGCCCGGGAGTGGTGATGCTTGACAGCACAGGCGGAGAACATACCTTCGCCTTGGCGACGACTGGTGCGGTGCCGCCGTGGAAAGTGAAATCGGGAAGGTCCACTTGTGGCAAGACGAGGATCAGCGCGAACAGGAACAGCTCGAAGACGAGCAATGTCCAACGCCACAACTTCATACCGGAGGAAACTTACGCCATCGCGCCCGGGCTGTCAACACAATCCGGCAACGAACGCGTTTTAGTGTCAGGTACCGATTCTCGCGGTAGTAGCGACTGAAAACCGGAGCAACCATCAGCAACGCGACCTGTGTTAAAACACTGGCTTCGGGACCGACTGTACCAGCGGTGAGCCAGCGTGGCCCACTCAACGCGGAACCGAACCACACTGTGGTACGCCGACATGCCACTGTCGGGAACTCCAAACAGTAAACTGGCCCAAAGGGAAACGCTCAGAGTTTCGGCGCGCTTCCACTACAACAGATAGAATTCCCCTAAACGGAGAACTCATGCCTCTTACCTCTACAGATTGGATTGTCATCGTCGGTTATTTGCTGGTCAACCTGCTGATTGGTCTTTACTACCGGCGCCGCGCTAGTGGGAATACGGAGGAGTTTTTTATCTCGGGGCGCGACGTTTCGTGGTGGTTGGCGGGCACCTCGATGGTGGCTACGACTTTTGCGGCCGACACGCCCCTACTGGTTTGCGGGCTGGTTGCGCGGCAGGGTATCGCGGGCAACTGGATCTGGTGGGGATCGTGCGTCGGCGGGATGATGACGGTTTTCTTTTTCGCGCGCTATTGGCGGCGGGCTGAGGTGTTGACGGATGTCCAGTTGGTCGAGCTTCGGTATGGAGGGAAGCCGGCGGCGTTTTTGCGTGGGTTCAAGGCTGTCTATCTTGGTCTTTTTATGAACTGCTTCATTCTGGGATGGGTGACGCAGGCCATGGTCAGCATCATCACGGTATTGCTCGGTCCGGTGATTGCTCAAGGGCGCGTGCTACAAGTCTCGATCAGCGGGCACGTTTTTCAGCACACGCTGGGCGATCCGCGCTACACCTCGGTATTGATCTGCATCTTCATTCTGATTCCATTCACCGGGCTCTACACCTTTATCGGCGGACTTTGGGGCGTGTTGGTCACCGACCTGTTTCAGTTCGCCTTGAAGATGACGATGATTATTGTGCTGGCGTGGGTTGCAGTGACGAAGATTGGTGGGATGCAGGCTTTGCAGATGCATTTGCGGGTGATCGAGAACAATGTTCGCGCGACCGGGGTGCGGACCGCTGATCCAGTGGCATTTTTTCCGGACTTTCATCTTGGGCTGACTACGGATGCGCTTTGGACTCTGCCGGTATTGACTTTCATCGTGTATCTGGGGATGCAGTGGTGGTTGGCTTGGTATCCCGGCGCGGAACCGGGCGGCGGCGGATACGTGGCGCAACGAATGTTCAGCGCCAAGGATGAGAAGAACTCGCTGGGCGCGACGCTGTGGTTCAACATTGCGCATTACGCGTTGCGGCCCTGGCCTTGGGTGATTACCGGGTTGGTGGCAATTGTGGTGTATTCGCCGAATGGAGGACTTCATCCCAGCGCTGCTTTTGTGCAGAATCCGGAGCAAGGTTACGTCATGGTATTGCGTGACTATCTTCCCCCTGCCTTGCGTGGACTGATGGTCGCGGCGTTCCTCGCTGCGTTTATGTCGACGATCGGAACGCAATTGAATTGGGGAAGTTCGTATCTGGTGAATGATCTCTATAAGCGCTTCTTCGTGCGGGGCGCGGATGAGAAACACTACGTGATGATCAGCAAGATCTTTACCGTTCTGCTGGTGCTTGGCAGTGGCTACACAGCGATGCAGTTGACCTCGATTAATCAGGGCTGGCAGCTGGTTTTGAATATCGGCTTTGGAACCGGCGCGGTGTACATCTTGCGGTGGTATTGGTGGCGGATTAATGCTTGGAGCGAGATTTCCGCGATGGCCGTGGCGGCTGCGGTGACCATTGCGCTGAGCCGTATTGCCCTCAGCGGCAACAATGCGGTGGTATACGCCAAGACTGCATTGATCACTGGATTCATCACCACCATTGCCTGGTTGATCGCAACCTTTGTCACCAAGCCCGAGTCGCAGCAAACTTTGGTCGGGTTCTACAAGCGGGTCCATCCGACGGTGTACGGCTGGAAACATATTGCCCGGCTTGTGCCCGAGTTGCCCGAAGTGCGGGACTTGGCCGGCAACACATTCAACTGGGTCATGGGAGTCGTGCTGGTCTATGGATGCTTGTTTGGGATCGGGAAACTTGTATTCCAGCAATGGTTTTGGGGCGTCTCGCTGTTGCTGATCGCTGCGGTTGCCGGCTATCTCATCTTCTGGGATCTTTCTCGCCGGGGGTGGGCCACGCTTTCTGGAGCATCGGTTCCGGTCACAGTGCCACGCGCCGCGAATGCCGATTAGGAGCAATTACAAGGTCTGCGTGCGCACGGCCAGCCTGCTATTGCGCCGCGGTTACGCTCACGACCAAATCCCGCTCCCTGGGACCATCCAGTTCGATCAGTACGATCCGCTGCCAGGTGCCTAGCAGGATCTGTCCATGCTCGATCGGCGCAGCGATCGATGTCCCAATAAGCGACGAGAGGATGTGATCGGGCACATGCGCTGGATTGTGAGGATGGCGGTAGCGCAGCTTGGGCATCATGGCTTCGAAGGCATCGAGCATATCGAGGTCGGTACCGGGATCGAGATCGGCCGTGGTCAGCGCGGCCGTGGTGTGAAGTATGAATAGATTGAGGATCCCCGTTCCCTGCGAGTGATGCTCGTGAAGCAGAGCTCCCACGGTGTCAGTGATGTCCAGAATTTCACGTTTCTTGCGGGTTTTGATTGTGATTTTTTGCATGGCGCTCTCGTGTTGAGGAAGAAGGATACTCCGCGCTGGATCTCGCCCGCTGGACAAGCGGACCTTCTCGATGACCCATTTTAGAGATTAGCGCAACTCAGCCAATGCCCATGATCGGGTCTTATTGAGCATACCGCGATGCATGGTGTATAAGACAAGGCCTATGAAACTTGTCGGGCTCGTTGCCTTGGTCTTCGCCGTCACTTTCATGCGCGCACAGACTCCCGCGCAGACACACACCGACGCTGTCACGTTCGCTTCACGCACTGCCGGACTGCACAAGCATGACGGATTCCTTCCTTACTACTGGGATGAAAAAAAAGGCGCTATCCTTTTCGAGCTCTCGCCGGCGGCGCTGGATCGCGAGTTTCTGTATTTCACGGGTATGGGCACAGGGGTTGGATCGACGCAGGTATTCGCGGATCACAGTTCATTTGGGAACGCCGGGCTATGCCGCTTTCGCCGCATTGGCATGCGGGTGCTGGTGATCCAGGAGAACACCGACTTCCGCGCCGTGAATGGCACTGCAGAACTCAAGCACTCGGTAGAGTCGAGCTTCCCTACTTCTATATTGTCTGTACTTCCCGTCGAAGCCGAGCAAGATGGTACCGTGCTGGTGGATGCCAGCGCGCTTATGCTCAGAGATGCTTCCGATTTGCTGTCACAGTTGCGACGACCAACCCGCGTCGTGGGAGGCGTGCCCATGCGGGACGACAAGTCCGCTGCGACAGATTGGCGACTGGACAAAGAACGCAGCCTGGTGGACCCGGAGCACAGTGGCAGTTTTCCTCTGAATACGGAAGTCGAAGTTTTGCTGACTTTCGCTACGGATGCGGAGAGCAGGTTGAACCAGCCCGATGCGCATACTCTGAGCGTGCGCGAGCATCACTCGTTTGTGGCTTTGCCAGAGCCGGGATATGAGCCACGGGAGCAGGATCCGCGGGTCGGATTTTTCGGCGCCAGCTTTCAGGATTTTTCCCAGCCCTATGACCGCCCGCTTACGCGATTTTTGATCAGCCGCTGGCGCTTGCAAAAAAAAGATCCGAGCGCTGCAGTGAGTGAGCCGGTCAAGCCCATCGTCTTCTATTTGGATCGCGCGATTCCTGAGCCTGTACGCTCGGCTGCGCGCCGCGGAGCGTTGTGGTGGAACGCGGCATTCGAGCAGGCGGGATTCAAAGACGCATTGCGTATCGAAGACCTCCCCGAGGGCGCGGAACCGCTTGACATTCGCTACCCCACCATTCAATGGACGAATCGCTCGGGTCGGGGCTGGTCGGTGGGCATGTCCCACGTGGATCCGCGTACTGGCGAAATTATTCACGGCGTGGTTCAACTCGATTCGCATCGCATGCGGACAGTCAATAACTACTGGGAGTCGATAATTTCTTCTGGCCGAAGAGCCGAGGAGCCTGCGCTGGACACCTTCGCGGCGCTCGACAACCTTGATCCCCAAACCAGTGAAGAACAGGTCATGGCGAATCGCCTGGCTTTGCTCGCTTGCCACGAGGTGGGACACGTGCTGGGATTAGATCACAACTTTGTGGCGAGCACTTTTGAACGAGGCTCGGTGATGGATTACTTTGCGCCGCGCGTACACACTCGCCCAAACGGAACCGCCGATCTCTCCGATGCCTACATGCAGGGCGTGGGCAGCTATGACCGCTTTGCGATCGAGTGGGGATACAGTGAAGGCGTGCCGGGGACCTCGGCCAATGACGAGCAGGTCCGGTTGGACGCGATCGTCAAGAGAGCGATCGCGAAGGGCATCGTGTGGGGAAATTACGAAGATCCGCGTTGGAATGCCTACGACGATGGACCCGATCCAGTGACGTGGCTGAAGCAAGTTTTTCCTGTGCGCGACGCGTTGCTGGCGCACTACGGCCCGGCGATGCTGCGGCCGGGCGAGCCGGCTTCGATGTTGGCGTCACGGTTTCCGCTGGTTTACCTGTTCCACCGCTATGCCCTGGCCGCTGCGATCAATGTTGTGGGCAGCGCGAAAGTCCCGCTTTCACTAGCCGGCGATGGACAGCTGCCGATTAGTGTGTGGCCCGCGGATAGCCAGAAAGAGGCGCTGCGGCTGGTTCTGCGGGCAATGGATCCATCGGAGCTGACGATTCCGGGGGAACTGTGGAGCGCACTGGCGCCAGTCGAGAACCGCGATCTGGATACTGAACGGTTCGCGTCATCGGCAGGATATCTTTTTAGTCCCCAGGACGGCGCACGCGCAATCGCGGAAATTGTTGTGGGCGGATTGCTTGATCCGCAGCGGGTCGAGAGACTGGTGGTCATTTCACGACAAGACAGCAATGCGCTCTCCCCGCAATTTGTAATTTCCAGCTTGGTAAGTGCCGGATTTGGCGAGCAGGCAAAGTCTGCGGCTGAAAGAGACTTGGCAGCGGTAGTGCAAAGCCAAATTGCCGAGCGCTTGATGATACTCGCCGCTAATCCCGACGCGACGCCGGAGGTGAAAGCCATGGCTTTGGCCGGGGTTCGTGAGGTTCAGAATGGGGTGAAGAAGAGTACGACAAAGAATCCGACGTTCGATCAGATTGATCAGGAGATTACGTTGTTTCTGCGGAACCCCAGCCAGAATACGCCGAAACTCAAATCGTCGGGGGCTCCCGCCGGGCCGCCGGTGTAGAGACATAGCTACGTCTCTACTTCTTTCGTTGCACGGCCTCCAAGCATCTTCCGTAAAGTTCGAGCAGATGATTGGCGTAGTCTTCTGGCTTCGAAGCCGCGCCTGAGCCCTGAAAGCCGACACCAGAAGAACTGGTGCGCCCGTAGCCCGTAGTCATAGCGACGAATTTCATCAAGTCGAGTGCGATGTCTTCATTACGGCGTGATCCGTGTGTGCCGGGTGCTTCATCCATGAATGCCTCCGATGGAATGCGAATGCTGGGTATTTCGTCGTCCATACTTCACGAAATAAATGCGGCACAAAAATGATAGCAGAACTGTGGAACGATCGGGCCGCAAGCTGGATAAGGAGCTTCGGCCCAGGAAAGCGAAGAATCAACGAGGACGCAAGTACGAAAAACTTCTGCTACAAACCAAGGGTAGTTCAGCCGTTGCTAGGTTTCGATTCCCACGTAGCACACCCGGCCAACCAAATAATCGCTCGGCTTTTTGTCGCCTTCCAAGGGCATCACTTCGACGGGATAGGCCTGGTTGTGTGGACGCAACACCAAGTTGTTACCGGCTAATTCCACATACTTGATCGTAGATGCGCCGTCTTTGTTCACCGCGTACATATTGGTTTCGCCCTTGCGATACGGTTTGAGCGAGTTGTAATGGCGGTCGATGAGGACAGTGGCTCCGGGCAACAGGCGCGGGTACATGCTCATGCCATCGCGGCCATCGACCTGAATTACAACGAAGCGCTCCCAGTCGTCGCGGCGTCCCTCGGTCTCGGCACGAAGGCCGCGCAGGAAAGTCTTCTTGAACTTGAGAATCTCCTTGACGTTCATGCTCATGACCAGAGGTTCGGTGGCGGCGACCGTGCCCTCGACCTGCAGAACGTTTTCGAATTCATCCTCGCTCGGCGGCAGGATGCTGGCACGTTTGTTGACTTCGTCCGGATCGAGCAGATCGAGCACGGAAAGATGTTGCACTCGCAAGACCTTATCCATGCCTTCAAGACTCAATCCGCGTTTGCGGTTGAGGAAATTCGAGATATGAGCTTGTTTGAATCCGGTCTGTTCGGCCAGACGCAGACCCGTCAGCCCTTCTTCTTCAATGCGGTGCCACAAGGTTTTGCGAAGGTTTTCCTGCAGGACTTTGAATTTCATAACCCACACTATATCACATTAATAGCAGATCGCTATTAACAATATCAGTTCAACATCTCAAAGGAAACAAAGACCGTCGTCTGTCCTGGTCGCGAACCCGGAGTTTTCCACAGATGGAAACCGTCCGCGCGCAATAGCATTCTGCTATTGTGATCGCTGTCACAAACATCTGGCGAGAAAAATAGTTCTTGACTTCCCGCAAACCTCAAGTTATATCATAACTAGTCTGTTATAACTACTCTGATACCGGGAATAAATCAATGAACTGCAACACACAACCCGAAAATGAGGCAGGAGGCTTTGTGGAGTTCCGCCGAAAGGTCCGCTCCGCCGAAGTACTGTCTGCCGCGATGGAACAACTGCTGCGGATGCTGCAGTTTACCGGCAAGGTGAGTGTGGTCGTCCAGAACGGCCGCGTGTTGAAATCCGGGTACGAGGAGGGCTATTTCCGTAAGCCGCCGCTGACCTGAGCATCAAGGTAACTGCGGCGAATGGTTGGTTTTGCCGCTATACCCATAGCTAAATAAAATCAACAGGTTCTCCGTAACAGAAACGGGCCCTGTGACCGAGCAATCGGGCACAGGGCTTTTTCATTTTGGGCCGCAAGCTTCGGACTAAGCCCAGAGTTAATCACGAATTCATCGCCACGGAGGCAGTCATGCAAATGGAAGGATTGGAGATCGTCCGGTTGGAATTGAAGTATTGCGAAAGATGCGGCGGGTTGTGGATGCGCACTTGGGGAACAGACGACGTGTACTGTCCCTCGTGTGCGGCCCAGATGTCGGATCTTCCCGCGGTTCGAAGAAAGAGAAAGCCACTTTTGCTGGTGAGCGATCGAGTCGAGATCAAGAGCCAGTGCGATGAGTTGTCACTATTTTGCAGCGAAGGAGGGAACGCATGAGCGGCGCCGTGATCGACTTTCTGAATGCATGTGCGGAAACGCCGGGAATGCCTCCGGGCATTCACTTCCAGCAGGCTTTGGCGGAGCCGGAGGAAGGCTCCGCCGCAGAAACTGAGCCCGAGGCAACCGGGCGAGAGCCTGCTCAGGATGCTCATGACCAGGCCGTGGATCAGATTTCCGCGAAACCTTCCGCTCCGAGCAGCGATCCCGATCTCTGGTTATACCGGGATCGAACGGTGGCGATGCTGCGTCGCTACATGCGGCTTTCGATTGAAGTCGGGCGCCTGCCGTCACTGCTGGGCCGGGAGTTTTTTCGGACGCGGGTTACGTCTTATGGTTCCTCTACCTTTGAAGACTCAGTGATTTTTGTGCACGACGTGGAACGAAGTCTGGAAAAGCTGGGCGACTTCGACAAGAAGTGGATCGCAAGGACTGTGCTGCAGGAGTATTCCCAGGAAGAGGCAGCGCGGCTGATTGGCTGCGTACGCCGCCACGCGGTACGGTGCTATGCGGAGGCTTTGGATCGGGTGACCGAAATATTCCTGAAAAGGGGGTTGCTCAGCCGCCTGCCGTCCAAAGAACTCGAGTCCAAAAAAACTTGTCAAGGGGGTCCAAGCGACGAATTTCCCGTAAGTGATTCAGAACAAGCCAAAAATAAATATTGAAATCATGTCACAGTTACCCTATCGAACCTGATACTCTGGATACAGATCGAAAAAATCTCGAAGGGCGCGCTGACAGCAGCGCGCCCTTAAATTTTTGGACGCTGGAAAGAATCGGCCATAGGAAACAATGAAGAAACCCAATACAGGCAAGAGGCGCGGAAGATCGAGGAAAGGCTCACGAGCGCCAAAGCAAGGGCTGAAAACGGTTGATCTCGGTATCGTTCGTGAGCAGATCACGAATCTTGTGGGGAACCGCGCGGTGGAAATGGTGGAGACCACGATGGACGAAGTCGACAAGGGTCACTACCTGGCAATGAAATATTTGTTCGAGATGATTGGGCTGTGTCCGGCAACAACTCCCGAAGAAGCGCCGGAAGAAGATTCATTGGCAAAAACCTTGTTGCGCCGGCTGAGGCTTCCGGAAGAAACAAATCCGGGTACCGAAGTTACGAAGGTTTGCATCGACGAACCGGTGGCGCACGAGAGTGATGCCGTAAAATGAAAGTCAGTGAGTGGTCAAAGGTTGCTCAGGGTTGGTCGTTGGCCGCAGGACGATGGTCGGCGGCTTTGGGAAACCGGGGCGAGTTGCGGGGTTGGTCCGCAACATCCCACAAAACCCGGCCACACGGGACTTTCATGATGGATATGACATGGGTGACGGGGCGAATTGCGGTCGGGGGCGGCATCTGGTCGGCGGAGAACATGGCACAGTTGGCGCGCACCGGAGTAACCCACATCATCGATATGCAAATTGAATTCGACGATACGCCATTGGCTGAGCCGCATGGGATCACAGTGCTTTGGAATCCGATTGACGATGACTTTCAGCCGAAGTCTCCCGATGTGTTCCAGTGTGGGGTCGATTTTGCGCTTGAGGCTTTGGATGAAGAAGGAACCAAGCTTTTCGTCCATTGCGCCGCAGGAGTGCATCGGGCTCCGATGATGACATTGGCAATCTTGTGCTCCCTGGGTTGGGAACTGGCGGACGCGTTGCAGTTGATCGAAGTCAGGCGTCCTGTGGTGGATTTCGCGGACGTCTATGTGAATAGTGTGAAGGGGTACTTGCAGCAACAGGTAAAGGCTGGGAAGTAGGAGAGGCTTCGGGCTTCGGGCTTTAGTTGTTCACGCGCAATTCGACAATCGCGGTTACTTCTACACAACTTAGCAGATTCGGCCTTGCAGTATTGCGAGGTGGACGCTGAGGTGTTTGTTGTTACGGAAATCCTGACCTCGTACTAAGCAACGGAGGAGTCATGTTCTACGCGCGCCGCCCTTTGGGGTGGCTTTTTCTTTTGCTGTTGATATTGATGGCATCGGCAGTGTCGGCGCAAACGCTTCCCACCACGACAATCAGCGAAGTTCACTATCGAAGCCTCGGCCACGCCATTGCTCGGGTGACAAATCCAGCCAGCATCGCGGCCCAACAGCGCGGAATCGATAACGGTTTACATGGAGCAGTACGCCATCCGAAGGAACCGCCGGCGCGTACCGCTGCCGATTGTGAAATGGCAGCTCTGGCTCTGCTGGACGACACCACGGGTCCGGCCTGGACAGGCGAGTACGACGTCTGGAGTGACTTTTTGCCCGGAGGCGCAAATGACATTTTCCCCGGAGACGCTTTGAACATAGCCGTTCCTTCCCGAGGAGCGACCTTTCCTGCCATCGTGCGCGAGGTGGAGATCGCGGCGAAGAACATGGAAGGTGAGCACCTCAGTTACAAGATCAAATTTGGGAACGATGCTGCAAAAGCTTTGGCTTTTGAATTTGCTGCGACAAAGGCCACAACGTCTCTGTTTGTGAATCAGCTAACCAACACAGAGGTCGGTTCGACGTACTTGGCGGATTTGACAGCCGCACAAATTACGCAGGTCACCTCAACTGCAGTCACTGTCGACGCCGGCACGTCGCCGGTTAGTGGCGGCGGGATTGAGGCCAGGTGGAGCGATGCAGGATGGGGTGCGGGCAATGACCGCAACTTAATCGGAAGATTCACGACGCAGGCCTTCTCGATACCGCGTCTGTCAAAAGTTCAGAATTGCTACTTGCGGCAATTTGATGCGTCAATACCGCCAAAATATTCCAGATACACTGCGGCTCTGCACCTCGGCAACTATCCGCTATGAGTGAGCTCCGACAAGAAGTCCAAATCAAGTACGAAGCAATAGTCCTGCATACGAGGTGTTTTGTGAATCTGAATGACCAACCCAATTCGGTGTCGCTAAAAGAGCACCTGCTCGCACTGCTCGCAAACGAGCGGGAGATGGCGAACCAACGGAAAGTTTTCGTCGATCTTCGTTTCGAACTCGCCGAAAGAGCTTTAGAGCTAGACCATGTTGAAATGCTTCGCCGCCTGGATCTGCTGAATCACGCGCACGAGGATGCGCGCCAGAAGGAAGCGAGTTTTGTCGGGCGCGAAGTTTACGACAGTCAAACCAAGGAAAACAATAAGTGGCGAGACGAAGTGAACGCCTCACTGTCCACTCGCCAGGGCAGATCCTCCGTGACGTCAGGACTCGCAGGCGCGGTCGGCGGGCTGGCTCTGAGTGCTTTATTCGCGATGATTATGTATCTGATCAAGGCCGTGTTGAGCGGCTTCTCGCCGAAATAAATTGACAATGCGCTTCAGTTCGTCAGTTGCTTAATCCACTCATTTCAAGGTTCTCTGAACAACCCAGGAGACATATTATGGACTTCTTACCCATACTCTTACAGACGATTGCGTTCGTACCTACACTGATCAATGCGGTTGAGGAATTATTCAGTCACCGGACCGGAGCTGAGAAGAAAGACGCTGCGCTGTCATTCCTGCAGGCCACCTTGTCCCAGAGCAGCGCGGTCGCCAATCAACAGATCGTGGATGAAGAGAAGTTCAAAGAGGGCATGGAGAAAGTTATCGCTGGCACAGTCGAGTGTTTGAATGCCTCAGTCTGGGCGAAGGCGCAGTAGTCAGTCCTTAGTCGAAACCTCGCAGCGTTCACCCGACACTGGTTGCTATCCGACCTCTTCGCTCCAGTTCTCCAGCGTCTTTTTCAACAGCGCCATGAACTGATCCGCCACCGCGCCATCGATCAGACGGTGGTCGTAGCCCAGGGTCAAGTGAACGACGGAGCGAATAGCAATCGAGTCGTTGCCATCGTTGTCGGTAACTACCAGAGGACTCTTCGTAATCCCGCCGACACCCAGAATAGCGGAGTTCGGCTGGTTGATAATAGGCAAACCAAAGACAGCGCCAAACTGTCCGGGGTTGGTCACCGTGAAAGTTGAACCTTCAACCTCTTCAGGCTTCAGTTTCTTTGAGCGCGCACGCTCGCCCAGGTCGGAGATGCCGCGTTGCAGCCCAAGGAAATTCAGCTCGTCGGCATTCTTCAGCACGGGGACGATGAGTCCCCAATCCAGTGCGACAGCAATCCCCACATTGACGTGGCGGTGATAACGGATGTTTTCACCTTCGATTGACGCATTCACAATCGGGAACTGCTGCAGCGCGATAATCACGGCGCGAACGAAGAATGGCATGAACGTGAGCCGCGCCCCATGTCGTTGCTCGAAAGCGGACCTAGTCTTATTGCGCAGCTGCACGATCCGAGTAATGTCCACTTCAAACATGGCATGAACGTGGGCACTGGTACGGCGGGATTCGATCATGCGCTGCGCGATGATCTTGCGCATCTGCGTCATCGGCACGATATCTCCCGGGATGGTGGCCGGTGAAGCCGTGGCGGCTCTCGGTGAAGGTGCAGGAGATGAAGCCGCGGGCGCGCTCGCACGAGCGGAGACAGTGGGAGCCGAAGCGGTTTCTGGCTTTTCCAGAAACGCCATGATGTCCTGCTTGGTAATCCGGCCACCCATGCCCGTACCCGCCACCTGCGAGAGGTTCACGTTGTGTTCGCGGGCAATCTTGCGAACCAGCGGCGAGGACCGAGCATGGTCGTCCTCTTCTTCGCGGGCAGGCTCGGCTTCGCGCGCAGGCTCGGCGGCCGCATGAAGTTCGACTCTAGCCGGTGCGGGCGGCGCAGGCTGTTGCTTCGCCGGCGGAGCGGATACAGCTGACTTGGCAGAAGCCGCAGCCTCGCCATCACCAGCAATCGTTCCCACCACCGTGTTTACCTGCACAGTGTTCCCTTCGACCACTTTAATATCCTGCAGGATTCCCGAGGCGGGCGCGGGGATTTCGGCATCCACCTTGTCGGTAGAAATCTCGAACAGCGGCTCGTCGCGCTGTACCTTGTCGCCAGGCTTCTTCAGCCACTTGGTGATGGTCCCTTCAAAAATAGACTCGCCCATCTGAGGCATGACAATATCCGTAGGCATAAATTCCTTCCACCGGGTCCCCGTGTAAATCTGGGGCCTAACACAATCTTTGATTATATCGAAGGTCAGATGCCGGCACTGCGATCAGTGCTTATCTTCTCCCTTTTCCGAAGAGGCAGGCGGCGGTCCGACTCCGAATGATTTCTTCCAGTAATCCTGCACCCCCGGCGGCAGTTTTTGGATTCGGGAAAGAAATGCCGTGACTTTCCAAATGTCCTGGTCACTTAAAGCCTTGTTCCACGCCGGCATGCCGGTATAGCGAACTCCCGTGCGAACGGCGTAGTAGATGTGCCACTCGGGGTCATCCAGCGGATCAAGAATCACCTGGGGCACCGGCGGGTAGAATGACTTTTCAAGTGGGCTGGGCTTGTTGTCCAGGGTCCCGTGGCACTGGGCACAGTTCATAGTGAAGACCTTCATGCCCTCGATCAAATTCTCGTCCGTAGGCGGAATTGGATTGCTCACTCGCGGTGCGCGGCGTTCCATGGAAGCATCCATCGCGCTCATCGCAATACGGCGCTCGAGACCCGACGGAGTTGCATCGGCGCTGGTCGGAAACAAGCCTAAAGTCGCCACTGCCAAGACACCCAGGCAGAGCACCAGCAGAGTCACAGTAACTCCGAGAATGAAGTTGCGCATGTTCCTCCTTCTGCGAGCCAGCCACGTCCGTTACATGTTGCAACTACATCTTCTGGATAGACGGCAAACACAGCTTAATTAATACGCTTTTAGCCGGCGAGTTTCTCGTACTACGTCACTGACTTGGGGCAGGAAATATTCCTCCTGAGGCGGGGAGAAGGGCACCGGAGAATCCTGCGCAGTAATGCGGACTATAGGACCGTCGAGATCATCGAAGGCCTCCTCGTTGATAATCGCCGTAACCTCGCCGGCAATGCCGCCCGTGCGCACGTCTTCATGCAAGAGGATCACCTTATTATTTTTGCGCACGGTCTGGGCAATTGCTTCCCGATCCAGCGGCGAAAGCGTGCGTAGGTCGACCACTTCAAGTTCTATACCCTCTTTGGCTAGAATCTCGGCAGCTTCAAGTGCAACGTGCACCATCGCCGCATAGGTAATTATGCTCAGGTCGCGGCCCTCCCTGGCAACTCGCGCCTTGCCCAGCGGCACGATGTAATCTTCGGCGGGAACATCTTCTTTAATACGCCGATAAAGATATTTGTGCTCGAAAAAGATCACCGGATTGTTGTCACGAATCGCGGCCTTGATAAGTCCTTTCGCATCGTAAGCACTCGCGGGACAAACCACTTTCAATCCCGGCGTGTGCACAAACCACATTTCCGGATTTTGTGAGTGAAAAGGACCACCATGAACATTGCCACCACTTGGCCCTCGAATCACCATTGGAGCAGGCGCCCCCCAGCGGTAGTGGGATTTGGCTACCATGTTGGCAATTTGGTTGAAAGCGCAGCCGATGAAATCCATAAACTGAAACTCAGCCACCGGCCGCATGCCGGTAAGCGAAGCTCCGTAGGCCGCGCCGACGATGGCCGACTCGGCAATAGGAGTATCAATCACACGCTCGGGCCCAAAACGATCGATGAACCCATCGGTCACTTTGAAAGCTCCGCCGTAGATGCCAATGTCCTCGCCAATGCAGAACACGGCGGGATCGCGTTCCATTTCCTCCCAGATTCCCTGGCGAATCGCTTCGAGATAGGTGAGTTGAGGCATAAGTTGAGAGGCTACTACTTTCCTTCCTTTCCACTTGGATGACAGACTGCGGACTGCGGTTTGTATAGCCCACCGGCGAGAGGTTATCGGCAAGCGCAATGTTCATTTAAAGTGTATTGCCGCGTTTGTTTCTTTCGGACCACCGGAACCTTTCGTCTTTGTCTTTGGTACTCCGTACTTCGGCCTGATCTCGTGACAGCTCGAATCGCAGTACACGCCTCCCGCCGCCGATTCCGGCTCCGGCATCGGCGAGGCCAATGCGAACTCGCGCTCGGCTTCGAGTTCACGCTCCACATCGGCAATCAGTTGCTCATTTTCCTGCGGCGACAACCACTTCTTACTTAATAGATACTTTTCGAAACGAGCGATAGGGTCGCGTTTGCGCCAGTACTCGAACAGCGGCTTCGGAACGTAGTCGGCGGCGTCGTGAATGGCGTGACCTTTCATGCGCATCATCTTGGCTTCGATCAGCGTTGGGCCCTCGCCACGTCGAGCACGTTCACAGGCCTCATGGGCCGCGTCATAAACTTGGCAGGCATCGGTGCCGTCGACAATCACACCCGGAATTCCGTATCCAATGGCACGCTCAGCAAGATCCTTGACGCGGAACTGCATTTCGGCCGGAGTGGAGTACGCCCAAAGATTGTTTTCGACGAAGAGCACAAGACCAAGATCCTGCACCGCAGCAAAATTCAGCCCTTCGTAGGTAACACCTGTCGACTGGCCGCCATCTCCAATGTAAGTCATGACCGCAATGTTGCGTCCCTGCAACCGTGCGCCCAGAGCCACGCCCGCGAGCACAGGAATCAGATCGCCAAGCATGGAGATCGGCGAAACCATATTTCGTTTTTCGATGTCACCGAAGTGCGATGTCCCGTCACGTCCCTTGGTGGGCGAACCGGATTTCGCCATGTATTGCATCATGATGTCGCGGGCGGGAAAGCCACGAACCAGCAACGATCCCTGATTGCGGATCATGGGGCCGAGCCAGTCGTCCTTATGAAGGGCGTATGCCGAAGCGCAGGAACACGCCTCCTGGCCCAGGCCGAAGTAAACACCTCCCACGACCTTTCCCTGCTTGTACAGATTTTCAAGTGCGGTTTCGGTTTTTCGATTCAGAAGCATCCAGCGATAAATCTCTAGAGATTGCTTCTTGTCGAGGTACTTGGATTCCCGAATGGGCGGCACTGGCGCGTTCAGGTCACCGCTTACTTCGTAGCAAACTTCGTCACCCTTGCGGATTTGACGAACGTTGAAGCTGGGCTTCTCCAGTCGATAGTCGGCAATGGTGTGCGTGCGAAGGCTTGATATCGGGGATTGAGGAGCATGCTGGCCGCGACCGTTCGAACTGTGGCCGGCAGTTTTCGAAACACCCTTATTCTTCTTGACCATGAGTTTATAACTGTTGCAATACGTCTCTAGAGAATCCTAACGCGGGCCGCGGGAATTGGCCAACTTCGGACCTTGCACAAAAGCTGATCGTCAAGCCCAGAACGTGTCTTCTTCATTACGCAATTGTTGTAACTCCGCGGGAGGCTTCATCGGCACGCCGACCGGATGACCGAGAAGAGAATCCAGAGTTTCCAGCCAAAGCATCTGACTTTGAAACACCACCCCGAAATTACGCGATACCGCATGCGCCAACTCTTGCAACGGCAACTGCTGACCCAACTCCTTTGCCATGGAAGTCACGGGCTTGGATGCAATTCCGCAGGGAACGATCAAGTTGAAATAATCGAGATCAATATTCACATTCAAAGCAAACCCATGCGAAGTCACACCTCGAGAAATATGAACCCCAATCGCGGCGATCTTGCTCTGGCCATAGCTAGTGTGGAACCGGGTCTGCGACCCGGTGGGCGCAACCTTCAGGCCTCTCTCCGGTGGAGACTCTAGCTCACCCCGTACGGGTCGAAGACCCGTCCCCACACGGTCTAGGGTCGTCCACACTCCCGTCAATCCCGCTACACGCTCAGCCGAAATGCGGAAGTCAGCGCAAGTGCGGATCAAAACCTCTTCCAGCCTCCGCACATACTCAACCGCCCCCAAAGTCTTCCGCTTGCCATCAGCTGAGGCAAGACCTCGCAGATCGAAGATGGGGTAACCGACAATTTGACCGGGACCATGAAAAGTTACGTCGCCGCCGCGATCGCACTGGAAAATTTCCACGCTACGTTCAGCGAGTTGCTCAGCGGAAGCAATCACGTTAGCGGCTTTCGCATTTCGCCCTAAAGTGATTACCGGGCTGTGTTCGAGCAATAAAAGGACATCACCGATGCGCCCGTCCTTGCGAAGTTGGACCAACTTTTGCTGCAGACGCAGCCCGGTGACGTAATCGAGGATCCCGAGTTGGAAAACGGAGATCAAGACAAATTCGCTGCCAATTTCCGCTGATCACTACGCAGAGAAATCACGGCCGCTATCAAAATTCCGGCCTCAATCGTCACGCGTTGATCGCCATTCCGTACACACTATTTGACGCATCCAGCATCGCCTCAGCCAGTGTCGGATGTGCGTGGATCGTCCACATCAGATCTTCCACGGTAGCCTCGAGTTCTATTGCTGCTACGGCTTCCGCGATTAGCTCCGTCGCTTGTGGTCCAATGATGTGTACCCCCAGAATCTCACCGTAATCTGCATCCGAGACGATCTTGATGAAGCCTTCGTGCTGCCCAACAATCGAGGCGCGCGAGTTCGCAGTAAATGGAAACTTACCGATTTTCACGTTGTAACCCGCTTCGTGTGCCTTCTCCTCGGTGAGGCCAACGCTGCCAATTTCAGGATGGCAATAGGTCGCGTTTGGGATGTGTTCCGGGTTAATCGGCTTCCCCGGCTTGCCTGCAATTTTAGTCACCGCCACAATGCCTTCCATCGCTCCGACATGCGCCAATTGCGGCGTTCCCAGCACGATGTCTCCGATCGCATAAATCCCGGGCTCGCTGGTCTGCATCCAGCTGTCTGTCTTAATAAAGCCTCGGTCGGGCTTGATATGCGTCTTTTCCAGGCCAACATTCTCGGTGCGGGGTTTCCGGCCGACTGCAATCAGAATCTTCTCTGCTTCGATCTTCTCCTGTTTGCCACTCACGGTAAATGTCACCGCAATCCCAGATTTCGTCTTTTCGACCTTCTCAACTTTGGCGCTGGTATGAAAGTTGATCACGCGCTTCCGGTACACGCGCGCCAGTTCCTTGGAGACCTCTTCATCCTCCACCGGAACCAGCCGCGGCAGCATCTCGAGAATCGTGACTTCAGAATCAAAAGAGCGAAAAATCGATGCGAACTCTACGCCGACGGCACCTGCGCCCACAATGACCAGCGATTTCGGAATCTCTTTCAAATCCAGGATCTCAATGTTTGTCAATACGCGGGCGTCCGGCTCTAAGCCCGGAATCATGCGAGCTTCTGAGCCGGTGCACAGAATGACATTCTTCGTCTTGATGAGGTTACTCTTACCGTCGTGGGTCACTTCGAGCGTCAGCACTCCGTTCTGCGCAGGTCCAGTAAGCTTGCCGTAACCTCTGATCGTCTCGACTTTGTTCTTACGCATCAGGAATTCAAGGCCCTTGGCGTGCTTGTTCACGATCTTGGATTTGCGCTCCTGGATGGCGGCCCAATTCAGCTTGCGCGATTCGACGCCTTCAATGCCGAATTCCTTCGCGTCTTTTAAGTGATCCCAGATTTCAGCATTAAACAACAAGGCTTTAGTCGGAATGCAGCCCACATGCAGACAAGTGCCGCCGAGAAATCCATCTTTCTCGATTAGCGCAGTCTTCAGGCCGTACTGCCCGGATCGGATGGCAGCGGTATACCCCGCTGGACCGCTGCCGATGATAGCGATGTCATAAATGGTTTCAGGCAAAGCAGTGCTCCCCAAGAAGAATAATGACGAGTGTCCAAATAGGTGATTCTACGACAGGCCTTAAGGATTCGGAACCAGCGATCACAAAGATTCGTATCTAAAACCAGGGATCGACCGAGTGCTAAACTATTACAGCAGGAGGTAACTCTCATGCACCTCTTCGCCATCTTCCTTTTCCCGATCTTCGGCTTCGGGTTTCTCTTTTATTTTCTGCCGTCCATCATAGCCGCCGCACGGAGCAAGCGGGATTTAGTCTCGATATTGGTCCTGAACCTCCTCTTGGGCTGGACGGCAATTGGATGGGTCGTGGCTTTGGTCTGGGCGCTGAAGGCGGACGTCCCGCTGCCAGTCCGATGAAGCTCCTGGCCACCCCGAGAGACTTTCAGGCGCGGATCCGAGCTTACGCCAACAGTTTGGACGCGTCCTTGGCGTAGTAAGTAAGAATAATGCTGGCCCCGGCTCGCCGGATCGACAACAGCGACTCCATCATCACTCGCTCACGGTCGATCCAGTTATTGTGGGCGGCGGCTTCGATCATCGCGTACTCTCCTGACACCTGATAGGCGGCCAGAGGCAGGTCGAAACGTTCGCGAGCAGCGGCAATCACGTCCAGATAAGGCATCGCGGGCTTCACCATAATCATGTCCGCGCCTTCTTCGATGTCGAGTTCAATCTCCCGCATCGCCTCGCGCAAGTTTGCTCCATCCATTTGATAAGACCGGCGATCTCCGAACTGCGGGGTGGAGTCCGCCGCTTCGCGGAACGGCCCGTAAAACGCCGAAGCAAATTTCGCCGCATAAGAAAGAATCGGCGTATTGGCCAAGCCCGCATGGTCGAGTGCGTCGCGGATGGCCCCCACGCGCCCATCCATCATGTCGGAAGGCGCGATGACGTCCACACCTGCGCGGGCCAGTGAAACGCTGGTGCGGGCTAGCAATTCGAGCGTGGCATCGTTGACAATCTCGTAGTCCGCGGCAACCGCGGGAGGCGACGCAACGGCAGCGCCAAGGGACTGCGGATGCGCAGGACGCACAATTCCGCAATGGCCATGCGACATGTATTCGCACAGGCACACGTCCCCCATGATGACAAGCTTGGGAACTTCCCGCTTGATCGCTCGTGCCGCCTCCTGCACGATCCCGTTATCCGCCCACGCGCCCGTGGCCAGTTCGTCTTTCTTTTCCGGCAGCCCAAACAGGATGATCGCTGGCACTCCCAAGGAGTGCGTTTGCTGCGCCTCTTTCACGGCCTCATCCACCGAAAGGTTAAACACTCCCGGCATGGACCGTACTTCTTTGCGCACGCCTTCTCCAGGACAAACGAACATGGGGTAAACGAATGAGGTTGGGGAAAGCCGGGTTTCGCGCACCATCGATCGCAACTGTTCACTCTGGCGAAGGCGGCGAAGGCGTGTAATGGGAAAGGCCATGGCAGCAGACCGCGGACGGGAAACATACCCGTCACCCAATGATTCTAGCAGAGCCAGATAGCCACTTCTTGTAACATTGAATTCTGATGCCTTCCGAGTTGCTTTCCCATGCCAGCGCCCGAGTGCTGGAATTCGACACACTCCGCGACTTGCTGAGTGGGTATGCCTCTTCGCCCTTGGGCCAGAGCCTCATAGCTCGCATCACGCCATCCACCGATCGCGACTGGATCGAGAACCAACAGCAGCTTACCAGCGAGATTCGTGAATTCCGTCGCGTAGGCGGCGGTTTTGACTTTTCCGGCTTGCTCGATGTGGCCAAAGCCGTGGAGAAATCTCGAATCACAGGTGCCGCGCTTGAAACCACCGATATTCGTGACGTGGTGCTGGTAGTAGATCGAGCCGCCGAGTGGCGCGAAATCACGCTGAATCCGCCCGCCGCGATGAAGTTCGAATGGAAGACCGTGGCGCAGCTTTCGTCGGGGATCGCGGACTTCACCGAATTCCTGCGAGCCTTCCGTAACAAAATCCTGCCCGACGGCACGCTCGACGACAAAGCCTCGCCGGAACTCGCCCGCATTCGCCGCGAAATTGAGAAACAGCGACGCTCGATCCAGGACTCCCTGCGGGGCTACCTGCGCCGGCTTTCAGAGGGTGGCGCCGTGCAGGACGAACTGGTCACAATTCGCGGTGAGCGTTTCGTAATCCCGATCAAGGTGGAGCAGAAACGGCGAGTGCAAGGAGTGGTGCATGGTGCCAGTTCCAGCGGGCAAACGGTTTTCGTCGAACCGCTCGAAACCATCGAACAGAACAACGAACTGGTGCGATTGTTCGACGAAGAGCAAGCCGAAATACATCGCATCCTGGTCGAGATGACGCGGCGTATCGGCGAAAATGCGGGGCCGATTATAGCTGGGGTTGGCACGCTGGCAGAACTGGAACTGCAGTTTGCCAAGGCTCGATTCGCAGAGGAATACAACTGCGTCCAGGTAGCCTTGTCCGAGCAAGACTCACGTGGAGACGGAGGCCCTCGGCCGTCCATGTCGAGCAAAGCTCGACTCCTTTTGATTCAAGCCCGGCATCCGCTGCTCGAACGCAACTTGAAAGCAAAAGGCGGTCGCGTCATTCCGACCAGCATTGAACTGGAAAATGACGGGAAAGAACTTGTCATCACCGGCCCGAATACCGGAGGCAAGACTGTTGTCCTGAAAACGGTTGGCCTCCTGGCCCTGATGGCGCAATCCGGAATCCCCGTTCCCGCGGATCGCGCCGCGCTGCCGGTATTCGACGCTGTGCTCGCGGATATTGGCGACTACCAATCGATCGAACAGAACTTATCCACGTTTTCCGCCCACGTCACCAACATTGATTTCATCTCGCGCACCGCAACTCCAGAGTCGCTGGTTCTGCTCGACGAACTTGGTTCTGCCACCGATCCCGAAGAGGGCGCCGCTTTGGCTGTTGCCATTGCCGAGCACTTTCGCCGCATCGGTTGCATCACTGTTATCTCGACGCATCACACTTCGCTGAAGGTTTTCGGCGCAAATACAGCTGGAGTGATCAACGCTTCCGTAGGATTCGACGAAGCCACGCTGCAGCCCACCTACGAGTTAAAAATCGGAGTTCCAGGAGCGTCTGCCGGCATCAACATCGCGCAACGACTGGGCCTCAATCCGACGATTATCGATGCCGCCCGCGCCCGATTGGGTTCTCAGACGCGGGACGTAGGCCAGTTTCTCGACCGCCTGCACGCCGAATTGCGCGAGGCGGATGCTGAGCGCTTGCGGTTACGCTCTCGCGAAGAAGAAATCCAGCGAGAGAAGGATCATTTAGCCATCGAGGGCAAGAAAGAGCAACAGGCCAAAGTCCGAGAAATGGAAAAGAAGCTCGACAGCCTGCTGCGCGACTTCGAATATCACGCGAGAGAGATGGTCAACGCCGTCGAGGATCGAGCGGCAGCGCAAAAGGTGTCGAAAGACGCCGAGCGTCGGATCTCGAAACTGCGCCGAGAATTTCGCGAACAGTTTGATTCGACCGTTGTGGCCCACTCGACCGGTGCGGATCAAGATGATCCCCACGCCCAACCGCAAATCGTGAAGCATGTCTCCGAGGGCGATACGGTGAAGCTGAAATCTGTTGGCCGTCCTGCCGTAGTGGCCCGTCGAATCGACGACAACCACTTTGAAGTCGAGATTGGCGCCATGAAGATGAAAATCGCACGCGAGGACATCGCCGAAGTGCTGGTGCGCTCGTCGGATTCTCCAATCAAAGCTGCACGCGCCCGCGGGATTTCGGTTTCTCTCGAAAACGAAAACCAGAGCATGCCATCCGAGATCAACGTGATTGGCCGCACCGTGGACGACGCCACTCGCGAAGTCGAAAAGTTCGTAGACCGCGCTTTCTTGGCGGGACTGCCGCGCGTGCGTGTCGTTCACGGCAGCGGCATGGGCATTTTGCGAAAAGCACTGCGCCAATATTTGCAGAAACATCCCCACGTGGAATCCGTCATCGAGCCTCCGCAAAATGAAGGTGGCGGGGGGGCAACCGTCATCGAGTTACGCGTCTGAATTGACGGGGCGCTCTCGGCGATTACAAAGATTGTTCCAAAAGAAATCCACACCCATTTGATGTCTACACATCACATCAAGCCCTCGAAAGTAGGGATACGATGAAATCTTTTGGGTAATTTCGAGGACTTGCCTTTTGGCGGTGGTTGCCGTGCAACACGTGAGAAGAATGCGGGGCGGTGCACAAGGGCACATGATGCGCTGCTCCGATGGAAATTTCTATGTGGTGAAGTTCGTCAACAACCCCCAGCATTTGCGGGTGCTGGCGAATGAATTACTCGCCACGCGGCTTGCCGAGGCTGCAGGGTTGCCCGTTCCACCCACCGAGGTCGTCGAAGTTGGCGACTGGCTGGTGGAGAACTCGTCGGAGCTTAATATTCAGCTTTCCGGCAACGTGATCCGGTGCCAGCCCGGACTACAGTTCGGCTCCCGGTACGTAGTCGACCCGCTGCAAGGACAAATATTCGATTACTTTCCCGCCACTATGCTCGAACGAGTGCGAAACCTTGGCACGTTTGCCGGAATGCTGGCGCTCGATAAGTGGACCGCAAATTCAAACGGCAGGCAGGCGACGTTCTGGCGAAAAATGCGAGAGAAGAAGTACACGGTCACTTTCATTGATCAGGGATACTGCTTCAACGCGGGCGAATGGACATTCCCCGATTATCCGATGCGAGGCGTGTATGCCCAGAATGAAGTGTATTTGAGCGTGCGCGGTTGGGAATCATTTCAGCCTTGGCTGTCGGCGATCGAGGACATGAACGAAAGCATTATCTGGAACTGTGCCACTGGAATTCCGCCGGAGTGGTATGCCAGTGACTGGGGTGCGCTCGAAGAACTGGTCCGCTGCTTGCTTGATCGAAGGGAAAGAGTACGCGAACTGATTATGGCTTTTCGGACGTGTTCGCGACAGCCATTTCCCAACTGGAAGGAAGATGCATGAGTTGCCCTGATCACGGATTGTCGATTGCTCAATGCTTTGTCATTCCGAGCGCCGCTCTTTGGCGTGAGGAATCCGCATTTTCGTGATGCCAAACAACTACAGATTCGTCGCTATGCTCGGAGTGGCAATCGACAATATCGACGCAACTCTCATTAGGTGCGAATGGCATGGCTGATCTCAAGCAGTTCGAGTTCTACGTATTGCGGTATGTCCCTTACGTAGCGAGAGAGGAGTTTATAAATATCGGCGTGTTGCTGTTCGAACTGCTTGACACCGGTTTCGGATTTGCCGATGTACGCATGACTAGCGATTGGCGCCGCGTGTACCGCCTCGATAGACAGGTAGATATCGAAGTCTTGCAAGAGCTCGGAGCGTATATTCGGATGCAGTTGCAGCATTCACAGGATATAGCCGTGCTGTTGCGCAAGTTCGAAGACTTATTCGCCAACATGATCCAAATGTCCGCCCGAAAAGTATGCCTGGCGGCGGACCCAGCGCAAGAGATGGCAAGATTATCATCAATCTATTTGGAAGACCCCCAACTGAAGTCATTGCCCGCCGCTGCCCGCCCAAAGAGTGAGCACGCAATGATTCTCTCCGGAATCGAACATGCCTTAATCCGAGCGGGAATATGGGATTTGCGGATGGAGCGAACCCGGGCAGTGCAATACACGAACAAAAAGGGGGACGCGCTGGTTTTTGATTTTGGGTATGTGGTGGGCAACGAAGTCCGATTCTTTCAAGCGGTCCCTCTAAAAACAAACACGAACCAGGCGATCATTCTCGCCCACCGCTTCCCCAAAGTTGCGGACTGCATCCATGCCGGGAACGGTGCACACGCCCTCCTTACCGCTGTTGTCGCGGACGACCTTGATCGTTCAAATCCCGAGATCGAGTTTGCACTGGAGGCCTTCACGGACAATAACGTGAATGTGGTTGCGGTAGCTGATATGTCGTCGATTGCAGAAAGGACGAGGCAGGACCTGAACGCAGTGGGGCGATAGACAGAAAAAGTCCGGTTTTCCTCTCGCGTCAACCGTTAACTATCAAAATTCACAGCTTTTCCGCCAGCGGCAGGCTGCTGCTATATTCCTTTTAGCCCCTCTCTCCGTCAGAATTCCTCCGGGAGAATTGTCTTCGCTCATGACCGACGCCATCGACTTCAAGGAAATCGTTAAGCAGCAGGCTGACATCGTCCGGGTCGTCGGCGGGTACATCAAGTTGAAGAAAGCCGGCGCACAGAACTATTCGGGGCTTTGCCCGTTCCACGACGAAAAGACGCCATCGTTCTCGGTTCACGCCACCCGGCAGTTCTATCACTGCTTCGGATGCGGAGTCTCGGGCGATGTCTTCAGCTTCGTCCAGAAGATCGAGAACGTTACCTTCCCCGAAGCGGTGAGGGCCGTGGCGCAGAAGCTTGGGATTGCGCTCCCGAAGTTCAGCTACAGCAGTCCGGCGGAAGCTGACGAAGCCAAATTGCGCACTGTCCTGCTCGAAGTTCACGAGCGCGCCGTGGCATTTTTTCAGGAGTGTCTGCGACGGCCCGAGGGCGCCCGGGCCCGCGAATATCTTTCTGGTCGCGGCTTGACCCAGGAAGTCATTCACGCCTTTCGCATCGGCTACGCACCGGATTCCGGTTTTTTGCTGAAAGACCGGCTCAAGGGAGAGTTCGACGAGGAGGTGTTGCGCGATAGCGGTCTCTTTTCTTGGAAGCAGGACGTTCCGCAGGCTCCAGGCTCTAGGCTTCAGGGTGGTAGCGATACGAAGGTGGAGACTTCGTCGGGAGTCTCGGAATTGCCTGACGCTCATAGCCTGAAGCCCGACGTTAAGGCCATGTACTCCAAGTTTCGCAACCGCGTCGTGTTTCCGATTACCAACGAAACCGGGCGAGTGATCGCCTTCACCGGGCGCACGCTTTCGACCGACGAAAAAGCAGGGCCGAAGTATCTCAACTCTCCCGAGACCGCGATCTATTCCAAATCACGCGTCCTCTTCAATCTCGACCAGTCCAAAGAAGCTATTCGCAAGCTGGATTACGCCGTCGTGGTCGAAGGGCAAATGGACTGCATTTCAGTCTACTCCGCGGGCTTTCACAATGTGATTGCCAGCTCGGGTACCGCATTCACCGAACTGCAAGCTAGGTTGCTGGGCCGCTTCAGCAAGAATGTGGTTGTGAACTTCGATCCCGATACCGCCGGCGCCAAGGCCACGGAGCGTACCCTGGGTCTGCTGGTCGAAGAAGAATTCCAGATCAAAGTGTTGACTCTCGAAGCCGGTTTTGACCCTGATCTGTTTATCCGGCGAAAAGGCAAAGATGCCTACGGCGAGGCGCTGAAGCATTCGCAACGTTATTTCGACTATCTGATCGAGCGCGCCCAGGGCCAGTTCCCGATTCGCAGCGCTGAAGGAAAAGTGAAGGCATTGAATTACCTGCTGCCCCATATTCAGCGAGTGCCAAGCCGGATCGTACGCGACGAACTAGCCCGCGAGATCGCGCAAAAACTCGGCATCGATTCTGCGGTTCTGCGGCAGGAACTCAAGCATGCGGCCGCCAACCGATCGACCGCCAGCGTGAAAGCGCCGATCGAGGCTCAAGTCACTGATGCGGAAAAGGTCATCATTCGGGCCTTGACCTCTACTCACGAAATGCAGTCGTCAGAGGAGCGCATCTCAGCTCGTGATGGCACCGAAGAAGAGTTCGATCCCGCCCGCCAGGCACATTTTGTCCTCAAGAGCGAGCGCCTGCACCTCGGTTTGACCACCGAGTCTCTGATCGAAACCTTGCTCAACCCGAGCGGAGAAACCCTCGACGTCATGGAGTTGCCTTTGCCTGATGCCGAGCGCAATCTCTTGGCGGCCATCTTAATGAAAGAAGAGGAAGAACTTACTGCCGACCGGGTGGAGGGAGCGGTCCGAGCCCTGCGCCGCATTCAGTTCAGGCACCAAATGGATAAGGTTCAGCGGGAGTTACAGGCGGCTAAAAAGCACGAACCAGACAGGTTGCGCTTCTTGCTGCGGGAAAAAGACCGGCTGAAGAGGGCCTTGATGGATCCCAACCTGTCGGATCCAGCGCGTCCTCAAGAGTCCGGGTTAAATACCCTGGGACCTTGAAACTAAATGGGTGGTTTTGCCATCTAAGTTATTAACGGCGGGCAACATAGGCGGCGGACATTCTCTTGGCTGGAAAGTTGCTAGACAGACAGGAGCGCGATCTGTGCTATACTTCGAAGGTTTGTGTCGGCGCTAACCCCGCCACTCCACGTTCCCACCGCTATTAACGACGTTTCGACGTCCTTCCATGGGACGATTTGAGGATAATCCGTTTTGGCTCTTGACGACAAGTACGACGACATAAAAAAGCTGATCGATACAGGCAAGGAAAAGGGATATCTCACCTACGACCAGGTGAACGATCTCATACCGCACGATGTGCACTCTCCTGAAGACCTCGACGATCTGCTCACGACCATTGGTACGCAAGGAATCGATGTGCTGGAGGGACCAAAACTTCCTTCCTCTGCGCTCGATAAAAAGTTCGACGAAGACGAAGTTGGCGAAGACGTTGAACTCGATCTCACCCCAGGCGCCCTGGAAAAAACTAACGATCCCGTCCGCATGTATTTACGCGAGATGGGAACAGTCCCACTGCTTACCCGCGAAGGCGAAGTCGAAATCGCCAAGCGCATCGAGCGCGGACAACTGCGCGTGCTGAAAGCTCTTTCCCGCTCTCCAATCGTCATCAACGAACTGCTGGCGATGGGGGAAGACCTCAAGAAGGGCGTACGCTCCATCAAGGAAGTGGTCACCTTCGATGAGGAAGAGATCACCGACGAAATTCTGCAGAACCGGTTGAAGGAATTCACCGGCAAGATCGACGACTTGGCCAAGGCCTACAAAAAGGCCAATCTGCTTCTGGAGAAGTTCGCAGCAGTCTCGCAAAAGAAGCGTCCGAAGGATTACCGCCGCTACCGCATCGCGTTGGCCCGCGCCATTGTTGATGTCTCTCTGTGCGTCCGCAAGTTGGGTTTCACCAACAATGAGCGCAAGCGCCTCATCGACCGGGCCAACAAAACCGTCGACATGATGCGCTCGCTCGACCGCCAGTCTTCGAACCTGGAAAAAAAAGCCGACGCGACTCGTAGCGAAGAGCAACGCAAAGAATACCGGCGTCAGTCGCGCGCCATCCGCACCGAACTGGAAAAGCTCGAAGTCGAAGCCGGAGTGTCGTTCCAGGAGCTCAAACGAACTCAGCGCGAGATCATCCAGGGCGACATGGACGCGGAGCAGGCCAAGCGCGAGTTGATCGAGGCCAACCTTCGGCTGGTAGTTTCGATTGCCAAAAAGTACACCAACCGCGGCTTGCAGTTTCTCGACCTGATTCAGGAAGGCAACATCGGCCTGATGAAGGCTGTGGACAAATTCGAATACCGCCGTGGCTACAAGTTCTCCACGTATGCCACGTGGTGGATTCGGCAGGCAATCACTCGTGCAATTGCTGATCAAGCTCGTACGATTCGCATCCCGGTGCACATGATCGAAACCATCAACAAGCTGATCCGCACATCACGTCAGCTAGTGCAGGAACTGGGACGCGAGCCCACGTCAGAAGAGATTGCCAAGCGCATGGACATTCCGGTAGCCAAAGTGCGCAAGGTGCTGAAGATCGCGCAGGAACCAATCTCCCTCGAAACGCCGATCGGCGAAGAGGAAGATTCGCATCTGGGCGACTTCATCGAAGACCGCGCCGTGGTCTCGCCAGCCGAGGCCGTGATCAACGTCAACTTGAAAGACCAGACTTCGCAGGTGCTGCGTACGCTGACGCCGCGCGAGGAAAAGGTAATCAAGATGCGCTTCGGACTGGAAGACGGCAGCGAGCACACGCTCGAAGAAGTAGGCCAATCGTTCGCCGTAACCCGTGAACGCATCCGCCAGATCGAGGCCAAGGCGCTGCGCAAGCTCCGTCATCCATCGCGTTCGCGAAAGCTGCGCGCGTTCATGGATGGGGTGAGAGACTGAGAGCAACTCGCCACCGACTGCGCTGATCAGCACGAATTTGAAAGGCATAGCTTCGGCTATGCCTTTTTTTGCTTCCGCGAATGGTCGCCTGCACGACCGTACAAGGCCTTGCGTTTACATTGACTTGTATTCGATATTTTGCAAGACTTACCCTATCGTTAAGATTAATTCAGACTTGCTTGGACCCGTTTCTTGACTGAGTCGTCCGTCGCATAATGGAATTACTGCTCAACCTTCTTTGGCTGACCCTGGCGTTGCCCGCCCTATGGCTGTGGCGACGGGAATCGGTCTTTGCCCACGGTCCGCGCCGTTTTGATCGGCTTCGCCCGTGCTTGATTCTGAGCTGCATCCTGATGCTCCTGTTCCCCGTGGTTTCGGCCACGGACGATCTGCACGCGATGCGGCAGGAAATAGAAGAATCCAGTCCGTCGAAGCGCGTGGTGAAGCAAGCGGGCGTCGAAAAATCCGTTACTGGCATTAACACTGCCGGCGCGCTGCTGGCTTTGATTTCTCCCGCATGGTTTTGTCCCAGCCACGACGCTTGCGGACAGGTTTTGGCAGTCTCGGTCCTGCTTCCCCAACGAGCGCATTTCAATGAGTGCGCCTCTCGTGCCCCGCCGTTGGTTCTCCTTGGCGAGGAAGTTCATTTCGCCGCCTAGTCTGCGGTGAAATTTCCCCGGTTCGAAGTGAGCCTTGTGCGTTGACCTCGATGTTTTGTCGGGGCCTATCTGTTGCCCGCATCGAATGATTATGAGTATCCGATGAACCAGACGCTTTGGCGTTATTCCGTGCTTTTTTTGCTGTTCGGCTGCGGCCTCGAGGCTGGCGCGCAGCAGGCCTTGACCTGGGAGCAGGTGCGCAACCGCTTTGAGACAAACAATCCCACCCTAGTGGCAGACAAAATTAATATCGACGAATCCAGAGCGGAGGAGATCACAGCTTTCTTGCGTCCGAACCCGACGTTCACGTTGTCGGCGGATGGAACCCAGATCGCTCCTGATCGAGGCGAGTGGAAACCATTCGCAGGAACTTTTGAGACTCCCAGCCTCAGTTATTTGCACGAGCGGCAGCACAAGCGCGAATTACGACTGGAGAGCGCGAAGATGGCGACTTTGATTGCCGAATCCAACCATGCCGACTTGGAGAGAACTCTGATCTTCAACCTGCGCAACGCGTTTGTATCCACGCTGCAGGCGAAAGCGGTGCTCCAGTTGGCAAAAGACAACCTTGCCTACTACGACCGCCTGCTCGATATCAGCAGAAACCGATTTCAAGCAGGCGACATAGCGCAAATCGATCTTGACCGATTGGAACTGCAGCGGGTGCAGTACGAATCGGACGTGCAAACTGCAGTGGTCAATCTTCGAACCTCGAAGATTCAATTGCTCACCTTGCTGAACGATCGAACTCCGATTGAACAGTTCGATGTCGCCGGCACATTCGATTTCAACGACCAACTGCTGTCGCAGGACGAAGTCCGAAAGATTGCGCTGGACACGCGGCCCGATTTAAAAGCGGCGGTTGAGGCCATCGATAAATCGCAGACCGATCACAGGCTGGCGATTGCGAATGGGTCGACGGATCCAACTTTCAGCGCGTGGTATACGCATAATTCATCCAACAATAATCCGTTTGGCATAAATACGATCGGCGTCAGTGTCAGCATTCCATTGCGTATTTTTGACCGCAACCAGGGGGAGAAACTGCGCACCCAGCTCGACATCACGCGCAATGAGAGATTGCGCGACGCCGCGGAAGTCGCCGTTCTCAGTGATGTCGACTCCGGCTACGCAACGCTTGAAAGCGATCTGACTCTGCTGCGGCCTTACAAGGCCAAGTACCTGGCGCAGTCGGTCCGAGTGCGGGACACGATTCTGTTTTCTTATCAGCACGGCGGCGCTGCATTGCTCGACTTCCTGAATGCCGAGGCGGAGTACCGCAGTGTGCAGTTGAACTATTTGAATTTAGTCGGCTCCTACTTGACGGCGGCAGCTCAATTGAATCAGGCCGTGGGCCGGGAGGTGATCCAATGAAAACCAAACGTGTGGGTCTGATCCCGGCTGCAATTCTTTGCCTGGCTTTGAGTCTGCTTCTCTCGAGCTGCAACGAAAAAAAGGGAGACCCGAAGACCGAAGCCCCGCCACCCGCCACCGTCGAGCCTGATCTGGATGCTAACAACTTTAAGGTTGACCACCCCGAGCACTTTCCGTTGGTAACGGCAATTGAGTATAAAGCGCCACCCGCTTTGAATGTGACCGGCGTGGTCCAGCCCGATATAGCTCGCGCTGTGCCCGTGATCTCACTAGCCGCGGGGCGGGTTGTGGAAGTTAAGGCCAAGCTGGGCGATGAAGTGAAGAAAGGGCAGTTATTGTTGAGAGTTCAGAGCAACGATGTTTCCGGCGCTTACCAGTTATATCGAAAAGCCGTGAACGATGAACTTTTGGCACGGCTGCAACTCCAGCGGGCACAGATTCTCTATGACAAAGGTGCTGTCGCCAAAAGCGCTCTTGAACAAGCGGAAGACGTCGCGCAAAATGCCAAGGCCGATCTGGATGCCGCGCTCGAACAGTTGCACCTTCTCGGCATAGACAAGGACCATCCTTCGGGCATCGTCGATGTTAAGGCCCCCATCGCGGGTGTAATCACGGATCAGCAGATTACCAACGCAGGCGGCGTCCAGGGCCTGTCGGGGCCCAATCCTTTCACTATTTCTGATCTCTCGTATGTCTGGATCATCTGCGACGTTTACGAAAATGATCTCGACGCGGTGCACGTCAACGAGTACGCGGATATCCGCCTTAACGCTTACCCCAATAAAGTCTTGAAAGGGCGGGTCGATAATATCCTGCCAATGCTCGATCCCAGCATCCGCACTGCCAAGGTTCGAATCGAAGTGCCCAACCCAGGGATGATTCGGGTTGGGATGTTCGTTACTGCGACCTTCTATGGGAAACAACCCGAGACGCGGGCTGCGGTTCCGGCCAGCGCAATTCTGCATTTACATGATCGCGACTGGGCTTACGTGCCGCTTGGCGGTGGACATTTCAAGCGTTTGGAAGTCGTCGCGGGGAAAATGCTTCCCAACAACGTGCAAGAAGTTATTTCAGGAATTAAACCGGGAGATCAAGTGGTTTCGAATGCTTTGGTTCTGCAAAATACCGTGGAGCAATAGATGATCCGGCGAGTCGTCGACTTTGCTCTTAGCAACCGTCTGCTCGTGCTTGGCTTCGCCGTGCTCCTTTTTGCTGGCGGCATTGTCGCTTTCCGTCATCTTCCCATTGAGGCATATCCCGACGTAGCCGATAACTACGTTGAAGTCATCACGCAATGGCCGGGAATTTCGGCGGAACAAATCGAGCAGCAGGTCACGATTCCGCTCGAAATTGTGATGAATGGCATCCCGCATGTTGTGCATCTGCGTTCGTTCTCGCTCTTCGGACTCTCAGACCTAAAGCTGATCTTCGATGACGAATCCGATAACGACTGGAACCGCGAGCGAGTTCTCGAGCGGCTTAGCCAGGTCACTCTGCCGCCGGGCGTCGTCCCGCAAATGGGCACGGACTGGAGTCCCGTCGGCCAGATCTATTTCTTCACATTGCGCAGTACCAATCCGGCATACGACCCGATGGAGCTGAAATCCATTGAAGATTGGGTCATTGAAAAGAGTTTCAAAGCTGTACCCGACATCGTCGATGTAGCCAGCTTCGGTGGTCCTACCCGTGAATACCAGGTTCGGGTTGACCCAAACAAACTCGTCGCCTATGGCCTGAGCCTGGCTCAAGTCGAGCAACAACTCACCAACAACAACCAGAACGCAGGAGGCAGTTTCATACAAGAGGGTTTGCAGCAGATCAACGTCCGCTCCGTGGGACTGGTCGACCGCTCCCAGGACATCGCCGAGACGGTCATCGTGACGAAAAATGGTACACCACTGCGGGTGAAGGATATAGCAGTGGTTTCGCAAGGTCCTAAGACGCGGCTGGGCCAGTTTGCGAAAGCCGTCCACCGCGAGAACGGAAAGATTATCGATAACGACGATGTCGTGGCAGGCATCGTGCTGCTTCGGAAGGGAGCCGCGGCCGACACAGCCTTGCAAGCGGTCCACCAAAAAGTGCAGGAATTGAACGAACATATTCTGCCGCCGGGCGTTAAGATCGTTCCATTCATCGATCGTAGCGACCTCGTTCACTTCACCAGTCACACGGTGCTGCACAATCTCACCGAAGGAATAATTCTGGTGTCGATCGTTCTGCTTCTATTCCTGGGGAACATTCGGGGTGCCCTCATCGTCGCCGTAACCATTCCGTTTGCTCTTCTCTTTGCCGCAATTTGCCTGGATCTGAGTCACATTCCCGCCAACTTGCTATCGCTTGGGGCACTGGACTTCGGGGTGGTCGTCGAAGGTGCAATTGTGTTGATCGAAAACATTGTGCGCCAGTTGAGTCATTCTGACGGGACCAAAAGCTCAAATGAGATCATCAGTTTTGCGTCGCATGAAGTACAGCGCCCGGTGTTCTATGCCATAGTCATCACCATTACTGCTTTCTTGCCGATTTTTACGCTGCAGCGCGTTGAAGGCAGGCTGTTTCATCCCATGGCTTGGACAGTGGCTTTCGCCCTGCTGGGGGCGTTACTTTTTTCAATCCTTGTCGCACCCGTCCTCGCAAGTTTTGCTTTCTCCAAGGGGGCCCACGAATGGCGCAACCCAGCGATGACCTATGTCAGTAACCGATATCGCGAGGCCCTGCGCTGGGCAATTCGCCGTCGCGCGGTCACAGTCGGAGTATGCGCGCTGCTGACGGCGATTGGCTGTTACCTCGCGTTCGGCGGCGTCATCGGTTCTGAATTTCTGCCCCACTTAGATGAAGGTGCGCTCTGGGTCCGTGGCACGCTCGCCCCCAGCACGGGTCCCGACGAAGGCATCCGGGTCGCCAACCAGGCGCGAATCATGCTTTGTTCCTTTCCCGAAGTCCCGAATTGCACTAGCCAAGTGGGTCGTCCAGATGACGGCACGGACAATACGGGCTTCTTTAATACTGAGTACTTTGTAGATTTGAAACTGAAAGAAGAATGGCGGCCGGTGTTTCATCAGAACAAAGACGAATTGATCGCCGCTATGAATCGCGAGCTCGACAAAATTCCTGGTGTCTTATGGGGATTTTCTCAGCCTATTGAAGACAACATGGAAGAGGCGGTCAGTGGAGTGAAGGGCGCTTTGGCTACGAAGATTTACGGTGATGATCTTAGACTATTGGAAGAGAAAGCCGATGAGATCGTCAGGATCATGCGCGGAATCAAAGGCGTCGAAGATCTCGGGGTCTTCCGCGTCCTGGGCCAACCCAATCTTAATATCGCTGTGGACCGCGAGCAGGCCGCTCGTTACCAGATCAATGTCTCCGATGTGCAGGATGCGGTCCAGACCGCGGTTGGAGGCAGTGCGCTTACCCAGGTGCTCAAGGGCGAGGCGCGATACGATTTGGCGATGCGTTATCTGCCGCAATACCGTAACACAAAGGAAGCAATCGAGAGGATTCGCCTGCTGTCGCCAACTGGAGAACGCGTATCGCTGGCGCAACTCTGTAAGATCAGCGTGACCGACGGCGCTTCAGAAGTCTATCGCGAAGGTAATCGGCGTTACGTCGCCATCAAATATAGCGTCCGCGGCCGCGATCTCGGCAGCACGGTAGAGGAGGCGATCAAAAAAGTCAACGAGCAGGTCAAATTGCCCAACGGATACACTCTCGATTGGGAGGGCGAGTACGCCAGCCAGAAGAGAGCCAATGAACGGCTGCTCATCGTACTCCCGATTACCATCCTCATCATCTTTATCATCCTCTACACCATGTTCAAGTCCTTCAAATGGGCGCTGTTGATTATGGCCAATATCGCCATCGCACCAGTTGGCGGCCTGCTCGCCCTGCTGATTACGGGAACCAATTTCAGTGTTTCTTCCGGCGTGGGCTTTTTGGCGCTCTTCGGCGTGTCCGTGCAAACGGGCGTCATCATGCTGGAGTACATCAACCAGCTTCGGGCACGCCGATTCTCCATCGAAGATGCCGCGGTTGAAGGGGCGGTGTTGAGGCTGCGCCCCATCATGATGACGATGTTGGTCGCAACTCTGGGACTGCTGCCAGCAGCTCTGTCACATGCGATTGGTTCTGATTCTCAACGGCCGTTCGCCATCGTTATCGTCGGAGGTCTGATCGCAGCTCTCCTCATAAGCGTCTTTCTGCTGCCAACGCTATATGTGTGGGTAGCTCGCGAACGCGACGTGCTGCCCATGGCCGAAGAAGGATTCGAGGTAGGCGAGCACGTGGATTAGGTGGATTGTTTTCCGTTTTTCCAGCGCTTTCCACAAAGAAATCTCGTCCTCCACAGGATGTGCACACCTGTGCACGGATTTTCTATTGTGTCGGTCTTCGTCCTGGAGCAAAGTATCGCCAGTGCAAACGTGAGATGTCTTGAACGCTACGGGTTGCTGTAGAGCTGGCGTTTCCGGGCAGTTCTCGAGGGTGAACTGCTTGAGGGTGTCCTCGAAGATGCGTCATGGCGCGTTCGGGATACCTTGGCGTTGCGGCCTCCTGCTCGGAGAGTCCTCCTGGCTGGAGGACTAAGCCGTCAGCTTGAGCAATCAGTCGGAGTCTAGAAGGACGTCCACAAAGCAATGCGGCTCGGGTGGCTGGCCTGGGCCGCATTTTATTTTTTGCCAAAATCTTTAGCCACGGATTACACGGGTTAAAGCTTGGGGGTGAAAGATTCGAAGCCGCACGCACGGCGATTGATCTTCGCTTTTTTTTCACCTATACTCCGGCTGAATGAGGAGACGTTGGGCGGTCAATTCTTGTCACGCAACTGGGCAGCCGAGAAAATTAAGTTCGTCCTTAGTTTTCCGAAGAATTCACAACTCCTTAATGCGTAGTATCGCTCTCGCATATTACGCAGTTTCTCCTCGACAACTGAGAATTAACTTTGGCAACCACTGACTACAGTCTCGCGCACACCCTTCCGGCAAACGTTGAAGCCGAGCGCTCCATCCTCGGCGCGATCCTGCTCGATAATCTGGCCTACAACGAGGCCGCCGAGCATCTGAAGGCGGAGGACTTCTCGCTCGATTCTCATCGCCGTATCTTTACCCGCATGGTTGACCTGGCCGAATCCTCGCGGCCGATCGACATGATTACGCTGGTCGAAGAACTCGATCGCCGGAAGGAACTCGAGGCGATTGGTGACGTCGGTTATGTATCCGGATTGGTCGACGGCGTTCCCGATAGGCCGAGCATTGAGCACTACATCAAAATCGTTCGCGACAAGGCGCTGCTGCGCGGACTGATTCACGCCGCCAATGCAGCCATTTCGCGTGCCTCTGACCAAAGCGATCCTGCAGAAGAGATCTTGAATGACGCCGAATCCGCTATCTTCCAGCTCTCCGAAAAGCGCATTGGCCGTGGCTTCATGGGCGTGCAGGAAATCGTCAAAGAATCCTTCGGCTCGGTCGACGCGCTGCTGCAACGCGGCCAGCGCATCACTGGACTCGCTACGCACTACACCGATCTGGACGAAATGACCAGCGGCTTCCAGCGCTCCGACCTGATCATCATTGCGGCCCGCCCTTCGATGGGAAAAACCGCCTTTGCCATGAACATCGCCGAGAACGCATCCATCGAGGACCAGAAAGTGGTCGGCATGTTCTCGCTCGAAATGTCGCGCGAGGCTTTGCTGTTGAGACTGTTATGTTCAAGGGCCCGGGTGGATTCGCACAAAATGCGTACCGGCTCGCTCTGGCGCGACGATATGACCAAAGTTGTCAACGCCATGGAGCAACTCGCCCACGCCCCGATTTTCATCGACGACACGCCCGGCATCTCGCTGAGCGAAATGCGAGCGAAGGCGCGGCGCTTGCAACAATCACAAGGCAAGCTTGACTTGTTGATCGTGGACTATCTCCAACTCATGTCAGGCGGAGGCCGCCGCTATGAAAACCGCACCCAGGAAGTTTCGGCTATTTCGCGCGGTCTGAAAGCTCTGGCCAAGGAATTGGCCGTCCCCGTGATTGCTCTCTCCCAGTTGAGCCGCGCCCCCGAAAGCCGGGGTGGTGACCATCGTCCACAGCTTTCCGACCTACGCGAATCAGGATCCATCGAGCAGGATGCCGACGTCGTAGCATTCATCTTTCGCGAGGAAGTTTACAAGCAGGACGATCCCGACCTGCAAGGAAAGGCTGAACTTATCATCGCGAAGCAGCGCAATGGCCCGACCGGCAGGGTCAACCTCGCATTCCTGAAGAATTCAACTCGATTCGAATCGATGCTCGGCGACGGAATGGCGCCGCCGGAATAGCTGTTCACCTGTCACAATGCGGTGCCGCGCGGTCTGTGGAAAGGCTGTGGAATCGCGATTGTCAAGATCTGTGACTTCAGACTCTGATTGGAGCCTCCATTTTTACGGAGACGCTGAGTTAGCCTTAAATCATTCCATGCTAAGAGGTTATTGGCTTTTCGGAAGGTCCGGGAAGGCCGATCAGGAATGAGCTAAAGATTTCATGCAACCTTCGAGATTTGCACATTCCAAGCTTCGCGTCAACACTATTTCAACCGTCGCCTGACCACGATCAAATCGTCCAATCGGCTGGCGCCTGGGACTAAGTGACGCTACTTCGGAGACGGGGCCGTAGCTGGACGAGCCGCAATTTCCGGGCTGGTCGCGCTGTCAAGCCAAGCCGTGTACCAGAGATTCAACAGCATCTGAGACCCCGCAGCCAGTCTGTGAGCCGTGAAGTCAAACGCTTCGGGCGAGCCTTTGCCGTTGAAGCCGCCCGCTTTCTCGATGACATAGACTTTTTCAACCTGCCGGTTCGACTCCTTGAGGTAATCGATGTAGCCCGCGAACGGTTCACCGAGACGCTCGGGAGCATGCACGAACCTGGCAAAATCTTTGGCGGTTATGTTTTGCCCCATGTAAGTGCTCTCGAACTTGGCGTGAATACTGTGCTCCGCAGTGTAGCCTTTCGGATTCGGCCCCACCCACCCGTTGTAGTGGATTGTAGTGTGCAGCGGTTGGGAGCCATCTGCCACGTAGTGTCCAAGCCATCCGGCATAAAAGATTATGGTCTGTTCGACAGCAGCAGTCGGCTGGTGGACTTCGCGACGGTGCCGGTACTCCCGGAAAGCCGCCTTCAGCCGCCCGAAAACTTCCATCGTGATGTAAGGCTGAAGCCCCACGCGCTCGGGAAGATAATCGTCGGGATGGTCTACGGTTGCGGCCCGTTTCTCGTAAAGTTTGCGGTAAAACTCATAGCGGCCTGGTGGAAGTGGATCGAGCCACTCGACCCGCTCAAGGTCAATGTAGTGGTCCGGCTCCTGGGCATTCTTAAGCGCATACTCCGACGGACTTCGCCAGCGGTCAGGCTCAGGCCCAAGGTAGGTGAGTTCGGCAACCGCATGCCGCAAGAAGCGAGGCATCTCGGCGGGGATTCTCTCGGCCGCGACGCGGTTTATGTACTCGTGTCCTTCATTACCCCAGCCGAAGGCTCCCGGCGTCTCCACAAGGGAGAGCGTCAGGAGCAGCAGGCTAACAAGCTTCTTGCCAACTTGAGTTCTCTGCATCTCCGCTCGACACCCTCAGAACGTCAGGTGCATCGCCAACTGCAGGAAACGGTTGCTGCCGACAGTCTGCCTGATCACTCCGAAGTTCTTTGGATTCGGCGAGGAAGCTGTCAACGGCTGAGAATTGAAACAGGGAAACGGGTTGAAGCAGGCGTTCAACTCAAAGTTGTTGTTTGGGGTATCGAAACTCGGGTGGTTAAAAATATTGAATGCATCAGCCTGGAATTTCAGCGCAACGCGCTCCGTAACCTTGAAGTTCTTAAAGACCGAGAAATCAAAACGTGTCTGGAAAGGAGCGCGGAAAATATTGCGGCCATTGCCACCGTAGCCGGTTTCCAGGGTGTCGCAAGCTGTCGTTCCGGCCGTAGTGGGACCGCACGGCGGAACTCCGCTTTGGCCCGGGCTAAGGAATGGGATAGAGAAAGCATTGGGGTTGACATAGGGAACCCTGACTCCGGCAAGTGCTCCGGATTTGAAGGCGTTGTCGGTTCCCCCTTGAGTAGCCTGCTGGGGCGAGATTCCAGCAGTCAGCGGCAGAATCGGGTTGGTGATGAAGTCGTCGGCACTGAAGAAAATACTGGCGGCCGATCCCGAAAAATCGATGATGCTGAATGGCTGGCCAGTTTGAGCCACTGTTACGCCCTGTACGCCCCAGCCATTCACTAAGCCACCAACGAAGCGGGTAGCATGCTGCATCGTCGGGAATTGATACACATAGCTGATGGTAAAGACGTGGGTGCGGTCGAAATCAGAAGAACCATAGGCTGTGCTGGGTTGAAGTGGATTGTTTCCATTAAAGAAGAGGCCCGAGCCCAGCCCGCTGCCTTCATCGAGGGAATGCGAGAAAGTATAGGAAGCGTTTACCATCAGGCCATGCGACATTCTCTTCGTCGCTTGGACTTGCAGCGCGTTGTACGTGGCATTGCCTTCAGCCTCCCAGAAGTCTGCGTTGGGATTGAAGCCGATGTAGGGCGTGCGTAGGGCTGTGTTTCCATCGGAGCCCGTGAACGCCCCGATCGTCGTTTGCACTTGTTCGGTTAGCAGCGTATTAAAATTGGCATCCTGCGCCTGGAAGCCGTAGCTGTAAATCTGCCCGTTAATCGGATGGGACGGCGTTGCCACACCGGGCTGGTTAAATGGAATCGGTATCGGCTGGCCTACGCCGTGATTTCCGATATATCCGAGGGTCAGCACCAGGTCGTTCCTTGGCTGCCACTGCAAATCCAGGCTCCAGTTCTCCGAATACGGCAGCTTATTCTTGGGATCGTAACCCCCAAACAAGAAGTCAGACTGCGGGGTCCCGGTCGGCGTACAAGTAGGAGTAACGGGTTCAGCGCAACCGCTCAATTGAGATTGATTGAAAACCAGCGCTGCTACGCCGGACAGATTGCTGGGAGGGGGCGCAAACGGAGTCGCGCCAAAGGGGTTGCCGGCAAGGCAGCCGGTACCCACACAGGAGGTGTTGATCGGAACGGTGAATGGCTGCTGGGTGGTAACGCTAAACGGCCCACTTATGCCCAAGCCTGCACTGGCGGAGAGCTCGGTAAAGTATTCGCCCCGGTCGGCGTACATTCCGAAACCAGCACGGACGACAACATTCTTTAGAGACGATGGGCTCCACGCCATTCCAATGCGTGGGGCAAACATCCATTGGCGGCCCGTTAAGGTGGAGTTGCTCACGCCTTTGAAGCCAAACGCCTTGTTGTTCCCGGCCACTACAAGGCCAATGCCCGGTTCGCCGTTGGAAAGCGTTCCGAATGAATCGGTGGCCAGGTCGTACTTGTAATTTGACGGATAGAAGTTAGTAAGCAGCCCATTGGTTTCGTACAGAGGGCCATCCCAATCCCATCGCAAGCCCACATTGAAAGTGAGGTTCGGCCGCACCTTGATATTGTCTTGAACAAAAAGGCCGGCCGACCGCGAACGGAAGTGACGGTTGGTTTCGCCGTTGAGGAATTGCCCGCTGCTGTGATCCTGGCCCAAGGTCCCGGTGAGGAAGTCCCCGAAGGTATTAAAGCTGAAGTTGGCAACCTGATTCTCGCGATTCTCAACATTGAGTTGCACGTAATCAAAGATGCCGCCGAAACTCACCGTATTACGGCCATGAACCCAGTGGTAAACGCTCGATCCCTCATGCTCGTTTTGAAAGATTCCTGCGTTGGCGAAGTTCGTCGAGGGTCCAATGCTCATCTGGTTCCCAGAGAACGGCGCGATCGTCCCGCCACCGACTAAGGCCGCCCCGACATCCGCGTTCGAAATGGTAATGCCAGGAAAGAATTTGCTGCCAAGAAGATTGAGACCCACGTCATTCGGTGTCAAAGACTGGGCGGTCGTGGCGTTGGCGACCTCGCGAACAAAGCCATACCGGTTTTCCCAGGTCGCGTTCGTGGTAAATACTGTGGTGTTATCCAGGGAAAAGAGTTGGCTTGATGCGTGCATGGTTTGCGGGAATCCGAGCACCTGGCTGACCGCGAAAGGAATGCTCGTAGGATCGTTTTGAAAATAATACTTTCCGGCAAGACGGTCCTTCGGACCAAAAATGTAATCAATGTTCCCGTTGACCTGGGTAGCATTAAATTGGCTCGGCGGGCCTTTCACGAAAGAATTGAAAGCCTGGTTCCCGCTTTCTGCGGTGGGAGCGTTCGATGAAGGGATAATGAACTGACCGTTCGCTGTCTTGGCATTGATGATCGCCAGTGCCACGCTATCCACTTGGCCAGCGCTAATGCAGTCCGGATTACCATTTTGTCCGCAAGGAGATCCCCCGGAACTGTTCGAAGCATTCACCAGGTTTGCCAGACTTGCTGCATCCCGATTTGTGTCCGTCAGGCCCTGAAGCGTGGGAACACCGTTGAATGCGCCGCTAAGTGCGTCGCTGATGCGCTGTCCCTGATACGAACCAAAGAAAAACATCTTGTTCTTTATGATCGGCCCTCCCAGCGTGCCGCCAAAAACGTTGCGATGAAGCGGAGGAGCGCCTTTGAAGAATGGATTCACCGCCAAAAACGTAGGAGCCGCATCGAAAGAATTATTCTGGAAGTATTCGTAAACCTGACCGTGGAAGCTGTTGGTCCCGGACTTCGTCGTAGTTTCGATGTGAGCCCCGCTGGCCTGGCCCATCGATGCGTCGTACATGGAAGTCGTGACGTGGACCTCCTCAATGGTTTCGACAGGGGGTGTGGGCAAGGCCTGGCCGATGGCGTCAAATACCGAACTGTTGGTTTGAACCTGTCCACCCACTCCGAAGATCTCTCCCGTGTTTAGCGTGAACCGGCTATCGGAAATGTTGCTGGTCGAATTTCCGTTGAATATATTGTTTGCGTTTACGCCATTAAAAGTGAACAGATTGCTGGTATCCCGCTGGCCGTTGGCGACGATTCCCTGGTTGCCCAGACCCTCGTTCGAGCCCGAACCCGACAGGAAATCCGCGCTCACTCCGGGCGCCTGGATGGCAAGCTGGGTAAAACTCCCCGTGCCCAGCGGAACGGATTCTATTTGGTTTGCGCCCATCGTATAGCCGTTGGCGGTGTCGGTCTCGTTCAGCAGCGGCGTGGCTTCGACCGTAACTGTGGTTGCGACAGCACCAGGCTCAAGCTTGGCGTTGACCGTCACCGTCCGACTGCCCTGTACCGGAATTTGTTTATAAGCGGCGGTCTTGAAGCCATCCTTCGTGAAAGTAACTTCATAAGTGCCGATTGGAAGATCGGCAAAGCTGAACGAACCGTCGTTTTTTGACTGTGCCGTAACTTCCAGATTCGTGGCGGCATTGCGGATCTTCACCGTGGCCCCTTGCACCACGGCTCCGCTGACATCCGTAACCGCACCGTTTAGCGAACCTAGCGTCTGCTGAGCGATTGCCAGTTGGGACAAAAAGGTGAAGGTCAGCCCTACGACGAGAGCCAGAGCGAAAAGCTTAGAAGGACAAAGGGCGATCGATAGGCGACGAAAGTTCATCAATTGAGCCTCCTTAAGCAAGGGAACTGGTCCTTATAGCACAGCAATGTTACAGTCCAGTGAAGAATTCCGGGTGAGCCTCTGTGGAAAAGTAAAGAGTAAGCGGTTCGAAGGAAGTGGGGAACAGTCTTCCGCTCACGGCCGGTATTCGCAGTCGTCCCCGGGTGACCTAAATCTGGAACCGTAAGTGCGCTTGAGCTTTATCGAAGATTAATATGAACCTGGTGCATCCAATTCTCAGAGGAAACCAATATGAAGATCGCGAAAGATGTCACCGAGCTGATCGGTAACACGCCGCTGGTTCGGCTTAACAAAGTGACGGAAGGCTGCGCCGCTGAAGTCGTCGCGAAACTCGAGAGCCAGAATCCCTGCGCCAGCGTAAAGGATCGCATTGGCGTCAGCATGATTACGGAAGCTGAGCGCGCCGGGAAAATTCATCCTGGCAAAACTGTGCTGATTGAGCCGACCAGCGGCAATACCGGCATAGGCCTTGCATTCGTGGCTGCTGCCAGAGGCTACAAGCTCATTCTGACGATGCCCGAAACCATGAGCCTCGAGCGCCGTGTGCTGCTGCTGGCGTTTGGGGCGGAGATCGTCCTCACCCCAGGTCCAAACGGAATGAAAGGCGCAATCGCCAAAGCTGAGGAAATTCTGGCCAAGACGCCAAACGGTTTCATGCCGCAGCAATTTGATAACCCAGCCAATCCCAAAATTCACTTCGAAACCACTGGGCCCGAGATCTGGAATGACACCGATGGCCGCGCTGATATCCTGATCTCCGGCGTCGGCACCGGCGGAACCATCACCGGAGTTTGCCAATACATCAAGCCAAAGAAGCCTTCCTTTAAGGCCGTCGCCGTCGAGCCCGTGGACAGCGCAGTGCTCTCTGGCGGAAAGCCTTCGCCCCACAAGATTCAGGGCATCGGCGCGGGATTTATTCCCAGCATTCTGCGCCGCGATTACATCGACGAAGTCATCACGGTCACCAACGACGACGCCGTCAACATGGCGCGCCGCCTCGCCAAAGAAGAAGGTGTGCTGGTGGGTATTTCGTCCGGAGCTGCGGTAGTCGCGGCTTTGAAAGTCGCAAGCCGCAAGGAAAACGCAGGCAAACTGATCGTGGTGGTTTTGCCGGATTTCGGCGAACGCTACCTGACCAGCGTACTGTTTGATTCACTGAGGAACCAGGCCCTGCAGATTCCGACGGCTGCAATTGCAGCGTGATTTATGCATCTGGTAGCCCAAATTCGCGAAGATGTCGCAACGGTGTTGGAACGCGACCCCGCAGCCAAGTCGCGTCTGGAAGTTTATCTATGCTACTCGGGACTGCACGCAGTCTGGTTCTACCGCATCAATCACTGGCTGTGGAACCATGGTTTCTTGCTGCTTGCGCGCTGGCTCTCGCAGGTGGCGCGCTTCTTCACCGGAATCGAAATTCACCCCGGAGCCAAGATCGCCAGACGGCTGTTCATTGATCACGGGGTAGGCATCGTCATCGGCGAGACCGCAGTCGTTGGCGATGACGTGACCATGTATCAGGGTGTCACTCTCGGCGGCACCGGCAAGGAGCATGGCAAACGGCACCCGACCATCGAAGACAACGTCGTGATCGGTGGCGGAGCGAAGGTCCTGGGCAATATCACGGTGGGCCGCAACTGCCGCGTCGGCGCCGGTTCGGTCGTGCTGCGAAGTGTGCCGGAGAATTCCACCGTCGTCGGTGTTCCGGCCCACATCATCTTCCGCAACGGCGAACGTGTTGTGATCATCGATCCTAAGCAAATTAACGACCCGCTCTCCGAGGCGCTGGCCGCGGTGGCAACGGAAGTGAATAAGTTGCGTGAGCGAGTGCAACAACTCGAAGGCTCGCACCTTCCCAGCGAACCGCTCTCCGCCTCCCTCCAAAGAATCATGGAAGACATCGATTACCAGATCTGAATTTTGGATTTGCATTGCAATAGCTCGTGTGGAGACAGCTTGTGTGGAGACGGGTCTTCGACCCGTCGGCCGAGCAAGCCTTCAGATCAGTCCCTTGCGGACATTCTCAAGGAAATTCTCGGCATCAGTCCGCGCCTGATCCATGATCCTCGGATCGTTGCCATGTTCGATTTCTGTCTCTTGAAGTACAAGTTCCACCGCGACCTTCGGTCTGTATCCTCGCTTTATCAGCGTTCGGGCACGCTCGACGAAAGCGATGTTAGCATCGCGTTGTGCTTCTGGCTTCGTCGCAGACAGGCTGGTGGCCTCTTCGCAAACGTGCTGGCGAAATTTCGCGGCGGCCAACCGGTCATAAGCACTTTTGGCGTCTCCTCCGCCAAGCAGTGTGGGGACAGGGAATCGCCATAGACAGTTCGAGCAGGCCCAGCCATTCACATCGCTCTCGAGCCAAATCAACGAGCGTTCCATGTCGCCAACCCAACGCAGCCAACGACATGATACTGCGCAACCGCCTATTCCGGGTGATTACCCATCGTGGTTGCTCATGTGGCGACGGGTCTTTGACCAGTTGACCGAACCACCACGGCACATGCTCACAATCGTGCGTGTCAGATATGGCTTCAGCCATATCGGAAGCGCCTCGAATCAATGCCGCTTCAAAGCCGCTGTCCTATAGCACAGCTCACAATCGGTTGATGAGTGACGCCACATACCCCGCCCCAAATCCATTGTCGATGTTCACCACGCTCACATTCGAAGCACAGGAATTCATCATCCCCAGAAGCGCCGCCACGCCCTTGAATGCCGCGCCATAACCCACGCTGGTAGGAACTGCGATTACAGGAACCCCGACCAATCCGCCGACGACGCTGGGCAGCGCACCTTCCATCCCCGCGCAAACGATGACCACCCGCGCCCGCATCAACGTCCCGCGATTCGCCAGCAAGCGATGAATGCCCGCCACCCCGACGTCATACAAACGCTCAACTTCATTCCCCATAATCTCAGCTGTGACGACGGCTTCCTCCGCTACCGGAATATCGCTAGTCCCCGCCGAAACCACGGCGACAATCCCTTTTCCATAGCTCTTGTGATCGCGCTGCAAAATAATTGCCCGCGCAGCTTCCTCGTACTTCGCCACTCTCACTTTCTTCTTAACCGCGGCGAACTGTTCTTTGCTCGCCCGGGTCGCGAGAATATTCCCCTCATGCTGCGCTAGCCGCGAAAAGATTTGTCCCATCTGGGTAGGCGACTTCCCTTGTCCAAAGATCACCTCAGGCATACCCACGCGCAGCAACCGATGATGGTCCACTTTGGCAAATCCCAGGTCTTCAAAGGGTAAATGGCGCAGTCGCTCGACAGCGTCGTCCGGAGAGATCTTACCCACACGGACCTGCAAGAAAAGTTTGCGAATGGATTCAGAGTTCATGCAGGGCGCGGGCGTTCTCGCCCGTGCATTACCTAACTTGAATTTAAGACTCAAACAGCGATCCTAGAGTAACACCGGCCGTCCAAGACGCTGCGACACAAGCTGCTCTCCCAGCTACAATCAATCGAACTATGAAGCCGAACTTTTTCGCAACCCCGTCAGACTTGCGCGCCTGGCTTGCGCGCAATCACGACAAAACGAAGGAACTATGGGTAGGCTTCTACAAGAAAAACGCAGGCAAACCAACTATCACCTGGCCGGAAGCAGTGGACGCAGCACTCTGCTTCGGATGGATCGATGGGTTCAGGAAGAGCATTGACGAGATCAGTTACACCATCCGCTTAACCCCACGAAAACCAGGCAGCACGTGGAGCGCAATCAATATCAATAAAGTGCAAGAGCTCACCAAACAGGGCCTAATGCACGCAACGGGGCTCGCAGCATTCCGGACGCGCGTAAAAGAGAAATCGGGAATTTATTCTTACGAACAGAGACGCAACGTAAAGCTTGATCCACTCTATGAAAAAAAAATACGGGCTAACAAGAAGGCTCACCAATTCTTCCGGGCGCAACCGCCCTGGTACCAGCGAACTGCCATCTACTGGGTAATGAGCGCGAAGAAAGAAGAAACCCGACAAAAGCGCCTGGCAACGTTAATAGCCTGCTCACAAGATGCCCAAGCCATCAAACCCCTGACGCGTCCCGCCGCCAGCGGACCGCGGAATCACAGCGATCAATAGCCGCAAAGCGGCGATAGATGCAGCCCACGGCGCAAGCCGTGGGAAGAATCAGAAACGAATAAGCCCCGAAGGGGCCGAAAGATCCATGGCAATAAAGGCCTCACCTTGGCCCGCTTCGCAATGTCAAATTTGATCAGGAGGCCGACGTACAAGGCTTCTTGCCCCCAGCACGCACTCTCCGCACAACCTCCCAACACGTCTTGCGCGCCCTGCCCGGATCCTCGATCCGCGCGAGAAACAAATGCCGCAACGAACTTCGGCTGACGCATCCCCGCAAATAAGCATCGTAAAGCTGGCTTCCAATGGTGTAACCCAATTTCTGTGCGATGGCATCGAACTTGTCTCGATCACCACGCACCGCTTCGTGCATCAGCTTTTCACACGCCGCGCGCGAAAATTCGCACGCCTCTTGCTCGCTAACAGCAGGACGAACGGGATACAACACGCGCGAGCCAAAGTAAGCCAACGCATGTTCCACGGTCCGGCTATAGAAGCGATCGGCGGGCTCGCCAGCATCCACCGCATGTCCATTCCGGCGTAACGGCAACCCCCGGCATGCATGATGCAAAAAGCGCGACGCCTCCTCGGCAGCGCACGTCATTTGAAATTCGCGAACATAAAAAGCATTAATCGCAGGCAAGTAAACCGTGCCTCGCGGTTCGACCTTGCGCAGCATGCCTTCAACCCGCTCCGTCTCCCCGGTCACGCGAGAAAGCAACCGCCGCAACCGTGCCCCCGAAGCCCCGCAATGCACCTCCGGCAACAAATCAACCAGAAACTTCGGTTGCGTCCCATTGTGTGACGCGTAGCGGTTCACGTCGAGAAAGCACACCAGGCTGTCAATCAGGTTATAGATCGTAGGCCCAATATCGGGCTGCTGTTCACCCTCCTGGTTCCAACGCGAAAGGCAAAGCCGGTAACTTTCATATTTTTCCAAGGGCGTAGCATTGAACACGCAGAGCACGTCATCGCTAACGCGCACCGCCTCGACGCGTTCCTGCTGCACCTCGGTAGCCTGCCAGTACAAAGCATCCACGTTCTGCAAAACAGTGAGCACACGTTGCTCCGGCAGTCGCGCCCGCGCCAGGCGAGGAAGATGCTGCGGCGCCAAATGCGATTCGCCAAACAACACCATAATCACCGCATCGGGATGCCGCTGCCGAATCTCCGCAATCTTATCCGCAGCATGTCGATCCCGCGCCCTAATCTTCCGTAGATCCTCTCTTGGCATGCAATCCAAGGCATAGACTGCGTCGGCGTGTTCGCGGGCGGTTACCAGCAGTTCATAAAAGGGGGGCCACTCATATCCCCAGTCGAGATCGAAACGGATGCGCTGGCGTAACTCTTCTTCGTCGATTTCCCGACGCCACCATTCTTCGAGGATGGGTTGATGGCGGGAAAAAATAGTCTCCACTCCCAATACCACGGGACGGTCGCCAGGCTGTGCTCGCTGCTCAAGCAGAGTCGCGGCAAAACGCTGCGCCGAAGGTAGCGCATGATAATCGCCGATCAGGACCACGTCCGCCGCTCTCACCATGGTGGTCAGCTGTTGCGAATCGAGGACCGACTCGTAGGAACGGAAGGCATTGCTGTAGTCTCGCAGATATTTTCGTCGACCGCTGGAATCGTTCGCCCGAACTTCGCGCTCGACGCAAGCCAGCGCATGCATCTGCGCAGCGTTGCGGCGGGATCCCAGATTTGTCGAAGTCGCCATTAAGTCGTCGTTGGTGCTTGACTTGCTCCTAGCCCGCTACCTATTCTCAGAACTCAACCAGCATGCTCGTTGTAGACGGCAGCTAGCTACGTCTCTAAAACGAAAATTCGAGGAGCCATTGCCCAACCTTCCGCCCGAGAACCTGACTGTTGCTACAACCGGAGCCAGCGGGTCTTTATTCCTTAAACATCTGCTAGCCACAGTCGAAAAAGATCCGCGAATCCATACCGTGAACTTCATCGCCTCCGACAGCGCCCTGCGCGTCATGGCCGAAGAACTCAATCTCCGCGGACGCAGCAACCTGGTCACCCAACTTCTCGGCAAAGCCTCCCACAAAATTCACCAGCAATCCAACGCCGACATCGGAGCTAACATCGCCAGCGGCTCCTATCCCGCCGACGCCATGGTCGTAATCCCATGCAGCGTAGGCACGCTGGCCCGCATCGCCAACGGCATCGCCTCCCACCTGATCGAGCGGGCAGCCGACGTCTGCCTAAAAGAAAAGTGTCCGTTAATCCTGTGCGTGCGCGAGACGCCGCTCAATAAGATCCACATCCGCAACATGTACCGTGCCGCCGACGCCGGCGCTACAGTCTTCCCCCTAATCCCCACTTTCTATAACCGCCCAGCAAGCTTGGATGCCATGGCGCGCGAGTTCGTTAACCGCGTTTTGGCCCACATCGGCCTGCCTCAACCCAACGCCTACCGCTGGAAGGGCTAAGCTTTTAGTGAACGGCACTCAACTAGGGTCTTCAACGTAAGAGATCGGATACTTTCCGGGGAGACTTCAAGTGTAGAAACACGGAGGTACGGGGCACGAGATTACTTTGGGGTATGTCCCAAGGAGCGGCAGCGATCTGGTTCGTGAGGGACGGACACTCATGTCCGTCGCTTTTGACCGACAATCTCCACATTTGGCGGGACCTGGCGCACTTTCCGGCGGGGTAACATCCTGTCAGGAAGCTTGAAGAAATAGCTTTTGGGGCAACCGACCGTCGCCAGTTGCTGGAAGTGCTTCTGCCTCCGACATCACTAGCGTCCGCACGCTTTCCGGCTCCGTTGAAGGTCCTACGCGGGGAGTACTTTCGGTGTCCGCTTTAGACCGAACCATCTCGCCAGGTTGTAACTGAGACAGGCCCAAGTCGCTTCCATACCTACTTTCAAGCGGCCTCTGCAGCGGAACCGCGTTGATCCAAGCGTGCGGAAACTCAGCGATCTGGGAGCGCCGCGCGTAGATTTGTTTTGCTTCCTCGGTTGCCATCTTCTGCTTGAACGCGGTGGTCGCAGATGGCTCTTGCAGGCGCGTGATTGAGCGCCGCCACTCCGGGCGCGCCTGTTGCGGCGCGCACTTATCGCGCAGCGGGCAGTCGGGGCATGCCTTCTTCGGGGCGCGGTAAACGTGGGTGCGAACCCCGTTGTCACGATTCAGCAGAGCATGGTGGGTGAGCGTTTGTCCGGCCGGACAGGTAAACCTGTCCTGCGCGGCATCGTAAGGAAACGCGCTGGCGAGGAACTCGGAGTGCCGACCCTGCGCATCGTGCTCCACTGCCCGCCAACTGTCCTGCCAGGACCCGTAGAAGTCCACTCCGTGCTCGGCGGCCGCCTGTACCGAGGCGTGGTTGGTGTAGTCGCCGTCGGCTACGATCTGTTTGGGCTTGCGTCCCAGCGTCGTTGCGCAGCGTTCGCCTTGATCTCCGTCCCATCAGCGTTACGCGTTCCAACGTGATCAGACCCTCGGCGCTCATCATGCCCAGCACCTGCACGAACAGATCGTCCAGCGCCGCTTCATGATCGGAACGAAAACCCGACAACGTTCGGTGGCTGATCGCCTGCAACCCGCATAGCCACTGGCAGCCTGGTTCGTACTCGCACTGCCGCGCCAACTCGCGCGCCGAACTCACCCCACGGCTGTAGGCGTAAATCCACAAGCTGATGAGCAACTGCGGATCGGTGTGCTCCCGCCCCGCGCGCCCTTCCACCGCCGCGATCTGCGCATGATACAGGCTCAGATCTAGGCGGCTGATTAGCCGCCAGATCAGCCGCGCGCTATGATCTTCGTCGATCAACTGTTCGACATCGATGCTACGCAGCACAAGTTGTTGTCGATTGATGCGGGCAACTCGCGGTTCCGCAGGCACGCCGTTGTCGCTCACATCCGCAGTCTACCCAGCTGGCTAATTTCGCAATGGCGTGGTTGGATCGGGAGACAATTTCTTCACAGCTTCCTGTCCCCAGATTTTCCTACAGGAACTCCGGGATTCGCCCCAAGGGCGTCCTTGTTTAGAAAGAAAAGCCGCCCGAAATTATCGAGCGGCGTGGCCTTTCGCGATACCCAACTAGGTTCCGGTGCCGGCTAACGAGACCGACTGTGGGCTGCCCCCGCCATCGTCGCTGACTTTGAGGACAGCGGACCGTCCCCCTTTCGCCTTGGGCGTGAAAGTAACCGAGATTTTGCATTGGCCCTGGGGAGGCACGCTGCTGCCACAGTTGTTCGTCTCCGCGAAGTCTGCGGCATCCTTTCCGATAATCGCAATCTGGCTGATCGAAAGCGATGTCTTACCTTTGTTGGTCAGGGTGATGGGTATCGGAGCACTCTTCGTTCCCACTTTCTGATCGCCGAAGTTCACCCCTACTGGTAAGAGCTCGACCACTGTTCCCGTCCCTGAGAGTGCTACCGTCTGCGGGCTGCCCATAGCGTCATCCGTGACGGAAAGCTTTCCCGTGGCAGGGCCTTTCGCTTGCGGGTCGAACTCTACCTGAATTTGGCAGTTCGCGCCGGCCTGCAGAGTGGACGGACAATTGTTGGTTTGCTGGAATGGCCCCGAAGTTGAAATGTTGGAAATGCTCACGACCTGATTGCTGGTATTGGTCAGAGTCGCGGTTTGCGGCGAACTGACCGTGTTGATCAGTTGGGTGGCATACAGTAATTTCGATGGTGTCAGTGTCACTGTCACGCTCACGCCCGTTCCACTTAATGGCACGGTTTGCGGGCTGCCTGCTCCCTTGTAGCTTACGCTGAGTGATGCCGACCTTGGTCCTTGCTGCGTCGGCTTGAATATCACCTTGAAACGGCAACTGTGGCCGGCCGGCAGTGATGAGGGGCAGTTATTAGTTTGGGCGAAATCTTTGGGGTTCGCTCCCGTGATTCCGATCTTTTCAATGGGTAGCGAGGATGAACCAATATTTCTCAATGTGACGATCTGCGGCGTGCTCTTTGTGCCAACATTTTGGTTTCCAAAGGAGAGGCTGGTCGGCGACATGCTAGTCACTGATTGCAACAACAGAAGGGTTTGGCTGCCAGCAGCCACTACACCCAAATCGCCTGTGCCATTGAAATCCCCCACTGCCAGCCCAGCGAAGAATTCGACCGAACCAGCAGCAAACTCAATTGGGTTTCGAAACACTCCATTGCCGCGGCCCAGGAGGACTGCGACATTCTGCAGGGAATAGGAAGAAAAGACATCCATCACAGCCACGTCGAGAACACCGTCGCCGTTGAAATCTCCGATGGCAACGGGGTTCATGTTTCCTCCAAGCATGCTCACTTGCTGGGTTGGTCCGAGCGAAAAGGTTCCATCTCCATTATTCAACAGCACCACAACTCCGTCGGTGATGAGATCCAGCTTGCCATCGCCATTCACGTCCGCCGCAGTAACTGCGGTGGCGATGAGTTTGCTGTCGTAACTAGTACAGCTTTGAAATGTGCCGTCTCCATTGCCCAGGCAAACAAGCACCGTAGAAGATTCAAATCCGACCGGTACCGCCAGATCGAGCTTTCCATCCCCGTTGAAGTCGCCGAGGACGGGGCCACCAATGCCGTCGGCTTGGTTGCCAGTCTTGAGCTGAAAGGTTCCATCGCCATTGCCCAAAAACACCCTTGTGATTCCACCTCCGGTGGACTGTCCTGAGATCACAAAGTCCAGATTGCCATCTCCATTCAGATCCCCGACGGCCAATGGGCCACCAGAATCGTTCTCGCCGAAATAAGTATTTCCTTGTGTCAGGTGTCCGGTTCCATCGCCCAATAGAGCGGTCACATACACCCCGCCATCGCCAGCTAAAGAATTCGAGGCAAGTAAATCCAGCTTCCCGTCGTTATTAACATCCGCAGCCACCATGAAGTTGGGAGCAAAGTCTATGGAATTCTGGATAGGCTTTTGGAATGTGCCATCGCCCTTCCCAAGATAAACATTGATAGCGTCATTGGTCCCCACGGCGACATCGAGCTTGCCATCGTTGTTGAAATCACCTACCGCAATCGCACCAGAGGCGTTGAGGTGCGAGTCGATCGAGAAAGCCACCTTAGCGGCTTTATTACGGATGGGAAAATAAACTACGTTGGAAGTCCTGTTGGCTTTCGCTGGATTGGTCACAGTCACCGAGGCGGTACCCGCTTTCGCGACGTCTGCTGCGCTGATCGCGGCTTGCACCGTGCTGCTGGAAATCACCGATGTCGCTCGCGGAGACCCATTCCAGTTGACCACGGCATCGGATGCGAAACCGGTACCGTTGATGGTCAAAGTAAATCCATTGCTGCCCGGCGCTACACTCGCTGGAACCAAAGGCTGATTGATGAACGGAACAGGAGTCGATGCTCCCAGCGCCATCGTGGAGATGAGGATCAGGAAAAGGCAGGCAGAGCAGAGTCGCTTCATGATGCACCTCGATTTAGTCGCCTTTTCGTGGTGCCCCAATCCACAAGAATGGCGCGGGCGGATTTTATCGTGCCCCGCCCCAATTTACAATGCCCGCCGAAAGTCGGTAGCGGGCTTGCTCAAGCGCATTTTGGAGACGCGCCAAGTCCAGCTTCTCTCCGGCTTTTTCTGTTTTTGTCAGCGGATACCTCGGACTGCTGTTCGTAGTGAACATGAATTTCCCGCCAACCGCTCGCTGGCCTTAACATAAGCCCGGAAGACCGCGCAGTCGTTTATCCCGTTCGTTTCTTTAATAAATAGTGTCATCTTGAGCGTTTCCAATAGTGTCATCTTGAGCGGAGTGACCGTCCTTCGGGATCACTCTCCGCTCGGGGATGACAGAGTAGAACCTGGAACCGAGACGAACGAAATGCGCGGCAACTCCCGTCGCAGGTTAGCCGCATAGCGCTCGCGATACTCGGCGTGGTGCACGACGGCGTAGATGTAGTGGACGGGTGGCGTGGACTATCGTGCTCATTTAATTCTTGGGGGTGACCAGTCCAAGCTCGCTTGGGCGGGGCTTTCCTGGACTGCAACTGCGTCACAGTTGTCAGGCCCGAACAGACTAGGGCCACCGGCAGACGTCATCCGAAGGTGAGGCCGTCTGGTTGGCGGAGGAGGTGCCAGGCTTCGCGGTAATGGGCGTAGGGATCGCGGTGGTGGATTTCGCTGGGGCCACGAAACCGCAGGTACATCTGCCCCACGACCTCGCGCGCCGGCAGAAGATACCACATCTCGTTCGGCATAATGTAGACCACCACAAAATCAAGCTCGGAATCCGTGTAGGGGACCCTCACGCCATTCAGGGTGCAGTAGACGCCGACTTTATATAGGTCGTCCTTCGCCGCAGCGCACGTCTTCACCTGCACCCGCCAAAGGTTTTTTCCGCCCCCCACGATGAAGTCGTAGCGATGGTTTTGGCCGTAGGGCTTCGCGGCTGCGAAACCGAGACTCATGGCTTTGTGCAGAAACGCAACCTCGCCAAGATCGCCTTGCTCGTTGCTCGCGAGCCTGCGCGCGCCATTCGCTCCCTGGGCAGGGCTCCGCTTGGACGCTGGAGTGCGTCCGCGCGAACCGCCCTTGGCTTTGCTCATGGATTGAAGGGGAAGTCTCCGGCAAAAGAAAAGGCGCAAGCTCGAAAGCTTGCGCCTGACTTAATCTCTACTACTAGACTAGCAAATCCGGAAGGGTAAACGTGCCATTTTTCAAACTTTATTTGGGCCGTTGAATCATGGGGTTGGCGGGAAATGGGTGGCTTTGGGGGCTTGACAAGATTTTGGAGAATTCGAGTTTTTGCACCATTCCGGGTGCAATTGAATCATTGAGATTCGCCTTGGCGCTTGTCAGTTGACCTGACCCACGATTTTGTACTAATGTCGAATTACACCGGAAAGGAGGTGGTCGAATGACGAGTTCTGATTGTAGTGGTAGAAGCATAAGACCAGGTGAGGTGGCTGAGACTTAGAGCGGTCGCTCTAAGAACCTAGCTAGACTACCGGCGAGTTAGGATTGAATCCGCCCGGTTGATAGGTCGACACCGGGACCCGGAGTTTACCGAAGGGGCCACGTAGAGTGACCACCTCTTGGTCAATCCCAAACAGTCCACCGGACAAGGGGTTTAGGTCAAACGACTTAGACCCCTTTTCGCTTTGTTCTCCAATGTTTACGATACCCGCCTGATTTGCCCACCCTGAGGTTTTACCATCATCTGTGGAAAATTGAATAGGTCTTTCTGACCTATTTCTGTGACCAAAATTGTGACCAGAAGCCAAATTTCTTAGACTGCCGCAAAGAATTGCAGGATGAGTGCGAGCCCTGCCATAGTGGGCTGGGCGGATCGGGATTGAAGTTCAATGGTGCGGTCGCCCGTCTCGAAGCCTCCCACGGGTTTTTGGGCCACGCCAATAAGCGTCGTAATCTCGATGCCGCTTCCTTCAGAGGCTCCGACCGACAATTTCTCCCGTCGCCGTACACGGTTGGCGAACAAATAGCGAATACACTGCTATACTGCCCCATGACCTAGCGCACCGGGTTGCGTGAGGTTCGTCGGAGCGGGTTCAATGGACGAGGGGCGAAAACGAGTGATCGGTCTGATGGCTTCAATTCTTGCGAGTCTGCACATGCAGACCGCCGACGACTTGTTCGGCGGGCCACAAGGAAGCCCCAGAACAGACAAATTGATCGCCGCAAGCATCCAGTGGGCTGAGAAAATCATGGAGAAAGTTGACGAACGGTTCCGGGGAACTCATGTTTGATCTCGACCCCATAGAGTTTGAATTTCCCTGCCCAATGTGTGATTTCTCGAACCCGATCACTTTCAAGGAAGCCAGACTGGGTGCCCCGATAATCTGTAGAGGATGTAAGAATACGATCATGCCTGAAGATGCGATGGGCGAATTGGAAAAGGCTCGCCGGAAGATCGCCGAGTCGCTTCGAGAATTCGAGGAGGGGATGAGGCGATTAGGAGCTTAGATGCATACCGAATATCTCCAAAGTGTCCGGTACAAGCTACAGAAGCGGATCAGGCGTCAGAAGTCCACGAGCTTTGAAACCTATTGCTTCGTCTTGAAGCAATTGTGGCAGTTTCTCGATGGGGAACCCATTCTCAAGGCATTGCAGGATGAACTCGCATCCCGTTACCCGACTGCTGATTCAGTCGCAGAGACAATCATTAAAGAAGGATTGGAGGGAGCCGACAGAAAAGGCTTGGTTGAGTCTCCTCTAGCCAACGAAGGTGAATGGGCAGCGGTCTCGATGGGCGTCGTCAAACGGTTTTGCGACCTCGATAGCCGTGCAGTGAACAAATTTGTTCCAATGCAGTCTTCTTCGAAATTTGACAACTATCTTTCGGTATTCGGCGATTGGTACCTTACCCCTTTTTACGAGTATCTCGATGAACGTCTCGACGACCCTCAGTTTGTTCTTGGACGCCTGCTCCGGTTCAAGCATGTCGCCGAATGGTTCTGGCGTGAGCAACTGTTCAAAGCATGGCAGCAAGCGCCTACAAGAAAAGGCGAAAAGACTCTGGCGATGGGGCTCTTTGAATTCTTGTTCACTGAGGGAGTCAATGTTCACATCGAGCCATGGTCTGCATCGGGTGAAGCAGACATGGTGAGCAGTCAGGAAGGCCCTGAGCGTCTGATTGCTGATGCGAAAGTATTCAAGCCGGGCGAATCCAAGAGCTATATCCTTCAGGGGTTCCGCCAAATCTACGACTATTGTGCCGACTACAACGAGGCGATTGGTTACCTCATAATCTTCAACACCAGCAACAAGCAACTCCGGTTCGGCGTCTCAGGGAGTGCGGCTCCGTTGCCACGTGTCGTCCTTAATCACAAAACGATCTTCTTCCTCGTCATCGACCTTTATCCGCATGAGGAAACTGCGAGCCAACGCCCACAACCAGATGTTGTAGAAATCTCAGAAGATGAAATTCTGGGTGAGGTTCGATCCGGTGAGAAACCAGAATCAAAAGATGCTGCTGCGGTCTCAAACCATCCGACTCCGCCAACTGCCTGATCGTCAGTTTCGAAAGGCAGAGCCATGAACTTGGACGAATTCCGCAAATCGCTCGCTGAGCCCGCACCGCCTGCGGGACTCAGCCATGCCCTCGCTGGACTCTGGTGGGATGCGAAAGGCGATTGGAAACGTGCGCATGAGTCTGCGCAGCAGGACGAAGGGCCGGATGGTTCGTGGGTGCATGCCTACCTGCATCGCAAAGAGGGCGACCGGAGCAACGCAGCCTACTGGTACAGCCGGGCGGGTAAGCCCGTTTCTCGTGAACCGCTCGATGCGGAATGGCTGAGCATCGCTACAGACCTGCTTGCTTGACTGAAGAACCCCATGCCAATGGGTGCCTACATCACGTATTCCGATCTCTTTGACCGAAAGCCATCGTGGGAAGAGATCATTGCGTCGATTCAAACCTTGCCGATGCTCACGTCCGCCGTCACGCTCATGCGCATGAACATGGTGCTGCGATTTGCGCTTCAGGAACACAATCGACCGAATTTCGGGCGACTACAGCAGGTCATGTTCAAAGATTTCACGGACGACAACACTTTTCGGCGGATACAGGAGCGATTCGCCACTGTACTCACAGAGCGAAGGCCGCTCTTTGTGCCTTTGACTGTGCTCAATGTGCTCCGTCTCGTGCTTGCCTATTCACGAGAATCTGAGCCGCTATCTACGCAGGACGTTCCAGCACTTCGATACAGCCTCGGCACGGCATGTCTGATGATGAACAATCTTCTGGTGAGTGCCGAAGAGGAGCGACAGATCAAAGAAGGGGACAAGGATACGAGGCGACTTGCACTGCTGGTACAGTCGCTCGCTCCCTTCGAACTTGCGCTGCCTCCTGTGGATAGCCATCTACTCTTTCGGGATGGCGTCATCTTCAGGATGCTGCTTGGAAATCCGGCAGTGCAGTTAAGAATCGCCAGAGAATGCAGGGGATTTGATTTTAAGGTCGAATTCGAACGCCTGATTGGAATCTCTCTTGAACGATGGCTCTACGTGGTGTTTACGATGTATAGCTATTACCTTCAGGGTGGAAACGTCTTTGATCCGCACTTGGAGTTTTCTTTTCTCGATCCCACGGTTTTTGCTGGGCAGACACACATAACTGCTGCTGAACTAAATACAGTCTTGAGCACCATGTCGGGTTCGATGACCGAACTTCGTCGAGAAATCACACGGGACATGGCAACTGATCCTCGCTTCGACTTCGTTCAGTTTAGAACCAATCCGCTCGTGCCAATCTCAACGAATCGTCTCGCCTGCATTGATCTATCTTTTGTTCTGGAGAAGCTGCACACGGGAGTGCACTGGGCTATCCACGATGCCTACGGCAACCGAGATGCGAAGAGGGATGATTTGTTCAAGGCGTGGGGAATTCTGTTTGAGGAGTACGTGCATTGGCTTCTCTCCGGCATGGAGACCAAGTTGCCAATCAAGTATTTTCGGCCGCAGTGGAGAGGAGGAGACGAATCGTTCGATGGCATGCTGCTACATGGCGACGTTCTTCTTCCGCTGGAATACAAAGGGGGATTTCTAGCGAGAAAGGCTCGATACTCAGGGAATGATTACGAATTCACAAAGGATACCGACAAGAAATTCGGGGCGGGATGTCACCAGTTGGCCACAAAGCTCAACGCCCTGTTTGCTCAGGATGAAGCGCAGCGAAAGCAAATTTCCGATTCCCCTCCGCTAGCACATATCCGTGCCGTGGTGCCCGTTCTTGTTCTGCAAGACAATATACTCCGAGCGCCATTTCTAAATTGGTATCTGAACCGCCAGTTTCAGCGGGAACTGGCATGTTTTTCGTTACGACCGGACATCATTATTCGTCCCCTGAACGTCGTGAATGTGTTCGAGCTTGAAACAATGGTTAACTCAAGCGAAGCATCGGAATTCGATTTCATCTATGGACTGCATCATCGGGCGGTGAGAGATCAGGAAATGCTCTCCGACCTTCAAGAGTTCTTGATGCAGTTCCCCACTTACGGACGGCAACAATCGGCCCGCTGGATGAGGGTCTATGAGGAATTGCAGCGCAGCCTGTTTGGATATTTGTTTCATGAAAATTGATGAACGACACACGAGTTCTCAAGATCGCTGGTGCTCAGTTTTCCGACCGACTCGGTTAGCGGCTGGTCTCTCCAAGGCTCGTCACCTGTGCGGGTGTACTATGTGCGACGGTGCCACATGCCGAGACTGACTGAGGGTTTCCGGTCGTTCGTAGATGGATTGCGGCTGAAACTCCTATTGGACTATTGGCACGCAATCAGAGAGCACGCATGGGAACTGTTATGGGGTGCTGGGCCGCTAGGGATTGCTTTCGTTTTCTACACAGTGTACCGTGCGCCTTCTCTGCGATTTCTAGGTTGGGTGATTGCATGGAGCGTCTTCGTAGCTGGATATTATGCTTGGCGGGCTTATCATCTTCGCCTAATTCCAAAGTTGGAATTAGGCTCGTTTCGCACGATCTACACTCCCACCAATGCGCCTAATCTACAGAGAAAGTTTGTTCAGCTTCTTGTGAAATGTGCGACCGAAAGTCCGCTGGATAATTGCAGAGGACAGCTTTTGCGCATCCTGAAGTGGTCGAATGGCGAATGGCGACCGACACATGTCGATGAATCGCTGGACTTGTTGTGGTCAAACATTGACATGCCGAGTATTGCGTTGGAACCCGGTGATGACAGACAGCTAGACATTTTCTTCGTTGACAGTGGCACGAGGAACATCTCGCCCTTTGCGGAAAGAATGTCAATGAGGCTTTTGTTGGTCTCAGCCCCCTCGGACATCTTCAGATTCGACGTGCGGGTCGCCGCAAAGGACTGTCCGCCAAAGTATGTTTCAGTGAAGGTTACATTCGGACAGAATTGGGACGATCTGGCGCTGGAGTGAAAGTTAGGGATGAGCAGATGACGCCGAAACAGCTTAGTCGAAAAATCCGGCTGATGCGTGAACACCCTCCGATCACCAGCGGATTTGAGCGGGTTCTGGACAAATCCGGCATTTGGAGCCTCCGGCAGTTCAAATATGCTTCCCAGAAGGAACATTGGCTCAGGTGGCTAGCCGAGTACGACGGGCCGGGGTACTACGGTCGCAAGAACCGACACCAATCAGCGGAGTTTGCCTACAACCACATTGTCTGTCCGCCTATGGTGCTTTGGCTCGGCGAAGCGTCAGGTGTCCAAAGGACGAAAGTTCTCGAAGCGAAGCGGGCTGCCCTGTCGGCTGGGGCGTCCTTGCCTGCGGTGAGTGCCGCAATCAGGAAAACTATTCCTTGGGAAGAAATCGAGAGTCGTTTCAAAGAGCAATGATCAATTCAATCAAAACCGAGACCGGGACTGTCGCCAAGACACGACCGAATCCCGATCTGCCACGAGTCCTGCTGGTCGAGGACGAGCAACCGATCCGGGACATTATCGTTCCTTGGCTGTTCCGGGATGGATTCGATTGCCGGGAAGCAGCAGACGGTCGAGCGGCAATCGAACTGTTGGCCACAGGAACAAGGATCAACCTCGTACTATCGAATTTGCTGCTGCCTCTGGTAGACGGGTTCACGCTCCTCCTGCACGTCAAGCAGCACTATCCCCGCATTCCGTTCGCTTACGTTACCGCTATACACGATACGCAGGTTCGAGAAGAAGTGATGCGCAACGGAGCCGATGGTTTCCTGCTGAAGCCTTTCACAGAACAAGAGTTTCTGGAACTCGTTCGCCGCACAATCGGAAAACCGCCACGGAGATGAGAAGTGCGATTGCCGAGTAGATCATGGCGGGGATTGGATGCCTCGTGTTCGGAATTCCTAAGAAACCTCAACAATCACGGACGACCTCTTGAATTTGTGGTAAATAGAGGAGTTCATGTTGCGCCTTTGAGGGGGGCGCAATTCTGGATGTATCATTGGCTTTCACCCCACGATGTGTACTGCATATCACGCAAAGTATTTTGCGTTCGAGCTTACGAAACGGTGCGCCTCAGACAGCATGGAGAAGCTTGCCGCTTCCCTCGCTGACGCTCAAGTTGACCTGAACCCTCATCAGGTCGAAGCCGCCCTGTTCGCTTTCCGCTCCCCATTGTCCAAAGGGGCGATCCTCGCCGACGAGGTTGGGCTTGGCAAGACGATTGAAGCGGGGATTCTCCTATCCCAGCGATGGGCTGAACGCAAACGGAAGATTCTCATCATTGTCCCGGCCAGCCTGCGCAAGCAGTGGCATCAGGAGCTTTCGGATAAATTCTTCCTGCCCTCGGTGATCTTGGAAACCAAGACCTTCAACGAACAGGTTCGGGAGGGGAATCTCAACCCGTTCAACCGCTCTGAGATCGTAATCTGCTCGTACCAGTTCGCCCGCTCCAAAGAGCCCTACATCCGTCAGGTCGCATGGAACCTCGCAGTCCTTGATGAAGCCCATCGGCTCCGAAACGTCTACAAGTCTACAAACAAGATCGGAAATGCGATCAAAGGTGCGCTTGCGCCATTCGACAAGCTGCTCCTGACCGCAACGCCACTCCAGAACTCGCTCCTCGAACTCTTCGGATTGGTCAGCATCATTGACGAGCACATCTTCGGTGACATCAAGAGCTTTCGGAGTCAGTTCTCACGTTTGGATACGGACGGCGACTTCCGGTCATTGCGGGATCGCCTCAAGCCAATTTGCCAGCGGACGTTGCGGCGTCAGGTGCTCGAATATATTCCGTTTACCAACCGCATCGCTCTGGTCGAAGAGTTCATCCCCAGTGAGCCCGAACAGAAACTCTACAATCTCGTCTCCGACTACCTACAACGTCAGAACCTTTATGCCCTGCCCGCAAGTCAGCGACAGTTAATGACCCTCATTCTCAGACGGCTCTTGGCTTCCTCCACATTTGCAATCGCCGGGACGCTGAAAGGATTGGCGGACAAGTTAGAAAAAGCCACTGACGCACAAAAACCTGTCATCGAGCCGCCTCAAGAGGTCGCCGAGACCTTCGAGACCTTCGAAGAGATGGAGGATGAGTGGGAAGAGGAGGAGGAGGAGAGCGAGTCCGATAAGAAAGACGATCCAAAGGTGCTCAGCCCGGATCAGTTGGAAAGAGTGGCGGAAGAGATAAAGTCCCTCCGGCTGTTTACCGAACTGGCAAATTCGATTGCCAAGAACTCAAAAGGCGAAAGGTTGCAAACGGCCCTGAAGAGGGGGCTTGCGGAAGCCAAGAGCAAAGGGGGCAGGGAGAAGGCGATCATCTTCACCGAGTCCACCCGAACTCAGGAATACATCCGCTCCATTCTTGAATCAATCGCCCATTACCGGGGCAAAGTTGTTCTATTCAACGGTTCCAACAACGACCCGAAGTCGAAAGAGATTTATCAGAACTGGCTAAAGAAGCACGAAGGCACCGACCATATCTCAGGTTCCAAGACCGCCGACATGCGGGCTGCGCTGGTCGAGTATTTCCACGACGAAGCAATAATCATGATCGCCACGGAGGCTGCCGCAGAGGGGATTAATCTTCAGTTCTGTTCACTCGTCATCAACTACGACCTGCCGTGGAATCCTCAGCGAATCGAGCAACGCATCGGGCGCTGCCACCGCTACGGTCAGAAGCACGACGTTGTGGTCGTCAATTTCCTAAACAAGAAGAATGCCGCCGACCAGCGGGTCTATCAACTTTTGGACGAGAAATTCAAGCTTTTTAGCGGTGTCTTCGGAGCAAGTGATGAAGTGCTGGGCAGTATCGGGTCTGGACTCGACTTTGAAAAGCGGATCGCCGACATTTATCAGAAGTGCCGGACTGAGGAGCAAATTCAGTTCAATTTCGACCAGCTACAAACCGAGATGGAGATACAGATTGACGAGCGTATCAAGCAAACCCGTCAAAAGCTTCTTGAGAACTTTGATGAAGAAGTTCATGAGAAGCTTCGGATAAATGACCGTGAGAGCAATGAAGTCAAAAATAAGTTCGACCATTGGCTCTGGCAACTGACTCGTTTTTATCTCCAGCCCTACGCCAAGTTCGAGGACGGAGAAAACGGATTCACACTAATTAAGAACCCGTTCCCTGAGGAACAGATTCACCCCGGCCCGTATCGCAGCGGGAAGAATGTTGATGATGCGAACCTCTACCGTCCGGGTCACCCATTGGCACAGAAGATCATCGAGCAGTGCAAAGCCTCCTCGCTCGATCCGCAGTGTTTATGTTTCGACTACTCCCATGCGGGCAAGAAAATCTCTATCCTTGAGCCTCTGATCGGAAAGAGCGGATACATGAGTGTGGCCTGCCAGACAGTGACGGCTCTCGAAACAGAGGATTTCGTGCTGCTGAGTGGCGTAACCGATGATGGCATGATAGTAGACGCTGAGCAGTGCCGCCGTTTCTTTTCGTTAAATGCTGCCGAGAATCCCGGAAATGGTGATGGAATGCCCACAAATCTGGAAGCTGCACTGGATGAAGGTTTGCAGCGGCAGAAGAACGAGTTGCTGACGAACTTAACCGAGCGAAACGCCTCATTTTTCGAGTTGGAGTTGGACAAGCTTGATCGCTGGTCAGACGATCTCAAAGTTGGACTTGAGTATGAGTTAAAGGAACTCGATAGGCAGATTCGTGAGGCAAGGCGCTCCGCACAGATCGCACCAGCACTAGCCGAGAAGCTGGCAATTCAGAAACAAGTGCGGGAGCTTGAGGGCGCACGTACACGCAAGCGGCGGGAACTCTTCGATGCGCAAGACAGAATCGACAAGCAGCGACAAGAGTTGATCGAAACGATAGAAAAGAAGCTCCAGCAGGACTGCAAAGCTACCCCGGTTTTCACGGTGCGCTGGTCGCTTGCTTAGGAATGGATTGTGCAGAAGCCATGAGTAAAACGACGAAATTGGAATTAACGTGGATCGGCAAAGAGAATCACCCACGGCTGGAGCCACGAATCCTGCTAGAGGATGCAACAGAGTCCTACCATGCGAAAGTTAGGGTTTCGGAAGAAGACATATTCGATAACAAACTGATCTGCGGCGATAACCTGCTGGCTCTCAAGGCGCTGGAACAAGAATTCACAGGCAAGGTGCAATGCATTTACATCGACCCACCTTACAACACAGGAACCGCTTTTAAGCAATACGACGATGGCATCGAGCATTCGCTCTGGCTAAGCCTGATGCGGGATCGAATCGAAATCCTCCAGCGCCTACTATCTCCACAAGGTTGCTTTTTCGCTCAGGCAGACGATAACGAGGGACATTACCTCAAAGTGATCTGCGACGAGATATTCGGAAGAAAGAATTTCATTGCGACGTTTCTATGGAGGAAAGTTGACAGTCCGAATGACAACAAAGTTCCAGTCACCCCAGATCACGAATTCATCTTCGCCTATGCCAAGTCTGCCGACACCGTGCGACTGCGGCAACGCCACGATGAATCACTTCTTGAGGCATATCGTGGGCCAGATGAACAGGGGCGATTCTATCGAGACAGACTCCTGAAGAAGAATGGCAAGAATAGTCTACGGTCTGATCGCCCGTCCATGTGGTTTCCGGTTCCGGGGCCGGACGGAAAAGATGTGTACCCGATTCACGACGACGGGAGGGAAGCTCGTTGGGCTCTGGGCAAGGCTGCCGTTCTCAAACTGATTGCGAAGAAGGAATTGATTTGGAAGAATCGAGGAACGAGCGTATCTCCGAGTTGGGTGCCGTACACGAGGGAGTACGCCAGCGACGATCCGACCCGCCCTTTTCAGACGCTTTGGACTGACCTGCCGACGACGAGGCAAACAAAAGCCCACCAAAAAGAACTCTTCGGTAATGGAAACGAATTTGAAACTCCAAAGCCGGAAGCCTTAATCGAACGAATACTACTTCTGGCTACTTCGCCCGGTGACCTCGTGCTTGATTCTTTTGCAGGGTCGGGCACGACGGGTGCAGCCGCCCAGAAGATGGGGCGACCGTGGATCATGGTCGAAGTTGGAGAACATTGCCAGACACACATCATTCCCCGGCTTCATAAAGTGATCGAAGGAACGGATCATGGCGGGATCACTGAGACCGTAAACTGGACAGGTGGTGGCGGATTCCGCTACTACCGCCTTGCCCCCTCGCTGCTTGAAAGAGACAGATTCGGCAACTGGGTTATCAGCAAGCAATACAACGCTGCCATGCTAGCGGAAGCCATGTGCAAGTTCCAAGGGTTTACGTATGCGCCCAGCGATACGGAATATTGGATGCACGGTCACTCGACAGAGAGGGATTTCATTTACGTAACTACTCAAACACTCACACGAGAACAATTACAAAAGATCAGCGATGACGTTGGCGAGAATCGTTCGTTGTTGGTGTGCTGCTCTGCTTTTAGAGTCAAAGATACTTCCAACTTTCCGAACCTGACCATTAGGAAAATCCCGAAAATCGTTTTGAGCCGCTGCGAGTGGGGTAGAGATGATTACAGCTTAGAGATCAAGAATCTGCCAGAAGCGCCTACACCCCCTGAGGCCGCCCCCGCTCCTCCGACCAACGGGCGAAGGAAAACGATGAACGGCTCCATGAACTTGTTTGAGGCGGCAGCCGAGGGGAGCCATACTCGATGAACTCCGATGTGAACGCAGTCGCAAACCGTCTCAGTCTCCGAGCACCCCAAAGGGATTCTCTTGAAATTCTGGCACGAGTCGCAGAATTGCTGGCTCTAGATAAAGTGGTGTCCGGCTCACTCCAACTGGACATCGACAATGCGCTGAAGACGATCCAATCGGAATTCGAGACCGTCACCGATTTTGAACGTGACTTTCCTTCACTTTGTTTTGCGCTGGCAACAGGTGTGGGTAAGACCCGGCTCATGGGTGCATTTATCACCTACCTGTTCCGGCAAAGACTGAGCCGCCATTTCTTCGTGCTTGCGCCGAACCTCACGATCTACAACAAGCTGATCACCGACTTCACACCGAATACAGCGAAGTATGTCTTCGAGGGAATCGCCGAGTTTGCGACGAACCCACCTGAGCTAATCACCGGGGACAACTACGAGAGCGGGCGGGGCGTTCGAAGCGAGCTAGCCATTGGAAAGTCTGGCGATTTGTTCGATACGAGCCCGATTCACGTCAACATCTTCAATATCTCCAAAATCAACAGCGAGGTTCGTGGCGATAAAGCACCCCGGATCAAGCGCCTCAGCGAGTACATCGGACAGAGCTACTTCGATTATTTGGCAGGTCTCCACGATCTCGTTCTCCTGATGGACGAATCGCACCGCTATAGGGCGAGTGCTGGCGTGAAAGCCATCAACGAACTCAAGCCAATCATCGGCTTGGAGCTAACCGCTACGCCTCAGGTCGAATCAGGTGGCAAGCCTGTGCCATTCAAGAACGTGATTTACAGCTATCCTCTCTCGGCTGCGATGAACGACGGCTTCGTCAAAGAACCCGCCGTGGCAACACGGGAGAATTTCGAAGCCAAGAACTACGACGAAGCGGGTCTCGAAAAGCTAAAGCTGGAGGATGGAGTTCGAGTTCACGAAAACAGCAAGGTCGAATTGGAAGTCTTCGCCAGAGACAACGGCAAGCCCATCGTGAAGCCGTTCATGCTCATCGTTGCCAAAGATACAGAACATGCCGATAAGCTGTTGAAGGACATCGAACACGACTCGTTCTTCGGAGGTCGATATAAAGGCAAGGTCATCACAGTTCATTCGAATCTGAAAGGCGAAGAGAAAGACGAAACCGTCCAACAGCTTCTCTCGGTTGAGAGCCGAGATAATCCCACCGAGATCGTGATTCACGTCAATATGCTGAAAGAGGGCTGGGACGTGACCAACCTCTACACAATCGTGCCACTGCGGGCTGCGAACTCGAAGACTTTAGTTGAGCAGTCTATCGGAAGAGGACTAAGACTGCCCTATGGCAAGAGAGTCGGCGTCGTCGCCGTAGATCGTCTTACTATCGTTTCCCATGACCGATTCCAAGAGATCATTGATGAAGCGAACAAGCCAGATTCGATCATAAGAACCGGAGTCGTGATTGGGCGTGACATCCCCGACCGAGACATGAAGGTCGTTGAAGTCGCTCCGTTGATTGTCGCCAAGATGGCCGGAGACGCTTCCCACCCTGAACAGAAGCCACTCTTCAATACGGAAAGAGAGAAGGAAGTCGCCAAGGCGACTCTGGAGGTCATCAAGCAGTTCGAAAGGCTTCCTACTTCAAGCGGATTGAAATCGACCGAAACCCTCAAAAAACTGGTGGAAAGGGTTCAATTGTCGGTTGCTCCCGTGCAGGGGGAACTTGCCGGAGTGACGGAGCAGGTCAATGTTGCGGAAGTGGTGGCAAAGACAGTTGACTTGTACATCGAGAGCACTATCGACATCCCGAAAATCATTGTTCTGCCGAAAGGCACGGTCACGGCAGGCTATCGGGACTTCGACCTCGATCTAAAAGGTGTTCACCTTCAGCCCGTTGCCAAGGACATTCTGATTGCCCACCTTAACGATCATGCCCAGTATCGTCTCATCAGCGGCGATGGAATCATGCCAGAGGAGAGACTGGAAGATTACCTCGTCCGTGGACTGGTGGATTTCGATGATGTCAATTACGACGAGCACGCCGATCTTCTCTATAAACTCGCAGGCGAAATGGTGAAACATCTCCAGTCGTATCTGCCTAACGAAGAGGATGTCAGGAACGTGCTGCAATACCATCAATCGCCCCTCGTGAACATCATCCACTCGCAAATGCAGGATCACTACGAGGAAAAAGCGAACGAGTACGAAGCGCACGTGACCAAGGGCTTCACGACTCTGCGGCCCAACAGCTATTCGATTCCCGTTGGTGAGGAACCACGGAACTTTCGAGTTCCAGTTGAAGAAAAACTCTTGATCCGTGGCATGCTTTTTGGCGGATTTAAGAAGTGCCTGTACCCAGCGCAGCGGTTTCAGTCCGATACGGAACGCCGCTTTGCCGTGCTGCTCGAAAATGACGCCGACGTGGTGAAGTGGTTCAAGCCGGGCAAGGAAGCATTCCAAATTTACCTGAAGAGTGATGCTCAGTACGAACCGGATTTCGTGGTCGAGACCAAGACGGCCAAGTTGATATGCGAAATCAAAGCTACCAAAGACATCGAAACCGTCGATGTGCAGAGCAAAGCCAAGGCTGCGGTGAAGTGGTGCGAATATGCGACGATCCACGAAAAACAGGTCGGCGGGAAACCGTGGGCTTACCTGCTCATCCCGCACGATGCAGTGAATGAAGCGAAAACGATTCGGGGGCTTGCGGCAGCCCATACGGTGAAGTCGGACAAAGCTGCTGTTGAAATTTGATGCCCGTGGGTGGCTCCGCATGACCAAAGACATGGTTTTTGTCAGCCATGCCAATCCCGAAGACAATGACTTCACTCGGTGGCTTGCGCTTCAATTGGCGAACGATGGCTATGGCGTATGGTGTGATCTCACAAAGCTGCTTGGCGGCGAGACTTTCTGGAAAGATGCGGAAGAAGCAATCAGGACGAGAACTGTCAAGTTTGTGTACGTACTATCTCGCACGTCCAACGTTAAGGATGGCCCCCGTAATGAGTTGCAGATCGCAAAGAATGTCGCAAGGCTCGATCACTCGTTACATGACTTTGTGATCCCGGTACATATAGACGACCTCCCACACAGTGAAATCAACGTTCTCCTGACCAGTATTAATGCGATTTCGTTTGAGAGGAGTTGGGCAAAGGGATATGCGCTGCTCGTTGAAGTTCTCGAACGAGAGAAAGTCCCCAAGAACCCGAATTTCAATCCTGCCGCTGTCTCCGCTTGGTGGCGGTCGCAATTCAGTGCCGACCGGGGTCTGAAGAACGAATCCGAGATGCATCTCTCAAACCTGCTGCGGATACAAAATATCCCTCCCTCGATCTTTCTGCACACCTTAGCACCCACCCGAACGGGGCGTGCCGTTGAGCCTGAACATCGTTTGCAATTTGCAGGATTTATGGACGGCATCGACCTAGTGACGTTTGCCTCCGCAGATGATATACGGCCAGCGTTGGGATCATCCATTTCGCTGGTCGAATCGAACGCATTTCCGGTCTCGGAAGTATCTGCGGGTACGTCCCTCTTGAACCCAAAGAAGGGGAGATACTTTCTATCGAGGCTCTTGCGAGAATGCTGGGAAAGATGGATTGCCGCCACGGGACTTGGCACATACGCACTCTCAAACAAGGCGCAATGTTATTTCTTCCTAAAGGGAGAGAGCCCAAGCGTTGACATACACTTCACCGCACCGGGGGGTAGAAACACCTACCGAGGCGTGGTTGGTTACGCCACGCAGGCAGATGGGAGTAAGCGATATTGGCATTTCGGACTGCAATCTCGCCCGATCTTTGAGCCTCTGTTCGGTTACCTGATCTCGTCCCATGTAATCTTTTCGAGCGACGGCGCAACGCCATGGACAAACCATCGGAAGATGCATAGCGCACGGCGAAGGCAATGCAAGAATTGGTTCAATCCGCAGTGGAGAGATCGTTTGCTTGCTACCTTGCATTGGTTGTCGCAGGGTGCGTCGATACTTTGTATTCCTGCTGCGAGTAGCGAATTTATTCAGGTCTCGCTAAAGCCTGAACAATTCGAGAGCGATGTCTCATATGATGACCCGCTCACTCGAAAGGAACGCTTGCCGGGCTTGGAAGCCGAGCCCGACGAAAGCAACAGAGTGGAGGAAGAGACCGTAATCGAATCTGATGACGATGAAGATGATTACGATGAGTCGGAAGCTGAGGATCAACCGTGAAGTTAATCCACTTTGCTGAACCGAGTCTTCTTTTCCGGCATGAACAATCCGTTGAAGACCCTCGTGACGGTCTCACAATCTTCGGCCCACTCGATAAAGGGTCTCCATATGGAATTAGGACTGGCGTCGTTGGAACGAAGGTAGGTATCCGTCGCTTCTGCGATTGGGCTGCGAAGATTCAAAAGCCAGTAATCGAACACGATCCCGATGAATTGTTCCAGTTGTCACATCCACCGTATCCGGGTTTTGAAGCGGCATTTCGAATCCCTCTGAACCCTGTTCCTGTCTTCGAAATTGAAATCAGCCGTGCGGAAATCGACAAGTGTCTGTTTCTTTCGAACAAGCACCAGCGGGTCTACAAGACCGTCGATCTGTTTGCCGAGACAATATTGAAAGCACTCAAGAATGAAGACGTAAAGGTAGATGTCTGGTTCGTCATAGTTCACGACGACATCTACAAATATTGTCGCCCGGAGTCCCACATTCCAGCCGAGCAACGCATTCAGGTGGTGCCGAAGGTCACGCAGCAACGAGCACGCAGGCTACAAATTGAGCCGAGCCTCTTCGTGCAAGAAAACGTTGAGGCAACTCCGTACTTGTACGAACCAAATTTTCACAATCAGTTGAAGGCTCGACTTCTTGGGCACGATGCTCCGACACAAATTGTTCGAGAGAGCACGATTGCCCATCGAGAACCCGAATTCCTGAATCGTCTAGGGAATCCACGTCGAAAACTTGACTCGTTGCAATCGAGAATCGCATGGAATATTTCGAACGCCGCATTCTACAAGGCTGGCGGTCGCCCATGGAAAATTGCACAAATTCGGAAAGGTGTTTGCTATATCGGCTTGGTGTTCAAGCAAGACGGGCGTGGCGGCGATCCACGCTCGGCTTGTTGCGCAGCACAGATGTTCTTGGACTCTGGTGATGGGGTGGTGTTCAAAGGTGCAGTCGGCCCGTGGTATTCACCTAAACGTGGTGAGTTTCATTTGAGCAGGCAGGCTGCCTTAAAGCTGGTGACTCTTGCAATCGAGACATTCAAGAATGATCCCAACAACAAAGACCAGAGTCCCCCCGTTGAGCTATTCCTCCACGGGCGAACTGAGTTTAATGATGAGGAATGGGCAGGATTTCAGGACGCCGTTGAGACGAAGAAAACGAATCTCGTCGGTGTTCGGATTAAAACAGAGAAGAGGCTAAAGCTCTACCGCTTGGGATCGCACCCTATACTTCGAGGTCTAGCATACGTTCAAGACGCACGAAGAGGCTACTTGTGGACAAGCGGCTTCGTGCCGAGGCTCCAAACATACGATGGAAAGGAAGTGCCACGCCCGTTGCTGATAGACATCTGCCGAGGAGACGCAACGACCCGTACAGTTATGGGAGACATAATGTCGTTGACAAAGCTGAATTACAACACTTGCAAATTTGGGAGTGGTTCCCCTGTGACGCTTAGATTTGCCGATGCGGTCGGCGAGATTCTTACGGCGGGGCCGCTTGAATCTGACGCCCCCCTGTCCTTTAAGTATTACATCTAGCGTATCTCGGGCGTGATATTGCGCAGACAGTCGAGGAGCTTTACGAGGGCCAGCGTGTCCTGACCGCAGTAAGCGAGCAATGCCTGCCGCTTCGCTTGACGTTCAGCTTCACCGACCGCACCGTTAATAATGGCTTCCCAAGCTAGCCCAGCAGCCTGCCCGTTCGGTACTTCCATTCCCTCGTAAGTCATTTCCGGCACGAGAGCAGGAAGAACCGCTTTCAGAGAGAACGAGCCCCCGAATGCCGGATGGTAGACGTGGTTGCGTACCGCTGGAAGCAAGTCCCACAGACGGCTCTGAATATCTCTGATGCGTTGATTGTATTCGGGTAGCCAACCTCCAAGTTCCCAGAGGCGCTGAGACTCGAATTGCTCGTTGTACACAACAATGCTCCCACGCTCGCCCAGAGCCTCGCAGAGCGAAGAGATGAACGCAGGACGAGGATCACCATTATCCATCGCCAGAAATTCGAAATGGTTGGGGGCTGCTCCGGGCTCCTGCTGAACATGCACCGAGAATTGAAAAGGTATGTGATCGTAAGGATGCATTCCCATGAAACGGGGGATTGCCGGATTGACGGTCTCAAAATCCATGAAGTAGAGCGGGTATTTGAGAGCTTCAAATTCGGTCTTGAAGTCTGCGCTAAACCAAGGCTGACCCGTTTGCATTGCCGTACAGACACGACGCTGGAACTCGCTTAACTCGAAATCAGCGGGTATCTCGTGGATGGACTCGACGCCCATTTCTTCAAGCTGTTCCGCTGCGCTGGCATGGAGCCGTGGAAGGTAGCCGATGTTGTCGTCTGGCAGGGGTTGATTGCAGTGGTGGAAGAACTCGCAGACGACGGGATTGATGCAATGCGGCCCCGTGGGTGTATCGGGTGGGCTGGGCATAGCTAGAATGCGGAATTGTGAACGAAGTCGAAGCGCAAGTTCGGGTTGCAAGTTCTTCGCTCTGGTTGTGAGGTTTCGAAACAGGAAGAACTGGTGGGGATCGACTGTCGATCCAGTAAGCACATATTCCCGATTGATGTGAGCCAGCCACACTGAAGCTAGTTTCAAACCAAAGCCAGAAAGGACATGGCTCTGAATTGCCACGTCTTCAAGGTGCTGGTCTTTCAAGTCGGCGGTCGATTTTACTTCGACCAAGCGCCAGTGGCTTTCTTTCCGGCGTTGCAGGATGTCAGTTTTGACAATTACGCCGTCATGTTCAAACGCACCCTCGAATATTGCTGGAACTTCTGGGTTCGTAAGTAGCTCTTTCGTGATGCGGAGTGCTTCGTTAAGCGATCCGCCTTTAACCTCGACTCCACCGGGGAACAACTGGCGGGCTAGCAGCCCAACTTCACGTCCCTGCTCGATGATGGCTTCTCCCGCCCCGTTTGCCTGAGTCGCTAGTTCAGGCTCATGGACGAGGAGGTAGAGGCGCTTGAGACACTGGATACCAGCCATGAATTTGGTTTTTGAGATTTTCATCACATTGCCCTCAGAAGCCAGACAGCGCCTTCAACGCTGCGACGATGATAGCTGGGCTGAAGATTCCTACAAGTACCCAAAAGAAAAACTGAGCATCACCCGCCCTCTGAAACGCTATGCCACAGTAGACTGATCCGGCGAGTGAGACGATGAGAACAACGAAATTTCGAAAGTGCCGGGGCTTGCCCAGATGCTCCAAGAATCTCAATTCTGCATCCGTATAGTCCTCGTCTGTCCCGCCCCTCCGTGAAATCAGCCACTTTGCTTTACAACCATGACTCACACGTCTGACTACGATCCACCAGAGCGTCAGGGCAAACGGGCCGAGAACGACTAGCAGCACCTTGGTCAGCCAAATCTCATCGGCGCTCATAATGCGGAGACCAAAGACCAGCACGCCGACGAACAACAACGGGGACACTAAAAGGAAGACTGCCCACAAAGCCATGTGCCAGACGAATCGGAGCGGTGCAGTGATGACACGTACATCGGCGCTGGTTTCCATGGTTTCCTCTTTATGCTGATGTTTATGCTGATGGCTATTCGTTTGCGAGTAATGCGGTGCTCCTGATCTGCTGGGTCTCAGGAGATTTCTTCGGCGCTCCCGTGCTATCGCAGAGCGCCTGCAATCGGATTCTGTACTTGGTCGTCAGCCCAGCAGCGGCGTCAACCGCCTTGACCGCCTTCTTCAATTCTTTTTCTAGCTCGTCCAGATCAACGAGCGAGCGTCGGACTTCTTCTGCCAAAGCGGTGTTCTTCTGGAGAAAGTCGGCCCCCTCAGTGCGCATGCGTTCCAGCAGCGGGCGCAGAACATCGAGGTCACGCAGGAGCCAACTGCGGGTGGTTCGGAGTACCCAGACGCCATCCTCCTGCGCCCAGCGGCATTCACGGTCAGCTTGGCGAAGCTGGCTTTCATCTTTTGCGACGATGACGCCCACACTGACATGCCGTTCCTGAGCATCCCGGATCAACTTCTTGATGTCCGACTCCGTGATTGCCGATTTGTCCTTGTTGTCAACCAGCAGCCGGGGCTCAAGCGCAGCACCGCTGGGGTCTCGGAATGCCAGCAGATAGTCGCCATTTCTCGCCAACTTCTCGCTGATACCGATTCCTGCCCACGCCCGTACTTCGTCTTCAAAGGTGAGTTCTTCCAGCTTTCCACGCCGAGCCACTTTGGACATCTCGATTTCGAGTTCCTGATTGCGTGTGCGCAGGCGAGAGAGGTCGGACAGATATTCTTCGACCCGCCGCCTGAGGTCTTGCTTGCCAGACTGCTCTGAGAGAATCTTTGCTTCGAGTTCGGCCCTGATGCGCTGGCTTTCGAGGGCGCTATGTTCCTTCGAGAGCTTTATTCGAGCCTCAAGCTCCTGCACTCTAGCGACGTGTTGTTGTTCTGCCTCACTGACTCGCCGAGTGAGTTCGCACTCGAAGCGAGCCCAAAGAGCCTCACCGTCATGTCTGTATTGGGTATGTAGCAGCCTGAAAGCTTCCTCGGCACTCAGTTGGGCAACTCGTGCGAAATCCTTCACACCCAGCCGCTCCAGAATCTCAGCACGGGTGAGTTCGCCCGTGCCACGACAGAGTGGGCATTCGATGTTGTCAGGGCTGGGCGGTTGAACAGAGGCTAGTTTCTTCTCCACATTCAAAGATACTGAGCAGCGGGATAAATTAACTAGGAATTGCTCGGTAACGTCACCAAAGATTTTGGCGTAACCGGGCACTGTTCCTAGTCGATCTCCCCGATGGGTTTGTATCTTGAGTGTATGGAGGATTCAGCACAGATAGTGCGCATCGCACTCGCACTGATTGAGAGGCAGCGCCGCCTTGCTGACTCCCATGACCCTCTTCAACGGGCCGGAACACTCTGGATTGCGGCCGAACTCAACAAACGCCTCTCCCGTTGCACCGACGCACAGATCGCCGAACTGCTCGCCAGAGCCGAAGAACGATTGCCGATTTTCGAACCCGAATTCGCTGTCGTTGAGCACGCCCGCCGAAGACTGTTGCGTTCTGGACAGATGAGCCTTTCGCTAGAAAGCAAGGACTTGGAAGTTGTGCGAGATGAAGGCGTCCACATTTTGAACGCAGAGGTTGCGCTTTACAGGGCGAGCATTCCGAGTCTCTTGCTTCCATTCCAGCGGAACCGATTCGCCAGCGACCTGTTTATGGTGCCGGATGTGAGAGAAGCGAGAGGCTGCCTCATAGCAGCGGGATTTCGATCAGACGAGCGGAGCAGATCAACGGTGGTCGATGCGGACAGTGACCGCCCTGTCCGCCTTATCCAAGAACGCTGAGGTCATAATGACGAAAATTTGGGAACGGCTTTACCTCGGAAATTATAGGGACGCAGAAGGGCTGGCAACCGCAAATCCATGCGGGATCACTGCGGTTATCTCGCTCTGCGAGGAACAAGTGCGCCGGGCAGCGAAGATCAGCTACGTCCATCTGCCGATTGCTGACTCCCGCCCAATCGCATCGCAGAGGTTTGAAGAAATCACGAAGGCGATTGCGGACGCCGTGCGGCGGGGCAACCTGCTCGTCCATTGTGTGGGCGGAATGAGTCGTTCACCGATTATGGTTGCAGCGTGGATGCATCGTTGCGGCTATGCGGGAGTCGAAAAGGCTCTGGCAGAGATCGCAGATATGCGTGACATCGACCCCTCCCCCGTACTTCTAAAGAGCGTAGAGGAGCGCCTGAGCCAATGAAGAAAGCCGCAATCTATGTTCGTGTTTCGACTCCCGACCAACACGTCGAGTCCCAACTTTACGATCTTCGAGAATTAGCGGCACGACGGGGCTTCGAGGTTGTCCACGAGTATGAAGATCGTGGTGTTTGTGGACAAAAGGCACGGCGTCCCGGTCTCGACGCCCTAATGGCAGATGCACGGCGCAAAAAGTTTTCCGTCGTGCTGGTGGCGGCATTTGACCGCATCGCAAGAAGCACGAAGAACTTCTTGCAAATAGTGGACGAACTGGACGGTCTGGGAATTGAGTTTGTCAGTCGTCGGGAAAACATCGACACAAGCGGCCCGATGGGTCGTCTCTTCATGACGCTGATCTCCTCAATCGCCGAACTAGAATCCGACCTCATCCGAGAAAGGGTGCGGGCCGGAATGCGCCGGGCGAGGCTCGAAGGTAGGCAAATCGGTCGTGCTCGGCTCGATGTAGACCGCCAGCAGGTCGTGGATGATCGCCGTTCTGGTATGTCGCTGACTCAGGTTGCACGGAAGCATTCAATCAGCCGAGCAAGTGTCTGCCGAATGGTCAAAGAATCGAATTCTCATCTGGCTGCTAGCGCCAGCACGGGAGAACTCGCATACCACGCCGGAGCGTAAGCACTCCTATGTCCGAGAGCCAGCAAACAAAAGTAACGGCACCCGTTGCAGACGACCGGATCGGGAAGCCATTCTTGGTTATGGCTGGGAACATTCGCAAATGTCTCGTGTGCGAGGAACTGTTTACACGAGAAGTAGCGCCCCGGCACAACCGAGTGGTGTGCTATCCGCCGGAGCAGTAGTCACTTGCGGGGAAGTCTTATGCAGATTGGCGAACCACTCAGGACGATTGTCGTGGAGCCGCTGGAGCCCCCTGTGAAACCACCGCAAGAGCAGCCGGAGCCCAGTGCGCCCGAACCACAGCCGGAGACCGAGCCAGTCACGAAATGAGGATTCCAGACTTCATTTCGCCGATGGTCGGATGGCGTGTCTGGCAGTTGGATGCCAAGGGACTAAGGTCTCTCAATGGCGAGCCGTGGCTGCACGGCAGACCGCTGCAAGCTGGATGCCGGGTCTCTGGCGCACGCAGCCTACCGCACGATGCGCCCCAGTTCTCCTGCAAGTGCGGAATCTATGGCAGCAAGTGTCTCGACCACTTGCGCAGGACACTATACTGGCAATACGGCGGCGTTCACGGTGAGGTCAATTTCTGGGGATCAGTCGTAGAACACGAACAGGGATTGCGTGCGGAATTTGCCTATCCAAGGTCTTTGTACCTGCCATCGGACATGCTGCCCGTCACAATGAAGAAAATCCAACCTCGGATTCAAGCTCTGGTCGGATACGGCTGTGACCTCTTCATCGCTCACGATACTTCGAGCATCCCGCTCTGGCGCAAGGGATCGGGACTCGATGCGGCCGGGCTGGAGTTCCTGACGAGCAGAGGGGAGAAATGGTACGCACAGCGCAAATGCGACAAAGTGCTGAAACCGGGCGACCGTGTAGCGGTGCTTGGTCGTGGCATTGCAGTGGTACAGGAGGTCATCCATGAGCACGTGCACGCCATACTATGGAACCGGAGCTTAATGCGGCTTCAGCGCAGGAAAATTGTTTGGGCCGAGCGCAATGGGCGCTGGGAAGTCAATGAAACGCAGGATTGTCGCACAGAATCGCTTCTACCGATAAATCCTTCTTGCCGATTTTAATCCTGCCTGAGCACAATGCTAAGCAAGCCCGAAGTATTCATCCACAAATCAGCAGACTTGTTTAATGCTTGCTGTTGGTCAAAGCCTTCAAAGTGCACGGACTCAACTTGAGAACCATTCGCCCGCCTAAAAACAACTGCCGTTTTCCAAATAAGGGGTTTTGGCAAATCTGACCCGACGCATGGGCCTAATGCTGCCCGTGTGTCAAGAGCGATTTGGTTTACCCCAGAATAGACAAGCTTAGTGCCCAGCGATTCAACTCGTCCACACACGCCTTGAACAAGGCGTTTCACAGCCACTTCGACACCCTTTGCCCAAGCGGCAGAATTTCCGTCTCTGCCATCAGCGTAAAGCAAATAGCAGCTACCATCCCACGTTGCTGAATGATAGCCATTTCCACCAAGATTTGATATGCGCAGTCCACCATGAAAATCAGGTCTGCCGTCGTCAATTACGTAATCAGACTCTGGCTGTGGGCATATTCGTTGACGAACATTACTGTTCCCTGCCGGAGTCGAAATGTATACATCCTGCTTTGGTATCACAGTTCGCTCCCAGTAGGAACCGTTGATTTCGAGTGTCGAATCGACAACATAGCTCTCATGCAGTTTTGAAGTCGAGTGATCATCGCTAGAGGATGAAGGAACTATGAGATAGCGCACGGTGCCGGGAAACTTGCTGAGATCGAGGGGATAAACTTGATGGTTGTAATAGACATCGAGGTCTTTAGTCTCAGCCGGGACATCGAAAATCGTGAAATCCCCCGTTTCACTCGTTCTCTGAGCAGCCTTTAATGAAGTGCCCGGTACTCGCACTTCTGCACCCTCGACGGGACGCAAGCCCAAATCATGGTTCTCGTTGATGAAATAAATGCTTCCTCGAATGACCGCTGTGGAAGAGGGAGGGTGAATAGCCTTTTCGATTTGTGGCCAGAGCATGAAATAGAAAAGGGCAGCACCACCGAGGCCGATCGCAACTCGAACAGGTGCGGTTGATGGCACAATCGAGAAGAGGACGACGGAGACGGCCAGAGCCATCATTACGCCAGCGATGACTTCTGCCAAACGATTGTTCTTTAGACTAGGAGCAATCAAGACAAAAACAGACACCCCGATGCATACGAAGAACACGCCGAAAACGGCAGCCACATTCGGCTGTTGAATCTGAGCGTCTTTCCTGCTTGGCGCTCTTGAAACAACGGGTTTCTTCGGTTCCTTTGTTGTAGGACTCCCGTTTACCACGGTTAGCCTCTTCTTAACGCAATGAGTCTAACAAAATATCGGGTATTGAAAGCTGCATAAAATCATTTGCACCGATGAGCCGGAGCACGATTCGCACGGGAGTTGGGAACCGTCGCCGAGTAGGGTCATGCACGATGGTTGGTGAGGAAAGCTGATACTGCACGCCACGAGTCTCAAGCTGGCATCCTCCAGCCTCTAGCACATTCTTGACCCACTCGCTTTCTCGTCCGTAGGTAAGCGCAATCAGGAATCCTCCCGGCGCTCGAAAAACATTCACTGGAGTCCGGTAGACCCGACCTGACTTCCGACCTACATGAGTAAGAATGCCGAAGCCCGGCAATCGGGCGGCGAATCGGCTGGTGATCCGGTTCGTAACAGCCAAGTTGAAGGCTGCAACCCAGCGTTTCCGAAATCGGACGAGGAGGATTGGAGCCAGCAGGATTGCCAAGAGGGAGATGACCGATGCAGCGATTACCATTGCGGACTCCTGATGTTCTCCGTGGGTTCCTGCGTGATCGAATGTTACCAGCACGAGCAAAAGGCGGGTGGTCGCTGTCAAACCGGGCGTGGTTCGGGCGTTCACGAGCCTTTGCGTACCGGGGTGGTTCGGAAGGGGTGTTGTCCACAGCTTCCATTTTCGGGCATTTTCGCAGGAAAATTGCAACGAGGGCGGGTGGTCAGCCTGCATAGGTTCTGGGCCTTGATCCGCATCAGACTGCGACTCTGTTCGAAAAGGGCGGGCGAGCCGGAACCATCTCAGCCTTCATTGCGGTTATAAACTTCGCTCAGAAACGGAAATCGAGCGCCGCCAAAAAAGACTGCGGTCGTCATAGATGGCAGTTAAGCCACGAGAGCGTCGTGGAGTACGGCGTTATCCCGACAGTCCGATACGCCCAAAGGCACCTGTTGCAGCGCCAAAAATTAAACGAGCGGCGAAATAGCCCGGCGCTGGAAACAAAAAAGGGCGGCTCGGAAGCCACCCGCTTAGTAGTTATTCGCAAGCCTCCCTATTGTAGAGTAGGTGTTGGAGGATCAGACGACGGCGATGGATTCTGAAATTTAAGATACCTCGCTACGGCTTCTTGAAAACGAGGTCTAGCAGTCTGAAATTCCTTTTCCCATTCCTCATCAGCTTTGTTTATCCTGCCAATTTCCTCTTTGACTTTATCAATAAGACTTAGACGAACCTCCGGCGTGATGAGGAGGTCTTGACCACCGTCTTCGGATGGGTCGTAGTCGAGCTTTATGCGATTGCAGGTAGCGCAGGCGGGAACCAGATTATCAACGTTCCATCCACGATCCCGATACTTGCACCGGGGCAGCAAATGGTCGATGGTAGCCGTCTTTGAAATGCCATAAGCTTCGAGAAGAGATTGACCGCAATAGGCGCAACAGCCACTATCCCGAATAAACGCTTGCAGTGCGTTGAGATTCCACCCCTCTTTGAAATAACGTGCAGTCTTCCTCAAATCCCTAGCAATTGCTTCCAGTTCTTCTTCCCGTGACATAAGCGGGTCTCCTTCTTAGTCTGCCGAATCGAAACCTGTGCGTTTCATAGCTTTGCCCAGAGTAGGCTTCCAGCAGGTGACGACGGTCTCAATGTCGCATATCCCAGACTTGCTTCAACTCACGACCTAGCCCATCGAAGTCAGGAAAGACAACCGACTCGGTGATGCCTGCGTCTTTCAGTTCTTGCCGGATGGTGCTGATGTCGTTCTTGGGAATCTTGATCTCCATCAAGCGAGAACCACGTTGCTTTGAGAGAGTGACCAACCACGACGGATCGGTACCGAAGATCATGAATCGACTTCGTTGAGCAGCGATCCTCCGAGTCACATGTTGCAAATCCCACAGCATCGGAATCTCCGGGGTCTTCAACAGTTTGTTCTTGATCTCATCCTTCTCCGCTGGCAGATAGAGACGTTCCCACTCGTCCTCGTCGTAATCGCTGGGATGTTTCGCAGCAAACTGCTTCCATCGCTTCTTGGCATCTTTGCGGTCGGGATGTTTCTTTAGAAGTTCGTTGAGCCAATATGGATCGAGCACGTAGATGACGGAGCCGCTCTCGGGCACTCGTTTCTTCTTGTTGATTGCGAAGTGCAGAGCGATCAGTGATCCGTCGCTCCAATCGAGGAGGCGAGTCGGTACGCCGTGGTGTTGCATCAGGAAATAGGAATCCCAATCGTCATTGATGGAATTCGCATCTGCCGCTGACAACTGAGTCGCACAACGACTGAAATCGTTGTACAGATCATTGTCGATTCCGAGAAGCGTGTCAGTTGATTTCCGCAGACCGCTGTCCCTCGGACGAAAGAGTCCGGGTTGGAGTCGAGTGCTGCGGTGCTGGAGGTCTTCGGCTCGAAACCACAATTCGAGATGCTTCTGGACTCCCCAATCCCGTCGAATTCTATCGACGATGCTGAGGTATTTCCCGACCGACTTGGCTGTCGTCGTTATCATGAATGCTTGCTGAAGATGTCTCGTGCCTCTTGGCCTGTCACTACTCCGACATCAATGTCACCTTTTCGGATCGCATCAATCCGACCAGTCAAATCTTCGACCGTGCGTTCGTAGAGTGGTTGCTGAAGTTCCTTCCACGTCATTTCATGAGATCGGATGAGATCATCACACTTATCGAGAAATTCTGGGAGTCTCGCTGGATTGAATCCGGCACGAGCGAGATCGGCTTTGTCGAACTGTGCCGTCGTCGCTAAATAGTCTCCGTATTTGACCTTCTCCCCTGCCATCCCTCCGATTGCGCTCATCCACTGGTGTTCGATTGGACATGCCTTCTCACCCCACTTGCAGCCGCCTCCCGGCAGGCCGTCTCTCACTGCATAGATGGCAATCCATTCGAGCACTTCTCCGGCGTCGAGAGCGAGGCCGATGACAGCGTGCCCTGCTTCATGCGGAATCGTGCGGGTGATGAGGATTGCGCTTTCTCGGTATGCCTTGGAGACATCGGCTTTTGAGTTGAACGGCCCCGGCATCAATGAGAGGTTCTGCTGTCTCAGTAGTTGATGGATCGTATCGAAGCGTTCATCGACGAAGGGCATGACGAATTGTACGTCAGAAGATTCCGGCGATATAAGACTCGAACATCTGATTGATGAAGGTCAAAGTCTTCTGGAAGTCACTCTGGGAGGTTCCTGAGCAGACTTCGTTGACGACTGCTGCGACCGTTCGTGCAGACCACTCTGCAACCGCTCTCGTCTGGACGAGATGCGTCCACGACGCTATGTATTCATCAGCGACGATGTTCTTGTCTCGGAATCTCTTCAGCAGCCTGCCATGTGCCTCTTCCATCGTCGTCTTGCCATAGGCGAAGAGTTTGTTCGGCCTCGTGTGGACGAGATCATTGCGGAGCCAGATCAACAGAGCGAAGTCCTGATACGGCTGACTGCCCCTGTCCATCATCCTGCCCGTCATGATCCAGTGTGCAAGTCTGACCCGAAAGTCGATGCTTGCGTGATCGTCATCGGCATCGCCCATCATCTGGGCAAACGTTCCAACCTCAGCAGGCTCCGAGGACATGTTCTGGGCCTGCTCGGTCATCTCGTTGACGAAGGATTCGAGAGCAATCATCGAGAAGACAATAGTGACGAGAGCAGACCGCTGTCCGCCCTTGCGGGGATCAGCCTTGATGCTACGGATAGCATCAATCGCAATCCCAAAGAGCACTCCCGCTTCGATCATTCTCGTCGGGCGGCTTGCGAGGTCGCTTGGTTCGTTCATATCCCCGGCCAATTCTCGGTTGCGAAATACTCGAATACTGCGTGAGCGACGATCAAAGCGAATCGAGCGTCTTGTCGGGAGATCGGAGTCGGAGTTTGCGGTGTCGGCAACGGTTGATGTGGGCCGAGATGCAACATCTTGCGGAACGACGACAACGTCTCTTGCAGTCTTTCACGAACAGTCTGATGGGTGTGGATGAGTATCTCCTCCCACGCATCCTTCCCAACTCCCTTTTGCGAATAGGCTTGAGCGATGGCGTCGAATGCGTTTCGCAGTTCGTTCAACACAGCCGGATAATTCCCAACTCGGTAAAATCCTTCGGCCTGTTCCAAACGCTGGCGGGCGGTCGCCATCTCCTCGTGACTGGTTCCGGGGAATTTGATTTCGAGCAAACGCAAATCAGATACTCCCCACGGCTTCAACGCCATATCTATCCAATGGGAGCGAGGAACTGAAATATCGAGGCTCATATCTTGGAGCCGCTCGAACTCGTTCAATTGCTTGAGTGCGACTAACCCAGAAAGTGTGAGTTTCAAGCGCAAGTCGTTTCCGCTGCGAACATCTTCGATGTGCTTTATCTGGGCCAACGTCAGGGGCACAACGAGTTGAACATTTCGCTCATAGATATTCTGGTAGGACTCTTCAGCGATAGGCGTGTGCTCGGCTGTCGCTACGGGCTGATTCTCATTCCCGACAAAAATCTTGCCGTGAACTCTCAATAGTGTGTACGTGTTCTGGCCCATCGGGAGGAGTTGGAACTTAACTCCAACGAGCAATTGTGGGTTGGCCGGACTTCCTATCCCTATGATGTCGGTAGACTCCAGTCGAACTTTTCCGACGCCGTTGCCCTTAACGCTGAATGATGTCTCGCTCATCGGGATGCACGTATTCTCAAGACAAAAGACTAGCACAAGGCTATGGCGAAGAACAGGCGAAAGGTGTAGGATGCCGGGATGGATGAGGGCCGCAAACGGGTCATCGGCATCATGGCAGCAATCCTCGCCGCTCGAAAGTTGGCGCAATACGACCGTGTCAGGATGATGCCTGCGACAGTCTCGGCAATCGCAGATGCGGTTCATTGGGCTGAAGAGATTCTCAAAGAGATTGATCGAAAGTGGCCGGAGACCCGCAGATCAGCATGAGATCACGGGCGAAAAATAACGGGTTGTCAGTGCGGGGTGAACCCCGGTTGACCTCGATGGCCGCCAGATTCCGATTGGAACCCGAACAGACTAAAACGAGCGAAGGCCGGATCATACCTCTGTCATCAGAACTCGTCGATACACTCCGGCAGATTGAGCCGAAAGAGGGAACTGTTTTGCTGAGTCGGCAGGCGATTCAACAGTAAAATGTGAAGGTGAAGGTCAGGCGAAATGCCGCCTTCCCTGTGGAGGTGTGGAATGGCCGACGAGCAGATTGCTCATCCGATTCCGAAGTGGCAGCGATTTCTTCGGGAGAACCTGTCGTCCCTCATAATCCCAATGCCGACGGGCGGGAAATCAACGTTGACCGAGTACATCGACGAGAACGGCAAGCTCCTGTCTGCTCTCGGACTCTTCCTCGGATTATCTGTCTTCGCAAACACCTTAGCGGAGAAGGGACTTGCCGCAAACAACGTGGCCGACAAAGGAATCGTTCGGTTGCTCTCGTTCCTACTCTTTACGCTCGGAGTCTTGGTCTTTTTTGAACTGATGCGAAACTTCAGAGGGTTCAATTGGTACGGGCGGATTTTCTGTTTCCGTGAGGTCTTGACGCTCTCGATGTTCGCCTTCGTCTACATTTACGTGAAGATGTACTACCCCTTCCTGCTCTTCTATCTCTACATGGCAGCAGGAATGATTGGGCTGTTGATAGCCTACGTGATCCTTCAGAGTGCAATTCGATGGGTCTTCAGGAGGTCATGGTTCCGGGGTTTGAACCAACGAGCTAGAGAGGAGTTCATTCCGACGTTCGGCGGGATGTCACTGATCGCTCTCTGTGGTTTTGCTCTTTCACACCTTCATCACCTAGGACACTAACTAGATATGGCGGACGGCAAAGCGCACGGTGCATAGCGCATGGACAAAGAAACGAAGAAGCAGCACTACGTGTTTCAAGGGTATCTGAGACCTTGGGCAGAAGACGAGCTAATCTACTGTCTTCGGGATGGCAAGATTTTCCAGACGAATCTGAATGGGGTCGCTTGCGAGAGGTTTTTCTATGAAATCCAAAATCTGACTCCCCAAGAGATCGAAGTGGTGATGGGCCTTTTCAGCGACCATCCAAGCCAAGCCCTAAAGCAAGCGCAAAAGGACTTCCTGTCGATCTACTCACAGCCGATGATCCTACGAAGCGAATTGGATGCTAACGCCCCCGGAAGAATCCGAGGAGCACTCGACAGGATGATCCGTGAGGGAGAAGAAAGTCTGCATCAAAAGATTGAGGATGATCTACTCGTTTTCATAAGAATGATGTTGGCTGGCGACACGAGCTTCTACTCCGACAATGAGCAGACCGCCAAGTTCCTCCATGCTATCTGCGTCCAGTACACGAGAACAAAGCAGATCAGGGAGGCCACGACGAAACTGACTGGAACAACTTTCCGGGGTTGCGATGTTCGACGAATGATGAGCGTTCTTGCTCCACTAATGGCGATGGCGGTTGCTCAAAGCCTGTATATCGACAAAGAACAGTTCATGCTCGTCCTACTGGAGAACGACACTAATACCCCGTTTATTACCGCTGACCAGCCGATAATTAATCTACATCACTCTCTCAACGGGAAAGCGCCCTTGAAGTTTGAACTGTACTATCCGCTTTCTCCGAGTAAAGCGATGCTGCTCGTAGAGAAGGGAAGCCCGCACGACCGTCTGCCGGGTTCGGTGTCAATCAACAACTACAACGTGATGATGCTTCAGAACTCATGCGAACAGGTGTTCTCAAATTCTGAAGAGTACCTGAGCAGCCTCAAAAGCGTGATCCGGTCAGGCTAAAGTTCTTGCGTCGATTGCAGGGCACCTCAATGAACGCAGCGATCTGGCCGAGGCGATCATGGCGATAGATTGATTAACAATTCCCGGCACAGAGCCGGACGTGACTCTGATGGACATCGAGCAGAAGTTAGAGCAGATGTACGCCACACTTCGAGATCGTTTTGAAGCGGACTGCAAGGCTTTCAATGTCATGATTAAGCGATAATCCGTTCAGATGGCAATCGAACTCATTCGTGCTGACGGGGAGCCTGTTGCTCTCCGCATAGACGGCAACGACTTCGCCTGCGAAGAAGAGACCTACCAGACCACTATTCCCAAGAACTTTCTGGAGGGAATCCGGCTGTCAGAAATTCCTGATGAAATCTCGATTAAGCCTGTCGAGTCGATCAAAGGCAACATGATTGAACTCAATCACGACATCGAACTGTCCACGTTTCGAGATGGCGGTGCAACAGCAGTTATCGAGGAGATGTATCGCAGGAAATTCTGGGATGGGGATGTTGGCTTGACGCCTTATCTGGTAGCGCTCCGAGAAGCGTTAGACGGCGACGAGTTGACCAACGAAACTGATTTTCAAGATGACGACGACTACATCTTTCTCCACTATGAAGTCACGATCAAAGACGACCTTGAGATGCAGGAAGCTACTTCATTTGTCGATGCTGTGATTGAGCGAGTCCACGAGCGAACGGATCAACTTGTTCTTCGCCATCGAGACGGGTTAACCCAACTGTTTGACCGTGGCGGCTTCGAGGCTGATCTGTCATATTCGCTTGGCCGACAACAACGAGTCGCACTCGTCATGGTTGACATCGACCATTTCAAGAAAGTTAACGATACGTTTGGGCATCGTGTTGGTGACGAAGTTCTCCGCAGTGTTGCGAAAGTCATGTTGGATCAGTGCGACGGCAAGCGTCGAATCGGGTACAGATATGGAGGAGAAGAACTGGCACTCATTCTCACGGGTGACGATGTCGCAAGAGCACTTGAACTCGCAGAGACGATTCGTGCCACGGTCGAGCGCCTTCGTTTCAAGGTTAATGATCTCACGATCACTGTCAGTGTCGGTGTGGCGGATGCCGGGGAGGATCGTGATAACGATTCACTCGTGAAGAAAGCTGACGCTCATCTTTATCGAGCCAAAGAGGAAGGACGGAATAGGGTCGTAGGCGCTGATTAGTCCCTACGATTCCAAGCGCCATCTGCGTTGAAGCATGGCGATGAGTCACGTCCGAACATCTGATGGGCTTGATCGCAGAGCGGACGGATCATTTTATCCACGTCAATTAAACTCTCAGTCTGCATCACCGGGAACAAATAGCTCCCCGCAGGGATCGTTCCACCGTGTTCCACGGCTTGTGGCATTCCTCCCATCGGATAGAAGCTGACCGTTTCGTTCGCAACCTTGAGTAGCATGGTCAATAAGAACGGCCCATTGATCGCTGCTGCTCTATAAACCTCCGCAGAGCGCTGGACAAAGGCTCTTAGGACAATGTCGATACCCGTTGGGGCAAGCCCCTCTGTTCCATCCACCTGATTCAGACCGAGTCTCCGATGCAAGACGATCATGCCGTCTCTGTGAACCTGCACGACTGAGTCGTCATTCGCTACGATTTTACGTTCCAGCCCATTGAAGTTGTACTTAACTTCCCTAACGTTGCGGTGACCGAGATGAAACTGCGAAACGCTCCGGGTGACCTGTTCGTTTTGGACATCAATCATGAAGTTTCGCCAGAAGACTGGAATAACCCCGACCATGAGGCTACATACAAGCTCTGGAGGTTCGACTGTTCCAAGCGCATCTGACAGTTTCGCTTCCGCTTCTTCGAGGCGACTCGCAGTTCTCATCACCGTTTCCTTGATTTCTCGAACGTCCATTTCATATCGCTGCCGCTCACGACGAGAAGGGATATATGTGCGGCCCTGATAGTAAACACGATGCGGTTTTGACATGCTGTTGGGCACTCGGATCGCAATGACGTAACGATTGTCCGCATTCGCAACAGGTATCGGATACGACTCAAGAGGCAATCGTTCTTCGATGCTTGCGACGACTCGTGCATCGTATGCCTGAAGCACGGCTTCAGCGTTGGGAATATCGAGTCCTAATTGAGCATCTGGATCAGGCAGACCCGTTGGTTGCCCGCCCTCGTCTCGTCGCTCTGAAATGCCGATCAGCAGGATGCCGCCGCCCGAATTGGCGAACATGCAGATGTCTTGCAGAAATTCTTTGTGCCCCCGCTCGTTGTCGGTGTAGAGCGCACTCTTGTATTCAAGTTGAAGGTGTTCCTCCAACTGAGCAGCAACGATCTGTCTAACATCTGCTTCGGTAATGTCTCTCAGCCGACGATCTTCCCACATGCTAATTACCCTCTTCTTGGCGCTCCCAGCCGCAATGAGTGCATGAACTGGTATACGGATTCGGCATTAGGTCGGGGTCGAAATCTGTCTCCACGGAATACGAGCCGCAGTCTGGGCACCGTTCGGGACTACCGCTTTCGTGCCGAATCACGGCAGTGCCAAAATTGTCGAGAACGGTGTGAACAGCGTCGATTACGAAGATGGCATCGACTCGTCTTGCACCGCTTGCGTGAGTGAGCCAGTTCGCCATATCCCAAGTGGACTTCGCAATCGCTTTGAGATACGCCCGCACCGTTTCGTTGTGCTGTCCGGGTGCAACGGTGTTGGCGATGAGAGATGACCACCCGACAACGTCCGAACGTTTAGGCGCAGCTTGGCCGTTCGGCACCATCTCAGGCTTCGCCAACGCTCGAACAAGTTGAATCAGAGACTCTCGGCATCTCATCCCTATAGCTTGAAAGTCTTCAGCTTCTTCCGCCGTGTCAAGGGCATCTGCCGCTTGTTCCCATCTGCGCCATACCGGGGTGAATCTCGATTTGTGGACTCTGTTCGGAGCGCCACGGGATGCTGCCATCATCCGTGTCGTCACGCCGATGTGGAACGACAATGTGTAATCGAGGCTGGGAAACATATCGTGCGAGTAGAGATTCGTCGGGTCTGTTACGACCCAATAACGATCTTTGTTGGTGTGAACATCCCAGCACTCGTAGTCATTCCCCAAGACGTGCTCTGATTTGACCTTCTCCGCATGAAGCACCTTCTCTCGGGACTGTACCTCGACGTAACTCGCAATCGCCTTCTTGCTCCGTGGCGATGACATTGTGAGAGTGCTGAGAACATGTTTCGGGATCGTAGGTGGGATGACACACTCATCCTCGAATTTCTTTTTCCGGCTCTTGCGCTTCTTTGCGCTAAAGCCATCCGCAATCTCATTTATGTCGATCATGGGCCATCCGCAAGACGGAATTGAACCCGACGTTCAGGACACCGAAGGCAATTTGATACGTCTCGTGACTTCGCCCTGTAGCCGCTGTGTCCCGTCCGGCATGTCAGTGATCTTTGCATCTCGATATGAACCTTGCAGGGTGAACGTGGGCGGAATCAGAAGCTCGGGCTTGCCGTTCTCGCTGTAATAAGTGCAGTGGTATTTTTCAGTTCTCAGCAACTCCACTCCGATCAATGTACGGCCGATTGTGTGCGTGTGAGTTGATGCTTCAAGTGCAATCTTCCTGCAAACATCGGTGATGTCGCATGCCGCCGCATTGTTTTTTAGCTGCTTTCTCAGCCCCGTGAAATGACGTTTCAACTTGGCTGATGACAGGTCGCCCATCACGGAGACGAGGTAATCCCGCTTTGTTTTCTTGGCGTACCTCTGAATATTTCCACTGAACGTCAGAGAGCATTTTGCTTCAGTCACCGAGGGGATATGGTGGGTCTTGACGGAATTATCTGGCGTTCGTTTGTTTTTCACTTCCAGATAGTTCGACACCGTGACGACGAACGGTTCGGAATCCCAGCCCGCCATAACGATACCGAGACATTTGTTCGCTGCCTGAAGTGGGGCAAGATCGGTCGTGGCTGCTGATGCAAGACGATTGGCGATCTCCTCAATCGGCAATTCGACCACATCCATGTTCCGAAGAGCCTCGTACACCCACAGCCCTGTCTCATGGCGCTTCGTCGCATCAACGGCGAAGCCGACCCAGCCGACAACGAACCTCGCTTTTACCCCGAGCACGACAAGCGTTTTCCGTGTCGTCTCCGACATCACTGATTTATCTGCGAAGGAGGTTACTCGGGTATCGGAGACCTGTACGACTTTTTCACGGTCGAGCACTGTGATGACGACGCTCATACGGCCTTGTAGGGAACCAATCAATTCTACCTCGCAGAGAAACAAGGGTTGGCGGACACTCTCCCGCCATGTGGCACCCAATTCCCGGCTCTGGCGACGTGATGTCGGCGTCATGCCTGCTTGAGCGTATACGCATGCTACGATTGTGACCCACATCGCTGAAGAGTCCAACGCTATTCGGAGAAGCAATTCTAATGAGAATTGATGAACGTCCTCTTCCATCGTCCGGTGATGAACTCGCAAAACACTTAAACGATCTCCACTTAAAACGGCGAAAGCTACAACAGGAACGGAAAGAGGAGGAGCAACAACCTCGTCGCCCGCTTAACGACGAAGAACGCAAGATTGTGCTCAAAAAGACTACCAGCCACTGTCATCTCTGCGGTGGCGATATGAATGAGAATGCCGAGGGGGAATTAATCGAGGAACGTGAAACTATGCTTGATCCTGTCAAGTCAGGGTCGAAGCGCAACAAGCCTGTGTTCGACCATATCGTTCCCCACGCCGCTGGTGGCAGCGACGATGTTGATAACTTTCTCGCAGCCCATGGCCTTTGTAACGGCGCTCGCTGGTTTTATTCGCCAGAGGAATTCCAATGGATTCTGAGAATGGGCGTTTGGGCACGCAAGCAGATGGAAAGTGGCAAAACGAAAATGAGCGAGGATATGCGAGAGGCATTCTTGAAAAACGAAGAAGATGTACGAAGCCGCCGAACAGTGAGGAATCAGGATTAGATTTCAAAACAACCCACTACCGAGAATTTGCTTCAGGTTTGAACGGGGCCATTGAATCGTTCGCCCGGACGGGAGTTGGGCCACTTAATTACTGCCATGTCAATTGATGCTTGCAAATACACATTCCCTGAATTGGCGGCGAACGTTTTGCCCGCATACATGGAAAAGATGCGAACTGCTTTGAGAAATCCAATGCAGTCGAGTTCTTTCTGTACCGCAGGAATGGGTACTAAGGGAGTTCTGTCCAAACTAGGACGGAAAGAGGATTTCTCAGGCTGCTACGTCCTCTTGCGTGAGGACAAGCCGTTTTATGTAGGAATATCTCGCACAGTGGTTCAACGTCTGCGCCAGCATCTCACTGGCACAACTCATTTCGATGCAACTCTTGCCTATCGAATGGCGACCTCCAAGACAGGGCATGAAATGAAAAGGGCGGAAGCGATGATGGATCAGAACTTTCGTAGAGCTTTCGAAGAAGCAAGAGGACTCCTCCGTACATGCAGTGTTGCTTTCGTTGAGATTAACAATCCTCTCGAACTTCACCTGTTTGAGACCTACTGTGCGATGGAATTGGACACGTGTAGCTGGAATACGTTCAAAACTCATTGAGACTGAGTTCGTGAATGCACAACGGATTCGCTTACATCCTATAGCCGGGTTCCTCCTCCGGCATAAATCTCGGCGTTGAGTTCTCCTGCTCGGCGATCCTCAGAAACTGGACAGCAAGACGCTCCAGCTTTTTCTTGTTCACAAGAGTGTTGCGCCCGCTGCTCCGCATGTCTAGCACCAGATGGGACATCGCTGTGGCGATTTCCATAGGCGTCTCAGGGGGAACCTCACTGGTAACAGAGCGCAAATCGTTCGCTAGGTCACCACGTCCAGCAGCGAGAGCCTGCCGCCTCATCGACGCATCGGTTCGCCCTTTCAGCAAGTATTGGATGCTCCGCAGTCCTCGTCCAAGCTTATGCCGTTTTGACTCGACCCACTGCGTCCACGTTAGTCCCTTGGGAGCGCCTTTTCGCAAATCCGTCCGGCGACCGGGGGCACTCAGCCGTCGATGCATCTCCAAGAGAAACGGAACCAAGGCAGTGAAATCTTTGGCTACCTGTTCAAGGCCGGAGTCGATCCGTCCGTCGAGAGCAGTGAATGAAAGCGAAGCGGCATCCGCAATGACCTTAATCTGCCCCTTCACGGTTGCGGGCAAGAATCGCTGCGACCTCGCTATTTCAGGATCGAAGTTTGTCCAAATGCACTCGCTTCTCTCTTCACCGCCGTGTCTCACTCTCACGCAAAGCAACTGCATTTCCCTTGCCCAGATCGGCGCACCGAGTCGATGCAACACCGGGTGTGGATAGCCGGAAAGAACCCAACGGAACTTCGCATCGAGCAACACATCCACAAGTTCTTCGTAATTCACTGTGGAATCGCTGTACACCTTCACCATGTTCAACGGGAATGCATAAGGCGGATCGAGCACCACTACGTCATCGCCAGTTAGCTTTTCCAGACCGAGTTGTGTCCAGTCCAGTCCCGTGATCTTCGGCTTCTTCTGGTGGAGAATCCTGTGGCAATCCCGCAATGTACGCTGGAAGCCAGCAGCAGACCCGCCGCCATCATCGTCACCACAACCGCTGCCGCCCTTCACACCAGATTCATAGAGGCCGCCGCTGTAACAAATGTGCGGAGCCAAGAGCGTTGCCATCACATCGCCATGCTTGTAGGCGTCCCGCAGGTATTCGAAGACTCGCCTGCTGCGGACGGGAACCTCAACGTTATTTCCATGCGACCGGATCGCCTCAAGGAATGTGTGGGTTTGAGGATCGTTCAACCACCAGCGGTTAAATTTGAGCCCTTGCTGAACCGCCTCCCAAAACAGGTTGCCTCGCCCGGCGAAAGGCTCAAGGTAAGTACGGCCTCGTCGAGGAAGAAAGGAAACGATTCGTGGCGCTAGACGCCCTTTGCCACCGGGATACGGAAGCTGGACTCTTTGCATGTAATGGGTTTAGACGACCGAAGGCCAACGGCATAAGTGGCAAAGGATGTTCGCCGATTGAACTGATTCATGCCCCCTCATTTCCCTCGTCGTTCTCACGATCCGCAGTAGCGTACATTTTCTGCCTGTGAGCCTCAGCTTCCTTCAATGTGTCGAAGCTGGGGCACGGGTACAGATCAAAATAGGTGCCGGGACGTTTCTCCCGCTTTTCTTGTCGTGAATGGTGACGTGACTTGACAGTTCGATGAGCACGAACCGTTTCTCACGGTCAAGTTGCTGTGCCTTGGTGCCGAGCTTCTTTCGTAGCTCAGCACGTTCAGCAGCATGTCGCTCGTTCTCACGCATCATATTGTCGTAGGTGTACTTGTGGTACGCCTCGTTCTCAATCCGGCATTCCGTGCACATCTCAGTACCCGGCTCAACCGGATTCTTCCGTGTGCAGTACTCGCAGATGGTCATTGCGCTACCTCAAGCTGCGGAATCATGTCGTCCGTCAGCGTCTCCTGCTGCAACAGCAACTCTGCCACCCGCTCGATGTACGCACGGTACTGCTTGGCGAGACGGCGTGCCTTGCGAACCTGCTTGTCGAACTCTGGCTTCCATTCAGACTTGGTTACTCGCACCGACTTCTGCCAGTCCTTCACGTGGTTGATGGTCTTACCATTCACGTAGCTGTACCGGGGTCTTATGTCCCATGTGGTGTACGGGGTATGCTTACGTTCTTCGCCACCGACTACACATCTTCCGTAGATACCTGTGCGCTCTGCCCATGCTTTGGACTTTGCGTCCCTGATCGGTTCCTTCAACATCTTGGCCACTTGCTCGTAGTCGTAGCTGTGACCGTAACCGTCAACGTGGTCGATGCCAAACTCGACTACCGCAGCGTGACCCAACAGCCATTCCTCGATACTGTAGGCGTGCGCCTCTTTATACGGCTTGTCTAAGTCTGGCACCGACCTGACGCAGCCGAGGAACTTTTTGCTGGGTACGATGGTTGCGTTCTTGATGAAACGTTTGCCGAGTCGTGCGCCGAGAACGTGTCCCGCTTCATGCACGGCAGTCGTCCAGAGGCGCATCCGTTCGGTCTCGGCACGGCGGTCTACCCAGCACTGCTCATTGCAATAGACGACTTCACTGTCTTCCCAGCGAATGCTGTCAGGTTGGTCTGCCGCCACGGGCTTGCCGCACTGGAAGCATTCGTTCGGGTTGACTTTCTTATTCTTCATGGTCATCATCAGGCTGCGCATCACGCAGCGACCGGATCGTTCCGGTTTCAACCTGTCTTCGGAACCCGCTTGTTTCCACCCACACCCGATTTATCGGTCGGGTGACGCCGTGAAGGACTGCTTATTCGTAGCTCATCGCCATGCTTTGTTTGTCTTCGAATTCCGTCACTGCTTGCAATGCTTGTTCTGCGAGGGCTAGCATCTGTCGCTTGCTCAACGGATAGCGGTCTGCCTGCGCACGATAGATGATCGGGTCACCATTGATCATGTGCAGTGAATCCTGCCCGGCATAGACCTCGCCCGATGCACCGACCGAAGCCGAACATCCCGCCGCTAAGCACGAACGGATTTCCTTGGCCAAATCTTGCTTGCTAATCATTTTGTTTCCTTTCTTCCTTAGGGATTCTGATGGTCTCATCAGCAGCCGCATGACGGCTGGACGCCGGGGTGCATCGGCGTTTCGACCTTTTCACGCCCATATCCGTGCTTCGCTTGATTTTGGCATTCAGTTCAGCAACCCGTGCTTCGAGCTTCGCTCTCGTCTTGGGAGTCATAAGCTAATCACCTGAACCTGCGGGTGCGGTGTGTCGAAAATCTGATGGGTGAGTTGCGCCTGAAACTGTTGGGTCTGGGTCAGGTCATCTGGTGTGGGGTTGAAGATTATTTCCCATAGCTTTTCATCTTTGTAGGTTTCGTAGCGAATCCCGACGATAGCTGGTACGGAGATGATGGCGATGCGGGTGATAGCGTTGCGGGGGATGTCCCCCCGATGAGCTACGGTGCCAAAATGAAGCAGAGACTTGAACCAGACATCGTGCGCTCCGGCATCATTCTCAACATAATATCGAACCGTTTCCTCGTACTCTTCTCGATGTTTCTCTCCGTTTTTCCCCTCATGGTTCACGGCCCAGTTCACCATCGCCATGAAATCCTCATCTGCGAGGAGATTGTTGCGGTCGAATTGCGTATAGTCCATTTCAATGACCGATGCTTTGGGACAATCCTTTCCTGTTTTGCGGGACTGGATGATGGTCTGCATGGCGTAATGCACGCCATAGAGGTCGGTGAGATAGACACAATCCTTGCGACTGGCGAGATTACGTGCATCCCATGTGCTGGGTTTGTCTCCCCGTGGCCGCAGCGTTCCACCGTTGAGAATATCCTGCGCCACGAGTTCCACGGTGCCGTGGTAGATACGCTTGTTGCGCAGGCCCGTAGTGATGCGCTTCTGCCGCTCGATTTCCGCCTTGCGTCGTTTGCTTGCGCCCATTAGTTATTTCCCTGCGTTCTTAATGCATCAGTCATCGGCTTGTGCTTGAGCCAGTCAGTGACAAGTGAGCCGTCACCCATGTCGATAACCGGAACATGCTTGATGCGTCCTGCGGAATTGCGAAGCACAAGGTTGAGGTTGTCCCAGCCCTCGAAAATTACGGGGATTTGGTTGCCGTCAACGGTCTCGTATAGGTACTGGGTATCACTACCGGGCACCAGTGCCAGAGATTGAAGTTCCAGTTGGAACCGTGCGGCTTTCTCAGTGGTGGTTGTGATGGTGCAGCCATTGGGCAGAGTAATGACTGCCATACCGCCCCACCCTTTCGTCTGCGATTTTCCCTTCGCTCGTGTCATTTCGCTCATCTCCGTTGCGCTGGTTGCGCAATCGAACTGGTTCAATTACAGACGGATCGCATGGCGTTTGAAACCTTGAAGATTGCCTTAAGATGCACCCACAAAGGCACGGCTGGAATGGCGGTTGGAACGCTACACTGCTACAAACCCTTAAGAACAGCAGGGCAGAGCCATGGCTTGGTCACGACTCCCAACACTCGATGGCGTGAAAGCGGGGAAACACTGGCTCGCCAATTTGGAGCCCTCCAAAGAAGCCAGAAGGCGCAGGGCGTTTGCGGAATTCAAGAAACGAATCGAAGCGGCACTCCCACAAGATAAGGAACTGTCTGTTGCATTACGTGAAGTGATTGGCATAGCCCAATGGCTGGGCCGAGTTGATGGGCTGCGGGAGGGTCTGGAACTTCACGAATACGGAGCAAGAATCCTTGAAAAGACAACCCCTGCGTTTCAGTCGGCAATGAAGTATGCAATCCGCAACCCCGAAAACGTATCCGCTCCAGAGATTTGTGACTATTTGGATGAGGAGATTCGTCGAACCGAGGAGCGTCAAAAGCAGCACCGAGAGAGCCTCAGCGTGAAGATTCGGCCACCCGAAGATTGGGGATGCGAAACATGGAACGAGGCGCTGAAGAACAAACGGAGCAATGTGGACGTGTTCGTCCACCATGCCGTCAAGGAAGCCTGCTCTACGAAATACAACATGCTGTGCGCATGGCGCACTTGGGGTCTGAAAAGGAAAAGCAAGTAAGAGTTCGTGCGGCTGGTTCGGAGAGTTAAACTGCAAACTACCGCCCCACCCAGTGGTGCCCTGATTCGAGGATGGCGAGGCTGAAAGGTTCGGCTCCATGCAGTCAGGAGTACAACGAGACCACATCAATTCTTAATGCTTCGGCAATCTCAGGGTATTTCGCCATCAGACGCAGACAGTTGCGCCGGGCTCGTGCTGGCTTGCATTTCGGATCAATCAGCGGGCACCGTGAGACTGAGTACCATCTTTTCATTCGTTTTGCGATGAGTAGTGGCAGTAGTTCGGGTCGTGCGTGCATTTTGCGGGTTCCTCCAGATTGCAATGCTGGTGTTTTCCCAATTGTTGTGGGATTTCTTAGAGCGGGTGATCACAGCGTCGGGGCGAAGTGCCGCTCCTAGTGAAGGGCCGGAAAGTCCGAGAAATTGACCGGAATGATCCTTGAGAACCTTTCAAATGTGGTTGGAAGAAAGAAGTCTGTCAACTGTGGACAATCATCCGGCTCTGCTCCCGATTGAGAGCTTGCGGGCAATCAAGAACGCCAAATTTCTCGGACTCGCAACAGCGGTGGGTATTCATTTAGCGATTCAGAACTGGGGCGTGGTAAACCCCTTACCAAACTTTCGTTCCAGCCACTCTTCCTCGGTCATGCCCTCGATGACGCAGCCAGAGTCTTCCTCGTCTGGGTTCTTTTCAATCTCAGCATCCACGCTGGGATCGTACTGGTCGTCATCAAAGTCCACGTAGCCTTCAGCGGTGTTGGTGTACTCGTGAACCCATTCCCGTTTGGCTGCGTCCCACTCTGGGTACTGTGCCACGTAACCCATGCACTCGTGGTTGTCCAGTGGGCCACCAAGGTAATGCTTGCAGCGACGGCACTTGGTTGGGGCACGGCTTGCACCTTCGAGCCAGCGACCCTGTTCGTCCACACGACCCTTCCAGACCTCTGGGTAGCAGATGTAGTTGGGTACCGGACGATTGGCACGAGCCTCAGCCTTACGCTGACGTTCCTCATCCAAGTCCTTCTGCCATTGGATAGCTTCCCTGAGTATGGGGCCAACTGGCGTCTGTTCACCTTTTATCCCTTTAGGTCTCATGCTTCTAATCCTTGGACAGATTTAAGATTTGGAACTGCGGGACAAGCTGAAGATTTCCCGTGAGCGCCGCAGGCGCATACTAGCTGCATGACTGTGCTGATGGCCCCACCTGCAATATCCAACCTGCAAGGTTTATAACCCAAGCTGGTAAACCCAACCTCAAGAGCTAACCTATTACGGCATCTCAGCCGTTGCTCACGGCTCAGGTGCCGTTTGGTCACGGCTGAGATGCCGTTAGGTGTCACGGTTGAGGTGCCGTTAGATGACGGTTGAGATGCCGTTAGGTCACGGCTGAGATGCCGTAAGCTCATGGTTGAGATGCCGTTTGATACCATGGCTAATCCCCCGCTGCTTCTGCCTTGAAATCTTCCGGCGTGGCAGGCTTAGGCTGGTTGGTCTTGCTGAAGGAACCCTTGTTGGCCTTGCGAGAGCCTTCCTTGTAGCGGCTGGGGCGCTTCATGTTCTTGGACTGCTCTGGGCGCTGGCGCTTCATCACCACGGCAGCATTGACTTGGTACATCTCATGCTTCACGTTGTTGCTGTCCGTCCACGGACGGGTGGTGATCACTTCGTCCGCCTCGAACATTTTGAGGTCTTTGTGAACCTGCGATTCGGATTTGCCCACACGACCTGCCAGACGCCACTGGGCCATGTCGCACCAGCCGACCATCTCTTCGGGTGTGTACGGGCAGTCTTCCTGCACCCATTTCTTGGTGCCGTCCTCATTGACGGTTGACCTGCGGGTGCCCAAGACGAGGATGAGCAAGAGGAACCGTGCGCTGGGATTCCAGTCGTACAGGTCGCTCTCTTGGACTAGGATTGTTAGGGATTTCTTATCGGACATGGCGACCCTTTGGGCCGCATGAAATTTCAGAATTGTAGGTTCGGATTTTCACGAGGTACCTTTTCATAAAACAAATTCGGGTGTTGAGTCCGCACAAGGCTTTGTTGAGAAGACTGGAGGCTGGATTTTCATCCAGCCCCCTCTGCTTGGAACCGACCTCGTGAGACAGTTCCGAAATCTTCGGGTGAAGACTCCCAACACTTACCTACTCTGTAGTCAACAAAGTGACCGTAGCTGACAAGGCATACGGTTATAACTAATACTCTGGCCCAAAGGAAAACCCCGCCGAGGAGGACGGGGGCTGGCTCCATATTGTGAGCCGATCTCACATTTGAATAAATCTCGGCAAAGGCTGACGCCAGCTTCTGTGCCTTCACATCGTCCCCGGCGAGAACCGCCTCGGTCAGCGCAAGTCACAAAACACCTGATGGCGGCGCAGGACGGTGGACACAAAATCGTAGGGCCAGCATTTAAGATCGACGCTGCGAGCGTTCCCCGGCCACCGCATTACACAGGTATCGACCTGCGTTAAGCCTCAGCCGCAACATTAGTGATCATGTGGCCGAACGTGGTATTCATCTCGTTCTGCGCAGCCGCACCTTCTTGTGGTGCCAAGTATTTCTGGGTCATCTCGATGCTGGCATGCCCCAACCACGCTTGCACGGTGCGGATGTCCACACCCTTACGCAGGTGCCACGTGGCGAACGTGTCCCGGAATTTGTTCAGCTTGACCTTGGTGCGATCCATCCCCGCTCGTTCCGCAACCCCTTTGGCGTTGCGCAGAAAATTGTCTTCGGGTTTCCCATCCTCACGAGGAAATACCAAATACGTGTCGGGATTCCTCTTCCGCCATGCCCTGAGCCTTGCTGCTAGTTCCTTTTCCAGTGGTACTTCACGGTACTTGCCCGTTTTCACACGGAAGTCTTCACGAGTGAAAAACTTCACCGTGGGCACAGGGCCTAGGTTCAGATTGTTTTCCCAGTCGCAGTACGCCATCTCATTTTTACGGGCACCAGTCTTGAGTAGAAATTCAAACGCAATTGAGTCTCGTTCGTCCACCACGTTGAAGAAGAACTTGGTCATCTCATCCGGCGTGTAGACAGCCGGGGGATGAGCCACGGGGCTGGGGCGTTCGCTCTGTGGCAGTAGGGTCTTGTGATCAATCCCGCAGAACTTCAAGTAGCATGCCACGAGAATGTAGAGGTTGCAGACCGTGCGGTGCTCAACCTTTTCCCGCAGAGCGTTAATCCAGTCCCGCATGTCCTGCTTGGTGATCTGGGAGGGAAGCGTCCGCTTGATGGTGTCGATGAAACTGCGGGTCACGAGTTCATATGACTTGATGGTCTCTCGGTCGAGGGGCGTGCCGTCCTTCTTTCTAGTCGTGCGCTTGTCGTGCAGGAACGACGTGCGAAGTTCATCCAGTGTCCGGGGCTGGGCCTTGGGGGATGGTGCAGTTTCCTCTTCAGGCTCGAACGCAACGCATTCCCGCATCGCCGTCCGGTATGAGTGCAGACCCTTCAGAGCACGGACGCTGTAGTTCGCAGCGCCACGGGGAAGCCAGCGAAGGTAGAACACCGTGCCTTCGGGGTACTTGCCTTTAGGGTTGGCCTCAACCCATTTGCGTTTGCCCCCTACCACCGGGCGAGTGAACAGCTTCACTACGATCATCTGATTCTCCTGATGGGGCTAAATACCGTCCCACGGGAGAACCAAGCGAATATTGTGACCGGAAAACTGTGACCAAGTACTAACCCCTATTAGAATCAACACGCACGTAGAGTGACCACCTCTTGGTCAATCCCAAACAGTCCACCGGAACGGCCCGTGCCCTCAAAAGCGCGGGCCGTTCTGTTTTCTACGGAAGTTCTTCCGTCAGGAAACGATCGACCGACAGCGCGCCCGATCCTCTGATTATGATTACCAGTGCACTCGCGATGGCGAGGAGGTGATACTCGAAGCCCTCGCCTTTCTGATTGCCAGCCCAGTTCATGAAGAAGCCATTCGCTGCGTGCACCAGGGCGACGGCGACCAGCATGTTGCAGATGATTCCGAAGGCGGCGATGCGCCCGAGGAATCCGATGAGCAGCCCCAGCCCGCCAAAGAACTCGGCGCAGATGGCGAGAAACGCAAAGGGCGCGGGAATTCCCATTTGATGCGTGAAGAAGCCCATGGTGCCGCTGAAACCATATCCGCCGAACCAGCCCAGCATCTTTTGCGCGCCATGGGCGGCAAATACCAAGCCCATCACCAGACGAAGAATCGTGATTGCATAGTCGTTGCTCGTCTCCGCTATTCTGTGAAACATGATCGCCTCACTTTCGGAATTTGTACGCGTGTATTGTGGATGCTCAAAGCAAAGAATCGGAGTCACAGACGGACTTCTCAAACCCCAGGTTAATCACCCCCACGGTATCTTGCGCTAAGGAAAGGTTGCCGATTTCGCCGCGAGTATACCAACGAGCCTCGAGCGCATCACACGCTGCTTGAAGTTCTCCCGCGATTCTTCGACACAGAAAATCGATCAGCACATAATGATAGAGCGTGCGCTGATCTTCATCTCGCACGATGCGATCAAATACGCCGAGCAGTTCACCAACTTCCACGCGCAAGCCAGTTTCCTCAAGAACCTCTCGAACCGCAGCTTGCCGCAAGGTTTCGCCAACTTCAAGCAAGCCCCCGGGGATGCTCCATTCTCCAAGCAAAGGGGGATGGGCACGCTTTACCAGGATTACGCGGTCGCGCTCGATGATGATTGCGCCGACGCCTATCAGCGGTGCGTCTGGATATTCGCGTTTCATGGGTTGAAGAATGCAGCAACTTTACGTCGTGCTTGCGATTCTAATCAAAACTGGTGCATTGAGCAGTAGTTTCTCAGGTATCGTTCTTGGGTTTCAGTAGAATAACTCGATGGCTTTAGAAGAGTACAAACGTAAACGCCGATTTGAGGAAACGCCGGAGCCTCCCCCGAAGGTGGAGAAGAAAACCGGCCACCGCTTCGTGGTGCAGAAACATCGCGCTACGCGGTTGCACTACGATTTTCGGCTGGAAATGGAGGGCGTGCTCAAGTCGTGGGCGATTCCAAAAGGGCCGTCGCTTGATCCTGCGGATAAGCGGCTGGCCATGCAGGTAGAGGATCATCCGGTTTCTTACTTTGACTTTGAAGGCACGATTCCAGAGGGCAACTATGGTGCTGGCACGGTGATGGTGTGGGACCTGGGCACGTGGGAGCCGTTAGCGCCAAAGCCCGTGAATGGAAAATATGTGCCGGGAACTGAGACCGAAGCGGTTGAAATGTTGAAAAAGGGGGATCTCAAGATTCGACTGCATGGGCAGAAGCTCAAAGGAGATTTTGCTTTCATTCACATGCGCGGACGGCGTCCAGGGAGTAAAGGGACGGAGTGGCTGCTGATCAAGAAGCATGACGAATACGCGGCTCCTGGATACGACATTGAGCAGTACGACAAATCAGTACTCAGCAAGAGAACCATGGCTGCGATTGCGGGTGACGAAGGCTCGGCGGAATGGACGAGCAGCCGTCCGGCTTCGCGTGGCAAAGTGAAAGCGCCGTGGCTGGCGGAGACGCTGGCGAAGTTGGATAAGAATAAACAGAAGCAAAACCTGACTACCGGGAACGGTCAGAAAACACAAAGTAAAAAAAAACTACAAAGACGGAAACTGAGCGATCAATCGAAGCCAAGGCGACAGCGATCTCCTCGCTGAACTCTACTCCGTCGGCAATTAAAGATCTGCCAGAGGCCGTTCGACGGCCAATGCCCACCGCGATTCATCCCATGCTGGCGACCTCGATCGAGAAGCCTTTCGACGATCCAGAATGGCTGTTCGAAATCAAGTGGGATGGTTATCGTGCAGTTTCATTCATCGAAGACGGCAGAGTGCGCCTGGTTTCCCGCAACCAGAACGACCTTACCGGAGAATTTCCCGAGCTCCGCGAGCTGTCCAAGTTGATCGGGGCGAAGAATGCAATTCTTGACGGCGAGGTTGTAGCGCTCGATGAGCATGGCCGTGCTTCGTTCAGCTTGATGCAACAGCGCACTGGCATTCGAAAAGGGGGGCGGAGAGCGGGAGCGCATCGCGAATTGCAAGTGGTTTATTACCTCTTCGATTTGCTTTACGTCGACGGTTATGATCTGCGCCGGGTTGCGCTTGAAGAGCGCAAGCAATTTCTTTCTCAGATCATCCGTACCAGCGACCTGATCCGTTATTCTGATCATTTTCCTGAGGGCTTAAAGCTCTTTGAGGCTGCAAAGAAAAATGGGCTGGAGGGAATTCTTGCGAAAAAGCGGCGGAGTGGTTATGAAGAACGCCGCAGCCGCGAATGGCTCAAGATTAAGGTTACGCAGACGGTCGACTGCGTAATTGGGGGCTATACCGATCCAGAAGGAAGCCGGCAATATTTCGGGTCGATTGTGCTCGGGCTGTATGACAAGAAAGGCAGGCTTATTCATGTCGGACAGGCTGGGACCGGATTTAATCAGGCAATGCTTAAGGAAATTTGGCAACTGCTCAAAGAGCTGGAGACTGATCGTAGTCCGTTTTACGGTCCTGTGGACGCGGCGCATGTGCACTGGGTGAAACCTGAACTAGTGGCGGAGATCAAATTTACCGAGTGGACGCATGAAACTGCGGAAGGGGGGATGAAGTTGCGGGCGCCGGTTTTTCTGGGATTGCGCGAAGATAAAGATCCGAAAGAGTGTACCTTCCCGGAGCAGATCCCGTGACTTGATGTTTAGAGCGTTCGAGTTCCAGTCTTTTGGCAGGGCATCGCTGTCCGATGCATTCCGACGCTGCCTTTCCACGCTTTCACAAAGAACGCTAAAAGGGTGGGGCACCCAAAATGAGATTCATTTGAACCCGTTCGACATCTGGGCAGTTCGCCTTTGGCATCATCGCCTCCCACCTTTGCAAAAAACGCAAAGATGGGGTATTCCACGGATTGGTTGTGGATGCGAAGAGCTCGAGTTTAGGGGATGGATATAGAACGCAGCGTGACTTTACGCCGCCTCGCGGCTGTTCTCCCGCACGCCGGACAAGAACCGGGGTGAGCCGCTATTTAATATCCTTCATTGGCAACATTGATCCGTAGTCGCGGCCAGTTGGTTCCACGGCGCGGGCTACGATGCCCTGGAACGCGTCGCGCAGTTCCGGATATTTTGCTGCCAGGGCCTTCATCACTGTAGTGTTGTCCTGAAAAGTCTGTGAGGTGTTGGAAACATCCGACGATTGGTACTTCACTACCAGGTAGAGTTCCTGGTTCACGACTACGGGAAACACGGCGGTCAGGCGGTACGTCTTGCCTGCTGCCGGAAGGTCCACGGTTTTGCCGTCGAGCGGAAAATCCGTCGGTTTTATGGCTTCCGCTTCGTCCGCCAACTTATCGGTGGTCTGCGTGTACATGAAAGATACAGGGACCAGCAGGTCACGGGCTTCGAGGTAGTCGAGCCAAGCGTTGTGGTTTTGGCCTTTGGTTTTGAAAGCGCGGGCTTGATCGGCAAACCACTTGCCGTCGTGCCCCGCGATTTTCATTTCCTTTACATAAAATCCGCCAACCTTCCAGTCCTTGCCGTCCTGTTGCAGGACAAAGGAGACGGCGTAGGTTTGCTTGGCAGTTGGAACGTCCAAGGTGACGACGGCGTAGGTTCCCGGCTGCAAATTTGGGATCTCGAATACGGCGCTATCGGCGGTTTGGCCGACCTTGCCAAAGACTCCGCAGAGAAACTCAGCACGGGGAAGCGGCGCGGTTCCTTCGGCTTTCAACAGAAATGGAGGACGTGGAGTGGCTTGCGCTCCGGAAAAGTTCGGCTGATGATCTTTGATGACGTTTTCGATGCCGGTGAAATCCGAAGCCACGCTGGGAATGGAGTTTTGCCGCAGGGCTGCGGAATCGCCGCGAGCGGCCATGTCGAAATAGCGTTTCGCGGTGTTCACCAGAGCGGTGCGCGTGGGCTCGTCCATGTCACTGGCGGTGAAACAGGTTTGGGCATGGGAAAGTCCGGTGCAGAAAATCAACACGATCACCGAAAGACTTATTTTCATGGGAATTCTTCGCTGCTCGGTCGTGAACGTCCTCATAGTACCCGTATTCTACGACGCCAGATTGGACGATGCGAGTCCTTGTGAGTCACTCAGTGAGCAATCGCTTTCATTGCTCCTAGTTGACCTATGTGGTACCGTCCCCTTGATTCGCAGCCACAGGGGGAAGGAAAGCATTCAGGGCTTTGATTGTTTGGGCCCGCGTTTTAAGGTCGTGTAAGCATGATCAAAGTTGTGTACTGCATCAGTAAGAAGGCGAACCTGACGGACGAGGAATTCTTTCACTACTGGAAACATGTTCACGGGCCGATCGGTGCCCGGATTCCTCGACTCCGCAAGTTGGTACAAAGCCATCGGGTGAGCGTTCCGGAAGACCGACGCCAGGCGGATTACGACGGAATGGCGGAACTCTGGTTTGACGATATGGAGGCTTTGTTGGCTGCTCGACAGTCTCCCGAGTGGAATGCGTCGACTGAAGACGAAGCAAATTTCATCGATCACGATAGAGTTACGTATTTTGTGTCAGAGGAACACATTGTGTTGGAGTAGTGCGCCGGGTTGCGACCTGCATGCGTGAGGTGAATTTCACTGCAGATCCCTCGCTTCGCTCGGGATGACAAGAATTGGGATTTTGGCGAGAAATGCGGGCCGGCTGTTATTTCAAATAGTCAAACAGGCTGGTTTGGGGTCTTCTGCCAATGGCCTCCAATGCCGCAGTCTGGGCTGTCTGATCATTGACCAACTGGCTCGCCACGCTTGTCAGGTCTGCAGCGGCGACTGTATTTTCCTGTTGGCTTAGGCCCACGCTTTGCGTGTTGAGGTAGGTTTGCTGGCTCTGGGTCTGATTGAGTGCATTGCCGTAGAACGCCTGTTGTCCACTGACGTGAGTGAGCGCATTGCCGAGCTCGGTCACCGCCGCGCCGATACCGGTGTTGCTATACATTGAGGTAATGAGGTCGTTGATCGCCACGAATGTGTCCGCCGGACCATTGAAAACCTGCGCACCTGGCAGGTTAACCTGCAACTGATAGCCTGCTCCGATGGTCACGTTGTTGGTCCCCGTATTTCCGGCATAGCGAACACCTGAGGTTTGTGTAGGGTCGAGGACAAAAGGTTGGGTGGTGGCGGTGCCGGAAAAAATATACTGGCCTTGGTAGGAGGTATTAGCCAGGCTGAGGAGTTGCGACTGAATCCCCGTCAGTTCGACCGCGATCGCTTGCCGGTCAGTCGCAGAAAGCGTCCCATTGGCGCCTTCGACTCCCAAGGTGATGGCTCTCTGGAGCACTGTCGCCACCGAACTGAGGGTTGAATCGGCCGTCGAGAACTGGCCGCTGATAGCGCTGATGCTGCGCTGAAACGAATCTACCTGACTGCTGAGGCTGGCGATTTTGATGAGCTGAGCGGCGCCGGCCGGGTTGTCGGAGGGCTTGTTGATGCTGCTTCCAGTAGCCAGCTCCAGGGTTGCATTGGCCTGCTGCTGCTGTAATTGCTCGATCGCAGCTAAGAGGTCAGGCAACGGGTACGGATTGACTCGTATGGAACTCATCCAGTTAATGTCCCCATATTGATCACGGCATTGAGCATGTTGTTAATGCTCGTGACCATGTTGGCAGCGGCGTCGTAGGCGCGTTGGTACTGCACCATGTTGGCCGCTTCCTCATCCAGGTTGACTCCGGAAATGCTGCCCCGCTGATCCTGAAGCTGGTTTAAGACCAACTGCGAAGAAGTCAGTTCGGCGGAGCCGTTGGCGACGTCATTGCCAACGCTGAAAACAATGTTTGAATAATAATCGGCCGGCGTCTGGCCGCCTGCGACCGCTTGATTCTGCACGGCGGAAAGTACAGCGACGTTTCCATTGCTGCCCGGGCTGCCGTCGGAGCTGGCGGCAATGAGAGCGGGATCGGTAATCTGCACCGCCAGATTGGCGGCCGCACCTTGTCCCGACAGCGGCGGCGGGACAAAAAGATTTCCACCCGGATTGCCATTCAGGTCAAAGCCGGTTTTGTTCGCGGTATTCAGCGCGTTCGCGAGTCCTGCCGCCAGCGTGTCCAGATTCGACAACAGAGCCGGAATTTTCTGATCCCGCACCCCGATCGACCCCGCGAGCTGTCCCGAAGTCAATTTCGAAGTGATGTTCACGCCTTGGGCGTAGACATCCTGAAGGCCCGAGGCATTCGTCTGCGTGCTGAGGGCAAAGCTCTGGCCGCCCACAACCAGGGGTGATCCATTCGACGTGGTCAGGGTCAGGCCGTTATCGCTCCGGATGGTGGATACATCGATCAGGCCGGAAAGCTGCCCGATGAGCACATCACGCTGATCGACGAACGTGCTGGCGTCCTGGCCCACGCCTTGCAGTTGACTGATCTGGGTGTTCAGGGTGGCAATCTGCCCAGTTAACGTGTTCACCTGCTGCACGGCCTGGGTCACGCTCAAGTTGATGTTGCTTTGCTGCTGGGTCAGGTTGTGGGAGGTATTGTTAAAGACCGTAGCCATATTCCCTGCCGCGGTCAAAACGCCCTGGCGCAGGGAGAGGTTTGTGGGATCGGTCGAAAGCTGGCTCAGGCTGCTGAAGAAATTCGAAATCTGCGAGCCGATATCGCCGCTACTGCTGGTGAACTGCACTTGCGCTTGCTGCATCGCGGAAACAAATTCGTTGAGCTTTCCTTGCTGCTGGCTCTCATCCTGAATGCGAAGCTGCAGGATGGGGTCGCGCACGCTTTCCAGTTTCTGCAACGTCACTCCCTGTCCATAAGTGACAGAATTCTCGACCACGGGATTGCTCTCAACGAGGACAGCTCGCACCCTGGAATAGCCCGGCGTATTGGCATTCGCCACGTTGTTGGTGGTGGCGTCCATAGCGCCCTGCTCGGCCCCGAGAGCTCCGGTTGCGATCGCCAGCGTGCCGAAGAGACTAGACATGGGTGACTTCCTCTAACGTGGAGGGGATTATGGCTGGGGCACATTTCGGTGGAGTATAAGTGTTCGCCGAACTCGCCAGCAGCCGCATGAAAATCTGCAAGGTACGTTGCGCGCGTCGCAGCAATGCTCCATAGACGCGGTTCAGTTGGCTCACCTGCATTTCCACTTCGGTCAATTCCCGGGTCAAAGTTTGCCAGCGTTCCCGGACTTGAGCAGAAACCGCATGCTCCGGCAACTGCGCCCAGAGGTTCGGCTTTGGAGAGGTGTATTCCATGGGGTTTCGAAATCCCAGGAGTTCGGTTTCCTGCTGGCGCAGGGATTCGCAGAGTTCCCGCTGGCGCACGGTGTGGCCATTGATTCCACCAAGGTCCGACCGCACGACGGCAGTCTGCACCTGCTCGAGCGAGTTGGCGAGCTCGCGCATTAAGGCCAAACGCCGCTCCAGAAGCTCGAACGAAGGCCTGAGTTCTTGATCCATAATCTAAATTATTGTGATCTAAGTTGCTGCCATCTAAGTTCCTGTGATCCGAATGGTCCCGTACTCACACCAGCCGGTCCACTTGATGCGCGGGCGTTTCCGGGCTTTCCTCGAGTTCAGGCTCGTCAGGAGCCGGAGGCGGTCGTCGCCGGGACCCAGAATCGGGCTGTCCCCGGGACTGCGGACCCGCAGGCTCGATCACCCGCGGCGCCGGTGCAATGCGCTCGCTGCTTATATCGCTCATCGCCATCCTCCGCATCCGACCGGCTACGCTGCTGAGCGGTTCTGCATGGCCGAAATCAGCGCTTCCGCCGCCTGCCCCGGAGTCACCTGGTAACTCCCCTCTTGGATTGCGCGCTGCAGAGCCGCAACTTTCTCTTGCCGGATTTCGGGAAACTGGTTCGCCCGGAAAGCCAGCTCTTGCACTCTTCCCTGATCCTGCGAAAAGCTTGCGGTATCTCTCCCAACAATCCCCTCAGCGCCAGACTTCCCGGATACCACCGATGAAGCAGACGTCGCCGATCGCTGTTGATCCGCCGTCTCCGCAATGCCCGCGTTTAAGTCGATTCTCATGGCTACCTCCTCCTCTTGAATTGACTGTGCAATTCAAGTATCGGCAGCGCATTAAAAACCTTTAATCAGGCAAACCGGTACCCTTCGTAATCCTTCATTTGCCAGACCTTCCCACCTGCTCTTGGGTCTCACTCATGACTTATCGGCAAAGGATTTAGAAACCTTATTTCGGACCGTCCGGCGCCTCTCCTTTCTTCTGCAAGAGATTGCGAACAATCATGTTGGCGATGCCCACTCCGCCTCTGGTCGCCAGAGTGGAAGCCAGCGCCTGCATGCCCATGGAGTGGTAATTGTCCGCGATGGAGTCGGATTTCTTCCCGGGCAGCGCCGAGAAGCTATGTTCCAAAGAACCCAGCAGCGAGTTGAGCAGCACAGCCTCGAACTGGCGCGCGGCGTGGACCACGCGGTTGGCATAAGTTTCAGTAGTTGTGGCGGAGTTGGCTGCAGACGACAGCGAAACCGGAAACATCAGATCACCTCCAGATCAGCTTCGAGCGCCCCGGCCGCCTTAATGGCTTGCAATATCGCGATCACATCGCGCGCGGTAACACCGATCTTCTGCAGTCCCGTAACCAATTGTTCCACGCTGGCGCCATCTCCAAGTTCAATCCGCTGGACCGGAGCCTCTTCCGCTTGGACCGCGGTCTGGGGAACAACCTCGGTCTTGCCTTTGGAGAAGGGTGCGGGCTGAGATACCTGGAACTGGGTGGATACTTCGACCGCCAGGTTGCCATGCAGAATCGAAACCGCAGCCAGCCGTACATCTTTGCCCATCACCACTGTGCCGGTGCGCTCGTTTACTACGACCCGCGCCCGATGATGAACTTCGACCGTCAGGTTTTCGGCTCGCGCCATCAGGGCGGGAAGATTTGAGGTTCCGGCGGCGATCGTATCGATGTCAATACGGCGGCTGTCGATTACCGCAGCAATCTCCTTCCCGAATTCCCGGTCGATTGCGCCAGCCACCTCTTCAGCTGTGCTGAAATTGGGTTCGTTCAACATTAACGAGACTTTTTCCAGCTTGCGCAGATCGAGCGAGCTGTCACGCTCGACCAGACCGCCGCCAGGAATGCGTCCCACGGTCGGATGGTTCACTTGTTTGGAATTGCTTTTCGCTCCCTCGCTATATCCTCCCAAGATCAGCGGGCCCTGGGCTGCGCCGTATATCTGGCCATCAGCTCCATAAAGAGGAGTAAGCAGAAGCAGACCGCCTTCGAGGCTTCGGGCATCCCCCGCCGACGACACGGTAACGTCGAGTTGCGTGCCAGGACTGGCAAACCGAGGCAAGTTGGCGGTCACAAACACCGCAGCCACATTCTTCACGATGACCGTGCCCGACGGAATCTGCACTCCCATATGCTGCAGAATATTGCCCAGCATCTGAGTGGTGAAGATGGTCTGTTGTTTGTCACCGGTATTTCGTAGTCCGACGACCACACCATAGCCGATGACCGGGTTTTCGCGAACTCCCTCGATACTGGTGATGTCGCGAATCAAAGCTTTGCGGATCGCGTCTTCGCCGTATCCGGGCGCGGATACCAGGAGCAGAATCGGAAGCAGAATTGAAAAACGTCCCATGAGGAAATCTCCTTAGAAACCAACCAGCCACAACAGCCCGCGAATCAAGGCGTTCGGAGGCCGAACGCCATCGCTGAGCACGCCTTTGCCTTTGAGTTCGAGTTCAAGATTCGCCACCTGGTTCGACTGCACGCTGCCATTTGGAGCCACGTCGCCGGGCCGGACCAGTCCTCGCACCAGAATGGTCTGCCTTTCATTATTCATGGTCAGTTGGCGCTCGGCCTCGACCACCAAGACACCGCTCGGCAGCACGGCAACCACTCTCCCTGCCACGGTGTCGTTCAATGCGGACGTGCTGGAACCCTGCGATTTGCCGCTCAAAGTGGCGGTTGAGTTCGGAGAAAAAATACTTTGCACGCCGCTGGTTTTGAGGTGTCCTGCCAGCGCAGTGATGCCAGAACTTGCACTCAAGCTACGAGCGGTCGCAACGCTCGCGGTGCTGGTCGCCTTGGTTCCTTGCGCCACCACGATGATGATGAGGTCGCCTACGTGCATCGCCTTGTAATCGGCGCTGAGGTTGGCAAACCTTCCATTGTCCGTCCATAGACTGCCGGGGGTAGCGTGCGACAAGTCGGGCGACTGCTGTTGCATTCTTTGGATGTATGCCGCCTGCGTCTCCCGCTGAATGGTCTTGGGCTTGGTTTGTTTCGCTGCCACCAACGGCGCGAGCAATGCGACGATCAGCACGGCACTAGTTTGAGGCCACAGCATAAGCTCTCCTTAGTTCTTCACAGGGTTGCGTGCAGCAGATTGGCGCCGACTACCTCGGCGTGGAAAACGTGCCGGCTTTTCGCATCGAAGACACGGATCTGCTGGTTGAGCACACCGGGCTGCAGGCAGATGACGCGGACCGAGATGCGCATGCCGCCGTTTTCCAAAACCAAGGTTGCCAGCTTCCCTTTTTCTGCCAAGACTGCCCCAGAGCGGTTGTCTGCAGCTCTCCCGTTTGGCTGCGAATTCAGATCACTGCCCAACCTCAGCTGAGTATGCCATTCCTCGCTAAGCGGCGCGGGTAAGACTAGATGCACGAGAAAGCTGCTGCAGGATGCGCGCACCGAGCAGCGCAGGCGCACTTGGACCGACTGCTGCCGGCTATCCCAATCCAGACTCATCACCCGCAGCGCGGGAGTTTCCTCGGTAGCCGAGGAAGGTTGCAGCGACTCGATCCGCGCCCCGTCGGGGAGATCACGTACCCATCTCTGTTCGTGCAAGAATTGGGAGATCGCAATCCGAACCGTGCTTGCCGCGATCGGCCAACCCGAGTTTCGGACCGTGATTCGAGGCGGTATAGACAGTTGGCGAAGTATGTCAGATTGCCCGACGAGTTTGCCCGCGATTAGCGCCGCGTCGAGAATCCGAGTGCTTCCGGGCTCCGGAGCCTGACATAGTTCAATCGTCGCGCTAGTCTTCCGTATCGCGGCGGGCGCGTCGATCGGCAAAAGGTCGGAGAGCCATACCCTGTTCCCTCTTACCTCGACCGCGTCGAGCAAGCGTATTGTGGGCTCGTTCCGGTTCGCTCCTTCACTACTTGCGCACCATCCCGAGGAGATGGCTGCCAGCAACACCCCCATCGCGACCAACCGAAAGCACCTCATACAAAACTCCTTACCGGGCAAGCTGGTTCAATCCTTGAAGCATCTGGTCGGCGGCCTCAACCACTCGTGAATTAGCTTCATAAGAGCGCTGCGCCGCGATCATCTGCACAAACTCCTCGACTACATCGACATTGGATTGTTCGAGGTATCCCTGCTGAATTGTGCCCAGTCCCTCGCTGCCTCCAGGCGTACCCTGCACCGGATCTCCGGATGCGGTGGTGGCCAGGAAAAGATTGTTGCCCGTACTGTTAAGCCCGCCGGGGTTAGGAAAGAGCGCAAGCTGGATGGTGCCGACCTGCTGTGCCGCCGTCTGTCCAGCCGTGGTCACACTGACAGTGCCATCGAGACCGATGGTGATGGAGGCGGCCCCGGTCGGAATGGTGATTGCCGGAGTGAGGGGATTGCCGTCCGCGGTCACCACATTCCCGTTCGAGTCAACCTGGAAAGCGCCACTGCGGGTGTACGCAGTCTCCCCCGAAGGCAGCGTCACCTGAAAAAATCCATTGCCCTGTATGGTAAGGTCGAGCGGATTGCCAGTGGCGCTGAAGTCGCCTTGCAACTGCACCACCTCGGAGGTTGCGGTCCGCGTTCCCAGGCCGATCTGCAATCCCGCGGCGAATGTGGTTTGCTGCGTCGCCGCCGCGCCGGGCATGACTACGTTCTGGTAAATCATGTCTTCGAATTGCACTCGGCGTTTGCGAAACCCGGTTGTGCTCGAGTTGGCAAGATTGTTGGCGACGTTGTCCAGGTTGGTTTCCTGGGCGCTCATGCCGCTAGCTGCTGTGTACAAAGCTCGTAACATGATTTTCAGCTCCTAAAGTTTTGGCAGATCGTTGGCTGCAATGTGATCGAGATTCGATTCAAAGGCTGACATCGCCCGTTCCAGCATTTCGGCATGGCGTTGTGCCGCGATCATGTCGACCACTGCTTTCACGGAATTGACGTTGGAAGATTCCAGCATGCCCTGGCGGACGTTGGAATCCGAACTGGCTCGTAACGCAGATGTGGGAACGGAATAGTACGAGTTGCCTTCGGCAACCGGAATACTGCCGGCCGCGAACTCCACGATTCTTAACTTTCCCGCTACCGCGCCACCAGACGATATGGTGCCATCGGGGCTGATGGAAATGTCCCCGCTCGGCAAGGAGATCGGAAGTCCCGGTTCCCCGAGCACCAAGTCTCCAGCCGCAGTCGTCAGTTGGCCTTTGGCGGAAACTTGAAAATTGCCATTGCGGGTATAGAGGGTTCCTCCGCGGGTTTTGATCGCGAAGAAACCTTGTCCCTCAATCGCCAGATCCAGGGAATTGCCGGTGCGTTCGAGAGTGCCGGTGCTCAGGTCAGTTCGGCTGCCCTCGAGCACGCCGAAATCATTGATCGCATGATTGAGTGGGTTGCTGAGCTGATGACCGGCGCTCGCGAGCAGCGAACGGAACATCGCTTGCTGGCCGCGATATCCCGTGGTGCTGATGTTGGCTACATTGTCGGCGATGAGTTCGAGCGCTTGAGTCTGCGCCCGTAAGCCTGCACATGCTGCATAGTATCCGCTGCCCAATTGGTTTCTCCGCATCGACAGAAGCACGCGGCCCGCCACTTCGATAACAAGGCGATACGGGACGCGACCTGCTGCAAGGGCTGCGTTTTCACACTGCGAAAGGATAAAAAGAAGTTAATGGTCCTGGAACTCGGGAATATCTTGCCCATCGAAGAATCCAGTCGGCAGAATGTTCCAAACCACGCTGAGGAGTCAGTGGCCGTTTCCGAGTTGGCCAAAAAGCTCAGCCAGCGGTTAGCCATGCACCTCGACGGCAACAGTAAGTGGCGCTCCTTCAAATAAGAGCGCCACTTCCAGCAAATGCGAGTTCTTCATGGCACGGCACTTGTAGTCGGAGCCGCTGATGACGGTAGGCAGGGAAAGCATGCAGCGGTTTTCCAGTCCAACCAGTTTGTTCTTGAAGTTGCCAGCAATCATGTTGGCGATTTCACCGGTCGCATCCCAAATCTGCGCATCGTCTTTGTTCAGTTCCGTTCCGAGAATCTTGCACGCCATCGCAGCAGCCGATTGTTTGCTCGAGCGCATCGTGAACCGGCCGCACATTTGTCCGGCAAAGCCCACCATGGCCGTGAATTCGAACGGCGCAAGCGCCGGCGGACTTCGCAATTCAACCTGGCAGCCCAGCATCATCTCAAATACTTCCTCGGTTGCCTGCTGCAGCAGAGGGCCCCAAGTTTCCGGAGAGCTGTCAGCGGCGGCTGTGAGATGTTCTGCGGGCTTCATTTGGTTTCTGCCAGCAGTGGAAGCACGTGTTCCTTCACTTGCTGGGCAGTGAATGGTTTTCGCAGATAACCGCGAGCGCCGATCGAGAGCGCTTGCGCGACATGCGATTCTCTGCTCTCCGCGGTAATCACCACCACGGGCACGCCTTTTGCGTTGGGCAGGCCCTGCAACTGGCGTAGGAATTCGATTCCATCCATCACCGGCATATAAATATCACAGAGAATGAGGTCGACCACGCTAGCCGTGACTGCGGCCAGGGCTTCGACGCCATTCCCCGCTTCTCGAACTTCCGTCAGCTCGATCCCTGCTTGCCGCAATGAGCGCTCCACGACTTTCCGCATCACGCAGGAGTCATCGATAATAAGCGCTCGTACTTTGTTCATTCGCTTTTAACCTGGTTCTTTTAAGCTAGGACACGCTGGATCTGACGGAGGTCGACAAAAGTGCGGCGGCAAGAATCAAACCAGCACTGTCTCCAGTTCCATCGGCTATTGCGCATGCGACTTTAGCCCGCGACCCGGTGCGTGACGGAATGGTTCGCGCGGGTCGGCTCCGCTTGCGTGGCGACCACGGGATGCCGAAACAACAGCGTTGCCGCTTCACGCCCGGCTTCGACGCGTACCCAGATATACTCGCCGCAACCCACAATGCGGACCTGTTCCGCGCCGAGCTTAAGGGCATAACCGCAAGTAATGTGAGCCATCGCAGCCGCATCGTGCCAGCTTTCAAACAACAGATCTCCGGCCCGGGCTTCGTGGCCCATCCGCTCCAACTCCCGATCCATAGTGCTGCTGCTGATCAAACAAGCTTCCGTGCGGCAATCGAGCATCTGTTCAATGGCGTAAAGCGCGGTGTAATCGATGCCATTGCAGAAAGCCACGTAGAAGATGCGGGCGGAGGGCACAAATTGTATTGGCAACATGCGGAATCGTTCCAGTAGGCGGAAAGGCAACATACGCCCGCAGCTGGATTCAAGCGGCGTTCTGCGCTCCAGAACGGGACAGGCCCACTGCAGTCCAAGAGCGGTTGTGACCTGTTGTTCGGTGGCAAAGCCCAACTCCTGCAGCCACTCCCCGATGCGCTGGTGATGACGGCCCTTCTGGGCCTCGAGCGCGGCGCGCAACTGTTGATGGGTAAGTTGTCCACGCGAAAGCATGAGCAAGCCGAGTGGAACCCGGTGCTGGACCGGGGAACTGGCAGGGACCGGAGTGCAGCCGAGAAAACATTCGCGGGCTGCGCTTTCAAAACATTTCGGAGCGCAATAGGATGAACCTCGAAGCCGGATGCTTCCATTCCACCAACCCATCCGCCGCCACGTTCTGCGCATCAGGTGGCAGTCGCGCTCGGCACAGTGTGGATGTGCCTGGCTCCAGCGACGGCGCACAGCCGCAAACCGGGCCTTCCATTGCTTCGCGCTCATTTTCGCATTCTCCGTCCACTTAGGTGGATGTCAGCGGCGGTGTCAGCATCTCCTGCACTCGCAACCCGTAGCTTCCGTCCACCACCACCACCTCGCCCCGGGCAATCACTCTGCCGTCCAGGAGCAGGTCCACGGGTTCCTCGACCCGGCGGTCCAGTTCGACCACCGAACCCTCGCCCAGTTCCAGAATGTCACGCAGCAGCATCATGCGTTCTCCGAACCGCAAGGTCACTTCGAGTTCCACATCCCGGAGCAGATCGAGATTGCCTTCGCCCACTTCAGCGGCTGACGGGGCCTCGATGAACTTGCTCGCCGGAGGTTGCGAGGCTGCCGTAAGCGCGGCGTTCAGGGCTGCGCTTAATTGCCACTCCAACGCGAGAGGGAAAACCGCACCGCTACCCGAAGCCAGCCATCCGCTGGCGCCCGGCGACCAGGAAGATGCAGCTCCGGATTCCAGTCTTAATTGCACCTCTCCCCAGCGCGGCTTCAAGGCGGTGGCGGCGTGGCCTGCGACCTGGCGCAGCAATTCCTCAGCAGCTTCCTGGTGATCGGGTTTGAATTCGGCGGCCGCGTCCTGGGCTTCGCTCAGAAAAAGCTGCGCCAGCGCTATTACCGCCGCGCGCGGCATACGCAGGCTCATCTCGCCGCGCAGCCCTCCTGCCGCCACCAGGATGACCCGCAAATCGTTTTCATCCGGAGGCTGAACTTCCGCCGGGGCTTCGGGCAAACATCCCATGGCAAAAGGTGTCCCGGCAATCTGGCCCAGAACTTGCGCCAGGCTTTCCGCCCATACCTGCATGAAGGCAGCAGCGTCGCCATCGGGAATCGAAGCGGAAGGGACCAAAGGAGTGGATTCGTCGGTCATGAAGTCTATTTCCTTTCCGGCTCAGGGCGGGACCGCTCCAGCACTTGCGCGGCCCTTAACCAGCCTCGCCGCGCCACCGTGGCCACAAACATCTCACAGCCACTTACCCGCAACGCGGCCGGCTGCTGCACCAGGTATTTCAAAACCAGCAGCGAGCCTGGGGCAAGCTCCATCAGGTCGCGCAGAGGGACCCCCGGAATCTTCATTCCCAAGTCGGTGCGAAAGGGACAGGCCATCAGGTGATGCCGCAAGCGCTGCTCGGAATCGGGCCGGGCCCGCAATTTGGTGCGAACCCAGCCTGCCGCCAGTTTGCGCAATAATGCATTCGATACCACTGCGGGGAAGACTAGATTGAGCGTGCCGCGGTTTTCTGCCACGGTGATATCAAATGCGAGTGAAAGGGTTTTTTCTTCCGATGGCATCAGGCGCTGCACCTGCTCCGCTTGCTGCCGCGACTCGAATTCGAATTCCAGCGCCAAAACCTGCCAAGCGGCTTGCAGTTCGCGGCAGATGATGCGCATCACGGTCTCAAGAATCTGATCCTCGATTTCGGTAAGTTGACGTCCCGAGTCCGAACTGCTGCCCTTGCCTCCAAGGAGTACATCGATCAGCGGGAATGCGACCGCCATATCCAACTGCAGCAGAGCGGTCGCGCCTACAGGAGAGAGCTTGCAGCTGGCCAGGTAGCTGACCTCGGGGATACGTTGCAAAACTTCTCCGTAGCTCAGGTGTTCGGCTGAAACCAGGGCGGCAGCAAACTCGATGCGGAGGTAGGCTCCTACTGCATGGGTCAAGTTGCGGGCAAAGCCTTCATGCAGGGTGCTGATCGATTGCACCTGCTCGCGACCGATCTGACCGGCTTGACGCACATCCCACACGGTCACGACCGCCGGTGCGGCTTCTTTTTTCCCGCCCGCGTCGCCGCCACGGGCCTTGCGCACCATGGCATCGATTTCCCCCTGGTTCAGAACCTTTTCCATCTCATCTCTCCTTTCAACTTCCGCTGGCGGCGCTTGCCGAACACGCCGGTTGGGCGCGGACCGCGGTGAGTTCCGCCAGCCGGGCACGCAGCCGGACCACGGCCATGGAATGGATCTGCGAGACTCGCGACTCTCCCACTCCCATCACCGCCCCCACTTCCTTCATGGTTAATTCCTCGTAGTAATAGAGTGCCAGGACCTGGCGCTCTTTCTCCGGCAGTTCCTCGATGGCGCGAGTCAGCAATTCCTTCATCTCAGACCGCAGACAAATCAGCAGCGGCGTTTCTTCCGGATCATCCGGCAAGTACTCGCACAGATCTTCTTCCTTGCCGTCTTGCCGGGACTGTACCCGCAGACTGCCCACCTCGAGCCCGTCAATCTCGCCCAGCAGCAGTTGCAATCCGCGCAAATCGATTCCCAACTCCGACGCCAGCTCGGGTTGACTCGGATTGCGTCCCAGTTGGGAGCGCAGCGTATTGTTGGCTTCCTCGAGGCGCCGGGCTTTGCGCCGCAGGTCGCGTGGGCTCCAGTCCATCTCCCGTAGGCTATCCAGAATGGCGCCGCGAATGCGGAATTTGGCGTAAGAGCCGAACTGCACGTGCTTGCCGCGGTCATACTTGTGCAGGGCATCGATCAGTCCAACCACTCCGGCATGAACCAGATCCTCGAAAGGTACGTGCCGGGGCAGACGCTCGTGAATGCGGCGAGCGATGTAGCGCACCTGGGGCAGTTGCTCCATCAGCAAACGCTCACGTTCTTCATCGTCCTGCCAGGCGGTATAGGCTTGCTTCGCTTCCGTCATCCTGTTCTCCTGTCGACTGTTGACGCTTGCGGGCGGCTCAACGCAACACTCCCAGCGACTGCACCGAAACCACGGCAGGAATCTCACCCGGCGCCAGCACGATAATCTTGGGCATAAACGGTTCCAGCAGCCGCTTCAGATGGAAGCGCGCCGGTGACGAACACAACAGCACCGGACTAGCCACGGCCACCTGTTCGCCCGCCAAGCGCCGCAGCCCTTCGAGAATGCGGCGCACCAGGGAAGGCTGAAGTCCCGCCGCAGCGGTAGTCGAAACTGGCGAGGTGAAGGCGCGGCTCAGCTCTTCCTCGATGGAACTGTCCAGCGTGACCACCCGCAAGTGGCCATCTTCGGCCAGAAGCGGCTGCACCAAGGCCCGTCCGAGCGCCTGCCTGGAGGCTTCGACCAGCAGAACCGGATGCTTGCTCACCCCACCGGTGTCGAGCAACGCTTCGAGAATGGTGGACAGATCGCGGACCGAAACCTGTTCGCGCAACAGCTGCTGCATCACCTTGTGCACTTCGCCGAGACTCAGCAACTTGGGAACAAGTTCCTCTACCAGCTTGGGATGGCTCTCCGCCAAGCGGTCGAGCAGACGTTTCGCTTCCTGACGGGTCAGCAGTTCGGAAGCATGTTGCTTGATTACTTCCGCCAGATGGGTGGCGAGGACCGAGGTTTGATCGACCACGGCGTAACCTTTGGCCAGAGCCTCGTTCTGCAGGCCGGGAATAATCCACAGGGCTGAGACACCGAATGCCGGCTCGCGAGTCGCGGTGCCGGCGAGCGGAGGCGGCGTGGCATCGGAACTGATGGCCAGCAGGTGATCTTCGTGCATCTCCCAGCGCGCGATTTCAACCCCGCGTAAGGAGACCACGTATTCGCGGGCTTTCAACCGGGCGTTGTCAGTGATGTGGACCGAGGGCACGATGAAACCCAACTGCAGCGCCAGGCTGCTGCGCAAGGCCCGCACCCGGGCCAGCAGTTGGCCGCCGTGCTCCTGGTCAACCAGCGCCACCAGCCCGTAGCCGACTTCCAGACTCAGCTCGTCCAGCTTCAACAAATCTTCAATCGCCTCGCTCGCCGGCTTCTTGGTTTTGGCATCGGCTCCGGTCTCTGGCTTGCCCGGCTGGTCCGCCATGATTTTGGGCGCACGCCACGCCAGCACGCCGACAATTGCAGCCAGCAGCAGGAACGAAAACTTGGGCAGCCCGGGAATCGCCGCCAGAGTTAACATCACGCCCGATGCGATCATGAGTGGCCTCCGGCCGGAAAGCAGCTGGCTGCCGAGATCGGTGGAGAGACTCGATCCGGAAGACGCGCGGGTCACCACAATGCCGCCAGCCATCGACACCAGCAGCGACGGGATCATGGTGACCAGGCCATCGCCCACGGTGAGCACGGTGTAAGTCTTGAGCGCCTCGTGGAAGGGAATATCCAGTTGAAAGACGCCGATCAGAAATCCCGCGATGATGTTCACCGCCGTAATAAGGATGGTGGCCAGCGAGTCGCGTTGGTTGAAGCGCGCGGCTCCGTCCATGGCTCCGTAGAATTCGGCTTCATGCGCAATCTGTTCGCGGCGGGCGCGGGCGGCGGCTTCGTCAATGAGCCCGGCATTCAAGTCCGCGTCGATTGCCATTTGCTTGCCCGGCAAAGCATCTAAGGTGAAGCGGGCAGTGACCTCCGCGGTGCGGACTGCGCCGTGGCTGATGACGATGTACTGGATTGCGATCAGGGCGAGGAACAGCACGAAACCCACTACGTAATTCCCGCCCACCACAAACTGGCCGAAGGCTTCGATCACTTTTCCCGCAGCCGACGCGCCTTCATTGCCGTGCAGCAGAATGCGCCGGCTGGAAGCCAGATTCAGCGAGAGGCGCACCAGGGTGAGCAGCAGCACCAAGCTGGGGAATACGGAGAACTGTGCCGGGCGAAGAATGTGGATAGCGGACAGCAGAACCAACACGGAAGCGGTGATGCTGGCCGCCAGCAAAATGTCCAACAGCACCGACGGCAGCGGTACCAGCATCACGAAAACCAGCGCCACTGCCGCAACCGGGACGGCCCATTCCACTACTCCATTTCCCGCTAAGCGCACAGTTTTTGTGGTTTCAGCCATGTTACCGGCCTCCCTGCGGAGAGACGCCGCCCGCCCGCTCCTGGGCGCGGAAGATGGCCGCGAGAAGCGCTGCTACCACCGCGTAGAGCTTGGGCGGAATCGATTGCCCGACTTCGACGGCCCGGTAAAGTGCGTGCGCCAGAGGCCGGTTCTCCACCATGGGAATTCCATGCCAGAGGGCTATTTGCTTGATCTGCTGCGCGAACAGGTTGCGTCCCTTGGCCACCACGACAGGCGCAGGCATGTCCAGCCGATACTCCAGCGCCACGGCAAATTCATTCGGGTTGGTGATGACCACCGAGGCTTTCTTGACCTCATCCAGCATTCGCTTTCGCCGGATCTGCCGGCGCAAGCGGCGGATCCGGGCTTTGGTCGCAGGATTGCCCTCGGTTTCCTTGTACTCATCTCTCTGGTCCTGTTTACTCATGCGCAGGTCGCTGCCCAGTTTGTGTTTCTCGATCGCGTAATCCGCGCCCGACCACACCAGGAGCACCAGTGCCGACTTCCACGCCAGCTCGAAAATGTGTCCCATGAGATAAGCCACCAGCCGGTTGATTCCGAAATGCGCCGCGCCGAGCACAGTGCTCCATTCGCGAGCCACGATTCCGACGGACAGATAAACAATCGCAGCGCCCGGCAACAGAGACTTCAGCAGACGTCCGACCGAGGGCAGCGAGAACAGTTGCTCCATCCGCGACGCCGGGCTGAGCCGCGAAAAATTGGGCTGCAGCGCACTGGGCGCAAATACCAGGCCCCCTTGTGCCAGGGCTCCCAGCATGGCCGCCATCCAACTCAGCCACACGATCGGGCTGATGGCGCGAACCACTGTCATTCCGGTCCAAGTGAGCAGCGGGATCTCGCTTAAGTCGCCAATCACGGCTGCATCCAGACCGCGGCTGAGCAAGGCGCACCATTGCGTGCCGAAGGTCGGTGCCTGGGTGGCGAAAAGAAGTACCATGGTGCCTACCGCCAGGCTGGACATCAGATCGCGACTGCGCGCGACCTGGCCCTTTTCGCGTGCCTTCTGCTGTTTCCGCGGAGACGCTTGTTCGGTCTTGTTGCTGTCCGCCATGGTTTCTCACTTAGCCAAATGCAGAAGCCGCTCTCCGAGCGAGATGCCGGCCGCGAAGTGATGCTCAAAAAGTCGCGGCCATAAAATCAGCGTGCCCGAAAGCACGGTCAGCGCCACTACCGTCTTGATCGACAACCCCAAAAAGAGAATGGGGATTTGCGGCGAAGACTTCGCCAGGAAACCCAGGGTGACGTCAATCAGCATGGTCGCCACCACCACGGGCGCTGCGATTTGCAGACCTACCAGCCAGATGGCGCCAGCAGCCCGCAGCAGACTCGTTGTCAGCCCGAGACTCAGAACCACAGAACCGGGAGGCAGGTACGCGAAGCTGGCCGCCAACCCTCGAAGCAGCCAGTGATGCACATTGAGCTGCAGAAAAATCACCAGTGTGATCAGTTGAATGAAAGTCGAGATTACGGGCGTATCCGCCTGGGTTTGCGGATCGAGGATGGTGACCAGCGAGAATCCCGCCTGCACTCCGAGGATCTGCCCCGCCATCTGCGCGGCTTCCATCATGAATTGCAAAGTCAACCCGAGCAGCAGACCAACTACGACTTCCTCGGTACACACCTGCACCCAACCTACAGCGCTGCTTTCGAGCCGCACTGCTCCATAAACTGGATACAGCAGAGCGGTCAGTGCAACCGTCAATCCGGCCTTCACCGGCACCGGCATGCTCCCGCTGCTCAGGAAGGGCGCGAACAACATCAACCCACCGATGCGCACTCCGGCAAACATCACCGCCGCAACGATTGCTTCGAGATGCAGGGTTTCCATGGACGGCTAACGGAGAAACGGATGAAAATCGGAAAACAAGGTGACCGTAAACAGAGCCATTCGCCGCACCATGTACGGCAACAGCAGAAAGATCGCTGCCGCGACTGCCGCCAGGCGTGGCACGGTCGAGAGGGTGCTCTCCTGCAAGGAAGTCAGTACTTGCAGAATATTGATAATCAGGCTGGTCACCGTGGCCACGAGCAGCAGCGGCGCTACAATCCACAGCACAGTTTCGAGCGTTCTTCGAGCCAGTTCCACGGTCTGTTGGGTAGACATATTTTTTCCTCAAGTGAAACTCTTCATCAAAGACCCCACCAGCAGATTCCATCCGTCCACCATCACAAACAGCAGAATCTTGAGCGGTGTCGAGATCACTACCGGCGGCAATTGCAGCATTCCCACCGAGGTCGTTATGGCTGCCACCACCATGTCGACGACGAGGAAAGGGAGATAGAGCGCAGCTCCGATCTGGAATCCCGCCTTTAACTCCGACAAAATGTAGGCCGGCAATACCACGCGCATGGCCACGTCCCCGGGCCGCGCCGGACGCGGCTCCTTGGCCAATTCGAGAAACAACGCCAGATCTTTCTCCCGGGCAAACTTGAGCATGAACTGGCGCAGCGGCCCGGCACCGAGTTCGACGGCTGCGACCGCATCCACCTTGCCGTTCTCATAAGGCACGACCGCGGTGCTATAGATCGTGCCCATTACCGGTTGCATGAGAAAGAACGTGAGGATCAGAGACAGCCCGATCAAGGTCTGGTTGCTGGGCGCAGTCTGTGTCCCCAGCGCCTGCCGCAAAAAATGAAACACCACCAACAACCGGGCAAACGGAGTCATGGCCAGCAACAACGACGGCAGCAGAGTCAGCAAGGTGAGCAGGACGACGATGTTCCATGGCACCGATCCGCTCGCCCCTGCCGCTCCGTTCCACGGCAGCCCTGCGCTCGCGCGAGGCCGCAACATCGCGGCCCCAGCGCCTGGCGATAACAGCAGTCCCACAACGCCAGTCAGCAACAGTCCGCGGATTGTTGTCCCCCGCTTCATGGCTTCTCTCGATTCATCTGCGAATCAATTGCCGGGCCGATCCTTCGCTGCTGAATGCCCAGGTCGGCAGCTCTTCGGCATCGGACTCGGGATTTTCTTTTGCACCGCCGTCACCCGGAAGCGACGTCAGCATGGCCACGGAACTGCCGGTCCCAGCTATCAGAAATTTCTGCCGCTCGAACTCAACCACGGCGATGAACCGCCGCTCTCCGAGCGCCAGAGTCTCGCGCAGACGCAGCTGGCGCGAAGGATGCGCTCGCCACGAGCGGCCGAGAGCGCCCAACCACTGCAGGATTCGTGTCAGATGATTTCCGCCTACGCTTGCGGCGCTGCTTACGCTTGTCATTACGATTGCATTCCCTTCTCTGGTTCACCGTGCTCCGGTTCACCGTGCTTCACACGATCTCGGTCAAACGCACCGCCAAGTGATTGCCCACCACTTCGAACTCGCCGCGCGCGATCAGTTCGCCATTCAGGCGCAGCGGAACGTCGCTGCCTACGCGCCACTGCGAATTGATCACCGAACTCCGCTGCAGCCGCAACGCATCAGCTACGGTAAAACCCGGCAGCGGCACATCTACGGTCAGCCGGCAAGGCAAAGGCAGCACCTGCGCCCATGCTTCGGGGTCCACGGTGGCACTGTTCTCGGGCTGAATAACAAGCGCTGACTCTGCCAATGTCGGGACCGGATGAAAGAGTTTTGTTTAGGCGATTGCTTCCAACACTCGCCTGCGATAAGACAGTGCAACTCGCGTGCCGAGAAGCAGTGATCACGGAAATCGAAGGGTCTGCCTTCGAACTCCACGGTTCGAATGGAGATAGGACAGGAGGCGCGAGGCATACAACAAAACCTTGAATGCAACGGCTCGAAAACCACGAAATTTTAATGAGGAATAACTTAGAATCGTGCCCTGCACTCGGCAGAGCAGGGCACGAAACTCAGTCTGCTACTGCGGTTTCAGGTTGATGGTATCTTGCGTAATTTGATCGAAGGTGGTTACGGCTTTCGCGTTGGCCTCAAAAGCACGTTGCGCCACGATGAGGTTGGCGAACTCGGTGGCAATATCCACGTTGGACAACTCCAGGGAACCGCCTGCCAGGGTGCCTCGTCCACTGGTGCCCGCTACTCCGACCACGGCCTGTCCCGAAGCGAGGGTCTGTGTGTAGTCGGTGGAACCTGCGTTTTCCAGCCCTTGTTGGTCGGCGAAGCTTGCCAATGCGACTTGCCCCAACGCCGCCGTCTTGCCATTGGTGAAGGCGCCGGTTACTGTGCCATCGGCGCCGATGGTGAAGTTGGTCAAGGTTCCGCTGCTGCTCCCGTCCTGCTGGGTCGAGGACGTGCTGTCGGCTGCGGCAACTTGCGTGATCACTGGAGTCTTCCCGTTAAGCACGTTCCAGTTGAAAGTCTGATTGGTGGCGCCGTCGACGAATCCGGTGATTGGAATTGCCTTCACATTGGCGAGCGTGAGGAGCGTCGTAGGAACGGTGATAACATCGCCAGCAGCGAAGGCTACAGATCCCGCGTTGATCGTAAAATTGATCTGCGGGGACGTGAAGGGGGTTCCAACCGTCGCAGTACCCAGCGCGCCGGAAACCGAACCGACGACGGAGAATTGCGTCGCGCTGGTCGCAGTCATGGTGATCGTCTGGGCAACCGTCGCCGCGGTCGCGCCTTCCCCGGAAATGGTTCCGTTTCCGACGTTCGCCCCCCCACCGACTTTAGGACCGTAGGTTGGAATTCCGGCTCCTCCGGCGTTGCCGATCAGAACGCCATTCCCGTTGAAGGTCAGCGCGCCCGTGGCCAGAATTCCCGTGGGCGGAACGCCTCCGACTGCATTGAGGTCGGCAGGAGGGATGCTGAGACTATAGCCCCAGGTGTTCGGACCAGTGTTGGTAAAAGTGAAAGTTAAAATGTGGCTCGCTCCGAGCGAGTCATAAATCGTCACCGGTGTTGAGTAAAGCGTGCCTGCAGGATCTCCGGAATTGAGGTTGGTGGTGATCGCGACATTGCCGGTCACGGTTGGCGGACTGATTGTGCCCGCGCCGAGCTGTAACGATCCAACTCCTCCCCCGGCATTCACGACTCCGTTCACTGCGGGATAACCCAGAACTTGTTGACCGTCGGAAGTCACCAGGAAATTATTCTTATCGACGGAAAAATTGCCCGCACGCGTATAGCTGGTAACCCCGCCGTTCTGTACGACAAAGAATCCGTTCCCTTGGATGGCAACGTCGGTGGGAACGCCCGTGGCGGTAACGCTGCCTTGCGTGAAGTTGCTTGGCATTGAACCAATTTTTGTACCCGAGCCAAGTTGAATGGGATCGCCTGCGCCTGTGGTGCCCAGGTTCTGGAAAAATAAGTCGCTAAAGAGGACGCCGGTGTCCTTGTAGCCTGTAGTGTTCTGATTCGCCAGGTTATTGGCAATCGCGGACAGGGCGGTAGCTTCCGCGGTCAAGCCGGAAAGTGGAATGGAAAAATTCGGCATTATTGCGCTCCTTGAACCGAGTTCGTAGTACCGCTGGTGGGCGTTGTGCCGGCTGTCGACCCTGAGCCAAAGGTGTTAGTCAGCGTATTGTTAATCTGGGTCAACTGGTCGAGCATATTAAACTGCACCAGTTGAGCGGTGAACTGCGTTGGATCTACGGGATTGAGCGGGCTCTGATTTTTCAGTTGCGCGACCAGCAGTTGCATAAACATGCTTTGCGTCGAGGAAGCGCTGCTCGACGCGCCGCTGGTAGTGGATACTGATTTGGTTGCTGGGGATGCGGTTCCGATCATACTATTTGCTGCTGCAATAACGTTCATACGTCCTCCTTTTATTATTCGTCGCTACGTTTTTTCATGCGTGCACATTCAGCCTCGTCTGTAATCCTGAGCTGACATTGATTTCAGTGCGATCTTCCGGCGGGCTGTCGGTCGAGAACAGTCCAGTCGGAGAAGAATGCTGCTGGCCCGAGGAACGCGATTGCGAGTCTGCTCCGCCGGAGAATCCTGCGGTTGTCCCGGGACCCGTTTCCAGGAAATGGATATTGTCGAAGCGCAAGTCCTGCTGACGGAATGCGCTTTGCAGACTGGAGACCTCAGTTGCGAGAAGAGTACGCAGATCGCCTCTCTCGCTGCCGACGGTCAAGCCGACTTCGCTGTCGCGCACCACCGTGTGTAGCTCGACGCCGCCAAAAGCCTGGGTGCGCAGTCCAATGTGCATTTCTGACTGCGACACGCCCGCTACCATGCGAGCGGCCTCTACCGGGCCGACCAGAGGCAAGGTCGTGGGAAGACTGGCCGTGGTCGAGTGGGGCTCGGCTGCCGGCGATGCCGCACTCCGGCTTCCCAAATCTTGATTCGCAGCTGTCGAGGTCTGCACCAAAACATTAGCGGCCGCCACAACTCCACCAGGCGGACTGGCGGCGTTCGCTGCGCCGGCCGAAGAAGCAAGGAATACATTCGGGGATGGCGGCTGAACATTCGTGTTCGCCATGCTCGTAGAAGAGCCTACCGGCTTTGATCTCGCGCCTTCCAGGCTTGGCGGAGCCTGGTTTGACGGAACTTGAGGTGGCAAGACTCTTTCGGTAGAAGTTTCTTTTGCACGAGCATCTGCAGCAGGATTCGCATCCAGGGCTTTCATCGCCAATGCCGCCGGCAGCGAAATCGGTTTTGAAATCTCCGCCGCGAACATTGCTCCTGAAGCGGGGAATAAAGAGCCTGGCGCAGCTGGTTTCACGCCGGCGCTCCCTGATTGCGGCTGGGCTGCGCCTGCGGCAGTAATGGGAGTGTCGCGCATCAGATTCACCGCGTTCGATGGCATCAGGTTTTGGGTTGGAGTCACGACCAATGGAACTAGATCGCCTTTGCCAAGTTGCGGTTTTCCATCCCACGTAGATTGTTTGTTCCCAGCAACTGCATTCGTTGGGTTGCCCATAGGATCTATTGCCTGCAACGGCATTAGATCTTGATTGGGAGTCGTGTGCGCAGGAGGAAGGTCCTGGTTGGCGGCTTCCAGCTTGGCATCCGACATTGATCGCTTGGCTTCCGCAGCAGCGTTCGCGATGCCGCTCGTAAGGTTCACCGCATCTGGCGTTATGTCGGGTGCCGAGGCGATCACTGAGATCGAGTGGGTATCGCTGGCAGTTCCCGCGAACTCCGCAACGGCTGAAGAAGGTCCCAGCGCGGATTTCAGGACTGCTGAGTCCGAGACCGGCGTTAGCGCGGACTTTTGATTGACAACACTAGATGGCCCTCCGGCGCTCTGCCATGCTCCGCTATCACTCATCGGCACACTGGGCACCGTACTCACCGGCAGCGAGATGTTCACGTTTACAGTTGCGGCCGCTCCATTGAGTAACGTTGCTCGGTCGTCAACCGGCGTTTGTCTACCAGCGCCCGCACTACTTGGCGTCGGATTGAGAACTGTTCCCGAGTCAGCAGTCAATTTGTCCGGCTCGAACCTGCCCGCTGACTTACCGGAGGAACTGTTCTTTGCGGATTCCAATCCGGTGACCGCGGCAGTCGAGCCGTCGGATCGTGAGTTGAGTGATGGGGGAATCAGACCTGCAATGACAATCGAGCCAGCAAAATCCTGGGGTAGCGGCAGCATCGTTGCCAAATTAACGATGGTCACGGAAACGAGCTTCGCATCGCTGGTCAGGCTCAGGGCCCGTGTCTCTTGGCCCGATGCAGGGGCTTTCGAATTACCTGTCGGCTTTTTTTCTGCAGACTTTGCCTCACCTGTGATAGTTGCAGGCTCCTGTTGCGGAGTCGCCGCTGCGGGTGCGCGCGCGCCTTGCAAGCTACTGGCGAAACTGCTTGCACCCGTTCCGCCAGATTGAAAAGGAGGAACCTGCTGGTTGGGGGAAGCCGACGGCGCGGCAACGGGTTGAATGAAATTGGTCAGCACGGATCGATCTCACGCTCACTCGCCAGAACTTCCTTTTCAATGCATGCCGAACACCAAAGACAAGAGTTGAACTGTTCACGTCGGGAAGGCCAGTAACAGGTTGGGAGTCAAGCTGCCAGAGCACTCTAGCGACGGGAGTATGTTCGCGAGATCACGAGGCGGAAGCAATCCGCAGGCAATGCTTGCCTATAAGCTCGGCAAAGACTAGCTACGCCGCAGGTATGCGCGGCGCAGCAAGAACAAATCATCGAGACGACGCTGGTCCTGCCGGTCTTCCTGTAGCTGGTACTCCTGAAGTTGGTCACGGCGCAGTGTGTCGATCACCTTGCGTTGCCGCCGCGCCAGCAGAAAGTCTTCGCTTCGGACATGTCGAAGCGCTTCCGCATCAACCAGCTGTTTTTCGAGGACATGCCGCCGTTCGGTCAGAACCGATCGGCACAGAGCGTCAAATTGTAATTCCGCGGCACTGAGACCTGATTCGAGCTGAGGCCGTCGACGGGCAGAGATGTTATCCACTTCATTGTGTGCATCCTCGATTTGCTGCCGCAGTAACGCAACCCGGTGATTCGCTTCCACGAGGCGCAACTCGTGCTGCCGTTCCAGGCCTAGCCGCACCCGCAAAAGGATTTCGAGAGGAAATCGGAATGCCATGAGGGGTTAACTGGCCAGGGCCAGCAGCCGAGTGATAGTGTCGTCGAGGGTAATCTCCTCATCGGCTCCTTGCTCGAGAAAGCGATTGAGTTCAGGCAAAATCGCAAGCGCTCGATCCAGCACCGGGTCGCTTCCCTTTTGATAGGCGCCAATACGAATTAAGTCTTCGGACGCCGTGTAAGCCGCCAGCAACCGCCTCAGCGCTTGCGCCTTTTCCATGTGCTGGGAAGAACAAACCATGGGCATGAGGCGGCTGATACTATCCAGAATTGCGATCGGCGGATAATGGTTTTGCGCGGCTAGTCGACGGTCGAGCATGATATGTCCATCCAGCAAGGCGCGGGCCCCATCGACTAACGGGTCTTGCTGATCGTCCCCTTCCATCAGCACGGTATAAAATGCGGTAATGCTTCCACCGCTGAATTTTCCCGCCCGTTCGATCAGCCGCGCCATCAAAGTAAAGACGGACGGAGTGTAGCCTTTCGCCGTTGGAGCTTCGCCCGCCGCCAGGCTGATCTCGCGCTGTGCCATAGCGAGACGCGTCAGTGAATCGACCACCAGTAAAACGTTCTTGCCTCGTGCACAAAAATATTCTGACACGGCGGTTGCCGCCAGGGCCGCGCGGATACGCAACAGCGGAGACTGGTCGGAGGTCGAAACTACTACCACGGAACGCTTCCTTCCTTCCTCGCCCAGAGCGTCCTCGAGAAAATGGCGTACCTCGCGGCCGCGCTCTCCGACCAGGGCGAGCACCGTGAGATCGGCTGCAGTGTTGCGTGCCATCATGCCAATTAGCGTGCTCTTGCCAACACCGCTGCCGCCAAAGATTCCCACTCGCTGTCCCCGGCCACAGGTCAGAAATGCGTCCACCGCGCGAACCCCACACCCAATCGGCTCGCGGATGAGATCGCGCTCCATCGCCAAGGGCGCGGCTGCCTCGAGCAGTTGAGAATCGCGCCGGTCGCATGGACCTAACGAGTCGATGGGCTCTCCCATGCCATCGATCACCCTGCCCAGCAGTGCGTCACCCACTCGCAACACCGGCCGCGCCCCCCAGGTCACCACCCGATCGCCGTAGCGGATCCCGCTCGGCCGCGTCATCGACATGGAGAGCACTGTGGTTCCACGAAAGCCGACGATTTCTCCGGGAAAACCCTTGCCGCTCCCATCCACCACTTCGCACAACTCCCCCACCGAGCAAAACGGCCCCTCCGATTCCACTAACTGCCCAATCACCTGAGTAACCCGGCCCTGCCAGCGCAAGCTGGACAAAGACTCCAGCCGCTTGAAGTACGGCGACAGCAAGCGAGCCGCGTTCATACGCCCGTCGGCCGCTTGGCCAGAAGATCGAACAGGCCTTGCTCAATCTCCTTAAGCTGAATTTCCACGCCGAGTTCGGTTGTTCCCAGCGCGGTTTGCAATATGCATTGATCCGCCTTCACCGCAGGATCCTCCACCACCTCCGGAACATTGTGCGACTCCATGTGCTGCGCAAAATAGCTGCGGCATTCAGAAACCTGCTGCGGTTGCACGCGAACCACAACTTTGGTTCCACTCTCGACCTTTTCCAGAGTGATCCGCACTATGCCGGCCAGCAGCAACGGGTCCACCTGCGTTTCCCGATGCAGAATCTTGCGCGCAATGGCCAGCGCCAACTGTACAACTTCTGTTTCCACCCGCTGATAATATTGCGCACGATCGCGGGCGAACTCGGCTAAGGCGGCGCGCACGCTATCCCGAATTTCTGCCAGGTGTTGTTCGGAGACTGCGTGCGCCTGGGCTTCACCTTCGCGGCGACCTATCTCCCGTGCCGCAGTTTCCCGCTGCGCCAGTATTTCGGCGCTGCCGGGAATGGCTTCCCCCGCAACCGACCCGGCTTTGCTCCCCAAGCCTGCCTCGGCCGCAACTTCGGCATAGAGAAACGGACGGCTCTCCGGTTCGGGCTTGGCCTCGGGCGCGGGATTACACGACGTACTCATCCTCATCCCCTCCCAGGGTGATTTTCCCTTCCGCTTCCAGCTTGCGCGCCACGGCTACCGTTTCCTGCTGCGCCTTAAGGATGTCCCGCGATCGCACCGGGCCTAGTACTTCCATATCTTCTTTCAACATTTCGACCGCCCGGGTCGACATGGATTTGAAAATGTAGGCCTTCAGTTCTTCATTCGCGCCCCGAAGGGCCAGGGCGAGCGACTTCTTGTCCAGCTGCCCCAACAATTCGCGGATGCCCGCTTCCGGTATTCCCAACAAATCCTGGAAGGTGAACATCAGATTGCGAATGCCGAGAGCGACTTTGGGATCTTCCTTCTCAATGGTTTCGAGGATCAGCTTAGCCTGCACCGGATCCATGTGGTTCAACAAGTCCGCCACACCCTGAAACCCGGCATAGGCGCGGCGATGCTGCTCCCCCAAGGCCTGCAGCCGCTTGTGCAGCGCCACCGAGACTTTCTGCGCGATCTCGGGAGAGAATTGTCGCAGCTGGGCCATCCGTTTGATGGTTTCCGCTCGCAGCGTTTCCGGCAAACGCATCAGCAACTCCGAAGCCTGCTTGGAATCCACATGGGCCAGAGTAAGAGCGATGGTCTGGGGATGCTCACTCTCGAGGAACTTGGCTAATTGCTGCGGGTCCGCTTTCTGCAGCGAGCCCAGCTTGTTGGCGCTCATCTCAGCAGCCCGCGTGACTTGCCTTAGCAGTTGCTGAGCGCCATCGTCGCCAAAGGCTTTCACCAGAAGTTTCTGCGCGTAGTCCGTACCCCCTTGGGCAAGGTAATCTTCGGTGAGCGCCATGCGGTGATATTCCTCGAGCACCGCCATTGCCGTCTCAGAATCGATGTACTCCAAGTCGGCGATCTCTTTGGTCAAATGCTCGAGATCTTCCTGAGGGAGGTTGCGGTAGATCTGGCTGGCGACATCTTCTCCCAACAGCACCAGCAGCACTGCGGCTTTCCGTACTCCCGCAAGTATATTTTCGGCCGGGCTCACTGTTTTCCGCCCTCCCGGATCCAGCTCTGTACCAGCCGGCTGGCCACTGCGGGCTCCGTCCTCACCTTCTCCGACAACTGACGCTTAAGGACAGTGGCCCGCTTGGCTTGCTCCGTGCCGGGGGGCTCGATTTCTAAGGCAACTCCGGCCGCCGCGTCTACCCCCGCGAGTCCCTTCGGATTGCGTGCCATCCGCGCGGGCAACTCGCGGAGCGCAGTCATCACCTGCTTCTTTACCGGACGTAACATCAGAAAATAAACGATCAGGAAGAGTGCCAGGATGCCCACGTAGCGCAACAGGCCAGACCATTGCATGAACAGCTTTCGCGTGTTGTCCAGCCTGCCCGGCGGCGCGGGCTTTTCCACGGGCAACTCCTGGAACGACAGGTTCTGAACTGCCAGCATGTCGCCACGCTGCGAATCCAGGCCGATGGCCGCTCCCGCGAGTTGTTCGATCTCTTTCATTTCGTCAGGCGTGCGCTTGCGGCGGGTCGAGGTCTTGACCCCGTTCTTTTCGGCCAGGTCGATGGCATCATCGACCAGGACCGCAGCCGCTAGGCGCTTCACCCGTCCCGGTGGCTGCACTGTATGGCGGACGCTTTTGCTCACCGCATAAGTCTCGCTCTCGGAGCGGGAATTCTGAGTTTCGGCCGTTACCGCAGTCGCGGTCACTGCCGCCGCTCCGGGTACATTGCTCGCCGTTCCTGGAATTCCAGCGGGTCCGCCGCCTCCGGCATTCTCCTCGGACTTTTGCTGGGTTAGAGTTGCTGTGGTTTTGGGATCGTAGACTTCTTCCGTATTCTCGCTGGTGCTGAGGTCGTATTCGACATGCACGCTGGCCCGCACATGCTCGGCTCCGACCACCGGCTCGAGCGTTCGCAGCAGAGTCTTGGCCAGTTCCTCATCCAGATCGTATCCGCCGTGACCTGCTCCCGGCCCATGAGCATGCAAGAGGGGAGTATTGCTGTCAGCGTCCACCACGGTCACATTCTCCGGACGCAATCCGTCCACGGCACTTGCCACCAATTGGGGAATCGCCAGTTGCGCCCGCTCCGAGAGCGCGCCTCCACGGGTCTTCAGAATCACCGCTGCCTTGGCTTCACGCTCTTGTTCGCTGAACAACGACTCGCGCGGCAACACCAGATGGACGCGCACCGCTTCCACCTCGCTGAGCGTCTGTAGGGTGCGTTCCAGTTCGCCTTCGAGCGCTCTCTGATAGTTGACCTTTTCGGTGAAATCCGACCCCGCCCAGTTCGGAGTATCGAAGAGTTCGAAGCCCAGCCGCGCATTTCGCGGCAAGCCTTGGGCAGCCGTCTCGAGCCGGCTGGCATCGAGCTGATCCGCGGGAACGAGCAAGCTGGTTCCATCCGGAGAAAGCTCGTGAGGAATATTCTTGGCTGCCAGGCGAGCGCCCAACGTTTGCGCCTCCTCCGGCCTCAGCCCGGAATAAAGCGTGGCATACTTGGGCTTGCCAATCAGCCCGACAAACAGCCACAGCGTCACCGCTACTAGCGCCGCGCCGGCCGCCAGCAGCGCACGCTGGCCCAGGCTGAGGCTGCGCAGCAGTTCCCCTGCCTGCTCAAGGGCCTGGCCGAATGTCTTGGGTGCTTCCACTCCCGCCTCCTAGCCAGCGGCTCAGAACTGCATGCGCGAGATCTCCTGGTAGGCAGCCACGATCTTGTTGCGCACCTGCATCATGAGCTGGAAGGAGAGATCCGCCTGTTCCACCGCGATCATGGCGCTGTGCACATCCAGGCCGCTGCCATCGAGTAACCCCGCAACCTTGGCGTCGGCCGTCCCCTGCAACTCTTTGGTCTGGTCCATGGCGCCACGCAGAGTTTCCATGAACCCCCATTCGCGGGGCGCAACTCCCTTACTGCTGGCGCCAATATCAGTCGGAAGAATTCGTAAGTTCGAAATCGGATCTGGCATAATTTCCCCTTGCCTGCAACCTCAACGCAAAGACGCGCGCGAACAGACCGCTCAATGGTCAATCATCAGCGCAGCAAATCCAGAGATTGCTGGATCATCGTTTTAGTCGATTGCACCGCCGACGCATTGAGTTCGTAGGCGCGCACCGCTCCCAGCAGATCGGCAGTTTCCTCAACCGGATCCACGGCGGGATAACTCACGTACCCTTTGGCATCGGCATCGGGATGTCCCGGCTGGTAACGCTGGAGCGGCGGTTTGGCATCGGCGATGACCTGATCGACCCGCACGCCGCGGGCGGACATATTTCCAAAACCCGCCAGCAGCGCAGGAAACTGCGGCATGCGCCGCGATCGAAACACCACCAGTTGCCGGCGGTACGGCCCGCCCTCCGGAGTTCGCGTGGTCTCCATATTCGCCATGTTGCTGGTGACCACCTCAGCCCGTTGACGCTCGGCCGTAAGCGCCGAGCCGCTGACCGCAAGCATGCCAAAAAGATTCATGACGCACTCCCTTCGTGAATGGCGCTCAAGATGTCCTTGAATTCATCGCGCAGCAACTGCACTCCCAGGTTGAAACGAAGCTGGGTATCGGCCAGCAGCAGGCTTTCGCGTTCAAGGCTCACATTATTGCCGTCGGGACGCTCCATCAGGCCGCGCACAGAATGAGCTGCGGGAGAAAACGACGCGTACTGCAGGTTTCGCCCCGCCCGCTCCATCTCCTGGCTGAAGTTGACGTCCTGAGTGCGGTAGCCGGGGGTATCGATGTTGGCCATGTTGGACATGACCAACTCGCTGCGAAACACATTTACATCCAGAAAGCGGCTCAACGCGGTGATATTGGGATCATCAATCATGGACATAGCTTCTCCTTGGGGGCAGCCCGTACTCGCGAATCTTGTTCCGCACCGTGCGCAGGCTCACGCCCAGCATCCCGGCGGCGCGCGAGCGATTGCCTCCGGTCGCGTCCAGCGTCATCTCCAGCAGTCGTTTCTCCATGCACTCGAGAGATACCCCCGGACGCAAGCCGCCGTCGGCCTCGATGCAAGCTTCGACCCTGGCCTCACGCAGTGGCGGGCTCAGTTCACAGGGCTCCAGAACTTCCACTCCGATTTCGCTGCCGGATAGAGCCACCGCGCGCCGCATCATGTTCGCAAGTTCCCGCACATTGCCCGGCCACGAGTGTTGTTGCAGGCGAGCAAGGAACTCCGCAGTCATGGTCGGCGACGGCCCGGGCGGGGAATAAAGACCGACAAAATATTCTGCCAGTTCGGCGATATCTTCAGGCCGCTCGCGCAGCCCGGGCAGGCTCAAGGGAATCACATTGAGCCGGTAGAAGAGATCGGCACGGAAGGAACCCTCCTTAACCATCGCTTCCAGCGGACGGTTAGTGGTGGCTATGACTCGAATGTCCACTTTCACCACCCGGGTGTCGCCCAGGCGGTCGAACTCCCGCTCCTGCAGCGCCCGCAAAAGCTTGGGTTGCAGAAGCAGCGGCAACTCGCCGACTTCATCCAGCAACAACGTTCCTCCCTGTGCCAGTTCAAATTTCCCCGGCTTGGCGCTGCCCGCCCCGGTGAATGCTCCCTTGGCATAACCGAACAATTCGCTTTCGAGCAGAGTTTCTGGAAAAGCGGCGCAGTTCACCGCGATAAATGGATGATCGCGACGTGAGCTGAGCCGATGAATCATGCGCGCCAGCAGTTCCTTGCCGGTGCCACTCTCGGCTTTAATCAGGATGTCAGCGTCAACCCCAGCGACTTGCCGGGCGCGGTCAACCGCCCGCAGCAGTGCAGGTGAGTGTCCAACCAGAGGGCCATGCTCGGACTCCGCAGCCTGAGCGCGGCCCAGGATCTGCTGGGCCGCGTGCTCCAATTGTTCGAAGGCGACAGGTTTAACCAGGTAGTCGCAGGCTCCATTCCTCATCGCCGTTACCGCATCGGGCACGCTGCCAAACGCGGTCAGTAGAATCACCGCAGTGCGCGGGGCCAGGGCCCGGGCTTCGCGCATGACCCCAAAGCCGTCACCATCGGGCATGCGAATGTCGGTAACGATCAGCGGATGCTGCCCGCGCTTGAACTTAACCATGGCTTCGGCCGCGCCCGCGGCGGTTTCGACGCGCCAGCCATGCCGCAGAAAACTGATTTCGAGCGCCGCCCGCATGCCAGGGTCATCGTCAACTACCAGCACCTGGCGCGGCGGAACCGGCTTCATTCCCGCCGACAGGATTCCCACATGATTCAGCGGGGTAGAACTGATTGCTGCCTGAGTTATTTCTGCCTGATTCATTGACTCACTCCGGACAAAGGGAATTCCAACCTGAACCTGCTTCCGCGCCCCGCACAACTTTCCACTGTGATCGTGCCCCGGTGCTGCTGCATGATGGTTTTACATACCGCCAGTCCGAGGCCCGGACTTCCGCTGCAGGTAGTAAACCCGGGATAAAAGATACGCTCCCAATCCTCGGCCGCAATCCCCGGCCCGGTGTCGGATATTTCGACTGCTGCCCGGCGCGCTCCCTGAGCATTCACCTCGCCACGGATTGTCAGCAGACCCCCACCCGGCATGAACCGGAATGCATTCAGCGCCAGATTCAGCAGCACTTGTTCCAACCGGTGCCGGTCGGCGGCCACCAGCACGCCATCGAGGTTTTGCCTCAGTTCCATGCGCACCTGGGCGCGCTCGGCCAGAGGCCGCAGAAAATCATGGGTCGAGCGCAACCATTGCCCTAAGTCGGTAGGCGCGAGGCCGGGCGAGGGTTGACTATGAAAGTGCAAAACATTATTCACTGTGGCAGCCAGGGTTCGCAGCCCGGCTTGCAGCTGCCTCACCCAATTCAACTCGTCCTCTTTCAGATCCGATTCGGCGAGCAATCCGGCAAAAAGTTCCAGGCTTCCGAGCGGGTTGCGGATCTCGTGGGCAAGCAGCGACGACATTTCGGCCAAGGCCTGCCGCCGGCTAAAGTCCTCGTGCTCCTGCTGGAGACGCTTCAACTCGCTGACATCCTGCAGGATGAAAATCGAATTGCCGCCATCCTCCGCACTCAACTGGGCGCGGCGAACCGTAATCCACTCCGCCTCCGGGCGACCACAGCGATATTCCAGTTCGTTGCGGTCGCCCAGAGTGCGGTCGAGCAACTCCTTAATCCAACCAGGCAGAGCCGATTCCCAAGCCTTGCCCAGCAAACGCCGGGTTTCCGGGTTGGCGAGCGAAACCTGTCCCGCCGCGTCGGTCACCAACACCCCGCACGGCAAGCCCTGCAGGATACGGTTCAGATGCTGGCGCATGCGGTGGTTTTCTTCGAGACTCGATGCCAAATCGCGATTGGTGTCTTCGAGTTCATGACGCAAACGCCCCACCTCTGCCTGCAACTGAACGTAGGATCGCTCGAGGGATGCCGCCGCTTGGGTAAAAGAAGCGAATGCCCGGGTCAGCGACCCTTCATCGAGGGCCACAACCCCGGCTTCGATCGGCTGCAGCAACGCGGATAGAGTCGTACTCGACATAGTCACCATTCTCGCCAGCCCGCAAGCCGGCTACTGAGGGTTCTCCTAACAATTTCTAAGCTTTGCCGCCCGCCATGAGTTCTTCTCGTGCCGTCCCAGCGCGACGCGCGCTCGAAAAGTACAAATGTTCCGGCCGTACGACAGGTCCGCCTTCGATCAGAATGGAAGCCCGTTCCATCACCTGCTGTAACTCGCGCACGTTGCCCGGCCAGGGATGCGCTTCGAGCATGTCAGCCGCTTTCCCATCGAGCGCCGCCACGCGGCACTCGGATCCGGCCGCTATCTTCTGCAGGAAGTATTCGGCGAGCCGCAGAATGTCTCCGGTCCGTTCGGCCAAAGCAGGCAGTTCCAGGGGAAACGCTGAGAGGCGGTAGTAAAGATCATCGCGGAACCGGCCTTGCTGGACGCATCGCTCGAGATTCGCATTCGTGGCCGCGACCACCCGCACATCTACTTTCAGCGCTTCGGAACTCCCCAGCCGCTGCACTTCTTTCTGATCGAGAAAGCGCAACAGCTTGGCTTGCAGGCTAAGCGGCAACTCTCCAACTTCGTCCAGAAACAACGTCCCGCCCTGCGCTAAATGAATGCGCCCGGCATAGCCTTGCACCGCTCCGGTGAAAGCCCCGCGCACATGCCCGAACAACTCCGATTCCAGCAAAGCCTCCGGGATGGCCGCGCAGTTCACTACCGCCCACGGTTTGGCTGCGCGAGCACTCAACTGATGAATAGCCCGAGCCACCAGTTCCTTGCCCGTTCCCGTCGCGCCCGACAGCAGGACCGTGGTCATGCGCGGAGCCACCAATCGCGTCAGCCGATAGAGACGCCGCATGACCTCGGCATCGCCAATCATTCCTGGCAAAGGCGCGACAGTGGTGACCTGCGGCGGCTCAGGCACCAGATAGGGTCTAGTTTCCCCGATCATGGCATTCGCGGGCGTAGTCTCGCTGGTCGCCGCTGCAGCGCGCAGCTGGGGCGGGTTCTGCCATCGGTTTTGAGCCGCATCCTTGGCCGAAAATGGCGTGATGCTATCGGAATCGAGCAGCACTACTTGAATGGCGGGAAAACGCAGCTTTATGATGGCAATCAATTCCTCCGCATCCAGATCATGCAAACGGCGGTCGAGAAACAGAAGCTGCCACTGCCCACTTTCAAGCTTTACTAAAGCATCCGCTCCACCCTGGACTTCATGAATTGGTCCCCGGTCTTCCTCCAGGCTTCTGCGAACCTGTTCACGAAGGGAGGTGCTGGGGCTGGCTACAAGCACGCCGCCCGGGATCGAAGGCATTATTGCTGCGCTGGTCATGTTACCGATTTCATTCCGGAAAGGTTAGAAGCCGATGAGACGAGGATTAAGAATTTCTATTGTCGGCAAATCTTTCCCAGTTTTGGGAGACGGAGTGAAAACGGGAAGAACTTGCCGTCCGGCAACCGCTGCCCTGCAAATGTGAACCTATCGCTTGGGGCTGCACTCGGATGGCTCTCACTTCGAAGACGACGCTAACGGCAATCGCGCTTCCAGGCACACTCGCTCTCCGCTGCCCTGCATCTGCAAAGTCCCACCTGCAGTTTCGAAGATGCGCCACGCAACCGCCACTCCAACACGGCGCTTCAGTTCACGGGCCTTAGAATCCGGTTGAGCTTTCGCACCGGCGGTGCAACTCTCCGAAAGGGCGATAGGCAGGACGACCCTGACTCGGCCCATTTCGTCCCTTTCCTCAGCCATAACCTCCACTTCTGAATCGGCGGCCGAGGACTCCAGGGCAAACTCGAGAAGATAAACCAGCGCCTGTTGCAACCGGGTGGCTTGAAAGTTTACTCGACAGTCAGAACTGGAAGCAAAAAAGACCTTTATCTTTACCTTTGCCGACTCCGCAACCGGCAACAAGTCTGCGACCGCATTGCGCAAGCAGACGTCAAGCGACAAAACCTGCTGATCCTGTTGCTCACTCCCAGCCTCCCACAACTCCCGGAGAGCGCGGATGTGCGCCACGATCGAACGGAGTTGCTGGAGTGCGATTTTCAGATCATGCCGCCACTGTTTCGCGCTCCGCCGCAACAGCAGATTTATTTCGAGCAGGCAAGTTAAGGTAGAGAGTGGCTGGCTTAGGTCATGAAAAATGTCGCTCATGAGCTGCCGGTATCCGCAGTCGTTCCCCAGATTCAGGCGCGGATTGCGAATTCGGTCTACAGCGGGTTCGGCTGCCGCTGCCCTCACGCCTGCGCCCCAGAATGGCCGCTGAGCTCATAGCCAACCCCGCGAACGGTATGAATGAGGCGCCTCCCGTGTCCATCATCGACCTTGCGGCGCAGGTAGTTCACGTACACATCCACAACGTTGGTACAGGTATCAAAGGACAAATTCCACACGTGCTCAATGATCATGGCGCGAGTGATTCGCCGCCCCGCATTCCGCATCAGATATTCCAGCAGAGCAAATTCTTTGCCGGTTAAATCAATGCGGCGTCCCCCGCGCTCGACCCTGCGTTCAACTCGGTCGAGCTTTAAGTCCTCTACCGTCAAAACTGATTCCGCCGGTAGATGGCATCGTCGCAATAGGGCTCGAATTCTCGCCGAAAGTTCGGAAAACGAGAAAGGTTTTCCCAGATAATCATCCGCGCCCAGATCCAGACACTGCACCCGGTCTTCCACCCGGTTTCGCCCCGTGAGCACCAGGATCGGCATGCTCGGTTTCCGGGTACGCAGATAGCGCAGAATCGCAACTCCGTCCAGGCGCGGCAGGTTGAGATCGAGCACCACCAAGTCATAATCGAATTCGCCAGCCATGGCGCGGGCCTGCTCTCCATCATGCGAAACGTCGACCGCATAGTGCTCGGCGTCAAGGCCCTTTTTCACAAAACTGGCGAGTGCGGAATCATCTTCAGCAATAAGAATGCGCATAAGATTTCTTTAACCTTCCTTTTCAATTCTAGGCAAGAACCGGGCAAAGATCGGGGATTCTTGCTCGCACGAAAGGCTCTGCCTTCCGCAAACGGGAATGCTACCCAGAACCTGCTCTGCCACTCGCTCGCGCTTTGCCCTGCCGACGATAATTCGTAAACACAAGCTTTCCTGAAAGAGTCAAGGCCGCGTGGACATGGCGAGCAAGGGAATACTGAAATCGCTGTTTGTGCCTGGAGGCATACTGCTGCTCGCTGTGGTCTTACTGTTGTCCGGCGGATTGCTGTCTATAACCGTGGCCGCCGCCAACTTCTACTACTACGCGGCCTTCGCCGCCGGAATCCTGCTGGCTTGGCGCTTCCACTCCAGCCGCGTCCTCTTTGCCATCATCATGTTGATGTTGTCACAGCGTGCTATTGAGTTCTTTTCCGCGGGACGCCCCGTGTCCACCGGCCCCGGCAGCATCGCCTTTGAAGCCATCGCCTTTCTCTTGCCACTTAACTTCATTACGATTTCCCTGGTTCGCGAGCGCGGTCTGGGAATTCCAGCCATCACTCCGCGGTTGCTTCTCTTGTTTCTTGAGTCTGTATTCGTGGCTGTCATCTGCCGCCCTGGAGAAACCACCGGCCCAGTAATTCTTCACACCGCGTTCTTGAATCGATCTTTATTTCCTTGGACGAACATTCCGCAACTCGCCTTACTTGCTTTCGCCGTTGCGTTTGTAGTTTTGCTGGTCCGGCTTCTGCTCTATCGCAAGCCATTGGAAAGTGGTCTGCTCTGGTCCCTGGTCGCAACCTTCCTCGGTATGCAGGCAAACGCGGTGGACCGCATCGCCACCGCCTATTGGGGAACGGCAGCCCTGCTCCTGGCCGCATCAATCATTGAGAACACTTATGTCCTGGCCTATCACGACGAACTCACTTCCCTGCCTGCCCGCCGCGCCTTCAACGAAGCCCTGCTGCGCCTCGAAGCGCCTTATTCCATCGCCGTAGTCGATATCGATCACTTCAAGAGTTTTAACGACACCTACGGGCACGACACCGGAGACCAGGTTCTATGCATGGTGGCCACGAGATTAGCCCGCGTGAACGGAGGCGGGCAAGCGTTTCGTGTCGGAGGAGAGGAGTTTTCGATACTGTTTCCAGGAAAATTCATGAAGGAGGTTGTGCCGCATCTGGAGTCGCTCAGAACTGTCATTGAGGAATCCAGATTCCGAGTTCGCAGCACACCCGAGCGACGTAGCGCGCCTCGAGGGGCGGGCCGCAGGACCGATGACAAGAAAAACATCACTCGTCGAAAATCAACTCATCTTCGAAATGTTCCAGGGGAATCATCCGCCAGCGATCTGTCCGTCACCGTAAGCATCGGAGTGGCGGAACCAAGCCCCAAAGCGCGAGAAGCCGAACAGGTGATTCAATCCGCCGACAAAGCCCTGTACCGCGCCAAGAAGGCCGGCCGTAACCGGATAGAGACCGCAAGCGAATCGCGTAGCCGCACCCCGCGTCTCAAGAGCAACATAGCCTGAAGGTAGGCGGGCGCGTTGCGCCCGTGCATGGGGAAGCAAGTCTCAGCAGCGCAGGCTAATTCCTCAGCGATACCGCCGGAACGTAAACACCCTTCAATTCCCGTTTCCACCAAGCTCCAGTGCCTTTCCGTTCCGCCGGGCTAGTAAAGTGATACTGATAAAGCATCGCACGAATGTAGTGAGGAGGCCCATCAGGAAACGGATCACGGCGAAGCAACCGCAAGACCTCAGGCGAACCTTGTAGAAGCCTCGCCATAAAACGTACGACCCATGGATCGCTCTGATAATCGCCAAGCGCCGCGAACCACATCTGCCAGTCCAGCCGAGGCTGATGCGGGGCCACCCAACCGGGCCGACGCATAAGGTCCCCCGGCTTATATTTGAATTCATAGGCCAGCCAATTCACAGCATCGTTCGATCCTTCGATAACAATCTCGGGACGGGTTGTGGTCATCACCGCAAAGAGTCCGTAGCTGTTGATGATCTCGAATGGCGACACGCTTCGAGTGATCGCGTCAGCCACTGACCAACGCACGCCAAACGTGCGCGCCACTTGAAAACCGCCGACAAACAACACCAGCGCAGCGAAAGCGCCGCAAATCGGCCGCATTGAGACACGTGATTTTCCGTAGGCTGGCACCGGCAACTGCCGCGTCGCCCACTTCGGCAACAGACGACTCAAAAACACGTCATCCACCAAAAACAAACAAAGGGCTATCGTGAGCAGGTTGAAAAATGCGTAGTTCCCGGTCAGAAGAATTAGAACTTGTAGAACGATAATCGCTCGCCCCGCGAAAAACCGAGCCCGGCGCGGCGCGAATATCAGAAAAGGAATAAGCAGCTCCACGAAAAATACAAATCCCACAGAGCCACGCTGAAACCACGCCGGCAATTGATACATGTACCAGGCCAGGGGCGTCGGCAACGGCTGGGTTTCATAGTGTACCGGCAACGCAGTGAAGTGGCGCCACGACAGATCTCCACTAGCCAACTTCACCGCACCTGAAAGAAAGATCAAGCGAAATAGCAGCCAGCGATAAAGCCAGATCACAATCGGAGAGGAGCCCAGCAGAATCGCCAGGAAACCGGCCTCGAGCAGTAGCGCATCCCACTGGTAGCCCATGAATTCCTGGCCGGCCGTCACCAGCGAAAGATACAGAACAAACAAAGCTACGCGGAGGATGCGCCAGTGGACACCCATTAGAAGCAAGACAGACAAACAGATTCCGCCAATGCCAACCGCTTTGACCATGCCATCTCCTGCGTTCAACCAAAACAGGGTTGGCACCTGCCAATACACCGCCCCGGAATATTCCCGCAGCGAGTGAAGATATTCCGCGACCGGCGATATTCCATGGGAACCGATCAGCCCCGCCGCCTGCACCGCGAAAGACGCGAACGCAAGCAGGTAGACCGCGCCCAGCGTTCTTAGAAAAAACCAACTCGCAAGATCAAAGGTTTCAACCTCGATCGGGATTCCCCAGAGCGCGCGCGTCGCCCAATAGCAGAATGAACGATGCCTCGCGACCACTCTGTAAACCATTTCCGCAATCAGAGCGAAGCCAGGAATATTTCCATACAACCAAAGCATCCAGCTCTTTCCGGGCACGAGGGCAAGCAGGCTGAACACCGCGTGCGCCCCGCTTCGCACTTCCCCGCCGGGAAAGAATAGGGCTACAGCCGAGGCAAAATCTTTTTGCGGAAGATCAGGAAAGCGGTCGCCGATTTCTTGATAAGGCGCGTACAGCGAGCGGTCGCCCGTAAGTCTCTGCCAGTACTCGATCCAGGCTCGACAAAACGAACAGTCTCCATCGAACAGTAGCAGTGGCCGGTCGAGAGAATCGTTCATATCTCAAATACCGAAGGCCGCTACGAACTGCCGATCAGAACGCCGGTGGCGAAGACCAGGGCGCCGCCCAAGGCAACCTGCATGGCGGCGGAAACGGTAGGCGTGTCCATGTAGCGATGGCGGATCCAGGTGATGACCCCGAGTTCGATCAGTACGACGACACAGGCGACGGCCAGTGCAACACGGAAGTTGGGGATCAGGAACGGTAAAGTATGGCCCACCCCACCTAAAGCGGTCATGGCGCCGCAAATCAATCCACGAACCCAGGGATGACCGCGGCCGGTGAGGCTGCCATCGTCTGACAGCGCCTCGGCGAACCCCATGCTGATGCCTGCGCCGACCGAAGCTGCCATGCCGACCAAAAACGCGTCCCAAGGATTGCGCGTGGCGAATGCGGCGGCGAAGACTGGCGCCAGCGTAGATACCGAGCCGTCCATCAATCCGGCAAGTCCCGGCTGCACGATCTGCAGGACGAACAGCCGGCGCCGGGCGCGTTCTTCGTCTTGCTTAACATCGGGACTCAACTCTTCTTCCTTTAGCTCTTGCGCGCGGTCTTCGTGGGCGCGCTCTTCCTGGGCCAGGTCATCGAGCAATTGGCGGATGCTGGCGTCTTCGGTTCGTCCCGCAGCTTTTTCGTAGAACCTCCGGGTTTCGACTTCAATCGCGCTGGCTTCTTTGCGCACCAGGTCGAGGCCCAGCGGCCGCGACAGCCAGACCGGGGTTCGTTGCACAAAACCCTTGACGTCCTGACGGCGAATCAGGGGAATGTGTTCTCCGAACTTCTGGCGATAGAGCTCAATCAGTCTTCGTCGGTGTCCGGATTCTTCGTCGCGCATGCCCTCGAATACATTGGCAGAAGCGGGAAAGTCCTGCCGCAATCCTTCCGCGAAGTCGGCGAAGATGCGCTCATCTTCTTCTTCCAGGGAAATAGCCAACGCCAGAATCTCGCGCTGGGTAAGATTCTCAAAATTCTTCATGGCCGATAGTGTAATCGGAAGGGACGGTCCTATGCATTACTTCGCAAATACACACAGCTTCACCGCGAAAGAACCCGCAGCGAACCTCGGTTATCCGAAGTTCACTGCGGCAAGACTTGATGTCCGAGTAGACGAATTAATACGCGAAGAAGGGCCCGGCTGGAACGCCTGTTGGCGGCGTTGCTCCATCGATCGCTGTGAATACTTTTCGGCCATAGAAGAAGGGCAGGCCCCAGTCAAAGCTGCAAGCTGTGGTATTCGTACTCGAGCACGCACCGCTGCCTTGCGGACCAGCGAGGTTGGCGAATGCGAAAGCAGTGGGGTTCTGGGTGAAAAGATTATCGGCGTTATCCACACTGAAATTGACAGCGCTGTTCGTCGACCCCGACTCATTCGTAGCCGAAAACGCCGTTAGGCTCGCGGGACAATAGAACGATGAGTTAGTGGTGCAGATGGGAATGTTGCCGCCAGGAAAGTTGGATTCGATACCGTTGGGGAAGAAAAACCCGTTGGAACCGCTATCAATGAAGCTGGCGGTCAGATTTTGGCCGCTGAAGACAGTAGTAAAGTTATCGTTATTCAGCAGAAGTACGGCTGCGCTGCCGAGCGCATTGTTGGACTGCGTACCGATGCCGAAAATCAAGCTTCCGCTGACAGTTGCGGAGGTACTGGTGACGGCAGACAGTTCCAGAATTACGCCGTTGTTGTCCCCGGTAAAGTTGAACACCGGGTTGGTCACTTGCGAATTGGCCGCCTGGGTATCGCCACAAAGCGCACCGCACGGAACGAATACGGGGCTTCCACAGCCTGCACCGGTGCTGCAGAGGTAGTAGACAGCCGGAATCGTTCCTCCCGCATTCGCCACTGGATCGCAGCCCGTGCCACAATCAAATGGTTCCGGTCCCACACCCAAGATTCCGTTTGCGCCGAGGGTCGCCTGTGTATCTTCATTGGTTCCCGTACAACCGGGAGGAATTAAGTAAGTGTTCGGAAGCGGATTCGCGATCAATTGGACAGAAGTTGTGCTGGCCACTTCGCCTGCCATCTTGATGTCCGCCTGGGCTACGTTGCCCCAAAGGAAGCTATTGTCCAAAAACTGGATGCAATTGTTCAGGGTGCTGCCATTACTGGTGAGCACCGGAAGACTGACGGTGACCGCCGAAGCCAAAAGTCGCAAGCCGAACGATCCCGTGTCTACTAGAACGTGATCAATGGTCTGGCAGCTGCTGGTACCCGGCACGCAGACATTCACGCTGACAAACGCGCCGTTAGCATAGTTCCCCGCCGGCCCGCCATCTACCGTGATGGGCTGGATGTTCTGGCCCGCGGGTGGCGGCGTCGGCACGCCAACCGGAGTGCTACTATTACCGCCGCAAGCCGCAAGGAAGATCAAGACACCGACTACCAGCGAGATCAGAAGGCTACGCACCGTTTTTCTCCTCATTGAATTTCATCCGCGGTCACGCCTTGCGGCAACATCGTGGGATCGTAGGCTTTACCAAAATATGAGCGCACATGGCCGCCGTTTTGGACCACCAAACCGGGTTGCTGAATACTGAGTGCCCTCCGGCCGACGTGAGCTTGATGTTGGGCTGAAGCGGCATCGGCGAACTGCTGGTAATACGAACCCAAAAGTTGCTGCATATTCGGAATAAACGGGCCATGCCAGGTGATGGCAAAGACCTTCCCCGCCGGGGAAACATATTCCTTCACCACGGTGCCAACCGAATCTTTGATTTCATGAACTGTGTAAGTTGCGGCCTTGGTGCTTTTCAGGGTGCCTTTCATCTGCGCCTGATCCTGATGTACTGAAGTTACGTCGCCGCCTAACGCGGCCAATGCGGGGAGCGAAAGCGCCAGCATCAGGAAAACAATTCCTGTCCATGAGATTCGCGACACTGAGATCCGACAGCTTGATTTCATTTGACTCACTCCGCTTTCTGTAATGCGCAAGATCGGCAGGGATTCATGGTCTTGAACCCCAAGCCGGGTGGGAAGTTGCGGTTCGTCGCTGGTATTTACATCGGCGGTCTCGCGGCTTGTTCGCGGGTATGACATTGGGCTGATTTTCGCTTCGCTGGGTGCGCTCCGCCTTTATCGGGGAGCGCACACAGCTCTCGGCTTTTAACACTGATCCACTGGATAAACGAGATCAGAAGCAATTATTCCAAGATCAACACCAAATCAAAGGCAAGGGACGGGGAGCGTCCGACTCACACTCTTCATGCCGGATGGTGAATAGTTTATCCCTTTTAGGGCTTAGCTATTGTCAAAGGTTGTAAAGTTTACTTTACTTTTCGCATTCCCCCACGACGATTGGCGTGAGCGCGGACCAAGCGGTAAATTGTAGAACGGAGGATCGATGTCTACCTGCGGTTCGTGTGGTTCGAGAGTGCCTGAGGATGTACGTTTCTGCTCGTCTTGTGGCGCTTCCCTAATTGGGGGAATCGCGCCGGATGAACTGGCGACCATGGAGTTTGTGGATTCCAAGCCCCGACAATCGGGAAGCGGGTCTTCGGGTGCGGCTGCCAAAATTTCAAATCCCAAAACTCCAAGCTCCGGCGGTTTGCTGAGCGAAGGTAGATTTCTTCCCGGACGCCTGCTGGCTGGGCGTTATCGCATCATCGCATTGCTTGGCAGAGGTGGCATGGGCGAGGTATATCGCGCCGACGATCTGACGCTGGGCCAACCAGTCGCGCTCAAATTTCTGCCCGAAGATGCAAGCCGGGACGAAACTTTGCTGGAACGATTCCGCAACGAGGTCCGGCTCTCTCGTCGCGTGTCACACCCGAATGTGTGCCGGGTTTACGACGTGGGCGAAGTCGATGGCCACACGTTCTTCACCATGGAGTACGTGGACGGCGAGGATTTGGCGTCGTTGTTGCGCCGCATTGGGCGTTTGCCCGCCGACAAGGCTTTGGAAATCGCGCGCCAGCTTTGCGCCGGCTTAGCCGCGGCCCACGCGAAGGGAGTACTGCATCGCGATTTGAAGCCGGCCAACATCATGCTCGACGGCCGCGGCCAGGTAGTGGTCACGGATTTTGGGCTGGCCGGGTTGGTCGATCAAATTCCCGGAAGCGACTTGCGAAGCGGCACTCCAGCCTACATGGCTCCGGAGCAACTGGACGGCAAAGAGGTCAACGCAAAGAGCGACATTTATTCGCTAGGTCTTGTGCTCTATGAAATCTTCACCGGTAAGCGGGCATTCAGCGTGGAGTCTTTACCTGAACTGGTGCGCGTACGGAGCGAATCAGCGCCCAGCAAGCCATCTACTTTGGTGAAAGATCTCGATCCCCTTGTAGAGCGGGTGATCTTGCGTTGTCTCGAGGCCGACCCGGCGAAGCGGATGAGCTCCGCTTTGAGTGTTGCGGCTGCGTTGCCAGGAGGCGATCCTCTGGCCGCCGCATTGGCAGCCGGTGAGACGCCATCGCCGCAGATGGTCGCGGCAGCGGGTGAAACCACCGGATTGGCGCCGCGCACAGCGATCCTTTGCCTCGCGGCGGCGGTTCTGGGATTGGCGTTGGCTGCATTCGTGTCTGTGAAGACGAGTGCGATCGAGAAACTTGCTGTGGAGCAATCGCCAGAGGTCTTGACTCAGAGGGCGAAAGAAATCGTGAGCGAGCTTGGGTACAGGGACAAGCCGGTCGATAGTGTTGGCGACTTTTCATACGATACAGATGTCGTCGAATATGTGGAGAAGAATGACAAACCGCATCCGCACTGGAACGAAGTACTCTCCGGGCGACCATCGCCGGTGAAATATTGGTATCGGCAAAGTGGACAATACATGCTGCCCACCGATTTCCATAACTTCATGCTGGTTCCCGGAATAGTAACGGAAGACGATCCCCCGCCCGTTCTCTCAGGCATGGTGAGCCTGGCGTTGGATCCGCGGGGAAAACTGACATTTTTTCAGGCGATCCCGCCGCAGGTGGAGGAGAGCGGGACACATGCGCAGGCGGTGGACTGGAATGTGCTATTTCGCGAAGCCGGTTTGGATGCGACGCAGTTCAAGACGACGGAGCCAGTGTGGACTTCGCTCGCCGCGTCGGACACAAGGGCTGCGTGGACCGGCACCTGGCCCGGAAGCAACCGTCCCTTGCACGTTGAGGCGGCTGCATTCGAAGGCAAGCCAGTATTCTTTTCGCTGACAGGACCCTGGACCCGGCCGGAACGCATGCGTCCGGATCCGCCGACGACCGCGGGACGAAGAGCCAGCAATCTCCTTCTTCTGTGGATAATTCTTTTGGTTGTGGGAGGGGCAGCGTTCCTGGCGCGGCGAAATTACATACGGGGCAGTGGTGACCGTCGGGGCGCTTTCCGCCTGTCTGGTGTAGTTTTTGCGACGTTGGTAGCGCTGTGGATATGCGAAGGGCACCTCGTCCCAACGCCGATTACGCTTTTACCATTCTCTGTGTCCATAAGCACGGCGCTTTTTTACTCTGGCCTGATGTGGATCTTGTATCTTTCGCTCGAACCTTACGTACGCCGTCACTGGCCACAAACGTTGGTCTCCTGGAGTCGTCTGGTAATGGGTCGGCTGCGCGATCCGCTGGTTGGCCGCGATGTTCTATTTGGCGTAATGCTTGGAATTGTTTTGGTACTGATCTTTCGCGTAGGCCGTGTCTTGGAGATGAATAAAGGTGCAGCTCCTGAACTCAATTCGACAGATTATCTTATCGGCGGCCGGCATGTGCTGGGCGCATGGCTATTCCACATTCCAGGGGCGATCCAGGGAACACTACTTTTTTTTTTCCTGCTCTTTGTGTTGCGAGTGCTGCTGCGAAAGGAATGGCTGGCGGCAATTATGTTTGTGGCGATTTGGACAACGCTGAAAACTCTGGGAAGCGACTATCCGTGGATTGAGGGCCCTGCGTGGACGCTGATTTATGCAGTCGCTGCGCTCGTGGTTTTTCGCGCCGGGTTTGTTGCTTTGGCGGTCGGTCTGTTCGTCACGGATATGTTGTTGAATGTACCTCTCACCTTGGATTTTTCGGCGTGGTACGCAAGCACCACATTGCTTCCACTGCTGATCGTGGCGGCGCTGGCGGTTTGGGGCTTCTACAACGCACTCGCAGGACAGAAATTGTGGAAAACCGAGCTGTTCAGCTAACCGCGCGGACGCCCGCGCCTAAATTGCTAACAGGATACCGACGTCAGCCTTCGTCCACCTCTTCCACGATCTCGCCGATCACAATGGGCGCGATGTTTCCCTGACGCAGGTGCTGGTTGAGTTGCGGCAGCCAGTTTGTCTTGACGTGATTCCAATCAGCAATGCGCAGCTTCAATGCCTGGCTCGACTCCTGGTAAAGAGCGATCGCTTGCGAAGGCACGGCTCTATCGCCACTCTCGATGACTGCCAGCGCGGACGTTAGCCCCTTGCTCGCATTTTCCAGTCCCACTACCTTATTGCTGGGATCCTCGCTGCCCACCGATACCTTCTGGATTTCACTTTCGAGTTGTGACACTGCGGATTTCAGATCGGCGTGACCTCCGCCGAGCATCTGTTCGAGGTCAGACAATTGTTTCTGCACCGACCTGACCTCGGCCAAAATTTGCCGGCTGTTCATGGCTTCGACGAAAATCTGCCGTCCCAGCTGGAGCTGCTGTTCGAGGTCGCGAGCAGTTGCTGCGGATCGCGGATCCATCGCAATCTTTAGTGGCTGAGCCAAAGTCTTTCCGTCGACGGTCAGACGCAACTGGTAAGTACCCGGAACTGCGCGTGGCGGTCGAGGTGGCCGATAGTCGCTTTCGCTAAGCTGATCCGCAGCTTCACCGCCCCAGGTCAGATTCCAGACGAAGCGGTGCATGCCTGGAGTTGTCTCGAGACTTTCCGGTTTCGGAAACCATCGCTCAGCGATAGGCCGCGCGAGATGCTTCTGTTCTTTCGGGTCATCCGAGGAGAAACTGTTAACCAGATTGTGCTTCGCATCAAAAATATCGAGCTTGATGTGGCTGGCCGCATTCTTGAGGTAGTAGTCGATCATGGCACCGTTCGGAGGATTGTTCGCCGTGGGCTCTTCCGGCGGCAACGGAGAGCCAAGGAAACTATCGTTATCGATGCGGATGGCTGTGGCTGGCTCAAATAGCCATGGGCCTGCGTTCAAGGCGTCGTGCACCTGCCGCAGAGGCGTGATGTTGTCAAGAATCCAAAACGCACGCCCATGGGTCGCGACCACGAGATCGTCTCGGTGAATCGTCAGGTCATGGATTGAAACCGTGGGAAGGTTCAGCCGCAGCGATTGCCAGTGGTCGCCATCGTCGAATGAAACGTAAGTACCAAGTTCAGTGCCCGCGAAGAGCAAGCCGCGGGTTTGGGGATCTTCGCGTACTGCGCGCAAGAACGAAGATGCGCCGATGCCATCGGTGATCAGTTGCCAGGTTGCTCCGTAATCCCGGGTGCGATAGAGATACGGTTTCTGGTCGTCAAGACGGTGCCGGTCGACGGCCGCATAAGCTTCAGCCGGGTCGAAGTGCGATGCCTCAATCAGCGATATTTTGCTCCAATCCCCGACACCTTTGGGCGTGACATCTTTCCAATTTTTTCCGCCATCTTGCGTCAGGTGGATGAGACCGGTGTCGGTCCCCGCCCAAAGGATATTGCCATTCAGACTGGACGGAGCGATGGTGTAAACCACCCCGTATCCCCGCTGCTTTGCGTTTTCGACCGTGGGCGGGCCTTCGGGCTTCTTGTCGCCTGGATGCAGGGTTGATCCGGTCAGATCAGGACTGATGATGTCCCAATGCAACCCGCCATCGAGCGTCTTCATCACGTACTGCGTGCCCAGATAGAGTGTTTTCTTGTCGACGGGCGAGAACAGCAGCACGGGCGTCCACGGATCGCGATATTTGCGAGTGTTGATGTCGACAAGAAAATTCGGCAGCGGCCATGGCGTAATGTCCTGGCTAAAAGAGGTTCGTAGATTGAAACGGCTCACCCCGCCATAGGTGGCGCTAAGGTAGACGATGTTCGGGTCGTTCGGGTCCGGCGCAATGTAGCCGCTCTCGCTGCCGCCGGCAGGAAACCAGTCGCGAGGGGTGATCAGCCCAGAATCGCTGCGGCTTCGCACTGCCGCGCTTCCGCTATCTTGCTCAGTGCCGTAGACAACATAGGGAAACTGATCGTCTGTGATCACGTGATAAAACTGCGCCGTTGGCTGGTTGTACCAGGAACTCCAGGTCTGCCCATAATCGAGGCTGATGGTCGCTCCTTGATCGGTGCCAAGAATCATACGGGACGAGTCTTTGGGATCAACCCAGATCTGGTGGTAGTCGTCGCCGCCAGGTGCTCCGCGGACGATCGAAACCGTTTTGCCGCCGTCCTCGCTGCGGTATAGCGCAACGTTGGGAACGTAAAACACGTCCGGATTATTTGGATCGACGGTAATATTTCCGAAATACCAGGCACGGCTCGTCAGACGATGGTCTTCGTTCTGCAGTGTCCACGTGCTCCCTCCGTCGTCGGAGCGATACAGCCCCGGCTTCTTGGAAGCGCTGATGAGTGCGTACACTCGTTTGCCACTAGCAGAGACGGCTACCGCTGTACGGCCCCAATCTCCTTCGGGCAATCCGTTCCCCACAACCCGCGACCATGATTGACCGCTATCTTGCGAGCGGAAAAGACCGCCGCCTGGCCCGTCGAGCGGCCCATACGTACTCCAAGGCGGACGGCGGGTTCGCCAAGTCGTGGCGAAGAGAAGCTTCGACTCGTCCGCGGCGATGGCGAGATCGGAAACTCCGATGTCAGGACCTTGATCCAGAACCTTCGTCCAGGTTGCGCCGCCATCGGTCGACTTATAAACCCCGCGCTCATTGTCGGGCGCGTAAGCATGTCCGAGAGCGCCGACGTACACGATATTTGGATTTTGTGGATCTATGACAATGCGGCTGATCTGGCGGGTGTCGCGTAGTCCGATGTTGGTCCACGTCTGCCCACCGTCCGAGGATTTATATACGCCGTCGCCGGAAGAAAGATTAGAGCGAATATCGGACTCCCCTGTGCCGGCATAAATGATTTTAGGATCGGAGGGAGCCACGGTGAGAGCTCCGATTGATGCGATCGGTTGTGCGTCGAAGATCGGCTTCCACACCATGCCGGCGTCTGTGGTTTTCCAAACGCCGCCACCTACCGAACCAAAATAAAACGTGGTTGGATTGCCGGCGATTCCTGAAACAGCGACCACTCGGCCGCCGCGAAATGGTCCGATCAGACGCCATTTGAGCCCGCTGTAAAGATCGGTAGGAAGCGTCTGCGCAGTGGCGGCGGTCAAGACGATTAAAGAAATTAAAACAGCAACGAGACACCGGAACTTGATGGCAAGCTTTTGCACCTGGCTGATCCTCACTGGGAAAACAATTAGTGTAGTTGAAGTTTGGAGTTTGCGAGAGGGCTTGTGGCATCAAACATGAAGTGGCCAACTATATTGGCACATTTCGCAGGACTCCGAACTGGCGCGACGTAAACTAAGATATCGATCCGGACCCAACATATGAGCGAACCACCAATTGAAGTGTTGTGCAAGAACTGCGGACAAACATTTACGGCATTCTTAAAAGAAATGGCGGACAAGAATGCTGATGTCACCTGTCCATCCTGCGGCAAGAACGGCCGTTCGGACAATGCAGCGCCGCCCGCAGCGCACAACTAGTTTGCCTAGAAAAAAAGGCACGACCGAAGCCGTGCCATCCTCCGATCCAAGTTGTAAACTCCTGCTATGACCTTTTCGCGACTTCCAGATTGTTTTGTACAGTGAAGGCGCCAAATACCTGGGCTGCCCGCATGCCCGCGATTTGCTTGTCCATCGCACTGCCGACGACTCCATACAGGCTCAGAGTGCCGCGGTCAACGACGATTCGGATCGGCTTGGCTGGGTCGATCGCGTACCGGCTCAGCACCGGGTCGCGATAAATCGCCCGCAGGGCACGAATTCTGATGTCGTCGTCAAAAAAAGAAACCGGGGCGACTTTCGTGTTGTTCACGACGTCCTTTACGCCGGGCGTGGTGTCGACCAGCGCCAGAGCGGAGTCGCGATCAACTTCCGTGCGAGTCTCGCCATTTAGCGTGACCACGCCATCTTCGACGGATGCAGTGACGAAATTAAATGCAATATCGTAGCCCATCCGGTCGTAGTACAGCTTGCGGTCGAGCTGAGCCGTCAGTTCGGCGTCGGGAATGTTTTTTCCGTTGACCGCAATCAGGTTCTTCACTCCCTGCACGTTTTGCGTTTTACGGATTCTCTTGGCCGCGTCCAGCTTCTGCTGATAAAGGTCCACATTCCCAGTGAGCGTAACAATGCCATCCTCTACCCTGGATTGAACGTTGTGGAACTCACCTTTGGCGGCAAGTTGCTGCGAGACTTTGGCTCGAATATCCGCGTCGTAGCGGCTCGCGCTGCTAGTTTGCGCCAACATACTTGCGCTTAAAACACTCATTCCAACAAACCAACCACAGCTCCGAAGAAAAGCTTTCATAAAATGTATTCTCCGATCCCCCATTAGGAATAAACCCACGTTCCGACGAAAAGTTTTCATGATCCTTCTCCTTCTTTACTAACTGGTTAGTTAAATAATCAGATGCACCAAACCTCGTGCGGGAACGTAAAGATTTGTACTAGCTTCGAGATGGTCGTCCGAGCCAGCGGCTCTCTCAGAATTTACGCCGGCGGAACCGCGTGCGCCCGCTCCCACAGTCTCGTGGAGTTCTGTCAAAGCTGCCAAGGTTTCAACAGTGCAGACGTCGCGGTAGTCACCAAGATGGACTTCCCGCCAGCGGTTGAATTCGACCGCGATTCCGCGTACGGTAACATCCAGGCAGTTTGTCCGGGCATGCCGGTCTTCAAGGTCTCGCCAAGACCGGGGACGGAATGAACAAGAACTGGATTGTCTGACGGCTCGCCTTGACGAGTTGCGCACGGCAGCGGCAAGCTAAGTGAAGGGCGCGCACTCGATGGTCAGTTTTCTCTCCATTATCGCGGTGGGATTCTTTCTCGGAATGCGCCACGCCACTGACCCCGACCATGTGATTGCAGTTACTACGATTGTAAGCCGCCAGCGCAACCTGCTCAAAGCCGCGATGACCGGTATTTTCTGGGGCATCGGTCATACGCTCACAATTTTCGTCGTCGGCACAGCCATCATCCTCTTTGATGTGGTAATTCCTGCGCGAATCGGGCTCTCCATGGAGCTTTCTGTGGGACTGATGTTGATTGTGCTTGGAGTGATGAATATCGTGAGCTTTGTCCGCTCGGCGCGTTCGATCTCTCCGCAAAATTCTGAAGTTATTCACCGCCATCCTCACAGCCACGGGGACTACGTACATAGCCACGCTCATGGACACACTCCCGAGGCGCATCTTCACAGTGCCCACCAAACGCCGCTGACCTGGCTCGATCGAGTATTTGGCAAGATCGGCCTCTATCAGCAGCTTCGTCCGCTGGTAGTCGGCGTAGTTCATGGACTCGCCGGTTCCGCTGCGGTCGCCTTGCTCATTCTCACAACCATCCGCAATCCTCACTGGGCCATCGCTTATCTTCTCGTCTTCGGAGCGGGTACGGTCGGGGGAATGATGCTGATTACGATGAGCATCGCTTCCGCATTCAACTTCTTCGGAAAAAGACACGAGAGATTTTCACAACGGCTGGGCTTAGCTTCTGGCTTGGTGAGTTTGGCCTTCGGAGTTGTCCTTGCTTATCAGATCGGCATTGCCAACGGCCTGTTCACTGGCCATCCGCAATGGACGCCTCGATAAGAAACAGTCGGAGCGCTCTTCGGTTTGAAAAGCCGCTATCGGCCAACCCCTCTACACTTCGGGAGAGGCTTGAATGTACGCTCGCATCATTCGACATTCATGATCCTTTTCGTTGAGATCGTGCAGCAGGATGTCGCGCAGCGAAACAATGCCTCGCAGCTGCTTGCCTTCGCAGACCGGCAGATGGCGGAAACCATGGCGCCGCATCAGGAGCATGCAGTTCTCCAGGCTCTCGTCAGGACTCACGGTGAGCGGGTCCTCGGTCATAACCTCTTCTACACGAGTAGTTCGACAGTCGCGTCCTTCGACGACGACGCGTTTCATCAAGTCACGCTCGGAAAAGATACCGACCAGCAAGCCATCACGAAGTACCGGCACCGCGCCGATGTTCCGATCCACCATCGCCTGGGCCACATCGAAGGCAAACTGATCGGCGTCGACCCGGTAGGTATCCTGGGCGTTAATTAAATCGTAAACATGCATGGACTCACCCCCGAATTTCAAATTCGAAGCAAACGGCGCGAGTATATGCCCAAACGCAACGGATTAAAAGAGGCAGAATCGATGGCCGGGGTTGTATGTAGCCCAAAATGGACCTAGGTTGGCCCGAGGAAGACGAAATACGAACATGCCCAGAGCGCCGTGGCAATACCCCCACGCGGCCGGGTCGTAAGAATGATGTTGTAGTCATCAGAAGGCTGGAGACCTTCGACCACCGACGCCAATGGCTGCGGCTGCGCAACCGCAAGGTGTGCGAGAAAGCGGTAAACGTCCGGTTCTCCGCCGTAGCCCTGAGAGATGAAGGAAATCTCCGTGTTCTGGCCCGCGAAGTGCCAGCTCAGCGAAGCCGCCAATGAGATCGCGTCCTCGTATGCCTTCTCCGAGATTACTCCCCGCCCCGGATTGTCGAAGACGATGCGAAGCTTGCGTTCGTCCTCGCGGCTGAACTCCCGCACCTTGAGCGAACCCGATTTGGCTGTGGCTTTCCAGTCCACATGCCGAGCCGAATCTTCCGGCATGTACTCCCGAATCAAATATAGGTCATCGCCCCGCCCACGGGCGAAGGTTTCGAACTCGCCAGTGATCATAGGCAGAACTTCGAAAAATTCATCCGTAGGTTCCACGCGAGGATAAACCACGATTTCACGGACCAACGGCACATGCCGGGTCTTGGTAAGAAATGAGAAGGGAAAGCGCGTCGCCAAGCCAAAGGTCTTCTGCCGATAACATCCGCGACGATCGAAACGAAGTTCAAGATCGGCCATAAGTTCGGCGCCCGGAGGAATATAAGGGAAGTACGCCGATCCTTCAAAGATAGCCGGCGGAGCTTCAACTTTCGAAACCCGTCGCAGTTTGTAATCCCGAAAATGCATCCATTGCTTTTCCGGCGGACGTCCCGGCGGAACCGCAAACATTGTCGGCATCCATTGCCAGTGTTTGCCGAGGCTATCTTTCTCGACCGAAACCACATTCACGGAAAACGATGGTAAGCAGCGCCGCGGATTTCGCAACACGATTCTGCCCAGCATCGCCCGGCCTGCGAAAACGTGCTCGGGCAAGCGTACATCCAATTCCAGAGCGCGCAACACCACGGCCGAAGCGACGCCGGAAACCAGAATTGCTGCCAGCATCGCGGCCACTACGATGTACAGCAAGTTGTTCCCCGTGTTCAAAGCGGCGATCCCAATCACCATTACGATGGCGACGTATACAATGCCAACCTTGGTAACGTCGTAGTGGAAAGCATCCCGAATGCCAGCCCCGGCCACGCGGCGGGCGAGATACGGAACCGTGGTCAGGCCCACGATAACGGCCAGCAATAGCGCGGCGGATGCCAGCACTAGCGTCGCCCACAGATTTCCCGACTCTCGCGACACAGTCGAAAAAAGTGCGGCTCCGAATGCCAGGGTCAAACCCACGATCGCCAGCAGGAAGCGCACCCAGACCTCGGGAATATCAAGGTGCAGAAAGCGGGAGAATCGTTGGATCGCAGAAACCTGCGGACTATTGGCTGGCTTCATTTGCGGAGGTTCTAGGTCGAGGTTAGCATCGGCGTGACCAGGCATCAATCAAACTTTAGCGACAAGAACTCGGCCACCGCATGATTAAATTCCTCAGGCGCTTCCTCGTACGGGAGATGTCCAACCCCGTCGAAAGTCATCAGTTGGCAGTTGCGAAACCGCTGCTTGAGCTGCACGGCTGAGGCAGGGTCCACCGCGGTATCCAAGCTGCCCCAAATCAACAGCGTTGGAAGGTGCGCGATGCGTGGCAACGCCGACTCCAATTCCCTTAGATCGCGATTCCACGACCGCGTCACCGCCAATGCGTATTCGAAGGAACCTGGAATGCGCAGCGGCCTGCGATAGCCTTCGAGGCTGTCCGGCGGAATGCGGCGAGGGTCACCGAACATCCGCCGATGATAAAACTCGTGCAGGCTTGGGAGATGAGGAGCGAGATTCACAAAGAGCGGCGCAACAATCAGGTTGCTCAGCAAAACCGTCAACCGCCTTCCGTGTGCAGACCAGGGATTGACTGGATCCACCAGAATCAATCGTCGAAAGCGATCCGGCGCCAGCGCGGCCGCCGTCATGCAAACCGCACCGCCGTGCGACGTGCCCAAAAGATCACACGAGGCCAGACCGGTTTTGTCCATGAATTGGAGCAGTCGTTTGGCGCTTGCGGTAAATGAGCAGTCGAGTTTCGCCGGCCTATCGGAGAAGCCGGTTCCCAGCATGTCGATGGCGTACACCGTCGCCTGCCCAGCCAGAGCGGGAATGGTGAATCGCCAGGAAAACGAGTATCCGAGCAAACCGTGGACCAGCAGCAAAGCTGGGCCGGAGCCGGCGCGCAGGTAGCGCATGCGGGCGGTGCCCGGCGCATTGTCCAAAGTTATCCAATGCTCTTCGGCCGCGAATTCGTCCCGCGGATTGATGCGCGCGTCCGATGCACCGTTCCCGGGAATTTTGTGGTTGAGGTGAGACAACTTTTTACCGGCTTCGGCCTTCTATATAAGAGTATCGCCTCTGTCGCTTTGTGAAGGGAGAGTTTCGGCTCTCCCTTATTTTTGGCGGCCTTTCCAAGAGGCGCGTGCATCTCCAAATCTTCTAGCCAATGGCGATAGCCTTCGCTAAACTTAGTCTGTTCAAAAACATTCGCTGATGGAGGAACTTATGAGATCACGCGTGTCGGTACTCGCCTTAGGACTCTATCTGTCCTTTATCCTTCTCGCCTGCAACAAAAAGCCAGACCAGACAGCCGACACTAGCGCCACGAATCCTGCTCCTGCCGCTGCAAATCAGGCTCCTGCCGCTCCGGCGCAAACGCCACCGCCGCCGGCCCCGGTTGCCGAACCCAAGCCAGAACCGATCGTCGTTCCCGCTGGCACAGCTCTGACCGTGCGCCTGACCCAGGCAGTCGGTTCAAAAATCAGCCAGCCTGGCCAAAGCTTCACTGGAACGTTGGCGCATTCCGTCATGATTAGTGGCAAAACCGCGATCCCTGCTGAAGCCACCGTCACTGGTACTGTGGTCGACGCCAAACCTCTCGGCCGCTTCGCCGGTGGCGCCAGCTTAACCCTAAAGCTGGTCTCGATCAATCTTCGTGGCACTGAACGCGAAATACAAACTGCCGCGGTCACTCAAACCGCGAAAGGCAAAGGCAAGCGCACCGCCGTGCTGGCCGGGGGCGGAGCTGCGGTTGGCGCGTTGATTGGCGGCCTGGCGGGCGGAGGCAAGGGTGCAGGAATCGGCGCACTCGCCGGCGGCGGTGCGGGCACTGGCGGCGCGGCTTTCACCGGCAACAAAGATATCGTTCTTCCGGCGGAATCCGCCATCAGCTTCACCCTCGAGCAACCGCTGGAGGTCAGGGGGCGATAACTTTTTCGTCACAACCAGCGAGCCGTGAGGAGGCCAGTTCTGCAGACGACCAAGCGTGCTGGTTGAATATTCCGTTCCTGAAATCAGCCGGCACGCTACACTCTTCAGCGGGCCGCAGACTCGAACAGCGGGTCAGCGCCTGCCGTCAGCCGTTTACTTCTTTGGTTTAAGAAAAAGCATTATTTTGAATCTTCGTCCTTTGAGGAGTTAGGATGCGTATCGTTCTTGCCAACATTATCTTGATCTGTGCTCTGATGCCGGGGGCACTGTCCCAGCAAACCGACCCGCCCAAGGATCAAGCGGCCCCCAAAAAGCCTGACGCCCAGACGAAAAACGAAAAGAAGGCTCCCGACAGCGCCGCCAAGCCTTCAGAGTCCTCCACGTCCGAGGAGCACAAATCGGACACGCCCAAAGCCGCCACAGGCGATAAGGATAAAGATAAAGAGGAGCACTACGACGTCGCCGAAGTTCCCCCAGTCGTGACCCATCACCAGATCACCGTGAACGGCAAGTTGCTGAAATACACGGCGACCGCAGGACGGCTTCCCATCAAGCGCGAAGATGGCAAGATTGAAGCTGAAATGTTTTTTGTCGCTTACTCCCTCGATGGGCAGCAGGCCAACCAACGTCCCCTGACATTTGCGTTCAACGGTGGCCCCGGGTCAGCATCGGTGTGGCTGCACATGGGCGCGCTCGGACCCAAGCGGGTCGTGCTGCAGCCGGATGGATATATGCCTGCCGCGCCGTACCGCCTCGCCGACAATCCTTACACTCTGCTGGACAAGAGCGACCTGGTGTTGGTGGATGCAATTGGTACTGGATTCAGCCGCGCCGCCGATGCCGAACTCTTGAAAAAATTCTGGGGAGTGAAAGGAGATATCGAGGCCTTCTCCGAGTTTATCCGGCTATATCTTACCCGCTATGAGCGCTGGACCTCGCCCCTCTTCTTGTTAGGTGAGAGTTACGGCACAACCCGCGCCGCCGGGGTTTCCGGCTACCTCGCCGACCGGGGAATCTCCTTCAACGGGATTACGCTGCTTTCCACCGTGCTGAGTTTTGAAACCCTCGCCGACAACAAAACCAACGACCTGCCCTACATCTTGCTCATCCCATCGTTTACCACGATCGCCGCCTTCCACCACAAACTGCCGCCGGATCTGAACTCCGACGTCGCCAAGGCGCGCCAGCAATCAGAGCAATGGGCATCCACCGAGTATGCGTCGGCACTGGCCAAAGGAGACGCCATTGCACCCGACGAGCGGCAAAAGACAATCGATCAAATGGCGCGCTTCACAGGATTGAGTCCGCAACTGATCGACAATGCCAATCTGCGCGTCGATGTGGCGAAGTTCACTCACAACCTGCTCCTCGACCAGAAAGTGCGCGTGGGTCGTCTTGACGGACGTTTCACCGGCCCCGACCCCCAGGGACTGCTGGACACGGATTTCTACGATCCAACCCAGTCCGCAATCCTCCCGCCCTACACCTCGGTCTTCAACAACTACGTCCGCACCGAACTGGGCTATCAAACCGATATGCCGTACCACGTATTCGCCCGGGGAGCAGGATTCGAGCATTGGGATTGGGGATCCAGCATCAAAGGCTTTCCTGACACGGCCTCCGCATTGCGCGAGGCTATGGTGAAGAACCCTTATCTAAAAGTGCTGGTCATGGAGGGCTACTACGACCTCGCAACTCCCTACTTCGCCGCGAACTACACCATGGACCACCTGAACCTCGGCGGAAAATACCGGCAAAACATTTCGTTCGCGACCTACGATGCCGGACACATGGTGTATTTGCCCACGGAGTCGTTGAAGAAGATGAAGAACGATCAGGCGAACTTCATGCAGAAGGCTGGAGCAGAGCAATAAGATTTTTGATCTTATTTTCGATTGCGAATCCCGAAGAGTAAAGTCACCTTGACGCACTTCTGCGCTCCTGCTCGACCCGGACGACGGGACTCATCCGCTATGAAGAAAAATGTCTGGAGAGCGGTAATCGAAATAGGTTTTATCATCTTCCTGTTTTACTCCAATCTCTTGATGGGAGAATTTGAGCGCTCAGGCATGGGACACAAGAGAGGCATCGCTTGGGCAATCCGAGATATTTTTACCGCGGCCAATTTTGAAATTGCCACGATAGCTGCGCTCATCGGTTATGTCCTTGTTGAATTTCTTCGAAAGAGATTCTAGGCGAACGTAGCCAGACCAAAGTAGTTGCGGCAAGACTCGCCATGACGGCACCAAAGAATAAGAAAATGCCCATCGCAGCGAATCCTGCTGGCTCAGGGAGATCGAGGCCGGTGCGATCGTCGTCCCGCATCTGCTGAATAATAAGCCAATGCCGGAAAACTAAATCGAGCGCAAGGCGTCCATCGGGTCTGCGGAAGCGGCGCGGGTTGCGGGAAGCGCTAATGCAAAAACCGCCATCAACATTATGATCAGAATCTCGGTTGTGTAAATCAGCGGGTCGGTCGCGCTGACCTCGAAGAGGAGGGACCCCCGAGCACCCCGATGCCCGGTCCGCGCCCGTGTGGGGACGGGCGCCTCGCCCGTCCGGGCCGAGCAAAGCTCGGCACGCCCCCGGATAGCACATTTACGAATTCGGTCTTAGACTAATAGGTTTGAAACTGGGAGATGACATGGCAACTGCTACCACTCGCGCAAACCCGCTCTCTTACCTTACCGACCAACTGAACGATCTGAAAGCCAAAGGCACGCACTTCCGTCTCCGCGTACTTGACGATGAACAAGGGCCCATCTGCACCTTCGACGGCAAGAAGGTCATCAACCTCGCTTCGAACAATTACCTCGGCCTGACCACGCATCCCAAACTCCGCGAAGCCGCCCTCGAAGCCACGCGCAAATACGGAGTCGGATCGGGCGCGGTACGAACCATCGCCGGCACCATGAAGATCCATATGGAGCTCGAAGAAAAAATCGCGCGCTTCAAGAACGTCGAAGCCTGCGTAGTCTTTCAATCAGGATTCGCCGCGAACGCAGGGACAGTTTCAGCAGTGCTGGGCAAGGACGACTTCATCATCTCCGACCAACTGAACCACGCTTCGATCATCGACGGCGCCCGTTTGTCGCGCGCCAAGATCCTGGTTTTCGAGCACAAGAATATGGCCGAGGCCGAAGAGAGACTGGCGAGCATCAAAGACCAACCCGGCAAGAAATTGCTGATCACGGACGGCGTCTTTTCCATGGACGGCGATATCGGCCCGCTGCCCGCGCTGTGCGATCTAGCGGAAAAGTACGGCGCAATCATGATGGTCGATGATGCCCATGCCTCCGGCGTCCTCGGCCGTAATGGTCGTGGCTCGATAGATCATTTCAAAATGCACGGCCGCGTAGATATTCAAGTCGGCACGCTCTCGAAAGCCATCGGTGCGCTCGGCGGATACGTCTGCGGCACCCGCGACCTGATCGACTTCCTGTATCACCGCGCCCGCCCATTCCTGTTTTCCACGTCCCACCCACCCTCAGTCGCAGCCACCTGCATCGCCGCTTTCGATGTCCTGGAAAACGAACCCGAGCGCATCGAAAGGCTCTGGGAGAACACTCTCTTCTGGAAAAAAGAACTGGGCCTGCTCGGCTTCAACATCGGAGGCAAAACCACACCAGCCAGCGAAACCCCAATCACGCCCATCATCATCGGCGACGGCAAACTCACCATGGACTTCTCCCGCGAACTCTTCAAAGAAGGCGTCATGGGTACCGGCATTGCCTTCCCCACAGTCCCCGAAGGCAAAGCCCGCATCCGCACCATCATGACCGCGACGCACACAAAAGAACAACTGCAGCAAGCGCTAGAGGTACTGAAGCAAGTAGGAAAAAGAATGGGAATTGTGTAAGTGGCAATGCATGTGTGGGGACGGACGTCGCCCCGTCCAGGCCGAGCAAGGCTCGGCGATGGTTATCGCGTCCAAACCAGATTGATAATGCTGTACTTAGCTCGACAGAGTGTTCCATGTGGAACACTGGCGATTAATCGCCTCGATACACAATCTTCCCGCTAACTATCGTCGCCACAACTTTCCCCGTGAACTGCCAGCCATCGAAGGGAGTGTTGTGCGATTTCGAGCGGGACTTTTCCGCTTCAAACGTCCAGCGTTTCTTGGGATCGAAAATCGTTACATCGGCGTGACTGCCGCGCCCAAGTGTGCCCCGGCCTCGCAGATCAACCACGCGCGCCGGCCCCGCGGTGAACAGTTCAACGATCCTTGCCAGAGGAATCTTGTGGTCGCGATGCAGGCGCGTAATGGCGATCCCGATCGCGGTTTCGAGTCCGGTGATTCCGAACAGAGCGCGCTCGAACTCGGTGATCTTTTCGTGGGTCGCATGCGGGGCGTGATCGGTCGCGATGGCATCGATCGTGCCATCCGCGAGCGCCACGAGGATGGCTTCGCGATCGGCACTCGAACGTAGAGGCGGACTCATTTTGAAGTTCGAGTTGTAATCGCCAACATCGGCGTCGGTCAGAGTGAAGTGGTGCGGGGTCACTTCACAGGTGACGCGGGCTTTTCCGCGCTTGCCGCGGCGTACTGCTTTCAGCGCATCGGCGGTTGAAAGATGGGCCACGTGCAGGCGTGCCCCGGCGAATTGCTGGGCCAGGTAAACATCACGCTCGACCACGGATGCTTCCGCAGCCGTCTTCATGCCGCGCAGCCCCAACCGAAATGACGTTGGACCCTCGTTCATCGAACAGTTCTCGGTCATGCGCGTGTCTTCAGCGTGCTGAATTACAGGCAAGTTGAGTCCCGATGCCGCTCGTAGCGTCTCGCGCATAATGGTGTCGTTGAGGATAGGACGGCCGTCGTCGCTGACTGCGACCGCGCCGGCGCGTTGCAAGGCTCCAAAATCATTCAGCACGGCGCCTTTACTGGCATGCGTGGCGGCGGCGATCGGGAACACGTTGACCACGGCTGCCCGCTCGGGTTGCTGGATCCACGCGACCCATTCAGGCGAATCGACAACCGGAGAAGTATTTGGCATGCAACACACGGAAGTGAATCCGCCGGCAGCGGCGGCGGCGGTTCCGGTTGCTATGCTTTCCTTGTAGCTCTGGCCGGGCTCGCGCAGGTGGACATGGAGATCGATGAAGCCGGGGGCGACGATCAGGCCGCGAGCATCGAAGATCTTGTCCGCGCTGCTACGGATTTTGTTTGGAGCTGTGACTTCAGCCACGCGACCATCGCGCAAGAGCACGTCCATGAGCGCGTCCAACTTCGCTGCTGGGTCGATGACGCGACCGCCTTTGATCAGTAGAGATCCCGATTTTGATTTATCGTGTGCCATTTGTTGCTTCATCGTTTCCCGGACTAAGAGCCCGGAAATTCGACTCTGTTTACCTCAGCGGCTAAAGCCTTCATCGATTCGAGATCATTTATCGCAGTGCTTGAAAGCATGCGCGTAAGAATTAATCTTGCGCCCGTTGGGGCTTGTCTCGTTCCACTTTACCCATGGCTTACGCCATGGGCTGCATTCTTACGCCGCTTCGCGGCTGCAGACTCATACTGAAGCCCTACTCCTGAAGCCTGAAGCCTATCTCGCTTTGCCCAATGCCTTGGCCAGGACCGCCATTCGCACGGGGACTCCGTTGTGCACTTCTTCCACGATGACTGACTGGGGGCAGTCCGCTACTTCCCAAGTGAGTTCCAGGCCGCGGATGATTGGGCCGGGGTGCATCACAATTGCATCCTGCTTCGCCATCTTTAGTCGAGGCATGGTCATCTGGTATCTGGAAATGTAATCCTGCAGGCGCAGTTTGGTTCCCGCGAGGCGTTCTTTTTGCACTCGCAAGACCATAACTGCGTCGGCGCCACGCACAGCTTCTTCGACGGTGCGGGAGATGTGTAATCCCGGAACCAAGGTGGTTGCCACATCAGGGAGAAACTCCGGCGGTCCGCAAAGAGTGATGCGAGCGCCGAACTTGCTGAGCAAGTGAATGGCGGAGCGGGCCACGCGGCTGTGATAGATGTCACCGACAATCGCCATCTGCAGACCTTTCAACGTCTTCTTATGGCGCAAGATGGTGTAGGCGTCGAGCAGGGCTTGTGTGGGGTGTTCGTGCATGCCGTCGCCGGCGTTGATGACTGGAATATCAAGATGCGTGGCCATCAGCAGCGGCGCGCCCGCGTTCGGGTGACGAATCACCAGCACGTCGGCTCCCACAGCCTGCAGGGTGTATCCCGTATCCAGCAAGGACTCGCCTTTTTCAATGCTCGATCCGCTGGAGAGCACGAGCGTGGTCATCGCTCCCATGGACTTGGCTGCGATTTCGAAAGAACTGCGGGTACGCGTGGATGCTTCGTAGAAGAGAAGCAGCACACGCTTGCCGCGAAGCAAGGGACGCGGCTTAAGCGGATTCATGCGCCGTGCCAGCGTGAGCAGGCTCTGAATCTCGGACGCCTCGAGATGTTCAATGCCGAGCAGGGAACCGCGGACGGCTTTGTTCATGCTTATCTGAGAACCTTAGACACTAATCTTGCAACAGTCTCCGCAACACTGCGCGACGAACGCGATATTTTGCCAGTTGCCTCGCTTCGCTGGGCCGCCCGGACGAGGGGTCCGGGCCTACGTCTGCTTCTCTACTACCAAAACTTTTTCCGCACCATCGATTTCGCGCAACTGAACTTCGATGATCTCCTGGAGCGTAGTTTGTACTTTGCGCCCTACAAAGGTTGCTTCGATGGGCAATTCGCGATGGCCCCGATCGATTAGCACGCACAACTGGACTTGCCTGGGTCGTCCTTGCTTGAAGAGCGCGTCCATGGCGGCGCGCACGGTGCGTCCGGTATAGAGGACGTCATCCACCAGCACGATATTTTTGCCCGTGATGGGGAATTCCGGCTCAGTTTTTTGCACTACCGGAGCGGCTCCGACGGCCGAGAGATCGTCACGATACAAAGTAATATCGAGGGTACCCACGGGCACCACAGTCTTTTCGATCCGGCCTATCATCTGCCCCAAGCGCTGCGCCAGGAATACTCCGCGGCGGCGGATTCCGACTAACCCAAGATCGGTGGCGCCGTTATTTTTCTCGATGATTTCATGGACCAACCGCACCAGCGTACGCTCGATTTCCGATGCAGACATCAATTGCGACTTCTCTTGCAGGTTGGATTGGCGGGGTGAGGGTCGTGGAGTCATGAACGCTGCATCATACGCGGCGGAGGCAGGGCGGGGCAAGGTGCTGCATGGTTTTTGGAGCGGCCTTGCTCGATGTAGCCTGCTACGGCACTGATCAGCCAGGAGCAGCGACAAGTTGCTCTTGCCTATTGGGGCGTGACGCCTAACTGTGCGAATGTGACGATGTGGTTGGCTGGGTCCTTGACTCCGATTTCTTTCGCGCCGTAGAACGTGGTGCGCACGGGCATGACGACCTCCGCTCCCTTCATGGCGGGGACTACCTCGTCAAGATTTTCCACCTCTACGTACAGGAAGGATGGGCCCTTGCGGACCTCCGGCGAAACCGCAGAGACATCTTTTTCCGCGCTGGCGTAGGTTTGGTACATCAATTCAACGGCGCCTTTTTGCAGGATTGCGAATGCCAGTTTGTCGCCGTCAGGCACGTCGATGGTTTTCTCGAACCCCAAGCGTTCTATCCAAAACTTCAGACAAGGCTCGATTTCCTTCGCGAACAGCACGGGTGTGATCTTTGTTATGGTCATAGGTCTTCCTTTTCCCCCAACATTTCCGATTGCACTTTTCTCTAGTCTCATTTAGACTAGCACGATGATACAAACCTGAAAAACGGCTGTCAAGGAGAATTTTATGCATACCGAAGAACGCACACTACGAGACCTGGTTTCCATTGGACCCGCCATGCTGCGCGATTTCGAACTGCTTGGCATCGCGAGCGTTGCGCAGCTTTCCAGGAAGAATCCGGAGAAGCTTTATGAAAAGCTATGCCGGATCAGCGGACAACCGCAGGACATTTGCTGCCTCGATGTTTTCCGTGGGGCGGTGGCGCAGGCGCGGAATCCGCGTTTACCGCTGGAGCAATGTCAGTGGTGGTATTGGAGCCGTCAACGAAAGAGGCGTGATGGCCGCTGAGAAACGTGAACTCACGACCCCGGATCTCGTCTTGCTGAGTCTGCTTGCCGAACGAGCGATGCATGGCTACGAGGCCAACCTCGAATTGGAACGCCGCCAGGTGCGGGATTGGGCGGGGATCTCGCGGCCTCAAGTTTATTATTCGCTCGACAAGCTGGACCGTTTGGGACTGATTCGAAGCGCGGAGAGCGATGAACCGCAGGCGGGTCCGGAGCGGCGGGTTTTTGCCACCTCGGCGAGAGGTCGCGCGGCGCTGGCGGACGCTTTGGAACGGGACGAATGGAGCACACAGCGCGAACGACCTCCATTTCTTACGTGGATTGCACTTTCCTGGCAGGCACGTCCGGGAGTTTTTCAACGGCAACTGGAGCGGCGCCGGGAATTTCTGCTCACGGAACTAGCCCGGGAGGAGGCCACGTTGCGGGGGATTCGGAAAGAAGTGGGCCATCGTTTCCATGAGGCTGTCTGGATGGTGAGCTTGGTGATCCAGCAGTTTCGTGTGGAGCTGCGGTGGCTGCGTAAGCTTTCCCGGGAGATCGATCAGCGGGCTGGGGCCCGGCATGTGGCTTATGGAACAAAGGAGATGGAGTGAGTTGATGGGTTGCTGATGGTTAGAGGTTGAGTGATAAGCAGCCTGGCGCCCATGCGGGGCGTGAATCTTTTCTAGAGCTGTTAATGCAGCGCTGAAGCGCTGCTCCACCACAACGCGTTGCTCCCTCCAAGTGTGCTCGCTGCGCTGCGCTGGACGGGCGAGTCGCCCGTCTCCACACTGGTTATGGGCTGGAGGCTACAGGCGTTCTTTGCGGCTTAGTAGGAATGCGCCTATGGCTCCCCCCAAGCTGGAAAAGATGGTGAAGGCGACTAGGGTCATGACTAAAGTCAGAACCATGATGAACGTGAAACCTTCAGGGGTGTTGAACAACTCCATTACCTGTTGCATGTGGGGATCAGAGCTGTGGGCGGCGTACTGTTGAATATAGTTCACGAGGGCATCGTGAATTTCTTTTCCGGAACGGAAGGCGGTCCACAGCGCGAGAATCGCAGCTAGTACGCCGAAGCCCAGGCCGCCGGTGAGGGCGCCGAGGCGTGTTCCCAGGCCGGCGGTGAGATGCGTTCCAGGACAGCGACGGCGGTACAGCAGGACGGAAAGAAAGCCGGCCGCAAACATGCCGAAACCGGCAGGCATACCGAGGAAGATCAGGAAAATCGGGGCCAGCAGTGAGAGTCCCGCAGAGGGCAAAGCCTGGGGCCATTCGAGCGTCGAGGACGACGGCGGCGCGTAGGATGTGTACTTCTCGATTGCGATTTCTGGCGTTGCGATAGCGGGCTCAAGCGGTTCCGGTCCAGCCACTCGAATCTGGGGGGCGCTGCATCGGGGGCAGAAGGGAGTGCCGTCTTCGACGCTGGCGCCGCATTTATAACAAGGATGTTCCACTGGATTTCAAGGTACAGCAGGGGAGTGCGGCGCGCAAGAAAAGCCGGCGCTCGCACCATGGCGGACGCGGTCGCTACACTAGATATCACCTTCCTTGCCACGGACGCGTACCCACACGATGGCGAAGTCTGAACCTTTGCCTTGGGGATCGACTGACACAATGTGCTGATTGTCGTCGGTACCAACTTTCAGTTCTATGGTCTTGCCGCTGTCGTCATCGTCGCACTTGAGATTGCCGCCCACGACATAACTCTTCTTTCCGCCAACAAAAGGGACATCGTCGTCGAGCTTGACGCGGGTGCCGCGGCATTGCACGACTTTACCGTATTTTTTCAGTTGGTCCTGATAATACGCGATGACTTTGGCGGGCGGATCGTCGGACTCATATTCGAGAGCCACAACCTTCAGGCCGAAACCGAACGCGGACAGGTTGACGTTGGCGCGCTTCTTGTCGCCATCATTCGTTTTTGCTTTCGGCCTGGCGCCGGGATAGACAGGGAGGCCGGCGTCACGGGCATCCGCATTCTCGTCCACGTGGAGCGCGCCGACCGGGGTATTGATATCGACTTTACTGTTGCCGTTGTCGTTGTGGTCTTTCACGTTCACGCTGCAGCCGGGCGAAAGCACGAGCGCAGCCACTATGAACACGATCGAGAGGAATGGGCTAATTGGTTGTGGTTTCATGTCGAGAATCTCCCTGCGCGATCTGTGCGGGACGCGCGATACCAGCACCGCGCTGCGCGATGTTTGGAATGGTGACGGGTAGATGTCCGCGGATTGGGATCTCACCAAACAATGCTTTCACCGCGCTAATTTCGGAAACTGCTGCGTTCGAGAATGTACAAAGATAATTTTGAACCGCGGGGAAGTCTTGCGCCAGGTATGGATTTCCCATGGCGAGCACAACCGTTTTCTCTGTAGCGCGATCCAGTATTTTTTGTAACAGGGCGCCACTGGCGTCGGACAAGCCCACGGAGTTGGTCACACCGTTCGTACTGTTCATAACCTTGCCTGGAACCGGGACTTCGTAGACCGCGGCAATCACCGAGCGCGCGTTGTCCACGGATTTTAGTACTTCGTCTGCAATCACAGCTGCGACGCGGGGATCCAAATAGATCACATCGGCATCGCGCACACGACTGCGGATCTGGCGTTCCAATGTGCGCCCAGCCTCGGTGCGCATGTCGTCCGAAAAGATTACGACGACGGTGTTGTCGCGCACTTCTTCCACTCTCTGATACGGAAGACCGGGGTCGGCGGTTCCAGATGATTTCAGGGGCAGGAGTTTGGCGTTGTCGCGGACCAGGGTGATAGAGTCGTCCGCGATTTGCTGGCCTAGGGCAAGGTTCTCAGACTTGCCAACCAGGGTGGAAAGAGCCTCAATATTCACTAAGCGCGTTTTGTGAAGACTTAGTGAGGCTTTTGCTTTCAATATTTTCAGCACGGAGGCATCGAGTTGCGCGGATGGGATCTCGCCGCTGCGCACGGCTTCCAGCATGGCCCGGTAGGAGGCGTCGAGATCGGCGGGGATGAGCAAGACGTCATTGCCCGCTTTGAAAGCATCGACGGCAGCGCGGCCGATGTGTGCGCTGTAGAGACGAGTCAGGCCCGCCATATCGAGCGCATCGGTTACAACGATTCCTTTGAAACCGAGTTGGTTCTTGAGCAGGCCGGTCACGATTGCTGGCGAAGTCGTGGCCACATGGTTGGAATCGGAGTCAAGTGCGGGAACGGAAACATGGGCCACCATAACCGACTCGACGCCCGCTTCGATCGCTCGCTGAAAAGGTGGAAGCTCGACGGATTTAAGGCGCGTCACGTCGCCGGTCACTTGCGCTACGCCCAGATGAGAGTCGGTTGCGGTGTCGCCGTGGCCGGGAAAGTGCTTCACCGTCGTCATCATTCCGTTGGCGTGGGCTCCGTGGATGTACGCGGTAACCAGATCGCCGACCTGCTGCGGGTCTTCGCCAAAGGAACGGGTATTGATGATGGGGTTTGCGGGATTCGAATTGACGTCGGCATCGGGAAAGAAATTCCAGTGCACGCCGATGGCACGAGCCTCTTGCGCCGTGATCCGCCCGAAGGCTTCTGCGTACTCCCGTTTGCCCGCGGCTCCGAAGGCCATGGCGTGGGGAAATTCAGTACCGCCATGCAAGCGCATGGTCACGCCGCGCTCGAAGTCAGCCGCGATCAGCAACGGCAACTTCGAGTCCTGCTGCAGGCGGTTGAGCAGTTCGGCGGCTTCGTAGGGCTGGTTGCGATAGAGAAAAGGCGGGTCCCAGCGCACCGTCATGGTGAATCCGCCGAGATGGTATTTGCGGATGCTGTCGCGAAGCCGCAGGTACTCAGGACTCTCGACGTTCAAGAATTCGGCCCGTGCCCAAACCGAGAAAAGCTGGCCAACTTTTTCCTCCGTCGAAAGCTTATGCAGGGTCTTCTCGGCCCATTTCTCTCCTTCGCGGTCAAGGTGTATCGGACCGGGCTGCTGGTACTTTTCTTTGGCGAGAGACAAGCAAACGAGGGCACAGAGCACTGCAAGAAATGAACCAATCTGTCGGAGCATGAGCAGACGATAACATGGGATTGGACTTTGGGTCTCAGGGCCAAGCTTCGGCGCTCATCTGGGAAACGCCAGGGCAGTATACCTTCGCCTGATACCGCCGGATATACTTGGCGAATGCCTGTGATCGTCGCCATGCTTCGCGGGGTCAATGTTGGCGGCCACAACAAAATCGAGATGGAGGCCCTGCGCGCACTCTGCGAATCGCTCGAATTGCGCGATGCGCAAACCTATGTGCAGAGTGGCAACGTCGTTTTCCGGACTAAAGAACGGAATCTAGGTGCGCTGGCTAGGCGCATGGAGGACGCGATCGAGCAGAGTTTCGGTTTTCGTCCCGCCGTCATAGTCCGCACCACTTCCGAGCTCAGGAACGTAATTGCCAGAAACCCATTCAGTAAGCGGCGGGGAATCGAGCCGGGCAAGCTTCTGGTTACCTTCCTCGCCAGTGATCCTACTGTGGAAGCTCGGGATCAGACTCTCCAGATCAAAACCGATCCCGAAGAAATGCGGATTGACGGTCGGGAAGTCTACATCTATTTTCCCAATGGCATGGGGCGCACAAAACTGTCGTGGCCCATGATTGGAAAGATGCTAGGGACGTCGGGAACGGGCAGAAACTGGAACAGCGTCATCAAGCTGTTGGAGATGGCGGAAAAGCTTGAAGCTGCCGGGTGATCGATTGTGTATAGATTCTGCTACTAACACCACGGCTCTTGGCTGGATTCTGGCTGTGGAGGCCCACCCTTTCCGCAGAGGACGCGGGAAAGGGTGGGGCACTAGCCTTGTTGCGGAGTACCCCTCAGTTTGTCGGCCTCCCGGGCTACTGGGTTGCAACGCCTTTCAGCGTGTAGACCACACCATTAAATGAACCGTTATAACCGGCACACCACACCTGGAATTTGGTGCCTACGCGATGGCTATCGCACGCATCCATTTCGTAGCCGGTATTCGCGTCGAGGGACCAAGTCCTGCCGCCATTACGGCTGAAGTAGATGCCGCCAACATTGGAATAGAGGTTGCCGCCGGCCGCCCAGCCGATTTTCGGTGTCACAAAGCGAATCTCACGGATCGGCCAAGGATCGTCCAAGGTACGCGCGCTCCATGTCTTGCCGCCGTCGGTGGTGCGATGCACCCAGCCCTCCACTTTAGGTGAAATCTCGCCGCCGCCGACCCAGCCGGACTTGTTATTGGCGAAGAAAACCGGCCCGTCGAAAACCGAGTCAACGGATGGGCCACAGCTCCAGACTGCGCCGGCGTCAAGACTATCGCAGTAGTTGATCCCCGAGGCCCGGGCGTGCAGATTGGGCAGCAGGCTGAATTCAAGGCCGAACCAGCCACCATCGGGGTTCGAAACAACGCTGGTCCAATCCGCCGATGTGGCGCCACCATCGGTTGTGTATTGGGCAGCGTTCGTAGCGCCGTTAATCAGGTCCATAATCAGGCCGTCATTGTGATTGGCGAAACGGGCACGCTGCACCCATCCGGTCGTGGTCAAAACAATATCGTTCGTCCAGGTTGCGCCTCCATCGTGGCTCCAGCGAATGATTCCTTCGAAAGTCGACGAATCATAAAAGCCAGAGATGACCACATCTTTGGCATTGAAGGCGTGAACGCCGTACCAGTACCATGGAAAACTCAGGTTCAGAACTTCTTTCCAGTGGGCACCGCCATCGGTTGTTTTCCAGACTTGGCCGGCCTCGGCGGCGGCGTAACCAATCTTCGCGGTCGGAAAAGAAATGTCATGGATGACTGCCCCAGTCAGAGTAGCCTGCAGCTTCCATGGATTAGCCTTGGGGCTGACGGCGCTCGAAGTCTGACGGCTGTTAAGGCGGGTCGTCCGATCAGCTGACATCTCGCGGCTGGAGCCTTGTACCGGAACTCTACTGGCAATGTGTCGCACACTCGTGTTATCGGTCTGGGTGAGCGCTGGAATCGGGGCGATGCAAGCCGTCGCTGCAACCAACATGATCAGGAAATGAAATGGGGAGGAAGTCTTCATGATTGTGGGAACCCTTCTGGGCCGGAAAACCGTGCCGGGCAAGGATTCTAGCACACAGTTCTAGACCGCTTCGATGAGAGCGGCCAGCAGCGCCGCCCGCTTTGGCAGTTCGGAAATCAGAATCGACTCGTGAGTTGCATGTGCGCCTTCGCCGACTCCGCCCAATCCATCCAGCGTTGGAATGCCGAGCCCGGCAGTGAAGTTCCCATCCGATCCACCGCCGACGGCGGCTTCTTCGAGCTCCCAGCCGAGTTGCTTGGCAATCTCTGCAGCCTGTTTGTAGAGTGCAGCCACGGTCGGCGTGCGCTCCATGGGCGGACGATTCATTGCGCCGCTGATCTCGAGCTTGCACTTGCGATTGAACGGTTTTAGCGAACGCAACTTGCGGTCGATACCCGCGACGTCTTGTTTTCGGGCAACTCGCACGTCGAGCACCGCACTGGCTTCGGCGGGAATCACGTTCACTCGCGTTCCACCTTGCACTGTTCCCACATTGAGAGTCAGGCCGCGTTTCACGTCGACCAACTTGGCGATCGCAATGATCTGCCTTGCCAATTCCAGGATCGCGCTTTGCCCTTTTTCGAAATCGAGTCCCGAGTGTGCTGCCTTCCCCGTGACTTTCAGAACGTATTCCCCGATGCCCTTGCGAGCGGTTTTTACCGCACCTTTGAGTCCATGAGAAGGTTCCAGCACCAGCACTGCGGCCGATTTCTTAGCCAGATTTTCTGTGATCAGCCGCGACGTTTCGCTGCCTACTTCTTCATCGGAGACCAGCAGAACGGTCACCGGCCGGGGCAGCTTGTCTTCGTGCCAGGCGCGCAGTGCCTCAATCGCGTGCAGCATGAATGCGATTCCGGACTTCATATCGAAGCTGCCAGGCCCCCACAAGCGCCCATCAGCGACGCGACACGGCATGGTCGCGAGCGTGCCCATCGGATACACCGTGTCCAGATGTCCCAACAGCATCACCGGCTTGCCGCCCCTGGTGCCCTCGAAATCGACCTGCAGGTGATTGCCAAAGTTCTGCACCCGATGAAATTTCGCATGTCCGCCGAGCCCCTCAAATCTCCCAGCAAGCAGCGCGCCCAGGCGGTCGACGGCCTCCTTGCTGTCGCTGGGCGACTCAGTCTCGACCAGTTGGCGGATGGTTTGAACGATCTGGTCCTGGCGCTCTTGGAAATAACTCGAGGTCTTAGCGAGTTCGCTTTGGGCAACCGGTTCACGTGGTTTTACTTTCAAGGCTTTCCTGGGCATGCAATCCTTCTCAGGGAGGTTTGACAACGCGCGGTACAGTATAATCTTCGCTCTCTACCTTTCATGCTTCGTCTTAACGAGAAACAGAATGACCGATACTGCTGATCCTGCACAAGTAGCTACGGCGGCGAGCAAGACTACGCTGGATATCAACGAAATCCAGCGCCTCCTGCCGCACCGTTTTCCGTTTCTCCTGATCGACCGAATCGTCGACCTCGATCGTAAGAAACGGATCGTCGCCATAAAGAACGTTACGATCAACGAACCCTTTTTTGCCGGCCACTTCCCTGGTGCTCCGGTGATGCCGGGTGTGCTGATCGTCGAGGCCATGGCTCAGGCGGGCGGAGTGCTGCTCTTCACCGAGGTAGAGGATCGCGCCAGCAAACTGGTGCTGTTCACTGGAATTGAGCGAGCCAAGTTCCGCCGCCCTGTGGTTCCAGGCGATCAACTGCGCATTGAAGTCGACGTGAGGGTCTGGCGCGGCAACGCGGGGCGCATGGAGGGAACAGCCTACGTCGGAGACAAGCTCGCCGCCGAAGCCCTGGTCAGCTGCAGGCTCGTCGATCGATCGCGCGCTGAAAAGAAACCCTCGCAGGAAACAACGGAACCTTAGGAGCCACGGTTGGCGGAACTGAAAGTCCATCCCACAGCCATCGTTGATCCGGGCGCCAAGGTCCATCCCAGTTGCGAGATTGGTCCATACTGCGTGATCGGGCCAGACGTCGAACTGGGAGGAGTATGCCGTCTCCTTTCGCACGTGGCAATGGAGGGGCCCGCGAAGATCGGCGACCATAATACCTTCTTTCCCTTTTGCTCGATTGGGATGGCGCCGCAGGATCTGACTTACTCCGGTGAACCTACGCGCCTGGAAATTGGCGACCACAACGAGATTCGCGAGTTTGTCACTATCAGCCGCGGTACTGTGAAAGGCGGCGGGCTGACCCGCGTGGGCAGCCACACCCTGATCATGGCCTACACCCACATCGCGCATGATTGCGTGATTGGCGATCACGTCATTCTCGCCAATGCGGCGACACTTGGTGGCCACGTCACAGTCGAAGAGTGGGCCCAGGTCGGCGCGCTCTGTCCGGTGCACCATTTTGTTCGCATCGGAAGACACGCGTTTATTGGCGGGGGGACCACCATCACCCGCGATGTTCTTCCTTTTTCTAAGACCTCTGCCTCCCGCGAGGCTCGCGCTTACGGGCTGAACGCAGTGGGACTGGAACGCCGCGGTTTCAGCAAGGAGCGCATTGGAAGAATTCACCATGCCTACAAGGTCCTGCTGGCCTCGAAGCTGAACACGTCGCAAGCTCTGGAGAAATTGAAGGCGGAAGCGGATCATGGAGAAGATGTGGAAACGCTGATCAAATTTATCGAACAGTCCGAGCGCGGGGTGATTAAATAGCAGTCAGCAGTAGAGACGTATCTAGCTACGTCTCTACCAATCGGCGAAGATGGTTTTCATTTACACTGGCGAGCGATGTCTGACACCAAAGGGAAACTTGGCCTAATCGCAGGGAACGGCCGTTTCCCTTTTCTAGTGCTCGATGCCGCACGTGCTCAGGGTCACGAAGTTATCGTCGCCGCCATTAAGGAAGAGGCATTTCCAGAAATCGAATCTCGTGGCGCAACCGTTCATTGGCTATCCCTCGGAGAGCTTTCAAAGTTGATTGAGACTTTCAAGCGCGAGGGCGTCCAGCGGGCGATCATGGCCGGACAGGTAAAGCACAAGCAGATCTTTTCCAGCATTCGGCCGGACTGGCGTTTGGCCAAAGTTCTGCTCTCGTTGGGCACTCGGAATACTGATTCTCTGCTGGGAGCGGTTGCCAGGGTTTTGGCGGATGAAGGGATTGTTCTGGAAAACTCCACTTCGCTTCTCGATCCGCTGCTAGCCAAGCCCGGCGTGCTCACCAGACGCGTCCCATCGGAGCAGGAAAAGAAGGACATCGCTTACGGACGCGCCGTAGGTCGTCAGTTGGCGCAATACGATATTGGGCAGACGGTGGTGATCGCAGAAACCGCCTGTGTCGCAGTCGAAGCCATGGAAGGGACGGATGCAACAATCGAACGCGCGGGCCAGATTATGACCTCGCTCGGATCCGATCCTTCCACGTTGAGCCGGGCGCTGAGCGTGATCAAGATTGCCAAACCCAATCAGGATATGCGTTTCGATGTCCCGGTGATTGGCGTCAGGACGATTGAAGTAATGCGGAAGGCAGGCGCAACTTGTCTGGCTGTGGACGCGGGTAAATGCCTGCTTCTCGAGGGAGACGCAATCATGCTCGCGGCCGATGCGGCAGAGATTGCGGTTGTGGCAGACTAAGCTGTCTGTCGTGTTTGGAAAATACTTCAGGAGTGTTCGCATGTCTGAAACTGCCCGTCTTGCTGACCAAATACGCCGTGCCTTTGAAGGAGAGGCATGGCATGGCGACTCTGTCGTCGAACTCCTTCAAGGTGTCAATGCCGCGGTGGCGGCGGCCCATCCGATCAAGAACGCACACAGCATCTGGGAGCTCGTTCTGCACATTGCCGCATGGGATGGCGCGGCTCTGAGGCGCACCGGTGGCACAGCAGTAGAACTGAGCGGTGAAGAGAACTTTCCTCCAGTGAAGGATCCTAGCGAAGCGGCGTGGCGCAAGGCGATCGAGCAGGCGAAGCAGACCCACAACGCACTGGTGAAAGCGGTTGCTGCTTTTCCCGATGCGCGATTGCAGGAACAAGTTCCCGGCAAAACCGAGAGTTATTACAACTTCTTTTACTTGTTCAGTGGAATCGTTCAGCACGAGCTCTACCATGCGGGCCAGATTGCGTTACTGAAAAAGGCCGGTAGGAGTTAATTCGCTGGCAGCCTCGACCGTTTACATCGGACAATGTCGGGCGATCTTTTGTGATTAAATCAAAAGGTCCTCCGGCCACCGCCGACTGAGATCTGAGCACTGACTGCTGACAACTTCATTAACGTAGCCGTGATCGGTGTGGGCACGTTTGGCCGCAACCATGCCCGTGTCTATCACCAACTCGCCAACGAAGGAGCAGCAGTACGACTGGTGGGCGTCGTCGACTCAGATACGGCGCGGGCTGCCGCGGTTGCGCGCGAATTCGGCTGCCGCAGTTTTGGTTCGATCGATCAACTCACGACTACCCACAGCGAAGTCCAGGCTGCATCGGTCGCGGTGCCGACGATCCATCACCTCAAAGCCGCCGAGCAGTTGATGGAGGCTGGCATCGACGTGCTGATCGAAAAGCCGCTGGCGACATCGCTCGCGGAGGCCGACGAACTTATTCGCCTGGCGCAACGACTAGGCCGCATCGGTCAAGTCGGGCACCTGGAGCGTTTCAATCCCGCAGTCCGCGCCACTCTTCCCGTTATCACCCAGCCCATGTTCTTTGAAGTACACCGGCTCAGCGTATTCACGCCGCGATCGCTGGACGTGGACGTCGTGCTCGACCTGATGATCCACGATCTCGACATTGTGCTTTCGTTTGTGAATTCGCCGGTCAAGGAAATTCGTGCGGTGGGGTTGCCCATTCTTTCGGGCAAGGTGGACATCGCCAACGTGCGCCTCGAATTCGACTCCGGTTGCGTAGCCAACTTTACCGCCAGCCGGGTCTCGACCGAGCGCGTGCGCAAGCTGCGCTTTTTTCAGCCCAAGCAGTATGTATCTCTGGACTACGGCCGGCAGGATGTTCTGGTGTTCAGTGTCGGTCAGGATGGCGCCTCGGGAACTCCTTCGGTGAATCCACAAATTCAAGTCATGAAACCTCCGACCACAGGAGAAGAGCCACTTCACGCAGAATTGAAATCCTTTTTGGAGTCGGTGCAGCGGCGTTCCGCGCCTACAGTGACTCTAGAGGACGGGCGCCGCGCTTTGGCCGTCGCCCTCGACGTTGTCGCATCGATCAGAGCCCACGGAAAGAAGATTGATCTGGAGCGCCTGCACGCCTGATTTGCCTTTCTCGAATGTCAAGTTTTGTAAACGAAAATGGATGATTGACCATCTGGATACAAATCCCAAGTTCTGGCACTTTCAGGCCTTCGCGGATTCGCTCGAAAGATGCGAAAATAAAGGTACTGGGCCGCAGACCCGAGTAAATTGGGGGAAAGCAGAGTGAGAGGAATCTTTTGTCCTTGCAACTCATTTCTAGTCGCTCGTCTCTAACCAGCAAGTAGATTGTTTTGATGCCGACCACGCAAATCCCGCCAGCCAATCCGTCTTCTCCAACACCTCCGGCGCGGTCATCCGAGGGTGGCGATTTGTACGATGCGCGTTACTGGGAGTCGGCTTATCGCGAGATGGTTGAGGCTCCCGCTCTTCTCATCCACCTTCAGGATGAGCTAGCGCAGGCGCGCAGGCGAGAGGCTTTCTGGATTTCGGTAGTCGTGCACCTGATTGTTGTCCTGCTCCTGTGGAACTCGCCGAAATTAGCCGGGCTTCTGCCGCGACAAACGGTTATCGCGGTGAGTCCTTCGCTGTCCAACCAGAAAGATGCCACCTATCTCGAACTGCCGCCTGATGAACAGAAGGTGACCAAGCGCCCGGACACAAACATTATTTCTGATAAGGACCGCATCGCCACTTCGCACGCGCCGCAGTTGGACCGGAAGGAACTGAAAAAGATTCTCGATGCCTCCCGTCCCGGCAGGCCGGGGGCGAGCGGCGTTCAGGCTCCGCAGCCGGAACCTCCTGCTAGCGCTGCAGCTCAAAACCCTGCCCCCCAGCCATCGGCGCCACCGACGCCTACTCCGAATCAGAACCAGGTTGCAAAATTGCAGACCCCTCCTGCTTTAAGTCCAAAGGATGTCTTTGGGGGCGGTGCCATGTCCGCAGGATCGGCGATCGATCAGGCAGCTCGAGCCGCGGCGGCAAATCGTGGGGGATTCGGCGGCGGGGACGGAGGAAATTATGGCCTCGGTTTAGGCGGGAAGCCAACCGCCGCGATGGGACCTCTTGAGGTTCTGTCTGACACCATGGGCGTGGATTTCGGCCCTTATCTTCAACGGGTACTGCACGACGTGAAAGTGAACTGGTATAACCTCATTCCGGAATCGGCGAAGGCGCCCATCATGAAGAAAGGCAAAGTCACAATTGAATTTGCCATTCTCAAAAATGGCACTGTCGCTGGGATGAGGCTGGTCTCGACCTCGGGCGATGTGGCACTCGACCGCGGCGCATGGGGCGGGATCACGGGGTCAAATCCGTTCCCGCCATTGCCCAACGAGTTCGGCGGCCAGTATCTCGCGCTGCGATTTGCCTTCTACTACAACCCCGACCGAGCAGACTTGCAGTAGCGCTTCCCTACCAAACCCTGCAACGATTCTCCCTGACCATCGGCGCACCTGCCTTGCAATGAAATGCCTCCTGAAATTCCGGCAGGTTTGAAACCACACCATTGGTACGGTATTTGTCAGGAGAATGCGGGTCGACGGTAGCACGCAAGCGTTTGGTTTCATCGCGCGTGCTGGCGCACCAGCTCTGTCCGTAAGCGATCAAGAAACGCTGCGCCGGCGTGAATCCTTCGAGCGGCTCGGACTTCAACCCCTTGGTGTCATCTTGCCACGCCATGTAAGCCAAAATCAGGCCACCGAGATCGGCGATGTCCTCGCCCAGAGTCAGCTTTCCGTTGATCTTGATGTCATCGACAATGACGTATTGCGAATACTGATCTGAAATGCAAGTGGCGCGCTGCTCAAACGCTTTGGCATCTTCCTTGGTCCACCAGTCGCGCAGGTTGCCGTGGGCATCGAATTGGCGGCCTTCATCGTCGAAGCCATGTGTGAGTTCATGCCCCATGGTCGCGCCGGTGTCGCCGAAGTTCGGAGCCGCGTCGGATCTCGCATCAAACAAGGGCGGCTGCAGAACTCCGGCGGGAAAATTAATGTCGTTCATTTGCGGATCGTAATACGCGTTCACCGTCGGTGGCGTCATCTGCCACTCACCGCGATCCACGGGCTTTCCGATCTTCGCCAGTTGACGGTGGAATTCGAACTCACGGGCGTGAAGCACGTTACCCATTTCGTCGTCCCGCGCAATCGTGAGCGCGCTGTAATCCCGCCACTTATCGGGATAGCCGACCTTGTTGGCGACGGCATGCAGTTTTTCCAGTGCGCGCTGTTTGGTGGCGGACGTCATCCAGGGGAGCGAATCGAGATCGTGACCCATGGCGTCTTCGATTTCCTTCACCATCTTCTGGGCGCGCTCCTTGGCGTCTGGGCTGAAGTTTCGCGCCACATAGGCCTGCCCCAAAGCCTCGCCAAGATCGTTGTCCACATACCCAACGCAGCGCTTCCATCGCGGTTGGAGCTCCTGCGCTCCTCGTAAGGTCTTGCCGTAGAAATCAAAGTCGGCATTCACGAAATCGGATGACAGGAATGGCGCGTTGGCATTGATGAGATGCCAGCGCAAATAAGTCTTCCAGCTTGCCAGGGTTTCGTTCTTGAGTTCCGTGTTCAGCGTTTTGAAAAATGCCGGAGTTTCAACATTGAGCGATTCAACCGAGGCAAGACCGACTTTGTCGAAGTATATTTTCCATTGGAACGCTGGATTGAGCGCGCTCAGTTCCTGGGTTGTCATCTTGTGATAGAGTTTCTGCGGATCGCGCCGTTCCACACGCGTCAGCGACCCTTTGGCCAGGGCAGTTTCAATACGCACAACCGTCTGGGCCTCAGCAGCAGCCGCAGCACGCTTGTCGCCGAGCAATTCAAACATCTTCTGCAAATGGTTTATATAGGCCTTGCGAAGCTCGATGGACTTGGCATCGCTCTTGAGATAGTAATCGCGGTCCGGCAGTCCGAGTCCGCCCTGATCGGCCTCGGCAATTACCTGGGTCGCGTCCTTAAAATCCTGATCCGAGCTAAAACGGAAAAGCGAGTCACTCGAAACCATAACTGCGGCGACGCTGGCAATGTCGCGCTTAGAATGCAACTGCTGAATCTGTTCGAAAACCGGCTGTAGCGGTTTGATGGCGGCATCGTTGATTGCCTTCTCATCCATGCACGCGGCGTAATAATCGCCAATCTTCTGCGTCAGGGCATCGCGCCTGCCCACGGGTGAGGCCGAACTCTCCAGAATCTCGCGCAAGATGGACTTATTATCATCCTCCAGCTTCGAGTACACACTCCACGAGGTTTGATCGGGGGGAATCGGATTTTTCTTGATCCAGTTCCCGCAGGAATAGGCAAAGAAATCGGTGCACGGATCCACGCTCGTATCCATCGAGTTTACGTCGAGTACGGGCTGGGGCCTGTCTGGAGCCGTTTGGCCCGATACAGCCGAGCCAATCGTGATCGTGGAGAATAACGCCAGAAGAAAGATGGTCAGGGCAGACTTCGTACGATGCATTCTGTTCCTCGGGGAATTGATATCTCCGGCGTCATCTGAAGGCGAGTCAGCCAGAGGAAATGTCTAGCGTGCAGCATCTTGGTAGCTGACGTCAATAAGCCGACGACTGATATATGACAGCTTCTCTATGACTTCTGCAGCCGGATCGAACCGTCTCCGGTATGAATCGTGATCAAATTCCCGCCGCCGTTGATCTTTCCGCGGATGTTTTTCTCGCTGAGGCGTCCATCGACCGACACAGGAATATCTGCGGTGATGTGCCCATCGCTGGTATGCAGGTCCAGATCGGCGGCAAAGTTAGCGGGTAGTTCCAGGTTAACGCTTCCGTCCCCGGTATGCAGCGTCCAACTGGAAGTCACAGCCGAACCGGATTGCGCGCGGGCGTCAATGCGGCCGTCCCCGGTCGTGAGTTCGAGGATATCGAATCGTCCCGCGGCCGTGATCCGGCCATCTCCGGCGCGTGCCCGCAGCGTGCCATCCACAGAGTCAATATCCTGATGGCCGTCACCGGTCTGCAAGTCCATTTCGCCTTTGAAATTCGCCAACCGGATGGAACCATCGCCGGTGTGTAAGTTGACTCGGCCTTCGCGCGGCATGTGTATCTCAACATCGACCCGGTAGCCGTGCACATTAAAGTTAATGATGTGAACTTCGTGCGGGAAATGAATTTCCAGGTCGACTGAGTCTCCGGATTGGTGTTCTTCGATCCTGAGGCCGCGACCGCCAATCTTGTAATGCTCGGAAGTCACGCGAGCTTCAATGGTCTTCTGTTCCCAGGTATCCACGTGGATGTTAGCGTCGGAACTCTCCACCCGCAGTTCGGGTTTTCCCGTAATTGTGTAAGTTTTCGACCACTCATCTGCACGGACGAATGGAGCGGCTACGGCCAGACAAATACCCAATGCGACGAAGACAAAGCGGTTCATAGACTGGCTCCTAAGCCGGGGTGGACACACTATCACCGCGGCGTTAGACGGTGATACGCAGCATTGGTCATCTCGGTTCCCTGAAAGGTAATAAGCTGTCCGCCAAATCCTTTTTTGGGCAACGTCGCCGCTTTCCGGGGCTACAATGTTGCCATGCCCGCCTCCGGTCCAAAACGGCAGCCGGATCCACATGTGCCCGAAAACGCTCCATTGGAGCACCACCGCACACCGCAAATCTACACCTTAGAGGCAACCGGGCTGCTCGTGATCGCGGCTGTGATCCTGATCATCACCCTCGTCCGCTACTGGCATCACATCAACTGGAGCGCGCGCTGATTTCATCTCGGGATCCGCTGCTGGTTGTGGTGTTGGGTCCGACGGCCAGTGGCAAGACCGTACTTTCCGTTGCCCTCGCGGAACGCTTTCATGGCGAAGTAGTCAATTGCGACTCACTTGCCATGGTTCGCGAATTTGAGATTGGTACTGCGAAACCAAGCGCTTCCGAGCGGGCCCGGGCCCCGCATCATTTGCTCGACCTTGTAGATCCGACGGGTTACATCACGGCCGGCGAGTATTCGCGTTTGGCGAGACAGGCACTGGCAGAGATTAAGTCCCGGGGAAACTTGCCAATTGTGGTGGGAGGCACCGGTCTCTATCTCCGCGCCCTGCTGGACGGCCTTTTCCCCGGTCCGCAACGTTCGGAAGAACTGCGCACGAGACTGCGTCAACGCATAGAACAAAATGGCGCGGATTACCTGCACCGCGTGTTGCGCCGTCTCGATCCCGAGGCAGCAGCCAAGATCCACGGCAATGACATCCCCAAGCTGATCCGCGCGATTGAAGTTTGCCTTGCCTCGCGGCAGAAAATGACTGAGATGTGGAAGCAAGGCCGCGATCCGTTGACCGGCTTCCGAATCTTACGACTTGGGCTGAACCCCGATCGCGAGGCGCTTTACGCCCGTATCAATCAGCGCGCAAAATACATGTTCGACGCCGGGCTGGTGGAAGAAACCAGGCGTCTGCTCGCACAATACGGAAATGACGCACGCCCTCTGGCCTCGCTGGGATACAAGCAGGCGGTACAACTGCTCCGAGGTGAAATCGATCCTAGGACCGCACTGTTGGCCGCGCAGCAGGCGCATCGAAATTACGCTAAACGCCAGATGACTTGGTTCCGGCGGGAGCCCGAGGTGGTCTGGCTCGAAGGATTCGGCGACGACTCGGCGATCCAGGAGAAAGCCGCGGCAATTGTCGCCGAGACCTAGACGCGGCGGATCATTGGCGCACTCAAACTCAATCTGCTTTGACTACGAAGAGTGGGAAGCCTAGACTTTCCATAGGGGTGTGAGCCTACCTTCTTTTAAACGTGTTCGGGAAGAACCCGGCAGACCCCTGCAAGGAGGACTCGCATTATGGGCGGCAAACTGGGGTTGACCGAGATTCTGCTGATCCTGGCGATTGCGCTTCTGCTCTTCGGGCCGAGTAAACTGGCGGATTTGGGCAAGGGAATCGGCGAAGGCATCAAGAATTTCAAGTCAGCCGTGAAAGATGAGCCCGAAGAAAAAGATAAAAAGTCGTAGCTGAAACCCGCTGTAGAGACGTAGGTTGCTACGTCTCGGTCCAGGCCACGCCGTGCGCCCGCAGCATTTTGTATACCAGCGACACTGGCAACCCCACCACGTTGAAGTAATCTCCCTCAATCCGCGAGACCCAGCGCGAAGCTCTGCCCTGGATGGCGTAGGCTCCGGCTTTGTCCATGGGCTCGCCGGTTGAAACGTAGGAGCGGACATCCTCGTCGCTGAGAGCGTCCATCGTGACCTCCGTGGTTTCGGATCGGACATCTTCAAAGCCGGATTGCGGTTGGTCCTCCGATCTCAGTTGCGGTCCAACCAGACAGACTCCCGTGATCACCCGATGCTTGCGGCCCGAAAGCAGGCCTAACATGCGAGCGGCATCGGCGGCATCGCGAGGCTTGCCGAGGATCTGTTCTTCAACAACCACGACAGTATCGGCCCCGAGAACAAAGTCTTGCGGGCGGCGCTTGCGAAAAATCGCCAAGGCTTTTTCCCGCGCCAAGCGCTCAGCGAACGTTCGCGGCGCTTCTCGCGGGTGGAGAACTTCTGGAATGTCAGTTGACTGAACAAAGAACGGAATACCCGCGTTGCGCAAAAGCTCGTGGCGGCGCGGAGACGCGGAGGCGAGTACGAGCATGGAAGTCTAATTCTAGCCGAATCGATTGCCTCTCGGGCATGGCTTGATGAAGGCGCGCGGGTTCAGTCCTTTACCGGGGAGGGCAAGCCAATCAGAGCGAGGTGCAGTGACTGGAGAAACGGCTTTCCCGTCGTCTCCAGTTTCTTCTCCAGACGTTCGGTGCAGTCACAGTCGCCGCAAGCCCACGGTTCAGACCCGTTCTGGTCGCGGCAACGGCGGCGATCATGTGCATCCTGCTCGCGCGTCAGATCAAAGTATTGCTCCCAATATTCGCGCTCTTCCTGCAAAGGAGTCGGGCAATAACAGACCTCGACCCAGCGGGCGGTCTCGTCCTGGCAAAGCCTTGCCTGCTGCATATTTCGCAAGTACTCGCCTTCGGCAACCGAACCCTGTCCCAGCGTTCCGTCTTCGATTGCCCTCAGCAAAGCCTGTTCGCAGCCGCGCTTCACACGCGCTCGGACCAGATAACGCATGATTTATTTTACCCTGACTCGCCGTGTGACATGCTGCACGACGCTGGGCCGTATCAGGACGTCGCTTCAGCGATGCTGCGGGCCCGACTTGTTATAGTGAGATTCGCCCGACCGCCGAAGCATCTCAGCAACCGCCTGTTAGAATCAAGAATTGACCCCCGCAGCCATGGACGCAGCTTTTCTCCGCAATTTTGCCATTATTGCGCATATTGACCACGGGAAATCCACGCTGGCGGACCGTCTGCTCGAGTTGACCGGGTCACTGACCGCTCGCGAGATGCAGGCCCAGGTGCTCGACTCCATGGACTTGGAGCGGGAGCGTGGTATCACGATCAAGGCCCACGCGGTGCGCATGATGTACCAGGCGCGGGATGGTCAGACTTATCAGCTCAATCTGATCGACACTCCCGGCCATGTGGATTTTTCTTACGAAGTCTCGCGCGCGCTGGCGTCTTGCGAAGGCGCTCTGCTGATCGTAGATGCTTCGCAGGGCGTCGAGGCGCAGACTTTGGCGAATGCTTATCTGGCCATCAATCACGGCCTTGAGATTATTCCGGTGATCAACAAGATCGACCTGCCTAGCGCCGACATTGAGCGCACCAAGGAAATGATCGAAGGCGCCGTCGGTCTGGATGCGTCCGACGCAGTCCTGATTAGCGCCAAAACCGGCCAAGGCGTGCCCGATGTATTGGAAGCTATCGTCAAACGCGTTCCACCGCCGAAGGGAGATCCTGAAAAGCGGCTGCAGGCGCTGATTTTCGACTCCTGGTTCGATCCTTATCGCGGCGTGATTGTTCTGACGCGCGTATTTCAGGGCACCCTGCGCAAAGGACAAAAGATTCGCCTCATGTGGAACGGCCGTGTTTTGGACGTAGAAACTTTGGGCGTGTTGACGCCCAAACCGGTCGAGGTCGACGAACTGCGTGCCGGTGAAGTCGGTTTCCTGATCGCCAACATCAAGAACGTCGCCGACACCAAAATCGGCGATACGATCACGGAAGAAAATAATCCCGCCATCGAGCCCCTGCCCGGCTTTGAAGAGATCAAGCCCATGGTCTTTGCCGGACTCTACACCGTGGACGCTCACGAGCACACGCAGCTACGCGAAGCGCTCGAGAAACTGCGCTTGAACGATTCGTCATTTTTCTTCGAGCCAGAGAGTTCGGTCGCGCTCGGATTCGGATTTCGCTGCGGCTTCCTCGGCTTGCTGCACATGGAAATCATTCAGGAGCGGCTGGAACGCGAGTTCAATCTGGAGTTGATCACAACCGCGCCCGGCGTACGCTACAAGATTTATAAGACTGACGGTCAAATGGTCGAAATCGACAATCCCTCACGCTGGCCGGCGCCGAGTGAAATTGCCAAAATCGAAGAACCGGTGATTCTGGCCACGATTTTGACTAACGAGGAATATGTCGGCGGGATTCTGAAGCTGGTGGAAGAGAAACGCGGCAAGCAAAAGACATTTGAATACGTCAGTTCGTCCCGCGTGATGCTGCATTACGAATTGCCGCTCAACGAAATCGTGCTGGATTTCTATGATCGTCTTAAGTCTGTGTCGCGCGGCTACGCGTCGCTGGATTACCATCTGGCCGACTATTGGGAATCGCCGATGGTGAAACTGGATATTCTGGTTGCAGGTGAATCTGTGGACGCGCTTTCGATTATCGTGCACCGCGATTTCGCTTACGAACGCGGCAAAGCGTTGGTTTCTAAAATGCGAGAACTGATTCCTCGGCAGATGTTCGAGGTGGCGATCCAGGCCTCGATCGGGGCCAAGATCATTGCGCGGGAAACTGTGCATGCTATTCGCAAGAACGTCCTGGCTAAGTGTTACGGTGGCGATATCACACGCAAACGCAAGCTGCTCGAAAAACAGAAAGAAGGCAAAAGGCGCATGAAGCGGATTGGGCGCGTGGACATTCCACAAGAAGCATTCCTCGCCGTATTAAAAGTAGGTGAGGACAGCTAAGGAAATGTAGGCACGGGCGTCGTCACCCGTGCGGCGCGCAGGACAATCAGCGTTTCGTTGACACGAACGCGCTGGACAAAACGTGGAGCACGACCGAGGACGCTCGCGCCTACATTAGATATTCACTTATGACACTGCAAACAATTATCGCTCACTGCGTTCTGATTGCCGCCTCGGCTTTGACCCTATGTGCTCAGTCGCAACCTCTAAGACTGGAGACACAAATTAGTGTGCCGTTCCGCTTTGTTGCCTATGGCGACACACGGTTCACCAATCCCAAGAACATCGACGCCTCCAAACCTTTAGTTCGCCAGACACTCGTCCAAGCGATTGCTGACGTTCATCCAGCGTTCGTCTCGATCGGCGGCGATATCGCCTATGAAGGCGCCGATATGAACGACTGGCTCGTCTGGGATAAGGAGACCGCGGTATGGCGCGAGAACAAAATAGCTGTTTATCCGGCACTGGGGAACCATGATCTTTACGGCGATGAGAAGATTGCGCTCGCAAACTACTTCCAGCGCTTCCCGGAATTGCAGAACAATCGTTACTACTCGGTGCGCGCTGCCAACGCGCTCCTGCTCATGCTTGACAGTTCGCAGGAAGAAACTTCGGGAGCGCAGGGTCAATGGCTGGCGCACGAACTGGATACGCTGCCCGGGGATGTGGACTTCGTCTGCTTAGTTCTTCATCACCCTCCCTACACCGATTCTTCGGAGCAATTTTTCGGCGGGGGGCACTCGGCCCGGCACTCCGAGACTGCGCTAGCCCAGATGCTGGAAGAGCGGCAGGCCCACACGCGCGCGCGTTTTGTAGTATTCGCCGGACACGTTCATAACTATGAGCGCCATGAACACAACGGAGTGACTTACTTCGTCACCGGTGGAGGGGGGGCCCACCCTTACCTTATTGCACGGAAGGCGGGGGATCCATTGTTTGACAAGCCCGTGAACTACCATTATTTGCTGGTTGAGGTTGATCGCGGCAAGATGAAAGTCACTATGAACCGTGTGGAACTAGCAAACGGAAAACCCACTTGGACCACGCCCGACTCGGCGGAAATTACTGCACCCGCAACGAAGCCCGCTGCAGCCGGGAAGTGAACTGGGTTTCCTTTTTGTAACTTCGTGCTGTTTGTGGTTATTGGTTTACTTAAAAAGGGCGATTACCATAAAGAACACGCGCGCACACAAAGGAAAACTCGCAGGCCGCACGAGCCTCACCGTCCGCCCGCGCTTGCGGCTACAATCCGCGGCACCACGGGGAGCGCTCGAATCAGTTGGCGAGTGTACGGATGCGTGGGATTCTGGAATAACTCGGCGGTTCTGCGGCACTCGACAATTTCGCCCTGATGCATGACTGCCACCCGGTGTGCGATGGTCGCAACCGATAGCAGGTCGTGAGAAATATAGAGAATGCTGATACCGAATTTGGTGCTGAGCGAGGCAAACAACTGCAGAATTTCTGCCTGAGTAATCAGGTCGAGCGCGCTGGTAGGCTCATCGGCAATCAGCAGCACCGGACGATGTAAGACGGCCATCGCGGTCAGCACGCGCTGCGCCTGGCCCACGCTGAGTTGCGACGGATATCGTCGTAGGAAATCCTGCTCTGCAGGCAGGCTGACATTCTCGAGTGCTTCCCGCAAGGCCAGTCGGCATTCTTCCCGCGAGCCACGCCGGTGTACTCTCCACGCTTCTTCGAGTTGTGTGCCGATGCGAAGCGCGGGATTCAGCGACGACATAGGACTCTGCAAGATGAGGCCAATTTCTTTGCCGCGAAGCGATCGAACTTCTCGCTCTCTCAATCCCATCAGATCGCGGCCGTTGAACTGAATCGAGCCCTCGGCCTGGCCTCTCTTCAGATAAAGAAGTTTCAAAATAGCCAATGCCAGCGTGCTCTTGCCGCAGCCACTCTGCCCCACCAGTCCAAGGATTTCCTGCTTGCCAATGTCCAATGCAAGATCACGCAACACCCCGGGCTTCCCAGGATAGTTGACCGAAAGTCGCAATGAGAGCAGAGGCGTCGCGTCCATCAGCGGTTCTTGGCTACCTCGCTGGTCAGCGAAAGCTGATCAATATTCCAGTACACCTGCGGCCGGAGCACCACCGGGTGCGCATTGTGTACAGCCGGCGACACCGCCGACAGCGCATTTTTGTTCACTAGATAAATAAACGGTTCCTGCTGCCATGCGATTTCCTGCACTTTATCGAAATCTTCTTTACGCTTTTTCGGATCCAGAGTGGAGGCTTGCGCGCGCATCAACTTATCGATTTCCGCTTCCCACGCGGTGGCCGGAGTTTTCTGGCTGGGATTCCACTGGTGATTGTCCGCGGAACTCAGCCACAAGTTCATTTGCGCGTTGGGATCAAGCTCGTCGTTCACCAACCCCAGCAGGCAAGCCTCATAGTCGAACGAATGAGTGATGCGCTCGATGAGCGAGGGGAAATCCAAAGTGACCACATTGAGTTTGATTCCAATGCCGGACAGATCCTGCTGAATCATGGTCGCCATGCGTTCGCGGTACTTGTTTCCTGCATTGGTAATGATTGAGAACTCGACGGCGTGTCCGTCGTGGTCACGCAAGACTCCATTCTGAAGGTGGAACCCATCCTGAGCCAGACGTTGCAGCGCGGATTTCTGGTCGAAGGGATGGGCTTGCAGCTTAGCGTTGAACCAGAATTTATTGGCTGGAGACACTGCCCCAACCGCTGGACGCGCATGTCCGCGGAACACGATCCGTGCCAGATCTTCACGGTTGATAGCTTCCGAAATCCCTCGCCGGAAATTGGTGGAGGTGAACCAGGCCTTCTTGTAAGACGGTAATGGAGAGTTGGCAACTTGATTGAACCACATCTCCTCGGAATCGAGAGATGCGCCCGCATCGTGCGCCATGGTTGGATCCTGAGAAACGACTTTGTCAAAATACTCGGCATCGAGCGAGTTGATGAAATGAATTTCACCGCGAGTTAGACGCAACATCTCGATGTCGCGATTCTGCTGAATATCGAGCCGCACCGATTCGATATAAGGCAGCGGGCGGCCGGATTGATCCTTTTCCCAGTAATTCGGGTTGCGCTTCAGAATGAGGTACGATCCCGCTTTATTCTCGCCGACGTAGTAGGGCCCCAGCACTGCCATTTCTTTTTGTGGAGACTTGGCGGACATGATTGCCACTTGGTCAAAAAGTCTGTCGAGCCCAGCTATAGGGGCGGGGAAAGTGATACGGACGCGACCCTTGGAGAGAACTTCGGTTTCCACTTTGCCTTCTGACGAACGGAACGCATCTCCTGTCGGCGAGTGCAACGCGGGATCCATCAGTTGCTGCATGGTGTAGACCACGTCGTCGGCTGAAAATGGGGTCCCATCCGAAAAACGAAGCCCATCGCGCAGTTGGAAAGTGATGGTCTTCCCACCGTTTGTAATCTTCCAGGAGGTAGCGAGATCCGGCTCGACATCCTGTGTAAGCCGGTTCACGCGGACGAGCACGCCGCCAGTCATGTAGCGAATGGTTTCCGAGGCGTCGTCCGCTGCCAGTAGTGGATTAAGGGTTTTTGGTTCAGAGCGCAGACAGAAGCGCAATTCGCCACCAGATTGCGCGACGCACGTTGTGCCGAAAGCGATTAGGGTTAAAAGAACGAATCTTGCTAGAAGCTTCTTCATACCGGCAACTCCTCTTTAGTCAAAACAAGATGAAAACTGCTCACCACCAAAATGAACAGGATGAGTGGAACCAACTGCCAGGCTTGACCAGAGACGGTCGAGAAACCCTCCAGTTCGCGCAGCAGACTGCCCCACGAAGGCATTGGCTCTGCGACTCCTAATCCGAGAATCCCAAGATTGGCTTCGGTCAAAATAAAAACCGGCACGGAGATCCAAAACTGCGCGTACAGCACGGGCTTCAAGTTAGGCAAAAGATGGCGCCACAAAAGTCGAAGCCCGTCGCTTCCCGAAGCTCGAGCCAGAAGGATGAAATCTGATTGCGCCAGTGTCCGGGCGTCGGCGCAGATAATGCGGGCAGCCCCAGCCCAGCCTAAACATCCCAGCATCACAAACGTGATCAAAACGGAAACGATTGGAGACACGTTCAAAGGCAAAAGTGCCCGAACGGTAATCAACAGGAAAAGCCAGGGCAGCGACAGAAAAAGATCTGTGCCGGCCATCACGCATCGTTCGACTCGGCCCCCGGCGAATCCTGCAATGCCTCCAATGAAAGCCGCCAGCAAACTCGAGAGCAGCGCGGCCGCGGGAGCCAGCAGCAGCGACACCCGAGTACCGTACAGCACGCGAGAAAAACGGTCTCGGCCTAAATCGTCCGTGCCCAGGGGATGTTGTCGAGAAGGCGAGGCGTTTGGCTCCTCTCGAAATTGGTGGGCGTACGACGCCGGAGCTATGAAGTTTGCCAGCAAGCAGGCAGCGGAGACCGCGAAAAGAAAAACAATCGCTGTTATGCGCGCCCACTTCATGCTTGGCTCACGCGAAAAGTTTTCCCAATCATGTCAGAGGCGGAATTGGCCACCAGCGTAGCCAAAGTGACAATCATGGTCAGATTCACCAGTAAAGCTACATCGCGACCAAGAGCGGCTTTCCAAGCCAGTTGGCCGATCCCAGGCATATCGCACAAAGCTTCCATGGGGATCGCAGCGGTGAAGGCGACACTGACGGTGACGCCGAGCAAAGCAAGAAGCTGCGGCGCCGCGGTGGGCAGGATGTGCCAGACCAGCACGCGCGTGTTACCCAGACCCTTTGCTCTCGCGGTCAGCACGTGAGGCAATGCCGAACTCCGCGCCAGCAGATTCCGTGAATAGCGAAAAATCTTCGGGAAGACAACCAACCCAAGCAGAAGACGCGCTGGCGCTTGTGCCAGCACAAACAGCAGGGCGAGAACAGCCGCGGGAAGACAGAGCAGAACGCCTACGAGCAAACTGCCCAACAGATCCAGATACCAGGCTCTCGACATCACGATCGCGACCGCCAGCAGGAACCCGGCGCTCCATCCCAGAGCCAGCCCCATAGCGACAGACTTCAAAGTCTCAGGCAAGCGTTCCGCCACTAGCTGTGAAACCGGCCGTTGCAGGGTCCGCGAATCTCCCAGGTCGCCATGAAACAATCGGCTCAGATAGCGAAAATAGAAAACGAAAAGATTGCTGTCGCCGTTTTGTTTGTCGCGCATGGCCTGAACGCTCTGATGGCTGAGCCGAGTATCCAACTGGTCTTCGTCCACCCCGAAGCCAGGCGCAAGCCGAACCAAAGTCGCTCCGAGGAAACCTCCGATGACGACGGTGATCAGAATCTTCGCTACAAGTTTTGGCAATGCGGATAACGTGGTGTCCCCCAGTGAGGCCCTCCAATTCACACGACAAGGCCCTTCCTGCACAATCCCTGGGGAGGAACTTTGAACTGCTAAGTTAGATTAGTGATACCAGCTAACTGGCACGAGAACAATCACTTGCAGCAAAAGCGGCAAACTTAAGTAATACCAAATCAGCACCTTGGGAATGCGTTGCTATTGTCTGTGGCTCCGTGGCGCTGTGGCGAGAATTTGCACTATTCGAACTCGGCTGGAAGCTCGGTTTGATACTTAAAGGGGCAGTTCCCAACCTTCTTCTTTCATCCTCTGATCAGCCCACTGTTGCAGTTCTTTGTAAACCGCAGGATCGATAACTACAAACGTAGCTCCCGCCCGCCCGTCCAGATCTGCCCACACGATCTGCACCTTCGCCTCGATGCGGGTTTGGCTGTCAGGCAGGGCAAAGATGATATCCATGAGCCCTTCCGATCGCCGTGGATCCGGCAACCCTTCCAATCCCATCCCGCCGACGCTCAGATTTACAGCGGTAGCGCTTATCTCCTGACCTTGGCTGTCTTTGAGCACTACCGGAAGTTTCACCTTGGCCCGGAAAAACTTCTTTTGCTTCAAGCTCAGAGCGCCCAGGGCCCGGCTCTTGTCGTTGGGAGCTGCAGTGATCTTGTATTCTCCCAGTTTGCGGCTCAACGTCCGGCGCGAAATCCCGAGTCGCTCGGCTGCCTTCGCCCGATGCCCTCCGGTATTTTCGAGCGCCTTCAGCACCATCTGTTTTTCCATGTCCTGCAGATCGCCGGATGGCAACGGCATTTCGGTGTTGTGCTGTTCCGCCGAGAGTTCAGCGAGCACGTCCGACCCGCCAATCTCTGGACCAGAAGCCGCCATTGCGACCTTGGCGACTATGTTGCGAAGCTCACGCACGTTACCCGGCCAAGCGTGGGATTGGAGCGCTCGCAGAGCCTCAACGCTGAACTTCATTTCGGCCGATTTCAATCGCAGGAAATGCTCGGCCAAGGCCACAACGTCTTCCGGCCGCTCTCTCAATGGAGGCACTCTAAGCTGAAACTGGCTCAGGCGATGGAAAAGATCTTTGCGGAAGCGCCCTTCCCGCACTGCCACTTCCAAGTCCTGGTTGGTCGCAGCGACGATGCGCACATCCACGGTTATTTTGCGATGTCCTCCCAGACGATAGTACGCAGCGCCGTCCAGCACCCGCAGAAGCTTGACCTGAATATGGGGAGGTAGTTCGCCGATTTCGTCGAGGAAGAGAGTTCCCCTGTCGGCTAATTCGAAAAGTCCTGGCTTTGAGTTGTCCGCGCCACTGAAGGCTCCTTTTTCGTAGCCAAACAGTTCGCTCTCGACCAGATGTTCGGGCAAAGCCGCGCAGTTGATGTCAATCCAGGGTTTGCCGTGCCGGTAGGAAAATTCGTGAACACTGCAGGCGATGAGCTCCTTGCCACTGCCGGTTTCACCGGTGATCAGGACGGTTTCGGTATGGCCTGCCACCCGCTCAACCATGGCCATGAAGCGCTGCATCGAGCCACTGGCAACGATGAACTTCGTGCCATGGATCTCGCGCTGAACCGCCGCCCCTGCTTCCAATGCATCCCCCACCGGCTGCTCGAATACACCTCCAGCGCGAGCACTCTGCTGCCGCGCTTGATTCCGAGCCGGGCCAAAGAAAAAGCTAGCACAGCCGGGAGAGAACTCATTCGTAACCCAAGATTCCGGCGGTGACGAAGGTAACGATCATGCTGAAGCTGATCGCCTTGCCGCCGCCTACAGCTGAGCATTCGCGTAGGAATTGATCTCCCCGTTCAGACTGACTTCTTCAAACTGCGGCGTGGTCATTCCTGTGCCTTGATGGGAACTGGAGAGTTCACGCCGGAAGTTTAGAGGCCCGTTTCACTTACAGCTTGGAAGCGGTATTGTCGCCGTAGATCGCTACCCAGATATTCGCCCCGTCGAACGCAATTCCCGTCGGGCCATGAGCTATCAGATAGGCCACGATTTTGCCGTCACTGAGCTGGAGCTCGTTTATGAACGAGTCTGTAGTAACCCAAATGTGATCGCCATCATAAGCCATGCCGTAGGGCGAACCGGGCACTGGAAAAGTCCCTAAGGTCTTGCCATCGCTGGCCCGCAACTTGGTCACTGTTCCGCTGTTCACATTGCCCACCCAAATGTTCGCGCCATCAAAGGCGATAGCCGAAGGCTGGGCTCCTACCGTGAAGGTACCGGCATTCTTGCCGTCCAGTTTGAATCGCGTTACTGTGTCCTTAAACTCGGTGACCCAGACGTAAGTACCATCAAAAGCAATTCCTCTTGGCCCTAGCTTGTCTGGGATCGTTAGCAGTAGCTTGCCATCGCTAGCATGCACCTTACTTATGGTGCCGTCGCCCGTGTTGGTCGTCCAAATGTTGGTGCCGTCGAAAGCGAGAAACCAAGGTTGGCTCCCCACCATGAACGTGCCTAGATTTTTGCCGTCACTGGCCCGCAGCTTGGTCACGGTGTTGGCGACGCTGTTGGCCACCCAAATGTTAGCCCCATCAAAAGCCATACCCATGGCACCTGGTCCGGCAGCGAACGTCCCCAGTTTCTCGCCATCGTTGGCCCGCAGTTTGGTTACTGTGCCGTCATAATTGTTGGTGGCCCAGATGTTGCCGCCATCGAAAGCCACTCCGAGCGGTTGCTTGCCTACTTGGAAGCTGGTGGTTTGGTTCGCTGGATACCACTTGAGCAATGCAATCTTCAGCGGATTGCCCCCGGCCCAGTTTTGGGTTGGCGGTTGGTCACTATTGCCCGAGGCTTCTTGCGCTTGCTGTGCGGTTTCTTGCGCCCGGCCAGGAATGAAACCCGCCAAAGCAACTACGACTACGAGCAGAGAGATGTACACAACTACACGTAATTTCATGGTGGTTACTCCCAGGGGTCGGTCCCGAGGATGCGACCTGCAGTAGAGAAGAACGCCAACTCCACTTTTGATTCCGAGGGTCGCGACCGGAGTCGGGGGGACGACATGCGACCCAAACAAACTGGGGCCAATGCTGTCCCGGATAGAAAAGATTGTCAAGACAAAACTGCCAGAGCGCCTGATCGTCTAAGATCCAGCCCGCCCGCTGAAGGAACCCGTCAACAGCGGACTTCTACATCAAGCGCGGCCAACGGGACTGGTATCGCTGGGTGTGAGATGAGCCCGCCACTTGCAGCGCAGGGAGCGGGCACCCTGCTGAGTAAACCGTCAAGACCCGCGAACATAGCTGCATCCGGCTAATTCTGCCGCAACTCATGGGCCCACTTCGGGTTCATAATATAGAGGCAGAGGTATTCAGTCACCTGCGCCTCGCTACAAGTAGCGTCGGCGTAAGTGGTTGGGGGAACACAGCAGTGACTGGCGGTGTTCCGGGGAGAATGGCGATGAAGACATTCCGGCGCTTATTTCAAGTCAGCTTTTTGGTCGCATTGTTAGCCGCAACCACGGCAACCGTTTCCGCTGCTCAGGATGTCCCACCACCCCCGCCGGAACAGCAGCCAGCTTACCCCTCGGATCAGGCACCACCTCCTCCCGCGGATCAATCAGCACCCTCAGTTGAGAGTCAGCCAGCCTATCCCGCGGACCAAGCGCCGTATTCGACCGGGGACCAATCTGCCTATCCTCTCGACCAGGCGCCACCGTCCGCTGGCCAGCCATTGCCTTCGGATGGGGGCCAGACGGCCGATCCTTCGGGCCGCGTTGCTCGTTTGGGGTACATGAGCGGATCAGTTTCCGTGCAACCGCAAGGAACGGGCGAGTGGGTGCAAGGCTCGCTGAACCGCCCGCTCACCAACGCGGACAACGTTTGGGCCGACAAAGACTCCCGCGCCGAGCTGAATCTGGGCACTGGTGTGATGCGAATCAGCTCTGAAACCAGTTTGACCCTGACCAACGTCGCGAATGACGCCGCGCAGGTCGAGTTGCATCAGGGCACTCTGAATGTGCATATCCGCAAGCTCTACGGCGGCGAGGTCTACGAGATCGACACGCCCAACCAGGCTTTCACCATCACTAAGTCCGGTGAGTATCGTTTCGATGTCGATCCTAACGGAGACACCACGCTGGTAACCGTTTGGAAGGGTGAGGGCGAAGCCACCGGGCAAGGACAGGCGGTTCGCGTACACGAAGGTCAACAGGCTCGCTTTACCAACGGAAATTCCCTGGCTCATCAAATCAGCGACGCACCGCGTCGCGATGGCTTCGACGATTGGTGCAGAGTCCGCGATAAGCATGAAGACGAGTCAGTCTCCGCGCGCTATGTCGCCCCGGGCGTAGTGGGAGCCAGCGACCTCGATGAGTATGGAAGCTGGCGTGACACCCCTCAATACGGAAATGTGTGGGTTCCCAATTCGGTTGCGCCGGGCTGGGCGCCCTATAGCGCGGGACACTGGATCTGGCAACCTCCCTACGGATGGACTTGGGTAGATGATGCTCCGTGGGGATTCGCTCCATTTCACTACGGCCGCTGGGTGGATTATGACGGCGGTTGGGGCTGGGCGCCAGGACCCTACTGGGAGCGGCCGTACTATGCTCCTGCGCTGGTGGCCTGGTTTGGAGGTCCACACTTTGGCATCGGCTTCGGCTTTGGCGGTGGCTTCGGCTTCGGTATCGGCGGCGGATTTGGCTGGTGCGCGCTAGGCTTCGGCGAACCGTTTTTCCCGTGGTATGGCGGTGGCCGAGGTTATTTCCGCAACGTCAACATCAGCAACACACGCATCACCAATATCAACAACATTACCAATAACTATTACAACAACCGGAATGGCGGCGCATTGTACGGAAGGAATGGCGTTGGAATGCCGCGCTATGCCAGCCGGCCGGGAGCGCTGACGGCAGTTTCACGAAACACGCTTGAGCGCGGACTGCCCGTCGCCTCGAACCGCGCCAACATTCCGTCCAGCGCTCTACGAAACTTGTCCAGCGCGAGTATTGGCAGGCCGAATGCGTCTCCAACTCGCTCGGCTATGCTTGGACCGAAAGCAGGTATGCCGGCCGCGCATCCGTCCGCTGCGACCGCTTCGCGCCCGACGGTGAGCCGAATGACTCCGCCGCGGACTTCATCTTCATCCAAGCCGTCACCAGGAATCGCTGCGTCTCACAACACTGGGACTCCCGGCATGCGCAGTAATGCGGCGCCAACAGCGAACCACGGAGGACAACTGAGTAGCGCAAGGTCGCCACAGCCTGCCGGACACAACGTACCTCGTCCGCCACAGAGCCTCGGCACTTCCAATTCTGCCGCGATGTCGAACCGCGGAATGAGCAGTCCGGCGATGACGAACCGCAACGCTCCGCAGACGGCCATGAACCGCAACGTACCACGGCCGCCGCAGGGCAGCGGGAGATCGTTTTCAGCACCATCGACCGGGCCAGCGGCGAGGTCCGGCGGAACGACGCCTTTGGGTGCACCCTCTGCGCGATCAGTACCACGTCCGCCAGCGGGAAGCATCAGCCGGCCGACAATGAGCGCTCGCAACATGCCTCCGAGTATGTCAACCGCCCCGCGTTCGTACGGAAGCTCGAGCATGGGACGGGGCACGCCCTACAGCGCACCACGCCCGTCGGCGGGAGGGTTCCCCGCGCCCCGTAACTATCCGTCCGCCCAGAGCGGCGGTAACTATTCAGCACGCTCGTTCGGGGGCGGCTATGGAGGATATCGCGGCTACAGCGGATCGCCGTATGGCGGTTCTTCGTCCAGAGGATCTTACGGCGGCGGTCGCGGCTACTCCACGCCGTCATCGCATAGCTCAGGTTCGTTTGGAGGGGGCTATCACGGTGGTGGCGGCGGTTCGCACGGCGGCGGTGGCGGCGGATCGCATGGCGGTGGTGGCGGTTCGCATGGTGGCGGCGGCTCCCATGGCGGAGGTCATCACTAAGCTGAGCCCAATCGACTTCTAAGTAACGCCGCCCAGCTCGGGCGGCGTTTTCTTTGTTCCGTGACCTCTAACCGACTTATGTCACGACTGGAAGCTAGGGCCCTTCAAACTCCACGGCCTGCGAGGATTTTCGCAAAGTGCTACTCCTCCTCTTTTCTCTTTGCGTTCTGTGTATACTGCGAGATTCAGTTCCAGGAGAAGCCAGTGAAACTTTTCTTAATCGGCCTGATCGTCGGCTTGATCGCGATACCGCTATGCGTCTTCATCTATTTCATGACCGGAGGCGCGCCGGCGGCTACGGCCGCGGCTTCTATGCCATTTGAGAAGACTTTGGCACACGGCGCGTTGCAAGCCCACATCGCGAAGGAGATGCCGAAAACCGTACCCGTCCCAGGGGACGAACCCAACTTCCTCGCCGGCGCGAATGTCTATCGGGAAAATTGTGCGGTCTGCCATGGCTTTCCTGGAGGCACGCCAACCGCAATCTCGCGAGGCATGTTTCCCAGGCCGCCGAAGTTGCTTGAGGGCAAAGGTGTGACCGACGATCCGCCAGCCGAAACTTACTGGAAGGTTGCAAACGGCATTCGCCTCACCGGAATGCCAAGTTTCAGCGAATCGCTATCACAAACTCAGATGTGGCAGGTAAGCCTGCTGGTGGCACACGCCGATAAATTGCCGGATTCAGTGAAGAGCGCGCTCTATCGTCCGACGCCGCTTCCCCCCGCAGCACCTGCGGTACCCGGACCTGGCACACCACCGACAAACCCTTAGCAGTGCCCGCGTAAGACGTTCGCGAATGTTCGCGTGATGTTTCGGAGTGGACCGAATTGAAGAGGTTTGCCTCGAACGGTTAAATGAGCAGGCCGATCAGGGTTTTTTCGGAGTCAGATCACAAGCTTTTTTTACCCGATTCAGATCGATCCCTGCGGGAGAAAAAGTCGTAATCTCCGAACCCTGCGGGATCTGGATTTCGACTTTGAACACACTCGCGCCGAGCAACTCGCGCGTAGTTCCTTTATCCATCGACAAGAAGTGGCCATTCACCCAATTCCAGCCGTGATTGCTGTGAGCGTTGTCTACACGAACGAGCACTCCCATTTGCGGCTGCCCCCAGAATCCTGGACGATTCGGCGGCGCGATTCTGCCATTTGGACGAAAGTCAGCTAAATTCAATTTGCCATTGGTGCAAAACAGTATGATTTTTGGGTTGGCCTGGCTTCCCGGCAACGAATTGTCGGCCTCAAGCTCGAATCTGACCTTCTTGACCAGAGTCATCTCGTCCTGCGAATCGAATTCCATCCACTTCCCGCCAGCGGGGACACCTCCAGCCTGCGCAAATGCCAAGATTGCTGCGCCGCAGAGCAGAACGAAACTCGCGGCAAATGCCTTCCCCGGGAACGTAGGACGAACTCTACTCTGTGGTGCGCTTGCTTGATCCACCGATTTCAACTCGCCTTCTCCTGGAATCCGCAGTGCCACCGCCGATTACCAACTCACTGAATATAAAACCTGTCATCTCGCAAAAGTTGCGGCCGGAGTACAACAACTCCTGCCCCGACACTTCGGCAGGCCGAACTGAAAAACTTTAAGAAGAGATTCCCAGAAACCGCAGTAACCACATCGTTGGTTACTGGTGGGCGCTATAGGATTCGAAACCTAAGCCCCCAACGATTAGTAGCACTTCTTACGGGACTCGGGTGGCCAACCTACGGAATCCAACGGAAAATGCAGAACGAAGCCAATAAGTAACGTGTTTTCTACAACCAGATGCCAGTGATGGGTGAGCCGCAAAACATATTGTGCGTCATACCCTCGCATACGACATGCGGACGCTGATGGGATAATTTGAGGCGACAGGATTGCTGATTCAGTCGAATGTCCTCAGCCCACGTGCCCTCGGTAGCCCAGCTATGCCCCAGGCAGCCCACTGGCTTCGGGCCAAAGGAAGGAGCACATCTATGAATTCCTACGAGTCAAACTATTTCCTGGCTGCTGCCAACGTTCTTTTGTTGGTGGGTTACAGCATTCGCGAAGTTCTTTGGCTTCGATTGCCATAACACTCATTGAGCGCTGGAGGCTGATTTCAATCTGATGGTTTTGTTCGATTGGCAACTCGCGCCGGACAAATGCCATGAGATCGGACAGAGATGCTTTGTCGCTAACTGTTGAAATATCGATGGCGCGAATGCGCGGAAAGCGTTGTGCACAGCGAAATTGTTATTTGAAACAGTTGAATTCTGTTGAGCCTGAATGCTTTCACAGCTACAAAATGATCTACAGTCCGTGATTCTCTCACACTCGATATTGCATGTCACTGCGAACTCTAAGAACTCGCGTGTGAGCGCATCACAAAGGAGAGCTTTATATGTTTGCTAGCCGGTCGGCGTTTTGTGAAAGAGCCACAGTCACTACATCGCGGCCGCGGGCTTTTGATTCATAGAGGCATTGGTCCGCGATTTTCAGCAAATCAAGGGATGTTGAAACATGCTCAGGAAACGCGGCTACACCTACCGAGAGAGTGAGCTGTCCAAGGGTCTGCTTCTTATACTGAAGCCGAAGGCGCTTGACTTCGGAGCGCAGAGCGTCCGCACGGATAGCCGCGTCCTGCGAAGATGATTCAGGCAGAATAATGGCGAATTCCTCGCCGCCGTAACGGCAGCATATGTCGGTGGCGCGAAAGAAATTGCGAAACAGATCAGCAAGGGACTGTAGCACCATGTCCCCTGCCTCGTGGCCAAAAGTGTCATTGAATCTCTTGAAGTGGTCGAGGTCGACGAAAAGAACAGCGATGGATTGCTTCTTGCGAGTAGCTAATTGCAGTTCTCGATCGAGCGATTCCTCCAGGAATCGCCGATTGAATAGACGAGTCAGTGGATCACGAATCGCCTGTTCACGAAGGGTCTCGCGCAGCTGCAGGCTGGCCAGCGAAAGGGCGATCTGCGAGGCCGCGCTGATGGCTAGTCGCTGCTGAGAATCCCGAAAGCTCTCAGCGCCGGAATCGTACCGGGAATCCGCTCCACTCCGGAATTCAATATGCAAGACCCCAACCGTGTTCCCTTGAGCGACCATCGGCACACATAGACATTCGGTGTTTAGACTCTGGGTCAAATGTTGGCAAGCGATGGCATTTCCCGAACGCCCAGTCCAGTGAGGCTGGCCACGACGGAGTGCCCAGCATGCATCAGGAGGAAATGTCGGCGCTATCGCGTCTTTTTTACCCCACCGAACTGCTGCTTCGATGAGGTCCCGGGACGACTTAAAGAGATAAAGCGCTCCAGAAGGAGCGTCAGGGAAAAGCTTCTGCACCGAGTTGGAGACGATAGCGCAGGCTTCCTTTACGGTCCCGCTACACTCAAGAAGAGATCCCATTTCGTTCAGTGAGGTCATTTGTTTTGTGCGGAGCTCCAATTCCCGCACCAGTCGGTCCAACGACTCCGCGTGTTGCCTCTGTGCCTCATTCGCTCTGATCTGCTGCGAAATGTCCTCGTAGATCAAATATGCGCCTCGTACTTCACCGCTTAGCAGCAGCGGGACGCCATGCAGTGCCAGGTCAAGAACTTTCCCGTCTTGGCGCCGGTGTCGTACCGTCGTATGCAAAGCCTTGCCGGCGAAGATCTGCGGAAGCAGTTGGGCGCCGGAGTCCCTTGCCTCATCGTGAGGGATCCCGATATTTTCAATATCGATCGAGGTGAGCTGGTGCCGGTCATACTGGAAAAGCTTCTCGAAAGCGGTATTGGCCAGTTCAACCGATCCTTGGCGGTCAAGAACGGCGATCCCCAGTGGGCTATTTTGTATCAGCGAGTCTAGATAGGCAGTTCGCTCATTAAGATCCATTGCCAGGCGGTGTCGCTCACTCACCTCGGAGCCCACGATGAGTCCTACCGCGGACAGAACCAACATGAGAAGAGCGACTTTGGCGAACAAGGCTGCGGTTGGGGGAAACAAATGCATCGCGACTGCAATTCCGAAATTTACAGCCAGCAGGCCGGTGACAACTCGCCGCACTCCCTGCCTCATGGCAATCCAGATGACTGGAATGAAACACAGATAAAAATGATCGTAACGCCCGGCCTCGGTTCCGAACATCACCCAGAGGATGGTTAACATCGTCAAACCTTGGGCACAAGCTTCTGCGAGCACGCCAAGATTGAACGTCGTTCCAAGGGATCGCGCTGGGGCTCGGTGAAGCTGGGGCAGCGTCGGCGAGCCCCATTTACGAACATGCGGAAAGACGTGGACCAGAAAAAACGGAGCAATGCCGACCAGGCCGATGGTGTCGCCCAAAAACCACCCCAGGGCTGAAGACTTGTATTCACTCCAGGTAATGCTGCGATCCGCAATCAGGCATGCGACGCCAATGACTGTTGCCCCTGCAGCAGCTGTCGCACTCACGAAGACATAGCGGACGACGTCTCGCCGGCGACGCAGCCCAAGATCGATTTGCAGAGGACCACGTAAGACGTATGCCGCTACACCGTAACAGACGGCAATCCCCACGGCATCGACCGTGTTGCCGAAGGACATGACTGGCTGGGCGTAAATAATCCTGGCAGCAAGAGCATCGGAGAAACAGACCAGAGGCGCGTACCTTGGACTGACGCCCAACATAAGCGCCATAACCAAACCGATGGCGGGATACCAGGCGACGAATCCAATGCGGGAAAAGAAAACGATTTCGGGCCGATTCAGTAGAAGGTACAACAGGATGAATGAGACGGAAACGATCGCATGGCAAACGATAAGGCGTCGGCGCCGCATACCTGGAACTTCCAAGCCTGACTGGCTCGATGTCCGTGATGTCGAAGGCTCCACCAGGAAAGGATCGATTGTCCGGCCTCGGATATCCTGCACGTCCATATGTTCCTACAGCTGAATACGCCTCAAAATGATCCGCGTTCGCAAATCGGATTTCCTGCGATAAATCAAGAAATCGCCCAGCCTCGGACGGTTCACATCTGCATCTATGGCGCGCCCGACCCCAACCGCCGAGCCGAGAGAATTACTGAAGCCTATTCCCGACCGCAAGACGTGGCGCTGTCGACCGACCGAACGGCATATCCTGCGTGACGATTGGTTCTCATGCCTGTCCTGCGGACCGGGCGAGCTTCCGGTTCCCCACTACCTTTTTTACCTCGGTGATGAGGTATTGCTGCCATGAGCCATTCTTTTGCAGCAAAGCTTGAGTGTCTTGGCTGAGAAGGGCAAGCTCATCGCGGCTCAGACTTTTCGCAGTCATAACCAGAATCGGAAGTTCTTTCAAGGTCGGCTCTTGCCGGACATGACGGATGACCTGAAAACCGTCCATTCCAGGCATCAGCAAATCGAGCAAAACGGCACTTACCATTTTTGAAGAAAGCACTTCCAGGGCTCGCTGACCGCTTCGGACGCTCTGTGTCTCATATCCCGCTGAGCGCAAGGTCTCCTCCAGCAGTTCCAGAGTTTCAGGGTCATCATCGACCAGCAAAATCGCCTGGTCGTCGTCGGCTGGAGATGGAACATGTTTTTGGACAGTTTCGAGGAGAACCGACTTGCGAATGGGCTTGATCAGATAGTCAGCGGCGCCCAAAGCAAACCCTACGCGCGTCTGGTCCACGATTGAGACGATGATGATCGGAATGTTCGCGGTCTCCGGTGTTCTCCTCAGGTCCACTAGCGTTTCGAACCCGCTCCCACCTGGCATCAATACGTCCAGAGTAATAGCGTCCGGCAGCAGTTGTTGAGCCTTCGCGACGGCTTCAGGCCCGGAATCCGCCATTGCAATTCGATAATCCGGTTCCAGATAGCTGGCGAGAAGCTCGCGCGAGGAAACTTCGTCGTCCGCGATCAGGATGAGCGGTTTTTCCCGCCCTGCGCTGACCGTGATTGCCCGTGCGAGCTTTCCGGCTTGGACAGTGTCCGTAGCTTTTAATCCTGCCGGAAGAGTAAACGTAAATCGGCTGCCTTTTCCCAACTCGCTGAAAAGCGAAATCGTTCCCCCTTGTTGTTCGACCAGACGCTTGGTAATGGCCAGACCCAATCCCGTCCCTTGCTGAGTGTCGTTCTGACTTCCCTCTACTTGTCGAAATTCCTCGAACACCAACTGTTGGTCTTCGGGTCGGATACCAATCCCGGTATCTGTAACCGAGATGCGAAGGAAGTTTCCTTTCTCGATGCAATCGATAGTGATCTGGCCATCCTTGGGAGTGAATTTCACGGCGTTACTGAGCAGGTTGTATAGGATCTGTTTGAAACGAACCCGATCAGCGTAAACCGGCAGATCGGTTTCGAGGTTTTGGTGAACCTGGATGTTCTTTGCCATTGCAAGTGGACGGATCGTAGACAGCACCTCAGGCAAAGCTTCCTTGAACTGGAAGTCTTCGCATCGGATTTCGAGCTGTCCGGCTTCGATTTTTGACAGATCCAGGATGTCATTGATCAATTGCAACAAATGCGCCGAGCCTTGTTTAATGTGGTTCACAAAGCGCATCTGCTTGCCGTTGAGTTCTCCCGGGATACCCTCGGCCAGCAAGTCGGAAAAGCCCACAATGGCATTGAGGGGTGTCCGCAGTTCGTGACTCATACTGGCGAGAAACTTGCTCTTCATCTGCGTGGCGCGCTGGACTTCGCGATTGCGGAGCTCGAGTTCTCGATTGCTAGTTGCCAGACTCTCCGCAAACTTGCGTTTCTCTGCTTCATCCTGCGTTCTCTGGGTGACGTCTGCTGCCACCACGACTTCTGCCGGCCGCCCATCAAACTGCAACGCGTACGATGTAATCTCTACATCAATCAGGGTTCCGTCTTTTTTCTTGTGCCGCCAGGTACCCAGGCTCCCGGTTCCGTCTTTTGCAGACTTGACGTTCTCCAGCATGCGGGGAATATCCTCGGCGGGCCGAATATCTTTTAACGTCATCGTCAGGAATTCGTCGCGCGAATAACCATAGTGGCGCACGGCGGCAGCGTTTATGGCGAGAAATCGCAGCGTCTCCCGGTCATAGACCCAAGTTGAATGAGGGTTGTTGTCGAACAATTTGCGGTGCCGCTCTTCGCTCTCCTGCAGCAATTCCTGCGCTCGCCTATGCTCGGTAACGTCCCGTATGATCTTAGAAAATCCACGTAGTTTGCCGGTCCCATCTTTCAGCGCAGTAATGACTGCGTTGGCCCAAAACTGAGACCCGTCCTTCCGTATGCGCCAACTCTCCTCTTCATAGCGGCCCTCGGCGAGGGCAATTTCGAGATCCCGCTCAGGTTTCCGATTCTGCAGGTCTTCCGCAGGGTAGAAGCACGAGAAATGGTGGCCCAAAATCTCACTCGCCTTATAGCCTTTAATGCGCTCTGCCCCCTGATTCCAACTGGCGACGTTTCCCGACGGATCAAGCATAAAAATAGCGTAGTCACTCACGCCGTCGACCAGCAAACGAAAGCGCTCCTCGCTCTCCCGTAATGATTCTTCCACCCGTTTGCGTTCGGTGATGTCGCGCGCGACACAGTAGATGAGCTTCTGCGGGTATACGGAAACCGCATTCCACAAGAGCCACTTATAGGATCCGTTTTTGCACAGGTAGCGGTTCTCAAATGCGAAGGTGATTTCCTGGTTCTCAAGGCGGCCCGCTTCCGCTACTGTCATCTGACGATCATCGGGATGAACGAACTCCAGGTAAGGCTTGGCAAGCAGTTCCTCAGCAGTGAAGCCTAGGGTCTTCTCAAAAGATGGATTGACGCTCTTGAAAAATCCGTCGAAACCGGCAATGCAAAACATGTCGACTGACAGGTTGATAAATCGGTTGCCAGTCTCCAGCCGGGAGTAGAGCGACCCCATAAAGGTGCTCACCGCTAAACCTACGACAACTAGAACAAAACCAAGAAGCCATACACGGCGTTGTACGGCAAAAACGCCTTGCTGTAAGACAGTCGCCGGCTGTTCTACAAGAACTCCCCATCCGTAGTGACCCACTGGTTCGTACCTGGCGAAGAAGCTTTTGCCATCTCGTACAAATGTTCCATACCCTGCCTGAGCGGTTCGCAGCCGCCTGACCGGCTCATAGCCGCTTAGGTCGACGGGAGGCGCATAGGAATCAATGTTCGGGCGAGCCGACAAATGACCGTTCTGATCTACCAGCGAGATCGTCCATTCGCCCGCGAGTTTTGTTTCCACCAGCTGCCGGCTCATAGTATCGAGAGTGCAGGGGGCCATGAGAATGCCGATCGGCTTGCCCGTCGCGTCTCTTACAGGGACCACAATCGCGACGACGAGTTGATGGGTTCCAACCACACTCTGATAAACCTCGGAAATGTAAGGGTTCCATTGTGCTGCCGTGCCCTTGTACCAATCACGGTATGAGAAATTCTTAGTAAGCAAGGCTGGCTGGGGCGGGTAGATTGCTTGCATCGTGCCATCAAGCCCGTACACGCTCATAAACGCGAAATCCGGACGCAGGCTATGCGATTGCGTCAGGTTCCACTCAAGTTTTTTCAGATCTCGATGCGTCCATGCCTCACGAAAAGATGGGCGAGTGGCAATCGACTCAAGAAAAGCGGTGCTCTGACGGAAGTGCTCTTCAACCAACATTGCCGACGCACGTGCAATCTGCGCGCTCTCTGTTACCGCCTCGGTTTCAGTTTGGTGTCTCAGGACTTGGCCGACGGAATAGGCGAAAAATACGATGGGCAGGACCATCAACAGCGTGAATAGCGGGTACAGACGCCATCCGCTCGTTGAAACCCATCTTCCAACTTTGGCGAGCGTGATCATGCGGTTCCTTTGACCGTAGCCGAGAAGAGACGTTCCAGTTCTTGAAAAAGCAGCGTCGGGTTGATTGGTTTTGACAGGTAGCCATCGAACCCTGATCTCAAGATCCGTTCCTTGTCCCCCTGCATCGCATATGCCGTGACCGCGAGCACCGGCAGCGTCGCAAACCCAGGATTTGCGCGAACCCTGCGCACGGTTCCGTATCCGTCAAGCACGGGCATCCCGAGATCGAGCAGCAGGATGTCCGGCCTGGATTCCTCCAGCACTCGGAGCGCTTCTTCCCCATTGCAAGCTTCGATCACGGCGTGGCCGCGCATTTCCAGCAATTCCCGCAGCAGCTCACGGTTCACTGCGTTGTCTTCAGCGACGAGTATCTTCATATCCATTCTCACTAACGGAAGCGCCGTTTGCCTTGGATCACCAGGTTGGTGCCGTCGATTAGGTGCTATTGCCGGGGACTGGTTTGCAGCAGGGCATCCTCGAAGAAACTAGAGTCAAATTCCTGCCCCACCGGCCGCCGCACCTCGAGCTAGAAAATCAGCGGTGCTGGTTCTCACCAACTGCTCGAACTGATCAAAGATCTGAGCGTCCCACCATCCTTTCGCCACTTCCAGCTTCATAGTTTGAAGGGCATCGGTAATGGAAAAGGCGGGCTTATAGGGTCGGATCGTAGTCAGGGCGTCGTACACGTCGACGATTTGCAGCACTCTGGCAGTAATCGGAATGCTCTCTCCTCGCAGCCCATCTGGATACCCGGAGCCATCGAACTTCTCGTGATGGTGGCGAATGATCGGAAGCACCAGGCGAAACGACTTCAGTGGCGCACAGATCCGTTCGCCCACGACTGGGTGCTCTCGCATGAGTTTCCATTCCTCGGGGGTAAGGCTGGCCGGCTTCAAGATGATCGAATCCGGTACCGCGATTTTGCCTATGTCGTGAACTACGCCAGCTCTCCGTAAAGCCGTAATCTGTTCGTCCGTGAGACCGAGGTGCTGTCCCAAAGAAGCCGAATATTCCGCCAAACGTTCGCAGTGCCCTCCCGTATACGGATCTTTGCCCTCGATGCTCCGCGCCAGCGCAAACAGGACGGACTCGGCGCGCTCCAGTTCGTCGGTCCGCTGTTTGAGCTTTATCAGCGACTGCACACGGGCAAGCAATTCCGCGCGATCCACCGGCCGAGTCAGGAAATCGTCAGCGTTGGCTCGAAGGCCCTCGATGCGGTCTTGCTTATCAGATAGCGCTGTGACTAGAACGACGGGTATCAGGTAAGTCTCAGGATTCGCTTTTATCTTCTGGCACACCTCGAACCCGTTCATATCTGGCATCATCACATCCAGAATGACAAGATCGACTGACGCCTTACGAAGTTGCTCGAGCGCTTCCGCTCCGTCCGACGCCGTGATGACCGTGAAACCTTGGGTGGTGAGGAGTTCCTCCAGAAGCTCGCGATTGGGGGCTTGATCGTCCGCTACTAGAATCGTTCCGGTTGGAACTGACTTCGGATGCAACAACACAAATCACCTATGCATTCCTGCCGCATTAGTGCTAAGGTCGCATACCGAAAGGGGTCTGGGTAGGTTACGGAAGTCATTTAGTCATCGCTGGTGGGATCAACTGGCGCCCGACTATGATCTCTCGACGTGGGTTATGAAAGTGCGGATCTCCGCTTTGTTTTGGTCGCTCAAGCGGGTAAATTGGATGCCCTGCCGGTCCTGCTTCACCCAAACTCTCCGCCGGGAGCACGATAAGCTCGGGTGGTTTGGGTCTCGAAATGGCCGTTTATCGGTGCTGTCTTACACTGACGAAACGAAAAACCGGATGTCATGGTTGTGCAGCCTCCTGAATCTCGATGAATTGATCGCTGCGGATATTGCTTAGCTTCTGCTGGAGTCCGTTCGGCCAGGTTATTTGTACGTTTGCGGTTTCGGCTGTGCCCAATCCAAAGTGGAGGCGTTTATCGTTCGAGGACAGGTAGCTTCCCGCAGCGGTAGCGAATCGCGTCTGTCCGTTCACCTGCACGCGGGCGCCGAAGCCGTCACGATTGCTGCGCGTGCCGCGTAAAGTAATGGTGAGCCAGTGCTGCTTTCCTCCACTGTTCATGAAAACCTGCGGATGCCCGCCCAGCACAGTGGTGACGACATCGACCCAGCCATCGTTGTTGAGGTCACCGAATGCGGCGCCCCGTCCGGCTACTGGAGTCGTGCTCCCGGCGTCAGCGCGCTCGAAACGGCCATTATGATTGAGCGCGAGCAGCGGCGGCTCAAGATATTGCAAAGAAGAATCCAATTTCTCGACATTGTCCATTACGTGGCTTTGCGCGATAAACATGTCTTTCCAGCCATCGTTATCAAAGTCTTCGAGTCCCACTCCCCAGCCGGAGGTTGTTCCCGAAAGCATGCCAAATCCGCTTTGCAGGCTCTGATCGCTGAAAGTTCCGTGCCCATCGTTATGAAAGACGGTCTGTAGCTGGTGCGGGAGTTCGGTTACTATGACGTCGGGTTGGCCATCGTTGTCATAGTCCTGAAACACGACTCCCATGCCTGAAAGTTTCTTGCCATCTGCTGTGAGGGCTGCACCAGCTTCGAGACTCCGGTCCGTGAACGTGCCGTTGCCATTGTTGTGAAACAGAAATTGTTCCACCACATCGTTCGCCACAAAGATATCGGTGAATCCATCGCCATCGTAATCAGCAAAGGCGACGCCCAGGCCGTGACCTTTCTTTGGCGCAATTCCAGATTTCACACTGACATCTTCGAAAGTGCCATCGCCACGATTGTGATAAAGAATGTTGCTGACCGGGGGGAATTCTCCCGGAGGACAATATTGGCGCACTACGGTGCCGCAGGGCTTGCTGTGCTTCGTATCCCAGTCGAGGTAACGGGTGACGAACAGGTCCAGATGGCCATCGTTATCGTAGTCAACGAACCCCGCTGAGGCCGACCAGCCGCCGGCGGCGACGCCGGCTTTCGCAGTGACGTCGGTAAAGGTTCCATCGCCGTTGTTATGGTAGAGAATGTTTTTTCCGAAATTCGTCACGTAAATATCGGGATAACCGTCGTTATCGTAATCGCCTACGGCGACACCCATGCCATAATTTCCGTCGCCGGCATTCGCCAATCCCGCTTGTTGGGTCACATCCGTGAAACTGCCGTCGCGATTCTGCCGGTAGAGACGGTTCCAATAGCGCGGGTCGCGACGATCAAAATTGTCGGGCTGCTGCATAGGGCTTGTGATGCGGCCGCCATTCACAAGAAAGATGTCGAGAAGACCGTCATTGTTATAGTCCAGCAGGGCTATGCCGCCCGGCATGGCTTCAATGAGGTATTTCAGCGTGGTCGGGGAATTCTCCAGATTGAAGTCCAAACCGTTGGGTCGAGCCTGGTGAAATATTGGCGCTGGGGAGGTAGCGGACAAGCACGCAAGAACAGCCGACAAGCACAGGATTCCCAATAGCAGCGCGTTGAGAGCACTCTTTGCGCCGGCGATTGTCACTTTCTCCCCACTACGGCGTGCCGGAACTGCGAAGTTGCCTGGTGCTGATTTCCAGATCGCTTCCGCGGCCATCGTCCGGAATGGTGACACTTACCAATTGATGTGCAACATCGAGAGTTGCCTGTCCCGACTCGACCGTGCCGCCTGCCACTTTGTAGGTCGCGTTGGAATTCTGGCCGAAGATCTCCACCCGCAACTCACTCCACCATGCGCGGTAGCTGCCCTGGTGCGGTCCAATGTGGAGCTTCACGGAATCGGTAGAAGCTTCGCAAGTGAACTGTACTCGCAGAAACTCGCCGTGCTTGTACGCCATGGTCTTTCCATCATCCTGGTACAGCGAACCTTTGCAATCATGTCCGGGGTATACGCGCAGGAGCAACGGTCCGTGGGGAATTTCGTTTGTGCTTTGAGTCACCGGTTGCATGGGAAGAATGGAGCCCTCGCGAACATAGACTGGCAAGGTCTCCAGTGTCGGGCTCACCCGAACTGGCTTGCCCGCTGAAGGCCGCAAACGCAGCCCAGTCCAATAGTCGTACCAGTCGATGGGAGGAAATTTCACACTGTAGGTGTCCAGCTTGTCAGGATAAGGCGGCGGAGCAACCAACAAGTCAGAGCCGAACAGAAATTCGTTTCCGGCGTCGAGATCGAGTGGAAGCTTGTCGGCAGTGGTGGCCTGGGGAAATTCCAGGAACAAGGGGCGCAGCACGGGCACTCCAGATCGCGACATCTCCTCCACAGCCGTGTAGAGGTAAGGCATCAACTTGTAACGTTCTTCAATGTAGCGGCGGCGGATGTCTTCTTGTTGAGGTCCGTTGGCCCATGGCTCCCGCGGAGCAGTGCCTTTCTCGCTGTGATTGCGATCGATGGGCTGGAAGGTTGCTAATTCCGTCCACTTGGTGAGGAGTTCGGGTGATGGAGTTCCAATGAAGCCGCCTACGTCGGCGCCGCTCATTCCAAAACCGCTGAGGCCAAGGTTCTCCAGCGAAGGAGTCGTCAGGCGCAGATGATTCCAGGTGCTGCTGTTGTCGCCCGTCCAGGTGGCGGCGTAGCGTTGACCTCCGGCATAGGTAGCGCGCGTCAGAACGAACGGACGCTGCTGAGGAGAAATCTTCAGCAGCCCTTCGTAAGTGGCGCGCGAATTCTCCATGCCATAAACATTGTGAATCTCACGATGGCTGGCGACGCGTTGCCGGAATCCAGTTTCATCGATACGGTGCTGAACCTCGTCAGGCATGGTCTTGTCGGGCGTATTGAAGACCGACGGTTCATTCATGTCGTTCCAGAATCCAGCCAGGCCGTCGGAAACAAAACCAGAGTAAAGGGTGCCCCACCATTGACGGGTGCCCTGCTGCGTAAAATCAGGGAATACGGATGGCCCAGGCCACACATTACCCACAAAAAAAGAGCCGTCCGGGTTTCTCACAAAGTGTCCGCCCGCCGCGCCGGAGTCGTAGGGCGCGTAGCCCTCGCCCGGCAAATCAGCGATGTGCAGATCGGTGATGCCGACGACGTGAAAATCTTCATTCTTGAGATCTGCCAGCATGGATACGAAAGTCGGAAACTTCTGTGGATCGATGGTAAACGGTCGATTATTTTTCTGATAATCGATGTCCAGATATAGGGCGTCAGCTGGAATCCGATCCAACCGCAATTTCTCTGCGACTTGGCGCAGTTGAGCTTCCGTTTCGTAGCTGTAGCGTGACTGCTGATAGCCGAGGGCCCACATCGGTGGCAGTGGCGGAGGTCCGGTCAGCCAGGCATAGTCCTCCAGTACACGTTTGGGATCGGGACCGTACAGCACATAATAATCAAGGGGCCCGTCTTCGGCTCCAAAGGAATAAACGCCGTCAATCTGTTTGCCAAAATCAAAGCTGCTGCACCAGGTATTGTCGAAAAGTACCCCGAGCGTACGCCCGGCGCGCATGGTCAGGAAGAATGGAATAGCTTTGTAAAGTGGATCGGTCGATTCCTGAAAATTATACGCATCGGTGTTCCACATAGTGAACGCCTGGTTGCGTCGGTCAAGCGGGCCCACCTTGTCGCCTAAGCCAAAATAGTGCTCGTCCAAAGGCATTTGCTTATAGACGCGGAATGCCTTGTCGTGGAATTCCACCGGCCAACCGGTAGCGTCCTCTTGCAGCACGTTACCGTCCAGGTCGGTCAGAGAGAAACGAAGGGTTGTACGTTCGATTCGAACGCGCAGACTGTTCGTCCGGAAACCCACCGCTGCGTCAGTACTCTCAGGGGTTACAGTTGCACGCTGCTGACGGGCTGAGGGCAAAACCGCCCACGAAGCATCCTCGGGCAAAACTCCATCGCGGCCGATGCGGACGCGGATAACGTCGTCCCGCAACGCTACGACCTGAAGGATGGCTTTTCCGCTGTAAACCTCTATACCGTTGGGCAGACTTTTATCGCCGGAAAACCTGTTGAGTGCCAGCAGAGCGGGAGCATGATTCATTTTCTGCGGCGTGGCAGCCGAACATTTGGTCTGTCCGATCCACATGTTCAGGAAAAGAATGATGAGCAGAACAAGGACCCACCGGCTACTGTTGATCATCGTTCCATCCCATGTGAATGATTTTATAAGAAAGGGTTTCCGCCAGCGCGGCCTCTGTAGAGACGTTGCTAGCACGTCTCTACAGCTGCGACCGCCGGGGCGGTTAAAAATAAAACTTCAGAGCGGCTTGCACATCCCGAGCTGGGTAGGCTTGCGAGATCCGGCCAAACGACCCGTTGCTTACGTCGCCCAGATTCGTGTCCGGAGCAAAGAAGTTCGGATGGTTGAGGGCATTGAACATTTCTATGCGGAACTGCAACCGCTTGGATTCAGTGAATGCCCACCATTTCTGGATTCCCATATCCCAATCTACATAGCGTGGAGCGCGCAAGTCTGCCAGGTTTCGCGGAGAATCTCCAAACGTAAACGGCGCTGGCTGAGAAAAGGCTGCGGCATTGATCCAATTATTAATGTTCTGGTTCGCGGGCCGCGGATCGCCGATCAGGTTGGGACGCTGGTTCCCGCCAAACGAATCCGTGTTGTTTTGTGCCGGGGAAATGGATAGCGGAAAGCCGCTCTTGGCATAGAAAATTCCGGTGAGCTGCCATCCACCAAGCACCGCATTCACTGGTCCGTTCCAATTGTTACCCAACGGCTTTCCACGCCCGAGCGGCAGTTCATAGATGTAGTTGACGACCAAACTGTGCGGGATGTCGCTGGTATCCACTGATCGCTCGGCTGCCAGGTTATAAGAATCGCGAACCTGACTGCCTGTGCCGGGAAAGGCCCATCCAGATGAGCCTTGCACGTTGTCCATGAACTTCGAGTAAGTATAAGAGACGTTCAGATTGAGCCCCGCATGCCAACGACGCGTGTAGGTGACTTGCAGCGCATTGTAGTTGGAAGAACCGACCGCGGGTGGAGCCTCAGTCACGCTGCAGTATTCGGGGAAGGGCCGCAGCAATTGGCCCGCAATCACGGTGGGCTGGTCAAGACCGCAACCGCTCGCCGTGATGTGGCCAACGAAAGGATTTGGAACCTGAGCGTTCAGAGCATTTCCCATGGTCAAATCGGCGGTCGGGATCTGGTTCCACTCGAGATATTGCGCGAGCACGTGGACGCCGTGATTGCCGACGTAGGAAATGTCGAGCAAATCGTTATTCGTAAGTGAGTATTGGAAGCCACCCATCCACTGCTGCACATAAGGGGAATGGCGGACGGGGTTGACGACGGGATTGAGGCCGAAGCCGACATCGGTCAGTCCGCCCTGAGAGCTTCCCTGAGGCAGCACTTCGCCGCTAGAAAACGCATTGCTGAGTGTGTTGTGAGGAGTAAGCCCGTTGTCGAGAGTTGTGACCCACGGCGTACTTTGCGAATAGCCAGTGAGCGGCCCATTGCCATAGTAATCAGGTACGAAGAATATTCCGTACCCCGCCCTGAAAACTAGCTTGGACCTGAACTGGTAAGCCAAGCCAACGCGCGGCGCGAAATTTGTAAATTGCGTGTTGTAGAGTCCGCGGTTGTTGCCGTTGTTGAAAACAAGTTCCCCTGGCACCCGGAATCCTACCGCAGAGCTGATGGGGTTTGTGGCCGTGAAATTGAAGTATTCCTGGCGGTTGAAGCGCTCTGTAGGCGCGGTTTGAATTTCGTAGCGCAGACCAAGGTTGACGGTTAACTTCGGAGTCGCTTTCCAGTCGTCCTGCAGATACCAGCCCAGTTGCTTCTTTTCGGTCGCCGGGAAAGCGTTATATCCAGTCTGAGTACCTAATCCATTCACTGTGCCGCCCACTCCCAAAAGGAAGGAGGCGAAACCGGCTCCCGTGCCCGAAGTCTCGTTCTGGGGATCCGGACCCCCCGTAAATGAAGTGGGGAACGGCAAGGCTGTATTTGCGTAGTGCCCCCCGTAGATCTGATTCAGCACGCCCATGAAACCAAATTGCAGGTCGTGCTTGCCGATGATCTTGGTGAGATCGATTGAGCCAGTCCATAAAGTGCGCGGAACGATGTAGTCGTCCTGGTTTATGTTGGGTCCGAGTCCCGACACGCCCTGGGGCTGGATCTGCGGGAAGACCGGCGAGATTCCATCAATAAATGCGGGCAGCCCGAGAGTCGAAGCCTTGAACCCCAAGCTCTGCACCTGCGAACCCTCGACCCAGCGGTTCACACCCAAGTTTGCGCTCAGCAGAAATGTAGGGTTGAATACGTGGCTGTAACCCAGATCGAAGCTGTAGCGGTTGTTGGGATTAGTAGCTCCGGGACCGGCGATGTCCGATGTTCCGTAATAATCGGGCACGTTTACTTTGCTCTCGAACTTTTGCGACCAGCGGGCAAACAGTCGAGAGTTGTCTGAAATATTATGGTCGATGCGGATGGAATACTCGTTAGAGTGAGCAGCGGCCGCTGCCGACCTGGTGAAATTGTTTGCCAGTGCAGACGAATCCGCAGCCGGCCAAAAACCTCCATTCAGAATATTCTTTGAGATGGCATCCCATCTTGCGCTTGGAATAATGTTGCCCAAAAATGGATCGCGAATGTATCCACTTGCTGTCGCCGTTCGGCCCGTAAGCGGATCCACTTGGCCGGCAGTGATGGTGCGAGTGCTGAATGGATCGTAAATTTGTCCGCTTAGAATCGGTCGTCCCAAGGCGTCGGTACCGACGGGTCCCCCCAACTGCGAAGAGAAATCCCCGTTCTTGAAGGCGTCAATCGGCATTGTTCCGACAAAAGTCACCGGGGTTTGTTGGCGCAAGCCTTCGTAGTATCCAAAGAAGTAAGTCTTATTCTTGTAGATCGGCCCCCCAATCGTAGCGCCGAATTGTTGGCGATGGAAAAGGGGTTGAGCCTTGTCATTGAAGTAATTTCTCGCATCCAGGGCGCTATTGCGGAAAAATTCGTAGGCGTCTCCATGGAAGGCGTTGGTCCCCGACTTCGTGGTTACATTAATAACATTCCCGCTGCTCCATCCGTACTGCGCGGTAAAGGCATTGGTTTGAATCTTGAACTCTTGCACATCGTCTACAGACGGCACATACGTTACGCCACCCCAGTCTGCTCCTGTATCCCAAGTGCCATCCAGGAGGTAAGCTGCGGTATTGAAGAAAGTGCCGCCGAAATTGAAGAACGAGATATCCTGATCGGCGCTGCCAGAGATTCCATTGCCGCCAACGATCTGGAATTCCGCGGTGTTGTTGACGGACGAGTTCAAGAAGGCCAAACCATAGACGTTGCGCAGGTTGAGCGGGAGTTCGACGACCTGTTGGGCGGAGATATCGGAGGAAATGTTGGCATTGTCCGCGTTAAGCAGCGGCGCATCCGCAGTCACCTCTACGTGCTCAGCGATGGAACCAATCGTCATGACGACTGGCTGCTTGACGGTTTGGCCTGCGGCCAATTCAATACCATCTTGCTTATAGGTCTTGAAACCTGACACTGCGACCTGTAATGAGTAAACCCCGGGCGGCAGGAGCGACAGTGTGTAGTCGCCAGTTGCATCTGTAGTATAGGTGCGCGAAATGCCGCGCTCAATGCTGGTTAAAGTAACCTTGGCTCCGGACAGAACACTCCCCGAGGGATCGGTGACGGTACCGCCAAGGTCGGCCGTGAATGCCCGAGTTTGTGCCTGCAGATGGATGCAAGGCATTAAAACGGTAAACATCGCGGTTACCACCACCACTGTCAACGTGGACAGAGATTTCCGTGCCATAAATCGGCCTCCAATTTGCCAAGAACGCTTCAACCTGGGGCGAGCTCAACTTGATCAGGGTGAGTTAGGGACTTGTTCTGTTCCCTGGCCTGAATCAGACGGACTTATAGCGGTCCGGTTGATCAACAAAAAGCTCCTTACGGTAAGCTGTGCCAGTTAAGAGGGAAATACTGCTTGAAACGGCTGGGATATTCGGATACAAGGTTAAAGGCCGGGGGCTGGATAAACCTTATTCTTTACAGGTAAAGACCTGGCGGGTCGGAGTACGACGTAGTCCGGCGGTCCCAGATCGCTCCTGAACCGCAAGAATCACTAACAGGCATCTCCCGATGGTCTGGGTGTTAAGGAGCACAAGCTAATGTTGTCTGAGCAGGTAGACGTCTGGACACCATCGAGTGAGGAAGAGAAGGCCGCGGTCATCCAGCAACTGGAAAGACTTCTTCAGAACCCGCACTTCCACAAAAGTAAGCGATTCCCGGTCTTCCTGAGATTTGTGGTTGGCGAGGCTTTGGCCGGACGAGCCGACAACCTCAAAGAGCGCACATTAGGGATCGAGGTCTTTGGCAAAGACCCGAATTATGACACGACCGAAGATCCGATCGTTCGGGTGACCGCTGGCGAAATTCGTAAACGCATTGCGCAGTATTATTTGGAACCAGGTCACGAGCACGAGATCAGAGTGCTGTTGCCGCCGGGTTCTTACGCGCCTCAGTTCTGCTTCCCTGAGGACGCCAAAGCGGTCAACCACAAGGAGCAAGCCGTTGCGGTCGAAGCGTCGATGCCTAACGCTGTTTTTACCACCGCAGCGCATTCATTTTCCTGGGGTACGTTGGTGGTGACAGCCGCAGTTCTGGCCCTCACCCTTGGGGTGGGGTTCGCCTGGCGCGCTTTACATCCCCCAGCCATCGAACAGTTTTGGGCGCCATTTGTGAAATCTGCGGATCCCATCCTATTCTGTATTGCGGACCAGAATCAGTATTCGACAATCACTTTGCGCGATGCCGCGAATCCCCAGCGCCAAACCACCCTGAATGACCACATGATCACCGTGATTATCGAAGACATGAATCCAGTCGTCGATATCGCGGGTCTGCTCCACACTTATGGAAAAAGTTATCGCGTACAAGGCGAATCGGTTACAACGTTGAGTGACTTGCGCCGTAGCCCTTCAATTTTTATTGGCGCATACGACAATGGCTGGACTTTGCGCCTCACCGGGCCGTTAAGATTCCATTTCGTGAACAATCCGGAAATGACGCGCTTCTGGATTGAAGATCGAAACAACCCGACGAAGCAGGACTGGGTGATCGAGCGCGCTCATCAGGACACGGGGACCTATAAGGATTACGCCATCGTCGCGCGGCTTCTCGATCCCAATACCGATCGCTTTGTCGTCGTCGCCGCAGGCATTGCGCGAGGTGGCACCGTTGCGGCTGGAGAATTCCTGGTCGATGCTCACCATCTGGATGAACTTGCGCTTAAGGCCTCGAAAGATTGGAGCCGTAAGAACCTGGAAGTCGTGTTAGAGACCCAAGTCATCGATGGACGCTCTGGCCCACCCCGAATTGATGAAGTCTACACTTGGTAGTTAGGGCGGGAAAAGGTGTGGGGGAAAGGCATCTCGCAGAATGTCGTGTGGTACGTGGTCACGACCCGCTGTGAGAGAGCGGGCTTGGACCATATTGCACCGCGTGACTACGACTCGGTATCTACCGTAACGCCAGTTGGTTACTGGTGGGCGCTATAGGATTCGAACCTATGACTTCCACCGTGTGAAGATGGCACTCTACCGCTGAGTTAAGCGCCCTGCTGATCAGCCGCTATATTGTAGCAAAGAAACAGTTTTTTCGTGACGTCGTCCATGATAGCCTAAGATCGGTAGCTCCGGATTCCGCCTGCGCGAGAGGGACCCCGGAGACTTGTGCCATTGCTGCATGCGAAACCCATTCCATCTCGCGAAGGCGCCCCCCCTAGGCTCTTCTCCAGAGGAGACTTCCCAGCCTTTGCCTGACCCCGCCGACCCGCAACTTTCTGACCCAGGAGGGGTTCAATCCAGTGTGAGCAGCGTAGCCATGGATCGCGGGTTCCTGTCGATGGCAGGCGTACCATCGCCGGCTGTCGCGCAGACGGCTGACACTCAATCCGCGGAGGGCTTGAGCGACGCGCAAATCATGCTGCGGGTGAAAGCCGGCGACGATGCCGCTTTCGAATATCTGGTACAGAAATATCGCCGGCCCATGCTGAGCTTTATGTATCGCATGGCTCACAATTCTGCCGTGGCAGAGGATCTGGCCCAGGAAGTTTTTTTGCGGGTGTATCGCTCACGCGAGAAATACGAAGCTAGCGCAAAGTTCACGACCTGGTTATATCGCATCGCCAGCAATCTGGCGGTAAACCATGCGCGCGATACGCGGCACCAGCGTCCGGAAAACACGGTCAGCCTGGATGAGCCGGATCAGGAATCCGGGTTGACCATGGATTTGCCGGACAACTCGCTGACCGCAGAAGAGGCGATCGTCCGGCGGGAGCGGTTGGCCGCGATCCGGCAACGCGTAGAGGCATTGCCTGAGCGGCAGAAGATGGCGCTGATCATGCACAAATATCAGCAGATGGACTATCGACAGATCGCGGAAGTTCTGAAGCTCAGCGAGTCCGCCATTAAGTCTCTGTTGTTCCGCGCTTATGAAACCCTGCGCGTGCAACTGAAGGAATTTGTATGAAGGAAGTAGTCATGAAATGCAATGAAATATACGGGCTGATGCCGGACCTGGCCGCCGGCTTGGAGGCAGTCGCGCCCGAAGTGAATAAGCATCTCGAGAGCTGCGCTGGTTGCGCAAGCAAGCTGAATGAGTTTCGCCAGACGATGGCGCTGCTGGATGAGTGGCAAGTACCGGAGCCGTCGCCCTATTTCGACGTGCGGCTCCGCGCTCGTCTGCGCGAAGAAGCGGCACGACAGCCGGCAGTCTGGTGGCAATGGATTCGCAAGCCTGCGCTGGCAGTTTCACTGGCAGTTCTGATGGTGCTGAGCGTCACGCTGTTCCGTACGGGTGCTGGCCGGAATCCCGCGCAGGACGGACCGAGCGCTATGGCAGCCGCTCCGGGAACCGCGGTAGGCGACTTGCAGGCGTTGGATAAGAACAGCGACTTGTATTCGGATTTTGAGGTTCTCGACGATTTGCAAGCGCAGCAGGATGTGGACGCCAATCCGTGATCGGCGCGCTTGAGGATTTGCCCATGTAGTGATTTTGGGGACATCGGGGGAGAAAGTGCGGGTGAAGTTCATAACCGGAAGGGTCGCGATAGCGGCTCTGGCGCTGGCGCTAACGGGAGTTGTTACGTCCCTGGCGCAGGCTGGCCATCCGGCTGAGCAGCACGCTCCGCACTACGTACCCCGCCCCCCGCGAGCTCAGCAGAACGGGCACGCAGGACAATGGTTGCGTCAACATAAGGATCCCGAACAACAGAAAAAGGCGCTGCAAAGCGACCCTCAGTTCCGCAATCTTCCCCCTCAACAGAAGCAGCATTTGCAGAATCAGTTGGATCGATTCAACAGCCTGCCGCCTGAGAAACGGCAGTTGATGCTGAATCGCATGGACACCTTCGGGCACCTGACGCCGGAGCAAAAAGACACGGCGCGGCAACTGCATTCGCAAATGCAACAACTCCCTCAGCAGCGCCGTCAGGCTGTGCGCAATGCGATTCAGGCATTGCGGGCAATGCCTCCCGACGCACGCCAGCGTCAGATCGATAGCGACGCTTACAAGAGACAATTCTCGCCGGAAGAACGCAGCATTCTGGGCGGCGCTTCGAAGCTGCCCCTCGCCCCAGCCGAACCCAACGGAACCGAGCCCCCGGAATAATAAGCTTCGTCACAGAAACACAGAGAAAGCAGATATGTTTCTCTGTGACTCTTGTGCTGTCATTGGTTCAGAGGAGGTTTGACCCGGATGGAGGTTACTGGAATCTCCGAGTGACGGGCTCCGGCAATTGTTCTTCAAGTTTCCGAGCCAGCCAAGCCTGCCATTCGCTGCTGAGGTTGGAGGCCAGGAGTACAAATGACAAGCCGGACTGTCCTCGGTCATTGGTCCAGCACACTCTACACTGCGCCGTCATGGCGAGTTTAGGATCGGTTACGGTGAACTGCATGGTCACCTCTGTGCCAGGCATCAGCGGAGTTGACCCGATAAATGCCATGCCGCGTTCGCTGACATTCACCGTTTTTCCGAAAATTTCTGGCTCCTCTTTTCTGCGGGCGGCTGCCGGAACAGAAATGGGATGACGGAAGTAGCGGCGGCGTTCCCGCACAATCAATCCGTAGGCAGCTTGCAGCGTATGTCGAATTGAATCGAAAGTCAGCGGCCTTTGAAGAGCAAAACTTGAACCTGCCTTCAGGGCATACGCGGTCTCAGCGCTGCTGCCTGTAATCGCAAACGTTATCGCGGTTCGATTGGAAGCCGAGCCACGCAGCTGTTGAAGGAGGAGTGTGGCTTCCTTCGCCAGTGAAAAATCAATGACAGCGACCTCAAGCTTGCTATGGTTCACCCGGTCGAGTGCATCCGAAACTTTGATGCAGACTTCAACGGATAATGCTAGTTCCTGCATGGCCTCTGCAAGCTGGCGGGTAGCGACCGCGTCTCCAGAGACGACTAGCGCTGTGCCAACGATTTTCGCCGTGGAAACCTCGGTCATTGAGAACTCCTTCGGTACGCGAACTTGCGCCCGTCTGTCTCGTGACGTTGCTCTGGTTGTTTTGTCTGGGAATTGCGTTCGGTTTCCAGCAACTCTTTGAGCTGACGAATCTGCTTAGAATTCAGTACAAAGGTAGTCAGCGCCCCCGCCCCAGCGCCGAGCAGAAAGACCCCCGCGACCCACAGACCCACGATGTGCGTCTCCTCGTTCGTTCTCGTGTCGCATGAGCCCTCTGCCTGGCCCCCCAACCCGGATCGCTTTCGCCAGTGATAGGGCGCACCAAAAAAGCTGTAGTGTAATGTACCCGTGCTATACAAAACTTAGAGTTTGTCACGTGTCTTGAGAACCCGCACGCGAGCTCTCACTTTTTTACGAATTCAGAACAAAGTGCATCGAATCCTGCCTCCCATGAATGCAAACTCCTGCTGTCATGAAATCAGAACAATCCGACATGAACACATTTTGAGGAGCGTCCCTGCGTCTGATGGCCAGCCAGTAGATGAGAACCCCGTGGCTGAGAACTGAGAACCGGGAACTGTTATCATCCTTCGGCGCCATGAATCCCATCTTTCTCAGTCTTCTTCTGGGCCTGACCGCCGCAGCTGCCAACATCTTCGGCGGCGCCATTATCGTCCAGAAGCACTGGGATCGCTCCTACCTCAGATACTTTGTCGCACTGGGAGCGGGATTCATGCTGGCTACCGCCATCGTCGAAGTATTTCCGGCGGCATTGGAATTGCGCGGCAAGAGCGCCGCATTTCTGGTTCTTGTCGGTTACCTGATCATTCACTTCTTCGAGCACACCGTAACCACTCACTTTCATTTCGGAGAAGAAACTCACAAAGACCAGTTCGTTCACACCCACAAGGGTTACTCGATTCTGATCGGCTTGGTGATTCACACATTTTTTGACGGCATCGCGATTGCGTCCGGCTTTCTGGTTTCCAACTTTCTGGGATGGATAATTTTCCTGGCTATTTTCCTCCACAAGATTCCCGAAGGGTTCACCATCACCTCGGTCATGCTGGCGAGCGGTCAGAGCCGCCGTGTGGCGTGGGGTGCGTCGGTGCTGTTAGGCGCTGCGACTTTTGCAGGCGTCGCGACTATGGCCCTGTTCCAACACCAGGTGAGCTTTGGGCTACCGCTGTCGGCCGGAGTGACGATCTACGTCGCCGCCTCCGACCTCATACCGGAAGTAAACCGCGAGCCAGGAGCAAAAATGGCTCTAGTCGTTTTTCTTGGAGTTGGATTTATGTTTCTGCTGGATCTTTTCTTCCACGCCCACTAGGTGAACGCCAAGCTCGCGCAGCCCGGATGCCTCGTCCGGGCAGCTGGCGTGAAAACTCACACCGATTCACGGAAAAGTCTTTCACAAACCGCCTAATCCACCGTATGTTTCGCGGTATACCCCTCTCGCGCGATCACCAGGTATTTCACATCTTTCCCCTTCTGATCCCTAACCTTCAGAGGACCTCCCTCGGGTGCGATCACCTCGACTTTCAGCTTGCGGTAGCTGCCATCGAGCTTGGGGTTGGATGGGTGATAAGCAATGCTGTACTGATTGCGGATGTCACCGCCGATCTCGTGAAAGATCTCGGAAAACTCTGCTTGAAATCGCGGAAAGTAGGCCCGCCCGCCGGTCAAGCGCGCAAAAGTGTTCATCTCGTTGTCGGCCTGGAGGTAATCCATCTGACCAACCGGGATGCCCATGCCATGCGGCGCTGACATGCCTCGGGCTTCGAAATATTCCCTGATCGCCCATCCTACGCTGATGGGGAAAATCGTCACATCCTTTGTAGTTTTGATCTTCTTCGTAATCTGATCGAGATTGAGCTTGCTGAAGGTATCCACCCCGGTCGTAACCAAAATAATGTATTTATGGCCTTCGATCCGGTCCACCCGGTCCAGCGTGTCATAAAGCGCGTCGAACAGATTGGTCTCGGAGAAACCCGGGATCCGCAACTGGTTCAGCGCTCCGTACGCGTCCTGTTTGTTCTGCGTGAAGTCCGCCAAGATGTAATCCTTCATGTCGTAAGAAATCACCGCCAGCCAATCGTCCTTTTTCAGAGTGTTCACGAATGAATAGGACGCGTGCAGGATGTCGCTCATGAAGAAATAATCCCCAGCAGCAAACTCGACCAGGAGCACAGCCGTAATCGGCGCCTCTGAGACGGTGAAGTTGCTGATCGTCTGCGGCGCGCCATCCTCAGAAATGCGGAAATTCTCCTTCTTCAGATTGGAGATGAACTGCCCATCTTTGGTAGTGACCATGACCGGCACTTCCACCACGGGGACGTCCACCCGAATGGAGTAGTCCGGCATGCCCTCAATCTTTTTTGGCTTCTCCGTCCGCGGAGGCGGAGGAGGCTCGTCTTTCTTTTTCGGAATGGCGTACGGCCCGACGTCAGACTGCGGACCCCCAGCCGCATCGGGCGGCTCCGTTTGGCCTTTGGAAGGCGCAGACGACCCCTGATCCTGGGCAGACAATGCAACCAAAGACCCCAGAACCATAATCAATAATGATAAGAGAAGGCAGATGTACCGTCGAGCCGGGGGAAAGCAAGAAAACATTTGATCTCCTCGGAAAACCTTATGCTAGTATAGACGCAGAGCTTCGCGATTGGGATGTTTTGCTCGGCTTTCACTAACCCTCTCCTTCCCAGGAACTCGCGAACAAAGCGCGAAGTGTAATTTTGTTTTTAGAGAACCAGTTGGCGGTTCTCAGGGAAAAGTGTGGGTGATTCCGTGGGTCTACCCGTAGGTCTACCTCTAATGAAACGAGTAATTCTCGCTCTTCTTGTAGTATGCCCCCTGCTATCCTTCGCAACCCAGGCGCAAACTCCCAAGCCGGTCGAAACGATTCCGATCTCGCAAATTCACGCCGGGATGCGAGGCGTCGCCTACACCGTGTTTGAGGGCACGAAACCCGAACCCATGGACGTTGAGGTGCTGGGCGTCCTCACCAATGCTAACGGTCCCAAAGGCGATGTAATCCTGATTCGCCTCGGAGGAAAAAAAGCAGAATACACGGGCGTGGTTGCCGGTATGAGCGGCAGCCCGGTCTATTTGAACGGCAAGCTTGCCGGCGCAATAGCCTTCCGGATCGGCGAGTTCTCGAAAGAACCGATCGCCGGAGTCACCCCGATTGCCGAAATGCTCGAGATCAGCGCGCTTGATCGCAACCCGGCCTCGGCGCCCATCGAAGCCACATCCGCCGCCCGCACCCCGAACAAAACTTCGGGCCCAGGCTCCGCGAATGCGCCTTCACAAAACTTCGGCTTCACCAACTATCTGAAGCCCATCGAAACTCCGCTGGTCTTCAACGGATTCTCCGAAGATACAGTGCAACGCTTCGCATCGCAATTCTCTTCCGCCGGAATCGTGCCAGTAATGGGCGCCGGCTCGGTCAGCAACGCCAAGCAGCCGGAACCCATGGAACCGGGCTCCGCCGTGAGCGCCATCCTGGTGCAAGGCGACATGAACATCGCCGCTACTTGCACCGTAACTTACATGGACGCGCAACATCTCCTGGCTTGCGGCCACCCGCTCATGCAGTTCGGCATGGTCGACCTCCCCATGACCAAGGCGACGGTGCTCGCCACTCTGGCCTCGCCGCTCAACGCCTTTAAAATCGTGAATGCAACCGAGACCGTGGGCGCATTCGTGCAAGACCGCCACAACGGCATCCTGGGAGAGTTCGGCAAGAAGCCCGAAATGATCCCCGTAACTTTGACGATCCACGGGGAATCGGCTGACAAACAATTTCACTACGAAATCCTGAACAACGCCCGCCTAAGCCCCATGGCAATGATGGCCACCGTGTTTAACGCACTGCACGGCGTGAACGAGTACGGCGAGGAAACTACCTACCGCATGAACGGAAGTATCAGCGTCGACGGATACCCGCCCGTCACCATGCAGGACATGTTCGCCGCCGTCGATGGTGGACAACCCGGAGCCATGCTGGCCGCCCTCTCGCTGGGCGAGCGCTTCAGCCGCATCTTCGATAATCCCTACAGCGTGCCCGCGATTCACGGCGTCCAACTGGATTACAACATCGTTCGGGAACGCCGCTGGGCCCGCCTCGAAAGCGCACGCACCGACATCACCGAAGCCCGCCCCGGCGACGACATTACGATTGAAGCCATGCTCCGCCCCTACCGCGGCGAAGGCGTAGTGCAACAGATTCCCATCCACATTCCCACTTCGACTTCCAAGGGACCACTGCGAATCCTGGTCAGCGATGGCGACACTCTCGACCATTTCCGCCGCGGCTCGTCGCTGCTCGGACGCAAACTGGATTTAGCCGCCACCATCGCATTCCTGAACAAGGAACACGTCAACAACCGCGTCTACGTCTCGCTGCTCGAAGCCGATCCCGAAGCCATGATCGCCGACAAAGTCATGCCCACGCTCCCGCTATCCGTCATGAACGTAATGGATGGCATGCGCGGCACCCAGGACATGGTCGTCTCAAGCGAGTCCTCGGTAAACGAAGCCGCCACCGCCCCGCTCGACTACGTAGTAGCCGGCGCCCAGGTGCTGACCATCAACATTAAGTAGCCGTGACTGACTGACGGTTTCCTCCGTCAGTCCCCCCGATACCTGTCATCCCGAGTGGAGCATGATCGTCCGAAAGGACGGCCATGCGGAGTCGAGAGACCTGCTTTCTGCCGGCGCCGGCCAGATGTCACCCGATGACAGGCCAGCTGCACAGGTAAACCGCAGGTCTTTCGACTGCGTGAATGGACTCGCGAGGGAGTCCATTCACTTACTGGCGCTTTCACCACATTGCGCCTGAGCACGGGAGTGCATCACATGACGATGCAACGGCACTACAACACAAACGAGCAACCCGTCGCTCGTGTAATTCGAGCCTCCCACCTTTCGCAGAGGGCGTGAAAGATGGGGCACCCCTCACTTGTTTGGTTCGCCGGGAGCGTCGTCCGAGATACTGCCATGGTGAAGACAATGTTCGAGGCGTGTCTTCCCTTCTAACTCGGTGCCATCAGATGGCAGGAGTGCGTCTTCACGATCAGCCAGACTTCGCGGCCCGGTTGCAGTTGGAGGGAATCGCGGGCAGCCAAGGTGAGGTGGACTTCCATCTCCACTCCGCAATCGACGCGGGCGGCCACGATTACGTCGCGTTGCTCCAAGGAGAGCAGGCGTCCGGGAATTATGTTGCGGGCGCTCAGGCCTGTGGGTTGAACTGTGGCCAGCAGGATGTCACCGGCGCGAACGCCGACCAGCACGGTTGAACCGGTTTCGGCGCGGACCAGCGGGGTTTCGAGTTCCACATTGCTCTCGGCGATGCGGCAAGTCATGGTGCCACGATCTTCGTGAGCAGCGGTCACTACTGCGTGGAAAATGTTTTCGAAGCCGATGAGTTGCGCCAGCGATTCGCGCCGAGGCGCGGCCATCACTCCGTGCGGCGTGCCGTCGGCGATGATGCGGCCATTTTCGAGCACGAGCACACGGTCTCCCAGGGCAAAAACTTCTTCACGGTTGTGCGTAACGTAAAGGATCGGAATGGCGTGGGCGGCGTTCCAGGCGCGCAGGTCCTCGATAATCTTCGATTTGGTGGATGCGTCGAGTGCGGCCAGTGGTTCGTCGAGCAGCAGAACGCAGGGGTCGGTTACGAGGGCGCGAGCCAGAGCCACTCTTTGCCGCTCGCCGCCGGAGATTTCTCTCGGCTTGCGGCCGCCCAGATGCGCTATGCGAAAGGATTCCAGAATTGCATCGCTCCTTTTTCGCCGTTCGCTCTTGTCTACGTTAGCAAGCCCGTATTCGATGTTTTTTCTTACGCTGAGATGCGGGAACAGAGCCAGGTCCTGAAAAACGTAGCCCAGCTTGCGGCCTTGGACCGGAAGATTGGTGTGGTGCGCGTGGTCGTAGAGAATACGGTCACCAACCGCGATGGTACCGGAGTCCGGAATAGTCAGGCCGGCAATGCAGCCGAGGAGCGTCGTCTTACCTGCTCCGGATGGGCCGAAAATGATTGTGATCCCAGGGGCGACAGTGAACACAACATCGAGCGCGAAATCGCGTCCGGCATTAAGAAAGCGGTTGTGGAGTTCAACTGTCAGAACATTCGTCGACGCGCGATCGGTGGGCGGCGGCATGCGAAGATTTCCTGTATGGTTTCTCATCTGGCTCGGCCGGAGAACCCTGAACCACAGAGGACACGAAGGTTCACAAAGGAGACCATTCGCTTGCGCACCTGCTGGTTGCAATTATTTCCACAGCCACAGCGTCCACACTTTTCGATTCAGAGCGTATACCAGCGACAGCACGGCGAACGATATCACCAGCAGGACTAGTGCGGTGTTATTTGCTGCAGCATAGTTGAGAGCCTGCACCTGATCGTAGATATCGATAGACACGGTCCGCGTCACCCCTGGAATATTTCCGCCAACCATGAGTACGACTCCGAACTCGCCCATGGTGTGAGCGAAACTCAGCGCCACTCCAGTGACCAATCCAGGGAGAGAAAGCGGCAGAATGACGCGAACAAATGTCTGCAGTTTGGAAGCGCCGAGAGTTGCCGAAGCTGCCATCAGCTTTGGATCTACGAGCGCGAATGAGGCGGCGAAAGGCTGGACCGCGAAGGGCAAACTGTAAATGATCGAACCGATGACCAGCCCGCCAAAAGTAAATGCGAGCGTGTGCCCGGTCAGTGATTGCCACCAGCGTCCCAACGGACTACGAGAACCGAGTGCAACCAGCACGTAGAAGCCCAGCACAGTGGGAGGCAGGACGATGGGTAGGGCGACAACAGCTTCGGCAAGAAACTTCCAGCGCCAGCGCGAGTAGGCAATCCAGTATGCGATCGGCAATCCGATAAACAGAAGCACTGCCGCCACCAACACCGCCAACCGGATCGTCAGCCAGAACGCTTGCCAGTCCATCCGCCTCCGTCACACCCAGCAATAAATACAGGTCAGTATAGCCAAAGCCAAGGCGGCAAGTTCCAATGTGGGCGAACCAAGACACGGAATGTTCATTGATCACAGAGTCGCGAGCGATCTGACAGCTACGATACCTGCTCAGGAGGTTGGGGAATGGAGATTCAGGAAGCGATTAAAGTGATCCGTGCGCTGGCCGACGGCGTGCATCCAGAAACCCGCGAACTGTTGAAGGATGACTCGATTTGCCGGAATCCGCAAGCGGTCATGGCGTTGAACCGCGCCTTGGCAGCCTTGGTAACTCAGCAGGAGCGGGAACTCAAGAAGCCGGGTAGCGCGGGCCAGTATTGGTCACGGGCGGAGGACAAACAGGTTTGCGAGGAATTGCGCAAAGGGATGAATTTTGAAGACATCGCGAGGACCCACAACAGGAGTGTGCCGTCGATTATTGTCCGCCTGGTCAAGCTAGGGAAAATTGCGCCCAACAAGTCGGGCTCACTATTTCCACCGCAGGTGGCATGAGGAAAACATTTATCGGGTCGCTTTTGTTGTTGTTGGCCGGCGTTGTGAGTTCCGGTTTTTCGCAAACCCAACCTGCCGGACGCGAGGAACGCGAGCGACGGACGTTGCGGGAGGAATGGTTTCTGCGAGGACGTAGTTCGCCGGGGGAAACCAGCGCGGCGCAGCGATATCGGGCTTATTTGCAAAAGATGCGAATGCGGGCAGCATCCCCGGCCCAGGCACAGAACATAGAGAGCAATGCTTCGTCATCTAACATCGTGATTTGGAGCCCGCTCGGGCCTGCGCCATTGGCCTCGGATGCGAGCGGCATTGGGCAAGATAATTACGGTTGGGTTTCCGGGCGCGCGACTGCGGTCGCAATTGATCCCGCCGATCCGACTGGGAATACGGTTTACATTGGCGGCGCGTACGGGGGAGTTTGGAAGTCCACCAATGCTACACAGGCTGTCACGCAAACTTCCTCGAGCGTCACCTGGACTGCCCTTACTGACAATCAGGCCACGCTTGCAGTGGGCGCGATCGCCATTCAACCAGGGAACAACAACGCAAATAACAGCGTGGTTCTGGTGGGCACGGGAGAAGCTAACAGCTCTGCCGATTCCTACTACGGACTGGGAATTCTGCGATCTCCCGATGCTGGCACCACCTGGACGCTGATTCCGTCCGATACTACGGGGACACGTTATTTCGCGGGAATGGGATTCAGCAAGATCGCGTTTAGCAGCAATTCTCCGAACTTCGCAGTGGGGGCTACCGCGGGGGCATCCGAAGGAATTATCGAAGGCCTGGCGAGTCCGCTGACCGCGAACCTTGGACTTTATTATTCGGAGGACAGTGGAAATTCCTGGAGCTACGCAAGCGTAACCGATAGCGGCGTGCCGACAGCGCCTGGTTCGGCGACTTCGGTTGCTTACGACGCCAGCGCCAACAATGGTGTTGGACAGTTCTTTGCGGCGCTGCGTTATCACGGTTTTTACTCGTCGACCGATAGCATCCATTGGACTCGTCTGAGCAATCAACCTGGTGGTGGACTGAGCACAGCCGCTTGTCCCGCGAATCCCAGTTCGTCGAGTTGTCCGATTTACCGCGCCGAGATTGCGCTGGTTCCGGGCCGCAATGAGATGTACGTCTGGTACGTGGATGCAAACGATTTCGATCAGGGCATCTGGACATCGCTTGATGGCGGTAATTCCTGGACTCAGATCAACGACGCGGGCATTGTCAATTGCGGCGATCAGACCGGTTGTGGAACCGAGCAAGGGACTTACAATCTGGAACTCGCAGCGGTGCCGAATGGTAACAGTGGCGTCACCGATTTATATGCGGGAGCTATCAATCTCTACAAATGCGAAATTATAAGCACATCCCCGACCTGCAGCGGCACGGGGCCGAATACGTTTCTGAACCTGACGCACGCGTACGGGTGCAGTTCGATCGCCATGGTTCATCCCGCACAGCATGCTTTGTCGTTCGTGATTAACCGTAGCGCGCAGGACGTGATGTACTTCGCCAACGATGGCGGAATTTACCGCGCGCTGGATGGCTACGGCTTACTGACAGGCACCTGCGGCGGCGTCAATCCATTCGACAGCCTGAATCTGACGCTGGGATCGATGACCCAGTTTGTTTCGTTTTCTCAGGCGGCCAACGATGCCAGCACAATCCTGGGGGGGACCCAGGGGAATGGATCGCCGGGCACCCAATCGACCGGCGGCAGTTGGCAGAATGTGAATGCTGGTGATGGTGGTTACACTCAGATCAATCCTAGTAATGAAGAGCAGTGGTTCGTCTCCAATCCTCCTAATGCAACTTCAGGTGTCAATATTTTCAGTTGTACGATGCGAATGGAATCAGTTGTCACACGCAGGACTTCCAGAGCAATCCAGTGGTCAGCAGCGCGACCGTGGGCGGTGACACTGGGCCATATTATCCGCCATTCATCTTCCAGCCCCGCGATTCCTCTCAATTAATCGTGGGCACATGCCGGGTTTGGCGCGGCCCGAGCGCAAGCGGCGGAACCTACGCCGTGCTGAGCCACAGTTTTGAAACGGGCGGTGACGGAATCTGCGCCGGCAACGAGATTAACCTTGTACGATCGCTGGCCTCCGCTGTGGACCTCAACGGCTTCACCGCCATCTACGCCGGCACCGACGGCTTCGGCCCGCTCATCCCCACCACTCCGCCGGGCGGCCACGTGTGGGTGAGTGCGAATGTCGCAAACGGGCTTTCGAGTTGGGTTGATCAGACGGGTTCGATCAACCCCAATAACTTTCCGATCTCTGGAATGGCGATCGACAGCTCGGACCCATCAGCACAGACCGCCTACGTCAGTATCATGGGCTTCAGCACGACAAGCTTCCCCACTTCCCATGTGTGGCAAACAACGAACGGAGGATCGTCCTGGACAGACTTCACTGCAAATCTTCCGGACGCGCCGGTCAACGCAGTTGCGGTCGATTCCGGCGTGGTTGGATCTCCTGGAAAGATATACGTGGGCACGGACGTCGGTGTCTTTTCGAGCTTCACCGCAAGTCCAAATTGGTCTGAAGTTGGTCCGGCGCCGAACAGCGGGCAAGTTGGGTATCTCCCGAACGTTGCCGTAACTGCGCTGGGCATATTTACGCGTCCGGACTCGACCAAGTTGCTGCGAGCTTCCACGTATGGACGCGGGGTGTGGGAGTTGCCGCTGACCCCGACGTTTTCATTGTCCATCACCAATACCCCCCTCACAATATTTGCCGGCCAGGTGCCTCCGCTGTTCGTTGGCACAATTACTGCTCTAGGCGGCTACAACTATAGGGTCAACCTGAGTTGCATCCCGGCGGCGACTTGTTTGGTTATTCCAAGCTTTGTGAACCCGCCTGCGCCGCCGCCATTGGGGACGCCGCTTACAGCTACGGTGAGCCCGGGCAACACTGCGGGGGATTACAGCTTCGACCTTCATGGCGCTGGAACTGACCCGAACCAAGTCACGAACGATGCCACTTTTACTTTGAAGATTGTGGACTTTAATCTGACCGCTCCTTCACCCCCGAGCATCACGGTTAGTCCGTCGAGCGTTTCCGGGCCGGTGTCATTCCAGGTCACGGGGCAGGGATCGTTCGATGACACTGTAAATCTGTCCTGCGGAAATTTACCCTCGGGAGCAACCTGCAACTTCCTGCCTTCCAGTTCGGTGAATCCGACTGCCAGCAGTCCGGTAGCAGTTACGCTAACTATAAGCACAACCGCGAGTGCAACTGGGGGGACGGTGCCAATCACGATCAACGGATCGGTGACGAACGGTCCCACGAAGACGCAGACCTTGTCTCTGACGATCGCATTGGATTACTCGCTGGCAATTACGAATCCGTCACTGCAGGCATACGTCAACAGCACAGTAAATTTCAATGGAGTTCTGACTTCACTCAACGGCTACAACAGCGCGGTGAATTTGAGCTGCGGCCCGGGTGCGCCTCCAACCTGCTCGGCATCGCCAGCCAGCGTGGTTCCGACCGGAAGCGGCGCACCGTTCATTGTGACCGTGGGGAGCGGCGTGTGCGGAACATATAACTTCAACATCGTGGCGGTGGGCACTGATTCGCTGGCGACTTCGCATCAGTTTCCGGTGACATTTACGGCAAATTCTTACACCACACCGGGCTTCACTCTGGACGTCACTCCGCAGGCACAGGCAGCCGCTGTGAACTCCCCCGCGATCTTCAACGGCACTCTGCAGGGCACAAGCTGTTATAACAGCGCGGTGAATCTGAGTTGCGGGTCGAACTCTCCTCCCAGCTGCAACATTTCTCCAGGCAGCCTTGTACCCACGGTGAGTCCCGCGCCGCCTGCGCCTTTCACAGTGACAGTGAGCAGCGAAGTAGCTCAGACTTACAATTTCAATATTACGGGCGTGGGCACAGATGCCAGCAAAACTACTCACTCATTTCTGGCAGCATTTACCGCGACTGGTGAGTCGGGATCGCGTTTCAGTTTCACACTCACACCCAATCCTGGTGTCGAGTCGCTGCCGGCTGGACAACCAGCGATTTATGATCTCGATGTGGCACCCGTAGCAGGAACGTTTCCCGATAACGTCGTTCTCGCATATTCCAATAACTGCCCAGCTTTGAGCACGTGCACACTCAGTTCGACACTGGTGAGTAAAGGCAGCGGGGATACGCATGTGACTTTCACTATCACAACTACCGCTCCTGTTCTTGCGAGGATCCATCGAGGGCGCAGCCTGACGCTCATGCTTTATGCGGTGTGGCTTTCCCTGCCGGGCTTGGTGATATTCAGCTGCGGAAGTGGGCGACGGAAGCGATTCGTATTGTTCTGTTTGCTTGCATTGCTGTTTCCTGGCCTCTGGCTGCAAATTGCCTGCAGCAGCGGGCTTCAAGGCAATGGCACGGGCGGAAATGGGCAGGCGGGGACACCGTCCGGAACTTACACTATGACTGTGAGTGCGACGGTAAGTTCGTTTCCGCAGCGGTCTGCTCAGGTGCAGTTGACTGTCAACTAGGGCAGGCTTCGGCTCTTCACGCGCACTCTGCACCGCGCCTCTTTACCATCCTCGCGTGGCAGCACGAGCGTGTACGCTCGCGCCTACACTTACTTTCTTGCGTTGTTTGCGACTTTTCTGTTTATCTTGTTAGCACACTCTCTGGTTGAGGGCGTCCTAGCACATGCCTGATCAGCGTTTTGACATAGTCGTTATCGGCGGCGGGATTGTGGGTCTTTCGACTGCGATGCAGGCCTGCCAGCTTTTTCCCAAGCTGCGCCTGCTGCTAGTGGAAAAAGAAGATCGGGTGGCCCGTCACCAGAGCGGGCACAACAGCGGAGTAATTCATTCCGGAATCTACTACAAGCCGGGTTCATTGAAAGCGAAGTTGTGCGTCGAGGGAGCGGCCGCAATGGCGGCGTTTTGCCGCGAGCACGGGATCCCCGTTGAGATCTGCGGCAAGATTATTGTCGCCACCAGTGCTGAAGAAATTCCGCGGCTGCAGGGATTGTTGGAACGCGGGCAGGCAAACGGCATCGCTGGCCTGAAATTACTGGATAAGGCACAGGTGCGCGACATCGAACCTCACTGCGGCGGCGTGGGCTGGCTGCACGTGCCGGGCACCGGAATCACGGACTATGTGGCCGTGTGTCAAAAGTATGCTGAGTTAATTGTCGCGCGAGGCGGGACTGTCAGCACCGGAACCGAAGTCATGGGCATTGCCCGGAGGAACGAAGAAACGGTCCTCGAAACCTCCCGCGGATCGATGGCGACGAAATATGTGATTAACTGCGCGGGGTTGCACAGCGATCGCGTGAGCCGCATGGCGGGCGAAAAGACAGAGGTCACGATTGTGCCCTTTCGCGGCGAATACTACGATCTGGTTCCGGGAAGAGAGCATCTGGTTCGCGGGTTGCTTTATCCGGTGCCCGATCTGCGTTTCCCATTTCTGGGCGTGCATTTCACCCGTCGGATTGGCGGTGGGGTCGATGCAGGACCGAACGCAGTGCTGGCATTCAAGCGAGAAGGCTACCGGCGAACGGATTTCAGTCTGCAGGACGCCGCCAGCACCTTCGCGTATTCGGGATTCTGGCAAATGGCTGCGAAATACTGGCGCAGCGGCGCCGGAGAATTTTACCGCTCTTTTTACAAACCGGCTTTCGTGCGCGCTTTGCAAACTCTGCTGCCGGAAATTGGCAGCTCCGATTTGGTGGCGGACGGCGCGGGCGTGCGCGCAACCGCTGTAAGCCGCGATGGATCGCTGGTCGATGACTTTCAGTTCATGTGTTCGCAAAACATGCTGCACGTATGGAATGTTGTGTCCCCGGCAGCCACCGCTTCGCTTCCGATCGGGCGTGAAATTGTCCGCATGGCGGAGCGCGGGTTTGGATTGGGTTGAGAAAAGGCAGGATTCATGACAAACCCCTCAGGATTCGCAGATCGCCTACTGAGCCTGCGGCATAGGTCGCGTGCAGCCCAAACATCCTCGGGAAACCGCCTTGGAAGCCTGATGTGGCCCATTAGCCGTTTATCTCCAACTATTTAGAGAGGACCTTTCGAGTACCGATTGACTCTTTTTTTATGGCACTAAAGTGCCATTTACCCTGTATAGTTATGAGACTAAAGTCTCGATAGTCAGTCGCCGGGGGTGGCGGCTGGTTGGGGTGGGCATTCTCCTCCGTGCATTTGTGTCCCGTCCTTACGGCTGGAACTCTCGGGTCAATCGAAACTAAAGTTCGCGGGAAGGGTTTATCCCGCAGTGTGGTCGAACAGAATGAACAGTCCCGGGGTACCCGCTCCGGACTTGGGGTCTGTATTCCTATGGCTTACGCTATCGCCTTACCTGAAATTTCTGAAGTGATCCGAGTGCTGGCTGCTGACGCTACTAGAATGAACAGCCAACTTCTGGCTGCAGCCCTGGAACGCGACAAGCGCTTCGAGGTATTGGATCCGGCGTCGGATGCTCGCGGAGTCATCGCCGCCGTGGTCAAGGAAAAGCCGGCGGTGGTGGTGATCAGCGCAGAACTCGACGACGACAAGCGAAAAGGCTTCGAGGTAGCCCGGGAACTGCGCGCCCTGCACAGTGAAACTCGCGTGGTGATGCTGCTCGACAGCTCCGAACGCAACCAGGTTGTAGAAGCATTTCGTACCGGAGCGCGCGGCGTTTTCTGCCGCAGCGAATCGCTGACGTCGCTGGCGAGGTGTATCCAGTGCGTGAGCGAAGGGCAAATCTGGGCGAATAGCAAAGAACTGCGCTACTTGTTAGAAGCGCTCGGGGAAGCCATGCCACTGCGAGTGGTGGACACCCGAGGGGCCGCGTTGCTTTCGCGGCGCGAGGTCGAAGTGGTGCGATGCGTGGCCGAAGGATTGTCGAACCGCGAGATCGCGCAGCGGCTGGGCCTTACCGAACACACGGTGAAAAATTATCTGTTCCGCATCTTCGACAAGCTGGGTGTTTCGAAGCGTGTCGAAGTTGTCCTCTATGCTTACAGCCTGGGCGGAGTCGCCAGCCTTGCAGAGTCCGCAAACGTAGGCAACGGAAAAAAGTTGACTGCAGTCGCAACCAATAAGGTCGTAGGGACACCATTACCCCCATCCCCATTTTCCTCACCTGAAACCTCGAGACTAGCCAAGGCGTAATCCGAACAGCAAGTGACGCTTCGGAATTGCTTCCCAGAGAAGTCATTCTGTGGGCGTTGTGCTGGCTGTGTAGGGGAAATAGTGAGTGTTTATGCTGCACGATCGACTTCTGTTGCGCTTGCTTGTGTCCCCTGGCTGGATTCACGGTTAGAGATGCCCCTTTTTGGGGTCTCGTTTTCGCGAATGGGCGTAGTTCAGCCACCGATATTGATACCTCTATCTGGGTATCTCCAAGATGTTCCCGTTGTTTTCATAGATCTGGAGAGAAAACGCATTTTTCTTGGCTATATACTCGATACTCCGCAGTAAACATCTGCCGCATTGACGTGTGAGTAAACAGCCTGAAAGCGACTTCGATTGACGATCGGCGGTTATGACGGCTCTACATCGGTTCGCGCCCGCACTTGGTGTCCCAGCCGCGGGCCGCTGATGGCCTTGTCAAGGGAGTCCTGCCAGTTCTTGAGTTTCATCGCGACCTGTTGCATGTAAGCTGCGGCTTCTGCCGGACTCAAGATCTCGTGATTGTTTTGCCCATTCGGAGGCACTGCCATCACCGGCTGGCGGGGGCGAGGGTAAGACATGTCGACGAACTCTGGCGGAAAGTCAGAAGCAGGTTCAGAGGTGAGTTTCGAAATGTCCAGGTCGCCGATCACTTCCTTCACCGCTTCAGAGTCAACGACTCTCTTCTGCATCGCGCAAGTAAGCGACAGCGCATTGAAGCAGAAATTGTTGATGTTCCGAGGAATGCCCTGGGTGAATCTGGCAATGTCCTCATAGACTCCGGGAGTAAAAAGGGGAGGACCTTCGTAGCCGGCGATGCGCAGCCGATGCTCGATGTAATTCTTAATCTCCCCGGGAGAGAGCGGTTCCAGACCATGCACAATGGAAACGCGTTGACGAAGCTGCGACAGGCCGGGACTGGCCAGTTTGTCGGCCAGTTCGGGTTGTCCCGCCAGGATGATGTGCATCAACTTGGCTCGCGGTGTCTCGAAGTCAGAAAGCAGACGCACCGTCTCGAGTACGGAAGGCTCCAGATTCTGCGCCTCGTCGATGACGACAATGAAGCGATTGCCGGCGCGCGCTTCTTGCAGCAGGCGGCGGTTGAATTCCTCGTGCATGCGCACGAAATCGTGGCCATCGCTTTCGTAGCCCAATTCAGCCAGCAGGAAGCGCATGAACTCGCGCGAAGTGCATTGCGTCTGGAAGAGGAATGCGGTGCGTGCGGAACTGCGAAATTTTTCCAGCAGATGAAACAGAATCGTGGTCTTACCCATGCCGGGCTTGGCAATGAGGCCGAGAAATCCACGATTGGCTTCGATGCCGTAATAGAGGGAGGCCAGCGCCTCGCGATGGGCCGCGCTAAGATACAGGAACCGGGGATCCGGAGTTACACCGAACGGCTGTTCCCGCAATCCGAAATACTTCTCATACATGCCGCACTCCTACTATTTCAGCCGTGCGCCTGAATAACCAGGCGCCTCCGGCTGAGCACCGAGCCCAGAAACCCTTCTGATATGAGCTGGATAATATCGCACTTGAAATAAAGAATCCTCGGACCGGAGCATCCGGAGGGACCGGACTGAGACCCATGTCCTTTATACTCTGCCCGAAAGACGACGGGGGAACAAGAGGATAAAAGTTATAGAGCCGAAGGTCTCGGTTTAGAAACATGTGCAAAATTGAGCTTAAACTCGAATGTTGATCGACTACCAATTGATTCTACGGTAATTAGAGCGCAGGGCCAATATTGCCCCATTAAAAAGGCGGTGAAGGAGTCTGATGACTCCTTGTGAGGCTAGGCGATTGCGCGTAGAATTTGTGAGCTTTCTCCCTCTGAAACTGCACGTGTCGACAGTCTTGGAATCCGCTCCTAATCCGCATCTCAGGACTAGAGTCCTGGTGGCCGATGCCGTGGCCATGAGCTGCCAACTGCTGGTGGATGCATTGCTCCTCAGCAAACGCTACGACGCCGTGGCAGCGATGACACCTGAAGAGGTGGTGCTGTCGCTGGACCGTGATCGGTTTCATGTGATGCTGATTGGCACCAGCTTCTCCAAGGATCCTGTGGAAGGACTGCGCTTTGTCAGCGAGGTTCGGCAACTCCATCGCGAGGTAGGCATCGTTGTCTTGCTGGACTCGATGGAGCGCAACCTGGTGGTGGAAGCGTTCCGCTGTGGGGCGCAAGGCGTTTTCGCCCGATCAGATTCGTTCCAGACGCTGTGCAAGTGCATTTCCTGCGTCCAGGAAGGTCAGGTGTGGGCAAGCTCTGCGGAGCTCGGATTTGTGCTCGAAGCCCTGGTCGATCCGTTGCCCATTCAAACTCGCGGCTTGCCCAGTTCGCGTCCGCTCAGCAAACGCGAGGAAGAGATCGCCCGCATGGTTGCCGAAGGGTTCAGCAATCGCCAGATTTCTGAGCGGCTGGATTTGAGCGAGCACACCATCAAGAATTATTTGTTCCGCGTTTTTGAGAAACTCGGGGTCTCAACCCGAGTCGAGCTGACTCTTTATGCCCTCAAGCGAGGCAAAGTTCCCCGCACCAGGCCGCAAGCCGCTAACACTCTACCCAAAGCGGAGCCAAGACTAGTTGGGCGTGAGAATTAAGTTGATTGACACAAGGCCGACCTGATCTCATTGCCTTCCTATCTGATCGCGCCTGCCAGATGTGCATAACTTCCGGATTCCTTTCTCAACTTCGCATCATCAGATAAGTCAAGCGACGGTGATATCCTATTTGCGATCACCCACAATAAAGGCTGTAACTCTAATGTCGAATCCAGAACTGCCAGAATCCCAACCTACTCACGAAACTAACGAGTCGTTCCAAGACATTCTTTCGCAGTTCGAACACAGCAAATCGCGCAAGCCGGTAGAGGCGGGCCAGGGTCGCGAAGGAACGGTAATTGCCGTCACCGTAGATTCGGTCCTTGTCGATATCGGTTTCAAGACCGAAGGTATTCTGCCGCTGACGGCGTTCAAGAGTGCGGATGAGGTGAAGCCAGGCGACAAGCTTTTGGTCTCAGTGAAGGGTCGTGATCCGGAAGGTTATTACCAGCTTACCCGCGGAAAGAGCGAACGGCCGAAGGACTGGGCTGCATTAGAGAAGGCGTTCGCAGACAAAGCCACGATCATAGGCACGGTGACCGCACTAGTCAAAGGCGGCTTTAGCGTGGACGTGGGCGTGCGGGCGTTTATGCCAGCCTCGCGAAGCGGAGCACGCGACGCTGCCGAGATGGAGAAGTTAGTCGAACAGGAAATTCGCTGCCGGATTACCAAGCTCGATGTGACCGAGGAAGACGTGGTCGTCGACCGTCGCGCGGTCACTGAGGAGGAAGAGCGCGCGGTAAAGGAACATCGCTATTCGGAGGTCAAAGAAGGTGCGACCGTGCATGGGACGGTCCGCAGCCTGACTGATTACGGCGCCTTCGTCGATATTGGCGGCGTTGACGCGCTGCTGCACGTCAGTGATATTTCTCGAAGCCGTGTGAGCAAGCCCGCGGACGTACTTTCGGTGGGGCAAGAGGTCGAAGTCAAGATTCTCAAGATTGATTCTGAAAAGCGGCGCATTTCTGTCGGCATGAAACAGTTGGAGCCGGACCCATGGGATTCGGTGCCGGCAAAATACAAGCCCGGCGAGCGTGCTCGCGGAACGGTAACTCGTATTCTCGACTTCGGCGCGTTCGTAGAACTCGAGCCCGGACTTGAAGGCTTGATCCACATTTCGGAAATGTCATGGGGCCGGAAGGTGAGGACGCCCAGCGACGTGGTTAAGCCGGGAGACATTGTGGAGACCGTGATTCTGGGCGTGAGCCCGGGCGAACGCCGCGTCGCTTTAGGCCTCAAGCAAGCTCTTGGCGATCCCTGGGCTGATGCGTCACAGAAGTTTGCGGTGGGCGCGGTGATCGAAGGCCCAGTCACCAGCCTCACTAAGTTTGGCGCCTTCGTACAGCTTTCCGAAGGCATCGAGGGAATGATTCACATCAGTGACATGAGCGCCGAAAAGCGCATTAATCATTCGCAGGACATGTTGAAACTTGGTCAATCGATCAAAGCGCAGGTGCTCGAAATCGATATCGAGAAGCGGCGAGTGAAGCTGGGAATTAAGCAACTGCTTCCGAGCAGCATCGAGGAATACATCGCCGAACATCAAGAAGGCAACGTGGTTTCAGGCCGCGTGATGGAGGTTTCGGGCGAACAAGCGCGAGTGGAATTGGGGGAAGGCATTCAAGGTGCCTGCCGAATTGCCACGGAGGGTCCGTCCAAGAAAGAGAGCACGAACGAGGCGAAAGCGGATTTGTCGGCGCTTAGTTCCCTGCTGAAGGCACATTGGAAAGGTGGCTCGGGCACCGTTGTTGCCAAGCCGGAAGCCGTCCGGGCTGGGCAGGTTCGAAGCTTTCGGATCGCGAAGTTGGATCATGCCGCGAAGAAAATTGAATTGGTATTGACTTAGAAGGCCACACATTTGGAAACAATATATATCCCGCGAAGGGCTTGGAACTCGTTGTCGAAGCCACCCCGCAAACTTATTCTCTCCACACACGCGCGGAGCACATGGAGACTTTAACCGTTCGCCGGGTATTTAAAGCATTCGAATATCGCGATTTCCGTTTGATGTGGTTCGGCGCCTGCATGTCCAGCATCGGCACCTGGATGCAGATCGTGGCGCAGGGCTGGTTGATCTATCGACTGAGCCATTCGGCCTTCCTGCTCGCGTTGGATCAGTTTCTCGCAGGCATTCCCATATTTCTTTTCTCATTGATCGGCGGCGTAGTGGCTGACCGCGCCGAGCGGCGAAAGATACTCCTCGGTTCGCAATATGTGCAGATGGCCTGCGCGACGATACTCACTGTGCTGGTGGCGACTGGCCTGATTCACGTGTGGCATATGCTCTGCCTGTCGTTCGTTTCCGGCTTAGCGCAGGCTTTTGGCGGGCCGGCGTATCAGGCGCTGATCCCTAGTCTGGTCGACAGAGAAGACATGCCGAATGCCATTGCGCTGAACTCGATCCAGTTCAACACAGCGGTAACCATTGGTCCCGCGATCGCTGGCCTGGCATTGGCGAAGCTGGGCGAGCAGTGGTGCTTTGGGTTGAATGCGCTTTCCTTTCTCGCGCCGATTGTTTCGCTCTCGATGATCACAGCACGATACCTGCCAGAGAAAACCACTGAGTCAATCTTCGGCAGCCTCAAGCAAGGCATCAAGTTCGTTCGCAAGCAAGGGTCCATGGAGGCGCTTATTGTCCTGGCGTTCTGCATGACTGCCTTGAGCATGCCCATGCGCACTTACATGCCGGTATTCGTCAAAGACATTTTCCATCGTGGTCCAGAAACGTACGGCAATCTGCTTTCACTGATGGGAATCGGTTCGATTTGCGGTTCACTGATCGTAGCTGGAATGGGCAACATACCCAACAAGGGGCGCGTTGCTCTCACTACGCTGATTAGCCTGGGCATCGGGATCGCAGGCTTTGCTCTTTCCAGATCACTGCCGCTGAGCTATGCCATGCTGGTGCTTGTCGGTGCTTCGATGATGGCGGTATTTGCCACGGTGACTTCGCTGGTGCAGTTGATTGCAACGAACGAAATGCGCGGACGCGTGATGAGCGTTTACAACTGTGCGTTCCGCGGTGGGATGCCCATGGGGAATCTGCTGTCAGGTTGGCTGGTTCCGATGTTTACGGCACCCGTTGTGCTCGGGGTGAATGGATTGGCCCTGATTCTGATGGCCCTATACTTTCTGATGTTCGAGCGGCGGGTGGCTGCGCTTTGATCAGTTCAATTGCCGCCAGTCACGATCTTGCCGCAGCATTCGGGTCGGGTCGGCAAACTTGATCGGTCCCACCCGCCGCCCAAGGCTTGAATCAGTAAGACCGTGTTCGCCATGCGCCTTCCGAGAATATTCACCGCCGTCACTTCATCCCCGAGCGCGGCATTTTGCGCCGTGATCACCTCGAGGTAACTAGTGACTCCGCCGGTGTAGCGAGTAACTGAAAGATCGAGCGAACGTTGTGCGGACGCCACCGCTTCATCCTGCACCTGGGCTTCGTTTTCCAGAATTCTCACCGCCGCCAGGTTGTCTTCCACCTGTTGAAATCCAGTCAGTACCGTCTGTCGATAGGTAGCGACTTGAGCGTCATAAGCGGCCCGTGCTTCGTCGGTAAGGGCGCGGCGTCTTCCCGCATCGAAAAGTGTTTCGGTCGCAGACAGACCGATCGACCATAGGCCGCTCGGCCCATTAATGAGGGTCGTGATTACAGCGCTTTCAAATCCTCCCGAGGCGCCTAAGTTAATCGACGGGTAGTACGCAGACTTGGCCACGCCGATCTGGGCGTTCGCGGACGCAACCAGCCGCTCTGCAGCCGCAATATCCGGACGCCTTTCGAGCAGTTCTGAAGGCACGCCGATAGGAATGTGCGGAGGCGGCGCTGTGAGGGGCAGGGGAGGAAGGCTGAACTCCGCAGGAGGTTTCCCGATCAGTATCGCGACCGCGTGTTCGAACTGCGCCCGCGCCACGCCAACATCAATCGCTTGTGCCTGCGTAGTCTGAAGTATGGTCCTCGCCTGCTCAACTTCAACTTCTGAAGCTATCCCTCCCTGGTAACGGTTTTCATTCAATTCCAAGGCCTGCTCGTACTGTTTTACCGTGGAGTTCAGGAGTTGTTCCTCCGCGTCCAGGCTGCGGGCCTCAAAATAGTCGACCGCCAGATCGGCATGCATGCTCAGGTTGACCGTCGCCAAGTCCGCCGCACTGGCTTGTGCTTGCTCTCGATAGGATTCCACGTTTTTTCGGATTCGCCCCCAGACATCGGCTTGATAGGAAACGTCGAACGGAAACACAAAGTCGTTCTCAGTGACGCCGTTAAAAATCGAATTCGGGGGCGGGCGGTTCGACGACACTCGTGTTCGAGTCGCCGACGGCCCGGCCGTCACCGTCGGATAATAGTCAGCCCGGTTGTAGCGCAGGGCGGCTCGTGCTTGCTGAAATTGCGCCGCAGCTGCCTTCAGGTTCTGATTCGAAACGTTAACCTGCAGTTCCAGCGCATCGAGTTGCGGATCTTGAAAAACCTTCCACCACTCGCCACCAAGATTCTGATCGTTGGGTTGTGCAGGTTTCCAGTCTCCTACCTCTTTATAAGCAGGAGGAGCAGGCATCGCTGGCTGGTGGTACTTGGGGCCAACCACGCATCCAGTCAGTTGGAGCGCCGTTATCGCGAGCAGCGCTAGCCAACGTGTTGGCCGCGGAGACTCGGGCAGAATTATCTTTCGAGGGAGGATCACTTGGTGTCTCCCGGCAGTGTTGCGTTGACGATTTGTACTTGCTGTCCGGAAACCAGCGAATCGGATGGATTTATGATCACCTGGTCGTCGGCGTTCAGGCCGGCCACGATTTCTATCTCCGCCCCCAAGTCATGCCCCGGAGTTACAGTTTTAAGGACAGTCTTGCCATCTTGCACCACGCCAACCTGCAAATTGTCCGACCGAAAAATGAGCGTACTCACTGGAAGCAAGTAGGTAGACCCCTGCCCGGGAATCTTCAGATGCACTTCTGCATAGGAGCCGCTGAGCAGAGTTCCTTTCGGGTTCTCTACATCCACTTCAGTCAACAGTGTGCGGGTGGTCCCGTTAATCGCTTCGGCGGTGCGCACTAACTTTCCCGGGAATTTCTCGCCAGGAAACTCAGCCAACACGATGTCTGCGGCGGTTTCTCCAGGTTTGACGCCGCGCGAATATTCCTCCGGGACATTCACGTAAACGCGCAACACGCCCGGCTGCACTATGTCAAAGAGATCGGTGCGCGCAACGGTACTACTTCCTGAATTAATGAGATCGCCGATATCCGTGTTGCGGGCAATAATCACGCCATCGAATGGAGCGTATACCTTTTCAAAAGAAACTAGCGCGCCGTACCGTTGTACGCTGGCTTTGTCGGCTTCGACCGTCGCGAGGTTCGCTCTGTAGCTGCCTACCGCATTGTCGACGTCTTGCTGAGAAACGGCGTGTTTGGTCAATAACCCTTGATAGCGGTCCATCGTGATCTTCGCCAGTTCCAGGTTGGCCTGTGCCGTGGCCAGAGTGCTGCGCGCCTGGGCTAGTTGCTGATCGAGTTCCGGAGTTTGGATCACCGCCAGCAAGTCTCCGGCTTTCACATGGGCTCCGATATCGAAATACCACTTCTTCAAGTAGCCGTCGGTACGAGCGTAAGTCGGCGAGGAGATAAATGGCTGTATGTTGCCGGGCAGGATAACCTCCGTTGTGGGGGCAGTTCGCTTGGGCAACAGAGTCGAAACCGACGGTACAGCCATCTGCGCCGTCACCGTGCGCAGATTGGACGAAGCCTTGACGCGGAAGCGGATTCCGAAAATCAAAACTCCACCGACAACCGCGACGACAATCAAGGGGATCAGCCAACGCCTAAACTTTCCCCGTCGGTCAGCTGTCGTACCTGGCGGGTTCGCCTCTTGCTTGCCGATCTGTTCTTTGACTTCGTTCATCACCATAATTAGTCACCAATGTTCTTGTCCGAAACCTGCTGTTGGACAGGGGAAAGCTTTCGCCGCCAGCCATGCAATACGCTGAAGAAGGTCGGAACGAAGAACAGCGTAGAAACGGTTGCGAACAGCAGACCACCAATGACGGCACGTCCGAGCGGAGCGTTTTGCTCGCCGCCATCGCCCATTCCAAGCGCCATGGGGATCATGCCGATAATCATGGCCAAAGCCGTCATCAGCACAGGACGAAAGCGCGTGAATCCTGCTTCCAGAGCCGCGGCGATCGGATCTTTCCCCTCCGTCATTTGCTCCGTCGCGAAACTCACCACCAGGATGCTGTTTGCGGTAGCCACGCCCATACACATGATTGTTCCCATCAGTGCAGGTACGCTTAGAGTCGTATGGGTGATGAACAGGAACCAGGCAATTCCGGCCAGCGCCGCGGGCAGCGCGGAAATCATGATGAAGGGATCGAGCCAGGACTGAAAATTGACCACGATCAGCAGGTAATCCAGCATGATCGCGAACACCAGACCAAGGAGCAAGCCGACATAAGATTCTCGCATGGTCTGCACCTGGCCACGAACTACGACTCGCGATCCACGGGGCAATTGAGGGCGCGCCGCATTAATAAGCTTATTAATGTCACTAGCGACTCCCCCCAAGTCGCGTCCTGAGACCGAGCCGAAGATATCGATCACGGGCGCGACGTTGTAGTGGGACACGACTGCCATGCCGGCCCCTCGTTGCATGGAAACCAAGCTGGCCATGAGGGAAGGGGAATTCGTCGTGCTTGATCCCGTCACGGGCATATTGAAGAGATCCTGCAAGGTGTCCGCGCGGTATTGCGGCGTCTGGGTAGCGATCGAGTAGCTGACTCCGTTTTGTGGGCTGAGCCAGAACGTCGGTGAGGTCTGGAAGCTGCCGCTAAGGGAGACCAGCACATTTTGTGCGATGTCGTGTGCCGAGTAACCGAGTTCCTGGGCCTTCGTACGCTCGATGTTGAGATGCATATACGGCTCATCGAATGGCTGTTGGATTCGCAGGTCAGCGGTGCCGGGGACGTACCTGACTTTTTGCAATAGAGCGCTGGCCCAGGCGCGGTTGCCTTCCAGGTTGTTGCCTAAAACTTGAATGTCGATCGGAGCTGGAAGTCCGAAATTTAAAATCTGCGTCACCATATCGGAGGGTAGAAACGCGAACATTACCCCCGGAAATTGCTTTGCCAGGCTCAAGCGCAATTGGTTCACATAATCCGCAGTTGGATGGTGCTTCGGGGTCAGCGTAACCAGGACGTCTGCGTCTGAGGTGCCTACCGGCGCTGAATTGCTGTACGAGAGATTAATGCCGCTGTAGGGCAGGCCTATGTTGTCAATAACGCTGCTTATTTCGGCGGCAGGGACTTCTTTACGAATCGAATTCTCAACCAGGTCGCACAGAAAGGCGGTGTCTTCGATGCGCATTCCCGTGGGTCCGCGCAGATGAAGTTTGAAACTGCCGGCGTCTACACTGGGGAAAAAGTCTTGGCCAAGCCAAGGAACGATAACTGCCAGTGATCCCAGGCAGGCTGCGAAGAACACAGCCAGGAATGCGGCTCGGTGATGGAGACAGAGTTCCAGTAAGTGGTGATATCGTTCGCGGAAATTTTCGAACCCGGCCTCGAAACGCTTTTGGAGGCGGACCAGCGGATTGCGGCTTTCGGGCTGCTCACCTACTTTTTGATTTCGGAGCAGATATTTTGCCATCGTCGGAACGATCGTCCGGGAGAGGAAATACGAAGCCAACATGGCAAAAACGACCGCTTCCGCGAGCGGCAGGAAGAGATACCGAGCCACGCCCGAGAGCAAGAACATGGGCGCGAACACAATGCAGATGGACAGTGTCGAGACGAAAGCGGGAGTTGCGATTTGCTGTGCGCTGTCCAGGACAACCCCATCCAGGTCTTTGTCTGGTTCCGCTTCCCGGTTCCGGTTGATGTTCTCCACCTCAACCGTGGCATCATCGACAAGGATGCCGACGGCTAAAGCCAACCCGCCGAGGGTCATAATGTTGATGGTTTGCCCAATCACGCTCAGCGCGATGAGCGACGAAAGGATGGCCAGAGGGATAGAGGTCGCGATGATGAGCGTGCTTCGCCAACTGCCAAGAAACGTAAGGATCATGAAGGCCGTGAGACACGCTGCAATCAGGGCTTCCCGGACGACGCCGCTGATCGCGCCTAGAACAAATATGGATTGATCCGCCAGTGGTTCCATCTTTAACTGAGGGGGAACCGTGGCCGCAATCTGCGGCAGCAGAGACTTGATGCCGGAAATCACGCTGAGCGTTGAAGCATCTCCAGCTTTTTGGATCGTCAGCAACACCGAACGCTGACCGTTCACACGTACGATGTTGGTCTGCGGGGGAAAGCCGTCGCGTACCCAACCGACATCTTTCATGTAGATCGTAGTGTTTCCGATTGTTTTGATCGGGATGCGGTTCAGGTCCGTCATGGTCTGCGGCGCCGCGTTGGGAATGTCGACGTCATACTCCTTGCCGCCGATTTTGGACGTGCCGGTGGGAAGGATCAAATTCTGGAGTGTGATTGCGTTCACCACGTCCAGCGCAGAAAGACCTTTCGACTGTAACAACGACGGGTTTATGTCGACTTGTACCTGGCGCTGTTTGCCACCGTAGGGATAGGGCACCGCTACCCCCGGAACCGTAATGAGCTGGGTCCGAATGAAGTTCAGGCCATAGTCGTTCAGTGCCTGCTCGGAAAGGCCCTGACCCGAGAGTGCTAGCTGCAACACCGGCACGCTTGATGCGCTGTAGGCGATGATGAGTGGAGGCGTGGTTCCGGGAGCCAGCTGCTTCAATTGGGTTTGAGAGCTTGCTGTGAGTTGCCCGATGGCGCGGTCTATGCTCGCGTTCGGCTGCAGAAATACCTTGACCACAGCGACCCCGTACAGCGACTGCGACTCGATATGCTCGATGTTATCTACGACGGTGGTCAGGTTCCGCTCGGTGACGCTGACGATCCGGTCAGCGATGTCCTTCGGAACCATGCCTGTGTAAACCCAAATGACGCTAACTACTGGAATATTAATGTTCGGGAAGATGTCGGTGGGAGTGCGGTAGATTGAAATCGCGCCCATCGCCAGGATGAGTATGGCCATCACTACAAAGGTGTAGGGCCGCCGTAATGCCAGTCGAACAATCCACATAACGCTTCTTTCCCGTTTGTCAATTACTGATCTTCAATTAGCGACGATTGTCAGTTCGCACGCACTGAACAAGGCTTCGCGTCGAGGGCCCCGCTCATCAACCGCCTGAGCTTTGCCCGTGCCCTTGCGAGTTGGGCCTTCACTGTTCCGTCTGCGATTCCGAGGGCCTGCGCTGCTTCGCTCGTGCTCAAACCATCCAATTCGCGCAACTGGAACGCCTTGCGCAGTGGAGGCGAGAGCTGGGCTACGAAGCGCAGCAGATTTCTGTGCAGCTCGGATGTGCGGGTCTCGTCTTCAGGACTTGGCTCGTCAGCCGGCAGTAGCTCCGACAAGCAAAACTCCTGCTCCTCGCCGAATCGTTCATCGAGTGACAGGTGGATTTGCCGTGGCCGTCTGCGCAACTGCATCCGCGCCGAATTCGTGACGATGGCCGTGACCCACGTCGACATTTGCGCCTGACCCTTGAATTGGTCCAAGTGCTTGTAGGCGGAGAGCAGCGCGTCCTGCACGGCATCCTCCGCGTCGGCTGCGTTGCCCAATTGTCGATAGGCCTTTCGGTAAAACGCCGGCAGATGGCGCGAGAGAACGTCCTGCATCTCCTCAGTTCGATTCAAGGGAATGCTGTGCTCCAGGCGCGGTTCGTTTCCGAGATATCCTTCTGTTGCTTGCATGTTGTCTGTCTCTCCGTTCCGAGAGGAAAATGCACGCCGCACTCCAATCCTCTGCAAATGGTTAGCGTGTGTATTTTCAGCGACCTGGAACTAGGGTGTGGGCCAGGAACCTAACGAAACTTGGATAAGAAGTCCTGCGATTGACACCGCGTCCGTATTTCGACAGGGCTCTGGGGTTCGAGAAGAGGTTGGACTCCCCTGGAATCCCTTCGGATTCTCGGGTTTGTGAAGAGTATTTGTGAAGAGTAGCTGAGCTGCAAGTACGGACCAGAATGGCTACAGAAGTGCATTCCCCCATAACGGAGGTGCGCGATGTTGACTTATTTGGCGGATGTGGTTCTCCTAGCGGTTATTTGCTCGATCCCATACGTGGTCTCCCGACAACGGCTGCACAGCAGGCGGTCAAGGAATGCGATGTACGATTTGGCGCGGTACACCACCGGAATGTGCAGAGATCGGGTCTGAATTCCGATAGGGCACGTCGGAGATTCATTGGCTGGACATTCTCTTTCGACAACTCTAAATCTGATTGCAGACTCAGACGCTTCAAGCAGCGTGAAATAGTTACTATCAAAACAGACGGTATTATGCGCGGATGAACATAATCGGCGGCTGGGAGTATGCCGCCGCTATGCGCTCGCGCGTCACGCCGAAAGAGTTGCGCTTCTCCTGACAGCTCAGGAAGCCAACTCGGCGATCCCTGTCAGGTCCATGTATTCTTCCTCAGTCAATTGCAACGATCCGGCTCGCACATTTTCCTCAAGATGGGCAACCGAGGAGGTCCCTGGGATAGGCAGCATAATCGGTGACCGCTTCAACAGCCAGGCCAATGCGACTTGAATCGGTTTTAGCTGGCGCGACTTCGCAATCCTATCCAGCAACTTGCCGGCCACGCTGCCTGCTCCGAGCGGAAACCACGGGATAAACGCGATCCCATTGCGCTCGCAATAATCCACCACGTAGTCCCATTCGCGATCGGCGAAACTGTAGCGGTTCTGCACCGACACGATCGGCACAATTTTCCGCGCGCGTTCGATGTGTTCCACGGTGACATTGGACAACCCGATCAAGCGGATCTTCCCTTCGGATTGAAGGTTGGCCAGAGTTTCAATCGAGGCGTCAAGCGGTATCACCGGATCGGGCACGTGCAGTTGGTAGACGTCGATCCGGTCGAGGCGCAATCTTTTCAAGCTGCCTTCCACCGCCTGACGCAAGTGCGCCGGGCTGGCATCGTGGGTCCACTGGTTCGGCCCGGGACGATTCCATCCACCTTTCGTCGCGATGACAAGATCGTCGGGATAAGGTGCCAGCGCCTCCGCGATCAACTCTTCGCTGACATTCGGACCGTACGAATCGGCCGTGTCGATGAAATTGACTCCCAGTTCGATGGCTCGGCGCAAAACAGTAATTGCAGCCGCGGCATCTCTAGGCGGTCCCCAAATTCCGTCGCCCGTAAGGCGCATAGCCCCGAAACCAAGGCGATTGACCGTAAGTTCACCACCAAGTGAAACGGTTCCACTGCTAGCGGCTGATGGATTTCTTGATTTCCTGGTTGTCTCGCTCATAATTTCATTCTCCAAGATACTCCACTTTATTCGATGATCGTTCATTGCGATCTGACTCCGTTTTGCGGACTAGACTCGGCCGGGCGCCAACCTGAACCACGTGCGCTGATCGTCGGCGCGACCGTCGTGGTGCCAGGCCCGAGGTCTTTCTCAAAAACAATACCCTTTTGAGTGACTACGAAAGTCTTGACTCCGGACGACCGGTAATCCGCCGGATACGCCACCAAAGCCAGGCCCTTCTTTTTGCCGCTAGCATCCACAGACGTTCCTGATACTCTTCGAAAATAGTACCCGTAGAAAAGATGGGGCTCTTTGTCGTCGGTAGCGCCAGTGTTGCTGCCAGCATTCGCGGTGTTCGGTGTGATCAGGCTTTGCGCGAACCGAGTGATGGGGTCTTGGCTAGCTGCTTTGACATTAGTCGCTTTTGCGTCGCCATCCGTCTTTGTCAAGGCGAATTCCTCGCACACTTCAATTGCGGTGGTTTCGTTTTCTCCGATTCTGCGGAACAGAATTTCTTCTGTACCAGTTTTAGAATCGAAGTGCCAATTACCGTTCTCCGAGACTAGCGGGATAGGAAAGGGCCAATTTTCTGCGCCGATATACAGTACCGTGCTTCCATCGGGCTCTCGAACCAGACGGTGCATCTCCTGATATTTCTTGGTGAACTGCTCGCGTTCGAGTTGGTCTTCGACTTCGTCGTTCGATGAAGTAACTTCCTTTCCTGCTCCGAGTATCGCTTCCAGAGTCTGCTCGTCCGCGTTTTGTGCAGCCTGAAAGAGAGCGTTACTAGCTTCTCCCGGAGAGGAGAAAGTCTTGGACGGTGGCTCCTGAGCAAAACTTGATCCCTCGAAGCCTACCACGAGCAGCAAGCCCAACAGCAACACCAGCACGAAGCTGGATGCGAATCCGCAAGCAAGCCTCACGATAAATGTTTCAAGTGTTTCCAGCTTCATATTGTTCGTGCGCATAAATCCTTTCTCCATATCAATCAATCGGATTGTGGTAACGGAAGCGAGTTACCGGTGTCCGCCTCCTCCTCCGTGGAAGCCGCCGCCTCCGTGGAAACCTCCGCCACCATGGAAGCCACCGCCAAAGCTTGACTGTCCGCGAGCGGAGAAGCCTCTCGAAACTCCACCATGATTAAATCCACTGAATGCGCCGGAATGGGTGCCAGCATAGGCGTGTGACGAAGAAAATCCGTGCTGACCACCAGCGAATCCTCCGCCATGAAATCCGTTCGCTCCATGAAATCCGCCCGCGCGGTTGAAGTTGTTGCGATTGACGAAAACCCTGCTGTGAGAAATGTAGGTATTGTGGTTGAAGATGACGTTGTGATGATGCCAGTCCTCTCCCCAGTGATGCCAGCCCCAGCCAAACCCACCAAAGAAGCCGATTCCAAATCCCAGGCCAAACGCAATTCCGGGACCGCCAATAAACAACCCTGGATACGAATACCAGCCCGGCCAGATCCCAATGGGTGCTCCATAAACAAGCCAAGGGTCATACTCCGGAACGTAAACGACCTCAGGGTCAGCGGGCTCGATCACGATGGTCTGCCCTTGCTTGCTCACCTTTTCTTGCGATGAGCTCTTTAAGTTGCCTGCCTTCTCCGCGCGGTCGCGCATTACCTGAACAGCGTTCATCACGTCCTGCTGTTGATTGACGTAAGCATCGCCTAACGACGAGGTCCAGGAAAGATTCTTGTCCATATTGCCGAGCACCGAAGGAAACTCGACAAGTGCCTTCACACTGGGATCCCAAGGCTGCTTATCGACTTCTTGACCGAGTTGTTGGCCCTTAAGATCGGGATGTTGCTGCAGCCAGCGGTCGGCTTCGACAACTTGATCGGGATAGGTTGCAGCCGCCAGGATCTGGGCCACCAGCGCATCCGGATACAATGCGATCGGCGCGACCAGTTGCTGCAACTGTTCCGGCGTCTGGGGCGCGGCCTGAACTGGCGGTTGTGCGCCAGGTTGGTCCGCCTGCGCGGCGAACCCTTCCGGCGCGGTAGCTAACAGAAGGCACCCGGAAAGCAAAAGCGCCAAACTTTGTTTTAGAAGCTTCACATTCATTCTCCTGCGGGAAGGCGGCGGTAAGGCCGCCACCTGTCCGCTATTAGTTAGCCACGTCAATGGCACTGCCTGAGACAAACTGCTGAGCCGTGAGTGGGCACACCGGATGATCGCATTGACAGGCGATTTCCACATCTTCGCTGCCTGCCTCACGACACGCGTCTCCGCAGTATTCTTCTCCGTTCGGTACATCGCACAGACATGGTATGTGCGCACATTTGTTCGTCTTTTTATTCGCCATGACGATCTCGTCCTCTCCGACATCACTAAAGCATGCAGAGCTCCAAACGTCCCGGTTGCCTTAAGCCAAGAGTTTCCAATGGGGTTCAATTACTCTGCGAAGAAAACTACCAGTCGTTAGTGTCGACCCGCCGATAGTGCTGTCCACATTTGGACGGCCCCAAAGGCTGCACTTCCGCATCGAGGCCTCGGAGGAGTTGTAAAACCGCAATGGCGGTGACCTGGGTTCGGTTGCTTTAACAGAAAAAGAAAATCGGTGGTACCCTACCCTCCAGAGTCGACCGCGTGATGACGCCGGCAGGCACCCAATAGTATTTGTCGTCGATGACGATGCGAAATCACGTCGAATATCCATTGGGGCACGTGATGCGGAAGCTGCGAGCCGAATCACTGGCGCACATGGTCAGAATGGCGGTGGAGCTGGAGCTTCCGACTGACAGGAAGTAGCCGGAACGGTCGCGAATGAAAATCGTTTCCAAACTGCAAGGTTACGGTCTAGCTGTGGTTTCCTGCCCAATCGCTCTCGCCATCGCTTGGCCTATCGATGCCCCTTCGTCGTGTTTCCTTCTCGCAGTCACCGTAAGCAGCCTCTTCGGAGGCTTGGGCCCTGGCCTGTTGTCTGTGGCCCTTTCCGCCGTATTCTTTGAACACTTTTTTCTGTGGAGAACACTTCCGCCAGCCCACGAACCAGCTACCATCTTGCGGTTTGCGGTCTTCCTGATAGCGACTTTGCTGATCACGGGATTAATGGAGATAAAACGGCAAGTCGAGAAATCTCGCGCCCGCACCCAAGAGGCGCTGCGTCTGACGCAGTTGGATCTTGCACATGTCAATCGCGTAACCACGATGGGAGAGCTGACAGCCTCCCTGGCTCACGAAGTGAATCAGCCCATTGCCGCCGCCGTCACCGACGCCAGCACTTGCCTGCGATGGCTTACGCGCGAGCAACCGAATGTGGAAGAAGCGCGCGAAGCGGCCTCGAGAATGGTCAAAGACGCAACCCGCGCGGCGGAAATCATCAGCAGGATCCGCCTGATCTTCCAGAAGGGTACTTTGCAGCGGGAGTCGGTTGATGTAAACCAAGTGATTAGAGAAATGATCGTGCTGCTGCAGCACGAGGCTTCGAGACACTCGATATCAGTCCGCACTGAGTTAACGGACATCCCCTGGATCACGGGAGATCGCGTGCAATTGCAGCAGGTGCTGATGAACCTCATGATGAATGCCATCGACGCCATGAAAGGCGTGGAGGGGACACGCGAGTTAATTATCAAGTCGCAGCCATCGGAGAACGAGCATGTAATGGTGTTGGTCAGCGACACCGGCGTAGGTCTGCCTCAACAGCAAGCGGAGCAGATCTTCAATGCTTTTTTTACAACGAAAGTTCATGGCACCGGCATGGGACTGCGGATCAGCCGCTCGATTGTGGAATCGCATGGCGGACGATTGTGGGCGACTGACAATTCTCCTCGCGGTGCCAGTTTTCATCTCACCCTACCCAGTAAAGCCGACATCCACGAATAACGCTAAACACCGCTGCAGACAACCTTCACGTCAGTTCTGCAAAGGCACGAGTTCACTCCGCCCCCGGAATGCCACAAAATGCAACGGCTTCGTCAGTGATGGGAGTGTCTCAACAGTATGAGAACTCACATACCAAAGTATGATTGTGCGCCTTTGGCGACGCTGCTAAGTTTTCAAGTATGGCCCTCCAAGGAGAGACGAAATTAGTGGTGATCGTGGATGACGATGACTTGATGCGCAGCGCATTGCAAGGAATGCTGAAATCAGTCGGATTATCGTCGCAGGCTTTCGCGTCAGCGGAGGAATTCCTGAAATCCGATCAGCATCAACAAACAGCATGTCTGATTGCAGACATCCGAATGCCGGGCATGTCCGGTCTGGAATTGCAGGCCAAGCTGAACGCCGAGCGTTGCAGGATTCCGACTATCTTCATCACGGCCCACGGTGACACAAAAATGAGGTTGCAGGCCCTGAGAGCAGGCGCAGTGGAGTTCCTGGCAAAACCATTCGACGATGAAGCTTTGCTCGGGAGTGTTCGAGCAGCGCTGGCGAGTTGAGCCTCATAGCGAAGTAACACTGGTGCGCCAGGAGGTATTCTGTGGCAGCTATCGCAAGATTCGGAAGTGGTGATCAAGTTTCTTATGAGCGCAGGTTCGAGCAGGTCATAGGCAACAGTCCAGCGCTGGAAGCGGTGCTCGAACAAGTCGAACGTGTTGCGCCGACGGATTCTACCGTGATTATCCAGGGCGAAACCGGCACCGGCAAGGAGTTGATCGCGCACGCGATTCACAACCTCAGCCTGCGGTGCGGACGTCCCTTCGTAAGATTGAATTGCGCTGCTATTCCGCTGGACTTGCTGGAGAGTGAGCTTTTTGGCCACGAAAAGGGCGCATTCACCGGAGCCATCGCGCAAAAGATTGGCCGTTTCGAACTGGCCGACCGAGGCACGCTCTTCCTGGATGAGGTGGGCGACATTCCGCCAGGGCTACAGCCCAAACTGCTGCGCGTTCTGCAAGAACAGGAGTTCGAGCCTCTGGGCAGCACGCGTACTCACAAGGTGGACGTCCGGTTGGTGGCTGCAACAAATCGGGATCTGACGGACATGGTGAGTCAAGGCGAATTCCGCAGCGACCTTTATTATCGTCTGAATGTATTTCCCATTCGACTGCCGCCGTTGCGGGAGCGTCACGAAGACATTCCGCTCCTGGTGATGCATTTTGCAGAGACCTGCGGCCGGCGGATGGGGCGCGAAATTGAACACATTCCTCCCGAAACCATGTCGGCGCTGAGTTCGTATCATTGGCCGGGAAACATCCGCGAACTGCAGAACCTGATCGAACGCGCCGTAATTCTTTCCAACGATGGTGTGTTGCCTAATCCTTTGCCGCCGGTTGGAACACAAGTTCTCGCCGTCGCGCCGGTTGCTTCTGCTACAGCTGGTACGACGCTGAGGGACTCCGAGCGCACTCTTATTCTGCGCACACTGGAAGCAGTCAGCTGGGTAATTGGCGGGCCGAAAGGCGCGGCAGCAAAACTTGGCCTGAAGCGCACGACCTTGATCCACAAGATGCGGAAGCTGGGAATTTCCCGGCCCGAAAACGGCTCAGATGAGATGCGGCCAGCACCGCAGGAATTGGACCCGCTTCCACAATTTTAGTGCGTCAAATCAAATTCTTGGTTCTAACATTATCCGTTCCTAACCAAGCCATTGTGGGTTGGCCACCGTACCATCGAAGTGGTGAGTGGTTTTGTAAAGTTCAAACTGCCCTGCTTCCGCAGTCTTCGCGGTTTTTGCCAGGAGGGCCGCAACTTGGGAAGAATCCATGGGCTGAAAACTGCGGGCAGCGTTGAGGGCTTGCTGCAGGATCGCGAGCGAATCGCAGCCAGTGATAACGACGCTGATTGGGAGATTCATCGGGTAGTGTAGACACTCGACCGGCGTGACTGTTTTGCTTGCGAGAATGAAATGGTCGCCCATGGCTTTCATGCCGAGAACTCCGATGCCCTCCTTGGTCAAAACCGGTAAGACCTTTTTTTCAAAACTGTCGAAGTGCGCGTCCATTACGTTGAGAGGCATCTGAACCGCATCGAATGTAAAGCTATGCTTGGACGCGGTCGCAAGCATCTTCAAGTGAATGTCTGGGCTTTTATGCCCAGTAAAGCCGATGAAACGGACCTTGCCCGCCTTCTGGGCTTCGAGGACTACCTCGATCGCTCCACCGGCGGCAAAGATTCGGTCGGGATCGGAATCGCGAATCACTTCGTGGAACTGGAGTAAGTCAATTCGATCCGTTTGCAGCCGCCGCAAGGATTCATTGAGCTGGGTTGCTGCTGCAGCTTTGTTACGGCCATCGATTTTGGTCATCAAGAATGCCTTTTGGCGATAACCGTCGCGCAGCGCCTTGCCCATCCGAATTTCGCTCTCGCCGCCGTTGTAGTCCCAGCAGTTATCGAGAAAATTGATTCCTTCATCGATTCCCGTGCGAATAATGCGAATGCTCTCTTCAGGATCGCTCTGCTTACCCAAGTGATACCCGCCGAGCCCGATCAGTGAGACTTTTTCGCCGGTGCGGCCGAGCGTTCGATAGGGGATTTCGTTTTTGCTGTCCGGCTTCGGCGCTGCTGCCCCGCTTAAACTTCCAGCCATCAAGAGCGATGCCGCAGTCATGCCAATAAATTCTCTCCTGTTTAGGGTGGCATCATGTTTCGCGTTTCTGTCTTGCGACGGCGACGCATCAGGGCAAGATTGATCCGAGCCGCGGTTATCGAGTGTCATGGGAAATCTCCTTTCTGCTGATCCCGGCAAGCGTTATCCGAAACTGCTGTTGCTGGAGAGCGGCAAATCACGAACCCGCGTGCCCGTAGCGGCAAAAATAGCATTGCAAAACGCAGCGACGAATGGCGGCACTCCCGGCTCTCCCACGCCGGCGGGCGGCGCGCTGCTGTCCGTAATGTAAACGTTGGTTTGCAGTGGAACCTCGTTGATCCGAGCCACAGGGTAATCGTTGAAATTTGATTGCTGAATTACGCCGTTCTTGGCGGTAATTTCTCCGCTGCGTACGATACTCGTGCCGAAAACCGCCGCGCCTTGGAATTGGGCGCGTGTGATTTCTGGATTGACCACGAGTCCCGCGTCTAGTGCTGTGTCAACCCGAGGAATACGGATCTCCCCGTCATCACTCACCTCCACCTCAACGACCGTCGCCACGTAAGTTAAGAAACTGCGGTGGGCTGCGAATCCAAAGCCGTGACCCTTTGCGCTTTTCTTTTTGGCCCAACCCGACTTGTCGGCGACCATTTCGATCACTTTCCGCAAGCGGCCCGTCTCCCAGGGATAGGTTTTGTAATCCGCACCGTAGTTCGGATAGTTCACGTTAGTGAAGTCCAAGGTGCGAGGCGGACCGATAAGGTCGAGCATATACTCCACCGGATCGCGATTAGCGCGATGCGCCAGTTCGTCGGTGAAACACTGAACTCCGAAGCCGTGATAGATATTGGCCACAGATCGCAACCAGCCAACCCTGACATGGGCCTGCGCCGGACCGTTCTCGATCCGTATGTTGGGCAGATCATAGGGAAGATCCGTCCAACCCTGCGCCAGGTGCGGCGGATCGCCATAAACTGCGTTCACATCGTAGATGGAAGTAATCGGTGGAAAGACCGATCTCTGCAGCCACGCCGTAGGCTTTCCCTTGTCATCGAGTGCTGCCTTCAGGTACATCGAAGCCACAGCGTTGTAATAGTCGAACTTGACGTCGTCTTCGCGAGTCCACACAACTTTTACCGGGCGGCCCAGCTTCTTCGATAACACCGCGGCTTCGGCAACATAATCCGGTTTGGATTTTCTTCCAAATCCGCCGCCCAGCAATGTGACGTGACAAATCACGTCCCCGATCGGAATGCCAAGTTCGGAGGACACAATTGCCTGCACGGCCTGAGGATTCTGCGTGGGCGCCCAGGCAGTGACTTTTCCCTCCTTGAATTCCGCCAGCGCCACCATCGGCTCGATAGGAGCATGGGCAAGGAGTGGAACGTAGTAGTCAGCTTCAAACAGATTCGTCGTAGGAAATGCTTTGTCTGAGTCACCCACGCTACGGATAAGCTTCCCGGGCTTGTGCGCTGTTTCCCGAAGTTCTTTCTTGTATTCAACTGAGTCATAGGATTCGTTCGGCCCGTTGTCCCAGGTTATCTTGAGCTTTTTGCGGCCTTGGAAAGCCGCCCAGGTGTTATCGGCAATGACGGCGACACCGCCCAAAGGTTGGAAGGCGGCGGGAGGTTTAAAGGGATCAATGCTAACCGTCTGATGTACCCCCGCAACCTTCAAGGCCTCCTGGTCGTCAAGAGTCTTTACCTTCCCGCCGAAGACGGGGGGATGTTCGATGGATGCGTACACCATGCCATCCAAGCGCGCGTCCATTCCATACATCGCCTTTCCAGTGCAGAGTTTTTCCAGGTCGACACTGGTCATTCCTTTTCCGATGTAGCGCCACTCCGAAGGTTTTTTCAACTGAAGCTGTTCCTTCTTCGGCACGGTGAGGCGCGCCGCACTTCCCGCCAGTTCACCGTACCCCAGGTGGCGGTCCGTTGCCTTGTGAGCCACCGAATGGAGTTCGGTTGAACACTCCGATGCGGAAACGTTCCACTGTTGCGCCGCGGCCTGGATCAACATCCAGCGCGCCGCGGCACCGCACTCTCGCATGGTGTCAAAAAAACTTCTTATGGAATGCGAGCCATCTGTATTTTGGTCTCCGTAGCGCTTATCACCGATTGCCTGATCGATTTTCACCCGCTTCCAGTCAGCGTCAAGTTCGTCTGCAACTACGAGTGGCAAGGATGTGCGGATAACAGTTCCCATCTCCGACCGGTGAGCCACGATGTATACAGTTCCATCTTGCTGAATCCCCACAAAAACATTCGGATGGAAGGTGGCTCGGTCCGCGTCGGTTTGAGCATCCAGCGGTGTTGCCTGACCGAAGACTGGTGGAATGTACCGCACGGCGAGGATCAGCGCGCCAGCCCCGAAGGCTCCTTTGAGGAACCGCCGCCGGCTTACATTTTCGATTTGGCTCATGCGACTCTCTCCCCTGCCAGCTTGATCGCTTGGCGAATTCTTTGATAGGTTCCACAGCGGCAGATATTACCCGCCATGGCATCATCGATTTGCTGGTCCGTGGGATGAGGAGTGCTTTTGAGCAGAGAAACCGCCTGCATGATCTGACCGGATTGACAATATCCGCATTGCGGAACGTTCACCTCCATCCACGCTTGTTGAACCGCATGAAGGCCGTTTGCCCCAAGATCCTCAATGGTTCGAATCTCACTACCCGCCACCTGGATCACCGGGGTGACGCACGACCGGATTGATTCGCCATTCTTATGAACAGTGCAGGCCCCGCAAAGCGCCATGCCGCAACCAAACTTTGTTCCCGTCAATCCCAATACGTCGCGCAGGTACCACAATAGGGGCATGTTGGCATCGCCATCGAACGTGCGGTCGATGCCATTCACTTTTAGTTTCACCATCACAATCCCCTTTCCGTTTCAGAGACAAGCATTCCGTGGGCCATGCTAAAACAGAAGCCCAGGGAAAGAAAAACCCACTCCACCTTTACTTTGGCTCCGGATGAGAAAGAGCTTCTTTTACAATAGTGTCGGTCTTTCGACGCGGATGTTGAGCGGCGGTCACCAAGTCCGGTGCGGACGAGCGTTTCGTGCCCCGAACAATGGCAAAGAACTTGCTTCTATTCAGAAACGGCCAATGCTATCCAAGGCGTGCACCCAACGCTCTGGATAATCGGCGAGGGTCGCTCGAGGATAATCATGAGAGTCGATGCTCGCTCTTATTTTCTCACTGCGGCAATAACCGCGATTGTATTTATACTCCCGACTTCAATACTCGTAGCGCAAGACGCTCATTTTCATAATGCACCCGCATCCAGCAGTCAATTGAAGAACCCTTACGCGGGCCAAGCGGCGGCCGCCCTGGCAGGATCAAGACTATATGCCACGAACTGCGGCTCTTGCCATGGAACTAAAGGGATCGGAACCGGAACCGCCCCCGCACTATCTGAAGGACCCACGCAATCAGCATCGGACGGAGAGCTTTTCTGGTTTATCACAACCGGAGATGTCGATAAGGGTATGCCAGCTTGGGGCAGTTTGCCTGAGCGGCAACGATGGCAGGTTGTCACTTACCTGAAGTCCCTCAAAGGCCCAGCCTAGTTGTATAGCGTCATGCCTTTTATTGGGGGTAGGATGGAGACCTTCGATCACACGGGCATTATTGAATCACTCATTTTGGCGCTCCCTTTTTGCGGTTCCCAACCCATTTCGCCGTAGCCATCGGAATCGATGGCAGCACCCGCTCTGGTTCCTACGCGGCTGGGTCGGCGACATATTCTCTGCTATGGAAACGAGGCCGGGAAATCCCGACTCTGTTCATTCTGTTAAGCAGCGTAGTACGCTTCAATCCAAGCTTGGCCGCTGCGCCCTTGGCGCCGCCGATCACCCAACCGACATCGTCCAGCGTCTGCAGAATCAGCGCGCGCTCTGAATCCTTCAGAGTGGTGGCTGCACTGAAGACGCTCTGCGTCCAGCTCGCTGGCAAAGGGTCGGGAAGCACGCCATCGTCAGAAAGGATCACGGCACGTTCGATCAGGTTCTGCAGTTCGCGGATATTCCCCGGCCACGGGTACGAGCTCAGCGCCGACATCGTTTCCGATGGAATGTGTTGGATTTGCCTGCCCATCCGGCGGCCGAATATATCGACAAAGTGCGCGACCAACGCGGGAATGTCTTCGCGCCGCTCCCGCAACGGCGGCAACCCAATCGGAAATACATTTAGACGATAGTAAAGGTCGCTGCGGAATTTGCCTCGACTCACCATCTCCGTTAGATCGCGGTTCGTGGCAGCCACAAGGCGAATATCCACCCGGTGAGTGCGGGCGCTGCCCAGACGCTCGAACTCCTGTTCTTGCAGAACGCGCAGCAGTTTGGGTTGGAGTGCGGGTGGAATATCGCCCACCTCGTCCAGGAAGAGCGTGCCCTTGTCCGCCAGCTCAAAGCGGCCAATCTTTTGTGCGATGGCTCCGGTGAACGCTCCTCTCTCATGGCCGAAGAGCTCACTTTCCAGGAGATCGAACGGAATGGCGGCGCAATTCAGCTTCACGAACGAACGTCCAGCCCTCGAGCTAAGATTGTGAACTGCCTGGGCGATGAGTTCCTTACCGGTGCCGGTCTCTCCCTGAATAAGAACAGTGGAATCCGTACATGCAACAAGCTGGACTTGTTCCAACACCGATTCAATGGCAGGACTGTTGCCAATGACCTGCCCGAATCTGCCGTCACGAGAAACCTGATTTCGGCTGTCGAATCCGTTGTACTTTCCTGCATAATCTCCCACGAAGCACCTCCTGCGTCCGTCGTGTCTCGGGCGCATCCCTTTTTCGGCCACGCTTGAAAGCACTTTGCGCCAATACGGTGGAGAACACATCACGAAATCCAGTGTTTTATTGCTACCACGGAACGTTGGGCGGCGAATAACACGATCGTGGTATCGGAAACCGCTGACGCGGATGCACGCTTCCCTGCGCAGTTCGACAGCAGGAGTCAAAATTACCAAGAGCGGGTTGCACCTTGGTCGAGACAGGGAGCACCAGCCGCCTTCGCAGCGGAACGACGATCTAGGGGGGCTGGACCGCGAAGGCGACTGTGGCTCTTACCACATTGCTATGTGTTGCTGTTGATGCTCCGAGTCAAAACTCCGTTGCAGTTTTGACGTGAAAAGGTTTAAAGTCTCCGATTTGAACTGATCGACACGCACGACTCCTGCTTCGTTCACGGCGATGCGCTCACCGCGCGTGGCCTCCTCCTCAAACACGCGACGGACCCGAACGCCTTACATTGACCTCTCTGCCCAAGAATTTACAACCTTTTAACAACTTGTTTCATAGAAAGACCCTATGCTTGGGCGGTGACCGCCATTCTAGGCCGGCAGCGAAGACGATCGAATGTAGCACGTCCATTCCGTGAGCCGAGGGAAGTTGCGATGAGTATTGCTGCCGTAAACACTCCGCCCAAGCCTGCCTACTCGCACTTGGTCAAAAGAACGATTGAAGCTTGTGCCGTTGCTAGGGACGCCGCCTCGGCTGCCGCCGAAGGCATTGCGACCGGCTCTTCGCCATTGCTCGATACCATACGAGAGCGGGAGAAGGAACTGGACACGCTGGACCGGGAAATCGACGACGGGGTCACGCTCGCCATCACGCAGGTGAACGGAACCGAAGCTCGCGAGTTGTTGGCCTGCATGAAATTCATGATCAGCCTGGAACGCATCGGAGATCTGCTACTCAGTTTTGCCAGCAGCGCGCAATCGGCGGGCCATCGAATTGATCCCCAGGACACGCGCGACCTTACGCACATGGCGACCGTGCTCGAAAAAATGTTATCCGACGTCGGGGACGCCTTTGCCACTCGTGATGTGAAGAAGGCTGTCGATGTATTACGCGCCGACGCCGAGATGGATCGTCTGCGCAACTTGATCTTTCTGCGGCACATCGAAAATCCAGAGGGCTCGCAGCGCCAGGCTAGTCTGCAAGTGATTTTCATGACCCAATCGCTCGAGCGCGCCGGGGACCACGCCAAGAACCTCGCCGAGGAAGTCTGCCATTTTGTCAGCGGCCACACCATCCGCCACCTGATGATGACCTATGACAAACCGATCGAGCAGATGTTTCTGGATTGGCTTCGCCACCGCGACGGTTCGCGCTAGACCTTCAAGAAATTTCGAAAATGTAGTCGCCATCCCCAGCGAAGCGAGGGATCTCGGTTCTTGCCCGCAACGCGGGAATCGCGGTCGTGGGCTTGATACACTTTTCGTCGCTCATGAATCTCACTCTTCGCCAAGCTGTTTCCGCGGATATCCCGGCCCTCCGGGTACCGATTGATGCGTCGGTGCGCGGATTGCAGACAGCGGATTACACGCCTGCTCAGATTGAGGGCGCACTGCAAACCATCTACGGTGTCGACAGCCAACTAATCGCGGATGGAACCTATTACATCGTGGAAGAAATATCGGAGACCGCCCTAATTGTCGGCTGTGGTGGTTGGAGTAAACGCAAAACACTTTTTGGTGGCGACCGCTGGACGCGAAGAGAGGACTCGTTGCTGAATCCTCAGCAGGACGCCGCGAAGATCCGTGCTTTCTTTGTCCACCCGGATTGGGTGCGCCGCGGTATTGGCAGGATGATCCTTGAGACTTGCGAAAAAGCGGCAGCAGCCGCAGGTTTCACCCGCTTCGAAATGGGCGCAACCTTGACCGGAGTGCCACTTTATCGCGCCTCAGGCTATGTTCAGATAGAACGTCTCGACGTTCCCCTGAAGAACGGCGAATCGCTGGCGGTGATTCGCATGGAAAAACGGATGGGCTCGCCAAAGTAGATATTTATTCCTGCTACGACGCTATACTGAGATTTTGCTTGACGGCCCCAGACGAGGCGTCCGGGGCTGCGTGTTCACCGCTGGGTTGGATGATTCGGTGCTTAGCTACTGGCCTGTTATTCTGCCGACGACATGCCTCTGATTCCTTCGACGGCGTTGCCCGATGCTCGAGTGGCGGCGGCGTACGTGATTTTCCTGGCAAGCTATCTGGTCTTCGCCATCGGGAAGTTTCCCGGCCTGAAGATCGACCGCCCGGGTGCCGCCATTATCGGAGCCGTCGCCATGTTCGCCTTTCGCGTGGTGCAGCCTTCCGACGCCCTTCACTTCATCGATTTTCCCACACTGGTGTTGCTGTTTTCCATGATGCTTATCGTCGGCAATCTGCGCCTCGTGGGCTTTTTCGAGTGGAACGCGGAAGTAGTCTTGCAACGATTGAAGCCGGGCCATCTGTTGCCCGCAGTGATTTTTACATGCGGGTTTCTCTCCGCATTTCTGGTGAACGATATTGTCTGCCTGGTGATGGTGCCCTTCGTACTCGGCATCACCCGGCGCATGCGACTGCAGCCGCTGCCGTATCTCTTGGCAGTTGCCACCGCGTCCAACACTGGCAGCGTGGCCACCATCACTGGGAATCCGCAGAACATGCTGATTGGATCGTTCTCCGGCATCCGATATTACGATTTTCTTTTTCATCTCGGCCCGGTCGCAGTCATAGGATTATTTTTCAATTGGGCGGTCTTGCACTGGATTCATATCCGCAACGTTGAGCTGCAACCGAAGACAGACGAAAAAATTCCGCTGCCTGCGCTGGATCTCTCGCACCTAACGAAACCTGTCGTTGTAGTGACTGCGGTCGTCATCGGATTCTTCTTCGGTGTGCCTCCCGCGATGATGGCGGCGCTGGGTGCGGCGGCGCTGCTCATCACGAGAACGCTGGAACCGAGAAAGCTCTACCAGGAAGTTGACTGGGGGCTGCTGGTGTTTTTTATCGGACTATTTTTGATCGTAGGTGGTGCGGAAAATGCTGGGATCGTCGGACGGTTGCTTGGGTTGGCCGAACACTGGAACCTGCAAAGTCTGGGCACGTTCACGGTGGTGGTTGCGCTGCTCGGCAACATCGTCAGCAACGTACCTGCGGTGATGCTGCTGAAATCGCTGATCCCCGGTTTCAGTAATCCACATACGGCATGGCTGGCTCTTGCCATGGCTTCAACTCTGGCGGGCAACCTGACGATTACGGGAAGCGTGGCCAATCTCATTGTGGTTGAGAGTGCCAAGCCAGAGATGGAGATTGGTTTCTGGGATTATTTCCGGGTTGGTTTGCCCATCACGGTTGCGACTCTTCTTGTAGGATGGGCGTGGCTGGCGTGGATTCGCTAGCAGTAACTCGTATAAGGAAAGTGAATGCGATGATGATATTAATTGCGGGCCCCTACCGCTCCGGCACGAATGACGATCCCGACTTGATCAGAAGGAACGTTCAGGAGATGGAATCCTATGCGCTGCCCATTTTCCGCGCAGGACACATTCCACTTCTGGGCGAGTGGTTTGCCCTCCCGCTCGTTGCGTTGGCTGGGTCGCGGGAGATCGGCGACGAAGCATTCAATGAGATATTCCATCCAATCGCGTGTCGGCTTCTGGAAAAGTGCGATGCCGTGCTTCGGGTCGGCGGACCCTCGGCCGGGGCCGATGAAATGGTACGCGTCGGCCAGACCCTTGGGCTGAAGATCTACCGCTCTCTGGAGGACATCCCGGAAGGAACGCGCGACTAAGGCGCCCCGCGGGAGGAGGTTTCAACGAGACGCAGATTCCGCCAGCAGTGGATCGGTCACTGGGACAGCGGGTGCCGTAAGGGAGGCGCCTGTATAGCTCTCGATCACTCGGATTAGTTGTTTTGCTTCGGACTCGGTGAGACCTCTGCCGAAGGCGGGCCTGCGAGGATTGTAGGAACGTCGACTTATCGCCGCCGTTACATTTTTCCCTCGGCGGCATCGAAAAAGAAGTGCTCAGGGGGAATTTGCACGTATCGCCCGTGTTGCCCGTCTTCCCTCGTTGCAACTGGCTCTGCAAAATGCCTCAGAGTGCCAGTAACTTTTATAGTCTGGCCCCTGCGAAAGTGAGCATACAGGTCGTTTTCTTTTTCGAGGCCTGATTCCTTGACCGCATAGATATAGGCACCCCAATTGTTGAACGCGAGCCAAAAGCCTTGTTTCCCGTCGTAAAGGGTTCCCACGACCGTGATCTTCCGGCCGACCTTGGGCATCATCTCACTTTTGAACTTTGCGAATGCTGGGGCATCACTCTGTGCGACGGCCGCAACTGCACACGCGGACAAGACCAATGCCGCTGTTATGCGATTGATGGTTGACCGAGTCTTCAGGAGGGCTGCACTTGCGCGGGCCACGAACTTGGGCGAGGAGGAGGATTGGTTCACATATCGATTCTAACTCTATCTTCGATGTCCAAATGAAAGGACAAGTCCTCGCCGCGCGGGTGGCCCATTCAAGCCTGGTTTTGGCTTGAGTGAGGCAGTTCTACAGCTGGACGAAGTCTTCTTTCCGCTGGTTCACGTTTTCGCGGGTTCATCCCGACTCGATCTCTACGCGTCGCTCACAGCTTGTGAGGTCACAACGCAAGATCCCTTCGACTCCGCGAGTTTCTTTAACGGTCGAAAAATCAAAATCCCCACCCGGTAGCCTCAGCTTCGGTTAAGCCACTGCTGGTTCGTTCTTTTTCTCAGTCGCGGGCTTGACCCCACGCTCCTCCGTAGCAACAGTATGACTAAAGTTGAAATCAGTTGGCACCACGCCAGTGATGAGTCGCGCTCCACGACTGAAAGTTATATCTTGAATGGCCCACTGAATGAAAACCAGAATCCGGCTCTGGAACTCGACGATGTACGCGAGGTGGATGAAGGCCCAGACCAGCCAGGCGGGCAGACCCCAAAGATGAACTCCAAAGACGTCGGCCACGGCGGCCGCACGTCCGATGACCGCGAGGCTGCCCTTATCAAAATATTTGAAAGGCTTCGGGTTGGGTTGTCCCTTTACCTTTTTCACGATCGCCTTCGCCGCGTAGGCCCCTCCCTGCATCGCAACCTGCGCCACGCCAGGCAGAGGCTTTCCTTTTGAATCTATGGAGAGAGCGAGATCTCCAACGACATAGATGTCTGGATAATTAGCGATTGTAAGGTCGGGTCCGACCTTGATTCTTCCGCCGTGGTCAGTTTCAACGCCGGTGCTTTTTGCCAGCATCCTGGCCAATGGCGTCACTGTGACACCGCCAGCCCATATCACGGTTTTTGTGGAAAGCCGCTGGCTGGAACCGTTGATTTCGATGCTTACCCCGTCTCGGTCAACGCTCGTGACCCTCGCCCCCATCTTCGTTTGCACCCCCAGCTTCGCGAGCGAGCGCTCAGCCTTCTGTGCCAAATCCTCCGGGAAGGTCATGAGCAGACGCGGGGATGCATCCAGCAGAGTGATCTGCGCGTCTGCAGGGTGGATGGAACGAAAGTCGTTCTTGAGCGTTTGTCGAGCGATTTCGCCAATCGCCCCGGACAATTCAACGCCCGTGGGGCCTGCTCCTACGATCACGAAATTGAGCCAGGCGCGCCGCTCAGCAGGATCGGAAAGGCGTTCTGCAACTTCGAATGCGTAGAGAATCTTGTGGCGGATGTTAGTCGCTTCCTCGATGCTTTTCAGCCCAGGAGCCCACTGTTGCCAGACGTCATGGCCGTAATAAGAAGTTTGCGACCCAGCCGCGACAATCAGAGAGTCATATTCGAAACTTGCGCCGTCGACGAGCAGCACACGTTTCGACACCGGGTCGATGTCTTGAACCTCGCCCAGAAACACGCGAGTATTTTTCTGACGGCTCAAGACGCCACGCAAGGGCGCAGCGATCTCGCCGGGTGAAAGCGAACCGGTGGCAACCTGATACAACAGCGGCTGAAACAGGTGATAGTTGCGCCGGTCAATCAGCGTAACATCGACGGGAGCAGACTTCAGCGCTTGTGCTGCGTTCATGCCTCCAAATCCGCCGCCTATAATAATGACCTTCGATCTTCCACTCATAAATCCTCGCACTCCATTCCTTTCTTTTTCTGCTCTCTATTTTCTCCGTCGCAGTAGAACCACAACCGATCTCGAAGCTACCAAATAACTTGCCGCCTTTAGAGGCTCACCTCGATCAGAGAAGTCCTCGGGGCTGTCTAAAGCTGTGTCCACGATTCTCACCCACTCCCGCGCCGTACCCTCCTGGACGTGGAAGTCCAACGGCTCCCAGTACGCGTTGATCATCACGTAAATGTCATCGTCGTTTTGAGAGGCGCCGTGTAGGCAGAAGGCCAAACTGCGGGACTCGTACGACAAGTCAGCTCTCTCTCCCGTTCCGTACCAGTCGATATCTTCTCGCCAGAAGCGGCTACGGCTCAGTGAAGGATGGCTCTTCCGAAACGCGATCATTTTCTTGAAGAATCGGAAGATGTCTTGATTGGTCCGAAGCTGGCTCCAGTCGAGCCACCCTGTGGTGTTGTCCTGGTTGTACGGATTGTTATTGCCAAACTGCGTGTTCAGGAACTCGTCCCCGGCCCGGAACATTGGAGTTCCATTCGACAACATGAGCAGGCAGCAGAAGTTCTTCACCTGCTTGCGGCGTAGCGCCAGCACTTCACTGGGCGCGCCTTCGTCGCCTTCATGTCCGCAGTTCCAGCTATAGTTGTCGTTCATCCCGTCCTGATTGTTGTTGCCGTTCGCCCAGTTGTGCTTCTGGTTGTAAGCGACGAGATCGTATAGTGCGAAACCATCGTGCGAAGTCACGAAGTTCACGCTCTGATAGGCGTGATAAGCTTCGGCTCGGTCATCGGGAAAAAGATCGTCGCTGCCGTAGATTCGCCGCATCAGGTCAGGCACCATCCCCGGATCACTTTTAGCGAAGCGGCGGATATCGTCCCGGAATCGTCCGTTCCATTGCAGCCAGGTTATGCCGGGAAATCCGCGGCCTAGTTGATAGGCTCCCGTGTCCCATGGCTCCGCGATCAACCGCAACTGACCCAGTTCAGGATCCGCGGCAATTTCGGCGAAGATAGGAGCGTGACCCCAGTTGAGCGATCCATCCGCATTGCGGCTGAACACCGATGCCAGATCAAAGCGGAAACCATCGATATGCATCTCTTTTTTCCAGTGACGCAAGCTGTCCATCACCATCTTGCGCACATGGCCCCTGCCGAAATTCAAGGTGTTGCCGGTACCCGAGTAGTTTGCGTACGGATTCGCCGGGTCAGACGACAGCATGTAATAACTGGCGCTGTCGAAGCCCTTATAACTGTAGATGGGGCCTCGGTGGTCTCCTTCGCAGGTATGGTTGTAAACCACGTCAAGAACGATGCCGATGCCTGCCTCATGGAATGCCTTCACCATATTCTTGAATTCAAGGTGCTGCCCATCATCGTCGGGGGTACTGGAATATTGCACGTGGGGTGAGAAGAAGTTCAGAGGCATGTATCCCCAGTAGTCGCCCTCCTGAGGATCACGCTGAAAAATCGGCATCAGTTCTACGACTGTGACTCCGAGATCTTTCAGATAAGGGATCTTTTCCACTAGACCGGCATACGTCCCCGCGCAAAGTGGATCTACACCGGAGTTGGGGTTCTTGGTGAAACCCTTCACGTGCAGTTCGTAAATGATTGCGTCCGACTCGTGACGTGGCGGTTTGGAGTCGCCCCAGTCAAAGATCGGACGGCAGGCGCTCAACACGCCCATAGGCGCACGGCCTGCATTCGATCCTTCTCTCATCGCCAATTGGCGGTCAAAATTGCGAGGGAAAAAGACACACTTAGCATACGGGTCGAGCAAAACTTTCTGCGGATCGAAGCTATGAATGTAAGGCACCGCCTCGCCGGACACCGAATATCCGTAGTAGGTCGCGTTCCCAATCTTTGTGATCGGAATCCGGCAATGCCAAATCCGGCCCGATTTGTTGCGCAGAAAGTCGAAACGGTACGCCACGAGCGGGTTCACTAGATCCGTGGCAGCGTACAGCATCAGCGTGACACTTTCCGCATGCTCAGCGTGAACTGCGAAGTTGAACGCTTGCTCCTCCTCGATCCATGTAACGCCCAGCGGCAACGGACTGCCTTCGGTCTGTTCCCATGTCGGGCGCTTCACGTTGGCATCTTCGGAACGCATCACGCGCCCCCGGTCGTCCACGGCAGCAAGCATGGTTTGGATTGAATCGTTCATGCTGTTCTCGTGTAACAAATCAGGCTGCGCGCTCGCCGGCCGCTGCGCTATCCGCGAAAACCACGGCCCGCAACCGGCAGATTCTCCCCGCCGGTATCGTCAGATCGCCCTGGCGCAAGCGCCAGAGGGCATCGGCCTTTTCAGGGCCTGTCGCCAACCACAGAATCCTTCGGGCGCGGTTGATGGCCGGATATGTCAGCGTCATTCGCTGCCTTCCCTGGTAGCTGCGGGTCACAGCGATGTCGGTTGCGGTCACATTAAGGACTGGATCTCCAGGTACCAACGAAGCGGTATGTCCGTCAGGTCCGAGGCCCAGATGGACGAGATCGAGCGTCGGTGGCGAACCGGCGATCTTAGCCAGGAGCAAAGCATATTCTCTGACCGCGGTGTGGAGGTCGGGCGCTTCCACCGGCATGGCATGAATGTTCTCCTGAGGGATCGGTGAATGATCGAGCAGACTTTCTCTAAGATGGGTGAGATTTCTGTCCTTGTCGCCCGGGGGCGCCACCCGCTCGTCCACTTGCACGACGTGAATGCTCTTCCAGGGAAGATCCTCCTCCGCAAGGGTGCGTAGCATAATCCAAGGGGTGCGACCGCCGCTGACGGCCATCACGAATCGGCGGCGGTCGGCAACGGCAGTGTGGGCTTCAGCCGCAATCGCCTTTGCGGCGGCCTGGGCAGCACCGGTTTCATCGGCGAGTACGTTCATAACCATCGTGAGTTCTTCGTTTCTCATTTCTCACGCAGCCTGGGTGGCAACCGGAGACAGTCCGTGTTTCACGACCGGGTCTTGCCAGCCTCCCGGTGGGGTGACGCGTTCGACTTCGCTCGGCCCCCACGTGTTGGGGACATACGGATAAATTGGTGAGTTCTTCCTCAATACCGGTTCTACAATTCGCCATGCTTCTTCGACGTAGTCTTCGCGGGCAAACAAGCTTCTGTCCGCCTCCATTGCTGCTCCGAGCACTCTTTCGTAGGCGTCCATCTCATCGGCGCCTGGCGAGTGGCTCGCGACCATTTCCCCGGCTTGAAGCGAGATCCCCTCGGCGGCCGGAGCCAGCGACATCATCCCCATCGCGATCGTTACGTCGGGACTGATGCGCATCCGCAGATGATTCTCCGTCAGAACACTGTCAGGAATCAGGGAAGGTGGCTTGTGAAACTTGGCGACGATTTCCGTGCAGGTTGTGGGCAAACACTTGCCGGCGCGGAGGTAGAAAGGAACCCCTTTCCAGCGCCACGAATTGATTTCCAACTTCAAGGCAGCGAAGGTCTCTGTCTGCGAATCCTTGGCGACGCCGTTTTCGTCCAAGTAGCCGCGGAACTGTCCACGAACAACATCCTTCGCTTCTAGCGCGGGAATTGACTTCAGTACTTTCACTTTCTCATCGCGGACAGATTCGCTGTCAAAGCCAACCGGCGGTTCCATCACCAGATTCGACAGCACCTGGAACAAATGGTTTTGGATTACGTCTCGGATAGTTCCAGTCTGGTCGTAGAAACCTCCCCGACCCTGAACACCAAAATCCTCGGCCATCGTGATCTGCACGCTTTCGATATAGTTGCGGTTCCAAAAGGCCTCCACAAAAGTGTTGGCGAAGCGGAATGCAAGCAGGTTATTTACGGGCCGCTTGCCAAGGTAGTGGTCAATTCGGAAGATGTCTCTTTCGTCGAAAACGCTGAGCAGAACTTTGTTCAGCTCCTGTGCACTCGCGAGGTCATGCCCGAACGGCTTTTCAACGATGACGCGGGCCCCATTTGAGCAATTCGATTTCGCCAGCTGTTCGACGACAGTTTCAAACAAAACTGGCGGAATTGCCAGGTAATGCGCTGGGTTATGCGCGTCCTTTAGTTCTCGGCGAAGCGCCTTGAACGTTTCTGGATCCTGATAGTCGCCATCGACGTAACGAAGCAAGCTGGCGAGCTTCTCAAACGCGGCGGGATCGACTCCGCCGTGCTTCTCGAGGCTATCGTGCGCACGCGCCTTGAGCTGCTCGAGAGTCCAGCCAGCTTTGGCGACACCAACGACCGGAACGTTGAGGTGGCCTCGCTTCAGCATCGCCTGGAGCGCGGGGAATATCTTTTTGTAAGCCAGGTCTCCGGTTGCACCAAAGAACACTAGCGCGTCGGAATGAGGATTGGTCACATTCATCTCCTTAAGCCACTCTTGTTTTATCTTCAGATTTTTCCAAGTGTCCGCCGAATTGAAAACGCATCGCGGACAGCAGTTTGTCGGCATAATCGGCATCACCACGCGAACTGAATCGCTCGTAAAGGGACGCGGTTAAAACCGGTGCGGGCACCGCTTCGTCGATCGCGGCTTTGATGGTCCATCGCCCTTCGCCGGAATCCGAGACTCGGCCGGCAAACTTTGATAGATTCGCATCCTGAACAAGCGAACTAGCTGTCAGGTCCAGCAACCACGATGCAATCACGCTTCCACGCCGCCATACTTCGGCTACGTCGCGCAGGTTCAGGTCGTACTGGTACTCCTCGGGATTCCGCAGGGGCGTGGTCTCAGCATCTGCCGCAGCGTCTTGTTGCTTACCAACGTTGGCAGAGCGGAGGATGCTCAGGCCCTCAGCGTATGCGGCCATGATTCCGTACTCGATCCCGTTGTGAACCATCTTGACGAAATGGCCGGCACCGTTTTGGCCACAATGCAGATAACCCTGCTCGGCAGTGCCGCCGATCTTCTCCCGGCCCGGGGTGCGCGGAACATCTCCCATTCCTGGAGCGAGTGCAGCGAAGATTGGGTCGAGCCGATGAATGACGTCGTTTTCTCCGCCAATCATCATGCAGTAGCCCCGTTCCAGACCCCAGACGCCACCGCTGGTGCCGACGTCCACGTAATGAATCCGCTTGGGAGCCAGTTCCTTGGCGCGCCGAATGTCGTCGACGTAGTAGGAATTGCCCCCATCGATCAAGATGTCGCCCGCGTCAAGAAGCGGAAGCAAGTCAGAGATAGTTTTGTCGACAACTGCTGCGGGAACCATAAGCCAAATGGCTCGTGGTTTCTCAAGCTTCTTAACCAACTCTGCGAGTGAAGCCGCGCCGGTAGCCTTCTCCTTGACCAAATCGCCAACGACCTGAGGCGACCTGTCGAACACCACACAGTTGTGTCCTTTATTAATGAGCCGCCGTACCATGTTGGCGCCCATCCGTCCAAGACCGATCATTCCAAGTTGCATAAGCTCTCCTGTTTTAAAGAATTGCGAATCCGTTTGATTCAATGTGTTAGCTGTACGACTTCGTCTGTTGGCTCGCTTGCTCGTTGAGCATTGAATAGTGTCATGCGGGAGCTGACGACTTGTTTCACAGAATCTATGACGGGCGTCAGAATCCTGTAAGGCACGACTTCGTTCGGGTCACGTGCCAGGCTGTCTCCGAGCGATCGCCGCCACGCTACCCGCAGTTCGGTGTTGATGTGGATGATGTTGATTCCGGCAGCGATTGCCTTGCGAAAGTCGGCGTCCTCGGTACCGGACCCGCCGTGCAGGGTGAGAAAGACTCCCGCTGCCTGCTTGATTCGGGCAATCCTTTCAATATCCAGGTGCTTCTTCGTTTCCCCCTGCACCATGCTCTTGACCATGCCGTGCATGTTGCCAACCGCAGGAGCAAGGACATCGATTCCGGTCGAGTGAACGAACTGTCGCGCTTCCTCCGGTGTCGTGAGCTTTCTGTTTTCGACCTGAGCGGTCTCGTGAATTTCAGAACCGGTTCCGATGTCTCCTATCTCCCCCTCCACAAGGATGGCGGGATTGATCGCTTTCAGCGCTTCAACCGCTTCCTTGGTGCGAGACACATTCTGTTCGAAGGGCAAGGCAGAGAAATCGATTCCCACGGCATCAAAACCCGCTCTAGCCGCATCGATTCCCTTCGCCAGTGAATGTGTGTGGTCCGCGTTGAGAAAAACCGGGAGATCGGATTCTTCGCGCAGACTTTTCACGAGAGCAGCAAGCTGACGCGTACCAAAGAAGCCTCGCTCTCCTTCGGATGCCCCAATCAGTACCGGAACCTTAACTTGCTCGGCCGCCGCGAAAACCGCCTTCACCAATGCCAGGTCAGCGACATTGAAGTGGCCCAGAGCTGCGCCTTCGTTTTCCAATCGTGTCAAAACATCTTGTAGTGCCGCCATAAATGTTCTCCTGAATGACGAGGACGCCCGTCCTCCAATTAAGTAACCATGGCGCCTTTGCTCCGCGCGATGTTGTTTCGCAGCCGGCCCATAGCCGAGGCCACACCCGCTTTGTTGCCGAAAATCGATGAGCCAGCGACAAAGACATCGGCACCCGCTTCGGCAGCCAGCGACCCAGTTTCTTCATCAACCCCTCCGTCCACCTCCACCTCACAGCTAAGTTTCATCCGTTCGATCAGCTGGCGAACGCGTTGAATCTTGGGCAGCGTGCCGTGGATGAAATGCTGATGCCCGAAACCGGGGTTAACGGTCATGACCAACACCTGGTCTAGATCGGGCAGGATTTCTTCCAGCACGCTAGCCGGGGTGGCAGGATTGATGGCGACCCCCGCTCGCTTTCCGAGTTCCTTGATTCGGTGTACGGTGCGATGCAGGTTATTGTTTCCCTCCCAATGCACGAGAAAGGAGTCCGAGCCGGCCGCTACAAATTCTTCGAAGAAAGAATCGGGATCCGAAATCATCAAATGCGTTTCCAGAGGAAGCTGGGTAACACGCCGGAGCGATTCGACTATCGGCGCTCCCATCGAAAGATTCGGCACGAAGTGCCCGTCCATTACGTCGATGTGGATCCTGTCAGCCCCGGCCCTCTCGGCTTCGGTTACCTGTTCGCCGAGGCGAGCGAAGTCAGCCGCCAGGATCGACGGTGCCAGCTTGACGATAGCGCTCTCTATCTGCATTTCGGTTCCTTCCTATGCAAGAACAGTTTGGTTGCTGGTCTCGAAGATCTCCACGAATTGCTGATAACGGCGGCTGATCTCAGCTACTGCCGCGTCCCGTGTGATCTTCTTGCTGCGCCAGTCAATCAGCGGATTCCAGAAGCTCGTCCGTCCAACCGCAAAGCCGATGAAGCCAGGCACAGTGGATGCGGTCGTAAGCCATTCTTGAACCTTCTTGTCGTCTTCCCCCCGGCCGAGAATGATGCAACCAACCTCATTGCGGCCTCCTCGGCGCGCAGCAGCCACGATTTTCTCGCAGTCATCCCGTCGGTCGAGACCCTCAATCTTCCATACGTCAGGTTCGACACCTGCGTCCTGTAGTTGCTCGATTGCTTGTGCCATCAACTGAGGACGAAGCTGAAGATCGTACGCCTTCTTGTCTCCTTGAAACCGTTCGAGCTGAGACTTCTCCGCCGGGACGAGTAGTTCAAACATGAACCGGCTGCGACTCTTGTTGCTGTGTAGATATTCCGACAAGCGCTTCAGGCGGGCCGCCTGCCGCTGGTTCAGTTCTTGATCTCCCTCCGCGTTGTAGCGAACGAGAACTTTGCAGAACGTCGGATGAAAAACCTCAATGTGCTTTTCAAAATTCTCACCGTACTCGAAGTCGAACTCCTCCTGTCCGCTCTTCTCTGCCGGGCAGCAAGTAGAGTATCCGTCCGCAGTCGCATCACGCAGAATTGCGGCGCCGAACTGCTCGTCCACAAGAATTCCGGCCTTCCCCCTGGGCACGCCGGCGTAGATGGCAGCCGTAAATGCCTCATAGATGACCCGCTTTGCGGCAGCAATTTCCGCCGTCTGTTGCGGGCTCAAGGCGCCGTCCCATCCGAACATCTTCTTCTGGAACGAGCCCCGGTGGTCGAACGGGAGAATGTAGAGCGGTTTATTAAAGCCGTCACTTGTCATGCTGTCTCCTTGGTTCTCCGGTAGTGAGTAATTAGATTATTGGTTGAACTGTCGTGGGCGAGCTTGGGTTCGTCTTTGCTTTCTAGTTCCGGGATAATGCGTTGCGCCAGAACTTTACCCAGCTCGACGCCCCACTGATCGAATGAATCGATGTTCCAGATTGCGCCCTGAGTGAACACAGAGTGCTCATAGAGTGCCACCAGTTTGCCCAGGGTTTCTGGCGTAAGCTGCTCGGCCAGAATCGTGTTCGACGGCCGGTTCCCTTCAAAAACCCGATGTGGCACCAGCCAATCAGGCGTACCTTCAGCCTTTACTTGCTCCGGTGTCTTGCCGAACGCAAGCGCCTCCGTTTGGGCAAAAACATTGGCGATCAGCATGTCGTGATGCCGGCCAACCGGATTCAGTGTCTTCGAGAAAGCAATGAAATCGCATGGGATGAGCCGTGTCCCCTGGTGAATCAATTGGTAGAACGAGTGTTGACCGTTCGTGCCCGGCTCGCCCCAGTAGATGGGACCTGTCTCGTGAGCTACCTGTTTCCCGTCAAGTGTGACGTGCTTGCCGTTGCTCTCCATTGTCAACTGCTGGAGATAAGCCGGAAAGCGCTTCAGGTACTGCTCGTAAGGCAGGACGGCCACTGTTTGTGCGCCGAAGAAATCGTTATACCAGATTGACAAGAGACCCATGAGCACGGGTAAGTTCTGCCCGAATGGTGCGGTGCGGAAGTGCTCGTCCATCTGGTGAAAACCATCCAGCATGGCGCGGAAGTTATCTGGACCGATGGCAATCATCGTGGAGAGACCGATGGCCGAATCCATCGAATAACGGCCGCCGACCCAATCCCAAAACCCGAACATATTGGCGGTGTCGATTCCGAACTTCGCCACTTCGGCCGCGTTTGTGGAGACGGCAACAAAATGCTTCGCAACTGATTTTTCATCGCCGCCGAACCCGGCAACTGACCAAGTACGAGCGCTGTGCGCGTTCGACATCGTCTCGAGTGTTGTGAAGGTTTTTGAAGAGACGATGAACATGGTTTCCGAGGGATCGAGATCCCGCACGGCCTCGGCGAAATCGGTGCCATCAACGTTGGAAACAAACCGGAAGGTCATCGAGCGCTCGCTGTAGTATCTGAGCGCTTCGTAAGCCATAACCGGCCCGAGGTCAGAGCCTCCGATCCCGATGTTGATCACGTTACGAATGCGCTTGCCGGTGTACCCCTTCCACTCCCCGCTCCGCACGCGGTTTGAAAAATCGGCCATCTTATCGAGCACGGAATGCACTTCTGGAACTACGTTCTTGCCATCGACGAGAATGGACGCATCTTTCGGAGCGCGCAGGGCCACATGCAAGACCGCGCGCTTCTCGGTTATGTTGATCTTCTCCCCGCTGAACATCGCGTCGATGCGGGTTCGCAAACCGGATTCCTCGGCGAGTTGAAAAAGGAGCCTGAGGCTTTCATCGATAACCCGGTTCTTGGAGTAATCGAGATGCAGGCCCACGGCGTCGAGCGTCAGACGCTCACCCCGCCTGGAATCATCTGCAAAAAGCTGTCGCAGGTGTGAATCGCGAATCTCCTTATAGTGAGCGCCGAGATCCTTCCATGCCCGCCGTTTCAGGGCTGGGCGTCTGGTGATTGCTTCCACTCGTGCTGCCATATTCTTTGTCCTTTCCTGACTTCATAGTATTTAGAGTCGTCCCAGTGCCAGTAGGAGACAGTGATCGCCGCTCGTCTACTCCCTCCCACAGACGAAAGCCGCCTAAGAACGCATCAAAATTGTCGCCGGCCCGGCACTTGGGAGGCAGCACTTTCAGTTCCTTTGCGTTGCCGCCTCCCAAAACCACTTCGTCGGGCTCAAGCGCCGCCGTTAGCCGAGCGACGACGTCCGCAACGTGCTGACGCCACTTCCTCTTGCCGTCCTTTATTAATGCCTCGTTACCCACATAGCTTTCATAAGTTCCCTTCTTGTACGGAAGATGACCCAGTTCCATGGGCTCCACGATACCGTCGACTAGCATGGCGGACCCGAGCCCGGTTCCGAATCCCAGGAATAACATCTTCCCTTTTCGATAGCTGCCCAAGGCTTGCATGGCTGCATCATTCACCAGCTTCACGCGACGGTCGAAGCCGGACCGGAAATCAAAGCCGACCCAACCGCCGCCGAGATGGCGTGGCTCTGCAACCGGATGATTTCGCAACACCGGCCCTGGGAAACCAATCGAGATTGCGTCGTACCGCCAATCCCCGACAACCTTCTTGACTCGCGTGACCAATTGCTTTGCCGTCAGCGTAGGACCGGATGCAAATTTCCGCGGTTCGCGCTCGCCGCTGACAAGCAGCTTGACGTGCGTTCCGCCCACATCAATAACCAAAACCTTCATGCAACTCTCCATCCGGGCAAGTATTTCGCTATGCGAACTTTTCTTCCTAACTGAATGCAAGCTCCGGAATCGTTTTCTCCAACCCGTACGCGGCCGCCCCAGCCAGGCCAGCGGGAGCAACGAAGACATGCACGGGGATACGCTCCATCAAATCTGCAAATCGTCCTTTGCGCTTGAAATGCTGCCTGAAGGTGGGGTTCTCGATCAGGCGCAGAGTGTGTACCGCAACCCCACCCGCCACATACACTCCGCCCGTCGAGAGCACCTTCAACGCGAGATTGCCCGCCTCACTCGCCAGGATCGAAACGAAAAGATCAATGGTTGCCGCACACAGCTTGCTGCGATTGCCAGCAGCAACGGCTTGATTGATGATCACGAAAGAGGGATCGTCGGCGGAGGTCATCTGGGCAGCGACTTCGGGCTCCTCTACAATGCCTTCGACGTCTCGCAGATACCCATAGATATTAGGAATCCCAATTCCCGAACAAACGTGCTCAAAGCTCACATGATCAAACTTCTTGAGCATGTATTCGAGGAGTCGGATTTGTGTCGTGTCTGTCGGGGCAAAATCTGAATGACCACCCTCCGAACTGTGCGCAACATACCGCGATCCATCCCACGTAAGGAACGACTCTCCCAAGCCGGTACCGGGTGCAATCACGGCAATAGCTCCCTTGGGAACGGGTACACCGGCATTAATCGTGTGAATATCACTGGGCCTGAGGATCGGGACTGCATGGGCAATTGCTTCCAGGTCATTGATCAGGCGAACTGACTGGAGGTTGATGTTCAGCTCGCGTGCGAGAGAAGTTTCTTCTATTACCCATGGCAAGTTCGTGGCTTTCACCCGTCCGCCAATCACTGGCCCAGCTACCGCGAAACAGGCTCGATCGACCGGCGTTTTCGTCACCGCCAGAAACTCCTTCACGATGGCCTGCAAGCTGGGGTAGTCGGCGCTATGAAATTTTGCTTCTGCCAGCGGCGCATGAGGTCCGCTTTCATTCGAGAAGATCGCCAAATCCGTTTTCGTACCCCCGATGTCCCCTGCAATAAGCATGCTGATCTCCAGTCTGCGATTCCTACGCTCTCGCAAAGCGTTCGCTATTCGGCTTCGAGCCGCTCAGTCCATAAAACAAGATGTACAGGTAACAAATTACGGGCACAAAGAATGCATGATGAAGTCCGATGCGATCGGCGATTGTGCCTTGTACAAGCGGAAGAATTGCACCTCCCACGATCGCCATATTCAGCAGGCCTGACCCGGTTCCGGTCAATGGCCCTAGCTCTGCCACTCCCAAACTGAAAATGGTGGGGAACATGATTGAGTTGAAACACCCGACGGCCAGAATCGTCCACATCGCCCTGTGCCCGCCTGACAGCATCGACGCTGTGAGGAGCACGGCGGCGACGGTGGCACATAGCGCAAGAAGACGTCCCGGCCTGATTCTTCGCAAGACCCCGGCTCCGACAAATCGGCCAATCATCGCCCCACCCCAGTAGAAAGACACGAAACCTGCTGCGGTTTTGGCCGAGAGCCCTGCAATCTCGGGCAAACCAAAATAATTCACCAGAAAGCTTCCGATTGAGACTTCCGCGCCAACATAAGCAAAGATTCCAACCGCACCTAAAAACAGATTGGGATGTTTCCAGATTGAATCGTTAGCTTTCGCTGCGCTACTCGAGATAGCAGCTTCGACTTGCGGAAGTTTGGAAATGCCAATCAAGATGGCCAACAGGATTAACGCTAATCCGATCACGGCGTATGGCATTCTGACGGACGCTGCTTGTTGCACGCGGTAGGCCTGTAGAGCCGTCGGCTTCAACTGCCTTAGCTGTTCGACCGCGAGCGGCGCCGCGTTCAAGATGAGCAGTCCGCCGAGCTTTGGTGCGATTGTCGTACCGAGCGAGTTGAAGGCTTGTGTGAGATCCAGGCGGCTTGATGCGGTTTCGGGCTTCCCCAGCAAATCCACATACGGATTGGCAGAAACCTGAAGGCCCGTGATGCCGGCGGCGAGGATGAGGAGCGCGGTCAAGAACAAAGGATAGGAAGCAGCGGATGAAGCTGGAAGAAACAGGAAAGCACCACAAGCCATGGTTAGCAGGCCAACCACCATCGTTTTCTGGTATCCGATCCTGTTCACGAATTTCGACCAAGGTATCGAGAACAAGAAATATGCCGAAAAGAATGAAAACTGGATGAGCATGACCCGCGTGTAACTGAGATCGAAGATCGACTTCAGATGCGGCACCAGAATGTCATTCAGGCACGTAAGAAATCCCCACATGAAAAACAACGTGGTCACGATCGCAAGGGGACGGGCATAACTTCCTGTCGTTGTCCGCGGCGGAAAGCCTTGCACCGGTGCTGAGCTCGTCGTTATTTCACTGGTTCCCATTTTTGCGTCTCCGGTTCTACCACCACGTCTCCGCTTGTACTCCGTACGTCAATCCGTTGGTTTTGTTCTGGTACGGAATCCCGCCCACAAATCCGCGCAGTCCGTCCGACCAGCTCGCGTAAGTCACAAAGGCCCGCAGCACCGGGCGGCTGAAGAATTTGCGCCCCGCCCCAATTTGCGGCGCAATGGTGAACTTGCGCAGCCAACCGTCATAAAGGCCAACTTTGCTGTGCGTGTGATCAACGCCTCCCTCGAACGCGAGCGACAGATATCTGGTAAAGAAGATCTCCGGGCGCGCCCCAAATGAGATCCACTGCTGCCATGGGTGTTGCGGGTTCCCATCCTTAGTCTGCTGATAAATGAAGATGGGCATAATGGCGAACCTATCATTCGGTTGAAAGAGCATCTGTTCGGTTGCCAAGAACCTTGCGGAACTGTTGAGAAAACGCGTCGGATCGTCCAGGGACGTACTGTAATTGCTTGCCGCTCCCGTTCCGTATTGGATGCTAAAAGTGTGATAACCGCCGTGCCACTCCAAGCGCTGATGACGTAATCCTACGGCGTATCCATTGCTAGTCGGGATCACCGTTTGTGTAGATGACTCGGTACCGCCCTTGGCCCTCGCAAAATCAAACCATCCACCCCACAGCCCAGCCGGACCTTTGAGATCATAAAAACGGATGTCTATGTTGCTCTTGGCGTAGTTACCATTTTGCGTGACGATATCTGCCCTTGCACCCGACAAGAAACCAAGCGCCATCTTGGCGAAGCCCAGATTCAAGTCTTCGACGCCTGCGCCGTACCCGCTCATGTCCAGCGGGTAGAAGTCGTCGATCTCAATATGCTGCCGACGGTAATAACGCTCGCCAGCCCAGAACTTAGCACCCGGTTGACTTTCAAAAATATTGCCGACCTGAACGAAGGCTTCACGGAATCGGAACTGATCGTTGCCAGTACCATTGGCAAAGTTCGCGTAGTTGGCAGAGTTCGTGGTGTTGGCTTCCACCATCGCCTCGGTCCTGATCCACGCTTTGTCCGAGTCGTGCTGCGGATTGATCCAGTTGTTGACGAAGATCAGTTCCGCATAAGTTTCCGCCTCATTTCCCAGCCGGTATTTCGCGTCCGCACCAGGGGCCTGAAAAGCAACCTGTTCTCCACCTACGCTGTTGAGACCGCACCCCGAGCGAAAGTATCCGTGAAACTCAAAAGCGCCAACCTGCTCCTGCAGCTTCACGATTTTTGTGTCGGTCTCCCTAAGAAAGTCATATGTCGGTGCCTGTGGCAGCTGTCCCTGAAACGTAGCCCCGACCTGATTGGATTGTCCAAGAATGCCACCGTCTGCTGCCTTCTCGGCAGCAAGTTCCGCCGCGGAGACAGTTCCACGTTTCTCCCTTTCCCCGGACTCTTTCTTTTCCTCAATTTGTTGCTCAAGAGCAGCGATGCGTTGCTCGAGGTCACGGGTGGTCGTATCGTATTGCTCTTTCAATTGCTGCAGTTGCTGCTGAAGCTGATCGGACTGTTGGCCGTTCGCCGACAAGACGCCGAGGGCAATCATCCCCGTGCAACCGACGAACCGACTGAAAAGCCGTTCCCAATGAGTACGTAACTCGACGAACATTAGTTGATTCCTGCTTTCGCCTGCCTGTTTCTTCGCTGCGGACGCAGGTAGGCCAGCCATCGTCAGGCAATTTTCTTTAAGCATTCACCATTCCACACCACCCTTCCCTGGTGGCAAGGACACATTGGCGAGCAGCGGAAGCATTTACAGCGATGCGAGAGCTCGGTGCTACTCGAGTCACATTTCTCCATGGTTTCCTTCTGCTGTTATGCACGTAAACCTTTGCCTCTAAGGATCAATGAGAGGAGCCTGCGCCAACTGTAAGTTGATCAGCAGATCGAGGCGCCATTCGATCTGGAAAAACAGTGCCGCTTGCCGGCCCGACAGCACTCTGCGAAATTCAGGCACGTACTTGAGCCGCAGCTCCATAATGTCGCTGTCTGCAGCGGCCCGGCGGCGGATGTAGCTCTCCGCCTCATCGCCGTTCATCGTCTTGTAGTGGTCGAGATATTCTTCGACCAACGCGATTTTGGTGTCGTAGATCTTCGCCAGATCCGCAGCATATCGGTCATAGACAGGCCAGAACTTTTCTGCCTCGGTGTCTGTCAGGTCCATATTGGCCGCAATGATCTGCTTCTTTTGCGTCCTCAGGTCTTTCCTCAACAGTTCCACGTCTTGATCGGGAGCCCACTGCGAGTCCTCGTAAATGGTGGGCCCGTCGGGAGCCTTAAATTGCTTGGCCGATTGCGCGGCTGATTCCTGCGCAAGTGACGAATAACCCAGCGAGAAAACCATGGCGGCAATCGTAGGGATAAATAGCGTTGACCTTACTGTTCTCTCCACTCATCCTCCTAAACGGATGGTTTTTCTTAGGCAGTTTTCTGAGACCCGTCTACCTACCCTTTGCATCCAGGTTTCCAATAAGGTGATACGACAGCTCTGGTCACAGATTGTGACGGCACAAATGGTTAGGGGTAGCTTGTGTTGATAGGCCTCTGGAGATTTTGCAAATTTTGTGACAACAGTCTGGCAGGTGACAGGCAAATGTGGTCTACGCCAAGATCCGAGCGACATGGTACAGCTCGATAATCGGAGTGGCACAAAGGTTGCGCGACGCCCAGCATTCGGGAGTGGTTCGTGTTTGGAACTCGGAGTGCTCCTCAAAGGCTGCTCTTGTGAGGAAGTCTGACAGGCCTGATTTCCGGAAAGCAGCTTCTTGAAGATCATTTGGAGAAATTCGAACACAACCGCGAAGGACCGGGTCTTTCTTGTATGTACCGGAAGCTCGCACAAGCCGGGCCAGGTGCGACGCTTTTATCGCAGCCGGGCGGGCTTGGGCATTCTTGGAACTAATTTCGAACTTTGGGTGAACTGCAAGAGGTCTTCGTCCGCTGCCTAAAACGAAGAGTCTCGTGACACAACCCGAAAACATAAGAGACCTCCATGCTCTTCGCTCGAGAGGCCGGAGTTGCAACCATTCTCGTATCCATTACGCTTTGGGTGCAGTGCGCAGGGATGGCCGTTCTCATCCGCTTGGCAAGAGCCTATATTGCACGAATCAAAAATGAGCTAAGCCCATGGCGTGCAGGCGTACTTATTGTGCGGTTTTCTGCTGCTATGATCGTTTCGCACATGGTGCAGATTCTGCTGTGGGCAGGCTTTTATCATTGGCGTTGTCTTCCCACCTGGGAATCTTGCTTCTACTTTTCCGCTAGTAGCTATTCGACCGTCGGTTACGGCGACGTCGTTCTCCCCCGAGTTTGGCGGGCTTTGGGTCCGGTAGAGAGTGTTACAGGAGTGCTGATGTGTGGCATGTCCGTGAGTGGGCTGTTGGCTATCGCTAGTCGACTGGTCGCTGCCGAGGCCAATGATGGCAAAGAGTTATCGGCTTTGTTGTAGAGTTCGAAATCGGCGGTAGTAGTCTCAAGATGCGCTTCGTGACAGTGTCAGCGTAAAGGATATCGGGTAGTGGTCCGATGCCTTTACTTGCTTGTGAATTCGGCCGAGGCTGGCACGTATCGGCCCGCGGACAAAAGCCCAATCAATTGGCCTTCCTGGCTCAAAAAGATGTCGTGATGGGGTCGTGGGCGTACGCGGAGTTGCAATCGCATCCTGGAATGCTGCCGCCGCAAGCGCCGACGCTGCGCCTGTGTTGGAAGCATCTAAGTTGAAATCCCCTGCAACAACCACCGGGGACTGGGCGTCCTGGCGCGTCGCATCTGACAACACTTCGGCAATCTGCGAAAACCGCAATTGTTCACTACCACGGCTTTCCAGATGAAGGTTGTAGGTCACAAGTTTCTTTCCAGCGATATTGATGTCGGCTACGAGAGCGATCCTCCCTCCAAGTCTCTCCTGAAAGGGATCCATCGTTGGCAGATACCAGCGAGGCCGCCAAAAGTGTGATTGTCGTGAGAATCGAATCAAGCGCGGATTAGAGATAGGCCACTTCGCAAGCGTAGCCTGCCCATGGTACGCAGGAGACGTTTTGGATCCCTGGACAAGTTCTTGAAACTCGCGTCCGAATACGTAGTTCATCTGCAGCTTTCGGGCGATCTCTTCTGCGATGTTCAGGCGATGCGTGCGGCGGGCATTGAGATCCACCTCCTGCAGGATGAGAACGTCTGCGTTTGTATCTGCCAGGAAATCGATGACTCCCTGCAACTGCAACCCGCGATCAATGTTCCAATCAACAATGCGAAGTGAACTGGGCGGTCCGATTGCCAAACGGAACGGCGCGAAGTTGTCGGTAATGATTTCCTTCATTGCCACACAGACATTAGGGTTGGCTATTGAAGCTTAACTAAGCCGCAGGGCCGGGCGCCATCGACGCTCGTGCCGGAACAAATGTGAGATAGGAGTAAAGGGCGATCATCCAAACCAGATTTGCACCCACCGCGCCCGCAATCAAGAGCCAGTTCATGATGTGGAAAAGGGCAAAAAATAGGAACACGTATGGCAAAAAGCAACGTCGGATGATGAACTCAGTGTGCCGTCCAAGAAACAAGAACGGATTAGAACTACGGCTGTCGGCTTCTTTCTGCCACATACCCAAATACTGTTCCGGGCGCCCCCCGGTCAACCGCTGACGCTGCATTCCGGTAGCGAGCATACTGGCAATCGCACCGAATACCAGGAAACCACCCCACAATAAATATGTCCGATTGCCTGAGCTTCTCACAAGGCCAATCGTCATGCCCGCAAAAATGAATAAATAATAAAGATAGTCACAAACGGTCTCCAGCCAGCAGCCGAAATCGGATTCCTGAAGCTTCAAACGAGCCACCTCGCCGTCGCATCCGTCGAGGACGCTTGCGAACCAGGAGAGGATAGCTCCCGTCAGCATATTCCAGTAGCCACCTAACGCGAGGTAAGCGCCAGCCGCCAAACTCACACCCAGCGTGAATAAGCTGACCATGTTGGGCGTGATCGGGAATGGAATGATCTTGTGGCTGATCGGTATGGAGACCTTGCGGTTCATCCGGGCAAAAATCCCGTCCGTAGGCTTGACGAGCCAGCCGTCCAATTTCTGCTCAGCTGCCTTGCGTTGTTGCTCGCTGTGCACGCGTTGCCACTGTTCTTCCGCCACAGGTTCATGCTCCACGGGGTGAGTCATGGTGCACCAAGCAAGCACATCTGCGATAGAACTGGCGATTTTTGGGCAGCGGCGTGCGAGGTCGATCGCTACGTCTTGTGAGAGCGCGCAGATCCCCACCAAGTCGTCACCGGTCTGGAGTGCCAAAGCATCACCTTCTCCACTCCATTCGGCTGTACGCCGATGCAGCGAAGGATGATAGACACTGTCTCCAGCAATCAGCACCAGATGCCCTTCTGCCTCTGCAGCTAGCCGCCCTAAGTAAGAAGGAAGAGACGCTTGCCCAAATTTGAATTCTCGCCACTCGACGCTGCCGGGAATGCGTCCGGTTTGAAGCAGCTCGTCCCGCACGCAGGGGCCTTTGGCCACGTCGATGATAACAACGATTCGCGAGGCGCCGGCTTTATGCGCTCCCAAGATGCTTCGGAGCACGATGGGGAGAGCACCGACCTCGGGCATTGGTGAGCCGAGCCCGAAAGCATCCAATTCGTTTGCAAAAATAACGGCAGTGTGAGAGCGGCTAATCGATTTACTTGTTAGCTGCTGGTTTTGTAACGCTGGTTCAGGCCCAATTCGCATAAATGTCCTCGTCGCCTCCGATGGCACTGCTTTGTTCTTTCGGTTTGGCCAACACCACCAGGCAGAGGCCGCCCACGGCTGCCCAGAAAATTGCGCGCAGACGTCGAACGAATGCCAGAGTCAATCCAGTGGCTGCTGTGAGGCCGAACATTTTGACGATAAGCATGTTCCCGCCCTCATACGTACCGAGGTTTCCCGGATTGAATGTGCCTGCGATATTCACCAGCTTAGTCAGCGCCTCAATTGCTAGGGCTCTAAACAAACTGATCTTGGCGCCCAAAAGAAACAGAATCAGATAAACCTCGAATACGGCAGCGGCGTGGCAAGCGAGGTTCAGGGTGAAGCTTGCCCAAAAAGAACCAGGGGTGTGGTGATAAAAGTCGAGTAGCTTCTTCTCAACGGAGTAGATCAACACGCGTTTACGTTCGATCCAACCACGGAAATATCGGATCCGGCCTAACGTCTCTGCCGGGCCTGAGAGCACGGACCAGCGCATTCCAATAGCGACTGCGGCCAACAGAACAACCCCGAGAAGAATCGATATAAAAACGTTCCCGTACAGCGCCAGCGCGTGCGTCAGCGGCAAGACAATCAGCACTGCCAATAGACCACCGCTGCTCACCACCGCCGCGCTGATGACGAAAAATGCGCGGTCAATCGTTACCGACGAGATTCCGCTGGCGAGGGGCACGGCTGGGCCAAGCAGTGAGACTCTCAAGCCTTCGCCGAACATCTGCCCCAGCCCACCAAGCTGACCAACTGCTTCGGATGCGAGGCGTAGCCCGAGCATGCGCGCGAAAGAGACCTGACGCTTTTCGTCGAGCAGTGTGATACGCCAGGCCCACGTCTTTAGAACATGAGCGACCCCGCCCCAAGCCATCACCAAAGCCAGTCCCCATCCTAGAGTGGCCATGCTTTCAAGAAGCTTGGCCGGACCGGCTCGGTGGACCAGGTACGTGAGCAGTAAGACGCCAAATGCGCCTGCCAGCAGCCGCAGAGGCGTCCGCACTTTTGTGACGTAGCTAGACACGGGCGACATTCTCGAGAATGGATTCCTGGTAAGAATATCCTCCGAACATTCCTTCGGCGTACGCTAGTGCCTCGGGAGTATCAAGGTCCTGCCATTGACCCCCGCCAATCTCCAGGGCGCGCATCCGCCGCTCCGCGATCAGCTGCCGCATACCATCGGAGAGCGAACAGTTTCCATCTTTTTTTGCTGATTCGAGCCTGTCAAACAGGGTTGGGCTGCACAGGAACATTCCGGTATCGAGCGCGTCGTAGTCCGAAATCTCTTTGCCGATATCCACGATCCGGTCTCCATCGCGCCGAACCTTGGTCGCATCGTCCAGATCAAAAATGCGATCGATATTGGGATCCACGGCGAGAATGACTTCACCGGGTTTGAGAGTTTGGTTAAGAATCACCCGAGCCGTCTCCGCTTCAAAAATGTGGTCCGCCATCAGCAACAGGAAATTCTCGTGGATTTCATTCCTGGCTTTCAGCGCCGAAATGCCATTGGCTTTGTGATAATCCGGATTTTCCACGAAAGTGACGGACACACCCAGCGAGCGGCCCTCAAACCAACTGCGAATCAATTCCGACCGATACCCCACCACAATCACGAACTTATCAATACCGGCTTGGTGTGCTCTGCGAATGACATGCTCTAGGATGGGCTTCCCGCGAAAGTTAACCAGAGGCTTGGGAAGGCCTCCCGACACCGATCGGATGCGAGTCCCGTTGCCGGCGGCAAGAATGAGACATTGATTTACCTTCTTCATAAGTTAGAATCCAAAAACCAGCTTTCCTCTGAAGGTCCGAACCGCGCTGTTGAAGAACTGGCCGTAGCGGTAGCTGTCCAGATCGTTTTGTACGTCGCGATAGTTGGCATGATTGAAGAGGTTGAACACTCCCAGCCCAACTTTCAACCTGTGTTCTTTGCCGTGAAATGGAAGGCCAAATTCCTTGAGAACTTGGACATCGACCGAATCGAAACGCGGGAATCTCACGTCATTGCGTGGACCGACGAATTCGCGCTCCTGGTTCACGACGGAGTAAGGAAATCCGGTGTGAGTGTCCCAGACAGGCATTACGGTCATCTTCCAGGGAGCATGAAATTCTGCCCACGCCAGAAAACGATTGGCAGCGTCAAAGGACAAGGGCCCGCGAGCGTCCGCTTGAATCACGGCCTGCGGATCATTTCCAAAGAACTGGTTGAAGTCGTTGAGATCACCCGCGGCCTTCGAGCGCACGTAAGAAGCGTTCAATGTATGTCGCCCTATCTGATAGCGGCCAGTAATTTGGAACTCGCGGTAGAAGTCTCGCCCATCGTTGGCCAGGGTCAAAAAACTTCGCGTCGTCGTGGTGACCGGGTCGATAACGAGGTCATGCACAGTATTCCTCTGTTGGTAAGCAACTCGGACCAAAAAGTTGTCTGTCACCTGTCGATCAACTTCGACATTCCAGGTTTCGCTTCGCGGGTTGGCGAGTCTCCGGGGAATAACGTTGGTATAGAGGGTCGTCGACGAAAGCAACTGATTGGTCGGATCAAAAGTCCGAATTGTTCGATCCGGGAAGAGAGGGAAAACCGGCGCGTTCAAAGGCACGCGATCGTAAAATAATCCAGCGCCCGCCTTCAGAAGCGTCTTGTGATCGCTCGTCAATGCGAGTGTCAAGCCGGCGCGAGGAGCTGCGTGTGTCCCATCGGTGATCGAATCAGTGTCGAATCGCAAGCCGAAATCGAATGTCAAGCGGGGGAACACAGTCCAGTGGTCGCCAACAAACCATGCGAACTCACTCTGGTTGACAGAAAACTGATTGGGCGCGCCAAACTCGATTCGCTCCAACCTGGAGCCCGATACACCAACGATATCTACGGGTGAAAACTGTTGATAGCCCAAGTAACCGCTGTGTGAGAAATCGAAGCCGATTTTCAACTGATGCGAACCGAGCAATTGTTTTGTCTTTGCCTGATAAATCTCCTGCCATTCCACCCGTTCCGTGTCCCGATTCTGCCGGTCGAAGAAACCGCCCTCGGTGGTTTCGACCAGCAGGCGATAAGGCCCATTACTGTTCGGGAACAGGTTCGCGTCAAAGCGCTCATACGCTAGTCGTGAAGTGAGCAGACTGCCCGAGTCTGAAACGTAGTTGTGTTGCAGAGCGACCTGATCGCCCCGTTCATGCAGGTCTGGGGTTGAGGGCTGCGGAACAAAGGTATTCAATCCCAGGAAGTCAATCTTTTGGGGGAAAACAGTAACCGAAAGCGTTGCCGTCTGCTTCTCGTTGATCTTCAAATCGAACTGACTGAAGGAGTCAAAACTCTCGAGAGTCGTGTCGCGTTGCAGCGGAGGCAGGCTCTCAACCGGTATGCGGACGAAACGATATTCAAAGGATTGAGTGAAGGCGAGTTTGTCCTTAATAAGCGGCCCGGTCACGGTAGTCCGCGGAGTGAACGCTCCGATTCCGACGATGTGCCCATCCCGGTCCCTAGCTCGAGGAACGATGTTCTGTATCGAGAAGTGAAATTTGTCGAAATCACTGGTGCGAGTTTCGACACTCGAAACTGCTCCTGTGAACTTTCCGTACTCGGGATCGTATGGGTTGGAGATGACGTGGACGGACGACACAACATCAATCGGCAGGTTGATGGCTTGTCCGCCGGTGGCGGGATCGGTTACATTCGCCGAATTCACCAACCAGCCGGACTGTGTCGCCTGGGCGCCCTTCATGTTAATGCGGCCGTCTGGCCCGCGAACAACGCCCGGAACGAGAGGCAGCAAGCTGTCGATTTTTTCGTTTTGGTTGGGCGCCTTTTCCACGGTCGATTGGCTGATCGTGCTTTGCTGCGCAGACTCTTCAATCGGGGGACTCATGGCGGCAGCCACAGTAACTGAGTCCGCGACAGCCGCCATACCAAGTTCAATCGGCATGACGGAAGCTGCGCCTGGCTTCACTTCCACCGACAGTTTCGCGTTCAAACCGGGAGCACTCGCCTCGACCTCGTACATTCCAGGGGGAAGGCCGTCGATCGCGAATGCTCCCTGCGCGTCCGACTGGGTTTCCTTACTGACAGGCCCATGAAGGACGATACGTGCGTCCGGCAAAACGGCAGGTTCTCCGTTTTGAGTCTTAGTGACAACCGCGCCGCGAATTGATCCTGGAGTAGCAGGTTCGCTCTCGGGAAAGCAGCGCGCAAGGAGCAGTAGAGTCGACAAAACAATAAGAAGACTTTTTCTCACGACTTGTGCCCCTCCAGCCGAGAGCAGGTGCAATGCGACGTCCAAACGACGAACCAGTTGGTGTGGAGTGACACAAGCCCTTGGATGAACTGCGGCTTGAGAGAGCTGAATCAGGAAATTCGCAATCCGGATCCGAGGTTGCCAGAGCGCGACGAAGTTGGCAGGTGGCGAAGTCTTGGCAGCCCTTATCTCTCGCTAGCGATGAACGCGCTGCCAGCGCGGTTAAGACCCTTACGCCCGTTAAAAGCGGTTTGCTGCGATCCCCTGAAATAGGTTAGCGGCGTCCTACTCAAAAGTGGTAGTAAAGCCTGACTTCATCCTGTGAGCGAAAAACCACTCGATTATGTGAAGAAAAGACCTTCTATCTAGGGTTGTCTGCAAATCAATCCTGCTGCATCCTGATGATGTTCAATGAAGGAGCACATCATGAGCGCGGTTGAATTTGGTCTGACATTACAAACACCTTTTCTATACGCGGCCGGGCAGCCAACGTCGGCGCACGCTTCGACAGCCCTGGAAGCGTTGACCGCACGCTACGAAGCGCTGGCGCAGATCTCCAGGTCGATTGCTTCGATGGATCCTGAGATTGTCTCGCGCGATCTTGTTAGTTTGTTCCAGCCATTGTTTCCATGCGACATTGTGAACATCGTGTTGTTCGACCAAGCTGACGGAGCCGGTAGCTGGAAATCCTATGGCGTCGAAGAGCTTGCGGGGCCGGACATACCGATCGAGGAAACCACGATATGGTCGGTCTACCAGGAGCAACAGGCGCTCTGGATTGAGGACTGCCAGCAGGATGAAAGCTTGGCCGTACGGAAAGAGGCGGAGAATGCAGCAGGTGTGGAATATCGGTCGCTTTGTCGTCTGCCACTGTGCGCGCCTCGCGGCTGTCTTGGGGTCCTCAGCATAGCCGGCTCGCAGCCTTATAGTTATTCTGCGCAGGACATTCGCTTCTTGTTGCTTGCCGCCGACCAGGTAGCGCTGGGTCTGGCCAACTCCCTGCTGCATGCAGAAGTGCAGAAGCTGAAGAGCGAATTCGGCGAGCAGGAAGTCCATGTCCAGGATGAAGTGCGGAGCGAGCCATCTTTTGAAGAGATCGTAGGCCGGAGCCCTGCACTGCAACGGGTGCTGCGAGAGGTTGAAGTCGTTGCGCCCACCGATTCCGGCGTGTTAGTTCAGGGCGAAACGGGTACCGGGAAAGAACTGATCGCCCAAGCTATTCACAATCGTAGCGCGCGGCATGATCGGCCTTTTATCAGGGTGAACTGTGCCGCGATTCCTTCCGGGTTATTGGAGAGCGAGCTCTTTGGGCATGAGAAAGGCGCTTTCACCGGGGCCATCATGCGAAAACCTGGCCGGTTCGAGTTGGCCGATAAGGGAACGCTGTTCTTGGACGAAGTCGGAGATATTCCGCTCGATCTGCAAGCCAAACTGCTGCGCGTCCTGCAGGAGCACGAGTTTGAGCGCCTGGGCAGCACTCGCACACAGCAGGTGGATGTGCGCGTGATTGCGGCGACTCACCGCGATCTCAAACAGATGATTGAAGAGGGAGCGTTCCGCAGCGACCTGTACTACCGGCTGCATGTGTTCCCGCTGGTCGTCCCTCCTTTGCGCGAGCGTCGCGAGGACATACCGCTGATCGTCCGCCACTTCGTGGACAAATATGCTCAGCGCATGAATCGGCGCATCGAAACCATTCCAGCCCGGACAATGGAAGTACTGGCAAACTATCCCTGGCCCGGCAATGTGAGGGAGTTGCAGAATTTTGTTGAGCGGGCGGTGATTCTCTCACCCGGAACGTCCCTCCGCGCCCCACTGGAGGAACTGAAACAAGACACACCCCAGGCTTCAACTACCAGCTTAAGCACCCTCGAAGAGATGGAACGCGAACACGTGCTGCGCGCCCTTCGGGAATCGAATTGGGTGACCGGGGGACCGAACGGGGCAGCGGTCCGGCTGGGAATGAAGCGGACCACACTGGCCTATCGCATCCGCAAGTTGGGGATTCCGGTCCGGCCGCAGTGAGTAGTAGAACCGATGGAAAAAAATGCATTTGGTGACTTAGAGGTGATTTATGTGGCGTATTAAGTATAAAGGACTGACGCTGCAGGAAGTGTTGATCATGGCCTACATGAACAAATTGGAAGCAGTGTCATCAGTGCAAATTTCGTAGGGCCCTCAAGACGTGGTAGTGTCTTCCCTTCCACCGCAAGGACTGAGGTCTCTCACCTTCAAAGCTGCACAATCCCGCGCCGTATAGCGATCGCTAGAGCGTGAGTGCGATTGCTAGCTCTCAATTTCTCGCTAATGTGCTTGAGGTAAGACTTCACTGTTTCTTCGGAGAGCAGCAGGCTCTGGGAGATATCCCGGTTTCGATTTCCCGCTGCCAGTAACCTGAGCACCCCGACTTCGCGTTCCGTCGGTGCTTCGTCGCCAAGATGCTCAGCAAGACGTGCGGCCACGTCCGGTGCTAGGTGTTTTTTTCCGGCGTGCACCGTACGGATCGCTCCCGCCACGTCCCTGGGCGGCATAGTCTTGAATAGGTAAGAGCGCGCACCCTCTGTCAAAGCCCTCTGGATTTCGCCACTGCATTCGGAAGTCGAAAACATAACAATGCGTGCGTCCGGAAATCTCCTTAAGATCGCGATCAGAGCGTCGATGCCACTCATGTCCGGAAGCCTAACGTCCATGAGAGTGACATCGGGTTGGTGTTCGCCAAAACGCTCGATCGCCTCGCTCCCGGTGGAGGCCTGGGCCACGATCCGCATGTCCGGCTGGCTGTTGATTACGGCAGCAATTCCATCCCGTAGGACCGGATGGTCATCCACACTGAAGACCCGGATGTGCTTCGTGGGGCACTCCACCTCTTCCGGATACCCACGGTCCAGAGCGTCTCGTTGCGGGAGTCTGTAGTCCGGATGACCGGTTGTTTTTTGACAAATGAACATGGCTTTTCCCCGTCTTTGATTTAAGCCCGTAGCAGGAACGAGCATGACACTCTATTTACGCTTGCCTCCCTCGGGTGTGTAAATGCAATGGCTGTGATTTAGGGGTGAAATAGGAGTGAATCCAGGAAGTGATTGATTTTAAACTACTACTACGGAACTGAAGCGTCTGCTGAAAGGCACGCAGCTCAGATCTAAACAAATACCGCTCCCGTCTTCGTCACCCCGGGTTCGTTATAACAGGCAACAACACACGGTGGATGAACGGACTAGGCCATCTGATACCACGAAAGTGCAACGCTCTACCTACCAATTGGTGGTACGGGAAGAACATCCCATCTCGTGATGTGTTCTAGGCGTGGATGCGTCATAAATGCGTCACAAGAAATTGGTGGAGGTCGTTTGACCGGATGGGTATCACTTTCTCAAAAAGCGCGGCTCTAATGCCGGCCCCTACTTCAAGACGCGTCCGGTTCGGGGACTTTGAGCTTGACCTCACGACAGGCGAACTGCGCACAACAGAGACGGCGGACGGTAACAACGTTCTTCTGAGAGAACAAGTATTCCAGGTGCTGCGAATGCTCCTGGAACGTGAGGGCAAGATTGTCACCCGCGAGGAAATCAAGAGCAGGCTGTGGCCGAATGATACTGTTGTGGATTTCGACCACAGCATCAACGCGACCATCAAGACCCTGCGGCGGGCTCTGGGGGATTCCGCCGGCAATCCGCGGTACGTCGAAACCTTGGCACGGCGAGGCTATCGCTTCCTTGTCGCGACCGAGTGGCTGGAGGCAACGCCGGGAAGCGATCGGCGCGAATCCGCCAGTTTGCCGGCACAACCTGAACCGGGCAGCCTTATCGGAAAGAAGGTTTCTCACTACCGCGTACTCGATGTGATCGGCGGTGGCGGGATGGGAATGGTCTTCAAGGCGGAGGACCTCAAGCTGGGCCGGTTGGTAGCGTTGAAGTTTTTACCAGAAGAGTTCGCCGGTGATGCGGTTGCCCTCAAACGTTTTGAACGGGAAGCGCAAACCGCTTCCGCGCTGAACCATTCCAACATCTGCACGATCTACGAAATTGAAGAGCATGACGGCCAGCCTTTCATCGTCATGGAGCTTCTTGAAGGAGACACGCTGCGTCACCGCCTGTCCGCTGGGGAGTCAACCGCCTTCCCTGTCTCGCAATTTTTTGAGATTGCGATTCAGATCTGCGACGGTTTGGACGCTGCCCATCGCAAGGGCATCATTCACCGCGACATCAAGCCTGCGAACATCTTTCTAACGAACCATGGCACGGTCAAAGTTCTCGATTTCGGCTTGGCCAAGCTGGCAGCCGGAGAGGAAGTACCGGAACAAGCCCAACCAGACGTTTCCGAGTTCAGGCCTCCTGCGCCTAGCGTTGGGCAAGTGCCGAAACAGGAAATCTACACGAGCCTGACTCGGCATGGAACTACCGCCGGTACAGCTGGTTACATGTCGCCTGAGCAGGTGCGCAAGGAAAAGCTGGATGCTCGCACTGACCTGTTTTCCTTTGGCATCGTTCTCTACGAGATGGCTACTGGCCGGCGCGCCTTTGCGGGAGACACCGTCGCCGTCATTCACGAGGCGATTCTCCACCAGACAGCTGTCCCGGCGCACGAACTGAACTCGGCTGTGCCACGCAGGCTCGACAACATAATCCTCAAAGCCTTGGAGAAAGATCGCTCGCAGCGTTACCAATCCGCTGCCGAAATGAGGAAGGATCTGGCGAAGGTCCAACGTCAGATGCAGCCGCAGCGTGTCCGCCTGCGCAAATGGTTAACGGCGGGCGCGCTGCTCGCGGTTAGCGCGCTCAGTGTCTGGCGCTACGAAGTTTACCGTCATCGCATCACTCTCGCTCCCACCGACACGATCGTGCTGGCAGACGTCGACAACCGAACGGGCGACCCGGTTTTCGACGACGCTTTGAACACTGCGCTGCGCTATGAAATGGAGCAGACGCCATACTTAAACCTGCTGGGATTGGATAAAGCGTACGCCACCATGGGGCAACTGAAACTTGCGCCGACCACGAAGATCACCCCAGAGATCGCACGCCAGATTTGTAGGAAGACCAATAGCAAGATGGTGATCTCTGATTCAATCGCCGACGCCGGCAACCGATATCACCTGGAGATCAGAGCGCTCGACTGCGGCTCAGGAGCGACCTTGGCTGAGGAAAGCACCGACATCAGCGCTCGTAATCAGGTAGTCCATGAGTTGGGAGCGACGGCCGCGCGCCTTCGGAGGAAGCTCGGCGAGACGGCCGAATCGCTGGCCCGGTTCAATCAGCCTTTGGAAAAAGCGACCAGCGCCTCCTTGGAAGCACTCCAGATCGGCATTGAGGGAACGAAGCTCTACCTGGGTGGCAACCCGCAGGCAGCGCTCCCCCTGTACCAGAGGGCAATCGAACTCGACCCTGACCTTGCGCTCACGTACGAAGGGATTGGCTCGGCCAACTTAGCTCTCTACCATTACGACCTCGGGAAAGCTTCATACACACGCGCCTACCAATTGCGCGACCGAATGACGGAAAAGGACAGGCTGAATGCCGATTTTCTCTATTACAATGACGTGACTGGCGAGCTCGACAAGGCCTACTCCGTCCTACTTCGGTTGCTGGAACTCTTTCCTCGCGATGTATTCTTTCATAATAATCTGGCGCACACGCTGCTTAAACTCGGCCAGCTCAAGCGTGCGGCCGACCTGGAGGATGAGACGGCGCGGCTGGAGCCAAGTCCACTCTATTTTTTGTGGGCGGCCTCTCAGAACATAACGGCTAGTAGGTTCAATGAGGCGAGGTCATGGCTGGCTCAGGCGGAGGCCTTCAAATTTGACAGCCTCGAACTGAGGATCGATAGATTGCGACTCGCATTCATCGAAGGTGATCGGGCAACTCTCGACCGGATCTTCGATGGCGAAGGGCATGGCCCTAATCGAGTCGTGTTTTTGCGCGAGCGATCGAGATTTGAAGCTCAGCAGGGTCACTTTGATTCCGCAGATCGCTTACAACTGCAGGCATCGAAGCTGTCTTCGGACCTGGAAGATATTTCCTGGGTCCTTGTTTATTCGGCGCGTCAGAACGCTGAGGCGGGCAAGTTAATCCAAGCGCGCAAAACCCAGGACCAGGCACTTCAGAGTAAATTGGATCGAAACCAAAGAATGGTATTGGCTCTCTCGCTCGCCCGGTCGGGGAGAACGGACGAAGCCGAACGCCTCGCAGACGAAGTCAGCCAGGAAGCGCCATTGGACACTACTGTGCAGAAATATCTTGTTCCCACAGTTCGCGCCGCAGTCAAGTTGTGGCAGCACCATCCCGACGCCGCCATCGATCTGCTCCGCGAAACGGTTCAGTACGATCTCGCAGTCACCGATTCGTTCGATTACCTCTACCCTGCCTACATCCGTGGCCTGGCCTACCTGGAGTCAGGCGATGGCCGATCAGCAGCGGGCGAGTTCCAAAAGCTGATCGACAATCCCGGTTTGTGCTGGGAATTTATCACCGGCCCACTGGCCCGGCTTCAACTCGGTCGGGCAGAGAGACTGATGGGCGACAACGCATCCGCCCGCAAATCTTACGAAGAATTCCTTAACATTTGGAAAGATGCCGACCCCGATCTTCCCATCTACCGGCAAGCCAAGGCCGAGTACGCCAAGCTCCGAAAAAACTGAATCGCAGATTGAACTAGTGCGCGCCTGAACACGCGACGCGGCTCAGGACCCCCTTGCATCTTTGCGAGGTGACATAACCATCACTTTGAGCCCGAACAATCGTGCATCCAGCGAATAGGCTCCCGGTCCGAGGAGCGCGAGCGCGATAGAGTTCAGAATCAGAGAAACCGCCAGCCAATCGAGGCGAAGACCAATCAGAAGATCCGCAATCGCATATGCACATACGATGGACGACACCACGGGAGTGAATATTCCGATCCCGAGCGCGATCGACAGCAACACCGCGCCAGCGAAGAGCAAGTGGAATGAAGCCAGGTCAGGCCGACCCGCCAGGCTCAGGAGGAGAGGGGCTGCCACCGAAATTCGAAGAAGCAACAGGGCAACCCCGGGCCCTCCTCGCGGAAACATGGAAAACAGCCGCTGCACAGTCCTAGCCTAATGGGTTCCGGCGGCGCGGCATACCCCAATTGAAGCTATACTTCAATAACTCTTTTAGGGAGTTCGTGGCCCGAACATCGGATGGGAAGCACACGAGACTCAAAAGGGGGTGATTCTGAAGGTGACCGGTTCGTGGACTATTGTGTGCCTTCGTGCCCTGCTTATTCTTGTTAATGTTCTGCCTTGCCTTACCGCCAACGCGCTCGATCCGGACCGGCGGATTTCTCAGTATGCCCATACTGCCTGGCGGGTGCGCGACGGCGCCTTCGCGGGAGCACCCTCTGCGATAACCCAGACAACCGACGGATACGTGTGGATTGGGACCCTTGCGGGATTAGTGCGCTTCGACGGGATTCGCTTCGTACCTTTTGCTCCGCCTGCCGGAAAGCACCTTCCTAACCCATCCGTGATTTCACTTTTGGGCGGAACGGACGGGAGCCTGTGGATTGGAACAGCCTCCGGCCTGGCCCAGTGGAAAAACGGTGAATTGCTTACTTTCCCGGAGACAGCGGGCCGCGTGAACTCGATCTATGAGGACCGTGACGGCATGATTTGGATCGCCCGCTCGCGAACCACTGCAGGAGGCGTCTGTAAGGTCGTAGCATCTGGGGCCACATGCTACGGGCCCAAGGATGGAGTGCCACCCTATGCTGGGACATTGATCGGCGACAACTTCGGATATCTTTGGATTGGAACCAGCACCGCCCTTGTCCGATGGAAGCCAGGTTCATCTGCTTCGTACGAACTGTCCGGACTCACATCCAACGTAGCGCTTGCTGGTATAAACGCTCTCGCTGCCGCTCCTGATGGATCTGTCTGGGCCGGAATCTCGAATTCCGGCCGCAGGCTGGGCCTGCAACAATGGGTGAATAGCTCCTGGAAAACACTGATCACGCCGACATTCGACAGCAGTAGGTTGCGGGTTATCAGCATGCGTCTGGATCGGCATAACGCATTGTGGATTGGGACTTACGAAAGCGGAATCTACCGGGTGCACGATGGCAAGGTGGATCGTTTTGCGAGCGCGGATGGCCTCTCGACTGATACCGTCGAGGGCTTTTTGGAAGACAGAGAAGGTAACTTGTGGTTGGCCACATCCGGGGGTGTGGACTGTTTCCGCGACATTCCGGTTGTCAGCTTCTCCGTATATGAGGGGCTCAGCGCGGACAACGTCATGTCCATATTTGCCGCTCGCGACGGGACCGTCTGGGTCGGGAACCAGGGAGCATTGGATTTTGTGCGCGGGAACGTTGTTTCATCCATCGGCCCAAAGCAGGGGCTTCGCGGCAATCGTGTCACCTCGCTATTCGAAGATCACGCTGGCCGGCTTTGGGTTGGATTAGACAATGAACTACTTATTTACGAGCATGGCAGGTTTACGCCCGTCCACCGTCCCGACGGTGGATCCGTCGGAGTCGTTTTGGCGATGACCGAGGACATCGGCCACAATGTTTGGGCATCGGTAATTCGTACTCCCCCTGGACGCCCTACCAAACTGATTTGTTTTCGAGAACGTAGATTCATCAAGGAGATCTCGGACCTCGGACTGGACGTCGTTTCTATGGCAGCCGATCCGCAAGGCGGTTTCTGGGTAGGCTTGGTTAAAGGGGGTCTGGGTCGATATCAAAACGATCAAGTGCAAATCTTGCCCCTCAAGGACGCAAGTGCGCGAGTCAATCAGGTACTGGCAAATTCGGACGGTTCGGTGTTGGCGGCAACCAACCTCGGCCTTGTGGAACGGAGAGGTGATAGTCAGCATACCCTCGATGAAAACAATGGCTTGCCTCGTAACCGCATCTTCGCGCTGCTTACCGACAAACATTCCGATCTTTGGCTAATTGCCGAGTGTGGTCTGATTGAGATCAGGTCAGACGACTTGCAACAATGGCGTGAACATCCCGACCTAAACGTAAAGTTCGATCTGTTCGATGCCTTCGACGGCGCCCAGCCCTATCTCCCTGCTTTTCGTCCGCTTGCAACACGATCAAACGATGGTCGCTTATGGTTCGCAAATGACACCGTGGCTCAAATGATTGATCCAGATGGTCCGCTCAGAAACCCCATCCTGCCGCCGGTGCATATCGAAGATGTGATCGCTGATCGAAAGACATATTCGCCTGAGAACCGCCTTCGTCTTCCCGCGCTTACACGTGATCTCGAAATCGACTATACGGCTCTGAGCTTTGTCGTTCCTCAAAAGGTGCAGTTCCGGTACAAGCTGGAAGGTTATGATCACGATTGGCAGGACCCTAAAACCAGGCGCCAAGCTTTCTACAGCAACCTTCCACCGCGGAACTACACCTTCCGGGTGAAGGCTTGCAACAACAGCGGCGTATGGAACGAGGCTGGCGCTAGTCTGGATTTCAACTTAGCACCAGCTTACTACCAGACAAGATCGTTTCTCGCGCTCTGCGTCCTCACGACGATGGCGCTGTTGTACCTGCTTTATCAATTGCGCCTGAGGCAGGCGACCCAGCGAGTGCGGGCGAGCGTGGAAGCTCGCCAGGCGGAGCGAGAGCGGATCGCCCGCGACTTGCATGACACGTTGTTGCAGAGCGTCCAGGGCCTTATCCTCAAGGTGCATGCAGGGGTGAGACAAATACCACCCAAAGAACCAGGCCGGCAGACCATAGAGAAAGCGCTCGATCACGCGGACCAGGTCTTGGCGGAAGGCAGAGATCGCGTTCGTAATCTGCGCGCCGTAGCAGAATCGCTTGCCGACTTGCCGGCGGCCTTCCGGCGGGTCGCGGATGAAAAACCACAAACGCACGACACCAGCTTCAAGACGGTAGTCGAAGGCAGCGTTCGTGAGCTATATCCGACGGTTCTGGAGGAGTGCTATGCGATCGGACGCGAGGCACTGATTAATGCTTTGAGTCATTCTGAAGGCCTTCACATCGAAGTTGAAATCAACTACGATGCTCGGGAGTTTGGTTTGCGTGTGCGCGATGATGGACGGGGCATCGATCCCGAAATCCTAGAAAAGGGAGCCAGAGATGGCCACTGGGGTCTGCCAGGAATGCGAGAACGTGCCGGCAAGATCGGTGCGCATCTGGAGTTCTGGAGCCGGCGGGGAACTGGGACCGAGATTGGATTGACGGTTCCAGCAGCCATGGCTTACCGAGCGGTGGCAAAATCGAAGAGTTCCTGGTTCCGCCGATCCCCCGGCGTGGGTGGTTGAACATGACAGCCAACAAGCCCATTCGAATTCTAACGGTAGATGATCATCCGGTGTTGCGCGAAGGGATCGCGGCAATTCTGTCGACGGAACCAGATATGGTTCTGGTCGGGGAAGCCAGCAACGGACGAGAAGCGATCGAGCAATTCCGCACCCACCATCCGGACATTACTCTCATGGATCTGCAGATGCCGGTCATGGGCGGCAGTGATGCAATCGAGGCCATTCGCAAAGAGTTTCCCGACGCGCGAATCATCGTGTTGACCACCTACAGTGGCGACGCACAAGCCGGCCGGGCGTTCAAAGCGGGTGCCTACGGATATCTTCTTAAGAACATGCTGCGGAAGGAACTGGTTGAGACGATTCGCATCGTGTACGGCGGCCGAAAAAAAATGCCACCCGAAATTGCCGTCGAGTTGGTGGAGCATCACGCCGAAGATGCGTTGAGTGAGCGCGAAATCGAAGTTTTGCGTCAGCTAGGCACTGGGAACAGCAACAAAATGATTGCCGATAAGCTCAATCTTTCTGAAGAGACGATTAAAGCTCACATGCGAAGCATTCTTTCAAAACTCGGTGCGAACGATCGCACCCACGCTCTGGCGATTGCCTTGAAGCGCGGCATCATCGAGATCTAAGGTTTTATTGTCCAACCTGGACGACCGCGTTTTCCGGAGCTTTCGGCTGACCGGAGATCCCCGGATCCGACCGCTTTGAGGTTTCTGTAAGTTGCTTCAACCATTCAAGTGCCGGGAGCAACGGCATGCCTTCCTGCCAGCGCCAACGCCAATTTCCGCCGGCGCGACCGGGTACATTCATGCGGGCTTCGGCCCCCAGGTTGAGAAGATCCTGCAAGGGAGCAATCGCCAGTGCCGCCGGCGACGACCATGTCAGTTGCATAAGAGCTGGGGCAACTTCGGCGCTCCCGCCCGGCGCGCGCTTGAGGTTATTCCAAAAGTTCTGCCGTTGATAATCAGGCAACTCTTCATACCATTCTCGTGTTGGAGCATTGTCATGGGTACCGGTATACGCGACGGCATTGTGTGGAATGTTTTGCGGCAGGTAAGGATTGTCCCGATTGCCGTCGAAGGCAAACTGCAAAACCTTGGTCCCAGGCATTTGGAATTGGTCACGGAATGCCTGCACATCTGGCGTGATAGTGCCCAGATCTTCGGCGATAAACGGGAGGCAGCCCAGCTCTTTTTGTACGGCTTCGAAAAAGAGCGCACCCGGACCCTGCACCCATTGTCCGGACTGCGCCGTTGGCGCACCTGCTGGAACGTGCCAGGCCGCTGCGAATCCGCGGAAATGATCCAGACGAATGACATCGACATGAGTGAGCAAGGCGCGAAGTCGATCGATCGCCCAACGATAGCCGGTGGCGCGAAGCGCATCCCAGTTGTAAACGGGGTTGCCCCACAACTGGCCCTGGACGCTGAAATAGTCGGGCGGTACTCCGGCAACAAAGCGCGCCTGGTGATGTTCGTCGAGAAGGAATAACTCCGGGTTCGCCCAGACATCACTGGAATCGGGAGAAACGAAAAAAGGTAGGTCACCGATCAGGCCCACGCCTCTTGAATGCGCGTGCTTCTTGATTTCATTCCCTTGACGAAAGAGCAGAAATTGCGCAAAGCAGACCTGGTCAATTTCATCCGCCAATTCACGACGCGCACTGGCTAACGCCTCCGGTCTACGCTGAACCAATCCCTCCGGCCAATCGAGATAATAAGCGCCGTGATACTTGGCTTTCAGCGCACGAAACAGCGCATAGTCTTCCAGCCAATGTTCCTGTCGAGTACAGAACTCATCGAATGCAGGCTGCAGATCCTTGCGCTCTGCGGCTTTGAAGTTTGCCCAGGCGGTTTTGAGGAGCCGGCTCTTGAAAGGGATAACGGCGTCGTAGTCGACAACATTTGAAGGAAAGTGAAAATCACAATCTTTCGCCGCGAGCAACCCCTCTAAGATCAGGCTGCCAGGACTGATCAGCATCGCGTTCCCGGCAAACGACGACATGGACTGATACGGAGAGTTGCCGTAGCCGGTGGGACCGAGCGGTAGCGACTGCCACCATCGTTGACCAGCATCATGGAGATGATCGATCCAGGAAAACGCCGACGATCCCAGATCACCGATACCGTAGGGCGATGGCAAAGACGTGACGTGCAACAACAAGCCGGAAGCACGGTATTCAGGCGGAAAGGGCGGGACGTTCGCAAGGCCGCCGCTAGTGCTCACTGGCGTGCTCCGGAATTCAGTGCGCTGTTCACCATCTCCTCCGCTTCGCTCAAGATTGCATTCAGATGGGACTGGCTCTGGAAGCTCTCCGCATAAATTTTGTAGATGTTCTCCGTACCTGAAGGCCGAGCCGCAAACCAACCACTTTTCGCTATAACCTTCAACCCGCCAATCGGAGCTTGATTGCCGGGGGCCCGGGTAAGCTTGGCTGTGATGGGCTCGCCTGCCAGATCCGAAGCCTTGACGGCGTCTGGCGAGAGTCGTTGGAGACTTGCCTTCTGTTCGGGCGTAGCCGGCGCGTCAATGCGTGTGTAGTATGGAGTGCCAAATTCCGCGGTCAGTTCGCGGTAGTGTTCGCCAGGATTTTTGCCGGTGCAGGCAGTAATTTCGGCAGCCAGCAGATCCATGATTGGGCCATCTTTGTCGGTCGTCCAAACCGTTCCATCGCGGCGGAGAAAACTTGCGCCCGCACTCTCTTCTCCTCCGAAACAGTACGAACCGTCCACGAGTCCCGGTACGAACCACTTGAAACCAACCGGCACTTCACACAACTGCCGGCCAAGCTTTTCGACAACTCTGTCAATCATGCTGCTGCTCACCAGTGTCTTTCCCACGGCGACATTCTGATGCCACTGCGGGCGGTGCGTGAGCAGGTATTGAATGGCCACTGCGAGATAGTGATTCGGGTTCATCAACCCGGCAACAGGAGTAACAATTCCGTGCCGGTCGGAGTCAGGATCATTGGCGAAAGCCACCTGGTACTGATCTTTTAACCCCACGAGCCTGGCCATCGCATACGGGCTGGAACAATCCATGCGGATCTTACCGTCATGGTCCACGGTCATGAACGAGAAGGTTGGATCAATGGTTGGATTGACGACAACAACATCCAATCCGTAAATCGAGTTGATCGGCTCCCAATAATGTCGGGCTGCTCCGCCGAGTGGATCTACGCCGAGTTTCAGGTGGGCATTGCGAATGGCATCGATATCCACGACGTTCTTGAGATCGCGAACGTAAGGTAAAACGAAGTCTTCTTGATGGGTGGTCGCCGCGCGAATCGCTTTGCTGTATGCAACACGCTTGACCCCTGCATTCCTCGCACGCAATAACTCATTCGCCCGATCCTGGACCCATTGCGTCACATCGGTATCGGCCGGGCCGCCGTTGGGCGGGTTGTACTTGAAGCCTCCGTCCTCAGGCGGATTGTGCGAAGGCGTGACAACGATACCATCGGCGAGATGGTCTTTCCGTCCGCGGTTATAAACGAGAATCGCTCGCGAGATTACCGGCGTAGGCGTCACCGCATCGTTCTCCTGGATGATGGTCTCAACGCCGTTCGCCGCCAGCACTTCAAGAGCGGTGCGCTGCGCAGGTCCGGAGATTGCGTGGGTGTCCTTCCCCATATATAAAGGACCATCGATTCCCTGCTGCCGGCGGTAGTCGCAGATCGCCTGAGTAATTGCCAGAATGTGTGATTCCGTGAAACTGCCGTGAAAGGGAGACCCGCGGTGTCCGCTGGTGCCGAACGCTACCAGTTGGGTGGAATCGCTCACGTCGGGCTTGCGCTCGAAGTACTCTTTTTCTAAGCGAGCCACATCGATCAGCATTTCCTTGGGCGCGGGTTTGCCGGCAAGCGGTGAAATTGTCGGTTCACCGGCTCTCGTGGTGGGCTGTGTTTCTAAGGTATGGGACATGGTTCCGCCCTCCAAATCTCGCTTGCATATTCGTAGATTGTACGGTCGCTGGAAAATTTTCCGGAACTCGCCACATTCAGAATAGCTTTCCGCGCCCATTCACCGGGATTGGCGTACAGTTCGCCCAGCCGATCTTGAGCCTGACAGTAAGAGGTCAGGTCCGCCAGATGCATGTAATGGTCGCCATTCGTCAGCAAAGTGTCACGTATTGGAGCGAATATTCCCGGCTCGTAGCGGCTGAAGTAATCAGAAAAAATAAGGTCGAGAGCGGCCCGGGTCTCCGGCTCATGTTCGTAATGCCAATGCGGGTCATACCAGCTCTGGCTGTTTTGAACTTGTTCGACGGTCAGGCCGAAGAGGAACAGGTTCTCTTTCCCCGCTTCCTCCGCCATTTCGATGGTCGCGCCGTCGAGAGTGCCGACCGTCAAAGCTCCATTCATCATGAACTTCATGTTGCTGGTTCCACTCGCCTCGTAGCCTGCGGTCGAAATTTGATTGGAGACATCGCTCGCCGGGATCAGCCGTTCAGCCAGCGAAACGTTGTACTCGGGTAGAAAGACGACTTTCATCCGGCCGCGCACAATCGGGTCAGCGTCAATTGTGCCTGCGAGATTATTAATGAATTTTATAATGAGCTTCGCCAGGCGATAAGCTGGTGCTGCTTTACCAGCGAAGAAGAATGTACGCGGCACCATCTCCATATTGGGGTTTTCCCGCAGCCGGTTATAGCAAACGATAATCCGCAGCGCGTTCAGCAGTTGCCGCTTGTATTCGTGAATGCGCTTGATGTGGCAATCGAAAACTGTGTCAGGATCCACGATCTGGCCCGACGTTGCCTTAAGCCAATTAGCAAAGCTTGCTTTGGCCTCTCGTTTTGATGCGTGGAACGCTTCCTGAAAACCAGAGTCCCCGGCCAGGGCTTTGAGATTCGCTAGCTGGCTCAGGTCGGTGATCCACTTGTCCCCTATCGCCTCTGTGATGGCGCTGGACAGCGCAGGATTCGCCTCCAGTAGCCAACGTCGTGGCGTCACTCCGTTGGTTTTGTTGCTGAAACGCTCGGGAAACATTTCCGCGAGATCTTTGACCGTCGTCGTCCGTAACAGCTTCGAGTGGACAGCGGCCACACCGTTGGTGCTGTGCGACCCCACAATCGCCAGGTTGGCCATACGAATCTTGCGAGAAGGTTTTTCTTCCACAAGACTAATTCGCTCGAGGCGTCCCTCATCACCCGGAAAGCGGACTCGAGTTTCGTCGAGGAGCCGGCGGTTGACTTCGTAAATAATTTCCAACTGCCGGGGAAGAAGCGTTTCGAACCACCTGACCGGCCATTTTTCCAGGGCCTCGGGCAGCAAAGTGTGGTTCGTGTAGGCGAGGGTCTTCTTGGTGAGCTCCCACGCCTTGTCCCATCCTAGATGCGCATCGTCGAGCAGGATGCGCATCAATTCAGCCACCGACATCGAAGGATGCGTGTCATTGAGCTGGATCGAGGCCTTTTCAGGCAACTTTTCCCAATCCGTGTTATGCCGCAAGAAGCGCCGCACCAGGTCGGCCAGGGAGCATGCAACGAGAAAATACTCCTGCACAAATCGCAACTCCTGTCCAGCAGACGTGGAATCGTCGGGGTACAGCACACGCGTCAGCGATTCCGCTTCGAGCGTTCCGCCGAGGGCACCAACAAAGTCCCCGGTGCCGAATTCCTGAAAATCGAAGTAGTCGGGCGCAGCCGCGGCCCACAGACGCAGAGTGTTGATGGTCTTTCCTCCGTAGCCCACGATCGGGCGATCGTAGGGTATGCCGAAAAGGCTGGACGGCCGGTTCGGAATAGCTTCGACGCGCCCGTCCCGGAGCTTGAAGGTGCAGTTGAGCTTGACTTCCACTTTCTCGTGTTGCCGCGCGATCTCCCAAGGATCGCCATCGCGCAGCCAGTTATCCGGGTTTTCCTGCTGCCAACCGTTCACGAATGACTGCCGAAACATGCCGTACTCGTAGCGCAGACCATAACCGGTTGCGGGGAGCTGCATGGTAGCCATCGAGTCGAGGAAGCACGCGGCGAGGCGGCCCAGGCCTCCATTCCCCAGCCCGGCATCCGGTTCTTGCTCGATCAATTCAAGCCAATCGATTCCTTTCTCCTGGACCGCTTTCTGCACCAGAGGATCGAGCAGGAGATTGGTCACGTTGTTGGCCAGCGAGCGCCCGATGAGAAATTCCATCGAAAGGTAGTAGATGCGCTTGGCATTCTTTTGTTCATAGGTCTGCTTGGTTCGTACCCAGCGCTCCGCAAGTATGTCGCGTACCGAACTGGAGAACGCCTCGAAGCGCTCTCTGGCGCTGGCCACCTTTGGGTCGATCGCACGGTCGAACACCAGGTGCCTTTCATAGAACCCATCTTCGGTTCCGACAAACGGAATGGGGTACGACCGGTACTGTTTGAGAACCTCGGAATTATCCGATGCCTTCTTTGTCATCGGAACAACTTTCGCAGAATCTGGACGTACCACACTCTTTGTGCTCATTCAGTCACCTTTCTGATTTGAGTCGTCTGTGGGAGGTAAGGTTTCAACCAATAACAAAACTCATGCCTGAAAAAATGTCGTTGACTCATGCTGCGACATGGTGATCGTCATTCCAGAGCTCGATCACGGGTCGGGACAGATTATGCTCATAACTGAGCGCGCTCAAGCTCGCCGGGTTGAGCAAGAAGTACCGGCCACCAACTCCAGGACCAAGGCCTAGCCACCGCGCCGTCAAGACCCGAATAAAATGTCCGCTGGTAAAGAGCAGAACATCTCCCGTAACCTCGCGGATACGCTTGACCACACGGTCCGCGCGCTCGCCGACTTGCTCCGGTAATTCGCCCCCGGGAGCTCCGTCCCGGAATAGGTCCCAGTCCGGGCGCTGTCGGCGGATTTCGGCCGAGGTCAGTCCTTCATATTTACCGTAGTCCCACTCCACCAGGTCAGGATCGGTTTGGGCGCCAGCTCCAAACCCGGACAGTTCACAGGTTCGGGCGGCGCGTTGCAACGGGCTGGTGAATACCTTGGCGAATGTCATTCCTTTCAGCCGCTCCCCAAGCCGACGGGCGTTGCGCTCTCCGTCCGGAGTCAAAGGCAAGTCGGTAAGGCCGGTGTGTTGGCCCGAGTGGGTCCACGCGGTATTGCCGTGCCGCGCCACATAAACCACTGGAAGTACTGCGCTCATGCGATCTCACTCCTTCGTACGTTTCTTTCGCCCGCTGAGTTTCGCTTAGTCGAAATTCTTAGATTCATGTCTAGTAATCGGATCAAGGCCCGTGTTCTTCCGGTTGCGCCGTTTACCATTGATTGCGGAGTTGCCAGTGTGATCACCCCTTCTGGGCGTCCGAGTGAAGACGCCATTACCACCCCCCTGCGTGGGTCAAACCGCAGAGCCGTGTGGGTCGCGCATCGATCGCAGAGCCAGCACCGCTCAACATAGCCTTTGCCGATGCGTAACGTGCCCCGACCTGCGGAATCTGCCGTCTCGAGGTATTGAATCTCTATTTCGAATAGCCTTCCCTGATGCAAGTACCGGAACTGGGCGGAACAATCGGGGTTCACGCACTTGTGAAGCACTGCAACTCCTCGCGACAAAAGCGTAGGACAAAAGAATTCTGACCACAGTCGATTCCACGAACAAGTGTTTCGCAAGGCGATTAACCACTGCCTGGCCCTTGCATATGAACTTCCAAACGCACCTTGCTCGGGCTGAGGACTCTTTGGTAGGTCAACTTACGGCCCTCGAATACGGCAGCCACGTTGCTTGTGCACACCAGTCCGGGCAGTGGGTGACGAGAACTTGGCAAGTGACAAATGCCTTTACCACATAGCCCTGCCACCCGATTACCTGAGATGTGGAGTGGCGAACCGAACTAATTCGCGCCAACGACAGCTCGCGCACGAGTCTGCTCCGTAGTTTGTACAGCCCCCTGGTTCCGGGAGGCGTTCACGACATAATTCTGATGGTCAATAGTGAGAATTTTTTTGCCGTACAGACGAACCTGGACCAGAGTCAGATCTCTTTGCGGAAGCCAAAACCCGCCGATCTTCTGGTACTGTCTCACAAAGTCGGCGCGCTCGATCCAGAACGAGAGCTTCTTTGCAGGGTGCCCTTCGATGCGGACCACGGCATAGTCATCCACATCGATCCACAATTTGCCTTCAAACAAGTACTTGTCCTTCCGCTTGGGAACCGCCTGCGCCACGAAACAGTGGTGAGGTCCGATCTGCTGTTCACCTAGCAAATCCAAGGAATAGTTGGCCGGTGTGATGGAGCTATCGTGGTGTTGCTTGCCGGCTGCGGTTTCGATCTCACTGGAGATCAGCGGATGGAGCGCCATACGGCGAACCACTACCGAACCTCTCTCGGAAGTCAGTACAAATTTCTTCTCGTCGGGCGCGCGGAACTCCATCTGTCCGACCTCTTCGGCGTGCACCTTTCCCGTAAGATCGACGACTTGATAGGTTCTAAGGACTGTGTAGTCGAGCAGCGCCGATTTCCGAAGCTGGTTGTGGGCTTCAAGTTCAGCGAAGAGCTGTCTTTCGGCGACCCCGGGACGCAAAGGTTCGAGGGGAGTTGAAAGTTCCGGTTGACTCTCTGCATTGGCCTGCTGCCCCTTCGCCTCTACCGCGAAAACTGCGATGACGAAAAATGCAGCGAGCGCTAGAGCAATTGTAAGTTTGGTGCCTCGTGCTGCCATCCGTTGTCTCCACATCTTTGGTTCTTTTTCTTCATCCGCAAGGTTCTGGTTCAGATTTGCCCGTTTTGTACCGGAGCCGCATGCGCAGGCTCCGGCAAAGTCTTCACAGAATCCAGCCACCCCAGCGCCTTTACTTGGGCTGCTTCGTCTGCCTGGCAGGTTTCCGCCTCAGAATCGGCACGTCTTGGGATTGACCAAGTATGTCGTTGTAGGTGATTGTCTTTTCTCCGACCAGTACCAGCAACTCCCGCCCCGCGGCATACTTCACCGTATCCGCGCCCAGCGGCGGCGTATATAGGGTGACATAAATCGTGCCGCCCACTTTGACGGAAACCTCATAACTGACGTCGTGAGTCGCACCATCACCTGTAGCCTGATGGGGCTCGACCGCCATGATTGTAGCGACTTCGTATTTCGATGCTGCTTGGCAAATTGCTGGCAACGTCATTAAACAGATACAGATCACACGCACTAGCTTAAGCATGATTCACTCCTCTCATTTACTCCTCAAGGCGGTGTAATGTCATTCCCGCGGTCTCGGGACCGACAGGTCTTGCTGCAACGTGAAATCGAGCAGAGTCTCGCTTGGAATCTTCACCTGGTCTCCCTTGGTGATGATTTCCGACCCTGCGCCGACTCCACCGCCCGTGACGGCTCCAATCCCGGCTCCTTTGCCACCGCCGGCGAGGGCGCCAATGATCGATCCCACCGCCGCTCCGCCGATCGTTCTCTTTGCCGTACTCGCCCCGCGCGACTTGCCGGCCAACTCATACTCCCCAGTCACCAGAGGGGCGGTCTGCCCATTCACCACTATCCCCGTCAGTTCCAGTTGTAGATCTGATCGGCCGGTAAACGTTCCAGATTTTTTCGATTCAGCCAGGCGACCGTAGACGTCGGCGTCTTTGGGAACTACCACGCTCCCGTCGGCCGTCAGCGGTTCTGCCAGGGAAGCCTCAAAACGATCCCCCACATGGTTCTTGGTGGAGTCGATTGCGTCGATAGTGCGGATAGAGATCCGCGTTCCTGCCGGGATCGTGACGAACGCGAAGGCTGGCGTAGCGATCCCAGCTTCGCTGGAACGTGAATTCGCCGCAGGTGCAAGTGTGTCACTTGTTCCGGAATCAAACTTGAGCGAAGTGATGTCGGCGAGGTTGTAGCTTTGCACCTCCGAGCCTATTTGGAAGCTGATCGCACTCTCCGTGCCTCCGATGAACTTGCCGTTAATATGGCTCCCATTCTTCAACTCCAAAGAATCGGCCCATGCCATTGACACGGTCAGGCACAGAGCAATGATCAAACTGAAACTCTGATTGAACTTCATGACAGTTCTCCTGGTTTGGCGGTTCCATTGCTACAATGTTGCCGGCCAAGATCCCCACCGGCGGTCGCCCACACTATTTGAGCCACATCAATGACCGTTGGTGCACATTTTTTATTCATCACTTATGTGCGCCTCCTCCAAAAATTCGAGATCCTCGCGGGTAAACTCATAATGCACCTCCATCCTCGTCGGTTTCGCCTGAATCAGCGCACACAGGATAAAGCCGAAGCAGAAGGTCCAGAACAATCCGCCGATATAGAAAAGGAAAGTCACTCAGTAATGGTGAAGCGCATGTCCGTTCTCGCGCTCCCTCTGTCATTTCTCGCAAAGCAGAGCGGTTCCTCCGGTCAGGAGTTTGTTCAACCACCGCAGTAACCACCGTAGGAACACCAAAGCCCAAGAAGGTCATGTCGTTCTCGCCCGTCTCACCCAGTAGGAGGCGTCATGCGCCGACTTTCTTGATCACCTGTACCTATAAGCAACAGCATTGCCAAATGCGCATACAAGACAGAGTTGCCGGATCGGGTTGGATTTTCAACGTGGTTACAGGTGATCGATTCTCGAATAGTGGCTGTAGCAGTCTGCTGCGTGACTTACTCCTCGTCATTTGCCAAAAGCTTGCCGACGTCGGCATCGACACGACACCCAGGCATTCGGAACCTCCTGTGATAGCGGAGTCTCCATACGTTTCACCGTTGGTAGTTCGCTTGCACGGGCAGGCACAGCGAGATGGCAGCCGGTAAGGGCAGGCACGAACTCCGCAGCCAACCAGCACGGAGCGCCTGAGGGAAGGACACCGGCGTCAGGTTAACCGACATGCGCCGTCTTCGGCTGTACCCTCGCATCCTTGCCAAAGCGAAATCGTTTCCGCTAGGAGAAACTTTTCGTTCTTGCTAATTTACTGTTGAAAGGACCGTATCAAGATGCAGCGCGGATTCACAGTTGCCGAACTCGATCGAAAGTTCGGAAGCGCCGGCCTAGTCAGAGTGTGCGAAGGCAACGGTGGGCTGCCACGAGTGCAAGTCAACGGTGCTTTCGGGCAGGGAGAGATGTATCTGCATGGGGCCCACGTAACCTCCTGGAAACCCACGGGCAAAGGCGAACTACTGTTTGTGAGCACAAAATCGGGCTGGCAAGAAGGGCAGGCGATCCGGGGCGGGATCCCAATCTGCTTTCCTTGGTTTCGCGCCAAAGTAAACGATCCCAAGGCTCCAGCTCACGGATTTGTACGAACGAAAACTTGGCAGCTTGAGTCGATTGGTGAAAGCGAAGCTGGGGTTACAGTCAGCATGTCTATTGAAACGGACGAGCACACCCGGCAATGGTGGCCTGCGGAATTTCGCCTTGTGCATCACGTCACGTTTGGTTCCGAGCTTAGTTTGGAGCTTGTCTGCACCAACACTGGCACAACACCCTTGCGTTTCGAAGAAGCCCTGCACACCTACAACCGCGTAGGGGACGTTGGGCGTGTACGCCTGCAGGGCCTCGATAACGTGCATTTCCTTGACAACACTGACTCAAACAAGGAGAAGACGCAGCACGAGAACATCGCGATTACCGCGCAAACTGATAATGCGTATCTGAACACCGCTAGCGAGGTCGAACTTTTGGACGAGGCCATGCGCCGTCGAATTCGGCTTACGAAGCGCAATTCACTCAATACAGTGGTGTGGAATCCGTGGCGCGAGGGCGCCTTGCGAGACCTAGGGGATGGCGAATGGAGCCAGTTTCTGTGTGTTGAAGCAAGCAACATTCTGGCTTCTGCGGTCAGTCTGGAGTCAGGGGAGGAACACAGGATGACTGCCGTGATCAGCGTAGAACAGCTTTAGCCGCGATTCTCCCGTTTGGGATATACACTCAACCGAGATTGTGTAGCGACCGCGGCGAAGCCGGGCCTCTTTCAGATTACTGGACTGATAGTCGAGGCGCAGTCGGCGTCGCGTCCAGAAGAGCGCAAGCGAGTGAAACCACATTCGGATCTTCCGAGTGTAACGCCCGAACCAGTTCCTGGCCGGCATCCTCCGAGGCGTACTGCGTCCACATCACACCACATAAGAAAACATAACCTGTACTCATCGCTTTTCCTCTCGACGGACGACCTTTCAAATGACGAGTCGCTCCACTCCTTAAGCACGCTCAGCTCCATTCGGATTTGGTGAGGAAGGTGGCCTTTATTTCCTGTCAGACGAGCCAGTTGAGGAGTTAGCCGGACGGCCTCGAGCAGCTTATTCGATCACAAGGGGCAGCCAAGTGTTTGACAAGTGACCAGAACAAATCTGACAAATCGCGTCTTCAATAATTATTGGGCTTTCGAGAAGGAGCTATAATTTCCGAGGCGCATTTATGATTGCCGGACAGAAGGTGTAAGAAACTCCCGGACTGGCTGAGTTCGCTGCCACTACTCGCGTCTCCGAAACGGCTTTGTGCATAGAGCTGTTATGGAGAAGAGTTCATCTGCGGTCGAACCCAAGGCTACTCAGCAGTAGGCTGCGCTCGAAGCAGGGTTGCAAGCCACTCTCAATGTGATTCGAGCGTATACCAGGTGTCCAGATCCGTCAGGCGCGCTCATGTTCGTGAATCAAGGAACTGTGGACTACCTTGGTCCTCGAAGGACCGTCCTCTGCGCTTCGGTGTTGACGCGGGCGCAGAGTGGGCCCACATTTCCCTTCTGCATTTAGTGCTAGTTCTTTTTGGCATCGATGCTCAAGTGACGAGGCCCTAGTTGGGACAACCGGAAAGATCGGAAACATCTAAAAGGGGATATAATGCCCGCCATGGCCACCAGTGAGATGGTGCCATCCGCGCGGATCAAGAGGTTCTCAGTTGAACCCAAGACTAACGGCACGATTTCGGGAGCAGCAATTCGTGGCGAGCTCGACCGAATTCTAGAGGGTGGGATGTGTACTTAATGAGCGCTATGGCCTCGCTAGGACATGAATCCGAATCGAAATACTTCGAAGGCCTGATCGATTCCATTCCCTCGCTGATTCACACTGCCAGGCGTGACGGCTACATCGACTACTTCAACCAACATTGGCTCGAGTATCTGGGACTCCCGATGGAGGCCATCGTAGGGTGGAAATGGACCGCAGCAATTCACCCGGAAGACGTCGACGCGATTGTGGACAGATGGCGCCTGTCACTAGCAAGCGGAGAGCCTTTCCTGCATGAATCGCGCGTGCGGAGGGCAGACGGGCAGTATCGCTGGATGCTGCATCATAAAGTAGCTGCGCGCGACGAGCGCGGTGAAATTGTCAAATGGTACGGATCGAGTATCGACATTGAAGACAGAAAGCAGGCCGAAGAGCAGCTACGGCGTAACGAGTTTCATCTTACCGAAGGACAGCGCCTTGCCCACATGGGCAGCTGGGCATTCGACGCTACCGGATTCAGTTACTGGTCCTCCGAGTTGTTTCGGATCTACGGTCTTGATCCGAGCGGCAAGCCGCCGACGGTAGAAGAATATTTGGCTCTTGTACACGCGGAAGATCGCGCGTTCATAAAACAAGGCCTTGCGAAAATGCTGGATGACCATCTTGCATTCGACTTCACAAAACGAATCGTGCGGGCTGACGGCGAGATTCGTCGCATACGTTGTGTGGGTATTCCGGTCGCGCAAGGGAGGACTTTCCAGGGTTTCCTCGGGACAGGGATGGATGTTACCGAGCAACAACTGCTAACCGAGGAGTTGGAGCGCCAGCAAGCGCACTTGACCCAGGCGCAAAAGCTGACCCACACGGGCAGCTGGGCTTGGCGCTTACCGAATTGGGCAGTGGACCTCTCCGAGGAATGGTATCGCGTTTACGGCTTCGATCCAGCTAAGGGAGCACCGACTCTAGAAGAATATTCCGAACGCGTCCACCCGGAAGATCGCCTGAAGTGGAAGGGCGCGGTCGAACGGGCAATCTTGGAAAAAGCCGATTACGATCATGAGTTCCGTATCCTCTTGCCAAATGGAATGGTGAAGTGGATCCACGCTGTTGGCCATCCCGTCCTTTCCGATGCCGCAGTACAGCAGTTCGTTGGCAGCTCGACCGACATCACCGAGCGCAAATCTGGCGAGCAAGCACTGCAGCGAAGCGAAGCATATCTCGCGGAAGCCCAGAGACTCAGCCACACAGGTAGCTTCGGGTGGAAACCTGATACCGGAGAGATTGTGTGGTCAGACGAAACCTATCGCATCTTCGAGTACGACCGCGCGGTGAAGCCAACAATAGATTTGTTGGTGCAGCGCGTCCATCCCGACGACCGGCCCGACTTTCTGAAGGTCATCGAGAGTGCGTCTACGGGGGCGACACAGTTCGAGCATACCTATCGTTGGCTGCTGCCTGACGGGAGCATCAAGCAGGTCCACGCCCTGGCCCACGCATTACAAGATGCATCTGGCAACCGCGAGTTTGTCGGGGCGGCGACCGACATTACCTCGATCAAACGAGCAGAAGAGGAACTCCGCACCAGCGAAGCGTACTTGGCGGAAGCGCAGAGGCTGAGCCAAACCGGCAGTTGGGCCTGGAACCCTGTAACCGGTGACATTAGATACTGGTCGGAGGAGTGCTATCGCGTGCTGGGTTTCGACCCGCATGGACCGCTACCGCGATTCGAAACCTTCTTTCAGCGTCTTCATGCAGACGACCAGGCTCCGGTCCGGGAACAGTACGAGAAAGCCATCCGCGACAAAGCGGATTTCGAATTTGACTACCGGCTTGTTCACCCGGACAAAGGAGTCAGGGACATTCACGTCGTAGGCCGTGCGGTCCTCAACCAATCCGGCGATCTCGACGAGTTCGTGGGGACCGTGATCGATATCACCGAGCGCAAACGAGCGGAACAGGAACTCCAGCAGCTCGTTGATCTCGTTCCCCAGATGAGTGCAGTGCTGGGACCCGACGGCAAGTGCATTCACGCAAATCGGATGGCTCGGGAATATACAGGCCTGACACTTGAGGAGTTTCGGTCCAAGGAGGTGATCGGCAGGGCAACTCATCCCGACGATGTGGAGAGGGCGAGAATCGTACGCGAGCGTGGGCTTGCCGGGAATGAGCCGTTTGAATTTGATGCAAGAGTGCTTGGGAAAGACGGCAACTACCGCTGGTTCCTGTGGCGGTATAACCCCTCAGTGGAGGAAGGCCGAGTCAGAAGATGGTACGTGAGCGCAACGGAAATTGAATCGCGTAAACAGGAGGAAGAACGGGTCCGGCAAGAAAACGTGCGTCTAGAGGAGCGAACTCGAATTGCCCAGGAGCTCCATGACACGCTATTGCAGAACTTCTTGAGCGCCTCGATGCAACTTGGTGCAACCGTGAATGGCGTGCCTTCCGATTCGCCGGTGAAGGGGCGACTGGATCGAGTTCTTCAGCTTATGGAGCAAGGGATAGAGGATGGCCGGAAAGCTCTTCAAGGCCTTCGCTTACCTGACACTGCCCCCCTGGACCTGATTCAGGCTTTTTCGGGCATTCAGCGCGAACTCGCAGTTCCATCCGACGTTGAATTTCGGATCAGTGTTATCGGAGAGAAGCGGCCTCTGCATTTCGCCATCCAGCATGAGATTTATAGGATTGGCAGGGAGGCTCTCATCAACGCATTTCGTCACTCTCGAGCCACAAGGGTTGAGGTCGACCTTGAATATGCAGATAGTGATCTGCGCATGAAGGTTCGAGACAACGGGTGTGGCGTCGATCCCCGAGTGCTCGACGCGGGGCGTGAGGGACACTGGGGATTGGCAGGTATGCAGGAGCGGGCAACGAAGATCGGCGGGCTACTCAAAATCTATAGCAATGCAAGTGCCGGTACCGAGGTAGAACTCTCCATCCCGAGCAGTATTGCTCTGGAGCTTTCACTTCCTAATCGCCTCTCAGCATAACTCTGGCCGAACTCTTGTGACTGAGGTCAGGCAGTCGTCTCAGTAAACCCAGGCCGCTCCATACTTGCAAGAGCTTGAGAACTAGGTTCCAGGCCTTCTCCAGCACGCCCACGCAAGATCACTCGCAACGACGCCATCAAAGGCACCGCAAGGTAAATGCCTACGATTCCACCAAGTTCGGCCCCGACCAGCAAGGCGAAAATTGCGGCTAAAGGGTGAATCTTCAGGTGGCTTCCCATGACGCGCGGCGTGAGGAAGTAATCCTGAATCACCCTCCAAAGCCCTAGCAATACCGCCATCCAGATCCAGTGCAGGTGATTCACAACACCGACGCCGACGATCGCGGCAAATGTGGTGATCCAACCCAATGCGGGAAGGAACTCCAACAGTCCTCCCACCATGCCCAACGCGAAGGTGTGCGGAAACCGAAGAAGGATCATGGCGGATAAGTAGAAGAGGAAGGAAAAACCGCAGAGGAGTACTTGCGCTCGTATGTATTCGGTGAGCATGACATGCAATTCGTTCGCTAGAGCATAAACTCTTGGGCGGTGCCTTGCAGAAAAGAACAAACGGATAAGCATATTCGCGATGTGGTCACCATCACGTAAGAAAAAGATCGCCAGCACAGGAATCAGAAGCGCCGAACCCAGCCATTGCACGCCGTCGGAAAGGAAATGATCCACACTTCCGACCAGTTCCTGGATATTTTCCTTGTGTCTGGCTAGGAATGCCCTAAGGCGGGATTCCTGCTCCTCGCTCCAATCGTATTTCTCTCTCAGTTGGCTTGCGATGTCTCCTGTCGAAAGGCCTTCCAGCAAACCCGGCACTTCATCAACGGCCATAACGGTATTCCGGGCGAGACCTGGGGCGAGTTCATAACCCGCCACTGTAATCACAATCATAAAAGCAAGATAAACCTCTACTACTGCCGGCGCTCTCAAATTCTTGAAAAACAACGAGTGCCGCTGCAGGAACTTGACCGCGGGGTTAATCAGGTAGGCGAACAGCACAGCAAAAGCGAAGATCAGAATGATGTGCCCCGCAAAGTAGACGGCAGCGCACACCCCGGCAAAGAACAATGTGGTCAACAGAATGTCAACGATGCGGCGCTCGGGGAAAGCCATCGTCAATTGTTCCTCAGGATACCTGGCGAACGTGTTCTTCCCGTGGGAGCTCGGCGTGACTCAGTTGAGGGCACAGGGAGCGTGTTTGCAATCGCATTGAATTTCGGTTTCACCGGTATCGTCAGCGTCCGCGCAATAATCGCTGCAGTATTTTCCTTCGCTGACGACGCATAAGCATTCCATGTAGGCGCACTTGCGTTGACCTTGCCCGTTCACGTTTCCACCGTCCTGTCTGTAGCAAAACTCGACGCAAAGTGAGAAGCAAAACAAGGGCCACTCCCGCTGACGGCCCAACCCGAGCGCTTCGACATACCCGTTTTGTTGATCTTTCTCCAAAGAGTTCGTCGAACTCTTCCTCAAATGGTGTACCCGGTGTTCCCTAAACCGAGGTAGCGGATCTTCAATACACGTGGTAGCAAAAAAACACTGCATTTTGGGATGCGGTTCTGATTTTCGATTTGCCACACTACACATCGTGGACGCGGCTCATACGAAACGACTGAGGGCCGTACTCGGAGGAAAAAACATGCTGGGCATTATAAGTGGATTCAGAAGAGTGGCTGCGATGGAAATCGTCTGGCGCAATCCCAATGCGGTGAGCCGTCACCCCAGGCGACACAGTTTGGAACGCGCGGGTGAACGCGCCCGTTACATCTTGCAGGAATTTGTAGAAGATGGACAGACCGGTTACTGGACGACACTATCCGGATTGGAAGTCGTGCTGGGTGGGCGGATAGCGTAATGCACCCCGAAGGTCTGCACGCCTGGGCTGTATGTGACGAATCCTTGTCACAAGACAAGAACCCCGCCTCAAGAATCAGGCTTGCCACAACGCCATATGCGGAAAAGCCTTCGATTCTGAGAAATCGGTCTTGGCACAGTGAGTGCACTATGCGAATACGTTGCAGGTGGCCTCGCGCCCACCGTCGCTCCACTCTGTGCTTCAGGAGGAGGTAAAGAATGGCTCAAGAAGCCGCGAACTCTACCACACCCGAGACAGCAAAGCCAACGCTTGCTCCGGTGCGACCAGTTGAACCTGAGCACGCTGCGGCGCCTGCCAGACCGAGTTGGCAGAGGTACGGAACACCGATGCTGATCGTGCTCTTGGCCGTGGCTGTCGTCTACACCATCACACGAAACTGGAACTCCTGGGAGGGCGGCCGCATCGAGCAAGTTACCGACGATGCTTACGTTCGGGGTGATGTTACACCGCTGAGCACTAAGGTTGCGGGCATCGTTAGGGACGTAGAAGTAGCTGACTTTCAGAGTGTTCATCAAGGAAACCTCATTGTTCAGTTGGACGACGACGACTATCGCGCGCAGGTTGCTCAGGCAAGTGCGGCGGTGGAAGCCGCAAAAGCCGCGATCGAGAACAATCGTCGTCAGAAGCAACTGCAACAAGCCAAGGTTGACCGCGCGATAGCTGGCGTAAGCGAGGCCGAAGCCGAGATCTCAGCGTCGCAGGCGGGAATTGAGGCCGCCCAAGCCGAGATTGACCGTGCTCTTCCTGAGCGCCGCCGGCAGGAAAGCCTCATGGAAACCAACTCGACGACTCGACAGAAACTCGAGCAAGTGGTGGCCGAAGAGGAGGGTTCACGCGCGCAACTCGGAAGCCGTCAAGCTTCCTTGCAGCAAGCCAAAGCAGCGCTCTCCAGCAGCCAATCAGCTGCTGACGCCGAACGCCGCGGGCTTGACGTATTGAATTCGCAGGAGCTTCAACTCATCGCCGACCTGCATGCTAAAGACGCAGCCCTCACTGTCACTCAAGTGAACCTCGGCTATACGAAGATTTCCGCCCCCGCCGACGGCGGCGTAGGCGAGAGACAGGTCCGGCCCGGACAACTGGTTTCTCCCGGAACACAGGTGATTTCGTTTGTAAGCAGAATTAAGTGGGTGCAGGCCAATTACCGCGAGACCCAGTTGACCAATGTCAAAGTCGGCGACACCGCAGAGATCCGGATTGACGAATACCCGGGGAAACTCTTTAACGGAAAAGTCATCGAGATTGCGCCTGCCAGCGGCTCGCAATTCGCACTGTTGCCGCCCGACAACGCGACCGGCAATTACACCAAGGTCGTGCAGAGAATCCCAGTGAAGATCGCGTTTGACGATTCCGAGATCGCCACTACGTTGCGGCCGGGTCTTTCGGTGATCGCCACTGTGCGAACAAGGCACTGATTGGAACGAACCGGACTGGACAAACAATGGCTTCATCAACGATCACACTTCGACCCACCCCATTCCAGCTCGCGAGAGCCACTGCGGCGGCGATACCACAGCAGCTTTCGAAGAGTCCGCTGCTCGGAATCCTGGGCGTGATCACGGGCGCGGGCCTGGTCACGCTCACCGGGCGCATGATCACACTCGGCCTGGCTGATCTTAAAGGCCACGTCGGAATCAGTTTCGATGACGGCGCCTGGATCAGCACTGCCTACAATGCTGCGCTGGTATTTATCGGACCGTTTACGGTGTATCTCGGCGGGTTGCTAGGCCCTCGCCGAATTTTGTTCATTGCTGCGACGTCGTTTGCAGTGATTTGCCTGTTCATCCCGCTCATTCACAGCTACAGCTTGCTCATCGTGGCGGTCGTCCTGGCTGGACTGACATCAGGCACGTTCTACCCGCTAACGCTGACCTTTGCTTTACGCAACATTCCGCTTCGGTATCTTCCCTTCACGATAGCGCTGTACGCGACATTCGTTGATGGCGCCGTGAACATTGCGCCATCACTTTATGGTTGGTACAGGGAACATCTCTCGTGGCAATGGATGTTCTGGAATTCGTCGTTGATCACGCCACTCATGATGCTTTGCATTTACTACGGAATTCCGAAGTCCACTGCAGCCAAGAAGCCTGGGGCCGCCCCTAGCTTTGCCGGTTTCTTATATGCCTCCGCCGGATTCGCGTTGGTGTACGCCGCCCTCGATCAAGGTGAAAGACTCGACTGGTGGCGCTCCGGAGTTTTCACCGCATTGATCGCTAGCGGCTCATTCCTTATCCTCAGCGCATTGGTCCGGCGTTTCCGGGGTCCGAACCCCCTGGTCGACATGCCTTATCTCCGGCAATGGAACACTATCCTGCTGGGTTTAGGGCTCTTCTTCTTTCGCTTCTGTCTTGTGACCACCATCATTCTGGTGCCGCAGTCGCTGGCCATCCACGGTTTCGAAGCTGATCAGATAGGACCCGCGGTGATTTGGAGTGCAGCCCCTCTCCTTCTCCTCGCTTTTGTCGCCGCACTACTGCTCCTGGCAAAAATGGATTCCCGTCTTCTCATGGCTGTTGGTTTCGCATGCATGGCTTTTGCTTCCTGCCTGAACGCGAACTTAACGAGTGCGTGGTCGGCGTCGAACTATTACCGCACCGAACTGCTGATGGGTGTTGGACAAGCGTTCGCGTTCATCGGTCTGGTAGCAACGATTGTCTTACAGGGAATTTTCTCAGGAGGTTTATCGAAACCGCAGTGGATTCTGACATTCTCCGCGTTCTTTCATACCATTCGCCTGTTTGGCGGAAACGTGGGCGCTGTGATTATGGGCCACTTCATCGCGCAGCGAGAGAAGTTGCACTCGAATCTCCTCGGCTTGCACGTTCAGAACGGCAACTGGATTACGGATGCCAGCATCGGCCAGTTGACGGCGGGACTGTTTGCTAAATCTTCCGGCCTCGTGGCAGCAACGGGCCGGGCAGTCGGGGTCATCGGCGGGCGTCTTCGTCTTCAGGCCTACACACTGAGCTTAATCGATGGGTTCTATCTGGTGGCCTGGGCGTGCGTGTTCGCTCTACTGCTGGTTGCGTTGATGCGAAAGGCTCCATTGAACTACGGCGATCTCAGCGACATTCAGGGGCAATTAACCGCAAATCAGGAGTCGAAAGCATGAACTTAACCCGAAACCAAGCGATCCGGCGATGGACCACGGTAGCAGCTTGCGTCTTCGCAATGCTGTCCGGGGCCGCGGCGCAAGAGCGGAAATTAACCCTGCAGGACGCCATTGACATTGCGACGCACGCAAACCACGGCCTGAAAGCGGCATCGTATCAAGTCGCAGCCGAGGAGCAGAACCGGCGCATCGCCAAATCGGGCTATTTCCCCAGCATTAGCAATGAATCCTTCGCACTTCATATTACCGATGTGCAGCGTGTCGACGTTCCACCAGGTGCTTTTGGTCCAACCATTCCGGCCACAAACGTTTTTCTTACCCAAGGACGAGAAACATTCGAAACCAGTGGCACAACTCTGGCGCAGCCGATCACACAGCTGATCAAGATTCACGCGAACAATAAAATCGCAGCTTCAGATTTGAAAGCCTCGCAAGCTTCCTTCCAAAAGTCCACAGACGATGTCGTGTTCCATGTACAGGAGCTCTACTATCACATCCTTACCAGCCAGCTGCAGAAAGAGGCAGCTGAACTGCAGATCACCTCTAACAGCGAAAACCTGAACGAAAACAACGAGCAGGTCAGGAAGGGATCTCTACTTGAAGTGGCGCGTGTTGAAAGCAGTGCCACCCTACTCGAAGCCAAGCAGACGCTGCTCGCCACCGACATGCAGATAGCTGATCTCACCATCCAATTGAACGATGTGCTTGGATGGCCGCTGAATACAAAACTCGTCCTCGATCCGAACGTCGACGCCGCGCTTGAGGTGCCGGCACGCGAAGAGTCGGTGAGAACCGCGTTGAGTGATAACCCTGAGGTCAAAGAAGCGGCGCAGACCCTCGCTAAGGCGCGAGCCGCACACACCGCAGCAAAGGCGGAATACATTCCCGATGTCACGGCCTTTGCTCGGTACGACTATCAGAACAACGTGCCCTTGCTGGTTCGAAACTTCGGTACATTTGGTTTCCACCTGAGCTACGACGTCTTCGATGCAGGCAAACGCAGAGCGCTAGTTCGAGAACGCAGGGATGAAATAGCGGAAGCACAAGAAAACCTGCAGCGTGTGAAGGACGAAGTCGAAGCCCGCGTGCAAATGATATACAACCGGCTCGATGTGGCGCGCGCCATGGTGGAAGTGAAAAAAGAGTATCTCGCCGCGCAGCAAGAGAATGCGCGCCTTTCAGAAGATCAATTCAAGCAAGGAATCACATTGGCATCTCAGCGCGACGCGTCGCGAGCCCAGGCGGTGAAGGCACGCGCAGGTTTGCTCGACGCGAGCCTGTCTTATCTCTTGGCCCGGGACGATCTAAACCGGACTTTGGGAGTTACGAATCCCTAATCTTGGCCATGCTCACGATTGCAAGTAACTGATTTTGGACACGAATTCAAAGAGAGCGATTAACGCAAATGCAGCGCAAACAAAACTCGATTAAATTAAGCGCGCTTTTTATGCTCGCGCTCTTGTTCCTGTTTATCGCTACGACGGCAGGCGCGGCACTGGCAGATCCATCAAACGGTCTCACAAATATTTTCGCTCCCGAGTCCACGCCGGCTAAATCGATTGTCGATTTGTCTCTTCTGGTCCTTGTTATTACAGGAATCATATTTGTGGTTGTCTTTGCTTTGCTGGTCTACTCCATTGTGAAATTCCGCGGGAGAGCGGCTGACGCCGGGCGCGAACCGGCCCAAGTGTACGGGAGTTCGAAAATCGAGTTGGCCTGGACCGTTATTCCAATCCTCATCGTGGTTGTGCTGTTTCTGGCCACAGCCCGAACTATTCACGCCGTCCAGGACGCCCCGGAGCCTGCGACAGCTTTGGAGGTCACCGCCATTGGCCATCAGTTCTGGTGGGAGTTTCGTTATCCAAGGCTCGGGATTGTGACCGCCAACGAGTTGCACATTCCAGTGAGCGGCGCCGCACATCCTACGCCCACGTTCTTAAAGCTGCTTTCTGCCGACACTGATCACAGTTTCTGGATTCCGCAACTCGCGGGCAAAACTGACCTGATTCCGAACCACCCCAACAGCATGTGGATGGATCCGCATCGCACCGGCGTCTATCTCGGGCAGTGCGCGCAGTATTGCGGAACTCAGCACGCGAAGATGCTTCTGCGCGTGTCTGTGGACAGTGAGGAAGGATTCAAAGCGTGGGTCCGCGCGCAGCAGCAACCTGCGGTTGAGGATGAAAAGGCGACGCTCGGCAAGCGCGTTTTCGAAACCACCGCGTGCATCAATTGTCACGCGATTAGCGGCACCGTCGCGAACGGCCGCTTCGGTCCGGATCTGACGCACTTGATGAGCCGCAGCACTATCGGGTCCGGTGCCGCAGAGAATACGGAAGAAAACCTACGCCGGTGGATTGAGAACCCAGACGCCATTAAGCCAGGGTCGCTGATGCCCGCCATGAAACTCAGTGACTCGGATTTGGATGCGCTTACGGCTTATATGGAAACGCTTCGATAGTTGGAGGATTGAAGGCTAGCTATGTCAGCGAATGCAATGGTGATTCAGAACGCGCAGGTTGTCGATCGAACCTGGGTCGAGACCCTCCACGAGTGGCTGACCACGGTCGATCATAAAAGACTGGGACTTTTGTACATCGCTTTTGCGCTGTTCTTTCTTGTAGTCGGAGGCGTCGAGGCCCTCATCATCCGCATCCAGTTGATGCATTCACGTAACACTTTCGTGTCCCCACAAGTCTTCAACCGCATGTTCACGATGCATGGTACGACCATGATTTTCTTTGTGGCCATGCCCATCTTATTCGGATTCGCAAACTATCTCGTCCCATTAATGATCGGAGCACGCGACATGGCATTCCCGCGCCTGAATGCCTTCAGTTTCTGGCTCTCAGCGCTAGGTGGCTTCCTGCTCTACTTCAGTTTCCTGGGAGGAAGTGGTCTCTATGGAGCGGGTAACGCTCCTGATGTTGGCTGGTGGGCCTATGCGCCGTTGGGAGCGCGAGCCTTCTCGCCGGGACATAGTTCCGACTATTGGACTCTCGCGCTCCTGGTCTCCGGGTTCGGAAGCATTGGAACAGCGATAAACATTATCGCCACCGTTCTTTGCATGCGATGCCCTGGCATGAAGCTCAGCCGAATGCCCCTGCTGGTGTGGCTCAACTTTGTGATGGCCGGCATGGTTCTGATTGCGATTACGCCATTGTCCGCAGCCCAGATCATGTTGCTGGTAGACCGATATTTGGGAGGTCACTTTTTCGATACGCAGGCCGGCGGATCAGCTGTTCTCTGGATGCACTTCTTTTGGATATTCGGACATCCGGAAGTCTACATCCTGATTCTTCCTTGCTTTGCCTTCATGTCGGAGATCATCCCCGTCTTTTCCCGCAAGCCGATCTTTGGATACCCAGTGATGGTCGCAGCCACCGTTTGCATCGGCTTCGTGAGCATGAGCGTGTGGGCACACCACATGTTCACGATCGGGATGAACTCCTACGCCAATAGCTTTTTTACGATCTCCTCGATGGTGGTAGGTATCCCTACCGGGATCAAAATCTTCAACTGGCTCGGCACGATGTGGGGCGGAAGAATCCAGTTCAAGACGCCGATGCTGTTCTCAATTGGATTTCTGTTTCAGTTTTTGATCGCAGGTCTTACCGGCATCATGCTTGCCTGTTCGCCTTTCGATTGGCAGCTCGGCAATTCATACTTCGTGGTGGCGCACTTTCACTATGTAATCGTGGGTGGAATTCTGTTTGCCCTCTTCGGTGCGTTCTATTACTGGTATCCCAAGATCACGGGAAGAATGCTGAGCGAAACCCTGGGCAAATGGCATTTCTGGCTGTTTCTGATCGGTTTTCACCTGACCTTCGATCTGATGCACATCCCCGGGTTGCTGGGCATGCCGCGCCGTATCTATACATACGAGCCCGGGCGAGGTTGGGACACGCTGAACCTTATCGTCAGCATTGGTACGTTCATTCAGGCCATCGCCATCCTAGTGTTTGTGGCCAACCTTGTCATTTCTCATTGGAAAGGAGCCAGGGCCGGAAACGATCCCTGGGATGCATGGACTCTCGAATGGTCTATCAGTTCGCCACCCCCTGCATATAACTTTGCGACGGTTCCGACGGTCGCGAGCCGCCGCCCCTTGTGGGATCTGAAGCATCCGGAAGACCCGGATAGCCGCTATGAGTAAAGGAAGACAGCAATGAGTGCAATGGCAAATCCGTTCCCACAAGCCCCAGCAAACTGGAAGCTTCCCGACCGCGGGAAGGTCGCCATGGCCGGTCTCATCATCGCGGAGTCGGCGATCTTCACGATTTTTGTCGTTGCCTATCTCTTCTACATGGGGAAGAACCTCAGCGGCCCGACGCCTCGCGAAGTGCTCGAAATACCGATCTTTTACACGATCTGTCTGCTGTCCAGCAGCCTGACGATTCACTTCGCTGGAAAATCTTTGGAGCGGAACAAGCGAGGCACATTTCTAGCCTTGTGGTTGATCACGATCCTTCTGGGCGGCCTCTTCTTGTACGGCACAGGCCAGGAATGGCATCGGCTGATTTACGAACACGGGCTGACAATCTCCACCAACCTTTTTGGAACGACCTATTACTCGCTTGTCGGACTGCACGCGTTTCACGTCACCGCAGGCCTTGCGATGCTTTGCATCGTGGGGATTTTCACTTTGGCGGGCCGTGTGGGTCCGGGCCAGTCGCGCCGCGTCGACGTCCTTTCCATGTACTGGCATTTTGTGGATGCCGTGTGGGTCGTGGTTTTCACCGTGGTTTACATTCTGGGGCGCTGAGGAGAACACATGGCAACACTGCTGGCCGCCGAACAACTCGACCCAAGGTCTGGCGCTCCACGCGAGATTGAAGTACCCGCACCGACAGCCTGGCCGTTTGTGTTGGCATTTGGATTCACCTTGCTGTTCGCTGGTCTTGTCACGAGCTTGTCAGTGAGCGCCCTCGGCGCTGTGCTCGCAATGGCGGGGAGTGTTGGCTGGTTCCGGGAAGTTTTCCCGCGCCTGCGTGAAGTAGCTGTACCGGTAGTTCCAGAAGATGTCGCATTCGTAACTGAACGTCATGTCGTTGAGCGCGTTCCGGTCGCGGCGGATCAGTTGCGTGCGTGGCTTCCCGTCCACACCTATCCGATGTCGGCCGGTCTAAAAGGCGGACTGGCCGGAAGCGTGGCGATGGCCCTATTGGCCTGTCTTTATGGAGTATTGAAGGCTGGAAGTATCTGGTATCCCATTAATCTTCTCGCCGCAACTGTCTACGCGCAATCCCTCAGGCTCGGACCCGCACAGCTTTACTCGTTTCATGCCGATAGCTTTGCACTCGCTGTGCTTCTGCACGGCATCGTGTCCGTGCTCGTCGGGGTCCTCTATGGAGCGATGCTTCCTATGTTTGCACGGCGGCCTATCGTGCTTGGAGGACTGATCGCGCCGGTGCTGTGGTCGGGGCTGTTGTACACGATGATGGGGTTGCTGAATCCTCTGCTCGCGAGCCGCATTGAGTGGCTTTGGTTTATGGCTTCGCAGGTTGCCTTCGGAGTCGTAGCCGGCCTCGTCGTGATCAGGCAGTCGCGTATAGCAACGCGAGAGAACGTCTCGTTCGCGCTGCGAGCTGGAGTTGAAGCCCCGGGATTGATTTCACCGCAAGACAATGGAGCGAAACGCCCGTGAACCGATTTCGATATCTTTGCGCATTTGCGGTGCTGGACGTGATCCTGCTATCGGGTTGTAACTCTCCGCATGGTCAGCCTCAAAAAGGTTCCGAGACTCAGGCGCCGAACGAGGTCTTGCAGTTCGGCCCTCTGTACGCACAAAACTGCGCCGGCTGCCACGGTTCGGAGGGACGGGGTGGCGCGGCCATCGCCCTTGCCGACCCGGTTTACCTCGGCATCGTGGATGAAAAGGCGATGCACAAGGTCATTGCCAACGGCGTGCCCGGCACGTCAATGCCGGCCTTTGCTCAGGGTTCGGGAGGAATGCTGACGGACAAGCAAATCGATGTGATTGCCAACGAAATCCGATCGCGCTGGAGCCGGCCAGGACTCCTGAACGGAGCCAATCCGCCTTCCTATGCGCCAAGATCCACGGGCAACAATCAGCAAGGCGAAGTTGTATATGAAACGTACTGCAAGTCCTGCCATGGGCCAGAAGGACAAGGCGGACCGAAGGGCAGCGCCATCACAAACGATTCATTTCTGGCGCTGGTCAGCGAACAAGGGCTGCGCACGATTGTCATCGCTGGCCGGCCGGAATTGGGAGCACCCGACTGGCGCGGAAACGTGTCCGGCAAACCAATGTCAGACCAGGAAGTCACTAACGTAGTTGCCTGGCTGGCTTCGCGCCGAGTGTCGAACCCTGGCCAACCTTATTCCGCTTCGAATTTCGCGCAGCATTAGGAGTCGAACGATGTCGAATGAAACTACACTTTCTCGCCGCGGATTCTTCACGAAGATGGGCATTCTGTTCAATGGGTTGGTAGCGACCGCATTGGCAGTGCCAGTGGTGGGATTTCTTCTTTCCTCGATTACGCGCGGCCGCGCCGATGGTTATCTTTCCTGGGTGCCCCTCGGACCAGTCAGCGATTTTCCGGAGGGCGAGACCCGGCTGGCAACGTTTCGAAATCCCTACGTGATGCCAACCGATGGCAAGACCGTGGACACTGCCTGCTGGGTACGGCGCATCGCGGGCGATCAGTTCCAGGTTTTTGCCATCAACTGCGCACACCTCGGGTGCCCGGTGCGCTGGTTTCAGCAATCCGGTTTGTTCATGTGTCCGTGCCATGGCGGAGCATATTACCGCGACGGCTCGCGCGCCTCGGGACCACCAGAGCGTGGACTGTTCGAATATCCGTACAAAGTTCAGGATGGCATGGTCAACATTCAGGCCGGTGAGCTACCTACACCGGGAGCAGCGATCGCCGCACTCACTGGAGAGAAACCGCCATGCGCATCATGATTGGCAAAATTGGAGAGTGGTTCGACCGCCGATTGCAATTGGCTGCGCCCATCCGCGAAGCCGTCGAACATCCTGTGCCGCGAGAGACAGCCAGCTGGTGGTACGTGTTTGGCAGCGCCGCGCTCACCGTGTTCATTCTGCAGATCGTGACCGGAATTCTTCTTGCTCTCATTTACGTTCCCTCGGCCGCAGAGGCGTGGAGCAGTCTCCAGGCTCTGAACCACGAGGTAACTCTAGGTTGGTTCATCCGCGCGATGCATGGCTGGGGGTCGAATTTCATGCTCGCGATTGTTCTGATTCACATGGTGCAGGTTTTTCTCTTCGGAGCTTATAAGTTTCCGCGAGAACTCACGTGGATCGTGGGTATATTTCTATTGCTCATGACCCTGGGCATGGCCTTCAGCGGGCAAGTGCTCCGCTTCGATCAAGATGCCTATTGGGGACTCGGGATCGGAGCGTCGATCGCAAGCCGCGTTCCTCTTCTCGGTCCCGCAATTGTGAAGTTGATGTTGGGTGGGCCGATCATCGCCGGGGCGACACTGTCTCGGTTCTTCGCCCTGCACGTCTTTGTGATTCCCGGGTTGCTGATCGCGTTCGTAGGCCTTCATCTCTTGATGGTGTTGAAGCTGGGGATCAACGAATGGCCGATGCCCGGACGCGTGGTCAAGCGAGCAACCTACGTTAGCGAGTATCACGAACTAACTAGTAAAGATGGCGCGCCGTTTTTCCCCTACGCCGTGTGGAAGGATCTGTTCTTTGCCGCGTGCGTCATTATTGCAGTTGCCGCATGCGCGTTTTACTTCGGTCCATTCGGGCCGACGGGCCAGCCGGACCCGACGATTATTCAGACCGCGCCCAAACCGGATTACTTTTTCCTGTGGCTCTATGCCTTGCTCTCGCTCCTTCCTCCATCGCTCGAAACTCCAGCGCTGCTGGTCGGGCCGGTTGTTGTAATTGTCGGATTGCTCCTTCTTCCTTTTCTTTCCGGTGAAGGAGAAAAGAGTTGGAAGCGGCGCCCGATCGCAGTTTTGACCGTGTTATTGATTGCGATCACGCTTGGCACCTTTACTCATCTGGCTGAGTTCACTCCCTGGAGTCCGCACATGAACGCGTGGAGTGGCGATCCCGTACCGGTGCGATTGCTGCATGGCACCACTGCTCTTGAGCGCCAAGGAGCGCTCGTCTTCCAGGCTAAGCAGTGCCGCAACTGCCATTCGCTTGGGGACAGTGGCGGGCAAAGAGGTCCGGCTCTCGACGGTGTAGCTGTGCGGCTCACGCAGGATCAACTCATCCGCCAGGTGATTCAGGGAGGCGGTAACATGCCGGCATATGGAAAAAACTTGAGTCCTGCAGAGACGACCGCGCTCGTCGCTTTCCTTGAAACGTTGCATCCGGAGGGACGAACTCCGGCACGCGATGCTTCGCGCGACGCCGTCTTGCGGGATGTAGGAGAGAGAGGGACCGGCGGGCAACCGTAGGACCGATCCATGCCACATCCGCATCACGTCGCGTACGGATCTCAGACCCTACTCGCATTAATCATCGCTTTCACTGCGGTGTTATACCTGCGAGGGTGGCTTCGTCTTCGTTCGACCTCCTTGAAGGTCATTCCGGTTTGGCGGGCTGGTAGTTTTCTTCTCGGGATGTCCCTGATTTGGACCGCGGTGGCTTCACCTCTTGCCGCACTCGATCACGAATTACTGACGGTCCACATGCTCCAGCATTTGCTGCTCATGACGATCGCTCCTCCGTTGATCTGGCTAGGTGCGCCCTTCATGATGTTGTTGCACGGTCTACCGCGACCATTCGAACACATAGTCATCCGTCCGCTGCTCCGCTTGGCGCCTGTAGAGACGGCGGGAAGGATGCTCACACAGCCCGCGTTATGCTGGCTTGCTGCCGCCGCGGCCTTGGTGGGATGGCATATTCCGGCACTATTTACCCTAGGACTTCAATCCGCAGGCTGGCATCTCGCGGAGTACGCATCCTTCCTCGCCACCGGTCTTCTTTTCTGGTGGCCGGTCATTCAACCCTGGCCGAGCGCCTCGAAGTGGCCGGGGCTGTCGATTATCTTGTACCTTTTTCTTGCCACGCTGCCCTGCGACATCCTGTCCGGCTTTCTTGTGTTTTGCGACCGCGTGGTTTATGCAATGTACTTCTCCTCCTCGCACCCCTTCGGCCTATCGGCTCTCGAAGATCAGCAGTGCGCGGGTGCGTTGATGTGGACTTGCGTCACCGTCGTCTACCTCGTTGCCGGAGCCATTCTAACCGCCAAGTCGCTTTCCCCTTTGAGTTTCCGGGAAGCCCCTCTGGTGCAATCGGAAGTGCGCCCTGATGCGTTGCCGCAGAGAGCTCCCCAAAGTCTGGAGGCCGTCTAATCATGGCCACCGAGTCTATGGTTGCGGCGTTCGATGTGTCCGCCGTCCAGAGCGGTCGTGTTGCCCGTCCCACCCTTTTGTCCGACTATTGGTCGTTAACCAAGCCAGAGGTCAACTTTCTGATTGTGATCGCCACTTTCGCCGGGTTCTACTTGGGCCGTACAGCGCCCTGGCGGGATTTTCCGTTCCTGCTAATGATCCACACGGTGATGGGCACATTGCTCGTTGCCAGCGGCACCGGCACCCTGAATCAATACATCGAGCGGCGCTTCGATGGTCAAATGCGCAGGACGGCACGGCGACCGCTCGCTGCCGGCCGTCTGAAACCCGCACCAGTCCTCTGGTTCGGCGTCGCATTGTCGGTGGTGGGCAGCATTTACATCGCGGTGGCGGTCAATCTGCTGGCGTGCCGGCTAACCACTTTCACTTTGTTGTCTTACTTGTTTTTCTACACTCCTCTGAAAAGAAAAACGTCTTTGTGCACTCTGGTCGGGGCCTTTCCGGGTGCAATGCCTCCCCTGATCGGTTGGGCGGGCGGGTCAGGTAGACTCAGCTTCGAAGCTTGGACACTGTATGCGGTGCTTTTCCTCTGGCAGTTCCCGCACTTCATGGCCATCGCCTGGATGTACCGAGACGACTACGATCGCGCGGGTTACTTAGTGCTGCCGCCTGATGGCCACGCGCGTGGGCGATTTGTCTATTGGCACACCCTGTTACCATTGCTGGCGCTGATACCCTTAGCTCTGCTTCCCACCTTTGGAGCTCCGTCAAGCACCTTGTACCGCATTGGAGCTTTTCCCCTGAGCCTGGGATTTCTCTATTACGGAGCACAATTCGTATTTCGCAGATCCAACTCTGCGGCCCGGCGGCTGCTCGCGGCATCCATCATTTATCTTCCGTCGCTGTTTGTACTGAGGATCTTTACCAGGGGCTAGAGGTCAGCAGGACAATGATCAAGAATTCAGGAGTGAACGGGCAACTCCGTGAATGGTTTATCGCCAAGGATAGTCCACCGTCGGTAGCCCATGTGGCTCTAACAGCGGCGGTGATAGTTGTGTCTTACTTGATTGCTCGGCTATTCCGCTTGCAGGAAGCCTACTGGGCTCCGACGTCCGCGATAATAGTCATTCAGTTTTTGACACTGAGCGCGGCACTGCCAGTTTCCATGCAATATGTCGCGGGAACAGCGGTCGGAGCAGCTGTGGGCGCAGCAACGGATATTTATTTCCCTGGAAGCGTCTGGGCATGTGGCGCAGCTATTGTCGCCATCGGTTTGATGTGCGTAGTGCTGCGGATTGAGAGAAGCGCTTTCCGATATGCCAGCATTACACTTGTAATCGTCATGCTAGTGCCGCGATCCACCAGTGCTCGATTGGTCGCACTTCACCGATTCTTTGAAGTTTCAATCGGGATCGCTGTCGGTCTGGCGCTTTTCACTATATGGCAGAGGATGGACCTGGGAACTTCGGCCAGGGTAACGCAAACGTCGTAGTTCGCTGACCTGCGCTCCAGAAGGCTTCCAGGTGCTACGACGATCTCGAAACTTAACGAAGACGGCCCACCACTTTCGCTTTCATAGGCTGGGCTGTTTGAAACCCGTAACACCAAGTTTGGCTACAACACATTGAGGCCGTTTCTGATCGGAAGGACTGTCTTCGCCCACACTGTCATTGGCACTTGACAGTTTGCTGACACTTTCGATACTTCAACACCAGCGCCGGTCAGTCTCTCCAAAAGATCCCTCCATTTCCAGAGGGTTGGAAGCATCCCCTATTTGGCATGCCAGTTGCCTTTATGCAGGGCTGAGTGCCGAATCTACCGACAAGGATGTCCAGACCGATCACGTGCAGGAGATTCAGGAGATTCAGCACATTCCGGACTTCTCGGTTTGGCATCCGCGTTGCTCTTTCCGGTGAAATATAGAGAGGCTAGGGTTGAAGCGCTTATACATTGATCTCGGTGCCGCACTCGCTGTGGCGTTACTCCTTTCCGCGCTGGCCTCAGGCCAGAACATTCAAGCGGCGTCGAGAACAGCAACCATCATGGGCACAGTCACCGATGTCAACGGCAATGTGATCCCGAACGCGACGGTCGTTCTTAAAGAAGTTGAAAGCAATGACCCTCGTACGATCGTGACAACCGGGGCCGGGATGTTCGAGTTTCACAATGTAACGCCAGGCATTACCTATCAGCTCAGGATCGGCGCCAAGGATTTTGCAGACTGGGTATCTCCACCGATCACACTGAATCCGGATCAGTTCAAAATTGTGACCGGTATCCAGCTACGAATCGCAACCGAGCGCACTACTGTCGACGTCCATTACGACGCTGCCGAAGTTGCCACCGAGCAGTTCAAGGCCGAAGAAAAGCAGCGCGTGTTTGGAATCGTTCCGAATTTTTACGTCTCCTATGAGAGCGATCCTGCGCCGCTGACGACAGGGATGAAGTTCAAGCTGGCTCTGAAGGTCTCCACAGATCCAGTTACCGCTGCGGGAGTCTTCCTAGTGGCCAGTGCCAAGCAAGCTGGAAACACTCCGAACTATGGCCAAGGCTGGGGGGCATATGGAAAGCGCTTTGGCGCAGTCGCCACCGACGGTTTTTCCGACATCATGATCGGAGGTGCCATCCTACCTTCGCTGTTGCACCAGGACCCGCGCTACTTCTATCAGGGAACTGGTACCACTGGCTCCCGATTCCGCCACGCTGTATTCAGTACTTTTGTCGCAAGAGCGGACAATGGAGAATCGCAACCAAACTACTCTAGCTTGGGCGGCGTTCTGGCATCATCAAGCCTCGCGAACCTTTACTATCCCAGATCCAATCGTGGTGCTGGGCTGGTGTTCGGAAATTTCGCGATCGGCATCGCTGAACGAATTGGCGCGAGCGTGGTTCAGGAGTTCCTTCTCGGCAAGTTCACCCGGAGAGGTGATCACATGAAGTAAGCAACAAGTACGGGCAATTCTCCGTCCCCCACTTTCCAGCGTTCGCGACTCGATCCTGTTGCTTCGTTTGTCCAAACGCCCGCGACGACATCACGGCAACTAGCAGACATACTCCCAACCAAATGTTTTTCATAAGGTCTCCTTCATAGAGTGTCTCTGTGCCTCGGCGGAGCCAACTATGTCAGAACAAGAGCGATTGAATCGAGTGCTTGATCGAAGCACAGTGATTTGTCAGACCTGTGCCAATTCAAGAGGTGTCCTGTCTTTTGAAGTCAGTAGCCCCGACCTGAGGGAATTACCACTGGTAAAGTTGACAGCGACGGCCGCCTGTCAGCGACCGCGCGATAAGCGAGCGACATCGCAAACATTTTCTTGCCTCGCCCAGCATTCGGAAACGCCCCGCACCCGCCAAGTGCTGGTGGTGCCTGTTGGAAGTGACAGTTCCCAAGCGGCGGTATCGGAGCGAAACTTTCGCAAATCGTAGACAAAGGGAAAAGATCCGGTCACCCTGGATGGAGTTAATTTCATGAGAAAGAAGCTATTCAGTGCAGGATTGTTGGTGGGAGCGCTCTTGGCTGGGTCAAGGCTTACTTGGCCGCAGAACGTGAAGCAGAACCTGATATTCATTGTAAGTGGCCAGCCGGGACAAGCACCGATCTTCCAGATAAATGGCAGGTCCTACGTAGACATCGAAGAAGTAGCACGACTTACAAATGGCTCCCTAGGCTTCCAGGCCGATCAGGTAACACTGAAGCTGCCCCCTGCGGCCGCAGGCTTGTCCTCGACAAATGTCACGGCCGCCCAGCCTGCTGGCTCGGAGTTTTCGACAGAATTCCTCAAGGCTGGCATCGAAGAAATGGCTGTGATCAGAGAATGGCGCAGTGGGCTTATTAATGCGCTTCAAAATGGATACCCCGTGACCGATCAATTTGTGTCCGGTCACCAAAGCCAAGCTGCGACAAATCTCCGCTTGGCGTCTGTAGCAGTGTCAACCGACTCTGATCGAAGCGCTTTTCAACTGCTCAGCAACGAGTTCGACAACATACAAAAGTTAAGTAATAAGATTCGGGCTGCCCGCAAGAATATGAATTACATCTCGCCTGACGCGCTGAAGGGTAACCCTTTGGACCAGCAAATCCTGAGCTGCGCCCGCTCGCTGGCAGCCATGGCTGCCAGCGGCCAGTTCCACGACGACGGATCGTGCAATTGAGCCGGCCCGCAACTATGCCAGAGCGCAAACCAGCCTCGGTTTCCGTCAGCCCGCATCAGAGCAAGAACCAAGAACAAAAATAGTCGGATCACACGGGTGAAGGCTCTCTTGACCATGATCAGTTTCGCGACAAAGCCCGAGTCAGGAACCGCAATTCTTGGCCCTGCTCGCTAATATGCGTTCAGCTTGCCGTCCAGGAGGCATGCGCGTATAACGTAGGCGATACGCTATGTCATTCATGTGCTGCGACCTGGATTCTCGCGTGGGCGAATGGGCTGCGCTGACGACATGGGGCAACCGGTGACGGAAACAGCATTTGCGAATTGACTTGCAGCCGAACCTTCATCCAGCCGTAAGTGCAGTTTTCACGGCTGAAGGTGTGTATGAATTCTATCCAAAGCCGCCTATCTTGGAGAACCGTGAATCCGGATTCTCCATTCCACACAGCGGTCTTGGCGTGTCTCGTAGCCTTCCTGTCTTACCTCTGTGCCCTACTTGGGGGTGTACTGGTACTGCGCCCCCAAATGGTTTGGCCGGTTTGGCCAGGTTGCGCGTTTCTGGTTGCGGTGTTGCTCTTGGTACCGCGAAAGATTTGGCCGATACTGCTCGCAGCGGGATTTGCAGGATTTGTTCTCTATGATCTGCGGGCGGGCTTAACGCTTCGCTCGACGACGTTCCTCATTCTGGCCGATACGCTCGAAGTTCTCATCGCCGCTTTGGGCGTCAGCTATGCTTTCGGTGGTGTTCCTCGGCTGAATAGCATAAGGTCCCTGGCCAAGTATTCACTCTTTGCGGTCGTCCTCGCCCCGGTCACGACAGCATTTATTAGCACGGTCGCTTTCAGCGGGGACTACTGGCTGCGTTGGAGGACTAGTTTCTTTACCGAAGCACTAGCCCTTCTTACCCTTACCCCGGCAATCTTGATATGGGTGAGCACGAAACAGTGGACACAGAAGCCTCGCGCTTATTATCTGGAAGCCGTCGCGCTGGTCGCTGGGCTGGTTCTACTGGGTTCTGTCGCTTTCGCGGCTCCTGGACGGATCAGTTCGCCCGTACTCCTTTATTCTCTGTTGCCATTTCTGTTGTGGTCCGCTCTGCGTTTTGGATTGATGGGAATCAGCACCTCGATGATCGTAGTTGCCTTTCTCTCAACTTGGGGTGCAGTCCACGGGCGCGGGCCCTTCACTGGATCAAACCCACTCAACAATGTGATGTCGCTGCAACTATTTTTGTTCTTAGCCGCGACACCTTTCATGGTTCTTGCTGTTCTTGTAGAAGAACGTAAACAAAGCGAGCAAAGCCTTCGCGAAAGCGAAAAACGCTTCCGCTTGCTGGCGGATACCGCGCCTGTGCTGATCTGGATGGCGGACACCGACAAGCTGTGCATGTACTTTAATAAGCCGTGGCTGGACTTCACCGGACGGTCGATCGACCAGGAGCTCGGCAACGGCTGGGCAGAGGGGGTTCACCCCGAGGATTTATCGACATGCATGAATACGTACACGCAGGCCTTTGGCCGGCGTGAGGAGTTCAGAATGGAGTACCGGCTCCGACGGCACGACGGCGAGTATCGATGGATTATCGACATTGGAGTGCCGAGGTTTAATCAGGATCGCTCTTTTATCGGTTACATCGGGATCGGCATCGACGTGACCGAGCGCAAGTATGCGGAAGAAGCACTCAAGAAGTCGGAAGAGAAGTTCTCGAAAGCATTTCGGCAAAGCCCAATCATACTCACGTTAACGAGCACCAAAGACCATCGCTACATCGATGTTAACGAAACCTTTGAACGCGTAACCGGCTGGCGCCGCGACGAGGTCATCGGACGCACACCGTTCGACATTGGGTTCTGGGTGCGACCCTCCGAAAGGGTGGAACTCACAAACCGGCTTCTTTCCGAAGGCCGTCTCCGTGACGTGGAGACCAGTTTTCGCATGAAAGACGGCAGTATCCGGATCGGCTTAGCAACAGGAGAATTGATCGAACTGAATGGCGAGCCGTGCTTGCTTGGGGCGGCTACTGACATCACGGAGCGCAAGCAGGCGGAACAGGCTTTGCGCGAGAGCGAAGAACGGTTTCGTTTGGCAGCTCAAGCCGGAAAAATGTTCGCATACGAGTGGGATGCTGCCACCGATGCAATCGTGCGCTCGACAGAAGCGACGCAGATTCTGGGGACCGATCAGACGGAACACACGACCGGTCAGCAACTAATGACCATGATTCACCCGGATGACCGAGAAAGACTCTCGGCCGCGATTGCTGCTCTTACACCCGAAAAGCCCCACCTTCAAATCAGCTACCGGATGATACGTTCTGACGGTACTGTAATTTGGGTGGAAAGGAACAGCCAAGCTCACTTCTCGGAGCAAGGCAGGCTGCTACGGATTGTAGGCATGGTGGCGGATATCACGGAGCGCAAGCGAGCCGAAAAGGCTCTGGAGCGGAGCGAGTCGAATTACCGCCTGTTCGTTGCGCAGAGCTCGGAAGGTATTTTTCGTCAGGAACTCGACCGCCCAATTCCTGTGGACTTGCCCGAAGAGGAACAGGTTCAGCGCATTTTGCACGAGTCGTATCTGGCCGAGTGCAATGATGCGTTGGCCCGCATGTACGGGATGTCGCCGGCCGACTTTACAGGTAAGCGGCTTACGGAGACCCTGGATGCAGAGAATCCCATAAACATCGAATTGACTCGCGACTACATCCGCGGCGGGTACCGGGTGGTGGATCGGGAGTCGCATGAAGTGGACTTACAAGGAAGTCCGAAAGTGTTCCTGAACAGCATGATCGGGACTGTCGAAAATGGCATGCTGACGAGAACATGGGGGATTCAGCGGGACATCACGGATCGTCGCCACGCGGAGCAAGCCCGCGTGCGCGCTGAGCAGGCACTGCGCGAAAGTGAACAACGGCTTCGTCTTGCCACCCAAGCCGGGAAGATGTACGCCTTCGAATGGGACGTCGCCAGCGACGAGGTCATGCGATCCGGGGAATACGCAAGTGTCCTAGGTTTGAGCGAACAGGCGAAGCAGTTTACTCGTAAGCAAGTAGCGGCCAAAGTGCACCCGGACGACCGGGCAAGATTCATTGCTGGGGGTGTTGACCTTACTCCCGAGAACCCGACTATTCAGAATAGCTACCGCATGCTTCGTGCTGATGGTGCCGTGATTTGGGTGGAGAACAGCGCGCGTGCCTTCTTCGACACGCAAGGCAGGATTTTGCGGATGATCGGCATAGTGGCGGACATTACCGAAAGAAAACAGGCGGAAGAGGCGCTCCGCGAGAGCGAGTACAAACTCCGGTTGCTTCTCGACTCGACCGCCGAAGCTATTTATGGAATTGATCTCAAAGGTTGCTGCACATTCTGCAACCCGGCCTGCCTTCGCACTTTGGGATATGAACACGTTGACCAACTCCTCGGCAAGAATATGCATGATCTGATTCATCACACTCGTTCAGACGGGACGTTGCTTTCCCGTGAGGAGTGTCGAGTGTTGCAGGCAGTCCGAACGGGAGAAGGAATCCACGTTGATGACGAAGTGTTATGGAGAGCGAATAGAACAAGTTTCCCTGCTGAATATTGGTCTTATCCTCAGCGGAGAGGTCAAGAGGTTGTCGGGGCAGTGATAGCGTTCATGGATATCACGCAGCGCAAACTGGCGGAAAATGCCCTCGCAAATGTTAGCCGCAGATTGATCGAGGTACAGGAACAGGAGCGCACCCGGATCGCCAGAGAACTTCACGACGATATCGGTCAACGTCTCGCGCTGCTGGCCGTCGAGTTAGAACAACTTCGCCAAGACCCTTCCAGTTTGCCTGAAGTGCGCAGTCGTATGGGCGAACTGTACCAGCGGACCAGCCAGATTGCAACCGACATCCAAACCCTGTCGCACGAGTTGCACTCGGCAAAACTGGAATATCTCGGCATAGCTGTTGCCATGAGAGGCTTCTGCCGAGAATTCGGGGAGCAGACGAAGGCAAGGATTGACTTCAAAAGCTATGACTTGCCAACCCCTTTGTCACCAGACATTTCTCTTTGCCTGTTCCGAGTCTTGCAAGAAGCCCTTCACAATTCGGCAAAACATAGTGGCGTACGGCACGTCGAAGTGCGATTGTGGGGAACGTCGGATGAGATTCATCTCGTGGTCAGCGACTTGGGCGTTGGCTTTGACAATGAAGCGGCAAAGGAGCGTCGAGGGCTTGGCCTCATTAGCATGGAGGAGCGATTGAAACTCCTGAAGGGAACGCTTTCCATCGAGTCGCAACCCAAGCGTGGTACCACGATCCACGCTCGCGTGCCTCTCGGCGCAGGAGTCGATTCCATGCGTGCGGCTGGGTAAAGATCACCGAGCTCACGGAGTCACACAATTGGGAGCCTGGAACACGGCGACGATGGCCGTCAGACTCTAACATGTGACGACAAACCGCTAATTGGCAATCATCGTCACAACTGGCTGTGTTCCAGCGCATTGCAGGATCAACGCAACTCTCCTAAGAATTTAGGAGTGACCACGCTCCCGCGCATTTGGAGCCTGTGATGGCCGCATTATCGTGACGGATCTGACGTCCTGAGCGTTGGTGCAAAATTCACACTCCGCTAATCCAGGCGTGTTCCAATGGGAGATCTTGCTAACGAACTCACAGAGGTCAAAGCCGGTCGCAGGAGAAGTTGGTTATGTCGTGTAGATCGTGTGCCTCAGAAAACCAGAAAGAGTTTGCGGCGGAGATGAATATCCATTTTCCCGGAAGGAAAGGTCTGAACATGCCCGCCGTATTGGCATTCCCGAAGCTATCGGTTTGCTTGGATTGCGGTTGTACGGACTTCAAACTTCCAGAAACTGAGTTGCGTCTCTTGGCGGAGGGTGTTGGGCCGGGTGCTGTACGCCGTGCTTCAGGCCGTGCACTATGACAAAACGGCGGAGTGCTCCGCAAAAAGCGGAAGGACGCCGTTTTTGCCTGGCATGGTTTGCACCAATTCTTCTCGAAACCATTCGCTCACTGCCCTGCCTTCCGGTATCCGGAGTTGGTTACGTTGACCGAAAGATTTTTTGCCTTGGCAATTAGAACTTCGGTCGCCGGGTATCCTGTGCCGTCCTGGAGGGACGAGAAGCGAACATCCAGAATGACGGAATCCTTTGCGTCGGCGAGGTACGTTGCCACCGTGAGCCCCGTCACGCGGTTGCTGGCGGGATCGACTTCTACCGACAACGTGTCGCCAGGCTTGTCGTAGTCGCGGAGGTTCAAACGTGCTCCCCTGCCCCCACCCGGTAAGTCCAGGCTGACGTTGCCCGCATCTTTGACCGATTGGATTCTCGCTGCGTCTGGTGGAACATAAGTCTTCACCAGAGCGACCGCTTCCTTCATGTAATCGGTCAGCTCTTCCTTTTTCTTCTCGATGACGCGGCCTCTGAGCCCGTGTTTCTTTGCCGGGGGCGAAGACGCTGACACCGGGACCTTCTGTAAGGAGCCCTCAGCGCCGTAATAGCATTGCTTCTGTTGCCGCGATTTTTCCTCGCCTTTGAGGCTGATTACAGTGGTCTCGATCCATTCATACTGGCGGATGCTTTGCTGGTCTCGAGCCACGGATTGCTTGAGCTCAGCCACGCGCTGCTGCACCTCCGGCGACTGGGACTTCACAATCGTCGGCGTCAGCAGAGCGATGCTGATAGCTGCAACCGTGATTCGTGATTTTGACTTTGCCATAGCGGCTCTCCTTTGCGGCCTCGATGAGTCTTAAGCGAACTCTCACACGTGCTGGTAGTTCGCATTCTGAATGGCAATATTCAATTGCTTGCTGACGCCGTCGATCACCAGATTGGAAACGTGGTTTGTCCCATCCGGCAACCGGCTGAATTGCACCGTCAAGTTCATCGCATCCTTCGGATCGTCCATGTAGGAAGCAATCTGAACTCGCAGCAGTTCCTTCTGTGCTTTGTCGAAGACCAAGGTCATTGAATCCTGAGGCTTCAGGTAATTGTGAATGACCAACTGAAGCTCGTTGGGAGCGCCCGTCGGACCCACGCTAACGTTTCCTTGCGCATAGGCCTGCTGCAGCAAGGCTCCATCCGGCGGGACATATTGCTGCGCCAGGGCCTTCATCTGGTTCGCGTAATCTTTATACTCGTCCGTTTTCTTCGCGATCACGTGTTTCTTCAAACGTCCCCCGGAAGGAGGCTCGGCGGGCGGGTCCAGCGAAGTCTTCTCTGGCTTGAAGTCCGGTCCGAGGCGCACCTGGAAGTGCTCCTGCTTCTTCTCTTCGCCTTTCAAACTAATCGTTACCTGTTCGTTCCAGGTGTACTGTGCGAGGGCCTGCTTGTTCTTGGCCATGGACTGTTTGATGTCCGAGATGTGCTGCTGCATTTCCGGATTCTGAGCGTGGACAAAACGAATGAACCCTGTGCCGACAACAAGACCAACGAGGGTCAGTAGTGTGATGCTTAAGATACGCCGTGCTGCGTTTTTCATAGTATCCTCTCGATGTTTCTAAATTGGTAAATTCCGAGCCCGACAGGCGGTTTGTGCGATCGTGCGCCCCTGCGATTCCGCAAAGGTCTCCACCAGTCGATTTCATTTACTTGAGACTTAGCGTGGCGCCAATCACAATGCCGGACGTGGCGGCAATAGCAATTGCAGCGGCCTGGCCTCCCTTTTGATAATCCACATACAGATAGCGGTACCCTGCCTGCAAGGTGATCTTCGGTTTGACCTTGTAGCCGAGAAGACCGGCTATCTGATATTCGAGTTGAGAGCCGGTCCCCCATCCGCCGACGTCGCCCAGGATATTGGCCACGAGTTTGGGTGAAAGGCCAACCTCAATTCTTCCCCCCACCAACGGGTCCACCCAATTCTGTGATTTTGAAAAATTCAGGCCAAAGCGGGAGGGGTTAAAACTCAACCCCTCTCCAAAGTGCCAGTATCGAAAGCCTGTCAAGAAATCGGCCTTGATCTTTTTTTCATTGATAAGGCGAAGGCCGATCTTTGGAGTGAGAATGAATTCAGTCGCTGTAAGCTTCGCTGAGGTGGCTAGCAAATTAGGGAACGGGACCGCTCTGTCATCTTCCAGTCTTATCCACATCAGATCGATTGGCACCACGATCCGGTTGCGGCGAGCTTCGACCGCCCCCATCAATCCAAATCGGAAATTAGAAAGAAGATCGGTTGGGCTCGCTTTGAAGCCGACGTCGCGGCCAAACGCGCCCACGGTCCCGTGCACTCCCGGAAACCAGAGATAAGGGCTGACCGATATATGCCACAGGTCATCTTGATCAGTCCCACCGACGCCACCTCCAGTTTGAGGAGCAGGGCCAGGGGCGGGAGCGGCCGATGGTTCATCGGTAACCGCAAGAGTCGTTGGAGTTGTCGAGTTCGCGTATGTGACTCCGAGATCTGGAGTCAAACTGGCATTGAGTTGTTCCTTGCGTTGTGCATGCGATGACGAAGCGTAAACCAGGACGAAAAACGCGGAAGTTAAGATTGCATTTCCGATTCTCATTTACTTTCTCTTCCCTATTTTTTTACCGCGTTATGTTCTTTGCGGTGACTACGTATCCATTATTTTCGGTTGCCGGTTTTACGCAGCGAAAGCCGAGATGGTTAGTCCCTGTGGTGACCTCCCCTTTGCCGCGTGTGCCCACGACGTAGCGCGAGCAGTACTGGTCGGAGCAGAGAAAAGATCCGCCGCGGTGAACTCTTTTTTTCTCGGTCGGCTCCGCGGGATCGAATGGCGTGTCCGGCCCCTGAGGATTTCGCGTCACGCCTCCTGCCGCCGCCAATTGCTGGTAGTAGTCGGGGCGATACCAATCGCTGGTCCACTGCCACACATTTCCCGCCATGTCATACAGGTGGTAGCCATTCGGCGAAAACTGAGCGACTGGGGCTATTCCCGCGTATCCGTCATCTCCGCTATCTGTGTCGGGGAAGTGTCCCTGGTGGGTGTTTGCCATCCACTTTCCGCCCGGTTGGAACTTGTTGCCCCACGGATATTGCTTTCCGGCAAGACCTCCGCGGGCAGCGAATTCCCACTCTGCTTCTGTAGGCAAACGCTTGCCGGCCCAATTTGCATAGGCTAAAGCATCTGGGTAGGCCACTTGAACCACCGGATATTTTCCACGACCTTTAAGGCTGCTGTTGGGGCCTTCGGGATGGCGCCAGTTTGCTCCTGGCACGTAGGACCACCATCGGTAATGGTCGTGAAGTGATACGGGATGGTCGGGCGGAGAAAAGACGACCGAACCGGCGACCAGATTTTCGGGAGGAGCGCCGGGGAAATCTTCCGGGCGCGGCTTGCGCTCCGCTATGGTCACGTAACCTGTCGCCTTGACGAACCGGGCAAACTCTTCGTTGGTCACATCTGTTTCGTCCATCCAGAAGCCATCCACATACACGCGGTGAATCGGGCGGGCATCGGCCACTGCGTGCATGCCGACGGCGGTGGCGACCGGTGAATCCATCGCGCCCATGGAAAATTCACCACCAGGAATCCACACCATCCCATGCGGTAACGCCGTGGGAGCGGGAGTAGCGGTGGGGAGGGTGGGACCGAAAGCCGCGGCCTCGGCGGCTTCGGTCATTGACTGGCCCGCCTCCAACTTAGGGTGGGGCGAAGGAGGCGACGGGCGGAACACGGCGAAGGCCACCGCCCCAGAGAGTACAACCAGAGCGATCAATATCCACACTGAACGCATGAGTGCCGATAACGTCGGCGCGGTCTGCGTCCTGGTTCGATTCTTTTTCTTCATGCGTACGTTCGTCCCGCAAACAATTACGCTTGGGATGATTGACACGCGAATACTACGAACGGGGCACTTGAGTGACAACTGTCAAAGCTGACAGGCCCGCAAAACCTCAGAAAATCTTCGGTTTTCCCCGTCACTTGTGTGCGCTATCGGGCTTTCGCAGCGCCTGAAGAACCGTCATAGGACTGTCTTTTCTGACAGTAGTACGACAGCGAAATAAGACTTAGCTTACGCGCTAAGCTGCGAGCCCTGTTTGAAGAATCCATCATTTCCGAAGACCAAATGTAGATCGAACTCCGGAAATCGCAGCAAAGGCGGCGGTGGCGAACGGGAAACGCCAACCACCACTGGAGGCGAGGTACTTGGGAGAGGCCCTCGCCTCCAACGTCTCAGTCAACAAATGTCTATCGAGAATGCGAGAAGGAGAACGATCATGAAAACAAGAATCTGGATTTCTTGGTAGGATCCGAATCTGCTCGATGATGCGGGCTGAATGAAGAGAAGACGGCCCATTTGGGGAAATTCCATAAAATGGTGTGCGATCTGACCTTGCGGGAGCAGCCAACGCCCGCTTAGCCTGACTGCATGCGCTTTTTCCTTCGAATCGCTGCCCATTGCCTCCTTATTATTGTGATGCCGGCCCTGGCCGTCTCCAAGCCGCACGTCATTACTTTCGGTAAATGGACTGTGGTTAAGGCCTCGACGAATTCTGACCAAAGTCCATCAGACAACTTGAGGGTCCGGCCGCTGTATGTCGATGGCCGGTTGAAAGAATTTATCTTCGGCATTCCGCACGAGGTAACCGAGCAGTTGTTCGTCGTACGACGAATGGTTCGCGTGAACGACCTGTTGCCCCAGGAAGCCGCCTCGAGTCCGCGCTGGAATTGGCAGCGTGGCGGATGGCTGGTGATCGACCGAGTCACTGGGCACATCTCGCAAACCAACCTGCCGGAGTTTGATCCCGACTCCTCCTCAGCAACTTGGTACCGCGACTACGTTGCCTACTGCGGAATCTCTAATGATGGACGCAAGCTCTCTGCCGTCGTGATGCAACTTGGCCGCCGCAAGCCCATCTTGAAAAAACCTCTGGGCGACGCGGCCGGCGACGATACCGAATGTGCCCCACCCGACTGGCAGCGTGCGCCCACACGCGTAAGCTTCGTTTCCCGAGCTGATCAGAAGTCGACCTTCGCGGTTCGTGGGCACTCCGTGGAAGTAGTGGCCGACGACGAGCCAGAAGACGGAACGGAGTGAGACCCTTTCCATCCCCCCACCGCTCCATTACAATCAAATGTTATCGGCTGAGCTTTGATGGCGCTTAAGGAGTCGGAAGCGATTGTTTTGCGGACGTATCCGCTGCGCGAGGCCGACCTGCTGGTCACGCTGTTCACTCGCTTGGAGGGCAAAGTCCGCGGAGTGGCGCGTTCAGCCATGAAGTCCAGGCGCCGGTTTGGCGGAGCGCTCGAGCCCCTGACTTATGTTCGGGCTTACTACGAGGATCGCGAGCGGCAAGAGTTGGCGCGTCTCGATTCCTGTGAAGTGCTGGAGTCGCCACTGGCGTTCGAAGTAAGTTACTCGAGGGCTGTAGCGTTGGGCCACGTGGCGGAACTGCTGGACGAGTTGCTGCCGGATCGTGAAGCCAACGATGACGCTTTCCGGCTCGCGCTGGCGGTGTTAACGGCATTGCGCGGCGCCGATGTCTGGATGCCCATCACGTATTTCGAGCTGTGGATGACCCGCCTCATGGGCTATCTGCCGGAGCTTTCCGAATGCACTGTCTGCGGACGTACGCTGAATGGAAGTAGAGCATTCTTTCATGCGCTGAATGATGGGTTGATGTGCGTGGAGGATAAGCGGCTGGCGTCGTCGGAAATATCCGCGGAATCACGAACGCTGGCGGGACAGATGTTGCACTCACCAGTCGAGAGTTTCGCGGTGGCGATCGGACGCAAGGCGCAAGCCGCCGATCTCCGGAAGTTTCTGCTGCAGGCCCTCCAGCGACACATGGAGAAGAAGCTGGTGACGGCAGGGATGCTGGAGAGAATCAGCAGTTAGAATCTGGCACCTGGCACATAGCCATGTTGAGGCTGCTCGGATGTATAAGGACTAAGTGCTAATTGCCAAGTGCTAAGTGCTTCTTACTCAGACTTTGACCAATAGCAACTCCAATCCGCTGACGTTTCAGGAACTCATCCTGCGCCTGCAGACTTTCTGGGCGGAGCGAGGATGCGTGCTGCAGCAACCCTATGACGTCGAAGTCGGTGCGGGAACTATGGCGCCGGAAACGTTTCTGCGCGTGCTGGGGCCTAGTCCGTACAAAGTGGCTTATGTGCAACCTTCCCGGCGGCCAGCCGATGGACGGTATGGAGAGAATCCGAATCGTCTCTATAAGCACACGCAGTTGCAAGTGATTCTCAAGCCGCCGCCGGAGAACGTGCAAGAGCTGTACCTGGAATCGCTGGGCGCGATGGGAATTGATCTGCGTCAGCACGATATCAAATTCGAAGAAGATAATTGGGAGGCGCCGACGCTCAGCGCCTGGGGCGTGGGTTGGCAAGTCATGCTGGATGGGCTGGAGATCACTCAGTTCACCTATTTCCAGCAATGTGGTGGCGTGGATCTCGATCCCATTTCAGCGGAGTTGACTTACGGTCTGGAACGCATCGCGGCATTCTTACAGGACGTGGATTCGATTTACGACATCGTGTGGGCGCGCGATCCTGAGACCGGTCGAGTCACAACTTATGGCGATGTTCGGCTGGCGGATGAGCAGCAGTTCTCTGTCTACAACTTCGAGATGGCCGACGTCGAAAAAGCCTGGAAGCACTTCGAGCTGTTTGAAGCGGAATGCAAGTCGCTGCTGGATCAATATGCCGCGCTGAGCAAACAGAAGATCGCTGGCGATGGATGGGTGCGGAACAAGAAGCGTTTTCCAATCCTTGGCGCTTACGATCTCTGTCTGAAGTGCTCGCACCTGTTCAACATTCTGGATGCGCGGGGCGCGATTTCGGTGACTGAGCGTGTAGGAGTGATTGCTCGAGTGCGCGCACTGGCCGTCGGAATTGCAAAGGCATGTGTGGATCAGCAGTACGGCGAGCCCGCACCTGAAGAGCCCGAACCGGTGAAGACGCCGAAAGCGAAAAGAGAGATAGCACCAGCGATTTCATAAAGAAGTTTGTAGCGCCGCCAAGCCTGGGCAGAATGCCGGCGCTACAGGTAGATAGAGATGCCAGATTTTTTGCTTGAAATCGGTTGTGAAGAGATTCCAGCGCGGATGATCGATGCAGCTGCACTCGACTTGCGTGACCGAGTGCACAAACTGCTGGAGCGGGAACATCTCGCTGCAGCCGGAGAAAGTTTGAGTTTTGACTCCCCTCGTCGCCTTGCGGTTCTGGCATCAGGAATCCCACGAACTCAACCCGACGTCACCGAACAAATCACTGGGCCTTCCGCGAACGTGGCTTTTAAGGACGGGCAACCGACACCCGCTGCACATGCTTTCGCCCGCAAGGCTGGTGTGGATGTTTCTCAGTTGGAGAGGCTGACAACTTCCAAGGGGGAATACCTCGCGGCGAAGATTACAAAGAAGGGCCGGCCGGCGGCTGAAGTCCTATCCGAGCTACTTCCCAAAGAGATCAACTCGATTTACTGGCCGAAGAATATGTACTGGCGCAAGCCGAGCGAAAAATTCGTCCGGCCAGTGCGCTGGCTTGTGGCGTTGCTGGATAGCGATGTTATCCCGCTGGAGTTCGATGGCATCCGTGCCGGAAATGAATCACGAGGGCACAGAATCTTAGCGAACCAACCCATTCGGATTCCGAGTGCCGGTTCTGCGTATGTCGAAACCTTGCGTGCAGCAAAGGTCCTGAGTCGTGGCGAGCGTGAACATCAAATTCGCAAAGCACTTGACTCCGCCACTCGCGGAGTTCCTGGCGCACGTTGGCGTGAAGACAAAAGTCTGCTGGACTCGGTGGTGAACCTAACCGAATTTCCTTCGGTTATTCTCGGAAGCTTTGATAAAGAATTTCTGGAATTGCCCGAGGAAGTCCTGGTGACGGTGATGCGCGACCATCAGAAGTATTTCGCGATCGAGGACGCAAGCGGCGGGCTGCTGCCGCATTTTCTCGCCGTGCTGAACACCGACGGCGATCCGCGAGGCATCATTCGCCATGGGCACGAACGCGTGCTCCGGGCGCGGTTCAACGACGCGCGGTTCTTCTGGCAGACCGATCAGAAACATCCACTACGCGAGCGGACCCTGTGGCTGAAGAATGTTACGTTTCAGAAGGACCTGGGGAGTTACTACGACAAAACCAAGCGCGTGCAACGCCTGTGCAGTTGGCTCTGCGAAGTCATTCGCCAGAGTGAAATTCCGGTTCGTCCCGGTATCGTGCACAAAGCAGCCTCCTTGGCGAAAACCGACCTCACGACCGAGTTGGTGAAAGAGTTCACAGAACTGCAAGGGATCGTGGGCGGACTGTACGCCAGCGTGCAAGAACTTGATGCTGATATGCCGGATGCAACCCGGCAAGCGATCGCGCAGGCGATCTACGATCATTACAAACCGGAATCCATGGAGGACTCGGTTCCGCGCTCAGTCGAGGGCGCAGTTCTCTCCATCGCCGATAAGGCGGACAGCATTGCCGGAATGTTTGCCCTGAGCATGCAGCCCACAGGATCGAAAGATCCTTTCGCATTGCGACGACAGGCTAACGGGATCGTAAAAATGATCGCAGAGAAAAAGTTACCGCTCAGCCTGAGTCGATTGTTTGCCGACGCGCGCGAGTCCTATCGTAGATCGACCGCGGAACGGAAGTTTTCACGTGAGGTAGATTATTCGGGCACGCTGCGAACGTTTTTTCGCGAGCGGCTGGAATTTTATCTACGCGATGCGCTCGGGTTTAAATACGACGTGGTGAACGCCGTGCTGGCTGCGGGCTCTGACGATGTAGTGGATGCGGCCGCACGCGCGCAAGCGGTGACCGCGGTTCGTCCATCGGCGGATTTCGAATCGATTTCGATCGCATTCAAGCGCATCAAGAATATTCTGCGGCAGGCCAGCGAGACCAAAAAGCGAGTGGCGTCGGCTGTCGAGGCGGAACTCCTCCAGGACGCGGAGGAAAAGGAACTCGCATCTCAAATTCCCCAAGTAGCCGCAGCGGTGAATGCGCTTCGCACACAGCGCAATTATGAGCAAGCTCTCGTGGAGATCTCAAAACTAAGGCCTGCAGTGGATCGATTCTTCGACAAGGTAATGGTCATGGTTGAGGATGAGCGAATTCGGGCGAACCGGCTCGCCTTGTTGCAAACATTGTTGGAAAACTTTTCTACCATTGCTGACTTCTCGGAGATTGTTACCGAGGGCAAGGACAGCAAGGAATCCCCGAAACAATAAAGGACAAATTTCATGGCAACGCAAACTCTCGCAGAAACAAAAGTTGAAATGACAGAAAAGAAATCAGCCGTTCAATACGTGTACTTCTTCGGCGGTGGCAAGGCCGATGGCAATGGCAAGATGAAAGACCAACTTGGCGGGAAAGGCGCGGGTCTGGCTGAAATGACCAACGCGAGCCTGCCTGTCCCCCCCGGTTTCACCATCCAGACAGAAGCCTGTCGCGAATACATGCGCCAGGGAGGCGTTTCGAAGGAGGTCGACCGTGAGATGGAAGCCGCGTTGGCCCGTCTCGAGCAACTGCAAAGTCAGAAACTCGGCAAAGGCGAGAACCCTTTATTGGTAAGCGTCCGATCGGGTGCCAAATTTTCCATGCCCGGCATGATGGATACGATTCTCAATCTCGGCCTGAATGATCAGAGCGTGGAGGCGCTGGCGAAACGCAGCAACAATCCGCGCTTTGCCTACGATTCCTACCGCCGCTTGATCCAGATGTTCGGCAACGTGGTGCTGGAAATCGAGAAGGAAGATTTCGAAAAGGTATTCGATGCCAAGAAGAAACAGAAAAAAGCCAAGCTCGATACCGATCTCGACGCCAAAGCGTTGAAGGAAGTCATCGAGGAATACAAAAAAGTTGTCAAGAAGCACACCAAGCGCGACTTCCCGCAGGATGCACACGAACAACTGGTCATGGCGCGCGACGCTGTGTTCCGCTCCTGGCAGAACGACCGCGCCAAGCACTATCGGCGCATCAATAATATCTCCGACGATCTCGGCACAGCGGTAAACGTGCAAGCAATGGTCTTCGGCAATCTGGGCGACACCAGCGGCACGGGCGTGGGTTTCACTCGTAATCCAGCAATTGGTACCAAGGAGTTTTACGGTGAGTTCCTGATGAACGCCCAAGGCGAGGACGTGGTCGCGGGCATCCGCACGCCGGTTCCGATTCTCGAGCTGCAAAAGGTTATGCCGGAGGTTTACGGGCAGCTCCGCGAAATCACCGACCGGCTGGAAAAGCATTACCGCGACATGCAGGATTTCGAGTTCACCATCCAGGAAGGCAAACTCTACATGCTGCAGACTCGTAACGGCAAGCGTACCGGACTTGCCGCTGTGCGCGTGGCCATCCAGATGGTGGAAGAGGGCTTGATCACGAAAGAAGATGCGATCTTTCGCGTCGAACCCAACCAACTCTACGACTTTCTTGTTCCCCGTCTGGACGAGAAGAAAGCGAAGGTAGAAGTTTTGGCAACCGGGTTACCGGCATCTCCGGGTGCGGCCGTCGGCCAGATCGTGTTCACGGCGGACGAGGCGGTGGAAAAGGCTGGACACGGCAGCAAGAAAAACCCTGTGATCCTGGTGCGGGCGGAAACTACTCCGGAAGATATTCACGGCATGGAAGTGGCCGCCGGAATTCTAACCTCTCGCGGTGGCATGACCAGTCATGCGGCGGTAGTTACGCGCGGCATGGGCAAGTGTTGCGTCGCAGGGGCAGGAGATATAGAAGTGCACGAAAGAGCCGGCGAGATGAGGGCAAAGGGACAGGTATTCAAGCAGGGCGATTGGATTTCACTCGATGGAACTACCGGCCGTGTGATCAAGGGCAAGCTGGGTACGCTTGACGCAGCGCCCGATGATCCTGAACTGATGAAGTTCATGGGCTGGGCGGAACCGTTTCGCAAGATAGGTGTGCGCGCCAATGCTGATATTCCGCGTGATGCGAAACAAGCGCTTGAGTTCGGCGCCGAAGGTATCGGCTTGTGCCGCACTGAGCACATGTTCTTTGCCGAGGATCGTATCCCGCACATGCGCGCTATGATTCTGGCAGACAATGAAAAAGATCGCCGCACTGCCCTCAAGAAATTGCTTCCTATGCAGCGCGCCGATTTTATCGGCCTGCTTAGCGTCATGAATGGCCTCCCGGTAACCATTCGCCTGCTGGATCCCCCGCTCCACGAATTCCTGCCCAAGCGAGAAGAACTGATGGTCGAAATCGCAGTGTTGGAGGCCACCAAGCCGCGCTCGCCGAAGTTGAAAGAGTTGAGAAATCTGCTGCGCCGGGTCGAAGAACTCCACGAGTTCAATCCCATGCTAGGACACCGTGGCTGCCGCTTGGGCATCACCTATCCCGAAATCACCGAGATGCAAGCCCGTGCTATCTTCGAGGCGGCGGTTGCAGTGGAGAAAGAAGGAGTAAAGACGCACGCCGAGGTGATGATTCCGCTCATCGCCACCGTAAAGGAAATGGAGAACCAGACGGCGATCGTGCGACGCGTGGCCGATGAAGTCTTCCGAGAAAAAGGCAAAAAGGTACACTACCTCGTCGGAACCATGATCGAATTGCCACGGGCGTCGCTGCTGGCGGGCGAAATCGCCAAGGTGGCTGAGTTCTTCAGTTTCGGTACCAATGACCTTACCCAGACCACGTTCGGCTTCTCGCGGGATGACGTGAACAAAGTGTTGCCAACCTATCTCAAAGAAGGCATCCTCAAACAGGATCCCTTCGCGGTAATCGATCGCGAGGGCGTGGGAGAACTGGTTCGCATCGGAATCGAACGCGGACGCAAGCAGCGTCCTGGCCTTGAGGTGGGAATTTGCGGAGAGCACGGCGGCGACCCTTCGTCAGTTGAATTCTGCCACGAGGTCGGGATGGATTATGTTGCCTGCTCCCCATTTCGCGTGCTGACCGCGCGGCTCGCCGCCGCACAAGCGGGAGCCAGCGAAAAGTTGAAGATTGAAGGAGGAAGAACGAAATAAAACCTTACGAGCCGTTGCAGGCTGCCCTTCGGCTCATATAAGGCTTTGCGCGCTACTGTACTTTCTGCAAGCGGACGATCAGTTTCTGAGCGAAGTTCTCTTCTGACTCAGATGACAGCAAACGCCCGCTGGCGCCGGAGCTTTTCTCTGCCTTGTTGGTGAACTCTACCAGCCTTTGTACATTGTCGCGAACTCGGCTTTCGGCCTCGCTCGTGAGTTGCACTTCGTCCTGAAGAAACGGCGAGTCTATGCCGAAATCCACCTCGATGTGGCCTTCGTGTTGATAAGTTCCTTCTTCGAATTCGACGCCGTGCACCAGAAACTTTACCTGCGCTGGCTGCATAGTCCACTCGTTGCGCTCACGCGAAAAAATCCAAAGGTCCCAGAACGCTTCAAACACATAGGCATAGTCTTCATGCAGAAAATCAGAGGCGAGGAGTACGGCCTCCTCAGGAGCGATACTGGGCCTGAAGCGTTGTTCGAAAATTGTCGGCTCGTTCCAAGACACAGGATGCATGGCCACATAGGTAATGCCAGGCTGGGCTGAGGAAAACGGAAACTGTCGCATAACCGCCAAAGCTCGCGGCAGCATCTCGTCCAGTTCAAAACTCGGAAACCACAGACTGAGAAAAAGCCCATCGGCCACAGATCGTTCTCCCATTCCAGTGTCAGGCGTACTGATTAGATTCTAGAACATCCGAAACACTCAGGATCGACAAATAACCCGGTGGCATAATTCTCACAATCGACAATTGGCGAGTCGGCTCGGCAGTACGCAAGGAAAACGTGACGCCTACCCGGCGCTATGGGTCTATCGACCTGTCGCAATCCCTACCCGATAAGAATCAGGTATACTTGCAAATACCTGATTCCTCAAGTCCCCGTCGTCTAGCCTGGCCTAGGACATCGCCCTTTCACGGCGGTAACACGGGTTCAAATCCCGTCGGGGACGCCAACAAAACAAAAGATTTATTGGAGTCGGGCCATTTCGCCGTGGGTTTGAAAGGGTTCGATAACAGAAAATCACTCCTGGAAAGCATGTTCTCCCGCCAGTTCTTATCTCGGCAGCAGAATCATTTTCACCAACTTCGTCTGTGCAGCACGCTTGGTTGAAGTGACTGCCTGGGTATAGGTATCCGCCGTCACTTTGTAGTTCGAATGGCGCAACAACTCCTGAATCGTCTTGATATCTTCGCCATTCGCCTTCATCAAAGTGCCGAACGTGTGTCGCAGCGTATGCCACCCCACGTTGCCCGGAATCTCTGCCGCTTCGAGCGCCGGCTTGAGATGGGCGCGAAAAAGTGACCCGGGCCAATACGGCTGTTTGCCCTTCTTGTGTGGACTGGCAAACACCCAATCGCCCGGTTGGGCATAGGGAGCCTGGAGCTTCCAATTGAGCAGGACCTCGGCCAATTCCGCGTCGAGCGGGATTGGCTTGCGCGAAGCTTCCGTCTTGCAGCGGGTGATCTTCTGCTTGACCACGGCACGAATGACGTTTACCTCTAACGCTTCGAAGTTCACGTCTTCCCATTTGAGGCCGAGCAATTCTCCCACTCTTAGACCACTTGATGCATCGAGCAGAACCGCTGTACGGCAAGGCTCCTCCAGATGTGAAAGAAAGGCCTTGATCTGCTCGATGGTCAGAACCACCGGAGTGTTTCTGCGCTTGGCACTCTGCCGAACGTGAGTGATGGGATTGCGGGTCACCCATTCCCAGCGAATGGCATGGCTGTAGACGGCGCTCATGATGTTCCTGATCTTCGCCTTGCTGCCAGGTGCCAAGGTAAGGGATTTCAGCCATTGTTCGACCTGCACGGACTTCACGTCCGGCAGACGATACGACTTCCAACGTGGCAGAATCCACTTCCTCAAATAGCCTTGGTAAGTGTCTTGCGTGGCATACGACTTTCGGTTCTCGTCCTCGGCGATTTTTTCGGGGAGCTCTGACTTCTTGTAGAAGATGTCCGGCATTTCGTGTTGGCGATAATGCTGGACAAGGGTCTCGAAGCAGATCTCCTTCAATTGCTGCCGAGGGGTCTGTTCGTTGATGGTGAGACGCAAAGCGTCCACCGCATTTTGCGCGTCGGACTCGGTCTTGAATTCCTCGACCGTGCCAACCACTACTTTGCGGTATCTCTTCGTTCCATCGGGTTGGATTTCGTACCATCTGAATATCCAAACGTTTTGGCCTGACTTGCGCTTTACGCGTTGAAGACTTCCTTTCTGGTGTCGTGCGCGCCTGAACATTTTCTCTCCTCTCTTTTAGGCGGCACGGATCGCTGGGGAACAGCTTAGCGTGACTCGCCCTACCGAGTCGAGCGAGAATTCAACTGGCCATCTTGTGTTCAAGCCAGTCGTTTAGAACGGAAGCGCGGAAGCGCCACAACCTACCAACTTGCACACCTGTGATCACACCGTTGCGAGCCATTTTCTGAAGAGTCTTTGGATGGATTTTCAGTAGAGCTGCTGCTTCATCGCTATCGAGCAACTGTTCAAAGGTCATTTCATGGATTTCCGCCTTGTGGGCTGGTGTGGAAACAAGGTTGGACATTGCCGTCTCCGAGAGTGTTTTTGTGCAGCTTGGGAGCTGTCAGAGCAGTTTGAAGGTACGTTCAGACGCGGAGCGGAGTCCAATTCATTTTCGGAAAGGCCTTATGCGCAACAGGAATAATCTAGGCCAAAATCTAGAGACGAACTCAGGAATGGCGATCCATCGGTTGCTTGCCGCGTCCCAGCACGTTCATCAGTGACCGACAACTCCTGATCATTCCTACACGCGCCACGACACGCGCATCGGGTAGTGTCGTGTGCTTTCATCTGTCTCGCTAAAGAATTGCGGCTAACGTCTTGATCCAGGGTCTCCCTCACTAACCCATCTTTCCTCCGCTAATCGGAGTGAACGTGAATACACATCTGCATTCGAGAGTAGCAATGAGGAGGACATGCACGTAACTGCTTTCGTAAGCAAACAAGAGAGCAATTGTGTTCGGGATGCTGTGCCAACGGCCGCGCGGTATGAGTGCCAGGAATAATGATCTGATGAGAAAGTATTGGACGCTACATACTCTGCACTACTAGGGTGAACCAAACGCAGCGATCTGAGGATCAACGCTGGAGGCTCCCATGTCGCGTTTCACTCAAGTAAACGGTCCGCCCCGGAAGCGACGAGAGGTTCGCTCTCGGTTAACACTCAGAAAAGCTTCACTCCTCGCTCTTCTGCTGCTTACACCGCTGGCCCTTCAAGCCCAAGGGAGTCCTTTCGATACTGGTTTTAACGCACTGCAAACGCTGTTCACGGGGACAGTCGCGAAGGTCGCTAGTCTGATCGCCATCGTGATCGGCGGCTACGGCTTCGCGCATGGCGAACCCGGCGCAAAGAAGGCACTGGCTGGCGTTGCCGCTGGAACGGGCATCGCCGTTCTCGCCGTAAATGTCCTGAGTTGGCTCTGGGGCGTATAGCGCCAATTTCAACCAGCACCTGGAACGAGGAACTTATGCCCGACAAACCACAGCCAAAGCATCGGACAAATCGAGTCTTCAAGAGCCTGCACAAGCCGCTCACTTATTTGGGCGTTGAGCGGACGCTCTTCTATTTCGTCTGCGTTGGTGCGGTCGGGGCTTTCAACCTCTTCAATTCCATCCTCGCAGGTATCGCCGTATTCATCGGCGGGTTTGCCTTCGGCCATTGGGTAACGAACAGCGATCCGGCATTCCTCGGCATCCTCGCAAAGTCCGAACGCTACAAGCTGCGCTATGACGCCGCGAAGCAGCAAGTTCCCCGCGTGGAGGTGGTGTGATGCTTCGTCTCGACAAGGTCATCAAGCCGTGGAAAGAGAGTGCGGCGCTGAACGACCACATCAACTTGTACGGCTTCTGGAATGAGACCGCCTTCCTTACCAAAAGCGGGGATCTAGGCATGGTTCTCAGTGTTCCCGGTGTGGATTACGAAAGCCTCGACCGTTCGCAACAGGAGTATGCGGTGAAGCGGTTGGAAGCGGCGCTGAAAGCCTTCGGCCCAGGCTTCCATGTTTACCAATACCTCTTCAAATCGAACCGCCCCGACATACCGTTCGCAACATATGACGACCCCATTGTCGAAGCGGCTATTGACCAGCGACGGAAGTTCTTTGAAGCGAAGCGGGACCATCTCTATCAGGTTGAGATTTTCTACTGCATTCTGCTCGAAGGCGCCCGGTCGAAGACTGGCGTCGGCACAGCGCTAGCTCGCCTGCTACGCGATCCAGAGGGCGCGATAGCCGAACTCAAATCGCAGTTCACCAACGACAGCATGAAGAAGCTGTTGCGGACGCATATCGAGCGCGATCTTCAGCGGCTCGACCAGCACGTGCAAGCATTCGCTCGGCAGTTTGCAGATTTCATGCAAATCGAGGTCTTGAATCGGCAGGGGCAGTTCAGCTTCTTTCGCCGCTTGCTGAATTATGACGACTGGCGTGTTGCCGGCAGACCGCAGTCCACGCAGTTCCTCGACTATCAGGTCGTCAACTCCGACATCGAAGCCGAGCGAGATCATCTGCGGGTTGGCGATCACATCGTCCGTGTGCTGACGATGAAAGAAGCCATCACAGAAACGCGTCCCCTCGTTCTCGACGCGCTGCTGAAGATTCCGGCCAACTTCTATGTGGTCACCGAGTGGACGCCGCTCCCCGCGGACAAAGCCCGCAAAGAAGTGAACAAGCGTCGCCGCCACTTCAATATGTCCAAAACAGGATTTGTCTCCCAGATGGGCAACGACGCCGCCAAGACGAACCCGCGCGATGTGCTGGTGGACGAGTCCAAGCAAGCCGACATCGAAAATCTTGGGGATTGCCTTCGCGCTCTGGGTGACGGTCAATCGCTCGGCAACTTCTCGCTCACGATTGTGCTGTATGGCCGGACACGAACGGAACTCGATCAGCTCGTGGCTGAGTTCACTGGCGTCTTCACCAACGTGGACGGCAATTTGTTTGCGGAAACCTACAACCAGCTGAACGCTTACTTCGCCACTGTGCCGGGCAATTATCCGCTGAACCTTCGCAAGCTGTATCTCCTGAACACGAACTACGCCGACCTTTCTTTTCTCTTTACGATCCTTCCCGGCGAGAAGACGAACCCGCACCTCGGCACGGAGTGCCTGGCAGTCGTCGAAACCGACAACAGCACCCCCTACTTTCTCAACCTGCACACCCGCGACGTTGCCCATACCCTGATTCTCGGGATGACAGGCAGTGGCAAGTCGTATCTGTGCGTTTTTCTGCTACAGAACGCGCAGAAGTACAAGCCGCTGACTTTCATATTCGATATCGGCGGCAGCTTCCAGTCGCTTACGACGATATTCAAGGGCTCCTATCTCAATGTGGGTCAGGAAGCGCGGGACTTTACCATCAATCCCTTCTCGCTGCCTCAGACCAAAGAGAACCTGCAGTTTCTCTTCAGCTTCTTCCGCGTGCTCATTGAGGGTAACGAGCAACGTTACCGGATCGACTTCAAGGAGGAACGCCGACTGTGGGACGCGGTCGAGCGCATCTACGTACTCGAACCGAACCAGCGTACGATCTCAAACTTTGGCAATATCATTGGCGAGTTGAAAGAACGCTTGCATCGCTGGACCCGCGGCGGCCAGTACGGATTCCTCTTTGACAATGCCGAGGACACGCTTTCGTTCAAAAGCTTTCAAACGTTCAATTTCCACGGCTGGAACGATGCACCGGAAGTCTTGGAACCACTCCTGTTTTATGTTTTGCACCGGGCATCGAATGAGATCACTGACCCCAAGAAGCTCCGCACACCCAAGTTCTTCCTGCTCGACGAAGCGTGGCTCTTCATCAAAAACGAGACCATTCGCAACTATGTGGTGCAGGCACAGAAGACCTGGCGCAAGCACAAAGCGGCGATGATCCTGGCGACGCAATCCATCAAAGAACTTGAGGAATCGGGAATGCTGGGGATAGTGGCCGAAAGTTGCCCGACAAAGATCTTCCTCGCCAACCCGGACATGAACCGGGAAGTTTACCGAGAGGCGTTTCATCTGAACGACACAGAACTGGACCTTATCGACGGCCTTGTTCCACCGGGCCAAATGCTAATTCGCCAGGCGCAGACCTCAAAGAAAGTGCATTTGAACGTCGATTCCGTCTCGCACTGGATGGCAACCAACAATGCTCGCGACAACCTCATGAAACAGGAATATTTCGACCGCTTCGATTTTGCGGATGGGCTTCGCCATCTCGCGGAAGATCATCCATTCAGGCCGCGCACGATGGCTGTATCAACTTCGAACACTAACCGCTAAGGAGAGCTCTATGCGGCATCTGAAATTCGTCGTCAATTGCGCTTTGGTGTTTTCTTCCGTCGGTGCTTTCGCCCAAGACTCTGCGCGCACGGTGCAGTATCACTCGCAGGACATCGTTCCCATCCGCGCGAAGGTGAAATATACGACCCTTATCGAACTACCAACGACCGAGAAAATCATGGAAGCCGCCACTGGCGACAAGGAGTTCTGGATCGTGGATGTGGTCGGCAACTTTTGTTTTGTACATCCGGCGAAGCAGGGCATCAGCTCCAACCTGAATCTCATTACGGACAAGGGAAACATCTACAGTTTCACCCTGCAAGACATATCCGGGCCCAACTCTACCGCGCCTGATCTGAAGGTGATCGTCGAGCCTGCCGATCGTTCAGCGATTGTGGCCGCGAGCGGCCCTCCGCAGTTCGTGCCCGCCGCCCAACTCGAACAATCGCGGCAGCAGCTTGCCGCCCTGCAATCGCACGTTGAACAGGCAGTGGATGAGTACAAAAGCGCCTATCCAACACAACTCAAGTTCGACTACGCGTACAAGGCGAACGAATCTCCCTTCAACATCCAGTCGATCTATCACGATGACAGGTTCACATATATCAAGACCAACGCTCCTGAAAAGTTCAGCGTGTACGAAATGAAGGACGGCAAGCCCAACCTCGTTACCTATGATCTGCGGGAAGGGACGTACATCATTCCGAAGATCATGGACAGCGGATATGTGGAGCTGGGCAAAAAGAAGATGGAGTTCACGCGCAAGGGATCACCGTCATGACCGAGAACGTCTTTACTCCGCACACAGAGCCGCAACCGGAACCAACGTTGCGCCGCAACCTGGGGCTGCCAAAAGGTGTGTTGCAGAAGAACCTCAAGACCTTCGTTTATCTGGGTGCAGCATTGCTCGTCATTGTGGCGGCGCTCTTCAGCTCGTCCGGCAAGAAGACGCCCGGACAACAGGCCAGTGCGAAAGGGCAACCGCCGCAACCAACGTTGCAGGACAACACTGACAACAACGTGCAGGAGTTGAAGAACCAGCTTCAGGCCGAACGTCAGAAAGAGCAGCAGGCAACAATGGCCGCTGCCGCATTAGGAGATCCCGCGCTTGCGTCTGCGACGCCCCAACAGCGATCCGCAGCCGCGGCCTATGGGCCGACCGGCGTTGCCGCGCCCTGTGTTCCGGGTCAGCCCTGCCCGCAATCGCAGCAGGGCAACATGCAGATGCAACTCACGCCTGTGCAACAACAAGCCCAGTTGATCGCTGCGAAAGAACGCGAACGGGCTGACAACTCCCGTTTCGCTTCAAATCTTGTGTACTCCCACGCTGCCGATCCGCCGCAACAACAACAGCCAGGCCAGACGATACCCGCCGCCCAATATGGTCCTGCCGAACGGCAGACAAACAGCAGTCTCGTCTCCCCACCAGCCGAAGGAAAACACGAGGACACACCCGGAGGCTATAAACGCCCACTAGAGGCCAATGTTGATTCAGCCGTCGGTCAGCCCTATCTCGTCTACGAGGGTTCGGTTCTCGACACTGTTCTCATGAATCGTCTGGATGGAGACGCCGTTGGGCCGGTTAAAGTCCTGGTCTCAAATCCGCTGTATTCGCACGATCATCAACACGTCATCATTCCCGAGGGAACGGTTGTTTTAGGCGAGGCAAAGAAGATTGGAGCGGCGGGCTTCGGCCAACAACGGCGGATGGCCGTGGTTTTTCACCGCTTGCTTATGCCGGACGGTTACTCCGTCGATCTCGACCAGTTCCAGGGGCTCGATCAGATCGGACAGGAAGGGCTGAAAGACAAAGTTAATAACCACTACCTGCAAATCTTCGGCACCTCGATTGCTCTGGGTGTGATTGCTGGAGCAAGCCAGATCACGCAGGGTGGCGGCACCATTACAACGAGTGGTTCCCAGGCATTCACGAACGGGGCTGCCGGCAGTGTTTCACAATCTGCCACCACGATCCTTGACCGCTTCATACAGATACCGCCCACCATCACGATCCGAGAGGGCCACCGCGTGAAGGTGTATTTCACGCAGGACTTGCTTCTTCCTGCGTACTCCAACCACACTATTCCACAGACGTTTTGAGGAGGCTTTCCATGCGAATCGTTGCCCTCTCCCTCTTAGTGCTGTGGACTCTCACCCTTGCTGGCTGTCAGAGCAAGGCAGCAAAAGTGAAGCAGTTACAGGATCAATACAACGCTGAATACCCGGCCTATGCCAAGGATTGTCTCGATCCAGAGACCGCTGGGTCGTCCGATCTTCTGACAGGAAAGAAGCTGACTCAAGAAGAGATCGCGGCCCTAGAAGCTAAGAAGAAAGAACGCGAGGCACGGTGCAAGCCACAGGCCGACCGTCTCGCGCAGCTCCAGAAGGAGATTCTCGCTGCACAGCAGTAAAGCCGTACCGCTGTAAAGCATCACGAGGCCAACGGCGACGAAGGGATGAGACAAATGAAGAAACTTACCCTTACGGTGCTCGCCGTTGGGTTTGCGGCGTTGCAACCGTTCGCAAATGCACAATTCGGTTCCGGCATCGTCTTCGATCCTACACAGGCGGGGCACGCCGTCACGCAGATCGAGAACGAACAGAGATCCATCGCCAACGAAGTCCGGCAGATCGAGCAGGGCCAACAGATCTTCACCAACACCGTGAAGATCGCCACGACAGCGCTGCAAGCCTACAACGTCGCAAAGCAGCAATACGAACTCACCCACCAGATGATCCTCGCGCCCAGGATGCTCTACGCGCGGTTTCTGTCTCCAACCTCTGACTTGCTGCTGCTGCAGCAAATATCCAACACATATGGCAATTCGATGGCTTGGCTCAATTCGGCAAACACCGGGAAGGGCGCCGCATCCGCGTACCAACAAGTTAGCGTTCCGAACACCAATAGCATGATTCCCGGCTACGGCACCGCGAGTATGGCCGGACAGCTCCAGATTGCAGCACAGGGCGCCACTGTTGACATCAGCGACTCGGTGATGACCAACAACCTGCAGTCTCTCGGTACGATCCGTGCCAACCAGACCGCCAGGCAGACGGACATTGCGAATCTGGAGGCCGCGACCCAAACCCAGGACCCGTCGCAGCAGACCATCATGGCTGAACTGCAGCGCATCAATCAGGCCCTGCTCCTGCAACTACGAACATTGCAAGACGCAAACCAGATCAACACCAACCTTCAGCTGCAGCAGATCATTGCCCAAAAGCAGCAGCAGGACGCGATGAAATCGACGTTTCGTGACTCTTCTGGATACGAGAGCTATTACAACGCCAATATCACCACGACTAGCGGTGGGTCCGCCAACCTCCTAACGCAGGCGTACTGAGACAACAAAGCGCCAAAGGGCAGGACATATGAGTCTCTTTCAATACATTGCTCAGGCGTGCCAGACGCTTGCTGCGACGGTGGCTCCCTCAATAACAGTAATGGGAGTTCACATCGTCTTGGCATTGGCGACCATCATGATGGTTTGGTTCGGCGTACAAGAGGCTCTAGCATCGGCACACGGCGGCCCAGGGTTCAGCATGGGGAGGTTTCTGAACCTCTTCATGCTGCTCACCTTTGCATACGTGATGGTGAACTACTACGACAGCTCCATTCCCGGACTTGGCTTTTCCATCAAGGGCTTCATCGACGGAGGAACTATCAATCTCGTGAACCTAATTGGATCGGATGGTTCAAACACCATGCTGAACGAAATCCACCAAGCATCTTCCAAGACCGGCCCGTCAATACTGAACACCGTGATGAATCCCTACTACGCAATCGTGTACTTCGCGGTCCAATTCCTATTAGCCATGCTGGCCGCGATTGTCTCCGCAATTGTGGCTTATGGAGCCATTGCAGCCACGATTATCGGAGTGCTCGGTCCGATCTTTATCCCGTTCCTTGTCGTCGACAAACTTGATTGGCTGTTCTGGGGATGGCTCAAGGCGTATTTGGGGTTCAGCTTTTACAAGGTCGTCGCCGCAGCCACGATGAATGTTCTGTCTCACGTGCTGACGAACTATTACATCCAACTCGGCCAGAGCGTCTCGGACCCTTCAACGATAGTTCAGACGTTGCCGCTTCTCGTGCTTCTCGTCCTTGTCAACATCTACATCCTCTTCAAGATTCCGACCATGACACACAGCTTATTCACTGGCGGTACTGGTGGACACGGTGGGGGCCTAGGCGTCGCCGTGATGGCCATACGGGCCGCGATGTAATCCCCCAAGAACAGCAGAGGTCTCAATGAGCGTAGAAACGATGAGCATGGAAACGAAAGCTACACCGGAAATTACCCGAGCCGCAGAGCGTTATCTAGAGCAATACGGGGACCCGCTGGTGATGAATACGTACCTGAAGGTGACCATACTTGTGCTCGCCGCCGTCTGCATCGTGCTGGCGGCACTCACCTTCAAGAGTCAGCAAGCGCTCGCCAATATGCACCCGTTGATCGTGCGCATTAACGACGTGGGCCACGCGGAAGCGATCGACTATCGGAACTTTCAGTATCGCCCGCAGGAAGCAGAGAACAAGTATTACCTCACCCGCTGGGCCGAGCTGTATTTCAGCCGCAATCGTTTCACTATCGAACGTGATCAAACACAGTCGCTCTACTTCCTCAATAGCGACGTGCAACGTGCCGTAATCGATCAGGAACGCAATGACAACAGTATCCAGAATTACGTCAAAGACAGCACCTTGCCCTACGTCGATGTTGAGATCAAGAACGTCATCCTTGACGACCTGCGTCAGTCGCCGTATTCGGCGCGCATTGAATTTGAGAAGGTGTACAGCAACCCCGCGGATCATTCCGAACTCAAGCGGGAGCGATGGACAGCCAGCGTCACCTATGTCTTTCGCGAGAATGTGAAGAACAATGAGCTTGCCGTGAACCCCCTCGGTCTGACCATCGTGCGCTTCCGGGCCGACCAGGCATTCAGTTAGGGATTCATCGACCTGCCCAGAGGCTTATTCGTGTCCTTTCATGCTGCTAATCCGGCTGGCTTTTCCCACCTGTCGTTGTGCCTGGTGGAGCGGGCGAACCAGAGCCTTTCGACGTGCAACTATGGGGGTGAATTGCGTCCTTCTTGCGGCGGACCTTCCCGCTCGAACCGCACTGCAATCGCGGTGAACTTCCGCAGCCAATGTACAGATGACAACTTTGCTCTGGAGCGTGTCTGCCGTTATGTATCCCGTCTTTTGCTCGGTCACAGCTTCGGGGCCTTTCCGGCGCCCGGCGGCACTCGGTCTTCTGCTTCGCATTGCGCGCCCCTTCGGGGTCTCGGTTCCTCCCAAAACAAGTTTGAGAACCACGGCAAAGAACGCCTCTCAAACTTCTTTCGGGCCCCTCCCAGAAAGCAGACCTTCGGCACTTGGGAGCCGGGCCCACTCGCTAAGCTCTGCCCAGTGTGACCCGAGCAACAACGGGCGAATTCAACAAACGGAGACACTCTCATGTACCAGAACAAAGTAACCCTGATCGGCTTTCTCGGCAGCAACCCAGAAGTTCGCACCGCCAACAACGGCAGCTTTACGACACTGTCGCTGGCAACCAAGTCCTCCTACAAGAAGGACGACAAGTACATCTCGCACACCGAATGGCACCGTTGCGTGGTCTTCGGCAAGCTCTCAGAGTTCGCCAAGACGCTCACGAAGGGCGCACATATTCAAGTGGAAGGCGAACTGCGCAGCCGGGAGTACGACAGCAAGAAGACGGACTCGAAGCAGCGCGTCTGGGAAATTCGGGTCGCTTCGATCCTGAAGCTGGACCGCGCCGAAAAGGCCGCCCCGGAAGATCAGGTTCACGATGAAGTCCCGCAGGAGGAAACGGCTGCATAAGCCCTTGCTCTTCACTTTCGGAAGCCCGGCTACCCGCTGGGCTTCTACGGCTGTGAGGTCCCCGCTATGAGCTTCGAATTGATCCTGCCATTCCTCAGGCCGATTGAGCCGCTGTTGCTCGACGAAGGCGTCAGCGAAATCATGGGCAATCCCGATGCCTCATGGTGGTACGAACGCGACGGAATTATCCGCCAAGAAAAGACCATTTCCTTCGACGCCGGCAAACTCCGCACTGGCCTTGAAGTCATTGCCAATCAGCTCGGCAAGAAACTCGACGAAGATAACCCACTCCTGAACGCCCAGCTGCCAGATGGGAGCCGTCTTGCAGCCGTGATCCCTCCCGTTGTGCGCCCTTCACCTGCCCTGACAATCAGGAAGTTCACCAGTAGACATTACACCGTCGATGACCTTATCGCTCGCGGCACGCTAACGCGCCCGCTTGCGGACTTCTTAGCGCAGCAAATCCGCAGCGGAAAGACGCTGCTTATCAGTGGCGGAACCGGCACCGGCAAAACCACGCTTTTGCGGATATTGGCTGACTTCATTCCGGAGCAGGATCGCATCGTCGTCATTGAGGACACCTCGGAGCTTCACATCCAGAAGCCGAACATCCTGGCGGTCGAATGCCAGACCGACACGTTCAAGGCCAATATCTCCTTCGACGACCTTTTGAAGTCTGCTCTTCGCTGGCGACCGGACCGGATCATCCTGGGCGAAGTACGCGGAATCGAAGCCCGGACGCTGCTCGATTCCTTCAACACAGGCCATGCCGGTTCGCTGGCCACCATTCATGCGAACTCCGCCGAGAAGGCCCTCCGGCGCTTCGCCAATCTGGTTATGCGAAATCATGCCCAAACTACGTTTTCCGATACTGAAGCAGAGATCGGAGAGGCAGTTGATTTAGTCGTCCATGTCGAGCGGCAGCCGGGGCGTCGCATCCTCCGCGAAGTATTAGCGCTTCGTGGATACGACCGCGACGCGAGACGCTTCCTGATCGAGCCGGTATTCGAGGTGCAACACGGGGAACCTACCCCCGTTGCCCACAGAAAGACTGCTTAATTTCGCTATCTATAAAGGAGAACAAACATGCCGCTGCTTGAGATCAACCAAATCCGCCACATTTGTGCTTCTGTTCGGCTCGATGAGGTCACGGCCGCACAGGTCGATCAGTACGCCGCCTTTATCCAGGCATCCGCCGACGATGTTGTGGACAAGGCGCTGAACTATGTCTTCTCGAAGGACCGTGACTTCCAGGACTTCCTCAAGACGCCGCAAGCTAAGCAGGTTGCGTCGACTTTGCGTGTCCGTAAAGGGCCGAACAATGGTGCGACGGAGCAGCCGACAAAAAAGCTTGTGACCGGGGTGGAGTCGACGGCTTCTGTGCGCGCAGTGAAAGCATGATCGTCCATTCAATTTCGTGGTGGTGCAAGAACGGTGCTTCGCACCGGAAGAATTTTGACACTCCACCCCTGATAGGGAACTGTTTAGGTTCCTTCGGAACCCGATGCGCCTTGCTATGACAAGAAAGAACTTACCGAAACGCGGGAACCTATTGCTTTCCCCATCCTCTACGGAGAAATGAGCACCGTGATGTTACTTAATGATTCCGAAACAGAGAGAAGAAAAGGCGCGGTGCGAGGCCGGGAAAGCCGCAATCAGTCCCTCAATACCAAGTTGACACGGACCGAATTTGCGGCAGTTGAGGTAGCCGCTTCCGCGCACGGATGCGCGTTAGGTGAATGGGTACGCGATGTGATCCTCCGGGAAATACGAGGGTCGCCCGCCGATCCATCCCTCGCGGAGATCCTTGGGGTTCGGTTGCTCCTGGTAAACGTGTTGCGGCCTTTGGCCGCAGGCCAGAGACTCACGCCGGAGGCGTTCGACAAACTGCTCGACGAAATCAGCGAAGCGAAGCACGCCCTCGCTGCAAAGCTGGCCGCTTCCGCAGGAAGGAAATAGCGATGGCAATGACAAAGTGGGGACGCAGGGAATCCATCATCTGGCCGCCGCACAGCCCGATTTATACGTACGGGGCGGTATTCATGGCGCTCGTTCTTACCGGAATTTTTCTTTACTGTCGGTTCACCTTCGGCAACAGCCCCCTTCAGAGGTTCTACACTCCCACCTACATCCGATCGAGCGTTGCAGGAGCAATCGGAACGAGCCGCCGAGACAACTACCGGATGCTCATGGTGGGCGCTCGCGGAATTCAACCGCGTCTGGCGACGAACACCGACGTGACGGACGGCACGACGCCGCAACCGGGCGGCAAGCCCATCCCGCTCGCGCTCTCCCAGCCCGCCTTCCAGCGCGGCTATACGATCCTTTACCTGGGACCGGGGCAGACATATATCGACGCGTCCTTGAGTGCCTATCTCAGGACTGCGGTTTACGGTAACGATGGCCTTTTGGATCTCTACAAGCTCCCGCTTCTTTTCGGCCTGCTATCACTCATCATCCAGCTCCCGTTTTCCATCGCCAAGGACGTTCGACGACGCAAAGCGCTGAGATACGGACGACGACTGAAAGGCCCCGAGATGATGACTCCGCGGGAGTTCAACGACAGGGTCGGAGGGGATGGCATAGGTATTAAGACGAAAGAAATGAAGACAATGATCCGCATACCGCAGCGGGCGGAGGCCCAGCACATGCAGATCATCGGAGATACCGGAGCGGGCAAGACTATGATCATGCTCCAAATTCTTCGGCAGATAAAACATCGTGGCGATTCCGCGATCGTCTACGACCCGGCACGGGAGTTCGTCAAACGCTTCTACGACCCGAAAAACGGCGACGTGATCCTGAATCCGCTCGATAAGCGGTGTCCCTACTGGGGGCCCTCTGAAGAACTCCGCCGACGCTCCGAGGCGAAAGCTCTGGCGGTGTCCCTCTTCCAGCCGCCCCAGGACAAGAAGGGTGAATTTTTCATCGAGTCCCCCCAGAAGATCTTCGCCTTCCTGATGGCCTATGGCCCGACGCCAGAGGAGTTGGTGAAGTGGATGTCAGACCCGCAGGAAATCGACCGAAGGTTGAAAGGAACAGAGCATGCTCACCTAATTGACCCCAGGGCGCACCAACAGCGTGCTGGAGTTCTTGCCTCGCTTGGACTCGTCGCCGACAGCCTCCGTCTCTTGCCGGACAAGGGCGCTGGGAATGGCGAGTGGTCGGCCACAGAGTGGGCCGAGACGCGGCAGGGATGGATCTTCATTACTTCACTCCCGGCAGAACGTGAGGCGCTTCGACCGCTTCAAAGTCTGTGGATCGACCTGCTCGTCCTGCGTCTGCTAAACGAGCCGAAAGCAGGCCAGAAGCGGGCATGGTTCGTGATCGACGAGTTGGCGAGTTTGCAAAAGCTCCCCCAGCTCCATACCGCCATTACAGAAAATCGAAAGAGCAACAATCCTGTGATTCTGGGTTTCCAAGGAAAGGCCCAGCTGGAATACCTTTACGGCCACTTGGCCGAAGTCATGCTGTCGCAACCGGCAACCAGCATTTGGCTAAAGACGAAAGAGCCGACTGCTGGCGAGTGGGTCAGCAAGTTCATCGGAAAAGTCGAGACCGAACGGCTACGCGAGACCCACTTCGACGGCTCCCGCTCTGGAAGAAACTTCGCGCTGGACCGGCAGGTTGAACCGCTGGTAATGGAATCCGAAATCTCCGGACTGCCGGACCTCCACGCCTATATGAAGTACGAGAACTATGTGACTCGATTCTCATTTCCGTACTTCGATATGCCGATTGTCGCGAGTGACTTCGATCTCCGCGACACGCCCGACGACAAGCTCCCGTACGATCCCAAGAACATCGGAGCGGCTAAGCCCCAGTTGCGTCCGCATGAGCTGAAGACGGACTCAAATCTCCCCACACCGCCGCGAAAATCTCCGCGGACAGCGACGGAGATCGTGCCACAGGAGAGCGACGCTGAGCGGAACGTCAACGCCCAACAGAGCCTCAATCTTCGGGGCTAGTAACTGCCATGCTGACTATTTCTAAGCCGCTCTCCGCCGGCCAGGCACAGACCTACCACCAGAAGGAGTTCACCGCGAAGGAACAGAACTATTGGTCGCAACGCGGCGTCATCGCGGGGGAGTGGCAAGGGCGCTTAGCCAGACAATTCGGCCTTGCAGGGACTGTCTCTGCCGAGGATTTCGCGAAACTCAGCCAGGGCCAGCATCCACAGACCGGAGAGCAACTGGTGCGGCAAAGAACCTCGTATGAATATCAGGATGCTGAAGGCAAGACTATTAAGACAATGGAGCACCGAGCAGGGTGGGATGCGACCTTTTCCGCTCCGAAATCCGTCTCGCTCACCGCGCTAGTCGGCGGCGATGAGCGTGTCCGCGAAGCGCATCGTGAAAGCGTCCGCATTGCCCTCGACCAGCTTGAAAACTATACGCAAGCCCGCATCGGTGGCAATCATCCACCTGAGACTACGGGCAGATTTATCGCCGCCAAGTTTGAGCACGATACTGCTCGCCCGGTCGATGGCTATGTCGCCCCGCAACTGCACACGCACGCAGTCGTTTTCAATCTTACCGAGCGCGAAAACGGCCAGCCTCGCGCCGTCCAGCCACAGAGCCTCTTCGCCTCACAGCAATTTGCCACGGCTATCTATCAATCCGAGTTGACCTACAGACTGCGCGAACTCGGTTACGAAATCACGGCAGGTCGTAGCGGTGCGCCGGAGATCAAGGGCTATACGCAGGAATACCTCGACGCTTCCAGTCCCCGGAGCCAACAAATTCGTGAGTACCTTGAACGCACAGGCCGCTCGGGGAAAGAGGCTGCCGAGATCGCTGCGCACTCGACGCGGGACCGCAAGGAGATCTATTCGCCAGGAGAGGTGATGGCCGCACATCGGAAGCTGGCGGCAAACTTTGGGCACCAAGCCGAGGCGGTGGTGCGTGCAGCGCGGGAGCGATCTCAGCTTCAGGAGAAACCCGTCAATTCGTTTGAACGTGTTCGAGAATCTCTCACTTTCTCCCGCGACAAGAACTTCGAGCGCGAGGCCGTTGTGGATGAACGGGCGCTGATCCGTGACGGGCTCCGCCGCGGCATGGGCGAGATCACTCATGCCCAAGTCCGTGCCAATCTCGACGCCCGGTTAGCTTCTGGAGAATTTCAAATCGTCGAGCGCACTCAGAGTGTTCCGGGACGTCAGTTCACCACCGCCAAGACGATCGAAGCGGAACATGAAATTATCCGCAGAGTCCGTGAGGGACAAAACCATATCGAGCCGGTTCTTCCGCGTCCGCGGGCCATCGCCCTTGTCGATCAGCACCTGCACCTCAACCCGGCGCAAAAGACCGTAGTGGAGGACGTCCTCAGTTCGCGAGACCGCATTCAAGGAATTCAAGGTTTCGCCGGATCAGGCAAGACGACCACGCTTGCGGTCATCCGCAGCGGCGCGGAAGGGCAGGGCTATCAGGTTGAGGGCTTCGCCCCGACCTCTCGCGCTGCGCGCCAACTGAATGAAGTTGGAATACACGCCGGAACCTTGCAGGGCTTCCTCGCCCGCACTGATAATCCCGACCTAAGAGCGCAAAAGCACTTCTACCTTCTCGATGAATCGAGCCTTGCCAGCACCAACCAGATGCGCGAGTTTCTTATGCGACTTGCCCCCAGTGACCGCGTGCTTCTGATCGGCGATATCCGCCAGCATCAGGGCGTCGAGGCGGGTCGTCCGTTCGAGCAACTCCAGGAAGCCGGAATGCGCACGGCGAGACTCGATGAGATCGTTCGCCAACAGAACCCAGCTCTAAAATCTACCGTCGAACTGCTGGCCACGGGCCAAGTTTCGGCCGCGCTCGACGCACTCCAACAGCAGGGTCGTGTGAAGGAAATTCCCAACGCAGAAGACCGCATCCGCGCCATTGCCAAGAGCTACGTCGAATCGCCCGCGAACACTCTCATCGTCTCACCCGACAATGCTTCCCGCCGCGAGCTGAACATGGCTGTCCGCCAGGAATTGAAGGCCACTGGGAGCCTTGCCCCAGAAGATCATACTTTTCGCGTCTTGGTTCAACGCCAGGACATGACCGGAGCCGAACGATCCTGGGCAAACCACTACGAAATTAATGACGTCGTCCGCTATGCACGTGGCAGCAAAAGCATCGGAATCGAAGCTGCCGCCTATGCACGAGTCGTCGCGATCAACCCATCCGCAAACCAGATCACAGTCGAAAAAGCGAACGGAGAGCTTCCGACCTACGATCCCCGCCGGCTTACAGGGGTCAGCGTCTACCAAGAGATCCAACGCGAGTTTTCCGTAGGCGACCGCATCCAGTTTACCGCCCCCGACAAATCACTCGGCGTTGCGAATCGCGACATGGCCGCGATCGAGGCGATCTACCCCGATGGTCGCCTGTCCGCCCGCCTCGACAACACCCGCCAGATCGAATTCAACCCCAACGAGCATCGTCATCTCGACCACGGCTACGCCGTTACCAGTCACAGCTCTCAGGGCCTTACCGCCGAACGCGTCCTCGTTCACGCGGATACAGGCGTCCACCCAGACCTGCTCAACTCCCGTTTCGGCTACGTCTCCATCTCCCGCGCCAGCCACGAGGCCACGCTCTTCACCGACGACCTATCAAAGCTCGCCCCCCAGCTCGGAGCCGACGTCTCCAAGACCTCCGCCTTGGAAATCAATCAAGCTTCATCCATTTCCCAGGCAATTGGGATAGGCCTCTGACGGTGCCAACATTGAAAAGAACAAATTGCGATGACGAAGATGACAACCATTCCCGACAATTACGACAACATCCGTGCCGGGATCGTCGAACTGCTCAAAACCACCAGGTCTGCTGCTGCTCGGAATGTGAATTCGATCATGACCGCTGCGTACTGGGACATTGGACGGCGGATCGTAAGATTTGAACAACGCGGGGAGCACCGAGCTGAATATGGTGAGCAGCTAATCGAGCAATTGTCTGGGGATCTGACGAGGCAATTTGGCCGCGGATTTGGACGAGCAAATCTTTGGCAAATGCGCGCTTTTTACCGCGCATGGCCCGAAACTAAGATTCTCCAGACACTGTCTGGAGAATCTCTAAGCCCCATCGATCCCAATAACATAGAGCACGACTCCTCAACAGTTCTGGCTCTTGCGTCTCGCTTCCCGTTGCCTTGGTCCGCCTACGTACGCCTGCTCTCCGTCAAGAATTCGGGAGCTCGGACTTTCTATGAGGCCGAAGCCCTGCGTTCGGGCTGGTCTATCCGCCAACTTGATCGCCAAATCGGCAGTCAGTTCTACGAACGCATGGCGCTCTCACAGAACAAAGCCGCCATGCTGGAGAAAGCAGCAAACTCGGAACCCAAGGATTTGGTGACGCCCGAAGAGGCTATCAAGGACCCCTTCGTTCTCGAATTCCTCGACCTCAAAGACGAATACTCTGAATCTGAGTTGGAACAAGCGCTCATCCATCGCCTCACCGACTTTCTTTTGGAATTGGGCGACGATTTTGCCTTCTTGGGCCGCCAGCGCCGGCTTCGTATCGACGACACCTGGTTTCGTATCGACCTCATTTTCTTTCATCGTCGTCTGCGAGCGCTTGTAATTGTCGACCTCAAAGTCGGCAAGTTCAATTACGCGGACGCAGGACAAATGCACCTCTATCTGAACTACGCCAGCGAGCACTGGATGAAGCCGGGAGAGAACCCGCCAATCGGACTCATTCTGTGCGCCGAAAAGGGAGCAGCAGAGGCACACTACACCCTCGACAATCTCCCCAACAAGGTGCTCGCCGCCGAGTATAAGACTGTCCTTCCAAACGAAAAACTTATCGCCGAGGAGCTTGAACGCTCCCGCCTGGAACTGGAAAAACGATCAGGTTCGCAAACATTTTCTTCTAACTGCTAGACGACTGACGGCCCATTACCTCCGTGTTTCGGAACTGCACGAAAACTCGAAAGCAGCAAAAGCCAAGGTTCGTGTTTCTACGACCGCCCTGGATGTTCGCTCCGGCGTTATCCCCGAGCCCTCTTCTTCTTCAGCTCTATTGCCTTCGCTAATTGGTTCTCAAAGGCTGGGTCCTTTTCTAGCACCTCTACAACAGTGACGCTGGAGGAATGCACAACGGAGTGCCCCACATCAGACAGTTGATGCGTGCCCTTGCCGTCCTTCAGCCACTCCTTCAATGAGGCCTTGCGAATAGCCGAGGAAACGCTGGGGTCTTCTTGCACTGCGAAGAAGCGATACGACATGAACGAGATTGAAAACTCCGAAGCAAGCCCTGGAAAGCCGCTCACATCCCTGAGTTCAGCATGCCAAGGAAGCGGAGGAATTTCCTGGGTTCCTGGCGGCACCCTATATCTGCAGTCCTTCGCTGGAGTCGGGATCAACAGCTGGAGAAAAAGGTGAAGCCCTGGAGGGCGCTTCTCTCTGCCGAGAATATATTGCCGAGCTTCCTTGAACACGGCAAGCGGCCAGCCTCTTGTTCGAGCTACGTTGTACCCAAGCTTCAGGACTAGCCTCAAAAGTTGATCGAAGTCATAGCTGAATCGAATCCGATCCCCAGGGTGAACGATCTTCGAGAAATATTGTTGGCTCAGCGAAGCTAGGTATGTATCCAGTAGTGACAGAGGGCCGTTGTTGCAAACAGCACAGACATCACCTATTTCCTGAGCATTCGGAATTGCTTTGTCTTCGGTCGGAGTCTTGACGATTGAAATCGTTGGTCCCAGCGTCTTGAGGTAGCACTCGGGAATGACGTGCTCATTCGTCAAGTCCGTGGTGCCGTCGCAATATGCACAGCTTCTGTTCTTTGTCACGACTCATCCAGTCGCTACTAACCCTGTCAACGCCGCGATGCTCTTTGGTCCGTGGCACCGAATAGCCCTATGACCGTTTTCTGGTGGAAACTGCCAGAATGCAACGCCCTTCAGACGTTGTGCCCAATCAACTTTGCCAGTCGTGGGTGAGCAGTACACCATGACTCTCCACAGGCCTCCTCCGCTCAGTCCGCCAAAACTTTTGGGCATGTTTAGAGCATTGGTGTCCAATTGCAGATCAAAATAATCGTGCTCACCGCGTTCGTGAGGTTGCGCATCGGCAGAGCACATAAGTGTCTGGACATCGGCGTGACTCTGAGTGAAGACTCCGAGTTCCTTCGGCGTGCCTATGACGAACCAACACTCCAAACAGTCCACACCCAAGAGCCTAGGCGGGGCCTGCACGTCCTCGAAAACGTGATACGCCTTGATGCCTCCAACGCGTTCTGGCGGAATACGCAGCATCGCAAGATCGGGTCCCCATTCGTTCCATCCCGCGTCATTAAGCGGGAGGGTCGTGGGAATGATTGCAGCAACGTCTGTAAGATGTTGATGATCTATGTTGTCGGTCATGGTGATTCCCAGCTTCACCGCAGACTTAAGAACGTTCTCCCACACGTGCGCTGCGGTCAATATGTAGTGAGACCCGCCGCAAAAGACAAGGGTGCCGGACCCGGCTAACTCCAAACGATCCTTCCCCTTCTCGTCAAAGACTCCGAATACTGTTACCGCTGAGCTTCCGAGACTACGCATGATGCTTGAGCACAAGCCTTCCTCGTGGGCTCGGAGCATAGCCTCGATTTCACTGAGTTCGCACATGAGTTCCTCAAAACCATACCACTTCCTGCCTTCACCATCCCTGGAGAGATATACAGCTCGCTCCGGCGCAGAATCCTATGGCCTCTATACCGAAAGCGTTACAATCCTTCCGAATCCCAGAGAAGAGCTTAGCCTATGAAAGCAATGCCCATCCGAAACACGGGCAAACTAATAACCGATTGCTGGCTGCGTGCAGAGCAATCACTTCGGGAGGTCGTCAAAAAGAAGTTCCGTGATCGCGACGAAGAAATTATCACCGAACTCTTTCATGCGGAGTTGGAGACCGAGTTCGCGACAGCGAGCGAAAAGGGAGCCGTTGAGCGCGCATTTCTGGAAGACCTCAAACAGGCTTTTCCGCATGTGCGTACCCACGAGTTGCAATCGAAGATTGCACGCGGCCTGATCGCGACTGTGAGCTTTCATAACCGCAAGACCGAGGAACGGACGGCGGGAGATTTGGGTATCGTCTTGGTGCGCCCAGACGTGCAAGAGTCATACGCGTGGTCGGAACTTTCTATCAAGAGTGACTACAAACGTGGGCTCCTTTGTCAGGCGAAGATGTTTCGGCGCAACTCACGCTGGGGAGGCCTCAGTCCCGCCCAACAGAAAGGACTGTCGAAGAAATTGAACTACTTCGCATTGCTGCTTTACCGCTATGCCGATCAGAAAGGAGATCGTCGTGACCTCAGTCCCTTCGGCTGGCAGCTAGCTGCGGGTGGATCGGTTGCACAAATAAAACAATGGCTATCCTCGGATAAATTTCCGAGCCTCCAAAACTCTCAACGAATACTCGGTGCTCTGGCGCGCGATCAGATCGGCACAGACGACACTGCAGTGATCGACAAAGACATCACACCACCTCAGCGTCCCTCCCTCGTGATCAATGTCAGATGGAAGGATGACGGCCCGGGCGATAGCGTCCACGTTCAATCACTTTCCACGATATCGGTGCAAGAGAAGGTAACCCAGTACCAATGAAAAACCAGCACTGGAGGACGAGAAATGCACGAAAGGTCACCCAAGAATAGCGCTATGGATGTTCTTCTGTACGAACGTGAAATGCTAAAACATTGTGCTGAGACTGTGAACGACAAGCAGGCGCGCTTTACACAGTCCTTTTCAGATCAGGACAAAAGTGAATACTATCTGGGTATTGAAGGTTTTCTGCTGCACTTTCGCAACCTCTTGGGCTTCTTTATAAATAAGGGCTCGCAACGCACCGATATGACACTCGGCAAAACGACAAGTTGGGCCAACGGAATGGTCGTAGACCAGACAATCAGCAAGGGCTTCACGGAGCGGGCACAGGAGGTAAATAAAAAACACGGACTAGGACCCGGAGATTGCTATCAAAAAATCTCCCGGTTTCTGCAACACATGACGACACACCGACATCAGGAGGCAAGAAGTTGGGACATTGAAAATATGTTCGCGGATTTCAAGCCGCTCCTGGACGAATTCGTTCAGCATTTCGCACCAAACGCCTGAAACCTGTGCTGCAACTCACTGAGACTGTTTCTCAAGGATCAGTTCTCTTCGCAGCTCTTCCCGATCAATGGCTTTGCTTGTAGATCGGTAGTTACGGGAGACCTGGAAATCAGGATCAGGACAGACGCCCCGAACTTGGTTCTGATCTATTTCAACTGTGCCGACAAAGATCCCTCGGCGTCGTTGAATGTCCTACTGCGTGCCATAGCCGCACAAGGAAATTCCAGAAATACTGGAGGGCAGTCAGGGCTGAAGCCAAAACGCTAATTCACGGGTAAAAGCTGTTCACTGTCGCATTGCACGGTCAAGCAATCGTAAGAATCCCACGCCAAACCTATGTGGAAACACGAGTCCAAAAAATGGCATAAACGACAGTCGGTCCCTCAATAGCGATGGAACATCTGAAGGCGCATTCTCCGCTGCATCAAGAAGAGCGGCCCAGCTTTGTGGTGTATTTGGCATTCTGTGGTCCAATGAACCGTTCTCGGCCCTCCAGCGGAACCATTCCCAGTCCTCTGTGGGCCGAAAACCAGTAAAGTGAACCCTCGTTATTCGCTCCCAGAAATGCGTCAGCATCCCTCTGGCGAGACGCCGTGCCAGGAATTCAACTAACGGTTCCAACGCATAGGAGTTGCCGGAGAAAAGTTCAGGGTTGTTAGGTTCCATTCCCGAGATCAGCCGAACTGCGCCCTCTGGCTCATAGTACGGATTGGGCAGGCCCCGGCCCTTGCTGCCATTCAAAGCCACTATCGTTGCGACCAACTGACCTATAAGCTGCTCACTTCTTGCGTGTGCACCATGTTGCTCCAGTTCCAGCGCAGCCATCGTCAAATACGGTGCCGCCGATTCACCCCAAACCTGAATTCGTTTTGTGTAGGCCAACAAGAAATCATGAGCAAAGAATTCGTGCGCCCATTTCTCCGACCTCAGACGATGGTACAAACTCAATGCGCTCAGGGTTCCTGCAAGGATGGTGATCCGTATCGGATAAAAGGCACCATCAGTGAAGGGATCACCTTGGGTAAACATCGCATGGTTTTCAATGCATTCCTGGCAGAGCGATTCAAGAGCCCTGACTGCCGCAAGCTCACACAAATCAAACGACCTCACCCACCACTTCTCCGATGTTCGGTGCTTCGAGGCTGCTGCCAGGATGTAAGACGCTGTGACAATCCAAGCCTCAAATACTGCCCAATGATTCTGCTCACGTTCAGAGTCCTGAACGACATAACTGGTCAGAAGGACCGCACTGGAAGCCGAACGCCCCACATCGCGCGGCGCAATGCGGGCTGAAGGCCGAATAGGAACGATTGATTCCAGAAATGCCGCAAACCGGTCCTTATCGAAAGGTCCCCGGCCTCCATTAACAATCAATTCCAGAAACCTGCTGAAGTCTTTCGTTTCACGTGGCAAGAAAGAGCCGTGTGCTCTCACGAATCGGGCTATCAACTCGCCCCTCTGAATGAGGCGAAGTGGCTTAGGGTTGTATCTTTTCCACACTCTGTTGGTCGACTCGATTCGGTTCAAGACAGTATCGGAAACCGCTCCGTTGGTGACAAGGTAAGGCCTATGAAACTTTCCTGTAGGGATGGATGGATGAGAGATCGGAAGTTCAACGAGTTCATCTATCTCACCCTTGATGGCTTGCCAACCTTTTAGGTTTATTCTTCCAGCCTTCAGTTGATACGCACAGGGAACTCTATCGGCAGCAATCGTGATCACGTCCTTCCCCTGCTCCAAAGCGCCATGGGGAGAGGCATAAATGACTGTTTCACCCTCAGATGAGAGGACTTGGCAGAACGGAATCTGGTACTGCCGCTCGTTGGCGCTAGTCAACCAGTTTTCTACGACTCTCTCGATCACGCCACTCCTCGTATTTTCTAGCTTTGAGTTCCGCGACACGCTTCATGAACGCTGAATCTTTCTCCCATTCCTGCCAGAGGTTGTGCATTCGTTCCGCCGTTTGGGGATGGGCAATATATACGCCCTCTTGTTGACCAGTCAGATGATCGAACTCCCAGTCCCGAGCACTCTCACTTTGTAGGAAGAGTTCTTGAGTGAACGGTTGTCCGCCTGCATCAATAGCCGTCCCAGCGAGTTGCGTTGCTTCGGTCAATCTACGCTGCCCAAGCCGACTTGTTTGTTCCGCTATGTTGTCCGCCAATTCATCGAGCTTACGGAACAGAGCTTCTCCAACAAGATCAGGTATGTCCTTGAACTCGACCCGTATCGGTACGACCATCTCTTCAAACCCTGTCTCCACGATTCTCTTGCTTTCATCAATAATTTGTTCGTAGGAAAAGGCCCTTCCTTCGTGCTGCGTAAATTCACGGCCCAGTGCAGCCCAGGGACTTTTGCCCTGAACGCGGAGGCGGAGATGGAGACGTAGTTTTTCGGACAGCTCTTTGCGCGATTTCGGAAAATCAGGAAGCATAAAAAGCCTCCCCTAATAGAGGTTCTAAGAATCGAGCGAGCGAGAACCCGAGAAGTACGACACGTTCGGTCAAGGTGTTGAACCTCATTTTTGCTCACGACTCTTAATAGCTGTCAGGATTGCAGCCGCAAGTTGATCGCCGGAGGAATCTGGGTTTTGCTGTAGCGAAAAGCCGGTGACGAAGGAGACGTGAGAGACACCGATGGCGAGGACGCACAGGAGCCACGCCAACCAACTGACATGCCGGCGAGCGATGCAAGCTGACACGAGGCCCGATAATCCAATTGAATTGAGCACTGAGAAATAGAAATTTCCGAATGCGAGTTGAGCGTTTTGGGGAGCTGGGAAATAAACGCGCAGAACGTCGTACCATTTCTGCCAACGAACCTGTAAGTGGTGAGGTGCCATTGCCCGTGCGAAGTTGTCTTTTATGATCGCAGAGAGCTTCTCCACATTGGTTGCTGATGGTTCCTCACGCGGCGGCTCTACGGGTATATCTTCGACGGGTGGGCTGAGTTCCGGTCCCAAGAACGTGGATGCCAATTTCCGCCACTCGGTATTCTGCCAAGGCTCATACACGGTGGTTCTTCGGATCAACACCGCCAGCGCCACGGCTCCTAGCTCGAACGTGCTCAGATACAACACGACGAAGCCTAAGACGTAGACTGCGAATACCACAACGGCTATCTTCAGCGTTTTCTCGTCATGCAAATTGCTCCACACTTCCGGGTGACTATAGAGCCAGCCAAGCGCAATCGTTCCTCCCGGCAATACTGGCGCGACGATGTCCAATACCGTTGCGTACGAGAGTTTGGATAGATCAAGCTGTTGAAAGGGGAACATGAACAAAATCTTACTCGCTCCTCTTGTTAATCCTCTGCCATTTCCTGTGCTTACTGGGTGCTCGCGGCGATCAGCCTGTTCGAGCTGGGCCTCTTACGGCCCAAATGGATCACAACGGTGCCGATGATACACCCTTTCGCCTTTAGTTCGCTATGGTAAAATGCTACCTCCAGCACGCCTTGAGGAAAGCAGCCAATCGCTGCTCATTCCTGAAATTTGCCGAAGCTGAGCGAAATCGTGCGTCGGATTGCGTTTGAGTGAAGCGGGATGGTCTTGTCCGAGTGGAAGTATCCTAGAAAAGGAGTGTGGACAGACATGGCGGAATTTGCATCTGCAAAGAGTTATCACCTTTTCCAGCAAAGCGTGCTGCGGAAGTCGAGATACATGCATGACGAAGAAGTCCATGCATTCCTGAGGAATGTCATTGCGACAAGCGAATCGCGGAAACAAGTAGTAAGTAAGGACACGGTACTCTGGCGGGCGCAAAGGGGATACATATGGCGGAAGGAGAACGAGGGCCAAGAGGAGGAATTCGAGGTTCCCGGTGCATTTCCCGCGGACCGAATGAGGCCAAAGGCGGAATTTGCGGGCGACGGGCGCGTTAACCCGAAAGGAATTCCTTGCTTGTATTTAGCCTCTTCCTCGGACACCGCAATGGCGGAAGTCCGTCCGTGGCTAGGAGCCTACGTGTCCCTAGCTCAGTTCAAGGTGATGCGCGATTGCACTGTGGTTGACTGTTCCTCGGACACAAGAACGGGACTTTGGATCTTTAATGAGGAGCCGGACGCGGAACGGCGCGAGAAGATAGTCTGGGGAGACATTGCCCACGCGCTTTCAAGGCCGGTGACGCCCGACGAATCTGCGATAGAGTATGTGCCCACGCAAGTGATTGCCGAGGCCTTTCGGGCGCATGGATACGATGGAGTTATCTACAAGAGTCTGCTCGGCAAAGGTTTGAGTGTTGCGCTGTTCGCCTGCGAGACAGCAGAGTTAATCAATTGTGCCCTCCACGAGACTACGACGGTTGAATACAGGTTTGAGCAGTGTGACAACGCATATTTCGTAACCAAACACTACCCCGAGTTGCAGAAGAAGCGCCCTCTCGATGCTCCCCGGGCCGTGCTTCCGGCTCAAGGGTAAACGGGATTATCACGTTCCATGAACCGGGCCAAGCGCTTGGAAGAATGAAGACGATTCTGGTTGGGGTGTTGCCCTCGATCGAGCAAGCAGTAGAATCAGTGTGTACGTTAAGGGACATGAGGCTCGACGACAAAAGGGCCATCCGCCGCCCCGAAAAATCCGCGCACCGGTCCATCATCGGGAACCTGAACAACCCACAGACCTTGCACATCGACGATTTGAACAAAGTGCCAGCCCAGTAAAAGTTTGATACGCCGAGACCATTCATCAACGGTGTATTTGACGTTGATAGTCGGATCTCCGGGCGCATACGGGTTCCTGCAATGAAGCACCTCGGCGCTTCCGTCATAGAGCATGACGAAATCGTCCTTTGTGAGAAAGCCATCCGAGATTCGATCGAAGAACTTGTGACCAGGTGCGGTCTCTTGTGGAGGCTTTAGCGGAACAGGGTAAAAGTTCGGATTAACCTTCTGCACAAAGCCAAGCATACGGCGAGCATTCCACTCGGTTGCGAATCCGGCACGAGCTGCCGAATATTTTTCACGATTGGCGGACAGCGATGCGAACGCGATTTCTTCGAGAGCCTTACGGAAATGCAGGAAAATCAGTTCGGCATTGAGGTCGCGATCGTGAGTGTCAATCTTCCCCACAAATACCTGATCTGCAATGTGCACGTGCCGGCGTACACGTTCCATACAATTGCAGTAAATCTGAATGTCATCGGCCATTTGCCGTTTGATTCCTTCTCATACAATCCTGGTCGCACGCTTGTTGAATACTGCGATCCAGGCCTCATGCTCAACTTTGAGTTTTTCTACAACCGACTTAACCAAATTGTCGTCGATTGCCTGGGGATTACCATGAGCGAATTGGTTGCGCTGTTCCTTCACTTTGGCCAAGTGGGGCCAGACGTCAGCGTGCCCGAGATCCTCTAGGTCTTTCTTATATGTTGAGTCGAATGCGATGCGATAGAAATCGTTGAGCCGGACCCCAATCATCGAGTACCTGCGGAGCATGTCATCCAGGAGACGGTTGGGAATCTCGGCCAGAGCCGCACGCAGCAGACGTTCGATTCGCGTCTCAAAATAACTCCAGAAGAGCAGAACGATGGAAGCCCGCAATGACGGGCGAAAGCCGGGAGGAGCTCCCGAAAACGAATCGTCGTTCCCGATCGGCCGATTCCACTCTCGCTGCATCATTTCCAGGTAGACATAGTCCTCGTACCGGCCCTCTGCTCCCATGAACGCCGGGGACACCGGGTACTCCTTGCCGTCCTTGTCGCGAATCAGTCTGGGCGTGAAGTCGAAGGGCGGGTCTAAGCAGATATGGCATGCCCCTTCCAACCGTCGAATTCCTCGGCAGCGTCCACAAATCGTGTAGTCACTCCACAGCCTGATCCAGGATTGTTCGTTGGGCAGATTCTCGTACCACATCTGGGTTGGAGCGTTATTCATAGTGTTCGCAAAGTATGTGAGTCGAAGCTACATCGCCAGGCTGGCATAGTCGGACTCAAAGAGTCTCTCTCCGTCCTTCACGGCCAGACGCTGATGGCAGTAGAGAGCCCAGTATTCCCGCCATTCCTCCGTGTCAGGAGCAACATATTGAATTTCCAATTCCATCTCTCTGGCATCTTCATAGCCGATCATCTGCCCATGCGCTGGCCAGCGGGCTATGTCCATGAGGTCCCCGGCGATCTTCGTGTACGTGGCCTTCTTCCGCTGAAACATCCATCTGTTCAAATGTTGTTCGGCAAGCATTCGAGCGCGGCGCTTGACCGCTTCAAACTGCACCAGCGTTGTCGGGTCGAACTTGGATAGCATTACGTTCGCGGCAACATCGCTTGGATCTAGTCGTACCTGCCGGCAGATCGTCTCATAGGCCTCGATGTAATTAAGAACGGAATGCCAGCGAACGGTTCCATCAGTGTCCCTCTTGGGAAATTGCGGGTCAATCGGCCCGAGCTCGGAGCTGTCGCTCATCAGAATCTTATCCGCCGCAAGAGCTATGAGCGTCCCAGCGCTTTTTGCGAAATCAGGAACGATAACCCGGAACCGACTCTCCGTGCCTACTGCGGCGCGGAGCATTACCACGATTTTCTCCGCTGCGTTTATGTCCCCGCCTCCGGTGTGAAGAAGTAAGTCAATGTTTCCGCCGCGGGGAACATTATGCAGAAGCTCGACCAACCCGATGACATCGTCTCTCGTGATCTGTGCGCCACTGCCGGCCACGTAGCATAGGAGGCGACAATTCGTCTTTCGTTGAATCGCCTTTATCTGTGTCTGACGGACATAACGTTCGGCGCTTTGCGCCTGGTACATCGGCGTCTTTTTTGGTGGTCGGGACGACGGCAAATCGGTTGCCGAGCCAGTTTCTCCGGCAGATTGCCCGGACTCATCTCTTTCGGCCATGTAAGGCTCCCTTCAGGTCTTCAACCCATTCGATCTTCCCATTGCTGACATAGTAATGACAGCGCCTTTCAGCCGTTCGGTAGTCAACACTGGGAGAAACACTTAGTTTCTTTGTCTTCTTAATCATCCAATGGGGCCGATGGCTGGGATCAAGCGTCACCATAATCCTGTGCCCGGTCCTGCAGGGACAATCGAATGCGAGCCATTTAGGCCGCTGCAAAGAACCCACAATCACCGCGCCGTGGGAGGGCAACTTTTCGGGAATCTCGTCGGCGGCTTCTACCTCCGCGACAATTCGCCAAGCGCGGCCGGGAATCCATTCCCAAAACGGAATTCGTACTACTCCGGCCATGTCTGCTCCAAGAAGGGATCTGTGATGCCGATTCCGAGCTTTCCTGAGGAAAGATCACAGTAATGACGGGGACGCGGAGTGTCAACGTTGGTCGATATCTCGCGGTCATGGCAGCGTAAGAGCAGTTCGCTTGGGCGCGGCTCCGGGCCGTAACCGATCAGTCGTTCTAAGAGTTCGCTGACCGCCGTGGCAGCTACGAGTGTGGTGAAGGTAACGACTGCGGGCTCGGTTCTGCCCAGCGCAGGAGCGTAACCCTCGTCTTCCCGGCGGCGACGTTCGTCTGCCGTCAGTAATTCTGACCCTGCCCTCGCCAGGTCGATTCGCCCGCGGCAAACCAAGCAAGCCTGTCCTGGAACCAATGTCGTGACTCTGCCGTCAATACCCCGCAATGTTCCGTTCGGATCGCTGCTGACAAGAACACCGGAATCGATAACGGGAGTGAGCAGATAGGTCGAGAATCTGGAAAGGACGAGTCGGCCGGCGTTGTCATCCGTGCACCCGAACACGATATCGCAGGCGCAAAGCCTCCGCGCTGTTGGGCCCATAGTGATCATGCTCTTGAGCAAATCGCACTCTGTATCCGGCGCGATGCGCTTCAGATGCGCTGCGAGCGTGTCGGTCTTTGGCTTGCCGATATCGGCAGCGGTCGAGCCGTACACTCTGGTTACGTTGCTGGCAGAAAGTTCATCGGGATCAAACAAAGAAAACTTCCTGACTCCTAACCGCGCGAGCTGCTCCGCAACGGCGGACCCGGTGCCGCCGCAGCCAACGATGCCCACACGCAGATCACCTAAGGTCTGCTGAACAGCCCCACCGAGAGCGCGGACGTTGCGGTCGAAGTTTGCGCTTATTTCCTTAGTGGGAAGTAAGAATGATCGAATCAGGCGAAATCGGTCTCCGACCTGCCAGAGTCTATCGATTGGTGCTCGGGGGCCGCCCTCGGACTGAATGTAACCGGAAAAGGCGAAGCCTTGGGGACGCGGAGAGAAGATAAGAGTGCCATAGTAGGGCGATCCGGACCTCAAGCGAAAAAGATCGGCAATCTCGTCGTCCACCTTCCAGTCGTGCTCACTCGGTCGCGGGGGAGACTCCATGCCGGGATGCGTATGCACCCATATGGCAACAGCACCAAACGTTTCTGCTTCCGCAAGGAACGGTACGTACCCTTGTGAGGCGATAGACAAGTGGTCCCCGCCGCGACGTAGATATGACGCTTCAGGAACCCAACGCATTTTTCTTGCAATGAGCCGGACATCTCCTCCGTCGTTTAAGACGATGCTGGCAAGCAAAACTCCGGCGGTTTCCACCGGGAGCCGTGCGACGGCATCTATTTCGTCAGCGATTTGTTGCGGAAAAACGGCTGTAATCGTCATAGGGTTCAATTCTTCGAACACCGCTCAAGCTCCTTGCGGATAAGCGCTAGAAAGCTCTCCAGCGAATCGACACCGGAGCGCCACTGACCAGCATTGAAATGTCGCGACCATCGCTGCCAATCCTTCCCAAGGTGCCGCTCCACTACTTCGGTGGCCTGCACAACGCCACCGTTTGCTAGGCGGATCGCCGGAGAGAACCACCACATGTCGGGAGGCACATCCGGGAAGCCTGGCTGAAGCCGGAGAAGAAGGTCGGATGTGACCCGATCGTAACCGGGAGGCAATTTATATCCTGGGAAGACGATGCAGGTCATATTTGATTCCGCGGAGACCGAATATTCGATCCCGCGTTCGACAAGACAGGTGATATCCGCCTGAGGGAGGCTCATAACAAAATCCCAGGATTGATTTGCGCCGGCGCAGTGAAGAAGCGCTTTCCATCGCGAATTTCCACCTTCTCGTCGTCAGCGATCTTACGGTCCGTACCACCGGGGACTACTTCGAACAAATCGCGATCTGGCCCAATCGGAGGATTGGGTACATGCCGCAGTTGCTCACCTGTCATCACGGGTTGCGTGACGGTGTAGTGGACCCGGTCTATTTGAATGTGGAATTCAGGCTCGTGTTTTTTGGGTTCTATTTCATCGGTCATGAGGACCCTCCTAATTTGATATAACGGTATCAAGATACCATACAACTAATACACTTGACAAGCACGATATCATGGTGCAGTATTGAGCCATGAAACCCTTCAAAGCAATGACCATCCGTCTCACTGGCGAGCAGGCCGAAGCACTGGAAACGGTTGCGAGCGTCGAAGATCTGCCGGTGTCCGAGGTAATCCGAGCCGCCATCGAGGGACATATCGACAGCCGGAAGAAAGATCCGGCTTTTCAGGATAGCCTCAAGGGTCGGCTAGCAAGGGCGAGGCGCCTTCTGCGCGAATAGAAACCTTGGAGAGGACAAGGGCCTTGCATGGCTGCGGCCGCAACCCAGTCGGATAAGCTTCGACTTGTCGTTGTCAAAACCGAAGATATTCCCCTCACGCGAGAGGTTTCCGCTATCTACAATGGGCGCTTCATTGAAATGCTCATTTCACACGTGCCGGATAAGTTCACCTCAGCGTCTGCCAGCGCGAATCCGGCAGATGATGAACCGGCCCTCCAAGAGTAATGCGCAACACTACTTCTGAAGCGGCTTCGCTGCAGGGGACAACCGCAACGACTCGGGTATCTCGAAATCGATTGGCTCGACAGAAACAAGAAATTCAGCAAACTCTTCGTAGCCTTCAAGGAATTCGTCCAAGCCATGCTGGTCGAGGACTCGCAGGTTCATCACAGGTTTCTTCGTATAGGGGATTGCTGTGATGACGCGATAGTGTGACGATCGCAGGGTATCCAAGTAGGCGGTGTCGATGGGCACACTCTTTGAGGGCTCAGACACTTTTTCTTTGTAAATATCCCAGAGTTCCTCAATAAGGCGCACGCCAAGTGAAGAAAGCATCTCCGCCGATTCCGCAGTGACGAGTTCTCCATGTACGGCGCGGTTGGCGATTGAGAGAACCTCTTTCAGAGATGCAGCAACATCTCGCGACAGATTCCCGGAGCGTTCAAGATCGTTAATGATTCGTGAGAGAGGAGGCATCCGCTTTGAAGTCTCGCCGGGAGATCCGATTCTGTGGAGTGCTCTCAGCGCCTGTTCAATGTCGATCCTCAGTTTGGCAAGTCCCATCTGCGGATCTTGCCGGACGAGGTCCAGAATTTGCGATGATTTGCTATCGTTCGATGCACCCTCTGATTGTGATGCTGGCAAGTCTGACGACGCTTTTGCAACGACGGCGGCGACTTCTTTCGGAGCGATTTCGGCTTCAAACTCTCCGAAACGTATTTTCTTGATGGACTCAAAGAACGGAACAACGAAAAGAATCCCCACCAAGGTCAATGTCACGTTATCGACCTTCAGCCTTGTCCACTGAAGTGTATGTGCGACGAGTAACCCGAGAGTCAGTACCACGGCGGTCGTAAGAATCAGCTTTCCTGGTCTTGTCATTGATTACACCTGTAACTCGCCCCGAAATGCCTTCGCAAGCGCGGCTTGGTCCAAACGATCAAGAAGCTGAGCGGCACGCGAAGTCTCCGCCATAATTTTGTCGATCGCCCTGAAGGCGGCTTTGATACGGCGTACGATCTCCTGTTGTTCCTCGCTTGGCGGCACTGGGATGACGAACTGTGCGAGCCCAGCGCGGCCAATATGGTGAATATTCACACCCCTCGCCTCATCGACGAACGCTTTGGAGAGCGCCGCATGGAGAAGCACGAAATAAAGGTACTCGGGGATCGTCGCATGGGGTCTGACAGCAATGAGCGTATTTTGAAAGCAGCAATTCTTTACTTCTCCGTTCCAGATAGCTGGTTTTCCAACTTCGTCCGCACTACCAGACCCCTCGTTAATCAAAACATCTCCACGCTGCAGTTTGAATCTCTCGAAGTCGCGTTTGTCAAAGTTCATTTTCTTAACGTCAGACAGATCCCATCCGTCCCACGTGATGTTCGCAGCTCGAACGTAGGGCCGCATGTTGGGGCCGCTGTGATTTTCCGGTGATCGCTGTCGTCCAAGGATGACTTCGCCAATCGACTCGACGGGGGCCGCCCTCCACGTTTGAGGTAGTGAAACAACTTTAGAGGATTCGGTAGACGTACTGCCGCCTTCGCGTTTCCTATGGACTCCAGTTGCCTTCTCTATTAGAGAGTTTGAACGGACTGTCGGGTGAGCGGTGCGCCAGTTTGCAGTCGCATCCCCCCGAAACGCAGCAGCCAACACGGCTAGCTTGTACCGTTCGACTAAGCCAGGGACGCGGGCCAATTCCGCGCTCGCACTCTTGGAGCACTCGAACAGTTTGTCCACCTTGGCAACGATGCGACGCTGCTCCAGTACGGGGGCAAGAGGAATTATAGCGTCCTTAATATACTGCGCCGGAACACGGCGCTGGCCTACTGCTCCGGTCATATGGCGTTCAGCATCCCTACGAAACGATTCTTGCCTAACAAATCGCCACAAGTACGAGGGGAGGATTGCCTGGCTTGAGCGGAGAACATGAAACTCGGTTGATCCACAAGCGAAGCCGCCATGCAGACCAGCAGCGATTGCAATTTTTCCGTTCTCCATGCACGGGGTGATCTTAGCGAAGATCACGTCCTGTTCGCGAAAACGAGTGTACCCTTTTGCGACACTGGTAAATGGTTTGGTGTCGTGAGGCAAAATTATGCCCTCAGTATCGGACACCGCTGGCATGGGAACAAACGAGACGGCCGTTGAATGATCGCCCGGTCCGGAATCGCGCGGGTTCACATCGCACACATGAGCAAGGGGAACGAATTTCCATCCACGGGGAAGTTCACTCATGCCACTTCCGCACTGGACGTAGCCAGCTCCTCATTGAACGCTTCAATCTCTTCAAGTGCATTCTTTAGATGTGAGACAATTGCCGCTGCCAACTCATCGGGCTCGGTCATCTCGTCTTCTGGATCGTTACTCGTATCTCTCAGCCAGGAGATATCAAGGTTGTCATTCCGGGCCTTGAGTTGCTCCCGACTATAGAAGCGAAATCGCCCCTCTTCGCCTTCATCCTTCCTTTTTGCCTTGCCGAGCGGATCTTTCCCGTATGCCTTCTCGAAAGGCTCAAAGTCAGCGACAGTGAGCGGTTTGGTCTTACCGAAGGCGTCCATATTTGCGCGCATGTCGTAGACCCAAACACCCTTCGTGTTGGCCTTGTCGTTCTTACCTCGCGATAGGAACGCGACATTCGTCTTCACCCCTTGTGCGTAAAAAATCCCGGTTGGAAGTCGCAGGATCGTATGAACGTCGCAGAGCTCCATCATCCAAGTCCGCAACCTACGCCCCACTCCATCTTCAAAAAGGACGTTGTCGGGAACCACGACGGCTGCGCGGCCTCCAGGTTTGAGCGCGCGAACGATGTGCTCCACGAAGGCAAGCTGCTTATTGGAGGTATCGGCCGTGATCGAAAAATCGGACCGCGTAGGCCTGCCTCCGCCCTTCTTCGTGCCAAACGGAGGATTCGTCATGATGATGTTTGCTTTACCTAGGCGTTCTCCTTCGGGTGACAGCGTATCGCCGCTTCCGATGAGGCTGGCGATGCCGTGCAGCATAAGATTCATCAAACATAGCCGGTGCGTGTCTGGCACCAGTTCCAGGCCGACAAATGCGTTGTTCCGTTGAAAAAACGCATCCTTCTGTGCAAGCGTATAGAGATTGTCGGTGTGGTCCTTGATGTAACGGTCAGCCGCGACTAGGAATCCCCCCGTGCCGGCTGCTGGGTCCTGCACAAGTTCGCCAGGCTGAGGCCTCAGCAGGCGAATTATGCAGTCAATCAGCGGACGCGGCGTGAAGTACTGGCCGGCGCCGGATTTCTTCTCAGCGGCGTTTTTTTCCAGCAGGCCTTCGTATAAGTTACCGAGGCCCTCCTCACGCGCGGAAAACCAGTCGAGCTTGTCGATGGCATCCGTCAGCGCTTTGAGATTCGTCGGCTTGCGCAGCTTGGTTTGCGCGTCGGTGAAGATGGAAAGGACGACAGGATCTTTGGCTATTTTGGGATTGCCGAGATCGAGCAGCAGACGCCGGTAATATTCCAGCTGATCGAGCCCCTCGACGTGATCAAGCTTTTCCCAGCGATAGGCTTTGGGCAACCGTTCCTCATGCCCGGTTTCTGCGAGCATCTTGAGGAATAGCAGGAAAGTGAGCTCCGTGACGTAATCCGTGTACGTGATGCCGTCATCCCGCAGCACATTGCACAGATTCCAGAGCTTGGCGACGATATCGCGGGTTGTACTCCCCTGCCCATTCACCGTCTTCGCTACGCTGCCGCCCGCCATACTTCCTCCTGAATGCTGCCCAAGATCGCTTCCATATTTCCATCGAATATTTTATTGAGCCGGGCGAATCCACCATCAGCGCGAAAAGGTTCTTCGTCAAGCGCGGAGCAGTCAACGACGATCTCGCGTTCGAGCTGCTCGCCGATGCGTTTCAGCCAGCGGCGCTGGATGTCTGTCCATTGTCGGCTCGCCAGAATCCGCCGAACGGCTCCTTGCACCCGGTCATGGTACGGAACAAGGGCATCTCCGATGGCCGCTTGGCGGACAAACCCGACAATCGAGGCCGCGATGTCTTCATTCTTGGTATCAGTCCATGCCCTTCGCAGGGCCGCTTCGGAATAGCCGAGCGTGTCCAGTTGCTGCTTCAGTTCGCGCAATGAGGCGCGGGTAAGGTCGCGAGGACGTTGTACTAGCACCGTGAGAGCGGCAATTTTATTAAGATTGTTGCGCACAAAAGTCGTAAAGCCGGTTAAGAAATCTTCAGGCCTGGCAGCTGCACCATAGCCGCGCGTTACGGCGACTACTTCGTCCGGGTGATGTGAGATGGGCACCCACAATGGATCTTTTGTGTCGGAAGTCCAATCGAGAATCCGCCCTATGCCGGGACGGGCCTTAATCCATTGCGCCATCGCTGATGGCGGCTCATTCTGCATACGGTTTAGCGTGGCTTCTGGAGATTCCCCGGCTGACGTTGCATATTCCTTGCGCGCATTCTCCGGAAGGCGCTTGAGTTGCCTGCGAAGCCGAACAAGAATCTGGTCGCGGACGATCTGGCGATGTTCCTCAGTGCTGACCTGGGCCAGCTCATCGAAAAGCTGTTCCAGCGTGATCGTCGGATTCACCACCACCGGCCGCATGGAAGTAAGTTCCTGAAGATGCGGGTAAAGGTCAACCGCATCGAAGATACGGAAGATATCTTTGCCGATCTCGTCGCATTTGCGAGTGGCGCGTCCGAGCATCTGCTCGTACAGGATGCGGCTGTTGACTCTCCTTAAGAAAACAAGATTCTCGATGCGAGGCACGTCGATGCCGGTAGTAAGCAGATCGACGGTAACCGCAATCTTGGGCAGCTCATCATTTCGGAAGGAAAGAATCAAGCTCCCGACACGGTCCACGCTGCCGGTGATCTTGCGGATTGCGGCATCTTCGACTTCGCCGTAAGCGTTCCGAAATGCTGTCTTAAGCTCGGCGACAATAATGTCGGCATGAGCGTCGCTCACTGCAAAAACAAGCGTCTTACCCGGAAGGTTTGGGTCGATGTGCTTGGCAACCTCCTCGGCAACGACACGGTTGAAAGGCTGGGTGACCACCAGTTTATTGAATTCTTCGACGTTGTAATGCAGCTCGTCGGGCAATTCCGCCAGATCGATCGTACCGCTGCGGGAGTCGATCATTTCCACCGACTCGCCCTTGCCGAAAGTAATCCCGCTTTGACTAAGGGCCGTGGTTATTTGGATGGGCGGCTCGTGATCCACCAGCCAGCCATCGATGACGGCTTCGCGGTAGGGATAGGTGTAGACAGGTTTGCCGAAGATATCGACCGTATGCAGTGCCGGCGTTGCCGTCAGGCCTATCTTCACCGCATCGAAATGTTCCAGCACCCGGCGGTACTTGGAGATGTAGTCGTCCTGGCTGCGAAAGCTGAGCTCGGCGTCCGACATCTCGCGATCCAACAGGTAGCCGCGGTGACATTCATCAACCACCATCAGGTCGTACTGATCGATGGGAGGCACATCAGCGGGTTCACCCGCGTAGAGGACTCTTTTCACAAGCCCCTGAATGGTGCAGAGGTGGACCTTGGTTTCCGATTCGGGGGCGATATCCGCCAGTTCCTTGATACCGAAGATGTCGGCAAAAGTACGCACACTTACGATCCGTGTGGTCTTAAATTCGCCTGCAGCTTGCACTCCGAGCGCATTGCGGTCCACGACGAAACACACCCGGCGGAAGCGCTTGGCGGCAAGCAGGCGGTAGAGCATCGCGATGGCAAGCTTGGTCTTACCGGTCCCCGTCGCCATCGCAAGGAGCATGCGTCGCTCCCCCTTGGCAAGAGTGTCCTCGACCTTCCGGATGGCCTTCTCCTGATACCTGCGAAGCGGAAACGCGAAATCAAATGACTGCTCTTTAAGGGCCTGCTCCGCTGTCGGAACATCAATGTCGACGGCGCCTTCCAGTCCGTCCGGCGTGGGCCAATCCGTAAGAGCACGGGCATGATTGGTACGGCGTCGTGCATCGCGGAACCAGATACCGCTCTGGGTCTCCAGCTGCTTGAGGTAAGGTCTTCCGTTGGCAGAGAAAACGAACGGCACGACATACTCGCCCCAGGGACCGCCGAAGGACTGGGCCCCCTCCCCTACGCGAAATCCTGCGGAATAACGCTCGGCCTGGCGCAGGACCGCCGAGACATTCTTATTGCGGCGCTTGGCCTCGACGACGGCAATGCACGCGGTACCGATGAAGAGCGCATAGTCTGCGGGACCGTTGCGTGTCGGCCATTCGGAGATCGCCATATTGCGGCCCTTCGCGGGCCGTGTCCCGAGACTATGGCGGAGCGTCTCAGTGTCAACTTCCCACCCCCGGTTGCGTAGCTGCTGGTCGATAAGGGCACGTGTGGCCTGCTCGTCGATTTCAAGGGCCGTTGCGGCTTGCTCCGCCTGAGCGACAATGCCAGCACTCTGGGCAGGGGGTGCCGCCTCAGCTGCAGCCTGTTGTGTCGCAAGCTGACGGTTAGAAGCTGACCGGGCGGATTCCGCTTCCTGGGCGAGCTTCTCCCATATCTCCCGGTCGGCGCGCTCCTTTGCCGCCTGCTCTTCCGCCTTAAGTCTTCCTCTCTGCTCCCGCTCTGCAGTCGAGCGCGCGCGCGTAGCTTCGCTCTGGGTTTCTTCGAGTATCTTTCGCAGACGGGCCAACTCCTCATGGATGGCCTGGCTGGCGGCGGCAGGATCGGAGGGCGGCACAAACGGGCCCGGAGAAAACTTCTGGTCTTTCTTGAAGGTGCGATAGAACCAGATGGCGAGCTGCCGTGCGATCTTCAGTGATGCCAACGCTTCGGCATGAGTACCGCCCAGATGGTGAGTAGCGCGGTTGCCGGCAATACGAAGCTGGTGAAAGAGATCACCGGTTTCGCCCGGCAGGATACGCTCGAATTTCAGCCGTCGCAGCAGGTCGGCCTGAGGCTCTTCCGGCGAACCAAAAAGTCCTGCACTTGCGGCGGTTGTCTGGGCGAGCAACTCACCAAACTGCCTGAGCTTGATGAGGCAGGTATTGGGGTCGTCCTGAAAATAGTGTTCAGCGAGCGCCCCGAGGCGCACTAATTGAGGGCTGTCGGCTTTTAGAAAGCCGAAATTGGCCGAAGTGATAGCAATCATGACCGGTGGCGCCTGCTGAATCGACTATCAGATCAGGATTTTCACGTCAGCGTAACCGTTAGCGGGATACTCCTTCTTACTTCAATCACTGACCGATACCTGAACGGGGAATACCTATACTACTGCATTCGACCCGGAAATTCCCCACTTGATTGGACGCTTTATTTGCCAATTGCCGCGAGCACGCCTGTGTACTGACTTTCAATACCCAACAACCATCCCTAGTTAGTGGAGAGCTACGCCGTCTTTACCCCCACTTCGGCTTCCTCCGGGTGGACGCCGCTTGGCCGCGGCTCGGACGAGCGTTTCGGACTGCGCCGGTTTCGCGCCAAACTAACCCCAACTCCGTTTGGCACTCACCGCGCTTTCACTCACGCCCTGCCACCCTCCTTCGGCCTCCGTTCTGTCCCTTTCACCGTTCCGCCTTGTTTCTTTCCGCTGCCGCTCAAGTGAAGAAAGAAACAAGCCGGAAACGGCAGAAAGGGAAAAAACATGAAATTAGAAGAAGTCAACACACGAACCAAAGAGGCCGTGGATTTCCTCGTTGCAGCATTGGAGTCCGGTCACAGTGAAGTCCTCACCGCATACCTCGGAGCAATGGCGAAATTTCACACCTACAGCTTCGGCAACATCATGCTCATCGCACGCCAGAAGCCCGACGCTACCAACGTTGCCGGACTTCGGACATGGAACTCGCTTGGCCGCTTCGTTAAACCGGGAGAAAAAGGCATTTTCATTCTCGCCCCGATGGTCGGAAGGCGAAGCACGAAGGATGTAGCGACCGACGAGCCGAGTGGAGACGCAACCACGGATGGTCAGCGGACGCTGTACGGATTCCGGGCCGTCTATGTTTTCGACGTTACCCAGACGGAGGGCAAAGAGCTTCCCGCTCTGACCGAAGTCAATGGCGACGTGAGCGGATACCGCGAACGTTTGTTCAAGTTCGTGGAAGCGCAAAGCGTCGAGATTAGTTTCTCCGAGAGAATTGCTCCCGCAAAGGGTCTCTCTTATGGCGGCAAGATCAAGCTGCTATCCGGGATGCAGCCAGCCGAGGAGTTCTCGACGCTCGTACATGAGATCGCTCACGAGATGTTGCATCGCGGCGAGCGCCGCACGTTAACCACTAAGCAAGTGCGCGAAACCGAGGCCGAGGCCGTGGCCTTTGTGGTCTGCCAATCGGTCGGACTTCAGAACGGGACCGCATCCCAGGACTACATCCAGCTTTGGCACGGAGACGCCAATCTCCTGCGCGAGAGCTTGGAAGCCGTTCAACAAACCGCTGCCGTGATCCTCGGGGGCATTGCCCCCGAGCCAGCGGCACTCGCGGCAGCGGCATAACACCGCCAACATCTGCACCGTTTGGCTTTGACGCCCGACGTGTGCGCCGAGTCCACAACCCATAACGAAAAACACTGAGAGGAGAAAAGATCATGCCGAGTACGCAAAATGCAGTCAACAACCATGAATATCGCAGCGTTCCCATCACCGAGCTTGCGGAGTCAGCCACCAATCCTCGCAAACGCTTTGACGCAAAGAGCCTTGAAGAATTGGCCGCCAGTTTCAAAACGCAAGGGATTCTCGCCCCTCTTCTGGTACGCGAACTGGAGGAAAGCAAGTATGAGGTCGTAGCCGGGGCACGTCGCCTCAGAGCGGCGAAACTGGCGGAACTCGAAAAACTTCCCGTCCGCGTAGTCAAGCTAACCGATGCCGAGGCAATCGAGGCCCAATGCGTTGAGAACCTGCAACGCGAGGACATCCACCCGCTTGAGGAAACACTGGGCTTCAAATCACTTTTGGAACTCGGAGAACCTGCCTACACCATCGCCACCATTGCCTCACGCGCTGGCAAGAGTGAGGCATATATCTACGGTCGCATTCGACTCGCTGATCTGATACCGCCCGTGGCCGAGGCATTTCTGAAAGACCAAATCACCATCGGCCACGCTTTGCTGATCGCCAAGCTCCCAGCTGCGCAACAGCAGGAAGCATTCTCGGCTGCGTTTCGGGGCTTGTGGACAAGCGAGGGCAACAGCCAAGTCCTGATTCCAGTCCGGGAGTTGGCCGCATGGATCGAATCTAACATCCTGCTGCAACTGGCGTCTGCGCCGTTTGACAAGCAGGATGAGACACTGGTTCCCGAAGCAGGTTCGTGCGCAAACTGTCCGAAGCGAACGGGATTCAACAAGCTACTCTTCTCCGATGTGCGTAAGGACTCGTGCACGTCGCCCGACTGTTTCCGAGCCAAGATTGACGCTTGCGTGAAGAAGACTCTGGAAACCAAGCCGCAGCTAATACAGATTTCGGCGGCATGGAATTCCCGCGAGGGCGCTCCCTTAGGACGCAATCAGTATGTGGAGTTGGAGATCAAAAAGCAGAAGGCAAACGGAGCAAGCAGCAAGCTCTCAGCCGTGCAGAAACCCTGTGACAAGATGACCGAGGCCATTGTCATGGACGGGGGCAAACGCGGTCAGGTGGTCAAGGTTTGCACCGATCCGACGTGCCGCACCCACCACCCCAACACGCCTTCTCCGCAGCAAGTCGAGCGGGAGCGGGCGGACGAACGCAAGCGGATCGAGAAGGAGAAACTGGCGATCACAACTCGCCATCGTGTCTTGGCTGCGATCCTCCAACGCGTTTCGGCTCCATTGAAGAAAGCTGACTTGCTGACGGTCTCCGACTACCTGATTGGCCACCTCTCTTATAGCCTCGTTCCGACTCTGGCGAAGCGACACAAGGTAGAGGCGAAGAAGGACTCCGCGTCGGCGCAGGAACTTCTGGCCAAACAAGTCAGCAAATTTGACGATGCCGAACTCTGCAAGCTGCTTCTGGAAATCAGTCTGCTGGATTCGGCGTATCAGCGATCCACCACAAGCCGCGACGACGTTCTCATGGACGCCGCCAAACGCTACCGAGTGGATACTGAAAAGCTCCAGAAAGCCGTGGCCAAAGAATTCGCCGCGAAACGAGACAAGAAAACAATCAAGCCGAAGGGTCGCACGGCGGCAGCCTAAGTCGATCCATTCTTGATCTGTGGCGGGGTGCGAATCTGCACTCCGCCTTTTTTTGTTGAATCGGAAACCGCCCCGTTCTGTCGGGGCAAGGCTCTCACTTGAACAATACTTCCGGTTTGCCCGTGATCTGACCAGAATCCGAAGTCGTCCAGGTGGTGAGCGCTATGAGATTTCGAGTAATTTAACAGATTCGCGTCATCTCAATGAGATATTCTTCGATACCCTTTAGGCTTTTCGCTTTTGCGTTCATGATTCTCTCAAGCCATACGCCATCTGCCGCAAGTCTTACGACACGAAGCTCGATTCTCGAATCCGTTTTCGAATGTCTCTTTAGGCGCTCGCCCAGCCAGTTATTCCAAACCCGCCCGACCTGATCTTTAGAGGCCATCAGACTCAAGAGCGCGCCCCAAACTTTACGTTCAGCTGCACCTTCGGAGAATGCGGCCCTAATGTATGCACGAGTAAAGCATCCATCGGAAGTCTCCTCCTCGGCCATCAGTCGGTCAAACTGCTTGTCCAACCGGGTCAATAGCATCTGCATCAGCTCCGTCACTAACGTCTCTTTGCTATCGAAGTGATTAAAGAAAGCCCCCTTCGTAACGGCCGCCAATTCGCTCACTTTGTTGACGGTGACATCAGCCATGCCTTTGGTCGCAGCGAGTTCGAAGGCGGCATTTAAGAGGGATTCTCTAACGAAGAGAGGGGCCTTCTTTTTCATGTACGCGTTTTGTGCTTTAGTCGCCTTCACTCTCGAAAGTCTCCTCAACGTCTCAAAAGTGTATTCCACGGATGAGCCAGTAGCACAAATAAAATGCTTGCTTATGAAAGATACCATATGGTATCTTTCATAAGGTCGCTCTTCAAAACGAACCGCAACCGACCGAACAAATTATGGACACTATCTCTTCTGATCCTGATGGTGAGGAAAATAATTATGAGCCTCAAAGCGGTTCGCTTAACATATTGGATTTCAACAATCGTTTTCTGCACAATGATGGCTTTTTTCGCCATTCTTTACCTAACAAGTGCCGACCTTGCTCAAGCATTCGTTCATCTCGGTTTTCCATCTTACTTTCGAGTTGAACTCGCAATATTTAAGCTCGCCGGGGTAGCAGTTCTTCTTCTACCGCTTTGGCCGCGTTGGCTCAAAGAGTGGGCTTATGCTGGTTTCTTTATTACTTTGATCTCTGCGTTTATCGCTCATATTTCAAGCGGCGATGGCCCTAGTAGATTCATGGGCCCTGTAGTTTTTGGGATAGTTTTAATTTGCTCCTATGTAACATCTAAGAACATGAACTCGGTGGAGGTGAAATCATGACTGGCTTAGGATCGAGCGAGATGAAGACTGTCGTTGACTCAGAATTAGCAGTGGCTCACCTTGTTTTTAAGGTGGCCGACCTTAAGAGCAGTTGCGATTTCTACTCGAATCTCGGCCTTCCTCCATTTTATATTGAGGAAAAGGTCGCAATTATTGAGCTACGTGGAGGCACTCATCTTGTATTGTTATCGGTTGATGAGTCGGCGGGAGAAGACGTAGCGGAAAGTCTGACAGGACAATTCCATGAAAGATTGTCTGAGCGATTTGACCTCATGATTAAAGGCAAAGGCCTGAATGATTTGAAAAAATATCGGTTGGAGCTGATCAGTCGGGGAATCGCACCAGGAGAGATTCCAGATGAACTGTTTTTTGGACATTATCTTTTTTGCGTAAAGGACCCCGATGGGAACGGAATAACGATTTATACCAGCCACGCAAATTAGTCATCCGAAAGCTCGGCCATTGATTTCGGGAACATCAAAGACTCAGAGCCGTCAGTCACCTTCGTTCCCGCTTGGTCGACTACTCGCAAGTTACCGCCCAGAAACCGGCCAGCAGGGTCAACTTGGCGAGCCCCATTCACTGTCCCGAATTCCGACCACTCCGAGCGCGACGCCGGCATGAGCTGGCGCGGGGACTTGGATCGATTTTGCCTTATATTCCATCGATTTGCAGTTGATGGATCAAAGAAGTGACCCGAATTCCGACCAGCAAACAAAAACTTCAGTGTCCGAGTTCCGCTTTGCCGTAACCTCCAACAGGCGGAAAGATGGTAAAGCAGCCGACAGATCGCGAGCACGGCTACCTCAACCGTCGCGAACCCGTCTTGGGGTTTCGGTCCAACCCCCGAACAACATCACACATTGGCGTTGAAAATATGCGGCAAATACGAAGCAGGGTGCGCAACGTTATTGGCTTTCCGGCCTCGACCTTCTGCCAATACCTGACAGAATATCCGTGCGAAAGCATGTCCTCCTGGCTTTCACCAGCCTCTTCACGTAAACGTTTGATTCGCGCCCCCAAGCCTTTGAAAAACTGGGATTCATCCCGCATGATTCCTTTTTCTAACCTGCACGCCCTAAAAACAACACGTCCTATTTAGGACGTGGTATATTTAGTACCGGAGTTGCTGCATGGCCAACCGGAAGCAGAAAGAACATAAGCGACAATTAAACCTAGACACATTCCGCGACGGTATTAAGGGCAGAGTGCTTGAGGCCGTCAGCATCTCGAATGAACTGGAATGCCGGTACATCTCCCTGGAATTTGAGGATAAGACGGAACTAACAATTACGCTGGACACCCGCCTCACAGGAAAACTGGAGCTGTTCGATTGCAAGACCGGGGATCACAGGCTCGTGCGCAAGATCGGATTGATTCCCGACGATGCTCCAGTTTGGCGACCGAAGGATTGATTAAATGAAACAGGAACAGGAGTCAAAGCAGCTAATCACGTTTAACAGCCTGCACATCGAAGTGCTAGGACCGAGGGAACTCGGCAACAGCCAACTGGCCATTCGTGGCGTGACAGAATTCCTCCGTGGGGTTGAGGTTGATGTGGGAAAGCTGCTCTGCGAACGCGCGGAAATGTCTCCCATCCTGGAGGGATTCCGACTCCGGTTCGGTTGAAGGAGGAACGTTGAAACAAACGACCGTGAAAGCGAGAGGCGAGGGCGTTGAGTACCCGGCCTTGACTGGTAAAGTGATCCGCCAAGTACGATTCGTGAACGAGGAAGACTATACGGCACTGACCATCGAGTTTGATAACAATACCCTAGTGAGTTTTCGGTTCAAAGCAAGCATTGCTTTCTCCATTGATCCCGAGCTTTCCACTGTGAAGGGTGGGAACATTGTGAGGTGGAGAGAGTTGAAAACTCGACCGGTCATGAGGCGAGTCACGAGGAGATGACGACGCGACGTGGCAATCGACAAAAGAGCGCCACCACTCCCGAGCGCGAAGCCCTTCGTGCAGTGATCCACGAATGCGAGGCATTCATAAATTGGGCCGGCTGGTCTCGTCCGGCCGACAGATCGGAGCACTCAATCACGCAGATGATGGGAATCATAAGGGGGGTCGCCCTCAAGGGCCTTCGGAAAAAGCGAGCATGAGCAACATTGCCAAGAGACAGGGAAGAATGATTCGCAAAGGCAAGGAAGTCCGATTCGGCAGCGTGCACATCGACCTGATCGGACCCACTGAACTGCTGCATAACCGAGAAGCGAAGGGCGCCGCAATCGACTTCTTGCGCACGGAAATACTAGCCAGCAAAGACTGGCTGAAAGACTGCGCCAAGATCAGCCCCTCATTGAAACGCTTCCGATTGATCAGCATTCGCACTCAGAACCGACGAAAGTTTAACGTGGGCGAGCAAAGGAACTAGCCATGAATACCAGTCCAAGAGAATCACGACAGATGCCAACCGCAACTGCTATGACCGCCGAGGAACGAAGAAAACTAGATGAGCGAATCAGGGATAAGCAGCAGAAGTTGCGCAATAAGTACCCTGAGATCTACGGCAAGGTCGTGGACTGGATCCACCATTCCGTGGAAGATGGCACCCTCTACATCTGTATCCGCTTCCAGGACAAAACCGATTTCGCCCTTGAATTCAGTCCGCAAATCGTGAGAGTGGGAACCGAGCTTTGCGACAGTGCTACAGGCGACTTCGATGTGATACGCAATTACTATCAAGAAGAGCGCGAATGACAGTCGCACAGGTGTTGGGCCGCGATGCCGAAGCCACAAGCTGCGTTCCCAACATTTCAGAACAGCCCAGTGTGTAGCGGACTGTTGACTCTTGCCATATCAGTAAAACGCAAAGAGCCGCCCGGAGCTATCGTGCGCTACGACGGGCGGCTCACTACCCCCTCAGCCTGCGTCCCATATTGTAAGACTTTTGTGGCTTTCTTAGGCATGCACGGCCTTAATGCGCCGTTTGTCCGATATTCCGGCCAACCGTGCGAACCTTCTGTGGTTTGACCGCCTCTGCCAATTGGTCAATTAATCCCGAGAAGGCTTTCGTCAAAACGCTTGCCCCAGGCGCAGTTTCGGGCAAACCACCTCTTATTTTTTATCATCTGATAAGAAACTATTGGGAAGGTTTTGGGTTCTAATCCGCAGAGCCACTGCTCTGCGCCGCCTCGTCGCTACGACTTTGTAGATTCCTCATTTGCGTGGTTTCTCAATGGGCAGACGTGTCCCAGGATGGGCGGGGTTCGTAGCCGCTCCGATCGTGGTGTTCCTTACAATCTGCTCTTACTACGCCTACACTCGCCACCACCGAACGGTTGCGAGCAATGCGATTGGTTCTCCCTTCGATTCCGCGATCCTACAGTCCACCGATCCCCAGGCGATACTTGGCATCGCCGATCACTTCTACTGGTTAAATAACGGACCCGCAGCAGCGCCGCTCTATGCCAGAGCCGAGCAACTGTTCTTGGAGCGTGGCGATGCGCGGAACGAACTTCACGCCAAGGTGGGTCGGCTCAGATCAGAAGCCGAAACAACGTCGTTCGTTGATCTTTCACGTTTCTTGAACGAACAACTGCAGAATCCCATCGTGCAGAGTGACAAGAAACTGCGGCTTTGGTGCCTGATCGCGAAGGGCTACACCGACATTGAGATTGACTATCGAGCGACGAAGCGAGATTGGTTGGAGGCCCAGGAGATTGCGACCGAGTTGGGCGAAAAGCAATGGGCAAATCGGGCTTCCGGCGAATTGGGGCTGATTGCCTTCCTTGAGGGAAGTCCCGGACGAGCCGCGCGGCTGCTAGGCAGCGCCCTGCTCTCGACGATGGCCAGCGGCGATACAGGCGGTCAGATCAGGTTTCTAGAATTGATAGGCAGAGGCTTCGAAGAGGTGAATCGTCATACTGAGGCGCTGAGATTTTTCGAGAGAGCGATCAAGCTTGCGGACGCGGAAAAAGACTCCGGTCTGCCGTTCATGGCGTACGAGGGGAAAGCACGAGCTCTGGTCGCTTTGGGAAAACCACAAGAGGCAAAGGCGGTGCTTGACGATGCACTCGGTAAAGCCCGATCACAACAGAAACGAGGTCATGAGGCGGAGCTGTTCATCTTGCTTGGAAGGCTGGCTTCGCAGACAGGGGACAGGAAACAGGCCATCGCTGATTTGGAAAGTGCCGCCCAATTCTCAAAGCAAGTGCAATTCTTTCGAATGGAGGCCGACGCCATGTTCGAGTTGGCGATGCTTTACCGAGATACCGGCGATCTCCCCACGGCAGAGGAACGTGCTACAGATGGCCTAGACGCGAGCCAACGTGTTGGCGATCGTTACTATGTGCCTCGCAACTTGACTATCCTTGCCGACCTGAAGGCGCGCCGCGGTCGCGTTAGCGAAGCCAACGCTCTTTACGAACAGGCCGAAGACGTGATCGAGAGCATGTTAATCAGCGTGGATGAGCCGTATTGGAACAGTTCGGTTGCTGCTTCGATGAGTCAAACGTACTTGCAACATTTTGAACTGGTCACGAAGAGCGGCGATGTGCCAGGCGCTTTCCGCGTATTGGAACGGGTACGCGGGCGCACGCTGGCTTGGGCCCTCGAAGACAGGAAGGCATTTCCAACAGCCGAGTCTGGGCAGACAGCATCGCTCGAAACAGACCTTGCGGGTCTTCAAGTGCAACTGATGCAGACCAACAGCGCAGAAAAGCGCGAGCAGCTGATGGATCAATTGGTCGAATATGAGCGCCGGCTTGGACTGGCTTGGACAAAGGAAGACGCTCCCGGCCACGGCCTGCCGGTGCAACCTGCGTCACTATCGAAGGTCCAAGAAGTCCTGAAAACAGATGAAGTTCTTCTGGAGTACGTTCTGGATGACCCGACTTCCTTCTGCGTGGTGGTTTCTCAAAAAGGGGCTTACGTCCGACCGCTCCCAGCAGGACGCAGGGAGATCGAGAATCTCAGCCAGCAATTTGTCGGCGAAATTCGCACCAAGGGTACCGGCGCTGAACTCTCTGAGGGACTCTACGCAAATCTCGTAAATCCCCTCCCGGAAGCAGCCACAGCGGCACGCTTCATCATCGCACCGGACGCCGTATTGAACCTGCTTCCGTTTGAGGCGCTTCGCGACGGAAAGGGCGAGTACCTCTTGAAGTCGCGCGTCATAAGCTACGTGCCTTCCGGCACGATTTTGAGAACTCTTCGCCACAGGGAGAAGCAGAGACCAGCTCCCAAACCCCTTCTCGCAGTCGGTGATGTCGAGTACGAGAACCAAGGTGGCTCGGGACGGAGAATTCCGCGTCCGGCCTCTATTCGTGGCCGGATTGAGCGCGGGATTGCGGATCTCTCAGGGATAGGCCTTCACGACCTTCCAGAGACGCGAGCGGAGGTCGAGGAAATCGGTAAAATCGTTGGATCGGACGCCGTGATCTTGCTTGGCAAGGATGCCACGGAAACGGGATTTAAGAAGCAACCACTTGATCAGTTTCGCATCTTGCACTTGGCTGTTCATGGATTCGCGGACACGCAGTACCCTGAAAGGTCAGCACTGGTCTTGGGTGCCGACCCACAATCGAGTGATGACGGTCTACTGCAAGTGCGAGAGATCATTAGGCTCCGATTGAATGCCGAACTCACGACGCTTTCTGCTTGTGACAGTGGGGTTGGCAAACTGCAAGGGCAAGAGGGCATCAGCAACCTGGTGGAATCATTTCTGGTGGCCGGGTCGAAATCGGTTGTAGCGAGCCTATGGAGCGCAGACGACACGTTCGCTAGTGCATTGATGGAACAGTTTTACCGACACTTGGCTAAGGGCGAAGATACCAGCTCTGCTTTGCGAAACGCGAAGCTTGACCTGCTTGCCAAGTATGGCGACCAGGTGAGCCCATTCTATTGGGCGGCATTCATCACCGTGGGCGAGACCTCGACACCGATTGGCATAAGACAACAATGAATCTCACTCTCGACGAACGCACGAAGATTTTCGACAAAGTCTTCCGACTGGTGGAGACGAAGCATTTCAATCCAGGTATGAACGGAGTGGATTGGAGCACTTTGGCTCGGAGTCGCAGGGATCAGATTCTTGCTCGCACCGAACCAGAGGTGTTCGAGAAAGAGGTTCACAAATTAGTAGCAGAGCTCAAGACTAGCCACACTGGCTTTCGCCATGCAGGAATGCGGAATATTCCCGCTCGCCACGCAATCAACGCCACTCTGCAGCGCATCGGCATAAACGGAAGTGAGCGCTGGATGTTTCAAGACGTCCATCAAGGCGGTCCAGCGTTTGCGGCCGGCATACGGCCTGGCGATCTCTTGCTCGAATGCGGTGGTCGAGAGGTTCGACCGCCAAACGACTTGACGTTCTCCGTCGGAGAATCCGCGAATCTTCTCATTGAAAAGCTCCACGGCGAAGTGCAGAAGGTCAATGTTCAATTGCCGATGCCCAAGTCCCAGAAGCACCCGGTTACGGCGCCGCAGGCCGTCACCACCGAGAAGCTCAGCGATGAAATTGGATTGCTGAGAGTCGCAATGTTTCCGGGCGCCATCGGAATCGACGTAGCGAAAGACATCGACCGAGGCATCGCCGCACTCGACGGATGCAGTCGGCTCGTTGTCGATTTACGAGGAAACACTGGAGGCGGAATCGGGGGACTTCGCCTTATGAGCTACCTGACTCCCGGAAAGCTGGAAGTTGGATACAGCCTCACACGGAAACGTCGCGAGCGCGGTTATCGGCGCGAGGAACTGACCCGATTCGGACGGATTCCGTCGCACAAGGCGACTCTCATATGGTTAGCGGCCCGATATGCCTTCGTTGAAAAGTCTATCCTCGTGGTCACCGAAGGACTCGGACAGCAGCGATTCCACGGTCGAGTCGTGCTGCTGGTGAACGAGCACACCGCAAGCGCCGGCGAGATGGTGTCGGCGTTTGCGGAGGAAAATAGTCTGGCAACCATCGTGGGAACAAAAACGCCCGGTCGTCTACTCAGTGGTAGCGCATACAAGGTTGGCCACGGATACATTCTTGGCCTGCCGGTTGCCGCCTATCTGACGTGGCAAGGACGGATGCTGGAGAACAATGGCATTGCGCCGAAGTTTTCTATTGAACTCTCGCGAGAAGCATTAAAGCAAGGAAGAGACACCCAACTCGGAACCGCAATCGACGTGGCGAAAGCTCTGTGATCGCGGAATAACTCTGCCGCAGTCAGAAATCTCGCTTACCTTCTGGGCACTTTGCATCGGGATAGATCGCGAATGGAGATGTGGGCCACCCGCTGGCAGGCGGATATAATGAGTCGCAATTACCATGCTCATCAAGGAAAAGCTGCCGCAAGGACACATTTATCCCCAGATTACGCAGGCTCCAATCAACTACTTTGACTTCCTGAACTTCTTCCGTGGTGGTCAGACTATTGACGACAACCTAGCCGCTGGGGCCATCGCCAGCACCCTGCAAGCCAACTTACTCAGAGCCGCAATCAGCAGCGGGCACCTCACGAAAACGAAGAACATGGCGATACCTGACGAGTTTCTTGCAGATATTGTCCTGACGGACGAAGGGGCGAAACAAATTCTCACGCCACAAGACAAGCAAATTCCCACGCCACAGGACAAGCAACCTATGGAAAGCCACAAGTCTGATTGGGAGCGAGTAAGCGAGGCGAAGTTAGGCGGTGGTGGGCAGAGCGATGTCTACCTCGTGCGGACGCCTGAGAGAACGAAGAAGCGCATTGCAAGTCTCGCCGCCATCAATCGCTTCACTCCAGTGCAGACGGTAACCGCCGAACAGATTACAAAGGCAAATATCGAATACGTTGAAGCTATTCGGGAGTACACACGTCCAGACCTTCCCTCGGAACTCGGCGCGATGAAGGAGTTTAAGCTGCGTGATAATGCAGCGCAGAGTCAACAGCGGTTGGAGCTGGAAATCGAGGTTCTCCAGCAGAATCGTCCCGGTCTGCCTAAACTCTTGGGGTCGAACGCCAGCGAACGCTGGATGGTCACTGAATATTTCCCGAGTGGGACGTTGGAAGATCACATTTTGGAATACAAAGGCCATCCAGCCTTGGCACTGAAAGCTTTCCAATCAGTCGTGAGCACCGTCGCGCTTCTTCACAAGGACGGCATTGTTCACCGCGACATCAAGCCAGCGAACATTTTTGTTAGGAATGATCACGAACTTATTCTTGGCGACTTCGGTTTGGTTTTCATGCCTGAGCGACAGCGTTTAACCTTCGAGGGAGAGACCGTAGGGGCAAGAGATTTCATTCCGCTGTGGGGTGAAGAAGACAGTCGGCTCGTCGATGTGAAGCTCGATTTCGATGTGTACATGCTCGGCAAGGTTCTGTGGTGCATGGTTGCCGGAAGGTCTGTGCTCAGACGAGAACTGTTCCTAAGGGCAAACAACGACGTGACGAAGCTGTTTCCGAGTGATCCCCACACGCACATGATTAACGTGATCTTGAAGCACTCCGTTGTCGAAGAGCAAAAAGATTGCTGGTCGTCAGCCTCGGACCTGCTGCTGGTGGTGGACACCAACATTGAGCAAATCAAGCAGGGCGGTCAGCTATTGCTCGATGGAATCGCGAGAAATTGCCGCGTGTGCGGCGTCGGGCATTATGGGCGGCAATTTCTCGTAAAAGATACCCCAAGCTACAACATGCGACTCTGGGATTCAGGCGCAAGAGACCCTTCCTCCACGGTTGGCATTGAGGTCTGGGAATGCGATACGTGTCATCACATTCAATTCTTTCGCACGAATCCACGTTCGTAATGACGACGGCGACATCTCCAAAACCGACAGTTGAAATAAAGAATGGAGTAGCTGTCGATTTTCAGAAAACCGAGGAAACCGGGGACGAAGGAAATCAGTTTTTTCTAGGTCGTACTATCGTGAGGCCGTTTGCTCGCTGAGGGCTTCGGAACCGCATCAATCACCACAAGCTGAATGCGCAACGCCTTTTTCTCTATCGATTTAATCAAACTCGCTAGATGTGCATCATCAGCGCTAACCCTAATCACCAGTAAAATTAGCCGTTTGACGTTTTCCGCACTTGCATACGCTGGAAGCTGCTCGTAGTAGCCCTCCCTGAGACGTGCATGTGTCGATAACTTTACTTCAACAAGCAAGCGGGCCTCATGCCCAACTGTGAATCGGAAATCTACAGCGCCCGGCCCGGCGTTCCCTTCGCGCGACACATCAACGTCGTAAAGTTTGGCAAAGATTTCAGCGATCGCGTAAATGAGTCGCTGAGAGACAATTTCCTTCCTGGGTTTCCCTGCATCATCGTAGAGCACGTCTGAAAGCCGATTTTCCTCAATGCTCTTTTGCAGGTGAGCAAGTGCATCACGGAGGCACCCTTCAACCCGTTCCATTTGGGTCAGTCCCGATGGTTTGGGCGGCAGTGTGCCCGCGATTTCACGCGCAATGGGGGCAAGAGTATCTATTTGGTTTGGATCGTTATCATAGTCATAAGGCACTGCCTTTGCGTTCCTGTAGCCGGAAACGATGCCCCTGCTGATCGAGGCGTTGCGAAGAACGAGGCTGCGGAGGTACGGCTTCGGCGAAAGACGCCTCTTATGTGCCTCGGCATAGATGCGATTGACCTCTGCCCGAGCCTGCGCGTTGAGATCAGCGACATCCAGCGCGTCCTCAATATTTGCTGCGATCGGAAGTGGCTTAAGTAGATAACGTGGGATCAAAATCATCGGCTTGTCACCTGTCTTGAATCGAGGGCAGGTATACTTTGCCGAATTATACGAAGCCTCGACAGTATGCTGAACTCCCAATTCCCTCGTTATGCGTGCGGTATAGAGTAGAAAGCGAGCCTTCAAGATTGACACGATCATGTCGCTAAGTCGGTCACATCCGATTCTTTCGGCAAAGACCCCAATCAGCTCGAACAGGTCTGGCGCAAAATCAATGTTCGGCAGGATCTCGCAAGCACGCTCCACAATCCTTTTCGCAAGCACCTTTCCAATTCCGTTCCCGTTCGTTCCTTCCTCAGAAAAACCCATAGCGGTGTTCGCGGTTTCTTTGAACCGCATGCGATTCCACGCGGCAGTCCAAGCATGGTCGCCTGCAGTTTTCGACTTAATCAGTTTGACAAGTTGCACGGTCTCCGAGAAGTAGGTGACAAGCTCTTCGTGAGCGCCGTCGAACTCGTCTCTCCCAAGATTAAGCAGTTTGGGATCAACAAACATCTTATTGTCCACACCGATCCTGGCGTTGAACACGCCCAACTTTTGCATTGCGATTGCACTTACACCAAATCGTTGGTTGAAGTACACATGCCCTCTCTTCGAATTACTTTGCGTATAAAGGCTGAAAGCTAGGACATGATAAATCTGCAATGGGAGTTAAGATGAGAAGAAATTGTGCGGGTAGGAACGGCGGGTGGCGCAAGGCGATCAGAGGAGACCTCGCGATAAGGGCGGCCACGAGGGAAAGAATGATCAGTACCATGGCCAGCGGCTGGCCCAACCGGAAGTTTATCTCGCACTGACGGCGGGATTAGTACTGAGAAGTGATCGCCATCTGGTCCCGCTGGCGAACGAAAGGCGAATATGCTACGCTTTTGTACGTGGTTCTTCGAACGTGCACAGTTGCGGTGAAGGATATCCGAGACGTTGAGCACTCCATAGAGGTCACTGCGGAGACTCTCTATGAAGCGATCGCCACGGCTCTCGCCGCGTTGCAGCAGGACAACTGGGTAGGAGAGATCGGTCAGGGGTTCGCAACGGTGACCGTTCTTGTCCAGCAGCCACCCGTAAAGCACGAAGTCAAAATAAAGGATTTTGTGTCATGGCTGGGACGTCAAGGACGATCTCCGGCGGAGGTCATACTGAAGCAAAAGCTGGAGAAAATATTGGGCAAGGTAAACCACGCGGCGAGGTGATCGAAAAGACTAGCAGACAAATCAGCGGAAGAACTCCGAGGTCTTCACTGACTCGGAGTCCGAGCAGGCTTTTGGGAGTGCTTAGGTGGTTGCCCCGATTGCGTCGTACCCGTTTTCGCGGCCGCGGGCTGCGTGATGGTCGCACCTGGCGCGAAGGGGTCCTTTCCTTGAAGCACCGAAGATGCAACGAAACCAAAGAATATCATCGCGCTCAGCAATCCCCACACAAGAACGACTGGCTTCCAAGGAACGAGAATCCGCATGGCAGAACCTCCGGGGACGAAGAGCGGCTCACGATTACGTCTATTATACTGCGAAAAAACCAGACGCCCTTTCTCATCGCTTAGCTTTTTTTTTCTTGTCGTGCTTGCCAGCTCGGGCATGCGCGAGAGCAAGTTTCAGATCGGCAGAGAGATCCATGTTTTCTGTCGCGATGTGAACAGGTACGTCCAGACCAGCTTCGCGGCCGAGATATCCGCTTAATTCCTCCCGAGAGGCGTACATGAATCTGCCTTCTCGCATCACGGGCATACCTGATCTCGCCCATCGCTGCGCCACAGCTATCGGCTGACCGAGAAAGCTGGCGATTTCACTCCAACCCTTGAGCCGTTCGTTCTGAGCTGTCGGCTTTATTGCGAGACGACTCTTCCTGGCTGGCTTTTGTTTCTTCTTCATGTAGATCGCATTCAAAGCAACCGGATAGGAAACCGCGTCCACTCAAGACCTGGCTGTCGGACTCCGAGGAAATACGAACCCGGAGGGACCCTGGCGACATCGACGTTAGCCCGAACGACCACAATGTGATCTTCGAGTTTAGCTGTGGCACTGGTCCGGAAAAGCTCAGCACCACTCGGATTGAGCAGGGCTACTTCGTACGCACCCTCGTTGCTTCCTACTGGCAGCTCCAAGTTCAGAGTCCTCGCGTTACGAGGAACCTCTAATGGCGACTGACTCGTATCGGGCGTACTTTCTCCGCGCACCGTAGCGCGTCCGCGCAGATCGACGACGACTACTGCCACGGTTTGCCCCGAGGGCCGACTTCGCACCCATAGCCATCCGCCAACCGCCAGAAGCACGATCGCAGCCGCAGCGAGCCACATCTGTCTCTGCCTCCGCTGACCTGCCGCTTGCTTCCGAATTTCGGTGAATTCCTGAAAGCATGGACTGCAAGAACTGAGATGATCCAGCCATTGATCAGCTTCAGACAATGGAACCTTGTGACGCGCGACACCTTCGAGAAACGCCGAGCCTGGACACCCGATTCGCTCGGGATTAGGGAAATCTCGGGACAAACCCCGATCCAGCAGATCCAGTATCCGCTTTTCCTCGATGCTCAATCCTTCCTGTTCCTTCAGAAGCCACCTGCTTTCAATTCGTATCAACAAAGCAAAACTCAATAGCCTCAAATTACAACACCACGACGCACCTGATTACAAAATCATTTAACTCCTAGTTTCGCCCGCAGTCGACCGATTGCATAACGAAATCGAAGTTTAGCCTGAGGTTCTGTAAGCCCGAAAAAAATTGCAATCTCGCGCCACGAATAACCGTACTGCCGCGATGCCCAAACCCGCCGAGTCCAATCATCCATGCGTTGAATGGCTTCGTTGACCTGAATCGATCGCTCGACATCCCGCATCGCCCTTGAATCGTGAGCTTGTGTAAGCGTCTCCAGATCACGGCTCGACGCCACGTTTCGAATAAATTCCGATCGTTTGCGCTCTTTCCTGAGAGCGCGATTGAAGCGGTGGTGAAATACACCAAAGAGATAAGCGTCGAGATCCCGCACCGTCGAACCTCTGCCGTTCAACCTCAATAGGGTTTTCGCAACAGATTGGAGCACGTCCTCCCAAACGTCGGTTGCAGTAGCAATCGCATCATCAGAACTCTTAAAAGTCTGCTCTCTCATCGCGTGGGCTTGGATTCGCGGCCAAAGACGTCGTGCGGCCGCGATTAACTGATCCAGCTCGTATCGAGTATCCGGATCATTCGAGGTAAAACTTGAGAGAACCCATTCTGGACCCAACTCAGGGCTGGACATCTGGACGGCCTCGACCTTAATGGTAATTGGATGGTCAGAGCACAAGAATCGTGAGACCTGGAAGGCCGTGCTCTGCGCGGGACTCAGAATCACCCAAGGAGTGCCTGTGCAACCTCAAGCCACTCTTCCTGAAGCGAATTCCGGGCTGGGGACTTTCCCGCTCTCTGGTACCAATACGCGGCATTGGAAGAATCTCCTTCCTTTCGGTGAAGATACGCGTGGACCCAGGCGCCCGGCTGATTTTCGTCTCGTTGCGCGGATTCGTGAGCCCTCACCCAGTTGCCTTTGGCATCCCACCACAGTCCAGCAAGCGCATCGCTCAACCCTGCGGGCGGTTCATCTCGAAGCAGGGACTCGCGGAACTCTTGCAGGTTCATGAAGCTAGGTTGCCATCCGCGAACTTCAGGCGTCAACCTGACATCCCTGATGCAGACTCCAACCCAAGCCGTGACGAAAAGTTCTTACTAATACTTTTCCTTGACTATTGGTTCCTTAACTAGACATAGGGGTTCGGCTGCACGCCGGAAACGCCGGCCCGTGCCAGAAGGGCAAAAGTGATGCTCCACACGCCCGAAATGCGTCACCTGCAGGCGGTTGTCGTCTTGGCTGAAGAACTGAACTTCACGCGAGCCGCCCAGATACTGCGCATTGGACAGCCCGCATTGAGTAAACAGATTACCGAAGTTGAGGGCCTGCACCGCCTTCAGCTCTTCACGCGGAGAAAGGGACGGATCGTGGAACTTACGGAAGCCGGTAGAGCGTTTGTCGAAGAAGCTCGCGCCGCACTTTTCCATGCCGAGAGGGCTATTCATCTAGCCCACGCTGCTCACGAGGGTGCCGAGAATGTCTTGCTGATCGGACATTCACATTATGCCGACTATGCGTGGATCTCGGCTCTCTTCGCAATTCGCTTGCCGCTCTTTCCCAAGCTCAGAGTGCGCCTCGTGACTCGATCTGCAATGGAGTTGGCTCGCGGGGTTTCGGGAGCCGAACTAAATCTTGCTCTCGTGACCGCGCCGCCTCTAGATGCTCAGACCACTAGAGTCCCTTTCGCGCGGGCGCCGCTGCATGTGGCACTTCCAGAGACTCATCCATCCGCACATAAGGAGCAAATTGCCCTGCGGGATCTGGCATCGGACGAGTGGATCATGCTCGCTAGAAACGTCCATCCCATCATCCACGACGCAATCCTGCAGACCGCACAATTACAGAGAATCGCTCCGAAGGATGCTCATGACGTTATAACAGCACATCAAGCCGTTCATCTCGTCTCCGAACATGTGGGAGTCGCCATCCTTCTCAAGCCTGGAGATCTTCGGTCTCAAGAAGAAGGCGTAGTAATAAAACCACTTGCGGATTCGGCACTGTGGTTTGAGACCTGTCTGATAATGCGAGCGGAAGACAGTTCGCGAGCGGTAAACGAATTCGCCCGCTCATTCCTTCGGAGATTCGCACCTCAAGTGCTGCCAGCCAAGCAAATGGAGTTGCCGTTGCCAGCTTGAATTTCGGGAGTCTATCCGGTTCGGCCAGAATCAGTTGTCCGATTGGGAGATGTCCGTGAGTGAAATCTCAGTCCAATTTCGCCTTGGAATCCCAGGCTGCAAGCCGCAGCATCTGGCAGGAACCGGAGAACCACCAGACGAAGCCGCATCACTTCCTCGTCGGCAAATGCTTGGAAATCTGTTTGTGCGATACTGCTGGCATCGCGACTGACAGGCCGCTGGTATATGGCAAACTCCAAGGGATCACCCAACCTGCAAGCGCTTCCAACATCCCCAGCCCTCGCGCAAACCCTGCCCAGCGAGGAGGTTTTGGATGCGCTGAACATGATACTGATCGGCGCACCCCTGAAAGAAGTTCTGACGACTATCGCCCGCCTGATCGAAGCTCACAGTACGGGAATGCGGTGTTCGATTTCCCTGCTTGACGAAGACGGGTTGCACTTGCATTATGGCGCCGCCCCGAACCTGCCGGAAGCGTACCGGGCAGCAACTGAGGGA